>Ga0315546_1000005_pt1 | contig 250686 bp, 266 predicted proteins | sample SalMarSW160170MG_FD_203833 | JGI IMG/M metagenome (GOLD analysis project Ga0315546, IMG submission 203833) | Salt marsh sediment microbial communities from the Plum Island Ecosystem LTER, Massachusetts, United States - Salt Marsh Sediment SW1601-170 ...
CGAAGCAGATATCACTAGGCGTGGCGCCCACGCTATAGGTGCCAAGGACAGTGCCATCGCTAGCCCTGAGCTTGGTGACATTGTTGCTCCACGAGTTTGTCACCCAGATATTCTGGCCGTCGAAGCAAATACCCGTAGGCCTATCACCCACACTATAGGTGCCGAGCACTGTGCCATCACTGGCGCTGAGCTTGGTGACATTGTTGCTCTCCGAGTTTGCCACCCAGATATTCTGGCCGTCGAAGCAGATATCACTAGGCGTGGCGCCCACGCTATAGGTGCCAAGGACAGTGCCATCGCTAGCCCTGAGCTTGGTGACATTGTTGCTCCACGAGTTTGTCACCCAGATATTCTGGCCGTCGAAGCAGATATCACTAGGCGTGGCGCCCACGCTATAGGTGCCAAGGACAGTGCCATCGCTAGCCCTGAGCATGGTGACATCATTGTTCCCCGAGTTTACCACCCAGATGTTCTGGCCGTCGAAGCAGATGCCCCAAGGCCACTCACCCACGCTATAAGTGCCAAGGGTGATTCCAGCACAACTCATCGCTGGGAACAGGACAAGGGCTAAAACCATTAGGACGATGAAGACTTTGCCTGATGTTCTCATGACTCACCTCCAGAGTAGATTTAATCATTATCGCTTTCGCTTGCAGACCGTTCCCTTAGGGGTATCTTCCAGGACTAACCCCTTTTTGTCCAGGCTTAGCCTGATTTCGTCGGCAAGCGACCACTTTTTGTCCTTGCGGAACTTGTCGCGGAGAGCAATCAGGTCGCCGATTGTGACTGTACCAGTATTGAGTTGCCAGTTTTTGGCTTCGGATGCTGAAATCTCGACGGGTTTATTGATATCCACCGCCTCTTCTGATAGCGTTAGCCCCATTATGTCGGCCAGCTCTCTGAACAACTGGCGCGCCTCGCTAGCGTTAGCGCCGGCCTCATCAGCGCGGTTAATCTCCCGGGCTAAATCAAAGATGGTGGCTATGGCCTGGGCGGTATTAAAATCATCGTCCATCGCCTCAAGAAACTGCTTTTGGTAAGGTTCAGCATCGAGAGCCTTCCCGACACCACCAGTGGAGTCATCTCTCGCAATCACCCGTGCTATTCTTTCAGCTCCTCCCTCCGCCGCCTCCAGCCCTTCCTCAGAGTAGGTAAGCGGACTGCGGTAGTGGGAGCTCAAGACAAAGATGCGGATGGCATCGGGGCTGTACTTATTCAAAGCCTCCCTGATGGTTATCAGGTTGCCCAGGGACTTGCTCATCTTGTCCTCGCCGAACTGCAACAGCCCGTTGTGCAGCCAGTATTTGGCGAAGGGCTTCTTGCCGGTAAAGCTCTCCGACTGGGCAATCTCGTTCTCGTGGTGGGGGAAAATCAGGTCCTGCCCGCCGCCGTGGATATCCAGGGTCTCTCCCAGGTATTTCAGGGACATGGCGCTGCACTCAATGTGCCAGCCCGGCCTGCCCTCGCCCCAGGGAGACTCCCAGAAAGGCTCCCCCGGCTTTGACGCCTTCCAGAGGGCGAAGTCCATGGCGTCCTCTTTTTCCCCCTCGCCCACAGCGCACTCGGCGGCTCTCATCGACTCAAGACTGCGGTGGGAGAGCTTACCGTAGTCGGGGTCGTTTCTCACCCGGAAGTAGACGCTCCCCCCCGCGGGGTAGGCATAGCCCTTATCCACCAGGCCGGCAATGACTTCAATGATTTTGGGGATCTCTTGGGTAGCCCTGGGGTAGATATCGGTTTCCGCCCTGATAATATTCAGGTCTTTCATATCTTCATCGAAGCTGTCGGTGTATTTCTTGGCCAGCTCCGCCGGTGTGATACCGAGCTTAGCGGCACGGCCTATAATCTTATCGTCGATATCGGTGACGTTCTGCACGTATTTGACCTTGTATTTGCGGAAGCGGAGGTAGCGGCGGATGACATCAAAGATGATGTAGCTCATGGCGTGGCCGATGTGGGCTTCGTCGTAGGGGGTGACCCCGCAGACGTACATCCTGACCTCTTTGCCCTGCGGTGAGAACTCTTCCTTTTTCCCGGAGAGGGTGTTATAGACCTTCATTCTCGCTTCTTTCCGGTGGTTGAGCGCTTCTCCAGCTCGGCTATTCGCTTTTCCAGGTTTTCCAGCTTCTCTCCCACCGGGTCGGGCAATCTCTCCACGGTATCGGTATCGGGGTTCCTCACCGCCACCACCCGCCCCGGCACGCCGACCACGGTAGCGTTAGCCGGCACCGAATCTACCACCACCGAGCCGGCGCCCACCTTGGTGTTATCGCCGATGGTGATATCCCCGATAAGCTGTGCCCCCACCCCGACCACCACGTTGTTGCCCAGGGTCGGGTGGCGCTTGGCCCGCTGGTGACTGGTGCCGCCCAGGGTTACCCCCTGGTAGAGGGTGACGTTGTCGCCAATCTCCGAGGTCTCGCCGATGACCACGCCCATACCGTGGTCGATGAAAAAGCCGTCGCCGATTTTAGCCCCGGGGTGGATTTCAATGCCGGTGAGAAAGCGGCTGATGTGGGAGATAAGGCGGGGCAGGAGGGGAATATGCCACCGAAACAGGGTATGGGCTATCCGGTGGCACTGGCGGGCGTGAAAGCCGGGGTAAGCCAGCAGCACCTCCAGGGTGCTGACCGCTGCCGGGTCGTGGGCGAAGACGGCTTTGATATCCTTTCTTATGCCGCTGAAAAGTCCCATAGAATCATTCTCCCGATATTAAGGCTACAGCATGGGCGGCTATCCCCTCCCCCCGACCGATAAAACCGAGTCGGGCTGAGGTGCTGGCTTTGACGCTTACCCGCTCTATATCGATAGACAGCGTCTGGCTCAAATTCTGCCGCATCCGCTCAATGAAGCCGGAAAGCTCCGGCTCTTCGGCTACTATGGTAGCATCAATATTGGCTATCTGCCAACCATTCTCTTTAAGCTCATCAGCCACCTTTTTGAGCAGGGTCAGGCTGGAGATATCCTTATACTGCGCCTCGCCGGCGGGAAAGTGTTGCCCGATATCGCCCAGCACCGCCGCCCCCAGCAGGGCGTCGATAACGGCGTGGCTGAGGACATCGGCGTCGCTCCAGCCGTCAAGCCCCTTCTTGGAGGGTATCTCCACGCCGCCGATAATTAGCTTCCTGCCCTTGACCAGGGGGTGAATGTCATAGCCGATGCCGATTCGCATATTATTTTCCATGCTTGATTATCGTCTCTGCGACAAGCAGGTCGCTGGGAGTGGTTATCTTTATATTATCATAAGAGCCCATATACAGCTTGACCTTGTAGCCCGCTTGCTCCACCAGCGCGGCGTCGTCGGTGACTTCGCCCTTTGCCTTTTGATAAGCCTCGGTTATTATATCAAGTCTAAAGACCTGCGGCGTCTGCACCGCCCATAGGTTTTGACGAACTGGCGTCTCCAACACGATTCCATCGTCTCCGGCAATCTTGATGGTGTCGGTGACGGGAACGGCGGCTACGGCGGCGCCGGTCTCCTGAGCTGCTTTTAGTCCTTCCTCGATTAGCCCTCTGGTTACCAGGGGGCGGGCGCCGTCGTGGATTACCACCCATTGGCATTGTTTTAGCTTAGACAGCCCCGCCGCCACCGAGTCCTGCCGCCTTTTCCCCCCAGCGCAGACCTCTATGGGCTTGGACAGTCTTTCTTTAGCTATCAGCTTACGGCAAGCCTCCAGGCTCTTTTCGTTCACCACCAGCACGATATGGTCAACCGACTGGCAATCGTCGAAGGCGGCGAGGACATAAGATATGACCGGCCTGCCCCCAAGCGGGGCTAAGACCTTATCTATATCTTTCATGCGCTGACTTTCGCCAGCGGCGGCGATTATGGCGGCTGCTTTGGTCTCTGAGTTCATCGCCTGAATTATAAAGCAAAAAAGGCTGTATATCTACTGCGATAACCTAATAAGCAATTCTCACACAAAAATGGTAGAATATATAAAATTGCATTAAAGCATGGAGATGTGTAAAGGGGGTGGTACTAATGAAAACTGCTATGAAAGATAAGGAAGCCTATCAGCGAATTCTTCCATATATAGAACAAGCTGCAAGAGATTACCATAACGGTAATCTAGAGAAAGGATTCCTCCACTGGTCTTTCTCTGAAGTCTTTATTCAAGAAGACTTCTCGGATAATGATGTAGTTACTCATACAGCTATAGATGGGCCTGATGATTTTGAAATAGATGGATATTTTATAGACCATGAATCGAAAACCATTCACTTGTTTCAGGCAAAACACATTGGGCCTGGTGGGCGCCTAGACGAGGCCTCTATGACTGATTTCTGGGAATCACCCAAGCGGCTTGTTGACCCGACTAGAATAGTAAAATGTAGAAATGAGGAAACAAGAAGACTATCAGACGAGTTTATGAAGTATATACCTGAGAACTACGCATTGCATATGGTTATAGCGACCACAGGAAAATTGAGCCCGTCTTCTAAAGACTTTGCTGAGGCTCATAAGAATGTAGAAGATGCAATACTTATAGGAAGCTCCAAAATCAATGCCACTATTGAATTTGAGGCTTATGATTTAAGCGGACTTATTGAGCTGTTTGAAAACCATTTGTCTTGGATTGGAGTTGATCATCCGGATGTATTTATCGAGCTAATTCCTGAACGGTTTCATGAAATACCTAAAACATTCAACGCTATAGAAGCTACAATTTACGCGAAAGAGATAGTAAGAATATTTAAAGAGAATGGCTTTAGAATTTTCAGGCTTAATCCGCGGGGACCATTGGTGAACAAAATAAATAGAGAAATGTTTGCATCCTTGCAGAGTAGTGTATATAGGCCAATATTCCACCTGCTAAACAATGGCCTATCAATAACGTGCGATAGCTACGTAGTTGAAGGGTCCCGGCTTAAAGTTAGCAACTTCCAAATAGTGAATGGGTGCCAAACCACAGTTACGCTTTCCAAGGCTAGCCCTTTCATAGATGACACAGTGCTGGTGGATATCAAAATCGTTGAATCTTCTCAGATGGCACCAAAGATAGCCGAGACAACCAATACACAAGCTGGACTGAAAGCGCAAGATTTCATTTCGACCGACCCGCGCCAAAATGAACTACAGCTACAATTTTCTGCATTACCCGAACCTTGGTTTTACGAGATCCGAAGAGGGGAATGGACTAAAATGATAAGTCTTACTGATAAACAAAAATATCGTAGGACAGATGGGACATACAGGGTTATGCAAATCAAGGATGTAGCCCAAGCTGCATTAGCACTTAGAGGAATGCCGGGCGAGGCCAAAGACCATACTAAGACTATATTCCAACACAAGATATCTGATGATGATACGCAAAACCACTATGAAGATGTATTTGCGCCGTTAATTACAGCCAAGCAATTGTATTTGTCTTGGCTAATTCTTATTAAAATCAAAGCTGTTGTGGCTTCTGAAAACACCGCTAGTGATTATCCAGGATATGGACGGCTTCACTCAGTTTGGCTGACTGGGGAACTAATCCGGCACCACTATGGGATTGGTAGTGGAGAAGTAGTTCCAGAGGGTTTAGCTGTCGCTTTGACCAATACGATAGACGACTGGTTCGAGCCATTATATTTTATAGCTAGAGAAACGTTAAGGGAGGCCGTAGATTCTGAGAGAAAGGCAAAACCAGAAACATACTCACATAGGGAATTCTTTAGAGGGACAAGGAATGTGATGCGCGAGAAATTATCTGTTACGCTTGACTTCGCAAAGCGATTTGGCTCTGATCCATTTCAAAAGTTACCACGCTGGAGGAAGCAGCTATAGGTAAGATAGCCCCATTTAATCCTCGTTTTGTGTGTTTCTTGGCTTACCCCCCACCAGCCCCATCTTTATCGCCTCCCTCAGGGTGCTCACCGGCACCAGCTTGATATTTTTAGGCTTGGCAATATTAGCGCCGGTCTTGGGCACCAGGCAGCGCTCAAAGCCCAGCCGGGCGGCTTCAGCCACCCTGCGCTCTAACTGGGAGACGGCTCTAAGCTCCCCGCTCAAACCAACCTCTCCCACCACTACCAGGCCGGGGTCAACAGCCACGTCGCGGGCGCTGGAGGCGATAGCCAGAGCAATGCCCAGGTCGGCCGCCGGCTCGGCAATTTTAAGCCCGCCGGTGACGTTGGCGATAATATCCTGGTTGCCCAGCTTCAGGCCGGCCCGTTTGGTCAGCACGGCCGTAATCAATAGCAAGCGGTTGAAGTCAATGCCGTTGGCGGTGCGCCGGGGCAGGCCGAAAGATGTGGGGGTGGTCAGGGCTTGAATCTCCACCAGCAATGGTCGGCTGCCCTCCAGTGTCGGCACCACCGCCGAGCCTACGGCTTCCCTCCAGCGCTGGGAGAGGAAGGCTTTGGAAGGGTTGTCCACCTCCACCAGACCCTGCTCCTTCATCTCAAAGACGCCCACCTCGTTGGTGGAGCCGAAGCGGTTCTTAACCCCGCGCAGCACCCGGTAGGCGCTAAAAGGTTCCCCCTCAAGGTAGAGCACCACATCAACGATGTGCTCCAGCACTCTGGGACCGGCGATAGCGCCGTCCTTGGTCACATGCCCGGCAATGAAAACGGGCACGGCGTTGGGCTTTGCCCAGTGCATCAGCCTTAAGGTGCACTCTTTCACCTGGCCGACGCTGCCCGCCGCCGAGTCCAGCTCGGGCAGGGAGACCGCCTGGATGGAATCAATGATTACCAGCGACGGCGCCAGTTGCTCCAGGTGGCTTAAGATAGCCCCGAGGTCGGTCTCCGCCAGCAGGTAGAGCCTCTCCCCACTCACCCCAAGGCGCTCCGCCCTGAGCCTTATCTGGGAGAGCGATTCCTCGCCGGAGACGTAAGCCACCTTGCCCCCTGCTTGAGCGGCCAGGGCCGAGACCTGGAGCAGGATGGTGGACTTGCCGATGCCGGGGTCGCCCCCGATGAGCACCAGCGAGCCAGCGACCACCCCTCCCCCCAGCACCCGGTTGAACTCAGACAGGGGAAGAGGAAGGCGGTCGGAGGTACCGGTTATCACCCGGGATAGCTCCTGGGGCGGGTTTCCCATGGCGGAGATGCTGGCCGGAGCGGCGGTTGAGACCACGGTCTCTTCAAAGCTGTTCCACTCCTGGCAGTTAGGGCAGCGCCCCAGCCATTTCAGGCTCTCCTTGCCGCAGTTCTGGCAGACGAAGATAGTCCTGGAGCCGCTTCTGTCCGTTTTGCCCATAGCTTGACTTTACCCGATTTTAGGGGGGTAATGCAAGGTTTATTAACGTTTTCTTTCCCGCCCAAGCCCGCCCATATAAGCTCCGCTTCAAAGACTTTCTAATAGGGGTAAAGGCTTCCTTAAAGGCGGTGGGCGGGAAAAGATACAAAAGAGGTAGGGTTTTGCTCTCCCTCCACCCCAGTTTTTGCGTAACTTTTTCTGCCCACCCTGCCCGCCCTATAGGGGCAGATACCCCTTTAAGACCATCTATTCCCCCCACCCCAAAATAAGAAAGTTAAAGAGAGGCAAAGCCTCTGTAGGGTGGGTTGGGGTGGGCCGAAAGACCCACTCTAAAATGGGGGGATAAGGGGATGAAGAAGAGTTGTAAGAGAGGTGAAACCTCTTTTGGGAGGGTTGGGTGGGAAATAAAACTTAAATCAAAGACGGGGGGAGGGTGAGCTAAAGCGGAATTACAGTTACATGAGCATTCCCAGGAATATGCCGGCAACCACAGAGGTGGCGACTGCCCCCGCCATATTAGGACCCATAGCATGCATCAGCAGGAAGTTCCTGGGGTTAGCCTCCTGCCCCATACGCTGCACTACCCGGGCCGACATGGGCACTGCCGAGACGCCGGCGGCGCCTATCATTGGGTTTATTTTCTCCTTCAAGAACAGGTTGACCAGCTTGGCTGCCCACAGCCCCCCGGCAGTGCCGAGGGCAAAGGCTACTACTGCCAGACCAATAATGGCCAGGGTCTGACCGGTGAAGAACACCTCGGCTGGCATTAGTGCCCCTACCGTTAAGCCTAAGAGAAAGGTGAGAACATCTATGAACACCCCACCCGCTGATTGAGCTAGCCTATCGGTAACTCCGCTGACCCGTAACAGGTTGCCAAACATAAACATGCCAATAAGGGGCATTGACTTGGGCACAAGCAACGCCGAGACAATAAATATTATTATAGGGAAAAGGATTTCCTCCAACTTGGAGACCTGGCGCAATTGAGGCTTCATAAATATCGCCCGCTCTTTTTTGCTCGTCAGTGCCTTTATTACCGGAGGCTGGATAATAGGCACCAGGGCCATGTAGGAATAAGCTACCAGCGTAATCGTTCCCAGAAGCTTCGGGGCTAAGGCGGCGGTAAGGTAAACGGTTGGCGGCCCATCGGAACCGCCGATGATACCGACACAGGCTGCCTCATTGGCGGTGAAAAGCCCGGAACAGTAGGCAATAATAAAGACAACAAAAACACCCAGCTGGGCGGTAGCACCGAAAAGAAAGGATATGGGGCGGGCAATAGTGGGCCTGAAATCGGTCATGGCGCCTACGCCGAGGAAGATAAGCAGGGGAATTACCCCGGATTCAATCCCGTAGGTATAAAGCACGTTTAATAGGCCTATCTCTCCATTGCCTATGGCTTGTATAAGCCCACCTAAGGTTGGTACCTCAGCGGGGAGGCCATCGGGGGTATACACCATCAAGCCGCCGAGGGGAAGGTTGACCATAAGGATACCGAAGCCTATCGGGACTAATAAAATGGGCTCCATCTTCTTGGCGATGCCTAAGTAGATAAGGAGCCCGGCAATGAGAAACATCAGAATGTTGCCCCAGCTTAAAGCCCCGAAGGCAGTATCATATAGACCAAACACTTATTTATCCTTTGCTGCGGGCTCTTCTGGCTTGGCTTTAGTCTTTTGCATTATCAACCCCAGTATCCAGGCTGCCAAGGACAGGATTACTAAGGCGAGGATGGTCGCCCCAAAGCCACCCCCAGCAACCTTGGCTACTACACTCCAGTCTATCATCTTAAAATGTTCCTCATTTATTAAAAGCTATCAGTATTCAATGATAGCTACTAAATCACCAGCCTCAACCACCTGCCCTACCGAAAGCTCTATCTTGGTAACCTTGCCGCCGACTGGAGCCAATATCGGATTCTCCATTTTCATTGATTCTAACATGAAGAGTACATCCCCCTCACCCACCTTATCCCCCTGACTGACGTTCACACTGGTTATCTTACCCGTTATCGGGATTTCAATGTTCTCCTGTGCCAATTTCTATTCTCCTTTCTCCTTACCCGTCCCATTTTGGGCGAACTAAAAGGGCGGCTCTAGAATTCATCTGTTTTCCCGCCCTTTTATATACAAAAAGCTAGCCTGTTAGCCATGGTAAATTACGGTTTATCGTCTCCTGCTAACGCCTCCACGGCGGCGGGATGGACTACAATCTCACCACCCTCAAGGTCGACTACAGCCGTATCTTCGGAGCGAAATTCGCCGCGGAGCAGGCTCTCCGAGAGCCTGTCTTCAACCATATCCTGGATTACCCGCCGCAAAGGACGAGCCCCGAAGACCTCGTCGTAGCCCTTTTCTCCCAGGAAATCTTTAGCGGCATCGGTTACCTCCAGCTTTACCCCCTTCTCCTCCAACTGCTGGGAGACCTGGGCCAGCATCAGGTCGACTATCTTGCGGATGTGCTCCTTGGTCAGGGCGTGGAATACCACCACCCCGTCGATGCGGTTTAGGAACTCGGGGCGGAAGGACTTCTTCAGCTCGTCGAGCAGCTTCTCTTTCATTTTCTCGTAGTCCATCTGCTTGGACTTGGCTTCGTCACTGCGCGAGGTAAAACCGATGGTGCTTCCCTTACGGATAAGCTCGGCGCCGATATTGCTGGTCATGACGATAATGCTGTTGCGGAAGTCAACCCGCCGACCCTTGGCGTCGGTCAGATGGCCGTCATCAAATATCTGCAAAAGGATATTAAAGACATCGGGGTGGGCCTTTTCAATCTCGTCTAAGAGTATGGCGCAGTATGATTTACGCCTCACCGCCTCGGTTAGCTGCCCGCCTTCCTCAAAGCCAATGTACCCCGGGGGCGCTCCTACCAGTCGGGATACGGTGTGCTTCTCCATGAACTCGGACATATCAAGCCTGATGAGGGTGTCCTCGCTGCCGAACATGAACTCGGCCAGGGCTCTGACCAGCTCGGTCTTACCGACGCCGGTGGGACCTAAGAAGATGAAGTTGCCTATGGGGTGGCGGGGGTCTTTTATTCCGGCCCGGGCCCTTCTTACCGCCTTGGCGATGACGTTAATCGCCTCGTCCTGGCCGATAATGCGCTTATGCAGCGCTTCCTCCATCTGGAGCAGGCGGCTGGTCTCGTCAGAGGCAAGCTGCACCACCGGAATGCCGGTCCACATGCTGACTACCTCGGCGATGTCTTCTTCGGTAACCGTCGGGTTTTCCTCTCCCTGCTCCGCCTGCCACTCCTCCTCCATCTTCTTTATCTTCTCTTCAATCTGGAGCTCGCGCTGGCGCAGTTCGGCGGCATACTCATACTGCTGGGTAGCCAGGGCGGCCTCTTTATCCTTGCGCACGTTGTCCTCAGCCCGCCTGGCTTCCTTCAAGGTAATGGGGATAGTGCGGTGCCTGATTCTTACCCTCGATGACGCCTCGTCGATGAGGTCAATCGCCTTATCGGGCAGGAAGCGGTCGGGGATATAGCGGGCCGATAGGGTGGAGGCGGCGCCCAGTGCTTCTTCGCTGATTACCAGCTGGTGGTGCTCCTCGTAGCGCTCCTTAATCCCGCGCAGTATCTCCAGGGTTTCGTCCACCGAAGGCTCTTCAACCAGAATCGGCTGGAAACGGCGCTCCAGGGCGGCGTCTCGCTCTATATACTTGCGGTAATCGTCTAAGGTGGTGGCGCCGATGCACTGCAGTTCCCCCCGCGATAGCGAAGGCTTGAGGATATTGGCGGCATCAACCGCCCCCTCGGCGGCCCCAGCCCCCACCATGGTGTGGAACTCGTCGATAAAGAGCACGCAGTTACCGGCTGTTTTTATCTCGTCAATGACCTTCTTCAGGCGTTCTTCAAACTCGCCGCGGTACTTTGTCCCGGCCACCACCGCCCCCATATCCAGGGTGATTATCCTTTTCCTCTCCAGAGTCTCGGGGACATCGCCGACGATGATGCGGTGAGCCAGGCCCTCAACGATGGCTGTCTTGCCCACTCCGGGCTCGCCGATGAGGGCCGGGTTGTTCTTGGTGCGGCGGCTGAGTATCTGAATTACCCGCTCAATCTCCTTGACCCTTCCGATGACGGGGTCGAGCTTGCCGGCCTGGGCGGCGGCGGTGAGGTCAATGCCCAGCTGGTCCAGGACCGGGGTGCGGCTGGTAGAGCGGGCGGGTCTGGCTCTGGCGACACCTTCGCCGAGGACGCGGTTGGTCTCGTTGCGCGCCTGCTCCAGGGTGATGCCAAAGCTGTCTAAGACGTCGGCGGCGATGCCTCTGCCCTCGGCGGCTTCTCCCTCTCCCTCACGCAGTAAGCCGAGGAGGAGGTGTTCGGTGCCGATGTAGTTGTGGCCGAGGTGGCGCGCTTCGTCTATGGCCAGCTCAATGACCCTCTTGGCCCTGGGGGTTAGCCCGATTTCACCGGTGGCCGGCTTCTCGCCGCGGCCGATGATGAATTCCACGGCCGAGCGCGCTTTGCTTAAGCTTACACCGAGGTTGGCCAGCACCTTGGCGCCTACGCCTTCTTCTTCCCTCACCAGGCCGAGCAGGATATGCTCGGTGCCGATGTAGTTATGGTTGAAGTGCTTCGCCTCTTCTTGAGCCAGGGTGAGCACCCTGCGGGCTCGCTCCGAGAATTTCTCAAATCGGCTGGCCATCTTCTAATACTTGCTCCTACACTAATATTATAAGTCTATAAATCAAGCAAAGTCAAAGGTCAAAAGCCTCCTGGCAGTGGCATATTTTCCACAAAGGGTTGCCCCCTCAGTATCGTCTGCGCTGGGGCGTTTCACTTCCGTGTTCGGGATGGGAACGGGTGGTTCCACCCCGCTCTAACCACCAGAAGGCTTTTATCGCCGATGTCTAGCTGATAGCATACAAAAAGCGTGCCTGAAAGTCAAGTTCCCTTAACCTACCTTATCCCCCCAGGTCTTTTTTACCCCACAAAAACTTTGTTTTTGCGGGGACCCCGTATTCACCTCCGGGACTCTGTTGCCCCACCCCCTCAGTACACTGCTTCTCCCTTTCGTAAAGGGAGATTTAAGAGGGATTTTTAAATCCACCCCCTCGGTCCCCCTCCTTTGCTATAAGGAGGGGGAAATAGCCGCAGACCTTAGAGGGCGGCGGGTGGGAATAGATACCTAAAACAAAAAAGAGGGGCTTTTAAAGCCCCTCTCTAAAATTTACCCCCAATTTGTCAATAGGCTGTTATTAAAGTGGAGAGGATTGCACTATCCGCCAGAAAGTGCCCTTGAGGCGCTCACATTTGCTAATAGCGCATCCTTCAAGCCGGCTGGGGCAGCTTTCCCGGGCCGAAGGCGGAGAAGTCCAGGTCGTAGAACTGCTTGCAGGTGAGAAAGTAACCGTAATGCGCACCACCCAAAACCAGCTTCGCTTCCACAGAGTCACGGTAATACTTCTCGTAGTGGTTTTCCCTAACGTAACCGTAGGAACCCATCAGCTCTATGCCCTTCAGGATAAGCTCTGGCAGTTTGGTGGTAATAAAGACATGCACGGCGTGCCCTTTAGCCAGCATACTAACCGAGTCCCAGGCACCATAAATCTCCTGGTGGTCAAACTGGTGGGCCAGCTCTAAGAAAGCGGACCTGCTCACCGTTATTACCGATGCCATCTCGCCCAATATCATGGCCGCGTGGAGGTGCTGCCTGATTGGCTTACCCCCGGCCACCCTCTCTCCGGTATAGTCAAGGAGGACATCGAAGGCCCCCTGCAGGATACCGGTGGCATGCCCCGAGTTCATAGCCATGGGGCCAGCCAGTGTATTCTTATAGATAGCCCAGGCTAAAGGTCCCTGCAGTCCCCACTCCTTGGGCACGCGGACATTGTCAAAATAGGTGGAGGTATTGCGGTCACCCTGCATACCGCATTTGACCTCGAACTTGCCGTGAGAGACCCCCGGCCAGGGCTCGGGGACATAAATCAAGGCAAAGGCGTCTATCCCCTGCTTGGGGTCCATGTTGCAGACCACGCAGTTGAGGTCGGCTATGCCGCTATTAGATGCCCAGAACTTACTGCCGTTGATTACCCATTCGCTACCTTCGAGCTTGGCCCTCACCCCTATCGTCCTACCCTCATTATATGGATTCTCAGCATCAGTGGCCGACTCAGTTTCACTCATGTTAAAACAGCCAACGGCCAGCTCATCGCCGGTGAACTTGGGGGCAAATTCAGTAAACACCGCCTTCGCCCACGCCTTCGCCTCCTCAGGCAGGGGCGCCATATGGGCAATGAAAACCGGCGTCCACCCCCAGTCGGTACAGGCGCAGTGCATACTTATGCCATAGTCGGCGCGCCCCAACTGCTCCTGTTTAAGGGCAGCGGTAAGTATAGAACCAGCCCCCAGGCCGCCGTACTCCTCCGGTATCATCGCTTTCTGGCCGCCAAGGCCGACCTGTATTTTCTTCAGGATGGGGGTAATTATTTCTTCATGGGTCAAATCATCGTCAATCTTGTCCCGGACCGGCATAATCTCCTTGTCGGCAAAATCAGCAAAAGTCTTCTGTATCATCCGTGCCTCTTCATTAACGAAACACTCCGGGTACTGCAGCTTGTACCACTGACTGCTCTGGTCTAACATCGGTTCCCTCCTTTTAGTTTATAATTTTGGTCAAGCAATAGTTTTAAGCCCAGTTTTTCAGGTCGTAATAACCCCTGGCAACGCGGTAGCGGCAGATTTGCTGCCCGCCCAGCCAGAGCTGGGTTACCTTGGCATCCCTCAGGCACTTCTCATAAGGGAAGTCCTCTGAAATCGCCATCGAGCCCAGCAGCTCGGCGCCCTTGTTGACTATGGCCACCGCCATGTCCGAAGCAAAGACTCTGGTGGCGGCTGCCTTGGAGATAAACGCCGGCGACCAGGGCGGGCCGTATACGTCGAGGTGGTCCATCATGCAACTCAGGTTATAAATGCTGGCCCTCATCATATCCAGGCCGATTGCCATATCGGCTAAAATACCAGCGGCCATGCTGTGCTGCCTCACCGGCTTGAATCCGCCCTGGCGGGTTCCGGTATAATCCAGGACTATCTCAAAAGCGCGCTCGGCGATACCCAGAGACATCGTCGCCGAATGCCACCCCGTCCCCGATTCCAAGAAATGGTAAAAATTAGCATCCATACCGGGGCCAGCCAGCCTAAACTCCTTGGGCACCCTGACGTTATCGTAATGCACGGCGCTATTTATCGATGTCTTGAACAGCATCTTCTTTTCCGGCTTGCCAAAGGAAAGCCCCGGGGCATCCTTGGGAACGTAAATCAGGGCAACGCCTTCGTCTCCGGCTTTGGGGTCGGTGGTGCAGATAGTCAGGTAGCATTCGGCAATCCCGCCGTGAGTCGGCCAAGCTTTACTACCGTTGATGACGTATTCATCGCCCTCAAGCCTGGCGGTGGTCTTAATCCCGGCCCCCGCCAGCAGGGGGTTCTCGGAATCGGCCCCCCCAGCTTCATCGGTCATGGAAAGGCAGGCATAGGCCAACTTGCCGCCGCAAAAACTGGGAACGAACCTGTCCATAACCGTCTTGTTTTTGACCACTATGGCCGGTTTAAGAATAATGCCCCAATTGATACCCGCCGATAGACTTATGCCGCCATCGCCCTTGGCCAGCTCCTCGCAGATAATGCCCAGGGCGGTATTGGTGCCGTCTCCCCCGCCGTAATCGACCGGGTATCCCAGCGCCTGAATCCCCAGGTCGACCAGCTTCTGATGGACTTTTTCCACCTGGCTATAGTCTGCTTCCAGCTTCTTGGTATTGGGGATTATCTCCTTCTTGGTAAAATCCCTTACCGTCTCCCTGATTTGGCGGTCTTCATCGGTCAATAGGTGCTCTAAATTCATGATGGCTCCTCCCTGATGATTATTGCCCCTTTAGCCTAATAGACTTCCTCCCCATACATCATATGATAGCCTTCCTGCTTAATCATCGGCAGCACTTCCTTCATAAAGTCCTGGAACTGCGGCGTGGTGGTGCCCTTCTGGTAGAACTCGTCCAGGTCGTCTACGTGCAGGATGCCGATATAGGTATAGGGAGAATCCCCGGTTACCGCCCCCTTTATCCTGACCAACTCGAACTTCCTGACCGAGGGCAGGCTCTCCAGGAAGGGGCCCTTAACCTTTTTAACGTACTCCTGGTACTGCTCGTCAGTGACGCCGTCGGCCAGGTTGTAGATAGAAATTTCCTTCCCCATTCTGGCGCTCCTTTTCTTTAAAAAAGTCTCTTTCAGGTCGGCCCGACTAGCCGATGTTACTATAACCACTCTGGTTTGGCAATAACCTGAATTCGGTTAAACGGGGTATTGATTCTATGTTTTCTTCACACTTTAAATTGTCCCTGTTCAACCAGACGCCTCTGAATCCAGCCTCACCAGAAGCCTTGGCGTCTTCCCGCAGGTTATCGCCGATGTAGACGGCGTTTTCCGCTCTGCAGCCCGACACCCGGAGGGCGTATTCAAAGATTTTCCTGTTCGGTTTTGGGGCGCCAGCCATCTCCTCGGTCACGATGGAAGAGAAATAACCCCGGATGCCCGTTTTCTCCAGCTTGCCGACCTGCGGCTCGGTGCGCCAGTTTGAGATTATGCCCAACTTTTCCCCGGAGTGAGAGTCCAGGAAGGGTAGGACATCGTCAAACAGTTTGCAATTGTTTTCATAAAGCTCCAGATAAGAGGAGAACAACTCGTCGGCGGAGCCGTCGCTCAAATCAGACTGGAATATCTCCCGCATTCGGCGGCGCCGCTGCTCTTCTAATGAGATTTTGCCTTCCCGAAAGGGTTGCATGTGCCGCTGGAAGCTCTGGCTCCAGGCCGAGAGGAAGTCCTGGTAATGAGGCAGTCTGTCTTTGAAGCGCATCCCGAACTCAACCGCCGCCGCATCCAGCGCTCTGGTATGGGTTATCAGCGTATCGTCGATATCCAAAAATATCATGGCGCTTCACCGCCAATTATAGCATACAGGTGCGGGCGGTAAACCATGTGTTCCCCACGAGCAGTATATCGTGTTATAATGTCAGAGCAGGTCAACAATAAGTGACGGGGAGGCGATTATGGAGTACAAAGCCTACGTTACCCAGAATTTCAAAACCATTCCCCAGATAAAACAGCTTTCAGACGAACAGGTTCAGGCGATTGAAATAGTATCCTCGGTGTTGCCCTTTAAGACAAACAACTATGTGGTCGATGAATTAATCGACTGGTCTAAAGTCCCCGATGACCCGATGTTCATTAGCACCTTTCCACAAAAGGATATGCTCATACCGGAGCACTACAAGAAAATAGAGGCCCTGTTTAAAAACGGCGCCGGTAAATCAGAGATTAAAAAGGAAGCCGATAAAATAAGGCTTCAATTGAACCCCAATCCCGCCGGACAGATGGAACACAACGTGCCGGTGCTGCAGGCGGAAAAGCTCTACGGCATGCAGCATAAATACCGCGAGACCGCCCTCTTTTTCCCCAGCCAGGGACAGACCTGCCACGCCTACTGCACCTTTTGTTTCCGCTGGCCGCAGTTTGCCGGCATGACCGCGCTTAAGTTTGCCTCCGGGGAGGCGGGGCTGCTCTTGCAATATCTGGACGGGCACCCCGAGGTCACCGACGTATTATTCACCGGCGGCGACCCCCTGGTAATGAAGACGGAGATTCTGGCTTCTTATATCGAACCCCTGCTCGAATCGGGGCTCCCCGGTCTTCGCAATATCAGGATAGGCAGCAAGGCGCTGTCTTACTGGCCCTACCGGTTTTTAACGGATAATGACGCCGACGATTTATTACGGTTGTTCGAGAAGGTGAAGCGCGCCGGAAAGCACCTGGCCTTTATGGCCAACTTCAACCACCCCGTCGAGCTTGAGGGGGATACCGTTAAGAAGGCGATTAGCCGAATCCTGGAGACGGGGGCGGTAATAAGGACCCAGTCTCCCTTACTGAGGCACATAAACGATTCCTCGGAAGTCTGGGCAGAGATGTGGAAGAGGCAGGTCTCGCTCAATTGCATCCCCTACTACCTTTTCGTGGCGCGGAACACCGGGGCGCAACACTATTTCTCGGTCCCCCTGGTGGAAGCCTGGCAGATTTTCAGGCAGGCCTACCAATCGGTGAGCGGCATATGCCGCACCGTGCGCGGGCCGAGTATGTCCTGCCTCCCCGGAAAGGTGCAGATTCTGGGGGTAACCGAGGTAGGAGGCACCAAGGTAATGACGCTCAGGATGATTCAGGGCAGAAACCCGGATTGGGTAGCCCGCCCCTTCTTCGCCGAGTACGACGAAAAGGCCACCTGGTACACCGACCTGAAACCGGCCTTTGGAGAAGAAAAATTTTTCTTCCAGGATGAGCTTGAAAGCATGCTGGAACCAGGAGAGGTTGAAATTATTTATGAATAATACTTTATCCGCCGCCGGGATAGCAACTCTAGGAGGATTAGATTAGATGACGAATTCAAGTGATTTCAACCGCTACGGACAGGAGCTGGAGAGACTACTGCCGTTGAGGACCTCTCCCATAGCCGTAAAAATGCTGGAAAAAGAAGCCGATATACCCGCCGGCGCTATCAGGCCGAAGAAAGACCGCGGCATCCACATCGCCCAGTGCCAGGCTTTCGCCATGTCCCGCCGCCAGAAAGAGACGGTGGCTATGCTCAAAGAGGATAACTGGTGCTTTGCCGCCCTCATCGCCTACGGGCTGGTGGATAAACCGGATGACCCCGAATTCCAGCAGTTCGTCTCTTTCCCCACTTTTGAGAGGGACAAGTACATCGGTATCGTCTCCGCCCCTTTGCCGACGGCCAACTTCGAGCCCGACGTGGTCCTTATCTATTCCAACCCCGCCCAGCTAAGGGGTATGCTGATGCCGACCCACTTCAGAAACGAGGAGGCTAAGGTGGACTCCCACTTCTTCCCTCCGGCCTGCGCTTACCAGATTGTGCCGGTAATGTCCAGCGGCCAGCTCATGGTCACCCTGCCCGATATCGGCGATTACCACCGCGCCCTGGCTGCAGAAGACGAGGTCGTTCTCTCCGTGCCCGGGGATAAAATGGCCAAGCTGGTGGAGGGAGTCAGGGAATTTGAAGAGGGAGAAATGAGGGAATTCTTCTCCTATGCCCGCGCCAACATGTACATGCTCCCCGATTTCCCCCACCCCCCGATGTACCAGACGCTGTTCAAGCGGTGGGGACTCTACGAGGATAAAGGAGAAGGCGGCCAGTCTTAAAGTCAAGCCAAAAGCGGCTAATGTCATAATTTTGTAAGTTTTTCCCTTTTCATTTTATGACTTTGCCATCACCGCGCCGCTAAAATGTCAGCATGAGCATTCTCGAAGGGTGCGTTGATGACCTTTTTGGGCCCGAAGAGAGTAATCTAACTCTATCTCCGGAAAGCCCAGGGGTTAAAAGATGAAAATAGGCGAGCTTATTAAAGAACACGGCAGCAGCCTCTCGTTTGAATTCTTCCCCCCCAAAGATGAGACCGCGGAGGCGAAGCTATTCCAGACCGTCGCCCAGCTAAAGTCTTTTAAGCCCACCTTTGTTTCGGTGACCTACGGCGCCGGCGGCGGCGCCATGAAGAACACCCGGCACATAATACTGCGCCTGAAGCGGGAGGCCCGGCTCACCGCTATGCCCCACCTCACCTGTGTCGACCAGAGCATGGACGAACTGGCTAAGATTCTGGACGACTATAAAGAACACGGTATCGATAACGTCCTGGCGCTAAGGGGAGACCCGCCCAAAGGCGCTAAGGAATTCGTTGCCCCCAAGAACGGTTTTTGCTACGCCATAGATTTGGTGAAGCTGGCCGTCTCCATCGGCGGCTACTCCATCGGGGTAGCCGTATACCCCGAAGGGCATATCGAGGCGCCGAGCCTGGAAATGGATATGCACTATACCAAGCAGAAGATTGATGCCGGCGCCGATTTCGCCATTACCCAGATGTTCTTCGACAACCGCTTCTTCTACGATTTCTTAGAAAGGGCGGAGAAGGCGGGCATCGCTATCCCCATCATCCCCGGCATCCTGCCCATCACCAATTTTGAGCGGATTACCAAGTTCAGCCAGAAAAGCGGCGCCACCATGCCTGACCACATCGCGCGGAGGTTCAGCCGGACTGGCGCTTCCCCTGAGGAGGCCGAAAAGATAGCTATAGAAGTAGCCACCGAGCAGTGCGCCGACTTACTTGAGAACGGCGTTAACTACTTCCACTTCTACACGCTCAATCAAAGCCAGGCCGTAGCCGCGGTGGTCAAAAACCTGTCCCTGGACCGCCTGGGCTTAAAGACCTCCCCAGCAGACAAATGATACAAGGAGGCAGTGATGGTTGCAGAGCTGACCCTCCAGGAAATCCTGGAAAGGGCTATCCAGAAGGAAATCGATTCGCAAGACCTCTACCGCGCGCTGAGCCGCCGCGTCAGCAACCGCCAAGCCAGAGACGCCCTGCAGGAGATGGTGAAGTACGAAAAGGGACACCAGCTGATGCTGGAAAGATACCGCCGGGGCGAGCTCAAGGAAGGGGCGCTCAAGGCGTCCCATGTCATAGATTACCGGATTGCCGAGTACCTGGAGCAACCGGAGATGTCCCCCGATATGGGCCTCAAGGAGGTCTTTCTACTGGCGGCCAACCGGGAAAAGGCGTCCCACCAGTTCTACCTGGGCCTGGCCGGGCTTCACCCCCGGGGCGAAGTGAGGAAAATGCTGGAGAAGCTGGCGGCGCAGGAACTGGAACACAAGCAGAAAGTAGAATATCTATACACCGAGGTCGCCTTCCCCCAGACCGACGGGGGCTAAAGGCGCTGCCAGCCAAGAAGCCCATAAGGTGATAAAATAGGGAGAGAAGGGAGGTGCCGGGATGAGAAAGGTGTATCTGGACAATGCGTCGACGACGCCGCTGCTGCCAGAAGTCCGCGAGGCCATGATGCCCTATTTAGGCGATGTCTTCGGCAACCCTTCGTCACTGCACGACTGGGGAGACGGCGCCCGGGAAGCCGTAGAGACGGCCCGCGCCCAAGTAGCCGGGCTTATCGGGGCCAAACCTGAGGAGATAATCTTCACCGGCAGCGGCACCGAGGCCAATAACCTCGCCGTCAAGGGGCTGGCGCTGGCTCAAACTGCAAAGGGGAAACACGTAGTCGTCTCGGCTATAGAGCATTTCTCGGTACTGCACTCAGCCAGGACCCTGGAGAAGTGGGGCTTCGAGATAAGCGAAGTAGCGGTGGACAAGCACGGTCTGGTTGACCCTGAAGAAGTCCGCCGTATTTTGAGAAAGGACACGGCGCTGGTCTCCATAATGCAGGCTAACGGTGAAGTCGGCACTATAGAGCCCATAGCCGAGATAGCCAGGATAACAGGGGAGCGGGAAATCCCATTTCATAGCGACGCCATAGCCGCCGCCGGAACGATACCATCCGATGTCGGCGAGCTTGGTGTAGATGCTTTGAGCTTGGCCGGAAACCAGTTCTACGGCCCCAAGGGCGTCGGCGCTCTTTGGGTGCGTAAGGGCCTGCGGCTGATGCCCATTCTCGACGGCGGTATCCAGGAAGGGGGGCGGCGGGCCGGCACCGAGAACGTTGCCGCCATCGCCGGCTTAGGCAAGGCAGCGGCGCTGGCTAAGAGCGACGCCGTAAAGAGAGTAAACCAACTGACCCCCCTGCGCGACCGCCTGCTCAAGGAGCTGCCGGCCAAAATCGAGCGCGTGGTAGTCACCGGCCACCCCCAGAACCGCCTGCCGGGGCACGCCAGCTTCCGCGTAGAGTTCATCGAAGGCGAAGCCATGCTCATGCTGCTCAACAGCCAGGGGATTGCCGTTTCCAGCGGCTCGGCCTGCACCTCACGGGCGCTCAAAGCCTCCCACGTCCTCATCGCCATGGGAATATCCCACGAGCTGGCCCAGGGCTCCATTCTCTTTACCCTGGGCATAGATAACACCGCCCAGGATATAGATTACGTTCTGGAGACTATGCCCCCTATCGTTGACAGACTGCGGCAGATGTCGCCCCTCTACAGTAAATTTACTAAAGCCAGCAAAGGAGGCAAATAAGATGCCGGTATATAACGAGAAGGTAATGGACCACTTCATGAACCCCCGCAATGTGGGGGAAATCGCCGATGCCGATGGCGTCGGCGAGGTAGGCAACCCGGTTTGCGGAGATATGATGACCTTCTACATCAAGGTCAAGGACGACCGCCTGGAGGACGTTAAGTTCAAGACCTTCGGCTGCGGGGCGGCCATTGCCGTTTCCAGCATGGTGAGCGAGATGGCTAAAGGCAAGACGCTGGAAGAAGCCAAGAAGATTACTCCCCGGGCGGTAGCCGACCAGCTTGAAGGTCTGCCCAAGCAAAAGTTTCACTGCTCCAACCTGGGCGCCCAGGCCCTGAACAAAGCCATAAACAACTACCAGAGCCAGAAGAAAACAGGAGGCAAGAAGAAATGAACCAGAAAAAGGAGCACTTCTACTGCCCCTACTGCGATGTCGAGATAACCGAGGCCAACCTGCCCCTTTGCCAGGCCTGCGGCGTGACCATATTCTACTGCCCCGTCTGCCGAGCGCCTTTACCCCGCGACAAAAAGGTCTGCCCCAACTGCGGCGCCGATATCCGGGAAGAAGCCACCAAAGAGGGATAGACTAAAATGGCCGAGAAGGAAAAGCTGACCATCGTCGTCTTCAGCGGCGAGCTGGATAAGGCTTTAGCCGCTTTCATGCTGGCCACCACCGGCGCCAGCATGGGAATGACCGTCACCATGCTCTTCACCTTCTGGGGGCTGAATATCATTAAGAAAAACGAGGGCGGCATCAAGAGCCAAGGGCTGATGAGGAAAATGCTCAACTTGATGAACCGGGGCGGCTCCAAAAGACTCAAGCTCTCCCGGTTCCACATGCTGGGCCTGGGCACCTGGATGATGAAAAAACTCATGAAAGAGAGCAACCTGCCTTCCATAGATGAGTTCATCGCCATGGCCAAGCAGATGGGAGTGAAAATGGTCCCCTGCTCCACCAGCTGCGGGGTAATGGGGCTGGAGCAGGACGCCTTCCGCAGTGAAGTTGAGAGCCTGGCCGGCGCCGCCTATTTCCTGAACGAGGCCCGCCAATCAAAGGTAACCCTGTTTATCTAGCCGTATAGCTAAAGAACCGAGCCGAGGGAGGCATAGATGAAAGCAGACCATACCCTGGACTGTGTGGGCTTATACTGCCCGATGCCTATTGTCAAAACGGCGGAGAGGATTAAGCAATTAAAGCCGGGCGAGGTCCTGGAGATAGTGGCTGACGACAAGGGCATAAAACAGGACATGCCCGCCTGGTGCCAGACCACGGGAAACCAGTTTCTGGGGGTTGAAGAGGAGGGCGGGGAAATCAAGGTCTACGTCAAGAAAAAGGGCCGCGGCTAGGCTGTAGTGCCAGCGGCGATATTTAATTTTTAGCCAAATTTATGGTAATATAAATATCGTTCTTTGTAGGAGTGTAGCTCAGTTGGGAGAGCAGCGGTCTCCAAAACCGCAGGTCGCGGGTTCGAATCCTGCCACTCCTGCTTTATTTTTGCCCTTTATCCCTCAAGTTCACCGACTACGGGGAACTTCTCCAGAACATCGGCGGCGTGCGGGGCTTTCTTTAAGGCATCGGTCAAATCGCGGCCGGCGCGGTGGCTGACCTGGTGGACGCCCTTCTGCCACTGAAAGCTACTTGAGACATCGTACACCCTGCCGTCATAGGCGATGTAAGCAATGCCGTCTCTGCCGTCATACTGCTTTAGTTCTTCCCTGGTAAATGCTCTCATTGCCTTAGCCGAAGGCGACATCAAGCAACATCATTACGGCGAAGCCGACCATACCCCCCATGGTGGCCAGGTCGGCGTTGCCGCCGCGCTGCGCTTCCGGGACCACTTCCTCGATGACGACGAATATCATCGCCCCGGCGGCAAAAGCCAGGGCATAGGGCAGGATAGGCTGGGCGATAATAACGGCGGCGGCGCCGATAACACCGGCGATGGGCTCGACAAGCCCCGATAGCTGCCCGTACCAGAAGCTTTTGCGGCGGGACAGGCCCTCGCGGCGAAGAGGCAGGGAAACGGCCAGCCCCTCGGGAAAGTTCTGGATGCCGATGCCGATGGCTAAAGCAACAGCGGCGCCGAAAGAGGCCGAAGGCATACCAGCGGCCAGAGCCCCGAAGGCGACGCCAACGGCCAGACCCTCGGGGATGTTGTGCAGGGTTATCGCCAGAACGAGCAGGGTGCTCCGCTGCCAGCTTGTCTTGACCCCCTCAGCCTCGGTGGTGGGAAAGCCGAGGTGCAGGTGGGGCAGCACTTTATCGATACCCCGCAGGAAGATGCCGCCGAGCAGGAAGCCGGCAACCGCCGGGACCCAGGCCGGGATAGCCTTGCCCTCGGACATGGCGATAGCCGGCGCCAGCAGGGACCAGTAGCTGGCAGCAATCATAACCCCGCCGGCAAAACCAAGCATGGCGTCTAAGAGCCGCTGGTTTACTCCCTTGGTGGTAAAGACCACGGCCGCCCCCAGAGCCGTCATCGCCCAGGTGAAACAGGTTGCCAGCAGCGCCTGTATTACCGGATGAAGGCTCTGAAAGAAGTTAATTACCATCTTTGGCCCGGCTGCCTACAATTTCTGGGGAGGCCCGTTTAAGCCTCCCCATTATAACATATCATTGGGCTCGGTTACTTCAGGAACTTGGAGACGAAGGGAGAGGTCTCGCCGCGGCGCAGGAAGTGACCGGAGGGGCCCTCGCCCAGGAACTCAGAGAACCACGATTCGTGCTCTATTTCTTCGTTGAGAATAGCCTGGGCTAAATCGTAGGTGCGGTGGTCTTTGCCCGCCGTCAGATTGCAGATGTGGGTGTACCCCCTGACGGCGCATCGCTCCGCCTCTACCAGCACCGCCAACATTGCCTTAACGTCTTTCGGGTTCTTGGGCAGGCTGGCCGGTGGACAGGCAGAACAATCGTGAAACTCGACCATGCTCTCCGGTAATTTGCCGCCCAGCTCGTAGATGCGGGGGACAAGAGCCTCAAAGTGGTTCCGGTCTTCAACTCGGGCGGTCTCGGCGATCTCCTTTACCGTCTCGCCATCTAGTCCGATGAGGTTCGCTCTCAGAATCGTGTAGTAGTAATAGGTGGTCAGTTCAGCGGCGGCGTTGTTGACCAGGAGCTCCAGCAGTTCGTCAACGTCTACCCCGGCCATCTCCACCACTTCTCGGGCTACTTTAGCCATAGTTCGCCTCCTTTAGTTGTTTTTTTATTATTTGAGTTAAGCATTTTTGCCTCTGGCACTGTCACCAAGGCATCACCCCCTCTGCTTTAGCCTTCTCTAGCTCTTCCTCCAGAGCGCGTAGCCGGTGGCGCCGAGGGCAAGGCCCATCACAATCATGAAAGCGCCGGTGGCTTTGACCACGGTGAAGACGCCGAAGGATGCTACCGCCAGGTAGAGGTAGTTCTCAATATTCATCGCCTGGGCGTAGGTCAGCTGGGCGGGGTCGGTGGGGTTAAAATGCTCATCTCCCAAGAGGTCGCCGTAGGTCGGGGCAATGCCGTGGCGGTGCTCCCTGACCAGGTCGCCGGCGGTTTCGGCCAGCTGGGCGCTATTGACGATAGTGCCGGAGCCGTCGGGCATGGCTATCTGCTCATCCGTCATCGCTTCCACCAGCCAGGCTTCCCTGGCAAAACCCTGCTGGACAAAGACGATGCCCATAGCCAGGGCGACCACCCCCAAGATAATTACCACCAGCCCCAGGTGGCGTGCTCTTATCTTCATGGCGCACTCCTTTCGTCTTTAAGAAGAATTAATTATTAAAATCTCTCTACCACTACACCGGCCGCAAGGTACCAGCCAAAATCTGCCGGGCCAGCGCCGACTTGGCAACTAGGCTGACATCAGCACTGGGAAGAACACCTGCCAGGCTAACAGCGCCTTAGCCGTGAGACTGAGAAGTATATACACCTTCTCCCCAAACAGGTAATCCTGCCAGGGTCCCACCTTCTTGTACTGCAATACCATGTTGATAGCAAAACAGTTAAAGAAAACGAACAGCGAGGCGATGATACCGTAGACGAACCCAGGTGGCGATACATCAAGCCCTGGCGCCCAGACGTAAATCGCGATGGCGACCCAAGGGATGATGCCGGCAAAGCTGCCGAACCAGAAGGGCAGCCAGCTAGGCTTGCCCGGTGTCTCATACTTCTCCTGTAGTGCTCCGAAAAGTATCATACAAGCGTTGACGCTGAAGATGGCTATCAAGGCGGCAATATCACTGATACCGGTGATTTGGGCAATTAACACGATCATGATAGAGGAGCTGAAAAAGTACTCTATCCAGCGTCCGTAGTTACGGTTCTGTAGCAGGTTTCGCTTGTACCAAGGGAAAACGAGAGGCGATGCGATTATCAACAAAGCAGCCGCCGAGATTGCCAGGAAAATGAAAACGCCCCAGCCGGTGGCGATATTAAACAGGTGGTGAAGCTCGGGCGAGCTGCCGGGCGGGCCGCTCATGAAGCCGGCTGTTACCGGAAGAGAAAAGTTGTTAGTGAGTAGCGCCATCAAAACAGCTTGTACCGCCAGAATCAGCCCTACAACGATATTCCAGATACGTAATCGGTCAAGCCGCCGTTCGATAGATTGGTCAATAGCCATTGTTTACCTCCTTCGTCTTTTACGAAGAATTAATCTATCGCCCGTCCTGCAGAGCCTCGATTATGGCTTTATTGAACCTCGGCAGGTCGGCGGGCTTGCGTGAGGTGATGAGATTGCCATCCCGGACTACGGGTTGGTCAACCCATTCGGCACCGGCATTCTTGAGGTCTACGGCTATAGAGGGCCAGGAGGTAAGCCGGCGCCCCCTGACTATATCGGCGGAGATGAGCAACTGCGGCCCGTGGCAGATAGCCGCTATCACCCTGCCCAGCTCGTTCGCCTTCCTCACCAGCTCGACCAGGGGCTTATGCAAGCGCATCTTGTCGGGAGCAGAGCCGCCGGGCACGATAACGGCGTCAAAGTCGGCGGGCTTGACCCTATCAGCGGCAACATCAACCCTTATCGTAGCCTGGCCTCTTTTGCCTTTATAGACTTCTTGAGAGCCACTGCCCACAATCACCACCCTGGCGCCGGCGTTTTTCATCCCCCACATTGGTATGGTAAGCTCGGAGTCCTCAAAGTCCTCTTCGGCCAGGATGGCAATCGTCTTTCCGTCAAGCACGCCCTTAAACTCTCCTCTTACCTTAAGTCTTTAGCCTTTCCCCGTTTCTTCTCGCCACCCCCAGCCGGCTCCTTGCCTAACTCAACCACGCTTACCAGGTCACGCACGTAGCCGCACTGGAGGCAGTACTCATACCAGCCGTGGTGGTCTCTATCCAGCCCGATATCACCCTTTTTGCATCTGGGACAACTCTTAAGTTTCAACAACTCCCCCACCCCCTTTCTGACTACTGCTGCCGTCAGGGGAACTCCCTTATATAAAGAAGCGTTCAACAAGACAATAATAGCCAGCGGGCAATAACGAAGTCATAAATAAAGGGGAGAAAAGATTACAGAATTATGACATTGAAGAGGTTGACCTCAAGCTGTTTCTAGCTAAGCGGGATGGTCTATTATGTAACCCGTCTTGGCGACGGTGCGAATCAGCCGGGGGCTGCCCGGGGCTCTCTCCAGCTTGCCCCTGAGGCGGCTTATCCATGTCCTGAGGATTTGAATATCATCGCGGTACTCCGGCCCCCAGACCCGGGTTAGCAGTTCCTCATAGAGCATAAGGCGGCCGGCGTTGTTAACCAACTGGCTGAGCAGGAGCCACTCGGTGCGGGTCAGGTACTGCTCCTTACCCCCGACCTGGAGGCTGCGCTTTTTAAAATCGATGGTTACCTCGCCCAGTTTCATAACCTCCGGGGTCTTGTCCCTCTCGGCGGGTTCCAGCCGGCGCCTGACCGCCTCAATCCTGGCCACCAGCTCGTCGGGGTTGAAGGGCTTGGGCAGGTAGTCATCGGCGCCCAATTCCAGCCCCTTAATCCGGTCGGCATCGGCGCCCATGGCGGTGAGAACAATAACCGGCACCGCCGAAAAACTGCGCAGTTGCTTGAGCATCTCCAGGCCGTTCATCTTGGGCATCAGCAGGTCAAGCACAACCAGGTCCGGCTGCTGGGCCTGGACCTGCTCCAGACCCTCGATGCCGTTAGCGGCGGTCAATACCTCATACCCCGAAGCCTTAAGCTTGGACTCCAGGAAGTTGACAATCCTTACTTCGTCGTCAACCACCAGTATGCGAAATCGCTTCATGGTTTATCTGCCCGCGCCTATTTACCCAAATCATATAGGTAAGTGAGAACGATGTCAAAATGCGCCCCGTGCCTTTTGTTGACTGAAGCATAAAGTAGAACTAGAATATGACCGTTAAGCCGGCTAGAGTTTGGCGCTAGGGAGGACGCCTATGAAAGGCGAACTTAGAAATAGCGGCATTGATGTGATCGGCAGCGTACCCTGGGGCACCCACTTTTGCCAGTTTTACCAGACCAAGCAGGATTTGATTGAAACACTTGTCCCCTACTTCAAAGCCGGCCTCGAGAATAATGAATTCTGCATGTGGGTCACCTCCGAGCCCCTTATGGTGTCAGAGGCGCAGGAGGCAATGAGGAAAGCAGTCAAAGATTTTGATGAATACCTGCGTAAGGGGCAAATAGAGTTAATCCCCTACCAGGAATGGTACCTGCTGGGAGGCAAGTTCAATGACGACCGCGTACTCGCTGGTTGGGTCAGCAAGCTGGAGCAGGCCCTGGCCAAGGGTTACTCCGGGCTGAGGCTGACGGGCAACACGCTCTGGCTGGAAAGAAACCACTGGCATGCTTTCACAGAATATGAAGCCAAGGTGAACGATGTTATCGGGAAATACAATATGCTAGCTCTATGCACCTACTGCCTGGACAAGTGTGACGGCGCCGCCGTAATCGACGTGGTCAAGAACCACCAGTTTGCCCTTATTAAGCAGAAGGGAAAGTGGGATATCATCGAAAGCGATATCTATAAGCAGACCAAACAAGCACTTCGGGAAAGTGAAAAACGCTACCGAGACCTCTATGAAGAGGCCCCCGATGCTTACTTCTCGGTGGGGGCAGACGGCATCATCCAGCGGGCTAACCGCCGAGCCAGGGAACTGCTCGGCTACAGCCGCGGCGAGCTGGTGGGGCGGCCGGTATCCGACCTCTACGCCGATACGCCCAACGGCAAAGCCAAGGCACAGGAAGTCTTTAAGCGCTTCCTCGGCGGTGAGGAAATCCGTGACCAAGAGCTGGAAATGCGCCGCGCCGACGGCAGCAAGGTATGGGTTAACCTGTCAGTGCGGCCGATACGCGATAAGGAGGGGCGAGTAGTAGCCAGCCGCTCGGTGGCGACCGATATCACCGAGCACAGAAAGCTGGACCAGCTAAAAGACGATTTTATCGGCCTCGTCTCCCACGAACTGCGCAGTCCGATGACGGTGATTACCGGGGCTATCAATACCGCTCTGACCGAAGCGGAACGCCTTTCTCCGGAAGAAACGCGCCAGTTACTGCAGGACGCCGCTTCGGAGGCGGATTTGCTGTCCAATCTGCTGGCCAATCTCCTGGAGCTATCCCGAGCCCAGGCGGAGCGCCTCGTCCTCCACGCCGAAGCTATAGATGTCAAGAGGGTAGTTGAAAACGCCGTTGAGGGAATAAAGCGCCAGTCTTCAGCCCATAAGTTCGTTTATGTTATCCCCCCTAAAACCCCCCCGCTCCACGCCGACCCGTTAAGGCTGGAGCGCATCCTCTATAATCTCCTGGAAAACGCGGTCAAGTATTCACCGCAGGGAGGCGAGATAAAGGTTTCGGTCAAGGCGGATAAAGAGTACCTGGTTATCGGGGTCAGCGACCAGGGTATCGGCATATCCTCCGCCGACCAGGCCAAGCTTTTCGCCCCCTTCCAGCGCCTGGAGGAGTTCCGGCCCAAGGGAACCAGGGGGGTAGGGCTGGGGCTGCTGGTCTGCCAGCGGCTGGTGGAAGCTCACGGCGGCCGGATATGGGTTGAGTCAGAGCCGGGGCGGGGCTCCACCTTCTTCTTTACCCTGCCTCTAAAGCCCAAAGCCAAAGCTTAAGCCCCCCTCACAGACCATAGCCTCTAATGTCATAATTCTGTAATCTTTTCCCCCCCCATTTTATGACTTCGTAATCGCCCGCTGGCTATTATTGTTACTAGCGGCAGCGACCAGGTTTAGGCGTATTTAAGGTTTTGTAAGGAAAGGAGGTGATTTAAGAATGGCAGAGCATATTTGTCCGGTATGCGGTTGCACCGTTGTCGATGGAGGCTACCAGAAAGAGGGAACAGTCTACTGCTGCGAGTCCTGCGCCAACGGGGGTCCATGTGAGTGCGGCTGCGGCAACATAATCGAAAAAGAGCCAGAGGCGGATAAATAGAGGCACCGACCGGGGCATTAAAAGAGCATTACGGGAGGGCTGAAAATGAAACTGGAAGGTAGAACAGCTATCGTTACCGGTTCCAGACGGGGTATCGGTCGTGCCATCGCCCTGGCTCTGGCTAAAGAAGGGGCAAACGTGGTGGTGAGCGACATCAGCCCGGAAGAGTGCCAGCAGGTGGTCAAGGAAATCGAAAAGCTGGGCCGAAAAGGGCTGGCGCTGAAATGCGACGTGACCTCCACCCCTGATGTAGAAGACATGGTCAAGAAAACGGTAGCCAGATTCGGCAAGCTGGACATACTGGTAAACAATGCCGGCATTATCTCCTACAAGCCCTTCCTTGAGCTCACCGACGAGGACTGGGATAAAACTCTGGGCGTTAATCTCAAAGGGCAGTTTCTCTGCGCCCGGGCGGCGGCCAGAGAGATGATTAAGAACAAGTGGGGGCGCATTGTCAACATCGCCTCGATATCATCGGGGGGATGCGGTATCGCCTTCCCCCTGATTGCCCATTATACGGCGTCCAAGGGCGGGGTTATGGCCCTGACCGAGGCGCTGGCGCTGGAGCTGACCGCCAAGGGGATAAACGTCAACGCTATCTGCCCGGGAGCGGTAGATACCGATATGGTCAAGGGAGTCAAGGAAAGCGGTGGGCTAGCGCAGTTATTGACCAGAATCCCCAAGGGCAGGCTGGGCAAACCGGAGGAGATCGCCAACCTGGCCGTCTTCCTGGCCTCTGAAGAAGCCGAGTACATCAGCGGCTCGGCTATCGTCATCGATGGTGGTTGGCTGACCAGCTAACATCTGCTAATATTGGAGCTACCTTTTAGTTATACTCTTTTAAGGAAAGGGGGGAAATGTATAAGAAGATTCTGGCCCCACTGGATGGCTCCAAGCTGGCCGAGTGCGTCCTTCCCCATGTGGAAGAGCTGGCAACTGGCTGTGGCGCCGAGCAGGTCATCCTGGTCAGCGTCACCGAGCGAGTCACCGGCTACAGGGTGGTAGAGGGCTACACCGAGCCGCTGGCGGAGCGGCTGTCGCCTGCTCCAGGGGAGAGGCTGGTGCCCGAGGCGGTGGGCAAGGAAGAGAAGCAGGCTCAAAAATACCTGGACAAGATAGCCGAGGCGCTGGAGGCTAAAGGAATCAAGGTACTCACCGAAGTGCTCTTAGGCAAACCCGCCGAGGAAATCATCATCTACGCCACCAACCAGAAGTGCGACCTGATTATCATATCCAGTCATGGCCGCTCTGGCATTAGCCGATGGGCTCACGGCAGTGTCGCCGACAAGGTCTTCAGGGCCAGCGGCGTTCCCGTCCTGATGGTGAAAGCGCCGGGCTTTACCGGCGGCGCTTAAATCAATACCGGAGCCATTTTTAAAGAGAGCAGTAAGATGATTAGAATGACGGCCAAAACCAAGCTGACCCCGGAAGAGATAGTCAAGCGCGCCGTGACCTTCTTCGGTCCCGAAGGCCACGGGCTGGAGGTCAAAGAGCACTCCGTCGGCACCGCCTACTTTGAAGGAGGAGCCGGCTGTGTCGAGGTTAACGCCTCGGCCCAAGGCAAGGGGACTTCGGTGGAGCTGTTCTCCCGGGAGTGGGACTATCAGGTCAAGGAGTTCCTGAAGGCTATCAGCTAGAGCTCCCCGCCACTTACGGGAGTTTCTTTACTTAAGCGGGCTTTAATTTAAGGAGGCAGACAATGGGTTATTCAGCCAAGGACTACAGCAACCTCATCGGTATGAAGGGTTTTAGCCAGACCCTGCTTAACAACCACTTTACTCTCTATCAGGGCTACGTGAACAATACCAACAAGCTTTGGGATTTGCTCAACTCTATGCTCAAAGAAGGCAAGGCGGGCACCCCCCAGTACTCCGAGCTTAAACGCCGCTTCGGCTTCGAGTTCAACGGCATGCGCCTCCACGAATACTACTTTGAGAACCTGGGGGGCAAAAAGCCCCCGGAGAAAACGGGCAAGCTGGCCGAAAAGGTGCCCGGTGCCTACGGCAGCTTTGATGCCTGGGAGCAGGACTTTAAGGCTACCGGGGCCATGCGCGGCATCGGCTGGGTGATACTCTATCAGGACAACGTGAGCGGATGGCTGTTCAACCAGTGGATTAACGAGCACGAGGTCGGCCATGCCGCCGGATGCCAGCCCATCCTGGTGATGGACGTCTTTGAGCATGCCTTCATGACCGACTACGGGCTGAAGCGGGCCGACTATATAAACGCCTTCTTCCAGAACGTAAACTGGGACGTGGTGACCAGCCGCCTGAAATAGCCCCCTTTCCTTAAAGCCGGCACCCTTTTAGCCGGGGAGTTGACAAACGCGGGCTGTAAGGATAGCATCGGCATATATCAAAGCTGGTAAAGCCAGGTTTTTAAGGAGGGCAAATGGCCCTACCCAGGTTCATCCTAGAGCTACGAGACATAGGCAACCGGGATAGATGTCTGCAGGCCATCAGAACGCGCTATCTACTGGCGCTGGGCGTCTGGACGTTTATCATGGCCACCTACCTCATCTGGGGGATGGACTTTTACCTGATACCCATCCATATCGTGGCTGGAACCGTATGTTTACTCAATACCGTCAGCTATTACCTGACCCGAAAATGGCAGTTCCCTCTGGCCGTTGCCGTTTTATCAACCCTTATCGACATCATCGCCATCACCGCTATCGTACACTTTACCGGCGGTTTCAACAGCATGTTCTTCGCCCTCTTTTTAGTCCAGATACTGGGGGTAAGCCTGTTCCTGAACCTGCAGTTCAGCGCCCTTATGATTGCCTGGACGGTGATAGTGGTCGGCGCCACCAGGGCACTAGAATTTGGGGGGGCAATTGCCGCCTCATCCCAGTTTATCCCGACCTCCGCCTCCGAGCTCACCGATACCGTCATCTGGCTGGTATTCCAGGGAATCCTACTCTGCTTGGTGGCCTTCCTCGGCGGCAATCTTTCCAATAAACTGAAGTTCCGAGAAAAAGAGCTGGAACAGAAAAAAGAACTGGAGAAGCTATATAAGGCGCTCCAGAAAACGAACGAGAGTAAGACTCGCCTTCTAGTCAATGTTTCCCACAACCTCCGCACTCCCCTGACCTCAATCCTGGGCTTCAGCGAGCTATTACTGGCCAAGGATGAAGGCAAAGCGCAGCGGAAAAAATTCACCGAGACCATATACCGGGAGTCCAAGCACCTGACCCACCTGGTGAACGATGTCCTCTACCTATCCAACCTGGAAACAGGGGAAGTAGAATGGCATATGGCCGAGACGGACATAGCCAAACTGGTCACCGAAGCCGCGGCCGCCATGCAGGACTCGGCTAAACAGAAGGGGCTGAAGCTGACAGTTTTTAGCGGCGCCGCCCCCCGGCTCGTTCACGGGGACGCCGACCGCCTTAAAGACGTGGTGAGCCGCCTGATAGATAACGCCATCAAATTCACCATAGAGGGGACGGTCAAGGTCGGCGTCGGCCAGAAAGAGGACAGCGCCCTGGTTTATGTTGCCGATAGCGGGATAGGCATTACCCCCGATATCAAAGGTAGAGTATTCGAACCGCTGGAGCAGATCTATAAGACCGAGCACAAGGAAGTCCCCCAGCGGACAGGACTGGGGCTGGCCATTTGCAAGGCGGTTATTCAGCACCACGGGGGTAAAATCTGGGTCGAGAGCCAGCCGGAGGGGGGGAGCACCTTTCCCTTCACCCTGCCCCTGGCGGGGGGCAAGTAGTCCTTCAGTCAGGCCTTTTCAGGAATCGGGCAATGGTATCCCGCAAATCACCGGGCTGAAACGGCTTGGTTATATAGTCACTGGCCCCCATCTGCCGGGCAAGTTCCACGTTGAGCTCATGGCCTATGGCGCTGAGCATGACCACCGGAATATCCCTGGTAAGCGGGTCTTGCTTGATTTTGTGGCAGGCGGTATAGCCATCCATCTTGGGCATCAAAATATCCATCAGGATGAGGGCGGGCTTCTGCTGGCGAGCTATGCTTACCGCTTCCCTGCCGTTACTCGCCCCGAGAACATCGTAGTCTTTGCCCAGCATATTGCTCACCAGTAACCTGATATTCTCTTCGTCATCGGTTACCAGTATCTTCTTCCTTGCCACTGCCGGCTCACTTTTCTATCTGCCTTAGAGTCTCTCTGACCATGGCCTTCAGCTCATCCAGGGTAAACGGCTTGGGTAGGAATGGTCGGTCAGCCCGCTCCAGAAAACTCTTGGTATCCCCGCTTATCAAATCTCCGGTAATGAATATCACCCCGCTCAGCAGCTCAGGGTGTTCCTCTCCTACCCACTGATAGAGCTGCTTACCGTCCATTACCGGTGTCCTGATATCAAAGAGGCAGAGGTCATAGCCCTTCTCCCGAAGCATCTTCTGAGCACTGGCTCCGTCGCCAACGGTGTCCACCTCAAACCCCTCACCGACAAGGACCCTCTTGCAGAACTGGCAGATTGACGGCTCGTCCTCAACCACCAAAGCCCTCTTTGCGGAAGGCTCATTGCTTGTCATCTCGGCCCCCCTTTCCCGCACCGAATCGGATTCGGCCGGTAAAACTTGCCTTCAGTAGCCCTTCAAATAGCCCGATATCTGCCTTCTGTCGCTATATTAGTCGATAACAGCACTTCTGTCAAATTAGAGGTGCTTATCAGCTTCCAGCCGCCCGGGTACTTGACGATACCCAGCACTATCTAGTAATATTTCGTGGTAACGCCTCAAGTCTCTTTAGAAGACAGCGGGAGGATAGCGATGATAGTCGTCGGCGCCATTTTAATCGCCGTGGGCATTTTAGCCCTGCTGATTAAGCTGGATGTCTTGAGCGGCTCTCTATGGAGTTATACCTGGCCCGCCATCCTCATCATTCTGGGGCTCTCCTTCATCGTGGGCAGATTTTGCCGAAGAGGGCAGGGATGGCGCGGCTGGTACTTCCCCGGGGGGAGACAGGAAAAGCAATAAACAGGGGCCGAGGTGGTGGAATTGGTAGACACGCCATCTTGAGGGGGTGGTGAGCGTAAGCTCGTAGGAGTTCAAATCTCCTCCTCGGCACCAAAATACGGCTCCCCCGGTGACAAGAGCGGAAGTGGCTCAGTGGTAGAGCATCTCCTTGCCAAGGAGAGGGTCGTGGGTTCGAATCCCATCTTCCGCTCCAATTAGAATTCCAAAGGGGCGACGTAGCCAAGTGGTTAAGGCGGGGGTCTGCAAAACCCCTATTCACCGGTTCGAATCCGGTCGTCGCCTCCAGTCTTTTATTTACCGCATTTCAACAGTTAGCTCTACCGCAAACGCAAAAATCTCCCAAATACCACAGTTGCAGTAGATAGCTCATCCTTTTATCGCCAGTTTCCGTACCATTGTAGGCTGTCAACAAAATCCAGCATACTCCAGTAGTATATGTCCCCGTTAGCGGCGTAGTCTAAAAGCCGCTTAGTTAACCTCGAACAATAGTCATGGGAAATAAGTACTAAATTCGAGGGGAAAAGTTAGCTAAAGTGAGTTTGCCTGCGTTGACATAGGACTTTTGGTACAGTATAATTTTCCCACTCTCGCAGAAGAGGGGATAGCAGAGAATGATTGTTGGCGATAATACTCCTGAAATGGCCTATCGGGGGACCGGTGGCGGGAAATAATCAAAAAAGGAGAATTAAAGCGATGAGAAAATTTGTAGTGGCAGTAGTACTGGCTTCGTTTCTGCTTACCACACTTGCGATTCCTGTCTTAGCGGACGATGGAAACGAGAACGCCAGTGTCGTTTGCAGCGGCATTGATGTTGATGGAGCCCCGATTGTTGGTAGAACAGTCACCGTGTCTGGTGCTGTTGCCATAGTGGCTGAAGCAGAGGTTAACCTTGATACTTGGCACTGGGGCTTCGCAACGACAGCTAGTGAAGGTTTCTTTAACATCGCGGCTCCCGACGGTGCTTCTGTAGCTAACGGATCAAACGCCGAATGGAACCTTGGTGCTGGTGTCAATCCACCTGGTCCCTGGAACTTCCCTGCCGTGAGTGATTCTTCACAGGTCTTCGCCTGGTCAGTTGATGTTCTTCTTAACCAGGCAGGCTTATGGACGTTCTCCCACGGCGGCTCTGCCGATGCTGAGTGGATGGCCTTTTTCCTAATCTGGCTGACTGACCAAGGAATTGCCCATGCTGACTGCCAGGTAGACCTTGAGATCAATGCTATCCCCCTTTTACGCCTTCAACAGAGTTTCTTTGTAATAGCAGATGGTGGACACCAAGAGTTCCTATACTGGGATGGGATAATCGTTGAAGGCATCACCATTAGCTGGGGAGACGGCTACTTTTTACAGATACCGGCCGGAACTATCTTGACAGACGCTAGCGGTGCTAGGGTCAATAGAATTACCCTGCTTGAGACCCACCCGGTGCTTTTTGAGCCTGACACAATCCACTTCAGTAAACCGGCTACGCTGGTCTTACCAGACGGAGGTTTTGTAGCAGAAGCTGGAGACCCTCCTGGCAGTATCATAAACTTCTCTGAGGTGGTAAACGGACAGGTTGTTCCTGACTAAGCCGTAGGCTGACCCTTAGGCCAAGTCAAACCATAAACTATGCCAGCCAAGACAGGTGAGAATTCAACAGCGCCTGTAGTCCAACGCACTATGTTGCGACCATGACGCTTGGCATGCTGGTAAATAATCCAAATACCAATTAGCCGCCATCTACTTATCCCCTAATATTATGTTTAGTTATATTATACCACTACTCAGTCTTGTAACGAAGGGTTTTTACTCTCTATCTGCTTGAACCCCCTGCTTTAAGGAGGTATTTAAGAGGGGTGCCACCCCTATTGGGTGGGTGGGTGGGAAAAAAGACCCAATACTAGCTTGAACCCCTTTGCCAAAAGCGGTAAAATAACCCATACTAAATGCCGGGGTGGCGGAATTGGCAGACGCAGCGGACTTAAAATCCGCCGGACTTAGTCCTTGTGGGTTCGAATCCCACTCCCGGCACCATTAGAGAGTGGCTATGCCCTGGCTAATATTAGCGCTAGGTTACCTACTGGGCTGCATCCCCACCGCCTATATTATCGGGCGCATCGTAAAAGGCGTCGACATCAGGGAGATTGGTGACGGCAACATGGGCGCCGCCAATAGCTATCGCCAGCTCGGGGCCAAGACGGGGGTAACGGTGGGGGTCATCGATGCCGCCAAGGGGGCGCTGGCTGTTTTTATCGCCCAGGCGGTCGGGCTTTCCCTGGTCTTTGTCCTGCTCACCGGAACCGCCGTCGTCGTCGGTCATAACTGGCCGGTATTTCTCGGCTTTCGCGGCGGCCGGGGGGAAGCGACCACCATCGGCGTACTGCTGGTTATCATCACTCAGCCGATGCTGATAATGGCGGCGCCGACCATAGCCGCTCAACTCATCTTCCGGGATACCACCAAATCGGCCGCCGTCCTCTTCGTACCGCTATCACTGGTCTGCTGGCTGACGGGGCAATCGGGGGCGCTCATCGCTTACAGTATAGGTATGCCCTGCCTGGTGGGCTTCACCCATTTCTTGAGGACAAGGCGCGTGGCTGAGACCTCAGGGACAGGCCGGACTTAAAAGTCACTTCCTTTTTATCGCCGACCTTACCCCCTGCTCAATGTCTTTAGCGGTAAGACCGTACCTCTCCAGAAGCTCGGCCGGTTTGCCCGACTTGGCGTAGGTATCCTTTAGCGCCACCAGCACCATCGGCACCGGCTGGTTTTGGCTAACAACTCTAGCCACGGCGCTACCCAGGCCGCCGTGCTCCAGGTGCTCTTCGGCGGTAACGATAGCCCCGGTCTCAGCCGCCGCCTTAATGATAGCCTCTTCATCAATTGGCTTGAGGGTGGACATATTCAGTACCCGGCAGTATATGCCTTCACGCTCCAGGTTCTGGGCGGCTTCCAGGGCCTCTTTGACCATCAAGCCGATAGCTATGATGGTGGCATCCCCGCCCTGTTTCATGGTCGCCGCCTTGCCCAGCTTAAAGCGGTAGTCCTCGCCAAAGACCGGAGCAACCTTGGGACGGCACAGCCTGATGTAAAACGGGCCGTAGCTCTCCGCCGCCGCCTTCACCGCCTGGACGGTCTCGATAGCATCAGCGGGCACGATAACGTTAAAACCGGGCAGGGAACCAATCAGGGCCAGGTCTTCAATAGACTGGTGCGAGGTGCCGTCCTCGCCAACGCTGATGCCGCCGTGGCTGGTCACCAGCTTGACATTGAGCTGGGGCTGGGCGATAGACATCCGAACCTGGTCAAAACAACGCCCGGGGACAAAAACGGCAAAGGTGCTGGCGAAGGGTGTCTTGCCCGAAGCCGCCAGACCGGCAGCAACGCCCACCATGTTCTGCTCGGCGATGCCGCAGTCAAAGAAGCGCTCCGGGAACTGGCGGGCAAAAAACCGGGTCATCGTCGACCGGGAGAGGTCGGCGTCCAGCACCACGATGTCCGGGTTTTCCATGCCCAGTTCGAGCAGGGTCCGGCCGTAGGCCTCCCTGACTGAAACCGTCTCCATGATTACTCCAGCTCCTTCAAGGCTATCTCCACCTCAATAGCGTTGGGCGCCTTGCCGTGAAAATCGGGGTTATTCTCCATAAAGCTGACCCCCTTGCCCTTTATGGTATGGGCAATGATGACCGTGGGCTGCCCCTTGACCTTTTCGGCTTCGCCAAAGGCTTGAATAAGCTGGTTGAGGTCATGGCCGTCAACCTCAATAACCTCCCAGCCGAAGGCCCGCCACTTACTGGGGAAGGGGTCGAGGTTCATCACATCGCGGTTCCAGCCGTCTATCTGCTGGCCGTTGTTGTCCACTATAGCCACCAGGCTATCTATCTTGAAGTGGGTGGAAGCCATCGCCGCCTCCCACACCTGTCCCTCGTCGCACTCCCCGTCCCCCAGCAGAACATATACCCGATAGTCTTGCCCGTTAAGCCTCCCGGCCAGAGCCGCGCCCAGACCGAAGGACAACCCCTGTCCCAGGGCGCCGGCGGACATCTCCACGCCGGGGGTAATCGTTCTATCGGTATGCCCCTGCAGGCGGCTGTCCATCTGCCGCAGGGTAGCCAGTTCAGCCACCGGCAGGTAGCCGCACTCGGCCAGGGTGGCGTAGAGCAGGGGGGCGGCATGACCCTTGCTTAAGATAAAGCGGTCTCTATCCGCCCACTGATGATCTGAGGGCTTATGCCGCATCACCTTGAAATAAAGGGCGGTCAAAATCTCCACCGAGGAAAGGGAGCCGCCGGGGTGGCCGCTACCCGCCTTCCCTATCATGGTGATGATGTGGCGGCGCAGTTTTTTGGCCATAGCCTCCATTTCGGCTACCGAGGCCGATAAAGAAAAAACCTCGGCTGATACATTATCGGCCAAGGTCTTTGCACTATCAGAGATTGACGGTGGATTACCTTTTTTGGGTAACGACATCAGCACCCCCTGTGCCAGTTTAATTATACTACAGTCGTATAGGCCAGGTCTACATTTTTTAAGCCTGATTTTTATTCAGTGTCTTTCGTCCCACCCAACCCACCCAAGAAGGTTGTACCCTCTTAAATACCACCTTAAAGCAGAGGTTTAAGGGCAAAGCCTTTGCGGGCGGGCTGGGCGGGAAAAAAGAAGTTTGTTAGCCAGGGTGAGGCGGGGGAAAAGAAGACCTGGGAGTGGGGGAGGGTTCTACATACCTTTTTCGTCCCGCACCTAACCCCCACTTTCGGTTGTTTTTCGTCCCACCCTCCCACCCAAAAGAGGTTTCACCTCTCTTCCACTCTTTTACTTGCCTCTTTACCCCCTACGAGGGGTGTGTAATGGGGGAACCCGCCCCCATAGGGCGGGCCGGGTGGGACGAAAGGCCACAAAATAGCCACCTGGTTTGATTTTTATCTCCGTCTCTGGTTTAATTAACGGGATAACAAGAGGAAAAGATATGGACGAACTGAAGATAAAGGCCAGCAAAAGAGAGATACTGGGCAAGAAGACCAGATTCCTGCGCCGCCAGGGTGTAACCCCGGCCCACCTTTTCGGGCACGGCCTTGATTCACTGGCGCTGCAGTGCGATACCCCCAACCTCCAGCGGACTATAGCCCGGGCGGGAATGACCCGCCTCATTACCCTTGCCGTTGAAGGGGATAAACAGCCCCGGAGCGTCTTTATCCGGGAGATTCAGAGAGAGCCCTGCAGCGGGGAACTGCTCCACGTTGACTTCTACCAGGTGAGAAAGACAGAGAAGATAAGGTTTGATGTGCCCATCATCCTGGTTGGTGAAGCCCCGGCGATGAAGGAAAAGGGGCGCGTCCTGACCCACAGCCTGACCAGCCTGAGCCTGGAGTGCCTGCCCGATAATCTCCCGCCCCATATAGAGGTTGACTTGAGCCCTCTGGAGGAGATAGAGCAGGCAATCTTCGTCAGGGACCTCGCCTTCGGCCCCGATATCACCGTTATCACCGACCCCGACCAGATGGTGGTCAGGGTCAGCGAGGCGCGCATTGAGGTGGAAGAGGTAGTTGAAGAGGCGGTAGCCGAAGAAGAATTAGTCGGTGAAGAGGCGGAAGCCGAAGAAGCAGGGGAAGGCGAGGAAAAAGCAGAAGAGTCTGCTGATTAGAGCCTTTAATCCGCTTGAAGTCAGTCGGGGTTGCCTGCTATAATCGGCTCGTGATTATCGACTTTCACACCCATGTTCTCCCGCCCCAGATAAAGAAAGACCGCAGCAAGTACATCGAGCTTGACCCCTCTTTCGCCGTCCTCTACTCCAAGCCCGAGGCCAAGATAGCCACCGCCGAGGAGCTTATCGCCAGCATGGATGAAGCCGGGATTGACATCTCGGTCATTCTCAATTACGGCTGGACTACCCACGAGCTTTGTCTCGAGACCAACGACTATATCCTGGAATCGGTAGCCCGCTACCCTCGGAGGCTGGTGGGCTTCGGCGCCGTCCAGCCGCAGTCGCCGCAGGCCGCCGTAGCCGAAATCGAGCGCTGCGCCAAGGCCGGAATAAAAGGTGTCGGCGAGCTGAGGCCGGATATGCAGCTATTCGACCTCACCGACGAGGTAGTGATGGCGCCTCTGGTTGAAGCGCTAAAGAAAAACGGGCTGATTATGCTCATCCACGCCTCGGAGCCGGTAGGCCACGACTATCCGGGCAAGGGGAGCATCACCCCGGATACGCTTTATCCCTTTATTACCAGCTTCCCCGAGCTGAAGCTGGTCTGCGCCCACTGGGGGGGAGGACTGCCCTTCTACTCCCTGATGCCCGAGGTCAAGAAGGCTATGGGCAACGTCTTCTTCGACACAGCGGCTTCACCCCTTCTCTATAGCCCCCAGGTATACCAGCAGGTCGTCCAGCTGGTGGGCGGAGACAGGATTCTCTTCGGCAGTGATTATCCCCTGCTGGCGCCGGGCCGGCTGCTCAAGGAGATTGAAGAGGCGGGACTACCCCCGGAAACAAAGGAGCTAATCCTGGGCGGTAATGCCCGGAGACTGCTTGGTCTCGAAGGTAAATAGCCGTGGAGCCAGTTCGCTGTTTTATCGCCGTCGAGCTGCCCGAGGAGATAAAGAAGGGGCTCAAAAACCTCCAGGCCCAGCTAAAGTCGGGGGGGCAGTTCCCGGCAAAGTGGGTCGACCCCTACAGCACTCACCTGACTTTGAAGTTCCTGGGCAATGTTGCCGAGGACAGGCTGGGCGAGATAACCAAGGCTATGGAAGAGGCATCGCGGGGGTTATTTCCATTTAACCTTGAGGTCAAGGGCTTAGGCGTTTTCCCCAACCCGAGGCGGGTCCAGGTAGCCTGGGTGGGGGTAAGCGGGGAGGTGGAAAAGCTGGCTAATCTCCAACGGCGCCTTGAAACTAAGCTAGTGCCACTGGGCTTTGCCCCGGAGAACAGAAGGTTCACCCCCCACCTGACCCTGGCCCGCCTCCACGACCGGGCCTCAGCCGACGAGCGGCAGAGATTCGGCCAGCTTATCGCCGACAGCGAATTTAAGGCCGGCTATTCCTGGCCGGTAACAACCGTCAACCTGATGAGGAGCCAGCTAACCAGGGAGGGCGCTGTTTATAGCCGAATCAGCTCGGTGGAGCTCAAATAAGCCCTTGCCAACAACCGCCGTTATAGTGTATACTGCGTAAGATTCAAACCTAATTTCGGTTGGGAGGAGGACTTCATGGAACAATCCAATTTCCCCAAATGCCAGAAGTGTAATTCTGGAGACCTGGTGCCCCTGTCTGATTTCGGCAGCCAGGGGGCAGCCATTCACTACAAAGCCTGGGTTTGCACCAACCCTGATTGCGGTTTCAACCTGAAAATCAGGAACGGTGATGTTTATGTTAACGAACCCATTGTCAGCGGGGCGCTCCACAACCCGCGAGCTCGTTAAAAACCGGTCGTTGTAAAAGCTCTAGTCTATTGGTGCTGAATGTGCTTCCTCAGTTAACCAGACTCAAGGGGATAGCACTCGACCTTCTGTTTCCACGCTGGTGTGTTGGCTGTGGAAAGGAGGGGGACTTTATCTGCCCTTCCTGCCGGCAGTCTCTACCCAGAATTACGCCCCCGCTTTGCCCCCGTTGCGGCCAGCCCCAAGGCAGCGCCGAACTGTGCCCCAACTGCGCTGATTGGACGGCGGAGATAGACGGCATCCGCGCCCCGTTTCGCTTTGAGGGAGCCATACGCCAGGCTATCCTCGAGCTAAAGTATAGAAACTTGAGAGCCCTGGCCGGGCTCCTCGCCCGTCTGCTTTATGACTATCTCAGCGCCAGTCCCCTGCCCGGCGAGGTCTTGGTGCCGGTGCCGCTGCACCGCAAACGCCTGAGAGAACGCGGCTACAACCAGTCCCGCCTGCTGGCCAGAGAGCTGTCCAAGCTCAACGATTTACCGGTAGTAGACGACTGCCTCATCCGGCAGCGCCATAGCTCCCCCCAGGCCAGAACGCCCACCGTCGACCAGCGGCGGAGTAACGTAGCCGACGCCTTTTCCTGCCGCGACCTCTCCCTGAAGGACAAGCAGGTCCTGCTCATAGACGATGTTTCTACCTCAGGAGCCACTCTCGATGCCTGTGCGCAGGCGCTGAAGGCGTCTGGTGCCGCTTCAGTGTGGGGGCTGGCGTTGGCCAAGGAGGTTTAAGGAGATTAAGGCTTTTAAGAAGGAGCGTGAACCGATGGAGCTACAGATAACCGGCAAAAACGTAGAATTAACCCCCGCCTTACGCCAGTCCATTGAGCGAAAGCTGGGCAAATTGGAGCGCCACCTGCCCAATATCACCGAGTACAAGGTAGAAATCTCGGCGGAGAAGACCAAATCGCCGGAGCAGCACTTCGTCGTTCAGGTGACCCTGGACAGCAACGGCACCCTGCTCCGGGGCGTGGAGAGGGGGCAAGACCTGCTCAAGGCTGTGGGCAAGGTAGCCGCGGTTATGAACCGACAAATCGAGCACCACAAGGGAAAGCTCTATAAAAAGGGGAGGGGAAACTCGCTGGCCAGGGGCGAATTCAAAGAGGAGCCGGCCCAACCAGCCAGAAAAGTGGTCAAGGTCAAGCGTTTTGCCGTTAAGCCCATGTCGGTAGCCGAAGCCACCGACCAGATGGAGCTCCTGGGGCATGATTTCTTCCTCTTCTTCAACGCCGATAGCGAGGAGCTTAACCTGCTTTATCGGCGGCGGGACGGCAACTACGGCCTGATTGAGCCCGAGTTGAGGTAAAAGAGGTGCCGACCGTTTTAGCCGGTGAGTTGAGATACCTTATCGCCAATACCGAATGGGGCTGGGTGGGGATATTGGGCTCTAATTGCGGACTGCGGCAGACCACCCTGCCCTGCCCTGGAGCCGAGGAAGCCGAGAGGCGGCTGGGCGATGGGGTAAAAAAGGCCAACTTATCTGAAAGCCCCTTCGCCGAGCTGGTGGAGCGCCTGAAAAGCTACTTTGCCGGTAAGCGTGTAGACTTCCCCGATGAGCTCGACCTCTCCACGGCTACCCCCTTCCAGCGCCGGGTATGGCAGTTAACCAGGCTTATCCCCTACGGAGAGACCAAGAGCTATGGCTGGATAGCCGAACAGTTGGGCAAAACTGGGGCGGTGCGGGCGGTGGGGCAGGCTCTGGCTAAAAACCCCCTGCCCATTGTCATCCCCTGCCACCGGGTGGTGGCCGGTGATGGTAACTTAAGCGGCTACAGCGGGGGAATAGAGATGAAGCGGTATCTGCTGGAGCGGGAAGCCGCCCTTTAGAGTCAAGCGCTAGTCCACTATGATGACGGTGAATACCTTGGTCTCGCCTATACCGCCGCCCTGCCACGGCTGGCTATAGGTCAGGGTCAGCTCGGTCTCCCCCACCGCCAGCGGCAGGAAGTGGAAAAACTCGATGCCGCCGCCACCGATAAGACCCTCTTCACTCGGCCGGTATTCGCTCTCGCCGCCGATAAGCTCCAGCATGGTCTCGTCGTAGCTTGCCTGCCAGCTATAGCCGGTGGTGGGATTGGAACCGAGGGCGATATAAAACTCCTCGCCGAGGCCAATCTCTATCGTCTGGCCGGCATCGGTGGAGGTCTGCACCTCCAGGCAGCCCGTCGTCGAACAGATGATTAATACCGCGGTTAGTAATGCCGCCGTGGCCAATATCAGAAGTTTTTTCACCGGAGCCTCCTCGTTGTCACTTGCCCACTACTATCTATTATAACGGAAAAAGAGAAAAAAGGTTAGCCCCTAGGGCAGCCAGTCGGGGCGGGGGGCGGGCGGTTTAGCCCGGTAGCGGCTGGCGCTCAAGCGGTCTCTGATTTTTACGTTTAAGAAGTCCTCCTCATACTTTTCAATCAGCCCCTCGCTGGCGAAGCTGTAGTATTTATTCTCGCCGATGATGATATGGTCCAGCACCCTAATCTGCATAATCTTGCCGGCGAAGACCAGGTCTCGGGTCACCTCTTTATCCTGCCGGCTGGGCTCGGGGTCGCCGGAGGTGTGGTTGTGGACAAAGATGAGCGATATAGCGTCATGTCTGATGGCCTCCCTCATGATTTCCCGCGGATAAACGGAGCTGGCATTAACCGTCCCCTCAAAAAGGTCGGCGATTTCAATAATCTGGTTCTGCCCGCTCAAGTAAATAACCTTGAACACCTCTTTCTTGAGGTCGCGCATGGAGAGGTAGAGATAATCAAAAATCTCCTTGGCCGATTTATAGACCGGCCTGTCCATAATTCTCTGCTTGAGGAATTCCTCGGCTACCTCCCAGACCAGCTTGATGCCGAAGGCGTTATGGGCGCCGATGCCTTCTATCTGCTGTAGCTCCCGGGGAGAAGCCGATAGCGCCCCCCTCAGCGTTTTGAACCGCTTGAGCACCTCTTTGGCCGCCTGTTTGCAGTCCCTGCGGGGCGAGCCCAGGGTCAGAAGGAGCTCGATGACTTCATAGTCCTGAAAGCCGCTAAGCCCCGACTTGATGAACCTCTCCCGCAACCTCTTCCGATGACCCTGCGCCGTTTCTTTATTCGGCATCGACCCCCTCCTCGTCTTCCGGTTGCAGGCTGTCCAAGATTTCCTTAGCCCGTTTGCGATAGCCGGAAGCCACCATTATCCGGCAGGGAAAAGTGGAAACGCCCATGAACGATGAGGCATCCCCGGGATTGACCATAGCCGGGATGCCGTTCTGGAGCAGTATGTCCTTCCATATCTCGGCGGCGAGCTGGTCGGGAGCAGTAGTTAATATCAGCCACCCCTTGGCTTCAGCCATTGGGCTCCATCCTCAGCCCCTCCTCCCCCACCAGCTCCACCAGGCGCTGGTGAAGTTCGGGGCAGTAGTTGGTGTATATATTTGAAAGCTTGAGGTTGACTACCCTATCCCCGTTGACGACACACATGTTGACCTCGTCATCGCCGGGAAAGATTCTCAGGGTATCGACCAGTTTATTGAGACAGGCGACGTCGTTGTCGATGTTTTCGGTCTGCTTGATGCTTATGGTCAGGCGGCGGCTCTTGACCGGTTCAGGCTGAGCCGGCGCTGGCTCTTCCTCCGGGGCCGCCTCCGGCTGGTAGCGGCGCACTTTCTCGCAGCTCAGTTGCAGGCGCTCATCCCTCAGCCTTACCCTGCCCTCGACCAGCAGTATATCGCCTTCCTGCCAGAGCTCTCTGGTGCCGGCATAGACATCGGGCCAGACCATCACCTCCACCCTGCCGTCGAGGTCTTCCAGCATAACGCTGGCAAAGGGGCGGCGGTCTCTGGTGAAAGATTGGCGGACCGAGGCTACCATTCCCGCCACCACGATGGTCTGCCCCACCAGCTCGGCATCGACATGGCCGCAGAGGACGGTATCCTCCGCCGCCACCTTGCCGGCAAAGGCGGCGAAGGGGTGCTCCGAGAGGTATACCCCCATCAGCTCCCTCTCCCAGGACAGCTTCTCCTTGAGGGAGATTTCGGCGGCTTCCATCTCCAGGCTGGCCAGGGGGGCGGGCACTCCCTCCCCCCAGAGGTCGAACATGGTGGTCTGCCCCGTCTCCCTCAGGTGCTGTTCCCGCTGTGCCAGGGCCATAATGCGCCCGACGTTGTGGAGCAGGGTGCCGCGGTCGCCCAGGCAGTCCAGGGCGCCGGCCTTAATCAGGCTCTCCATCGCCCGCCGGTTCAGCGCGCGCAGGTCGGCGCGGCGGCAGAGGTCTTCAATAGACTTGAACTGGCCGCCCTTCTGGCGCTCGGCGACCAGGGGCTCCACCGCCCCCAGCCCCAGGTTCTTGATTGCCGTCAGCCCGAAACGGATGGCGGCGGCATTGCCGTCGCCTCCCCCCTCTATGGAAAAGCTGGTCAGGCTCCGATTCACGTCCGGGGGTAAGACCTCAATACCTAAGCGGCGGCACTCGGCGACGGCCGTGGCCACCTTCTCCGACTGGTCGTAGTGGGTAATCAGAAAGGCGGTGATATACTCTGCGGGGTAGTTAGCCTTGAGATAGGCGGTCTGATAGGCGATAAGGGCATAGCTGAAGCTGTGCGCCTTGTTGAAGGCGTAGCCGGCGAAGGGCTCGATAAGGGCGAAGACCTCGTCGGCGACATCGGCGGAATAGCCCATCTCCCTGGCGCCGGCGACAAAATTGCGCTTTTCCTTCTGCATAACCGAGGTAATCTTCTTGCCCATCGCCTTGCGGAAGATATCAGCCTGCCCCAGGCTGTAGCCGGCCAGGGCCTGGACGATGAACAATACCTGTTCCTGGTAGACAATCACCCCGTAGGTCTCCTCTAATATGCTGGTCAGAGCCGGGTGGGGGTAGCGGATAGGCTCAAGGCCGTGCTTGGCTTTGATAAAGGTGGGAATGTGCTCCATAGGCCCGGGGCGGTAGAGGGCTATCATGGCGGCGATATCGCCGAAGGTGGTGGGCTTGAGCTCTTTGATATAGCGGCGCATACCCGCCCCCTCCAGCTGAAAGACGCCTACTGTTTCCCCTGAAGACAAGAGGGCAAAGGTCTTGCTGTCATCCATGGGGATGTGGTGCAGGTCAATCTCAACGCCGCGGCTCTGGCCGATAATCTCTTTGGCTTTGCCCAGAATGGTCAGGTTAGCCAGACCGAGAAAGTCCATCTTGAGCAGCCCGATGCGGGCAATGTCTTCCATGCTAAACTGGGTCATGACCGTGGTCGCCTCACCGTCTCCCTTGCTCGCCCGCTGCAAGGGGACATGTTTGGTCAGCGGCTGGCGGGAGATAACCACGCCGGCGGCGTGGGTGCTGGCGTGGCGGGCGATTCCTTCCAGGCGGCGGGCGGAGTCAACCAGGTTGCGGATAACCTTATCATCTTCATAGACGGTGCGCAGTTCGCTGTTCTCATCCAACGCCCTCTCCAGGGTCATTCCCGGGCGGAAGGGAATCAGGCGGGCGACGCGGTCAACCTCGCTATAGGGCATACCCAGCGCCCGACCGACATCCCTCAAGGCCGCCCTGGCGCCCAGGGTGCCGAAGGTGATAATCTGGGCAACATGGTCCTGGCCGTATTTCTTGGAGACGTAAGCGATGACCTCGTCGCGGCGGGCGTCCTCAAAGTCCAAATCTATATCGGGCATCTCCTTGCGCTCCAGGTTGAGAAAGCGCTCAAAGACCAGCTTATTCTCCAGAGGGTCAACCTCGGTGATGCCCAGACAGCGAAGGATAATGCTGGCGGCGGCACTGCCCCTGACCCCGAAGAGGATGTTCTGCTTCTTGGCGAAGGAGATGATGTCCCAGACGACCAGCAGGTAATTGGCGAACTGGGTCTGCTTGATTACCTCCAGCTCATAGTCAAGGCGCTCTTTTATCTCCGGGGCGGGGTCGGGGTAGTATTTAGACAAACTCTGATGGCAGAGTTCGGCCAGGAACTGGTCGGCGGTCTCACCCTCCGGCAAGTCCACCTCGGGAAGGTGGAGACGGCCGAACTCGAGCTTTAAACTGCACATATCGGCAATGCGCTGGGTGTTCTCCAGCGCCTGGGGAATATCCTGATAAAGCTCGGCCATCTCCTGGGGGCTCTTGAGGTAATAGAAGTCGCCGGCCATCTTTATTCTCTTCTCGTCATAGATGGAGGAGTTGGTGCCGATGCAGAGCAGCAGGTCGTGGGCCGAGGCGTCTTCCTGATTGACATAGTGAACATCGTTGGTGGCCACCAGCGGTATATCAAGCTCCTGGCTCATGGCGATGAGGCCCTTGTTTATCGGCTCCAGCTCAGGGATGGGGTGGCGCTGTATCTCCAGGTAAAAATCGCCGAAGGTCTGCTTATACCATAGGGCGGCCTGCTTCGCCTCCTGGTGGCGTCCCTCCAGAATAAGGCGGGGGACCTCGCCGACCAGACAGCCGCTCAAAGCGATAAGCCCTTCATGGTGCTCTTCCAAAAGCTCCTTGTCCACCCTGGGCCGGTAATAAAACCCCTCAAGGTGCGCCCTGGTGATGAGCTGGATTAGATTGCGGTAACCGCTCTGATTTTTGGCCAGCAGAACGAGGTGGTAGTTTCTCTTATCGCTGGCATTACGGCTAAAACGGCTGTTGGGGGTTAGATAGGCCTCGCAGCCGATGATGGGCTTTATCCCCGCTTCCTTAGCGGCAAGGTAGAACTCGATAGCGCCGTACATAACCCCGTGGTCGGTTATAGCCAGGCTGTCCATACCCAGTTCTACGGCGCGCTCCACCAGATGGGGGATGCGGCACATGCCGTCAAGCAGGCTGTATTCGGTATGGACATGGAGGTGGCTGAACATGGCTCTGGTTTATTATAACAACAGGGTGGGTTTTTGGGAATACGGTTTTAAGGCATAACGGCTTTAAAAATTAAAGAAATCTTTGAGTTGGTATCTTTTCCCACCCACCGCCCTTTAAGGAAGCTCCCTCCATTTTCATCGGTTGTCTTGATTCCCATACCCACCCACCCAAAAGAGGCTTCACCTCTCTTTGACTTTCTCATTTTGGGGTGGGGAAATAGATGGTCTTAGGTCTCGCTTCCCACCCTTCCCACCCTACAGGGGTTGACACCCATTTAAGACCCCATCAACCTCCCCCTTCTTCAACTTGTGGGGCAAGAAGCCTATGAGGGCGGGCTTGGGTGGGACGAAAGACAAATGAAAATGGGGGCGGGGTAACAGAGTTTCAGAGGCGGAGCTTATGAGGGCGGGCTGGGTGGGAAGAAAAACCCTATTCTTTTTAACCCCGACGGTGTAAAATCTCTAAAAGCAATGAAACTGAAAATCCTGGGCATTATCGCCAAGTGGCTATTCATACTATGCCTGCCAATCTTACTGCTCACCGCCAGCCTCTGCTGGGCGCTAAACAGCCACTGGCTCTATAACTACGGCTTTGAAAAATACAGCCTGCCCCAGACTCCGGCGCTCGCCGAGTTCGACCTGGAAGAAATAGCCGACCAAATAATCGGCTACTTTAACTCCGGTGAGGAGCCCTTAAGCATCACCGTGATAAAAGACGGTGAGCCGTCCGAGCTGTTTACCACGGAGGAAACCATCCACTTCAGGGATGTAAAAGGGCTGGTACGGCTGGATTACTGGCTTTTAGGCGGAACGCTGGCTTATACCCTGGCTTACGCCGCAGTTAGTCTATTCTGGCGGCGGAGAAGGTACCGGCCGAGGCTGGCCTGGGGGTTGGTTATCGGGGGCGGCATTACCCTGGCCCTGATGCTGGCGCTGGGGCTGGGGACACTGCTCGGCTTTGACCGCCTCTTCTGGAATTTTCACCTGCTCTTCTTCTCCAACGAGTTCTGGTCGGCAGAGGGCTATATGCTCCTGCTCCTTACCGAGGAATTCTTCTACGATGCCGCCCTCTTCTGCGCCTTAGGGACAGCCGGGATGGCGGTGATTCTGGGTGGGGTGGGGGGAGGGTATATAATATTTAGCCGAAGGCGAGCTAAAGCTTAACGGCTGTATCTCTCCTCTTTCCAGGGGTCGCCGCGATTATGATAGCCGTAAGACTCCCAGAAGCCCGGCTTATCCTCGTCAATAAACTCAACGCCGTTAACCCACTTGGCGCTCTTCCAGAAATAGAGGCGGGGCACCACCAGCCTCAAGGGGTAGCCGTGCGCTGGCGTCAGCGGGGCGCCGTTGTGCTTAGTGGCAAAGATGACGTCGGGCTGGAAGAAATCGCTAAAAGAGAGATTGGTGGTAAAGCCGCCTTCGGAGTGCACCATGACGAACCCGGCATCAGGAAGGATGCCGACAAGCTGCTTTATCTGGCTGGCGCTCACCCCTTCCCAGAGGTTGTCCAGCTTTGACCAGCCGGTGACGCAGTGAATATCGGAGGACACCTTCACCTGCGGCAGAGCCGTAAACTCCTGGTAATTAAGTTTACGCTCCTTCTCCACCAGGCCGAAGATGGTGAATTGCCACTTGGAGATATCGATATCAGGCACCGAGCCTTCGTGAAGGGCGGGCCACTTCTCGGTGAGCTTCTGACCCGGCGGGACTCTGTCTTCTCTCTCCGTGTCCGGGCTTTTGATGACTTCTTCGTCTTTCACCACGCTACCTCCGCTCCTGGGAGCCTGGGTTACTTGAGCTTGACCGCCGTGCCGTAGGCTAGAAGCTCGGCGGCGCTGGCGATGACACTGGTAGTCACGAAACGAACGTTAATAACGGCGTCGGCCCCCAGCTTCTCAGCCTGGGCTATCATCCGAGCCGTAGCTACCTCGCGGGCTCGCCCCATCATATCGGTATACTCAATCAGCTCACCGCCGAGAATCAGTCGCACCAGAGCAGAAATATCCTTGCCCAGCCAGATGGCGAAGATAGTGTGCCCCTTGACCAAGCCCAAATTCTCGGTTACCTGGCGACCGGGGACTTCTGCCGAATTCTGGAGCAAGACGCGAGGCTGGGACTTGAGGGACGGGAGTTCCTCCGTTGGAGCCTTGCTTCTTCGCTGTTCCACAGCCACCGTCAGTAAGACCAGCAGGATGCCACCGAGAAAGGCGTAAACTGCAATCCCCAACCATAAGGGCAGCAGGGGCTCGTTGTAGATGTACCAAGGTATCCCGGCGAAGATAACGGTAAACAGCCCGAGTACGAAAACCAGCGAACCGAACAGCCGAATTATCTTCATAGTTTCCCACCTTTCACAATATACTCACCCCATTTAATCTCCAGTTTACTTCTATCTCAAACAGCCAGTCAAACCTCCCAGGCCACCCTGCCGTCGATAATGGTCATCTCCACCCTGATATCCTTAATCTGCTCCGGGGGCACTTTCAGGGGGTCGGCACTTAAAATCACCATGTCGGCCAGCTTGCCCGGAGCGATGGAGCCTTTTATATCCTCTTCAAACGAGGCTCGGGCGGCACTAGCGGTATACATCGCCAGCGCCTCCTCTGCCGAGACGGCTTCATTAAGCAAAAGCTCCTGCCCTGATTCCGCCCGCCGGCTGACGGCGGCATAGATGCCGACCAACGGGTTATCCGAAGCCACCGGCGAATCCGAGCTGCCGGCAACCACCAGCCCGGCGTCAAGAAAGGACCTAATCCGGTATAGCCACCGTTGCCGTTCCGGAGATAAGGTGGCTAAGTATCTCTCCCCGCTGTAGTAGACAAACGGGGGCTGGGTGACCACCATCGCTTCAAGATTCTTTAGCCGCTTCAACAACTCGGGCGGGCACTCGGAGCAGTGTTCCAGACGGTGGCGGCGCCCCGCCAACGATGACCGGCCGGCGATATGCTCCAGGGCAGCGATAGCCGCCTCCACAGTGCCCGGTTCAACGCAGTGGACGGCCAGCTGGAATCCCGCCCGGTGGGCACTCATTGCCTGCCCTTTTAACTCATCCGGCGGCGGCTGCAGATTTCCCCTGGTCTCGTTAAGCACTATCTTTACCCCGCCCAGCCGCAGTTGAGCATCGCCCGAGCCGAAAGCCAGGCCCGCCTGCCGAAACTGGCTTAAAGAATTAAAGCCAAACATCATCGAAACCCGGCTCTTGAGCTGGCCGCTTTGTTTAAAGCGCTTTAGTGTCTGCCAGCGGGCGTAATCGTTGGCGGCGGAGGCCTCCTGCAGCGAGGTGATGCCCATAGCCAGATAATGCTCATTAGCCAGGGCCATGCCTTCAGCCAGCTCTTCCTCGGAGGGCGGGGGCAGCACCTTATCCCTGATATAGCCCACCATCTCAAAGAGGAGACCGCTGGGCTCAGCAGTGTCAAGCTCCCGCTCAATAAGCGCCCCCGGCGGCTCCGGGGTCTCCCTGGTAATGCCGGCCAGGGAGAGCGCCTTGCTGTTGAGCACGCAGGCGTGCAGGGAGCGGTGGGCCAGGACTACGGGGTGGTCGGGCGCCGCCTCGTCTAAGTCCCGGCGGTTGGGGTGCCGCTTCTCGGCCAGGTAGAACTCGTTGTAATCGGTGCCGATGAGCCACTGGCCCGGGGGCAGGCTCTGAGCCTGGCGATGGATAGCTGCCTTTATGTCAGCAATAGAGCCGACTGAGGAAGGGCTGAGGTCAAGACTGCGCAGCTTCCTGATAAAGCCGAAAATATGGCAGTGGGCGTCGTTGAAGCCGGGAACCACCGTCTTGCCCTGGCAGTCGATTACCTTGCTCTTAGCCCCCCTCACCGACTCCAGCTCCTCACCAGCGGCAACCAATAGAATCTTGTTACCCCTGACTGCCACCAGCCCGGCAGTGGGGCAAGCCGGGTCCATGGTTATCACATTAGCGTTATGGAGAATAAGGTCGGCTTCCGGCATCTTCTTGGTCCACCCCTCCCCCCTTTTTGGTTTTTCTTCCCACCCAGCCCGCCCCATAGGGGGTGTTATAAGAGGGTACAACCCTTTTGGGTGGGTGGGTTAGGGAAACAAAACGCACCCAATCTTTTGACCTGATAGCTACAGGGTAGTATACTACTGGCAACCTTAAAGCAACAACCAAAAAGCGATGGACTCAGCAAAGTTAGCTGACAAGCTGGTCTCCTGGATAAAGGAGAAGGTAGCCGCGGCCGGGAGCAAGGGGGTGGTGCTGGGCTTAAGCGGCGGGCTTGACTCCTCGGTAGCGGCGGTATTGTCTCAGCGCGCCTTTCCCCAAAGCACGCTGGCCGTGATTATGCCCTGCCACAGCAGCCAGCAGGACATAGAGCACGCCCGCATGGTGGCGGAAAAGTTCTCCATCCCCACCCGGACAATAGTCCTCAACGCCGCCTTTGACGTCCTGCTCAAGGTACTCCCTGAGGAGAGTAAATCCCCTGATGTCAGCCGACTGGCTAAAGCCAACATCAAAGCCAGGTTGAGAATGCTTACCCTCTACTACTTCGCCAACCAGCTCAAATACCTGGTGGTGGGGTCGGGCAACCGCGACGAGCTTGCCGTGGGCTACTTCACCAAATACGGCGATGGCGGCGTGGATATCCTGCCCCTGGGCAACCTGCTCAAAGGAGAGGTAAAGGAGCTGGCCCGGTTTCTGGGCATCCCCCAGCCGATTATAGATAAGCCGCCGTCACCCGGCTTATGGGAAGGGCAGACCGACGAAGGGGAGCTGGGCTTTAGCTACGATGAGCTTGACCGCTATCTGGCAAACGGTGAGGTGCCGGCGGAGCTTAAGAAAAGGTTAGAGTCGATGATAGCCGCCAGCGAACACAAGCGCCAGCCGCCGCCGGTGGCTTAGGCTTCATTAAGGTCTTAATTTTCCGCCCCACCCGTTTTAGAATTCCTCTTTCTCCCTAACCCTCCCACCCTCAAAGGCTTTGTCCCCTTGATTTTTGGGGTGTTGTAAGAGGGTATAACCCTTTTGGGCGGGCTGGGTGGGAACAGCAGACACCGGTAAACAATCCCGAGGAAAAACCCTCTCCCCCCAAAAATATTTTGTATCTTTTCCCACCCACCACCCTAAAGGAGAGCTTTAGAAGCGCAGCTTATGAGGGCGGGTTTGGGTGGGACGCAAGACCTAAAAAACCGATGTGCCGCCAGGCCATAAAACGAATATTCCCGCTTGTTTTGGTGAAATGTCTGTGCTATTATGAAACTAGGCGAATATGACCACAGAAAAAGTGAGGGCGCTGGATCTGGCTATCAGCCAGATAGAGAAGCGGTTTGGCAAAGGCTCAGTGATGAAGTTGGGAGAGAGCCCGCCCTTACGGGTGAAGGCTATCCCCAGCGGCTCGCTGGCGTTAGACCTGGCCTTAGGCATCGGCGGTATCCCCAAAGGGCGGATTACCGAAATATTTGGTCCTGAGGCATCAGGGAAAACCACCCTCGGTCAACATATTATTGCTGAAGCACAAAAGAAAGAGGGGCTGGCTGCCTATATTGACGCCGAGCACGCTCTGGACCCCACCTATGCTGCCAATTGCGGCGTCAATATTAATGACCTACTCATCTCCCAACCCGATACCGGGGAGCAGGCTCTGGAGATTACCGAGGCGCTGGTCAGGAGCGGCGCTGTTGATGTCATCGTGATTGACAGTGTAGCCGCCCTGGTACCCCAGGCTGAGATTGAGGGGGAGATGGGGGACACCCACGTCGGCCTACAGGCCCGCCTCATGTCTCAAGCCCTGAGGAAGCTAGCCTCCGCCATCGGTAAATCAGGCACAGCAGTGATATTCATCAACCAGCTAAGAGAGAAGGTTGGTATTATCTTTGGCAACCCTGAGGTGACGCCAGGGGGCAGGGCTCTTAAGTTCTACAGCTCGGTGCGGATAGACCTGAGGCGCATCGAAACCATCAAACAGGGAGATGTCGCCATCGGCAACACAGTGCGAGCTAAGGTGGTCAAGAATAAGATTGCCCCTCCTTTCAAAAGTGCTCAGTTTGACATCATGTTCGACCACGGGATAAGCAAAGAGGGCAACCTTATTGACATGGGTGTAGAGCTGGGGATAGTGAACAAGACCGGCGCCTTTTACTCCTATGGTGATGTTCGCCTGGGGCAAGGTCGGGAGAACGCCAAACACTACCTGAGTCAGAATCCTGAGCTTGCCGAGGAGATTGAGCAGCAGGTTAGAGCCTCAGCCGTCACCAACCATAATTAGTCGATAGATTACTTTAGAATAACTTAACCGGCGATATAAATAAGGCTGAGGCTGGTGCCTTAGCCTTATGTCTTTAAAAGGGGTAAAAAAAGACAGATGAAAAAGGTTACCGCCATCCGCGACGGGAAGAGGCGGGGCAAGCGGGTAAACGTATTCTTAGATGGCAGGTTTGCCTTTAGCCTGGAAGCTGAGGTAGCGGTAAGAGAGGGGCTGGGGGTGGGGCGAGAGCTATCCGAAGGAGATATTGAAGCGCTTACCGGGGCCGACCTCTCACAGCGCTGCCTGGAGGCGGCAATTCATTACCTAGACTACCGGCCGCGGAGCGAGGCCGAGCTAAGGCAGCGGCTTCACCGGCGCGGTTTTGACGGAGACAGGGTGGAGGCAGTGCTGGCCAGGCTTAAGGAACAGGGGCTGGTAAACGACCTGGCTTTCGCCCAGTTTTGGAAGGAGAACCGCCAGTCTTTCAGCCCGCGCAGCCAGTGGCTAACCAAGGCAGAACTGAGGCAAAAGGGAGTAGCCGACGACATCATAGGCCAGGTGGTGGCCGACCTCGACGATGAAGACAGCGCCTACCGGGCCGCCAGCGCCAAAGCCCGCAGCCTGTCAGCGGCTGATTACCAGAGCTTTCGCCGCCGCTTAGGCGACTATCTCAAGCGTCGTGGTTTTAATTACGGAGTGATAACCAGTACCGTGAAAAGGGTATGGCAGGAAAGGGGGGAATAGGTGCCGATAGCAGGCCATGCTGCCTTGACCTGAAAGAGGCAAAGTGGTTAGTATTAGCTATCCATAGCCTATTCCCGGGAGGATTAAAAGACACCAATAAAGGGGGTGAAAAATGGACGTAACGGGAGTAGGACCAATATTAGCTGTTTTCTTTAGCTTCGTCATCGGCGTAGTCTTTGGCGGCATGGCTATCTTCCTCTTCAGGAGGATGATGGTAAACCGCCAGATTCGCCTTGCCCAGAGGAAAGCCTCCAAGATAACGGCTGAAGCCAGCGAGGAGACCAAGAAAATGCTGGCCGAGGCCAGAAAGGAGGTGGACAAAGTCAGGTCTTCCGCCGACGTCGAATACCGGGAACGGCGCTCCGAGCTACAGCGCCAGGAGAACCGCCTTTCGCAAAAGACGGAGGGCCTGGAGCGCAAGCTGGAGGGCGTGGAGCAGCGCGAGCGCAACCTGACCAACAGGGAAAAGGAGATAGCCTCGGTACGCAATGAGCTGGGTGAAATCAGGAGCCAGCAGTTGAAGCAACTGGAGCTGATTTCGGGCATGACCACCGCCGAGGCCAAAAAAATCTTCCTCGATGCCGTAGAGACCGAGATGCAGGACGAGACCTCGCGGCGCCTACGGGAATGGGAAGCCCAGCTCAAGGAGGAAGCCGACAGGAAGGCCCAAGATATCCTGTCGCAGGCGATACAGCGCTGTGCCTCCGAGGTGGTATCGGAAACAACAGTGGCAACCGTTCCCCTCCCCAGCGACGAGATGAAGGGGAGGCTCATCGGACGAGAGGGGCGCAATATCAGGGCACTGGAGCAGGCTACCGGTGTCGACCTGATTGTTGACGATACCCCGGAGGCGGTGACCCTGTCCAGCTTCGACCCGGTGCGGCGGGAGATAGCCCGCCAGGCCTTAACCAAGCTTATCGTCGACGGCCGTATCCACCCGGCCCGTATTGAAGAGGTGGTAAACGCCACCAAGGAGGAGGTGGAGGCGGCTATCTTTAGCGCCGGAGAGCAGGCGGCTTACCAGGTAGGGGTGCACGGACTGCGCCCCGAGATACTCAAGCTTCTGGGACGCCTCAAGTACCGCACCAGCTACGGGCAGAATGTGTTAACCCATTCCATCGAGACCGCCCATCTCGCCGGCATGATTGCCGGGGAGCTGAAAATCAATGTTGACCTGGCCAAGAAAGCGGGACTGCTTCATGACATCGGCAAAGCGGTGGACAGGGAGGTGGAAGGCTCCCACGCTGCCATCGGGGCCGACCTGGTCAAGCAGTGGGATAAGTCCCCGGAGGTTGCCCAGGGCATCGCCGAGCACCACTTTGAGACCGCTACCACCAGTATCTGGGGCTTTATCGTGTCCGCCGCCGACGCCATCAGCAGCGCCCGGCCCGGAGCCAGGCGAGAGTCTTTAGACCACTACCTCAAGAGGCTGAAGGAGCTGGAGGATATAGCCAACGGCTTCAAGGGGGTAGAGAAGTCCTACGCTATTCAAGCCGGCCGTGAAATCCGCATCCTGGTCAAGCCCGAAGAGGTCGACGACCTGGGGGCGATGAGGCTGGCCCGGGACATCGTTAAGAAGATAGAAGAGGGCCTGGAGTATCCGGGGCAGATAAAGGTTACCGTGCTCAGGGAGACCAGAGCCGTAGACTATGCCAAGTAGGGGGAAAACTAGTGCTGATATTAGCCATAGGCGATATAATAGGCAGGCCTGGTAGGAAGGCGGTAAGCCAGCTCTTGCCAGGCCTCCGTCGGCAATACGGGTTGGACATGGTTATCGCCAACGGCGAGAACGCCGCCGGCGGCGTAGGGCTGACCCCGGAAACCGCCAGGGAACTGCTCTCCAGCGGCGTTGACGTGATTACCTCGGGCAACCACATATGGGCCCAGAAGGAGATAATCCCCGACCTTGATAGCGAAATGCCCATCCTGCGCCCCTTGAACTACCCGCCCGGGGTTCCGGGCAGGGGCTATATCGCCATGGGGGCGGTGGCGGTGGTCAACCTGCTGGGCAGGACCTTCATCGGCGATTTCGACTGCCCTTTCCGGGCTATGGACCAACTGCTGGCCGAGCTTGAACAGCGGGTTGTCATCGTCGATTTCCACGCCGAGGCAACCTCGGAGAAGGTGGCCATGGGCCGGTACCTGGACGGGCGGGTAAGCGCCGTGCTCGGCACCCACACCCACGTGGGCACTATCGATACCCAGATTTTTCCCCGGGGCACGGCCTACGTCACCGATATCGGCATGTGCGGCCCTGTGAATTCGGTCATCGGTGACGACGCCGAAGAAGTAATCAAGCGCTTTCTCACCGCCATGCCCCACCGTCTATCGGTGGGCAAGGGCAAGACCGCCCTTAACGCGGTGATGGTAGAGATAGACGAAAACACGGGCAAGGCGCTAAGCATCGAGCGAATCTCCGGGGAGGCGGAGTAGCGGTGAGCCGCGTTGACCTCCACATACACTCCACCGCCTCCGACGGCAAGCTAGAACCGGCCGATGTTGTCCGGGAGGCGGCGGAAAAGGGCCTGGTCTACATCGCCCTGTCCGACCATGACACCGTGAGCGGGATTGCCCCGGCACAAGAGGCGGCCAAAAGGTTCCCTCAGCTTAAGGTCATACCCGGCATTGAAATAAGCACCGACATCCCCCAGGGCGAGGTGCATATTTTGGGTTACTTTATCGACTATAAAGACCCCGAATTCCTGGCTCAGCTGGAGGATTTCAAGGATTCCCGCCGGCGGCGCGCCGAGCAGATGGTGGCTAAACTGGACGAGCTGGGCGTGCATATCGAATGGCAGCGCGTCCTGGAGCTGGCCGGCACCAGCACCCTCGGCCGCCCCCATATCGCTCAAGCCATGCTGGAGAAGGGCTATATCGCCTCGTTCAAAGACGCCTTCGACGAATACCTGGGGCACGGCAAGCCCGCCTACGTCGAGCGGGGAAAGATGCTCCCCACCGAGGCGGTGGCTATGATCATCAAAGCCAGGGGGCTGCCCGTGCTGGCCCACCCCTTCACCATCGAAGACCCCGAGGGGCTGATTTCGGAACTGAAGCCAGCCGGCCTGGCCGGCATTGAAGTCCACTACAAAGACTATAGCGCCGAGGAAATCGACCAGCTTTTGGGGCTGGCTAAGAAGTATAACCTTATCGCCACCGGCGGCAGCGACTATCACGGCCTGGAGCCGACTAAAGAAACCGCTATTGGCGGCGCCAAGGTGCCCCTGGAATCAGCCGAGCGGCTCATCGCCCTGGCTAAGGCAAAGAACCCGAACCTTATCTTTTAAAAGGAGAGGTCATGATTACCGAGTTTGTCTTATTACTGGTTGGTGGCTATCTGCTGGGTTCAATCCCGGCTGCCTATCTAGCCGCCAGGTGGTCGCGGGGGGTAGACATCAGGAAATACGGCAGCGGTAATGTCGGCGCCACCAACATAAGGAAGCTAACCTCCAGATGGACATTCTTGGCGGTGATTATCTTTGATTTAGCTAAGGGGATGCCGCTGGTGGTGGTAGCCTGGGCGATAGGGCTGGATATCTACCAGCAGGTAGCCATAGGTATATTGGGGATTATCGGACATAACTGGCCGATTTTTCTCCGTTTTAGCGGGGGGCGGGGGATGCTGACCACGCTGGGGGTCGCCTTTATCTTCCCCGTGGTAAACGGGTATGTGCCCTGGGAAGCGACCATCGCTATGATTATCATCACCATCGGAGCCTTTATCGTCCATAACGTGCCGATGGGAATGGTGATTGGTGTCGCCCCGGCGGCTTTAATTAGCTGGCTAGACGGTAAACCACCAGAGATGACCTGGGGATTTTTGGCCATTTTTCTGATAATGGTTATCCGGCGGCTGACCGCGCCCAAGACCCCGCTGGCGGCCTCGGTATCTACCGGGGAACTGCTTATTAACCGCCTGCTTTTCGACCGTGACATAAGGGATAAAGAGGCCTGGCTGAACCGCAAGCCGGCGAAGCCTAAAGAAAAAAGAGGGAAGGACTAACCTTAAAGCCCGTGGAATGCAGTTATCACCCCGGTGTTGAAACCAACCTGAGGTGCGGCAAGTGCGGTAAGCCGATATGCCCCAGGTGCATGGTGGAGACGCCGGTGGGAGCCAGGTGCCCAGACTGTGCCGGGGCGCGTAAACTGCCCACCTACCGCTTCTCGGCTAGATACTACCTGATAGGGGCGGGGGCGGCGCTGGGCATGGCTCTTGTCTGCGGCGCTGCCTGGGGGGCGATAGAGTGGGCGGTTCCCTTCTTCTCCCTGAATCTGCTGCTAGCGCCGGCCGCCGGCTATGCCATCGCCGAGGTGGCCAGCCTCTCGGTCAACCGTAAGCGCGGCACCAGCCTGGCCGTCATCGGCGCCGCCGCCTTAGTCATAAGCTACCTGGTCGGTATCTGGTCTACCGGTCTTCTATCCGATATCTCTTTCTACGAAGCACTGCCGCTGACTGCGGTCAGGGCGATATATCATATAATAGCTCTGGGGCTGGGTATCTTTGTTGCCGTTACCCGCCTGCGCTAGAGACTTTGCCGTCCAGTCGGACTAGACAGGAGATATTATGTCACCGGTTAGCATGACCTACGGAATAGTCCCGGGGTATGCCATCTTCTGGGTATTGTTCGCCCTGGCCCTGGGCCTCTTCCTGCGCCGCCTGTTTCAGCTCGGGCGCTACATGTTCCTCGGCCGAGGCGAGGCAGGCTTCGGCCAGATGGCCAAAAGGCTGTTCACCACCGCCGTCAGGGTGTTGGGGCAATGGTGCCAACTTAGAAACCTGACGGCCAAGGATAGGGCCAGCCTGGGCCATGTCTTTATGGCCTGGGGGTTCTTTATCTACATCCCCTTCTACCTGATATTCATTATCATCGGCGGCGGTCTCGGTCTCGCCGAGACCATAGAACACTCCAGCTTCTTCTTCTATTACGCCTGGGTTATGGACATAGCCGCCCCCTTTATCATGGTCGGCGCCCTGTGGGCCATTATCCGCCGCTATGTCGTCCGCCCGCCCAGACTCGAGGGGGAGCAGACCGTTGAGGCTATGGTCATCCTGGTTACGGTGCTCATCCACCCCCTGACTCACCTCTTTAAGGAGGCGACGGGCATCGCCCTGGGCTACGCCCCGGTGGGGCTGGGCGCCAGCCTGCCCCCGATAAGCAACGCCTTGAGCAACCTCTTTGCCGGTGCCGGCACCGGCTCGATTGAAGCGGCCAACATCGCCTTCTTCTGGGCGCACTGGGGCTTCGTCCTCTTCGTCCTGGTCTTCATCGCCTACTCCCGCTACCTGCATATGATAGCCAGCATGTTTAACGTCCTTTTCCAGTCGCCGCCGCCCAAGGGAGCCCTGCGCCCCATCGACCTGGAGAAAGAGGAGACCTTCGGGGCTTCAAAGATAACCGACTTTACCTGGAAACAGCTCTTAGACCTCTATTCCTGCGTTATCTACGGCCAATGCCAGGAGGTCTGCCCGGCAACCGCCAGCGGCAAGACGCTTAATCCCAAGAAGCTGATTAACGACCTCAAGGACCATTTGCTCACCGAAGGACCCGTCTTGGTCAAGGGAGGCGAGCCCACCAAAGCCCTGGTTGGAGAGGTGATAACCGAGGAGGTAATCTGGGCCTGTACCACCTGCCGCGCCTGCCAGGAGGTATGCCCGGTCAGCGTTGAGCACATAAACAAGATTATCGACCTGAGGCGAAACCTGGTGATGGAGCAGGCCAAGGTCCCAGAGACGGCCGAGGGGGCTCTGCGCAGTATTGAAGATAGGGGACACCCCTGGCGGGGAACAACCCTATCGCGGACGGACTGGGCGGAGGGGCTTAAAATCAAGACCTTAGCCGAGGATAAGAACATAGATATCCTTTTCTGGGTGGGCTGCACCGGCGCCCTGGAGGAGAGAAGCACCAAGGTGGTGCAGGCTACGGCCAGGCTGCTCAAAATCGCTGGGGTTAACTTCGGCATCCTGGGGACTGAGGAAAGCTGCTGCGGCGAGCCGGCCCGCCGCCTGGGCAACGAGTACCTCTTCCAGATGCAGGCCGAGAAAAACATTGAGCTATTAAAGGGCTACGGGGTCAAACGCATCGTTACCGCCTGCCCCCACGGCTACAACACCCTGAAGAACGAGTACCCCCAGTTCGGCGGAAACTTTGAAGTTGTCCACCATACCCAGCTTATCGCCCAGCTGATAAAAGAAGGTAAGCTCAAGATTACCAAAGGTCGGGGCGAGCTTGTCACCTACCACGACCCCTGCTATCTGGGCCGGTACAATGATATCTACCAGCCGCCGAGACAGGTTATTAAAAACATCCCCGGTATAAAGATGGTAGAGATGGAGCGCAACCGGGAGAACAGCTTCTGCTGCGGCGGCGGCGGCGGGCACATGTGGCTGGAAGAGTCGACCGGGCGCCGCATCAACGAGATGCGCACCGAGCAGGCGCTGGAGACCAAAGCCCAGACGGTGGTTACCGCCTGCTTGTTCTGCCTGCAGATGTTCGACGACGGCATCAAGGCTAAAGCGGCTGAGGAAAAGCTGAAAGTGATGGATATCGCCGAGCTGATAGCCGCCTCAGTAGAAGAATAAAGCCTGGAGTTAAGGTAAATGGCCGAAAGCTATAAGGTAAGAGTTAAGGTAATAAGCCAGAAAGGGACTTGCGAGGCGGGGCATAAGGTCGGCGATGAGTGGCTGGTCGGCGAAAAAACGCCCGAAGGTATGTGCCTTTATGCCTTCGCCTCACTGCTTCCCTTCCTCACCCCGCTGATGCACGGCGGGGCCTTCCCCTGGGAAAAAGACCCTGATAAGACCACCGTCGCCTGCCCCGACCCCGATAACCCGGTGGTCTTTGAGCTCCGCCGCCTCCGTGGCTAAGGCTCGCCGTATTTCTGGCGGAGCACCCGCCGCAGAATCTTACCCGTGGAGGTCTTGGGCAGCTCACCGGTAACAAAGACCACCGAGCTGGGACGCTTGAAGCCGGCCAGGCGGGGGCGGCAAAAGTCGATGATTTCCTCTTCGGTGGCGGTTCCCCCTTCTTTGAGCCTGACTACGGCCCTGACCTGCTGGCCCCACTCGACGTCCCGGACGCCAATCACCGCCGCCTCCTCGACTTGGGGGTGGGTATAGAGGACGCTCTCCACCTCGTCGGGGCCTATATTCTCGCCGCCCCTGACAATGACATCATCGGCGCGGCCGGTAAGATAGATGTAGCCCTCCTCATCCTTATAGCCCATATCTCCGGTGCGGTACCAGCCATCGGCGGTAAAAGCCCGCCTCGTTTTCTCGGCGTCCTTCCAGTAGCCCTTCATTATCCTCTGGCCCTTAGCCACGATTTCGCCTATCTGCCCGGCGGGTAACTGGCGCCCCTTTCTATCCCGAACCTGAATCTCCACGTCCTCCATGGGCAGGCCGATGGAGGTCGCCAGCCTCTGCAGCTTCTTCTCCCTCTCCGCCTCGGTCTCCCGTCCGGTGATTACCTGGTCTTCAGCCCGCAACGCAGCGATGGTGGCCGAGGTCTCCGTCCCGCCAAAGGCATTTATCAGCACTCGGCCGGGGAAACGCTCGATGGTTTTTTTAAGCACCTCGTAGGGGCAGGCAGCGGCGCCGTAGGTTATCACCCGCACGCAGGAAAGGTCATACTTATCGAAGTCGGGGTATTCAATAATTCGTTTGAGCATGGTCGGCACCACCATCACCCGGGTGGCTTTCTCCCTCTGCACAGTCTCAAACCACTCCTTCTCCTCAAACTGGCGCATCAGGACAATGGTCCGGCCGCCGTAGATGCCCGCTATCAACGCCTGCATCCCGGCCACGTGGTAGATGGGCATGACCAGAACGTTGGTCTCCGTCGGCGCTTCCATATCGGGGGGGTCGACATTAGGCAGCACGTAAGAGCTATAGGCATTATGGTCTTGAGGGACTCCCTTGGGGAAACCGGTGGTGCCGGCGGTGAACATGAGCATGGCCACGTCCTCTTCTTTTATCGGGGCCAAGCTCTTCTCCCCGGCCGAACCCGAGGCGATAAGCTGGTCGTAGCTCAGCATCCCTTCCTGCTTGCCGCCGATGATAATAAAGTGTTTTACCCCGGGGAGCTTTACTTTAGCCTTTGCCACCATATCGGCGTAGCGGCTACCCAGAAAGAGAACCTTGGGCTCGGCTTTCCCCACCAGGTAGGCCAGCTCGTCCTGCCTTATGCGAAAGTTCAAGGGCACGAAGATGCCCCCCGCCTTGATGACGGCAAAACAGGCCTCCACGTATTCAGGGCAGTTTACCTCAAGGATAGCCGCCCGCTCTCCCTTTTTCAGCCCCAGGCGGTTAAGAGCATCGGCCAGGCGGTTTACCCTGCTTTTGAGCTCGGCGTAGCTATACCTTTTGCCCTCAAAGGCGATGGCCGCTCTCTGCGGCACCAGCATCGCCGCCAGGTCAAGGAACTCGGTTACAATCATTGCCTAACCTTTCTTTTCTTTTACCTTCTCCACTATCTTTGACATCGCCTCCCCCGCCTTAGCCTCAATCAAGACGGCGGCCTCGGCGTCCATTGGGGTAGAGCTGAGGTTGACGATAACCAGCTTGGCCCCCGCCTGAAGGGCATAGAGCGGCATATAGGCGGCGGGGTAGACGACCAGGGTGGAGCCGACCACGATAAAAAGGTCGCAGTTGGACGAACGGCGGCTGGCTTCCTCCAGCACCGCCGACGGCAATTGTTCGCCGAAGAGGACGGCGTCTGGTTTCAGCATCCCCTGGCACTCTTCACAGTCGGGGATTTCCTCGCCCGCTTCCAGCCTGGCTTTAATCTGCTCGAAGGAATAGCGCTTACCGCAGTTCAGGCAGACCGCCCACTGCACATTGCCGTGGAGCTCGAATATCTTTTCGGCGGGCACCCCCGCCTTGTGGTGAAGGTTGTCCACGTTCTGGGTGATGACGCAGTCCAGCCTGCCCAACTCGTCCAGCTCGGCGATAGCGTAGTGGGCGGGGTTGGGCTTGGCCTCGGTGGTGAGATGCCCCTCCCCCAGCATCCGCCACTGCTTCCTCCTGGCTTCAGGGTCGGAGACGAACTTCTGGTAGGTGAAGTCTTCGGGGTCGAAGCGGCTCCAGATGCCGCCAGGACTGCGAAAATCGGGGATGCCGGACTCGGTGCTGATGCCGGCTCCGGTGAAGACCACCAGTTTTTTAGCGCCGATAATCAACTCGGCTACCTCTCCCGCCAGAGCCTCAAGGTTCTTTGCCTCCACGATTTTCCCCCCTCTATTTTAATAAAGATAACCGGGCCAGCCTGGCTTCGAGCTCCAGCCCTTCTCTTAAATTAAGGTCAAGTCCCCTGACGATTGCCTGCTTGGCATAGCCTACGATAGCGGGGTCAAAGCCGGCGATTCTTTCCGCCAGCTTTTCGGCTTCGGGCATTAGCTTCTTACGGGGCACCACCCGGTTGACCAGCTTCAAGCGTTGAGCTTCTTTAGCCTTGAGCCAGCGCCCGGATAACAGTATCTCCAGAGCCTTAGCCCCGCCCACCACCCGGGGCAGGGTCTGGCTGCCGCCGGCGGCGGGGATTATGCCCAACTGCGGCTCAGGCAACCCGAACTGGACGTCCTCGGCGGCCAGCCTGATGTCACAGCTAAGGGCTATCTCCACGCCGGAGCCTAAGACATAGCCGTGAAGGGCGGCAATCAGCGGTTTAGCGAGGCTCAAAAAAAGCCCCCAGATATCCCTTTCCCAGCGCGCCTGCCGGGCCAGTATGGGAGAAGGGGCGGTAAGAAACTCGGTAAGGTCGGCGCCGGCGCAGAAGGCTCTCTCCCCGGCACCCCCGAATACCGCCGCCCTGACCTCGTCGTCGTCCCTGATGGCGCCCAGCACCTGATAAAGCTCGTCCCTCATCTTGAGGTTATAGACATTGAGGGCGTGAGGTCGGTTGAGAGTAACATAGGCGACGCTGTTCTTCTTCTGGTAGATAATAGTCTCAAAAACGCTCATCGTTTTAAAATCGGGGGGTTCTCCCCACCCCCATTTTAATCTTTTCCCACCCTCCACCCTTTCAAGGAAACCTCTCCCCCTTTGGAAAAGGGGGATTAAGGGGGATTTACCCTATCGGGCGGGTCAGGGCGGGAAAGAAGACCCCTGTATCTATTTCCCCTTAAACCTCGGCTTTCTCTTCTCCAGGAAGGCGGTGATGCCTTCGGTCCTATCGGCGGTGGTGTGGAGCAGAAAATAGAGGTCGGCTTCAAGGCGAAGCCCCTGCTCCAGGGTCAGCTCCAGCCCCTTGTTTACCGCCTCCTTGATAAAGCGCAGGGCAACCGGCCCCTTGCCGGCTATAGTCTCCGCCAGCGCCTCAGCCTCTCCAGCCAGCTTTGCCCCCTCAACCACCCGGCTCACCAGCCCTATCCCCAATGCCTCCCCGGCGTTTATAGTCTCCGCGGCCAGGATTAACTCCAGGGCTTTAGCCTTGCCCACAATGCGCGGCAGCCGCTGGGTTCCGCCGTCAGAGGGTATTACCCCTTTAGAAACCTCGGGGAAGCCGAATTTCGCCTTATCCGAAGCCAGCCTGATGTCGGCGCTCAAAACCAGCTCCAGCCCTTGCCCCAGGGCATCCCCGTTTATGGCGGCGATAACCGGCTTTCCGATTCCAGCGACGGCTTCGGCGGCGCTACAGACAGCGCCCGATTCCTCCGGCTCGCCTCCCTGGCAGAAGGCTTTGTTCCCGGCACCGGTAAGGAGAACGACATAAACAGCCTCGTCCTGGTTTACCTGGTTGCCGACGGCTTCCAGCTCCTGAGCTAGCTTCAGGTTAATGCGGTTGCCGGCTTCAGGGCGGTTAAGGGCTATGGAGGCGACATGGTCTTTCTTGGTGTAAATAACTGTGGAATAGGGCATGGTTTTCCCCACCTATCAATCTTAACCAACGCTTACCCCGCCGTCAAGATTAGTTATCAACCTCACCCACTTTAATCGTCTTGCTTCCCATACCCAGCCCGCCCTATGGGGGTTTCACCCCTCTTGAATACCCCCAGAATTAAGGGGCAAAGCCTTTGAGGGTGGGTTGGGTGGGAAGAAAAACCCAAAAAGGGGGGCGGGGAGAGAAATCTATAGAGGTTTCACCTCTTTTGGGCGGGCTGGGTGGGTAGAAAAACTCAGGGGGTGGGGGAACTACGAAGGCGGGTTTGCCGCCGTGAACCGGCAGATATCACTCAAACAGCACTGGGAGCAGAGAGGGCGGCGGCGGCAGACGCTCTTACCCTGGCCAACCAGCAGGGCATGGTATTCGTTGAACAACTTGGCATCAGACGGCAGGTGCTCGGTGAAAAACGCCTGATAGGCGCCGTAGCTATCTTTTTGCGGGGCCAGGCCCAGGCGGCTGATAATGCGGCAGGTATAGGCATCAACGACAAAGACGGGCTTGGCGGCGGCATAAAGTATTATCGAATCGGCGGTCTCCTGGCCGATGCCGTGGATGGAAAGCAGCTGCTGGCGCAGGTCATCGATACTATGGTCAAAAAACCTGCCCAGGTCGTCATCGTAGTGATTACCCAGCCAGAAGGCGAAAGACTTGAGCTTTAACGCCTTGGCGTTATAGTAGCCGCAGGGGTGGACCAGCTTGGCTAACTTAGAGAGGGGAATACGGCGCAGCGCCCCCGCTGACAGCGCCCCGGCCGCCTTTAGATTGGCTATCGCCTTTTCCACATTGCCCCAGGCGGCTGACTGGGTAAGTATGGCGCCGACGATTACCTCAAAAGGCTCTTCCGCCGGCCACCAGTGCTGGGGCCCGAAGCGGGCCAAAAGGCGGCGGTAGATATTGATTAAGGCTGGCTCTAGTGCTCGTTCGTCCATGGAGGCGCTTTGGCATCGGAGGCTGAATCGTATCCCGGCAGGTAGGGCTTTATATCGATTACCGGGGTGCCATCAATGGCATCAAGGCCCCTGACCTTGAGTATGTTACCCCGCCGCTCCAGGAGCCTGACCGTAGACTGCCCCACCGGATTGGGGCGGCTCGGGGAGCGGCTGGCAAAACGCCCCACCAGCGGCAGCTCCGGCTTGCCCATGGGATGAACCTTCAGCGAAAGCGTCCTGGGCGGCAGCTGGTGCATCCAGTAGAGGACGATGAGGTGGGAGAACTCCTCCAGCCCTTCCAGGGCTTCAGTCAGGGCGCTGTCGATAACGATTTCGGAAACGACTTCGTTCCAGCCATGCCTTATCGGCTGCTTGATATCACTTCTGACGATGCCGATGGCTTTTAAGGTCATGGCGGGCAGTTTGTTGGTCATTTCGACAGACCTGCTTATAATTACTCAATAAAAGGGGCTGCCTGGTCAAAAACAGCCCCGGTGATTACCGTCTTAAAAGTGATAGCTTTAAGTCACTGGCGCCATGGTCAAGAGCTTTTTGGCAATCTGGGGGTATTTGGCAATAAACACCAGTTCATCTTCAACCAGAGGCTTATGCGACTCCACATTGGCGTATCTCACCAGCTCCAGAATCTCGTTGGCTTCATCCCTGCTGGTAAAAGATACGTCCATCTTGCCCATCAGGTGGCTGAAACCGGCTACCCCGCTATATTGGCCGGTAATAATCTCCCGGCCCGTTTCCACGAACTTCGGTTTGCCCCGGCCCAGCTCTTTAAAGTTGTAAAGCTCGTAGTTAGCCGGGTTTTTCAAGACGCCATCGGCATGGATACCGGAGGCATGGGCAAAGGCGTTGGCGCCGACCCCCGGCTGGTTTATGGGAATGGGCACGTCGAAGGCATAGCTGGCAAACTCGGCTATCTTGGCCGCCTTGGTCAATTTTATCTTGCGGCCAAACTGATAATTGTTAGCGAACTCCTTTGACTTTTTACCCCCCAGAATGACGGCTACCAGGTCGGCATTGCCGGCCCTCTCCCCGATGCCGTTGATGGTGGTGTTGATATAGGCGTCCTGACCGCCGTCTATAGTCCCTTTGGCACCGGCCAGAGAGTTAGCCACCGCCATCCCCAGGTCACCGTGGCAGTGCTGCTCAATAGGCAGTTTAATATTTTCCGCCAGCGCCCGGCAGGCCTCGTAGATGGTAAAGGGGTTATCGTAACCGAGGGTATCGCAGTAGCGGATTCTATCCGCCCCGTGTTCTTTAGCCGCCAGCCCGAACTCTATCAGGAAGTCCAATTCTGTCCTCGAGGCGTCTTCAGCATTAACACCGATGCTCTCAACGCCCATAGACTTGGCGGCATCAACCGCCGCCGTCATATTCCTTAAGACTTCATCCCTGGTTTTCTTCAACTTGCCCTTCAGCATCTGCTCTGAGGTTGATATGGACAGGTTGATATGCCTGAGACTGGGCACCAGCCTGAAGGCCGTCTCCACATCGTCAACGACAGCCCTCAGCCACCCTCCCAGACGGATAGGCTTAAGCACTCCCATTTCGGCCAGTTCCAGGTTAGCCTGCAGGTAGAGGGATTCGTGCCTGGTGGTGGGGAAGCCGAACTCGGACTGGAAGACCCCCATCTCGTTGAGGTAGATATTTATCATCGTCTTCTCCAGCTTGGACAAGCCGAGCTTGGCGGTCTGCACCCCGTCCCGATTGGTTACATCAAGCAGATAAATCTTATGCTTAGGTTTAGCCATATTTTTTCTCCTGCGAAACTAAATAATACCATATTTCAGCCCTGATTGGCAAATCCTGGCTAGGGGTTTATGTAAGCACGGGAAGCGATTATATGCTACAATATATTTGTTAATCTTTAGGGCTAATATAGATAATCGTGAACTCGTTACGAAGACTGGTATGGAGTCTGGGCGCCCTTGTCGCCATCGTCGTCATCGGTGTCATCGGCTATATGGTCATCGAGGGGTGGCCATTCCTCGACGCCATTTACATGACCGTAACCACCATAACCACGGTGGGCTTCAGGGAGGTCCACCCGCTTAGCGATGCCGGGCGGATTTTCAGCATCCTTATAATTATCGGCGGCGTTGGTGGGGCGCTGTATGTTCTAACCACCATTATGAGGTACATACTGGAGGGGCAATTTGGTATCACCATGGGGAGGCGACGAATGAAAACAAGAATTGCCAGGTTGAAGAACCACTTTATTCTCTGCGGCTACGGCAGAGTGGGGCAGGAGATAGCCCGGGTTTTCAGTGAAGAGGGAATACCCTTTATCATTATCGACAACGACGAGGAGACGGTGGCTAAAGCTGAAGAAGACGGCTATCTCTGCCTGCATGCCGATGCCACCAGCGATGAGACGCTAAAAGAGGCCGGCATCAAGCGGGCCCGCGGTCTGGTGGCGACAGTGGGCAGCGATGCCACCAACACCTACATCGCCCTCTCGGCGCGGGGGCTACGTCCGGACCTGTTCATTGAAGCCCGCAGCTCCGGCATAGAGGCCGAAGACAAGCTGAACCGGGCTGGCGCCGACCGGGTAATATCCCCCCATGCCATCGGCGGTCGCCGCATGGCCATGCTCGCCCTGCGCCCGGCGGTGGTCGACTTTATTGATACCGTGACCTATGGCCGTGGCCGGGAGCTACAGCTGGAAAATGCCGCCGTGGGCAGTGGCTCCCGCCTGGTCGGTAAGACCATGCAGGAAGCCCGGCGCCAGGCCGGCATCACTATCCTGGCCATGAGGAAGGGGAGCGGCAAACTGATAGCTAACCCGCCGGAAGAAGAGATGATTGAGGACGGCGACCGGCTGATTGTCATCGGCACCAAAAAGCGCCTGGCGGCTCTGGAAAGTATCTTTGAGGGGAGGAGAAGGAGAAAATGAAGGTCGGCATTATTAATGTTACCGGTTATACCGGCGTCGAGTTGGCAAGACTGCTCTATCAGCACCCACAGGTAGAGCTGGCTTCGGTTACCGGGCGGAGCGCCGCCGGGCAAAAGCTGGCCGAGGTCTTCCCCCACCTGGCTGGCATCGAGCTGACTATTGAAGCCGAGCTGGGCAAGGTGGACTTTGTCTTTTCGGCCATGCCTCATAAGGAAAGCGCCAAGGAGATTATGCCCCTGCTCGAAAAGGGGGTAAAGGTCATTGATATCAGCGCCGATTTCAGGCTTAAAGATTCTGCCGAATATGAGCGCTGGTACGGCTTTAGCCACCCCGCCCCCCAACTGCTGAAAGAGGCGGCCTACGGGCTGCCTGAGCTATACCGGGCCCAGATTGCCTCAGCTAAGCTGGTGGCTAACCCCGGCTGCTACCCCACCGGGGCTATTCTGGCCCTGGCCCCGGCGCTGAAGGCGAATATAATCAAGGGCGATATAATTATCGACAGCAAGTCCGGTGTCTCCGGCGCCGGCAGGACTATCACCCTGCCCACCCACTTTTCCGAAGCCAACGAAGACACCGCCGCCTACGCCCTGGAGGGACACCGCCACCTGCCCGAAATCGTCCAAGAGCTGGGAAAGCTCTGCCCCCAGCCGCCATCGGTATCTTTTGTCCCCCACCTGGTGCCCATGACCAGGGGGATACTAACCACTTGCTATGCGCCGATGGCTAAAAAGATAGGGGAGAAAGAGCTTAAACAACTCTATACCGATTTCTTTAAAGACGCGCCCTTTGTCCGCCTGACCGACTCCCCACCCCACACCAAGCACACCTCGGGGAGCAACCTCTGCCTGGTCTACCCCACCATCGACCAGCGGGCGGGGAGGCTGATTGTTATCAGCTGTATCGATAACCTGGTCAAGGGAGCCGTCGGCCAGGCCGTCCAGAATATGAACCTGATGCTGGGGCTGCCCGAGACCACCGGCTTGGAGGCGATGGCGGTTTACCCCTAGACAAACAGCGGGCACATCACCAGGCTAACGGTGGCCAAAAGCTTGACCAGAACGTGCAACGAAGGCCCGGCGGTGTCTTTAAGCGGGTCGCCCAGCGTGTCGCCGACCACAGCCGCGGCATGAGTCGGCGAACCCTTGCCGATTACCTTGCCGTTCTCATCTTTCAGCTGTCCGTCCTCAATCATCTTCTTGGCGTTGTCCCAGGCGCCGCCGGCGTTGTTCATGTAGGATGCCATCATGATACCAGCGATAGTGCCCACCATGAGCAGGGCAGCAACCACCATGGCGCCGTCATAGCCGGGGATAAAGCGGAAGACAACGCCGATGACAACCGGCCCCAGCACGGGCAAAAGGCCGGGGGCAATCATTTCTCGCAAACCCGCGCGGGTGGTGATGTCCACGGCGCGGGCGTAATCGGGCTTGGATGTCCCCTTCAAAATACCGGGGTCGGCGCGGAACTGGCGGCGCACCTCCTCGATAATCTTGGAGGCCGTCCTACCCACCGCCTTGATAGCCCAGGAGCTGAAGAGAAAGACGATCATCACCGCCAGCAGGGCGCCGACGAAGACCTCGATGCGGGCGATGTTGACGACGCTATAGAGCCCGACCTCGCCGAACTTGATAAAAGAGACCCTGTCCAGAAAAGCCTGGAAGAGGAGGAAGGCGGCCAGCCCCGCCGAGACCATGGCGTAGCCCTTGGTCAGGGCTTTGGTGGTATTGCCCACGGCGTCGAGGCGGTCGGTCACCTTGCGCACCGCCGGCCCCGCCCCCGCCATCTCGTTGATGCCGTTGGCGTTATCGGTGATGGGCCCGAAGGTATCCATGGACAGGACATAGGGGCAGGTCATCAGCATGCCCATGGTCGCCACCGCCGTCCCAAAGGCGCCGGCACCGTGAACCCCGCTCATATCCCCCATCCAGAAGGCGAGCAAAAGCGAGATGCCGATGACCAGGGCGGTGGCTAAGGTCGTCTCGAAGCCCACCGCCGTGCCCATGATAATGTTGGTGGCCGGCCCCGTCTTGGAGGCCTCGGCGATTTCGCGCACCGGTTTGAAGCGCCACTCGGTATAGTACTGGGTGACGAAGACGATGACCACGCTGGCGGCGATGCCGATGACGCCGGCGCCGAAGAGCCACCAGTTACCCAGCATAAAGTAAACGGTGACCGCCAGGCCCACTATGGAGAGCCCGATAGCCACGAAGTAGCCGCGGTTAAGCGCGTTCATGGCGTTCTCTTTCTCTTTGGCCCGCACGCAGAGGATACCTATCATGCTGGCCAGCATGCCGAAGCCGCGCACGCAGAGAGGGAAGAGTATCCAGGCGATGTTGCCCGTGGCTACGTAGGCGGCGATACCCAGTATCATGGCGCCGATGTTCTCGGCGGCGGTGGACTCGAAGAGGTCGGCGCCACGGCCGGCGCAGTCGCCGACGTTATCGCCAACCAGGTCGGCGATGACAGCCGGATTGCGCGGGTCGTCCTCGGGAATGCCCGATTCGACCTTGCCCACCAGGTCGGCGCCCACGTCGGCGGCTTTAGTGTAGATGCCGCCGCCGAGCTGGGCGAAGAGGGCGACGAAGCTGGCGCCGAAGCCGAAACCGACGATGAGGTGGGGGGCGATATCGGGGTTGCTGGCGCCGCCGTAGGCGAAGAAGATAACGGTTACGCCGATAAGGCTTAAGGCAGTGATAAGAAAGCCGGAAACAGCCCCGCCGCGCAGGGCGACGTTGACCGCCTCGGTAAGGCTCTTCTGGGCGGCGGCGGCGCAGCGGGCGTTGGACTTCACGGCGATGTACATACCGATGAAACCAGCCACCCCGGAGCACAGCGCGCCCACCAGAAAGGCGACGCCGGTGCGCCAGCCGATATCAAGAGCACTCAGGCCCTCCACCTCGGTTCCTCCCAGCACCCCCACCAGGACCCCGATAATAACGGCAATCGCCACCGAATAGATGGCGATGGTGCTATACTGGCGCTTCAAGAAAGCCCAGGCAGCCTGAAAGATAATGTCCCCGATTTCTTTCATCTTGGGCGTGCCCATGGAACGCTTGAGCACGTTTCGGGCTAAAAATATGGCGAAGATTATGGTTATGATTCCCGCCGCCGGCACGACCCAGAAAATTCCTGGCATTTTCCCTCCTCCGTGAAAATAATCGTCAAGATTATACCACAGTAACAAAGCCAGGACAAAAGGTGTAGCCCTCTTTTTAACTGTAGTTTTTCTTTCCCACCCAATACCCACCCTATAAGGGTGATACCCCTTTTAAATCCCCCTGAAGGGTCCCGCCCTTCCCCACCCTAATTTTGGGGGAGTTAAAGAGGGGGCAATGCCCCCTCTTTACCCTGCCGTGCAGGGTGGCGGGTGGGAATAGATAAAATCGGGGTGGGGTGGGGCAGGCCCGCCCAGGCATTGCCTCTTCAAGCCACCTCTGCTATGCTAAACCAGAAGGAAAAACGGTGGCCAATAAAAGCGCCTTTCACCGCACAGACTACTTCAAGATTACCATCTTCGGCTTCGCCCTGGCCGCCCTCTGGGGCTGCCTGCACACCATTGTCATCCAACAGCGCCTACTGGACTTCGTGCCGGCAGCGGAAAAAAACACCTACCTGGGGCTGCTCACTTTCGTCGGCTTGATGCTGGCCATGATTATTCAGCCCATAGCCGGCTCGCTCAGCGACCGCTCCGGCTTCGGCTGGGGGCGGCGGCGCCCCTTTATCCTGGCCGGCACCATACTGGTCATGCTCTTCCTCCCCGGCATAGGCTGGAGTGGCAGCTACGCCGCCATTTTCGTTATTTACTGCCTGCTTCAGATTTCCTCCAATACGGTGCAGGGCCCATTTCAGGCCCTCATCCCCGACCTGGTGCCTGAGGGGAAGAGAGGAGTAGCCTCAGGGATAAAGAGCCTCCTGGAGATAGGGGGCGGGGTTGCCCTGCTCTACCCGATAGCCCTCTTCATGGACCGCTACTCCGCCGGCGAGGGCAGCTCCTGGCTCTGGCTGTCCCTGGCAATACCGGGGGTTATCCTGGGCGGAACCATGCTGGCCACCATCCTCATGGTCAAGGAGCGGCCGGGGGCTGGCGGCGCCAAACCGACCCTGATGCCCGCCCTGCATAAAATCTTTAAGATTGATTTAAAGGCCAACCGTGATTTCATCTGGTTTCTGGTATCCCGCCTCTTTATCATGATGGCCTTCACCACCCTGCAGACCTTCACTCTATACTTTCTAATGGATGTTGTCGGCGTGCCCGACCCCGCCGCCGCCACCGCCAGGTTTTCCATAGTGGCTATAATTGGCATGCTGGTTATCGCCTACCCGGCGGGGCGTCTATCGGACAAAATCGGGCGCCGACCAATCGGAATCGCCGCTGGGCTGATCGGCGCTCTGGGGATTGCCCTGATTTTCTTCTTTCAAGACAGCTACCTGCCTATAGTTCTCTGCGGCGGGCTGATAGGAATCTCTTTCGGGGCTTTTTTGAGCAGCAACTGGGCTCTAGCCACCGATTTGGTAGCCAAGGGCGAGGAGGCAAGATACCTGGGGCTGGTCAACGTGGCTACCGCCGGCGGTGCCGCCCTGGCCCGCCTCATCGGGCCGGCGATTGACTTCTTCAACGCCCAGAGCCCCAATCTGGGCTACTCGGTGATGCTCTTAGCCTGCTTTATCTACTTTATCATCGGCTCGATTCTGCTGATGAGAATTAAGCGCCGCTAACTAATATAGGGCAGTAATGTTTCCCAGCCCCAGGCACCAGCCAGAACCAGAACGATGTATTTTATGACCTTACCGGGCCAAGCTACCAGCAAAAACTTCCATACCGGGTAGCCACTGGCACCAGCCACCACCCCAGCTATATCAAAGAAAGGCAAAGGGGCGGCGGCAAGAACAAAGATGGCCCAACTTCCCCACCTCTTCATCCAATTCTCCACCATGGTATATACCCGACCCTTGCCTTCTATCAGCCCCCGTCCGCCGTAGCCGGCCAGAAAACCGGTTATCTCACCAATAACTGCCCCGGTACCCCCGACTACTCCAACCAAAATCGGGTTCAAATTAGGGTCGGCACCAAGAGCAAAGAGCACCACGATGCCAGGCACGGGTAAAACGATGGTCGCGCTGCTAACAAGGCTGACCAGAAAGGCGCCCAGATAGCCGTAATTGCCGAGTTCGGCTACCTGGTCCCGATAAATGAAGAGGACAACGGTAAGAGCTATCGTCAGAAGCACAGTCAAGATAGGGATGGTTCTCTTCTTAAGCCACTGTCCCTTGCCCATTTAGAGAGTATTGTAGCACATTACAGCATTGTTGGACGGGCGCATCTCTGCTATACTTTATTCAAGCATGCCCCCATCGTCTAGAGGCCTAGGACACCGGCCTTTCAAGCCGGTAACAGCGATTCGAATTCGCTTGGGGGCACTTGCCTTGCGTACCAGGAGGGTATAGCCATGATGATAACCATAAAATGCCCCAAATGCGGCACCGACGGCAGCCAGTCTCTGATTGAGCCGAACTACGAGGGCCCTTATCGCTGCTGGAAATGCCGGGAGCTCTTTACCATCAAGATAGAAAACAACAAGGTCGTCTCCTGCCAACCCCTCACCGAGGAAGAGCTGAAAAAAATACAGGAAGCGGAAGAGCTCAAAGCCAAGTTCAGGAAGAAGTCCCCGGACTAAAATTTGCCTTTTAGCTTATCGTAGGTCTCGGCCAGGGCTTCGGGCAACACCCTGACGTCGGCTATTACCGGCATAAAGTTGGCATCCCCCGACCACCGCGGCACGATATGGGTGTGGATATGGTCGTCGATGCCGGCTCCGGCCACCCTGCCCAGATTCATGCCGATGTTAAAGCCAGCGGGTTTAAACGCCCTTTTCAGGACCTTGATACTGCGGCTGACCATCTCATAGTGCTCATGAAGCTCCTCGTTGCTTAGCTCCTCCAGGTTAGCCACATGGCGGTAGGGGGCTATCATCAGGTGAGCGGGGTTATAGGGGTAGCTATTCAAAATGACGAAGTTTTTTTGCCCCCGGTGCAGGATATAGTTGGGGGCGTCTTTGTTTTCCTTGGGTTTGTCACACAGAATACAGCCCTTTTCTTTTCCTTCTTTGGCCGTCCGGATATACTTTATCCGCCACGGTGCCCAGATATGCTCCATTTCACTCTCCTTGAAGCCGTCCGATTAGTGCTATTTTAGACGGCTTGACCCCAGCCGTCAAAGGGTGCCCCTCCTCCTCGGCGACTTTAGGTTTTTCTTTCCCGCCCTGACCCGCCCACTAGGATTTATACCCCTATAAAAAGCTCTTTGGGGGATTGTCTTATTTCCCACCCTAACCCACCCTCGAAGGCTCTTCAATTATCAAAAGCTACCCCCACCTGAAGGGGTATTCAAGGGGGTAAAACCCCCATAGGGCGGGCCGGGTGGGGACGAAAGAGAACTGTTAAAAAGGGGGAGGGGCTGGGGAAACCCCCCAATTTAGGGAGTTGTAAAAGGGTACCACCCTTTAGGGTGGGCTGGGTGGGTAGAAAAGGTTACGATTGTAAAAACCAAGGCTATCGTCTATAGTTATATGGCTACAATCGAAGGAGGCGGGGACATGAACGAGAAAACCGAGTGCGCCAAGTGCACCAAGGTAGTCTGCAACAGCAAGGCATCCCTCAAAGGGCCGGACAACTGCCCGACCAAGACCAAACAGGCGATTATCCAGAAAGCGCTGGCTGAATACGACGACCCGGAGACCAGGGAGTTCGCCCGCCAAGCCTCCATACAGGAATTCGAGTGCTACATGCGCCTGCCCGAAGGGATGACCACCCGCTACCCCAGGGTAGAAGAGGTGGCGCAATTCGCTAAGAAGATGGGCTATAAGAAGCTGGGTATTGCCTCCTGCATCGGCCTCAAGGACGAGGCGGAGATGCTGACCAGAATCTTAGAAAACAGGGGCTTTGAGGTCGCCTCCGTCTGCTGTAAGGCAGGAGCCGTACCCAAGGAAAGGATCGGCATCACCGAGGAGCAGAAGATAGCCGGCCCCGGCGCCTTTGAAGCGATGTGCAATCCCATAACCCAGGCCGAAATCTTAAACGACGAGGGGACGGAGTTTAACATACTGGTGGGGCTTTGCGTCGGTCATGATTCCCTGTTCTTTAAATACTCCAAAGCCCCGGTTACCGTTCTGGTAGCCAAGGACAGGGTCTTCGGCCACAACCCGGTGATGGGCTTATACCTGGCCCCTTCCGCCTATTACCGCAAGCTACTGCGCCGGGAGTCCCCCGAATCATAAGAGAGGAATTGCTTTGAGCTACCCCGATAGCATTCTCTATCAGGTAACCAGACCGGCCCGCTATACCGGCGGCGAGTGGAACAGCGTAATAAAGGACTGGGATAAGACCGCTCTGCGCTTTGCCCTCTGCTACCCCGACCTCTATGAAATCGGCATGTCCAACATGGCCCTGCCCATACTCTATGAAATCTTGAACAGCCAGCCCGATGTCCTCGCCGAGAGAACCTTCGCCCCCTGGACCGACATGGAAGCCGCCATGCGGGCCGCCGGCATCCCCCTGCTCAGCCTGGAGTCGAAACGGCCACTAAAGGACTTTGATGTCATCGGTTTCTCCCTGGACTATGAGCTTACCTACACCAATGTTCTGAACATCCTCGACCTGGGGCAGATACCAGTCCTAGCATCGGAGAGAAATAATTCCCACCCCATAGTCATTGCCGGCGGTAGCTGCTGCCTCAACCCCGAGCCCATGGCTGACTTTATTGACTTCTTCGTCATCGGAGAGGGGGAAGAGGCCCTGCCTGAACTGCTTGAAAGCTTCCGGCAGTGGCAGAAGGATAAGGCTCCCCGGAAAGAGCTTTTCCGTCAGGTGGCGGCTATAGACGGCGTCTATGTCCCCGGCTTCTATAATGTGAAGTACCGGGCCGACGGGCTGGTCAAGAGCCTTACCCCTACTGAGGCTGAGGCTAAACCGGTTATCGAGCGGCGGATATTAGCCGAACTGCCGCCTCCGGTCACCCGTCCCGTAGTCCCCTATATTGAGGTCGTCCACGACCGGGGGGCGGTGGAGATTCAGCGGGGCTGCACCCGGGGCTGCCGCTTCTGCCAGGCAGGGGTTATCTACCGCCCACTGCGCCAGCGCCCCCAGACGGAGATTATAGAGGCAGTGGGGGAGCTCATCGCCAACGGCGGCTATAACGAAGTCTCCCTGGTCTCTTTGAGCACCAGCGACTACCCTAAAATCGAGGAATTGGTAGCCAGTTTAGGCCACAACTATAAAAACCTGGCGCTGTCCCTGCCCAGCCTGCGCATCGGCAGCTTCTCGGTGAAACTGATGGAGTCTTTACCCACCCGCCGCAAGCCCGGGCTTACCTTCGCCCCGGAGGCGGGCAGCCAGAGATTGCGTCGAATCATCAATAAGGGCGCCACCGAGGAAGAAATCCTGGAAACGGCCGAGGCTGCCTTCGCCCGGGGCTGGAGGAGCCTCAAGCTGTACTTCATGCTCGGCCTGCCCACCGAGACCATGGAGGACGTTGAGGAGATTATCCAGCTGGTGGCTAAAATCCGCGCCGCCGGCAGAGAGACCAAGGGCGGGATGCCCCAGGTAAGAATCAGCCTTTCCACCTTTATCCCCAAGCCCCACACCCCCTTTCAATGGGTAGCCCAGGAAAGCGCCCAAAACTTAAGCGCCAAACACGAGGTGCTCAAGGCGGGGCTGCGCCGCAAGGGGAGCCGCCTATCCTGGCAGGACCCCGAGGTCAGCCTGCTGGAGGCGGCGCTTTCGCGGGGAGACCGGAGGCTGGGGCGGGTTATACATCAAGCCTGGAAGTCGGGGGCGACCTTTGATGCCTGGAGCGAAGGCTTTAACTATCAGACCTGGCTCGACGCCTTTAAGCAAAACGGGCTGGAACCCGGCTTCTACGCCCACCGGGAGCGTTCACTGGACGAGCTCCTGCCCTGGTCCCATATCGACGTGGGGGTAACTCAAGCCTTCCTCAAGAAAGAATACCAGCGCGCCTTGAAGGGCGAGGAAACACCGGACTGCCACTACAATTCTTGCAATGCCTGCGGGCTGGAAAGATTGAACGCCGACTGCCGGCAAAAGCTAGGCGCTTGAGCCGCCGTCGACGACAATAGTGTGGCCGGTGACATAGGCGGCGGCATCGGAGGCCAGGAACAGCACCGAGCCGACTATATCCGCCGGCTCCGCCAGCCGGCCCAGCGGTACCTCCGACTCAATCTGCTTCAAGGTCTTGGCGTCAGCCCAAAGCGGCTGGCTGAACTTGGTCTTGACCATGGAGGGGGCGACGGCGTTAACCCTTATATTATAGCGGGCCAATTCCACCGCCAGAATCCTGGTGAGCATAACCACCCCCGCCTTGGCGATGCAGTAGGCGCCCATCTCGGGGGCGCTATACATCGCCGCCGTGGAGGCAATGTTGATGATATTGCCCCGCTTCTGTTCGACCATTACCCTGCCCGCCGCCTGGGAGCAGAGGTAATAGCCCTTAAGGTCGGTGTCGATAACTTTGTCCCAGCCGTCTTCGCCAAGCTCAAGCAGGGGCGCCCTGATGTTCATGGCGGCGTTGTTGACCAGGATGTCAACGGCACCGAACTCAGCGACTGTCTTTTGCACCAGGCCATCGACGTCGGCTTTCTTGGTTATATCGGCTTGAAGGGCTAAAGAGCGCCGGCCCAGTTCTTTGATTTCGGCAGCGACCTTCTCAAGCTGGCCGTCATCAATAACCCGGTCGCAGAGGGCGATGTCAGCCCCGGCTTCAGCCAAAGCCAGGGCGATAGCCCTGCCGATTCCCCGCCTCCCCCCGGTGATAATAGCTGTCTTCCCCGGCAGAGAGAAAGAGCTCACTATTTAGCCTCCTTATCGAAACAGGCGATAGCCACCACCCGGTCACCCGGGTCGAGCCTCATCAGCTTCACCCCCTGGGTGCTCCGGCCCTGGATAGAAATGCCCTGCTTGGGGTCTTTTTCCTTAACCGGCGTCTGGATGACGATGCCCTCCGCCGAGATAATCATTACCTGCTGAGAGAGCGAGACCACGGCGGTGGCAGCCACCCGGTCCGCTTTTTCAATAATCTTAAATGTCCTCACCCCGCCGCCGGCCCGCTTCTGCCGGGGATAGGCATCCACCGGGGTCAGCTTACCGAAGCCGCCGCTGGTAACGGACAGGACATAGCCTTTAGGGCGAATAATATCCATGCCCACCACCTGGTCGCCGCCATCAAGGCGGATGCCGCGCACCCCGCCGCTGGTCCTGGAGGCAGCCCTCAGCTCGGCGACGGCGAACCTGATGGCCTGCCCCCCCTCGGTGATTAAGAGGGCATCGTCTTTATCGGTGGTCAAGCAGGCGGCCACCAGCTCGTCCCCCGGCTCCAGGTCCATGGCGATAAGCCCGCTGGAGCGCACGACGGCAAATTTATCGGCTGTCGTCTTTTTTATTTCTCCCCCGCGGGTAGCCATCAATAGATAGGCAGCCGGCTTAAAATCAGCCAGGGCTACCATAGCCGTCAGCCACTCATTATCGGCGATGGAGAAGAGGTTAATCACCGCCGTCCCTTTAGCCACCCGGGAGCTATCGGCGGGGATTTCATAGCACTTAAGGTAGAAGACCCGCCCCCGGTTGGTGAAGAAAAGCAGGTGGTCATGGGTATCAGCCACCACCAGCAGCCGTATGGCATCGGCCTCCCTGGTCACCATGCCGATGATACCCCGCCCCCCGCGGTGCTGGGGGCGGTAGCTGCGAGAGGCTACCCGCTTGACGAATCCCCGCTTGCTTAAAGTAACCACCACCCTCTGGTGGGGGATAAGGTCTTCCTCGCGGAATTCGGTCACCTCTTCGCCGCTTATCTCGGTCCGCCGCGGGTCGCCGTAGCTCGACTTTAACTCGCTTACTTCTTCCTTTATCAGCAGGAAGATTCTCTTGGGGTTGGCCAGCAGCTCTTCCAGGTAGGCGATGGTTTTTACCAGCTGGGCATACTCATCGGCTATCTTGCGCCGCTCCAGGTTAGCTAAGCGCCTGAGCTGCATATCGAGGATAGCCTGCGCCTGCGCCTGGGATAAGCTGAAGCCGCTCATAAGCTCTTTGCGGGCGACCTCGGCCGTGGCCGATTTCTTGATGGTGGCAATCACCTTATTAATTTGGTCTAAGGCGATTTTAAGCCCCTCCAGAATATGGGCCCTGTCCTTAGCTACCTTAAGCTCGAACTTAGAGCGGCGGGTGATGACCTGGTGGCGGAAATCAATGTAATACTGGAGCGCTTCTTTAAGGCTGATTACCCGGGGCTGACCGTCGACCAGGGCCAGCATATTAACGAAGAAGGCCGACTGCATTGCGGTATGCTTATAGAGGTTATTGAGCACCTGCCTCGGTTGAGTCTCCCGTTTAAGTTCAATAACGATGCGCATACCCTGGCGGTCTGACTCATCGCGCAGCCCGCTGATGCCCTCAATCTTCTTGTTCTTGACCAGCTCGGCTATCCTCTCCACCAGAGCCGCCTTATTGGTCTGATAGGGAAGCTCGGTAACCACTATCTGGCGTTTCCCTCCACCAGCGCCGTCGCTGACCACAGCCTTAGCCTGAACCACCACCCGGCCGTGGCCGGTGGCGTAGGCGTTCTTAATCTCGTCGCTCCCCAGGATGATGCCGGCGGTGGGGAAATCAGGTCCCTTAACAAAGCGGGTAAGCTCGTCGACGGTGGCTTCGGGGTTATCGATGAGGTATGAGATGGCATCGCAGACCTCGGTCAGGTTATGAGGGGGGATGTTGGTAGCCATGCCCACGGCGATGCCGGCGCTGCCGTTGACCAGCAGGTTGGGCAGCTTGGTGGGCAGGACCGTCGGCTCCTTGAGGCTGTCATCAAAGTTGGCCATGAAGTCGACGGTCTCTTTGTCGATATCGACCAGCATCTGCTCGGAGATGGGAGCCAGGCGCGCCTCGGTATAGCGCATAGCCGCCGGCGGGTCGTTATCGACACTGCCGAAGTTGCCCTGCCCGTCGACCAGCACGTAGCGCATGGAGAAGTCCTGGGCCATGCGCACCATGGCTTCATAGACCGGGGCGTCGCCGTGAGGATGATACTTACCCAAAACCTCGCCGACGATGCGGGCGCTCTTCCGGTGCGGGCTGGTGGGAGATAGCCCCAGCCCGTCGATGGCATAGAGAATGCGCCGCTGCACTGGCTTTAACCCGTCACGAACATCGGGCAGGGCGCGGGAAACGATGACGCTCATGGCGTAATCGAGGTAAGAGCTGCTCATCTCATCTTCTATATTTACCGGTCTGGTCTTGCCTAAAACCATGCTTGGTTAAAACCTCCTGCTGCTAAGTATCAAGGCTCTTATCATTAGTATCAGAGGACTCGTCGGCCAGCGCCTCCATATACTCCAACTCGCGCCGTAGCATCTTATCGCTCAAGTAAGGACGAAGGCTCTCCGCCCCCTTGGGCGGGAAGGAAAGCTGTCCTGCCTGAGAGGGGTCCTGATATATCTCCCGGATAATGACCGTTACCCTGTCCTCGGCGGAGCTGACAATAGCCGCGCTGTAGCGGTTACCCCCCGCCATCAGCTTGACCAGCCGCTGGCTGTGCTTGGGCTCCACCTGCCCCAGGTACTCCCCGCGGCCGTTTTCCACGGTCAGACCGGAGCCGTTCGCCTTCAGGTAGACCCTGTCGCCGGCCACCATTTTGGCCAGTATCTGCCGCGGCGCCAGCCGGTGGAGGTCGACCACGCCCGTCTTACCGGTCTCTTCGATGAAATGCTGGGGCTCAACCCGGTCGGAATCGTCTTCCAGGCCGGCGTCGGCCTCTCCTAAATATGAGAGGCGGTTAAGGTTCTTCTGGGCGATAATATTATAGGGGTCGAGCTCTATAGCCCGCTCGTAGGCCTCTTTAGCCAGCGGGTACTCGCCCAGCTCAATATAGGCCCTGCCTAAGCGATTATAGGCATCAAAATCAGTGGGAAAGCTGGCGATTATCTCCTGGTTAGCCGCCACCGCCTCCCGCCACCGCCCCTGCATCGCCAGGGTTATAGCCTGCTTGCTGCGCTGCCGCCTTAGCCTTACCTGTTCCTCTTCCTGATATGCCATCCTGCCACCTCTGACCTAAACTATATATTTTACTCCAGCCAGAGCAGCTTTAACAAGCAAGTTCAGGCGTAAGAAGATACTATTTTACTCGCTATCGGACAAAATTACTCTTCTATTTCCAGCTCAAAGGCGCGGTGCAGGGCTTTAACGGCGTCGCCGACCTTAGCCTCATCGATAATACAGGTTATCCTTATCTCCGAGGTGGCGATAAGCTGGATGTTAATCTTCTGCTCGCTGAGGGCGCTGAACATCCTGGCGGCAAAGCCGGGGGTATTCTGCATGCCGGTCCCGATGATACTGACCTTACCCAGCCCGGCGGCGCTCAAGCATTCCCTGGCGCCGATTGACTGGGCAATGGGCTTGACCACATTCATGGCCTTATCCAGCTGGCTTTTAGCCACGGTGAAGGTCAAATCGGTGATGTTATCGATGCTGGCATTCTGAACGATGGTATCGATACTGATATTGGCCTTAGCTAAAGGCTCGAAGATAGCCGCGGCGATGCCCGGCCGGTCGGGCACGCCGACCACCGTTATCTTGGCCACGTCAAGGTCATGGGCTATGCCCCTCACTTTGTTTCTCACTTCCATAGCTGCCCCTCCATGAATTAATGTCCCCGGGCTATCGCTGAAGCTGGAGGCTACCAGGATAGGGATTTCAAACAACTCCCCCAGCTCAACCGCCCGTGGGTGAACCACCTTAGCCCCGTAGGTCGCCAGCTCCAGCATTTCCTCGTAGCCGATTTCGTTCAGCTTTCTGGCTTCGGGGACGAGGCGGGGGTCGGCGGTAAAGACCCCCTCAACATCGGTATATATCTGGCAGGATTCCGCCCCCAGGCTGGCCGCCAGAGCCACGGCGGTGGTATCGGAGCCGCCCCGCCCCAGGGTGGTTATGTCCATCTCATCGGTAACCCCCTGGAAGCCGGCAACGATGACGATATTCCCCTTGTCCAGCTCGGCGACCACCCTCTCCGGGTCAACCCGCTGAATGCGGGCCCGGCTGTAGGCGGCATCGGTCCTTATCCCCGCCTGGGCGCCGGAGAGGCTGATGGCCTCAAGGCCCATTTCCTCCAGGGCCATGGCCAGCAGGGTGCTGGTGACGACCTCGCCGGTGGAAAGCAGGAGGTCAAGCTCCCGGTCGCTGGGCTTTTCCGCCACCGAATAGGCCAGCTTAATCAGCTCATCGGTGGTACCCCCCATCGCCGAGACGACAACCACCACCTCTTTACCTTTTGCCCTGGTGGCGGCTATACGCTTGGCCACGTTTTTTATCTTTTCGGCGTCAGCCACCGATGTGCCGCCGTATTTCTGAACGACTAGAGCCATTAGCTTTTAACCCTATCCCCTTTGTTTTACTTCCCACCCAGCCCGCCCCCGAAGGTGGTTCGGTGAGAGGGTACCACCCCAGCACGGCAGGGTGGGTTTGGGCGGGACGCGAGACCTCACCCTCCTATAAGCTTACCCATTATTCTATACCCATCGTCAATAAAAAGACCAGTACTTTTTGCCTCTTTTTCGGTGAATCTCTTAGCCCCGTTGGGCTTAAAACCAGCCCCCCAGAGCATAAATGGCACCGGCTCCGGGCTGTGGGTGCGGCTCTCAATCGGGGTGGGGTGGTCGGGCATAACCAGCAGCCGAAGCTCGCCGCTCCGAGAGCGCAAGCGGCCGATAACCTCCCCGTCTATCCTCCGGATAGCCTCAATCTTATCATCAACGGCGCCGGCGTGAGCCGCCTCATCGGGCGCCTCAATGTGAATCACCACCAAATCGTCATCATCCAAGGCTTCCAGAGCGCCATCGGCTTGGGCGGCGTAGTCGTTGTCCAGGCCATCGGTCACCCCCGCTATTTCCAGGATTTTCATCCCCGACATCTTGCCCAGCCCTTTGAGCAAATCGACGCCCGAGGTCAGGGCGGCGCTCTTTCCGTAGACCTGCTTGAAAGCGGGCATTGCCGGCACCTGGCCGCTGCCCCAGAAGAGCCAAATGGTGGTGGCGGGAATATCGCCGCGCGCCTGTCTACTAAGGTTTACCGGATGACCCCGCAGCACCGCCTCGGAGCGCTCCATCAGCTCTCTAAGAAATTCGCTTCCCCCACCGCGGGGCAGAAAATCTTTAATCGGCTTATCGGGGATATCGTGCGGGGGGGTGCAAACAGCGAGGAGCGCATCCTCCCGGCCTTTAAGCTTTAATATATGACGGTAGCTGACGCCGGGGTAGAAGCGAATACTATCATCGCCTAAGCTATCGTTTAGCGCCGTAATAAGCTCTTTCGATTCTTCGGTGCTGATATAGCCGGCGCTGTAGCTCCACATCCTGCCCTGTCGGATAGCCACCAGATTGCAGCGGAAAACGACCTCCTCTTTATCGATGGGTATGTCCAGGCTTTTGGCTTCAATGGCGCTCCGCCCCCGGTAGTAGACCTTGGGGTCGTAGCCCAGCACCGACATGCAGGCGCAGGCGCTGGAGGGCTCCATTCCCGCCGGCACGGTGCGCACCAGCCCCAGGAGACCTTCGCCGGCCATGGCGTCGAGGTTGGGAGTTTTAGCTAATTCCAGGCAGCTCTTGCCGCCGCGCTCTGGAATCGGTAAGCCGGCGGCGCCGTCAATTATCAAAACGCAGTACTTCATTTTATCTTTAGTGCCCCCTCCCCCTTGGTCTTGCTATCCCACCCAACCCGCCCTGCCGAGCTGAGGTCTTCCTCTAAAACTCCCCCCAAGGGGATGCTGTAAAAGGGTGCCACCCTTTTGGGCGGGAGGGTGGGACACAAGACCTAAAACCCTTCGGCTTCGAAACCCTCCTCTCTTTTATCCCCCTCCCCATTTTGCAATAGAAATTAAATCAGCCTATAATAATGCCATCGGGGCGTAGCGCAGTCTGGTTAGCGCGCAGCGTTCGGGACGCTGAGGTCGGAGGTTCAAATCCTCTCGCCCCGATTTTTTAAGGTCTTTTTCGGCCGCTGACGCCATTCATTATAGCACAAAAATAAAGCATTAAGGAGGGACTCTGCGTGTCGGAAAAAACGGCTAATCCTGGTGCTCTTGGACTGGGGGCGTTCGCCCTGACCACATTTCTATTGAGCATGATAAATGCCGAGGTGATTGCCCCGGAAAGCCTGGGGATGGTCCTGCCCATGGCCTTTTTCTATGGAGGGCTGGCTCAGGTACTGGCGGGAATGTGGGAGTTTAAGAGTGGCAATATATTTGGTGCCACCTGTTTTACCTCTTTCGGCGCGTTCTGGCTGGGGCTGGCATTGATGAAAGTCCTGGAGGCGACGGGCATAATTTCAGCGGTTCCGCCGGCCGGATTGGCTGTTTTCCTGTCCGCCTGGGGGCTATTCACCCTTTACGCGACGATAGCCGCTACCAGGACCTCGAAGGCGCTGCTAGCCCTCTTCGTGGCGCTGACCATCACCTTCTTTTTGCTGGCGGCGGGCGAGTATATCTCCGGCTTCAAGCTGGCCGGGGGCTACCTGGGGATTCTGGTGGCCCTAATCGCCTGGTACGACTCGGCGGCGATATTGATAAACAATACGTGGGACAGGAAGGTCCTGCCCTTTTAAGAGGGACTTCAGCTAGTCTGATTTAATAGCTAGGGCGGGGGCTTAAGAGCCTCCGGCCCTTGGGCTTCATAGCCCTTTGTAGGTATCCTCTGTTCGTCTGGCTACCCGTACCACTATAACCAGATGCCCTTTGTCGTCTATGTGATATACCACCCGGTATTGCCCCACTCTTACCCGCCACAGGCCGCTTGAGGCCAGCTTCTTAACCCTCGGTGGCCTCGGCTCCTGCTCCAAAGCTGAGATAGTCTTGGCTACGACTTCATAATCATGCTCGGCAATCTTATCTAACTGCTTCTGAGCTGCCCGCCTAAGTCTAATCTTGTAGCTCACCTAGAAGCCTCTACTTTGTCCTTTGGCGCTGATATTGCTCCCAGGTGATAGTGCCCGCTTCATCAGCTAAGGCTTTCAATCCCTCCCGAATGTCCTGCTCGTCCTCCAGTATCTCCAAGGCAGCATCACGCAGGAGCTTAGCCATAGAAGTTCGCTGCTCAAATGCCAGCCGACGCAGCCTCTCATGCTGTTCTTCAGTAAGGAAAATAGTCGTCCTCTTCAGAACCATAGCCTTCACCTCTCTATAAAGCATAACATACAAACACCGATATGTCTATATGTCGTTAGCCTTCTCCTTGGCCTCTTCCCAAAGTTTATTCTGCTCATCGAAGGAGAGCTCGGCGAGGTTTAGCCCCCGCTTACGGCAGGCTTCCTCCATAGCGGTGAAGCGCTGATAAAAGCGCCTGTTTGCCTCCCGGAGCGCCGCCTCCAGGTCTATATCCATCCGGCGGGCGATGTTAACCAGGGTAAAGAGGAGGTCGCCGAACTCAGCCGCTTTCCGCTCCTTAGCCTCCGCTTGCTTGAACTCGCCGACCTCCTCAGCCAGCTTATCAATAACGCCGTCGACATCCTCCCAGTCAAAGCCGACCCAGGCCGCCCGGCGCTGAACCTCATGAGCGTAGCCCAGGGCCGGCATACCCTTGGGCACGCTCCCCAGGATGGAGGCGCCCTCCTCTCTCTCTTCCTTTTTGAGCTCCTCCCAGTTATGTATCACCTCTTCGGCATCTTTCACCTTTTTAGAACCGAAGACATGGGGGTGGCGGTGGATAAGCTTGGTGTTGATGTTTTCAATGACATCGCCGATCTCAAATTCGCCGGCTTCAGCGGCAATCTGGGCGTGGAGCACAATCTGCATCAGCAGGTCGCCCAGCTCGTCGCCGAGCTTGCCCGAGTCCCCCTCGTCCAGGGCCTCCAGCACCTCGTAGCACTCGGCAAGCAGGTTCTCCCGCAGCGAGGCATGGGTCTGCTTGCGGTCCCAGGGACAGCCGTCGGGCGCCCTCAAAGCGGCGATGATATTTACCAAGGTAGCGAACCGGTCTAGATTTTCTGGCTTAGACAAAAGAGCCTCCTCATAGCTTTTAGGTTTTTAAGGCAGCACCGCGCCGATAAAGTCCCGCTGACCTCTCAAAAAGTCGGCGGCGGCTAAGACCTGCTTCCCCTCCAGCTGTACCCTCAAGACGGCCAGGACACCGCCGCCGGTAGCCACGCCGAAAGCCTCTTTAGAGGCCAGTGCCAGCACCTGCCCCGCTTTAGAGGTCTTCTCCGGGGGCAAGGGCGCCGCCTCGATAATCTTAAGCCGCTTACCGCCCCACCTGGTGTAATACCCCGGCCAAGGAGTAAAAGCCCTGACCCGCCGCCATATATCCAGAGCCGGCAAGCGCCAGTCAATCTCGGCCTCTTCCTTGGTGATGGCCGATGAGTAGCTGGCTTCGGCTTCATCCTGGGGCCGGGGGGTAAGCTCGCCCCTCGCCCAACCGAGCAGGACCTCCCCCAGCAACCTGGCCCCCAGCCAGGCAAGCTTGGCGGTAAGCGAGCCGGTGGTATCCCCGGGGGAAACGGCGACCTGCGCCCGGGCCAGGACCGGGCCGGTATCCAGGCCCTCGTCCATCACCATAATGCTCACCCCGCTAAAAATCTCGCCGGCCAGAATAGCCGAGGCTACCGGCGAGGCGCCCCGGAACCTGGGCAATAGCGAGGGGTGAATATTAAGGCAGCCTAAGCGGGGGAGGGCCAGCACCGTCTGGGGCAGAATCTGGCCGAAGGCGGCCACCACGATAACATCGGGATGAAAGCCAGCCAGCTGTTCCACCACCCCCGCTTCTTTTAAGTTCGCCGGCTGCACCACCTCAAGCCCCCGCGCCAGCGCCGCCTTCTTCACCGGGGAGGAGGCCAAGCCGCGCCCCCGCCCCGCCGGCCGGTCGGGCTGGGTATATACCGCCGCCACCTCATAGTCGTCCAACAGGCGCTGCAGAGGGGGGACGGCGAACTGGGGACTGCCCATGAAAACAACCCGCATCTTTATAAAGCCTCCATGACCCTAAAATTTTAACACCAAAACTTTTTGCCAACAAGTTTCCCTTTTATATCTATCAGCTCAATATCGGGCAAAAAAGTAAGCCCGATGGAGAAAGCAAGGGAGAAGTGGGGTTTCCAATCGCCAACAATCAGTATCAAAAAGTTTGCCATCAGCCAAGCGGGCTATTATTCTATTAACACGCCCCTAAATTTTCCACCCACAGCCCCTAACTAAAGCTAGTTATCCTCCCCCCGCCCGGAGTGCCAGCGCGGCTTTAAACGATAAAGCAAGGAAAGGAATCTATGGGAGCCAGGTCAGCTCAAGAAATCTGGGAAGCCGCTCTGGGCGAACTACAGGTCCAGGTAACCAGGTCATACTACCGCACCTGGCTGGAAAAAACCACCGGCTTGAGCTACCAGGACAACCGGTTTGTCATCGGGGCTCCCAATACCTTTGTCGCCGAATACCTGGACAAAAACCAGCGCTCTTTGATTGAAAAAACGCTCATCGGTTTAACCCGGCCCGATATCAAGGTCTCCTTCCGGGTGAGCCCGGGCCCGGAACCAGCGGCTCAAGCGGTAAGCCGCCCCCGCCACAGCCCCAAGTATACCTTCGATTCCTTCGTGGTCAGCGACAGTAACCGCCTGGCCTACGCGGCGGCTATGAGCGTGGCCGAAAACCCGGGGCGCAGCTATAACCCATTATTCTTATACGGGGGAGTGGGGCTGGGCAAGACCCACCTGATGCAGGCCACCTATCAGGCGGCTCGGGCTAACGATTTTTGGGCGCTCTATGTCAGCGCCGAGCAGTTTACCAACGAGTTTGTCACCGCCATCAGGGAGAAGAGCACCGAGGAGTTCCGCACCAGGTTTAGAAGTGTTGATATCTTGTTGATAGATGACATCCAGTTCATCAGCGGCAAGGAGCAGACCGAGGAGAGCTTTTTCCACACCTTCAACGAGCTGCACAACGCCCACCACCAGATTGTCCTGGCCAGCGACCGCCCCCCCAAGTCCATGTCCCGGCTGGGGGACCGCCTCTGCTCCCGCTTTGAATGGGGGCTTATCGCCGATATCCAGCCGCCCGACTTCGACACCCGCCTGGCCATCCTGCAGGCTAAGGCGGAGCAGGAAAAGGCCAATGTGCCCATAGAGGTGCTGGAGTTTATCGCCAACCGCATCCAAGAGAACATCAGGGAGCTGGAAGGCTCCCTGCACCGGGCTATCGCCTACGCCAGGCTTTTCCGGGCCCTGCTCACCCCCGAGCTAGCCGCCCGGGCGCTGGAGGATATCGCCAGCAAGGGCACCCAGAGCGCCCCGCTTACCCCTGAGCTGATAATAGAAACCGTGGCCAGCAGCTTCCAGCTGACCCCCGCCGACCTCAAGGGCCGGAAGAGAGACCGTCTCACCGCCCAGGCCCGGCAGGTAGCCATGTACCTCCTCAAAGAGGCCACCACCTGCTCGCTGGCCCAAATCGGGCTGGAGCTGGGCAACCGGGACCACTCCACCGTCGTCTATGCCTCCCGAAAGATAGCCGTTGATATGGATAACGACCCCTATTTGCGGCGCAAAGTCCTTGACATCCAGCAGGGCTTTCACCTAAAGCCAGGCCCGCGGGGTTATTAACCATAGTTCCCACCGGCAATCAACCGTCTATAAACAGCCCTCTCCTCACCGCGGTGGATAACCGCGGCTAACTTGTGGAAAAGTTCTAAATACTCTAGCCTTAATTTGAACCTTTTTTAAGCGGAGGTTAAAACCCCAGCTAGCACCAAACGGGTTGTGGTATTATAATTAGTACTGTTAACCATAGACATCAGTATATTTTAGAATAACTATTTTAATAAGTAATAAGGCTTTGAGAAAGTTTATAGATTTTAGGGGGTTGCCTTATGTTTGACCGGGCAGAAATTGAGGTGAAGGCGGGTGATGGCGGCGACGGCGTGGTCAGCTTCCGCCATGAGAAGTTTGTTCCCTTTGGCGGGCCTGATGGCGGTGACGGCGGTGACGGCGGTGATGTCGTCGTCAGGGCCGATAAGGAGGTTACCAGCCTTAAGCCTTTCCGGCAGAAGAGGCGCTTCAAGGTGGCCAGCGGCGGCAACGGTGGGGGTAAGAAGAAGCACGGGCGGAAGGGGGAAGACGTGGTCTTGGGCGTGCCGGTGGGGACGGTGGTCTCTTATAAGCTACAGATAGCCGGTGACAGCCTCATCGCTGACTTAGAAAAACCGGGACAGGAGGTGGTGGTGGCTAAGGGGGGCAGAGGTGGCCTGGGCAATGCCCGCTTCGCTACCTCGACCAACCAGGCGCCGCAGATTGCCGAGAAGGGGGAGGCCGGTGAGGAGCATTCCATATTACTGGAGCTAAAGCTCATTGCCGATGTCGGCCTTATCGGTTATCCTAATGTGGGCAAGTCGACGTTGCTGGCCGCGGTCTCGGCGGCCAAGCCCAAGATAGCCGGCTACCCCTTCACCACCCGCGAGCCGATTCTGGGCGTGGTCGAGGTCGGCCAGCGGAGCTTCATCCTGGCCGAGATTCCGGGGCTGATAGACGACGCCCACTTAGGCAAGGGGTTGGGGCATGACTTCCTGCGCCATATCGCCCGCACCAAGGTGCTAATCCACCTGGTGGACGGCAGTTCGGCGTCACCGGCGGAGGATATGGTGCGGGTGAATACCGAGCTCAGCCTGTTTGATTCGGCCCTGGCGAGTAAGCCGCAGCTGGTGGCGGTAAATAAGATTGACCTGCCCCCGGTCAGGGCGCGGCGGGAGGAGATAAAGGAGAGCTTGGCCGCTATCGGCACCAGGGCCTTTCTGGTCTCGGCGGCCAGCGGCGAGGGCTTACCTGGGCTCATGGAAGCAGCGCTCGAGGTTCTCCGCTCAACCACTGCCGGCAGGGCGGGGGCTAAGACGCCGCGGAAGGTCTTTCGCCCTAAACCCAGGGTGAGCAAGAAGGCTCGGTTGCCGTAATCTTTAACGGGAGTAGCCAGTAGCATGAATATCGGCGTATTGGGGGGGACCTTCGACCCCATTCACCTCGGTCACCTGCTGGTGGCTGAGGAAGCGAAGGCTAAGCTGGACTTGACGGAAGTGCTTTTTGTGCCCGCCGGTGAGCCCTGGCTGAAGGCAAACAACGCTATCTCGCCGGCCGAACACCGGCTGGAGATGGTGCGCCTGGCTATTGCTGGTAAAGCCTACTTTAAGCTATCCACCACGGAGATAGAGCGGGCCGGCCCCACCTATACCGTTGACACCATCGCTGAGCTTCAGGCCCGGCTTAATGCCGGCGATGAACTCTTTTTTATCCTGGGCTGGGATAACCTGAACCAGCTCCCCCAGTGGCGGGAGCCGGCAAGGCTGATAAAGCTCTGCCGCTTGGTGGCTGTCCCCAGGGTGGACTCTGCGCTCCCCGACCTTGGCTCCCTGGAAAAGGCGATACCCGGTTTGTCCCAGCGGGTTGTCCGGCTGGACGAGCCGAGGGTGGATATCAACGCCTCTGAAATCAGGCGGCGGGTTGCCTGGGGGCTTTCTATCAGCCAGCTCGTCCCCGAGGCAGTGGAGAGGTATATCAGGGAGCAGAAGCTATACTCGAGTGAGTAGGTCTTAGATATCCAGGTTCTTGACGCTCTTGGCGTGCGCCTGGATGAAGGCTTTGCGCGGCGGTACCTCGTTTCCCATCAGGATGTGGAAGATGCGGTCGGCTTTGGCGGCATCCTCCACGTTTACCTCAAGCAGGGTGCGGGTGGCCGGGTTCATAGTGGTATCCCATAGCTGCTCGGCGCTCATCTCGCCCAGCCCTTTATAGCGCTGGACTTCCACCTTCCTGTTTTCTTTCAGCTCGGCTAAGACCCCCTCCTTCTCCGGCTCGGAGTATACCCACTGCTGGAGCTTGCCCGCCTTGACCCGGTAAAGCGGCGGCTGGGCGATATAGAGGTGGCGGTTATTTATTAGCTCTGCCATGTGCCGGAAGAAGAAGGTGAGCAGCAGGGTGCGGATGTGAGAGCCGTCGACATCGGCATCGGTCATCAGGATAACCCGGTGGTAGCGGAGCCTTGATAGGTCGAATTCATCGTCGATGCCGGCCCCCAGGGCGGTGATGATGGCCCGGATTTCTTCGTGAGACAGCATCTTGTCCGGCGGCGCCTTCTCCACGTTGAGTATCTTGCCCCTAAGCGGGAGGATAGCCTGGAAGCGGCGGTTCCTGCCCTCCTTGGCCGAGCCGCCGGCCGAAGGCCCCTCTACGATATAAAGCTCACAGAGGGAGGGCTCTTTCTCCGAGCAGTCGGCCAGCTTGCCGGGCAGGGTGGCGGTGTCCAGGCTGCCCCTCTTGACGATTAAATCCCTGGCCTTGCGGGCGGCCTCTCTGCCCTTGGCGGCGAGGAGGCACTTTTCCATGATTCTTTTGGCGTCATCGGGGTGCTCCTCGAAGTAGAGAGACAGGCTCTCCACGACCACGCCCTCCACCTGGCTCTTCACCTCGGCGTTGCCCAGCTTGCCCTTGGTCTGCCCCTCGAACTGGGGAGAGGCCAGCTTGACGCTGATAATGGCGGTAAGGCCCTCTCTGACGTCGTCCCCGATGAGGTTAGCCTCGTCCTCTTTGAGCATCTTGTTCTTGCGGGCATAGTCGTTGAGGACGCGGGTCAGCGCCGAGCGGAAGCCGGTAAGGTGGGTGCCGCCGTCTATGGTATTGACGCAGTTGGCGAAGCTGAAAGAGGACTCGGAGAAGCCGTCGTTATACTGCAGGGCGGCCTCAACCATGGTGCTGTTGACGGTGTTGGCGATGTAGATGGGCCAGCGGTGGCGCACCACCCGGTTCCGGTTGAGGTGGCGGACGAATCCGGTAATGCCGCCCTCAAAGTAGAAGGTCTTTTCCCGCTCCTTCTTCTGGTCGTAGATATGTATCTCCAGCCCCTTGTTGAGGTAAGCCAGCTCGCGCAGGTGCTCGCAGATGATATTGAATTCGCACTCCGCTTTGCCGAATATCTCGGTATCGGGGAGGAAGACGATGGTGGTGCCGGTATCGGTAGCCTCGCCGACGGTGGTCACAGGCCCGCTGGGTATGCCCTGGCGGTATTCCTGGTGATAGACCTTGCCCTCGCGCCTGACATCAGCCTTGAGCCAGGCGGAGAGGGCGTTTACCGCTGAGGCGCCCACCCCGTGCAGGCCGCCCGACACCATGTAGGTATGCCCGCCGAATTTCGCCCCGGCGTGCAGGATGGTCATGACCGTTTCCAGGGCGGATATCTTGGTGGTGGGGTGAACTCCTACCGGAATGCCGCGCCCGTTGTCTTCAACCTTGACGCTGTTGTCCTCGCCCAGGGTGACCGAGATTTGGTCGCAGTAGCCGGCCATAGCCTCATCGATGCAGTTGTAGGTGATTTCATATACCAGGTGGTGCAGGCCCCGCTGGTCGGTGCTGCCGATATACATCCCCGGGCGCAGGCGCACCGCCTGCCGCCCCTCCAGGACCTGGATATCCTCGGCCCGGTATTTCCTCTTGGCTTGTTTAGCCGCTTTGGGCTTATCCTGTGTCATCGCTGTCTTTTACTCCGTTACTGGCGTGAGAAGGGCAAAACGCCATAGATGCCGCTAAAGGGATGGTGAGGCCTGAAGTAGCTTACAAATGAAGAAGAGGCTACCCTCCCCGAGGCGATTTCAGATGATAGCAAGGCAGCCATACATAGCTATTATAGCACAATTTGGCCTTGGGGTGAAGGTGGGGAGGTCGTTTTGTTAGATTGGCGACCCCCCGTTTCAAGCGTAACCTTTTCGTCCCACCCAGCCCGCCCAAAAGGGTTGCACCCTCTTGAATACCCCTGAAATTAGGGGGGATAAAGCCTCCGAGGGTGGGTTAGGGTGGGAAACAAAACAAGGGTTCAAGGCGGGGGTGGGGTCACTGACTGCAAAGCTTGAGTTATTCTTTTAGCAAGCCCTGTAGCTTACCAACCGCCACGCTCTTCTGCTCGGAACTTACCATATCCCGCAGTATCACCGTCCCCGCTTTTACCTCCTCCTCCCCGATAATAACGGCATAACGCGAGCCGAGGTTATTGGCCTGCCTCAACTGCGCCTTCAGGCTCTTACCGCCCAGGGCCTCTATCACCCCGATGCCCGCCCCCCTCAAGGCGGCAGCCAGCTTGAGCGCCCCCTCTTTGGCTTCATCGCCGAGATAGGCGATAAAGACCCGCGGCCCGGGCAGTGCCGGCACGGCCACCTTCTGCTTCTTCAGGTTGAGTATTATCCGCTCGATGCCGGCGGCAAAGCCGAGGGCTGGCGTTGGCTTGCCCCCCAGCTCCTCAATGAGGTCGTCGTATCTCCCCCCGCCCACCAGGGTGCTCTGGGCGCCGCCTCCCTGGGGAAGAATCTCGAATACCGTCCTGGTGTAGTAGTCCAGCCCCCGCACCAGGTGGTGATTGACGGCAAAGGGGAGGCCGAGAAGCTCCAGGTATCTCTTCAACTGCTTGAAGTGGCCGGCGCATTCCGGACATAGATAGTCAGCGCTCTTGGGCGCCGATTCGGCTACCAGCTGGCAAGAGGGCTTTTTACAGTCGAGGAGGCGGAGTGGGTTTCTCTTGAGTCTGGTCTTGCAGTCGGGGCAGAGCTCTTTCGTGTGGCCGGCATAATAGCTTTTAAGGGCGGCTATGTACCCCGGGCGGCACTTTTTACAGCCGATGCTGTTTAGCTGGAGGCTTAATTTGGCAAGGTCTACCGAGGCTAAGAACCGCCAGGCCATGTCGATGACCTCGCCGTCGAGGGCGGGGTCGTCATCGCCGATAGCCTCGTAGCCAAACTGGTAGTGCTGGCGGTATCTCCCCGCCTGGGGCCTTTCGTACCTGAAGATAGAGGCGATATAGTAGAGCTTTACCGGCTGGGGGCGATTTTTCATGCCGTGCTCCAGGTAGGCGCGGCATACCGGGGCGGTGCCCTCCGGCCTCAGGGTGAGCTGGTTGCCCCCCCGGTCTTGGAAGGTATACATTTCCTTTTTGACGATGTCGGTGTCCTCGCCGACACTGCGGGCGAAGAGCCTGGTGTCCTCGAAGGCGGGGGCGTCGATGCGCTCGTAGCCGTAGAGCCGGGCGATTTCGGCTACCTTCTGCTCTATGTAGCGCCAGTGGGCTTGTTCCTGGGGGAGTATGTCCGAGGTCCCGCGCGGTGCCTGATATAACATGGCTTTTCTCTTGAGCTAGAATACATTATGGGGGCGGGTTTGTAAAGGGATGTTTTAAGACCCCCAAGACTCCGCCCCCCTTGGTCTTTCTTTCCCACCCAGCCCGCCCAAAAGGGTGGCACCCCTTTTACATCATCCCCCTTTTGTAAGGAGAGTTTTGGAGGCAGACCTCTATAGGGTGGGTCAGGGTGGGAAGTGAAACCTTAAAACCCTTCGGTGGCTGTGCTCTAACCTCTTTGTCTATTAAGACAGGGTAGGTTGAAGGGGCTTTACCCCTTCTCCTTTATCGCGCCAGCGCAGGAAAAGGCAGACCACGTAGGCCAGGGAAAGGGCCATGAGCACTAAAGCAAAGGATACGAAAGCATAATCCGGCAGACCCCGATGGGTCAAGCCGATGTGGTCGAAGATAGCTCTTACCCAGGGGTTGGTGGGCTCGAGGTAGTTGAACCAGAAAGAGACGTCAAAAAGCCACAGCCAGACAGCGGGGAGCAGGGCCAGCACTATGGCAAAGATTCTTTCGCTTCGGTACCGTGTCTGGGCGGCCACCAGCAGGGCTATCGGTATAAAGATGATGAGATACTGGTAGTTGACCTGGTAGGAGAGTGCAATGAAGACGAGGTAGCCGGCCAGCGCCCCCTGGGCTAGGGTGATTGTCTTCCGGTAGCTCAATACGGCGACGGCCAGTATGGCCAGCACCATTACCGGGACGGTGAAGGGTAAGATACCGCTGGTCTCCCAGCCGAAGACATCGTGCAGGTAGGTGAGCAGGGCGCCGCTGCCGCTGAAGGCATAGACCAGCGGGTACTGGTAGCCCACCGCCTTGCCCGGTAGGAAAAGCGATTCGGCGTAGGCGGAGAAGTTGCCGGTGAGCAGAAAGGGGATGGAGAAGAGCAGAACCACTCCGGCCAGGATAGCCAGGTTTTTGCTGAGCCACTGCCAGTCCATCTGGCGGGCGGCTATCACCACCATCACCGCTATCGGTATCAGGGTATGCTGTTTGGTCATAACGGCCAGTCCGGCGAATAGGAACGCCAGCCAGTCTTTGTTCTTAGCCAGCAGGATTATTGAAGCCAGCAAGAAAGCGGCGGCTATGGCGTCGAACTGCCCGAAGACGGCCGACTCGTACCAGGCGGTGGGGTGAAGGAGCCAGAGACTGGCGAAGAGCAGTTTGCGGGCTTTGGAGCCGGGAACCGCCCAGTATAAAAGGCAGCCTATGGCCAGGTCGGCGGCTATGATTGGCGTTTTCATCGCCAGCCGCCAGCTGGTGTCCACCATGATGTTGGTCGCTGAACTCAGCGGCGCCGCCATCAGGGACAGTCTCGATGTCAGGAGCCATACCGGAGGGTAAACGAAGCCCCAGCCTTTAAAGGGGAAGATAGCCGCCGTGCCGTCGGCGTAGCGGTAAAAGTCCAGGCCGTGGAGCTGGAATACCCTGGCGAAGGCCCAGAACTGGGAGACATCGGGCCCCGCCGAGAGGGGCGCCGCCCAGAACCGGAAGAAGGCTGCCGGGGCCAGGACTAACCCTAGAGCCAGGTGGCGGAGCTTGTTAATAATATCTGGCATTGATACTGCCTTGCCGTCACCGATTTACTGCTTAATTATACTCCTCCATTAGGTATTAGGCACCCTATTGTTGTAGAATACGGGGGGTCTGGTATATCGGCAGAGAGCAAGACGATAGTGAAGGATAAAATCTCCATCATCATACCGACCTACAACGAGGAGGGAAATATCTCTCCTCTGGTCAAAAGGGTACATCGGGCTCTCTCCGGCTATGACTATGAGCTCTTGCTGGTTGACGATGACAGTAAAGACGGGACGGTTGAGGTTGCCTCAAGCCTGGCGTCCCGCTACCCGCTCAAGGTAGTCTCCCGGCGGGGGAAAAGGGGGCTGGCGACGGCGGTGGTCAAGGGGCTGAAGGCAGCCAGCGGTGAGATTATCGGGGTTATGGACGCCGACCTGCAGCACCCGCCCGAGGTCATCCCCGATATGATTAAAGCCATCCAGGGCGGGGCCGATATGGCTGTGGCCAGCCGCTATGTGGAAGGCGGCGGCTGTCCGCACTGGGGGCTGTCCCGGCGGGTTATATCCAGGGTAGCCCTGCTGGTGGCTCACCTGCTCCTGCCATCAACAAGGCGGGTAAAAGACCCGCTATCGGGGTTTTTCTTTTTCCGGAGGCGGAACATCACTCCGTCTAAGCTTAGACCAATCGGCTATAAGATAAGCCTGGAGATAATGCTGGTCGGCGGTTTTAAGCGCCTGGTCGAGGTGCCCTATGTTTTCGAGGACCGGAGCGCCGGCAAAAGCAAACTCCGCCCCCGCCAGCATATAGATTACTTGAGGCATGTCCTCAGCCTGATGTTCCGGACCGGCGAGCTCAAGAGGTTCCTGAAATTTTGCCTGGTGGGCATAAGCGGCATTATCGGCAATCAGGGCTTACTCTGGGTCCTGACCGACTTCGCCGGCTTGAGATACTACGTATCCGCCCTTTTCGGTATTGAGGCTTCTATAGTCTCTAACTTTATCCTCAACGATTATTTCACCTTCGCCGACCGGCGCAGAGGCAAGGGCAAGTCGTTCCTGTGGCGCCTGCTCAAGTTCAACCTGACCTGCCTGGCCGGGGCCGGGATTCAATACGGGCTGCTCCTGCTGTTTACCAGCGTCTTTGATGTATACTATCTGATATCCAACCTTATCGCCATAGCCATTGCTTTCCTCTGGAACTACCTGGTGAGTAGCTGGTGGGCTTGGAAATAAAGAAGACCTTATTACGAATCTACCACTGGGAGCATTTCTGGCTCTGCCTTCTGCTGGCGGTAACGCTGGCAATGCACTTCGTCATCATAGACAACCCGTCGGAGCTTATTCTGGATGAGAAGCACTACGTTAACGATGCCCTTAATATCATAGAAGAGCACCAGACCCTGCGCTTAGAACACCCGCCCCTGGCTAAACTTTTTGTCGTCTCCGGGATAAGGCTGTTCGGGGACAATCCCTGGGGGTGGCGCTTTTTCTCGGTCTTGTTCGGCACGGCCAGTATCGTGCTTTTCTATTTCCTCTGCCGCCGGCTGGGCATGTCCCGGACCGCCACCAACATCGCCACCTTTCTGCTGGCCTTTGAGAACATGACCTTCGTTCATGCCGGCGTGGCTATGCTGGATGTCTATTTCTATACCTTTATGCTGGCCTCTTTTCTGCTTTACGCCAGCCGGAAATACATAGCCTCAGGGGTGGCCGTGGCTTTAAGCGTCCTGGCCAAGCTCAACGCCGTTCTGGCCCTGCCGACCATGCTGATACACTGGCTGTTCGACCGGCAGGGGCGCTCCCGGTGGTTCGTCCTTACCGTGGTTATCGCCCCGGCCGCCTTTATCCTGCTGATGCCCCTGTTCGACCTGGCCATCGTCCAGAGCACCACGGCGCTGGTGGACCCGATTGCCCGAATAAAGTCCATGTTGAGCCTGAGCGGTAGCCTTACCTTTGCCAATGTCACTCATCCCTGCGCCAGCCGTCCCTGGGAGTGGCTGATATTCTACCGGCCTATGGGTTACTATACCTCCCCCCATTACTCCGCCTCAATAAGCTATTCCCTCTGGGCTTTAATCATCCCCACTTTCGCTTACCTGGTCTATAAGACGGTTAAGGGCAGCAATGCCGGGCTCTTCGGCGCTTCCTGGTTTGCCGGCACCTACCTGCTCTGGATACCAATCAGCCTCATTACCAACCGGGTCAGCTATATCTACTATTTCTACCCGACGATAGGGGCTGTCTGTCTCGGCCTGGGGCTGGGGTTGGCTGAACTGCTCGGCATTTTTAAGAAGAGGAAAGCCGGCAAGCTCAAATGGACGTTGCTGGGGATAGTTGTCTTTATTCTCCTGGCTCACCTGGTGTCTTTTGTCATCCTCTCACCGGTGTTCCCGGTGTATCGGTCCTGGTAGAGGCGTTGCCCCGCCCCCTTTTTTAAGTTTAGGCTTTTCTACCCACCCAGCCCGCCCAAAAGGGCTACGCCCTCTTAAAACTCCCTGAATTGGGGGGTGTCCCCAGCCCTACCCCTTTTTTAACTGTAGTTTTTCTACCCACCCGGCCCGCCCTATGGGGGTTTTACCCCCTTGAATACCCCTTTGGGGGAGGGGTAGCTTTTGATAGTCGAAGAACCTTTGAGGGTGGGTCAGGGTGGGAAGTAAGACAATACCCAAAAACCTCTCTACGGTGAAGCATGGGTTCAAGAGCTTTAGCCTTCGAGGGTGGGTCAGGGTGGGAAAAGGAGAGTTCCTTTAAAAGGGGAGGGGTTGGGAGCAAAGCCCCTTACCCCCAACCCTTTTAAATCTTTTCCCGCCCGCCGCCCTTGTAAGGTAGTTTAAAGATATTTTGCAACCAGCAATTCGGTTGCGCTATACTTGCAATATGAGCTTTGCCGAGCTTATAGCGAAGGTAAAAGAGTATCTGCCGCCCAAGAAGGTAGCCCTGGTGGAGGACGCCTACCGCTTTGCCGCCAAGGCACATGAGGGGCAGGTGCGCAAGTCGGGTGATGCCTATATTGAACACCCCTTGCAGGTTGCCATGATTCTGGCCGAGCTTCAGTTCGACGCCAGCGCTCTGGCGGCGGCCTTGCTTCACGATGTTACCGAGAACTGCGGCATATCCTCTGACGAGCTTAAAGCTAAGTTCGGCGCCGAGGTGGCTAAACTGGTCGACGGCACCACCAAGCTGGGCAAGCTCTCCCTGCATGCTCCCAGCGCCGCCACCAGGCAATCGCAGGCGGAGAGCCTGAGGAAGATGCTGGTGGCTATGGCTGAGGACCTGCGGGTTGTCTTTATCAAGCTGGCTGACCGCCTGCACAATATGCGCACGCTGAGTGCGCTCAAGCCGGAGATGCAGCGCAGCATCGCCCAGGAAACGCTGGAGATATATGCCCCCCTGGCCCATCGGCTGGGGATATGGGAGCTGAAGTGGCAGTTAGAGGACCTGTCCTTCCGTTATCTGGCGCCGGAGAGGTACCACCAGATTGCCAAGCTGGTCGCCGCCCGCCGCGCCCAGCGGGAGCGCTTTATAACCCGGATAATCAAGATGCTGGAAGGGGATTTCAAGCGCGCCGGCTTGAGGGCTGATATATCGGGCCGGCCCAAGCATATCTACAGCATATACCAGAAGATGCAGAGGTACGCCGCCCAGGACAAGCACTTTGACGATATACATGACCTTTTAGCCCTGCGGATATTAGTCGGCTCGGTGGCTGATTGTTATAATGTCTTAGGTATAATCCACAGCTTGTGGCGCCCTCTGCCCGGTGAGTTTGACGACTTTATCGCTAATCCCAAGCCCAACGGTTATCAGGCATTGCATACCGTCGTCGTCTGTCTGGGCAAAGTCCCGCTGGAGGTCCAGATTCGCACCCGTGAGATGCACCATATTGCCGAGTACGGCATCGCCGCTCACTGGCGCTATAAAGAGGGCGAGAAGGATGATATTCACTTTGAGGAGAGGATATCCTGGCTGCGCCAGTTGATTGAGTGGCACCGGGAGCTAGCCGGGGCTGAGGAATTCCTGGAATCGGTTAAGACCGATATATTCATTGACCAGGTCTTTGTCTACACCCCTCAGGGAGAGATAAAGGACCTGCCCAAGGGCTCCACCCCCCTCGATTTTGCCTATCGGGTCCACACCGAGCTGGGCCACCGCTGCATCGGGGCTAAGGTAAACGGCAAACTGGTGCCCCTCAATTCTCAGCTTAATAACGGCGATGTGGTCGAGATTGTCTCGGCTAAGGGGGATAAAGCGCCCAGCCGGGACTGGCTGAACCCCCACCTGGGCTATATCAAGACCTCTCACGCCCGGGAGAAGCTACGCCAGTGGTTCGGCCGGCAGGAGCGGGTGGAAAATATCGAGCGGGGCCGCCTGCTTCTGGAAAAGGAGATGAGGCACCTGGGGATAAAGTCCACCGAGCGGGAGGCGCTGGCTAAGCTGTTAAAGTATGACAGCCTGGATGATTTTCTGGCGGCAATCGGCTACGGCGGCGTTACCACCCATCAGATAGCGGTGAGGCTGGCCGCCCAGCAGGAGCCGCCGCCGCCGAAGGTGGAGACCACCCCGCCCGAGCCCCCGGAGACAGCCATCCGGGTGCTGGGTACGGGCAATCTGGTGACCCACCTGGCCCGCTGTTGCCACCCCGTGCCCGGCGATAAGATTATCGGCTATGTCACCCGCAGTCGGGGGGTGACTATTCACCGCAATGACTGCTACAATGTGATTCATGAGGATGAGAAGGAGCGCCTCGTTGCCGTGGAGTGGGGGCAGAGCGATGCCCTGTACCCGGTTAGCATTCAGGTCGACGCCTGGGACAGGGTGGGGCTCATCCGTGACATTTCCACCATCGTGGCTGAGGAGGGGGTCAACATTGCTGATGTAAGCACCGTCCACCATGACGACCATACTGTGGCGGTGTATTTCACCTTGCAGACCAAGGACCTGGCCCAGCTAAGTCGGCTCATGGGCAAAATCGACGGCATTAGAGGGGTGGTTAGCGTTTCCAGGGTTGGAGACGAAGCCACTATAAAAACAAAACCCTCGAACTGAAGGAGGTAGATATTGCCAGTTACTAAATCGGCGCAAAAACGGGTACGGGAAACGGAGAGAAAGAGACTCCGCAATAAGCCTATTCTCAGTCTGTGCAAGAGCAATATAGCCAAGGCGGAGAGGCTTATTTCCCTGGGCGAGCTTGATAAGGCCAGGGAGGCGGTGGCGGTTGCCATCAGTTCCTTGGACAGGGCGGCGGGAAAGGGCGTCATCCATGCCAACAACGCCGCCCGCCGCAAGTCAAGGTTGATGCAGAAGCTGAATGAAGCCCAGGCCTCGGCTCCGGCCAAGGCCAAGCCGAAGGCGGCTAAGGCCAAGCCGAAGGCGGCTAAGGCTAAGCCGAAGGCGGAGAAGCCCGCCCCGGAAGAACTTGACTCGGGAGGCTAAAGGGGTTTATGCTCCGAGGGTGCCATGATTTTATCTCAGTTTCAGACGGTCGGCCATGACCTGTTTACCAAGGGTCTGGTCTCCTCCCATAGCGGTAATCTGAGCATCAGGCTGGGAGAGCGGCTTATTATTACCCGCCGCACCAGCCGGCTGGGCTGTCTGGGGGAGAGCGACATTATAGAGACCGGGATAAACAGGAATGACCGCAACACGCCGCTGGCTTCGACAGAACTGGCCGTCCACCGGGCTATTTATGGGGAGACCACGGCCAGCGCCGTGGTTCATGCCCATCCCCCTCATGCCGTCGCCCTGTCACTGACTGAGACCGAGATTGTGCCCATTGATACCGAAGGCCTGTCTTTGATAGGCAAGGTCCCCGTCCTGGGCTGGAATATGGAGGTTAAACCCGGCGGTCTGGCAGACATAATTGCCCAGGCGTTAAAGAAACACCGCATTGTTATGGTTCACGGTCACGGCAGCTTTGCCACCGGTCAGCTTCTCGAGGAAGCCCATAACTGTACCGCCACTCTGGAGGAAAGCTGCCAGGTAATCTGCCTGCTCAAGTCACTGCGGGAGGGCGTGCCCAAAAACGTGCCCAAGACGTAGCTATTTCTTATAGACAGGCGTGCACCAGTCGAGGTACTTGGGGTTGCTGCCCCGTATTACCTCGGAGTAGAGTTGCTTTAGCTTCCTGGTTATTTCCCCGACCTGGCCATCGCCTATCTGGCGGCCGTCTACCTCGGCTACCGGGGTCAGGTGGGCGGCGGTGCCGGTGAGGAAGCACTCGCTGGCGGCGTAAAGCTCTTCCGGGGTAATCTTTCTCTCTACGGTCTCGACGCCCAGTTCCTCTTTAGCCAGCTTTATCACCGTATCGCGGGTAATCCCCATCAGGATATGATTATCGCTGGCCGGGGTGACCAGCTTGCCGTCCAGCGCCAGAAAGATGTTCTCGCCGCTGCCTTCGGAGACATGGCCGTCCGGGGTGAGCATGATAGCTTCGTCAAAGCCCTTCTCGGTGGCTTCCGAGCGGGCAAAGGCGTTGTTGACGTAGAGCCCGCAAATCTTGGCGTTGGGCGGGATTACGTTATAGTCAGGGCGCCGCCAGGAAGAGATGCCGCACCTGGCCTTTTCCATATCCAGATAAGGCCCCCAGGGGATAACCAGCATAAGGAAGTCAGCCTCCAGGTCGTCTAGGCGCACCCCCAGCGCCTGGGAGCTCTTATAAGCCAGGGGGCGGATATAGACATCTTCTTTGAATTGGCACTTCTCTACCAGCTCAACCGTTAGCCGGCAGAGCTCGTCTATGGTATAGGGCAGGTCAATCTTAATCACCCGGCAGCCGTTGTGCAGTCGCTCAAAGTGCTCCCGGAGGCGGAAGAGGTAAATCTGCTCTTGCTGGCTGTTCCAGTTGCCCCTGATACCCTCAAAGACGGCGGTGCCGTAGTGGAGGAAGTTGGTCATGACCCCCAGCTTGGCTTCGGACAGGGGAACGAATTGTTTGTTAAGATAGGCGTAAGACGGCATTTGCTTTTCTCCCGGTTAGATAGCGTTGATTATAGCTCATCATAGCTCATCAATGGTAAGTAAGACAAGGAGGGTTTTCTTCCCCACCCGGGCCCGCCCTATAAAGGCTTTATCCCCCAAAATTTTAGGGGAGTTGAAGAGGGGGCTTTGCCCCCTCTCTACCCTGCCGTGCAGGGTGGCGGGCGGGAATAGATAAAATCGGGGTGGGGTGGGAAAGAATACTTTCTACTTTTGCCAGCCCTGCCCTATACGGGCTTTAAGATTTTAAAAGTCTCCCCCACCCCCCGACTCACCACCGGGTGGGCCGCCGTATTTGGCGGCAGCGCCCTTAGTCACTCTCTTTACTCTGGTGGGCTTAAGCTTGGCGCCACAGTGCGCGCAGAATTTACTGCCGGGAGGATTGACCCCGGAGCAAGCGGAACAGGTTTGCCCTCCGCTGGCTTGGCTTTCCCCCATGTAAAGCTTGACGTGAGGCCAGGGGATTTCAATCCCTTCCTCGTCAAAGGACATCTTGATTCTCCTCCTCAGTTCTCCCATAACATCCCACTGGCTCATAGGCCGGGTTTCACCTACTACCTTGATTTCAATTCCCGAATCGCCAAACTTATTTACCCGCAGTATCTGGGGCGTTTTGGAGGTCATTTGCGGTTCCCAGTCCGGCTCCGAGGCCATTTCTTCCCAGACCCTTCTTATTATGGCCATTACCCGGTCCAGGTCTTCTTTGTAGGCGACACTGATATCGAGGTGTGCCCGGGAACTCATCATGGTATAGTTGCTGGCTACCCTTATTTCGCCGTTGGGGACAATATGGAGGATGCCATCCAGGTCTCGGAGGTGGGTCCGTCGGAGGTTAATACTTTCCACCAGGCCGGTGGCATCGGCAATTTTGACGACATCGCCGATGTCAAACTGGTTCTCGGAGATAATCAAGAAGCCGCCGATTAAGTCCTTTACGAAGTTCTGGGCGGCAAAGGCCAGGGCAACGCCGGCAACTCCAGCCCCGGCCAGGAGGGGGGTAATGTCCAGCCCTATCTCGGAGAGAATCATAAATAGGGCAATTATACCCAGGACCATGCCGATAACCTGAGTGACGCCGCTGCTTAGTGTCTCCGCCCTCTTGGCATGCTCGGCGCGGGCGTGGCGCCCCTTGCCCCTTGTCGTGATATACCTATTCACTATTTTGGGGGTTAATACCTTGGTTATCCGGTAAGCCAGGAAGGTCAGCAGGAGGATGACAAAAATAAGAATGCCGTGCTCCACCATCCAGTTCTTTACTGCGTCCAGGGTCGGGGAGGCATCCCCACCGTAGCGGTCGACGATAATCGCGGCTACGGCCAGGGCCAGTATCACCCCGCCGATGCCGATGATTACCCAGTTTACCACCTTCTGGACGCCTTTCATCTTCTCCCGCCACCGCAGGGGCACTAGCTTGCCTGTAACCCGGAAAGCCAAGCGCCGGAGAATGAAGTAGAGGATAAAGGCGGCAACGACGGCAATCAGTATCCATATCCCGTTAGACATGAACCAGTCCCACATGCTAACCACCTGCCTTGAGAAACTTGCTTTATTATACCACAGTATATCTTTATCAGAAGCTGGACTCAAGTCGGCTTAAAGTGGTATATATTAGGTAATAAGGATTGGGGGTGAGCTATGCTGGAGACGCTTTCTACTGAGACGCTGGAGGCTATCTTTGACGCCCTGCCGGTGGATATAACCTTCGTTGACGGTGCCGATACCGTCAGGTACTACAGCCGGCATGATGACCGCATATTCCGCAGGACGCCGGCGGTCATCGGCAAGAAGGTGCAGAATTGCCATCCACAGCAGAGCATAGACAAGGTGAACGAGGTCGTCGCCGACTTAAAGAGCGGCAAGAGAAAGTTCGCCGAGTTCTGGATTGAGCTTAAAGGGCGCAGGGTATATATCAGGTATTTCCCGGTCAAGGATAAAGCTGGCAGGTACATCGGCGTGGTGGAGGTCTCCCAGGACATTACCGAGCTGCAGAAGATAGAGGGGGAGAAGAGATTGCTGGATGAGGGGTAAGGGTATTTAGTATGCATATTCCAGGTGTTCCGCCTGAAGCAGTTAAGCGACTTCGGGACGTTATGAAGCGCCCCGAGGGGACGCTAAGTTTTATTTATTCATTTGATGGCCTTTTTGACCCTGCTCTTGGCTACGGCATTCTTTTTGAACTGGCTACGGGAGCAATTATCTTTAGGTTGGAGCGAGACCCTAAGCTCAATCTCCACTTTTTCCATTCATCACCAGGCACCGGAACCCGAGTAGCAAGCGTAGATATAAAGCCTCTTGCAGGTAGCACAAAAGTGCAGATCTTCTTGGTATGGTCGCCTGATGAAATTCGTTTGCACGTAGGGGATTTGAGGGAGGGTAGTGGGCTATTATTAAAGGGGGTTGGTGAACCTTCGCCACGCCAATTTCATGTAGGTGCTAACGGCGCAGTTTACCAGGTGGGTGATAAGGGCGTTAAAGTAATGGGTACTAGGATTTTTGAAGGAGGACGGCCTATACTACAACCCACCGCTATTGAAGCATGGGATAGCACAGTCGAAGCTGTTAAGATCCTTCTAACAGGTGTATCTCCTGAAGGTGTTATATTTGAGGCAGTTTCTACAAATATGACCATTGTAATGCTAGTGACTGGCTTTGAGGCATATTGTAAACGGAGGTTCTTGGAACTTGAAGAAGAGGGGATCTCAATAGATTTTAATAGCTTAGCCAAGAAATTTCTTTCACGCAGGGAGCGTCAGCAAGGGGAGATAGAAGCAATTACACAAGAAGCGCTAGCGGAAGGTGTTTCTCCAACTAGAAAAATAGTTGACCAAGGTAGAATAAACTTTCAGAACTATGAGCGCTGCAGATGGGCGTTTAATAAGGGATACGGCATTGAATTTGAGAAGGACATCGGTGTTTCCGATATGCTCTTAAAGGAGATTCAACGCCTCATAGGCTTCCGCCACAAAATAGTTCACGTATCTCCTTTGCTGGGCTGGTTAAACCAAGAGCAAGTTCCGCCACAAGAGCCAATAGTTCCGAATCGGCAATATGCTGAAGAGGCAAAGAGCACTTTTGACACTTTCGTTAAAGGACTCCACAATGCCACCCTTGGGCTACGACCAAGAAAATAGTCTTATCCCCCTACCTCGATAAACTCGGCGTCTGCAGGGTGTAGCCCTCCCCGCCCTCGGGGAAGATATCCTTCAGCCTCAGTGTCCGCCCCGTCTGGATGGCGGTAAAGCCGTACTTCTTGCGGATGCGGTCGATGGCTTTGTTCAAGCTCTCCTGCCTCTGGGTTGAAGTGTCCAGCATCTCCAGTTGCCGGCCCGCCTCCACCAGCTCTGATACCCCGATGCCAACGAGGCGCACCGGCTGGCTCTCCCCGGCTAGCGCTTTGTTGAGCAGAGTCACTCCGGTATCAAAGATGGTCTGGTCGCTATCGGTGGTCTGGCTCAAAGTCTGGCGGCGGGTGATGGTGGTAAAATCGGCGTAGCGGAGCTTCAGGGTTACGCACCTGGCCCGCTTTTCCCTCCGGCGCAGGTCGGCGCCCACCCTTTCCCCGAGGTAGCGCAGGGTCGCCTTTAGCAGTGAGCGGTCTTTGGTATCCCGGCTGAAGGTGGTCTCCCGGCTGGTGGACTTGGCGGCGGCCGGGGGCTCAACCTCCCGGTCATCGATGCCTCTGGCGAAGCGGTGCAGAACCTCACCAGACGCACCAAAATGGCTTTTTAAGGCTTTTAGGGGCAGGGTAGATAGTTTGCCTATGGTGTCAATGCCCAAGCCGTTTAATTTTTGCTCCGTTTTTTTGCCTATTCCCGGCAGTCTGGCGATAGCTAGGGGCGCCAGAAAAGAGCGCTCTTCTCCGGGGGCAACCTCCAGCAGACCGTCGGGCTTGGACAGCTCCGAGGCGACCTTGGCCACCACCTTGCCGCCGGCGATGCCTATTGAAGCCGTAATGCCCAGCTCGGCTTTGATTCTCTGCTTTATCTTGGCCGCCATCCGGTGAATTGAGCCGTGGATGGACTCAAAGCCGGTGGCGTCCAGGTAGGCCTCGTCGAGCCCCATCGGCTCCAGGTAGGGGGAGAAGTCGGCCAGGATGCTCATGAACCTGGCCGAGGCGTCGCGGTACTTGGGGAAACTGCCCTGTATAAAGACGGCCTGGGGGCAGAGGCGGCTGGCTTTGGCTAAGGGCATGCCGGCATGCAGTCCGAAAGCGCGGGCTTCGTATGAGGCGGCGGCGACCACCCCCCGCCCCTCCGGCCTCCCGCCGACCACCACCGATTTACCTTTGAGCCGGGGGTTTTCCGCCTGCTCTACCGAGACGAAGAAGGCGTCGAGGTCGATATGCATAATGCGGCCAGACATACGCCTTTATTATAGCGCAATAAGGCTCTGTTGGCTTATTCCGGTTCCGGTTCGGGCGGTGGCATCGCCTGCATCCAGTAGGGATAGAGGGGCAGGGGCTTACTCATCTCGTCGAGCCGGCTGACTTCTTCGGCGCTCATTTCCCAGTCGGTGGTTTTGAGGTTATCGGCAAGCTGCTCTGGCGTCCGCGCGCCGATGATGACCGAAGACACCCCCTCTTTGCTGAGCAGGTAATTAAGCGCCGCCTGGGCGACGGTGGCGTTGTGTTTTTTGCCGATTTTGTCCAGCTCCTCGACGATATCGAACCCCTTTTCCTCGTCGAATTGCAGGAACCTCGGCTGAGGCCCGCTTAAGCGGGTGCCCTTGAGCTGGGGCTTGCCGAGCCGATATTTGCCGCTCAGGAAACCGCCGCTCAAGGGGCTCCAGACCATGATGCCCAGCCCCTGGTCCAGGCATAGCGGCACCAGCTCGTTTTCCAGCTCGCGCGCCATCAGCGAATATAGAGCCTGCAGGGTGACGAACCTTTCCCAGCCGCGCTTATCGGAGATAGCCAGGGCTTTCATCAACTGCCAGCCCGAATAATTGGAACAGCCGATGTAGCGCACCTTCCCCTGGCGCACCAGGTCGTCCAGGGCCCGCATCGTCTCCTCCAGCGGTGCCTCGGGGTCGAAGTTATGGACCTGGTAGAGGTCGATATAGTCCGTGCCCAGCCTCTTCAGGCTGGCGTGGCAGCCCTCGATGATGTGATAGCGGGAAAGCCCGATATCGTTGGGCCCGGGGCCCATCCTGCCGCGGACCTTGGTGGCCAGAATAATGCCCTTTCTCCGGCTGCCCAGCGCCTTGCCCAGTATCTCCTCCGATAGCCCCTCGGAGTAGACATCGGCGGTGTCAAAGAAGTTTATCCCTGCCTCCAGGGCCATGTTCACCAGGGTATTGGCTTCCTTCTGCCCCAGGCCGCCAATGTTCTTGAAGAAGCCCCGGTCGCCAAAGGTCATCGTCCCCAGGCACAGTTCGGAGACCTTGACGCCCGTTTTACCTAAGAAACGCATCCTCACTTTTTTACCTCCTCTTTGTCCTTTAGGGAGTCTTTGCCTGGTATTGTTGTATCGCTACCCCGCGAGATGAATTCTTTAACCCGGCGCTCAAATACCGGCCGTTCTAATAACACCCGGCGCTGGCACTTGAGGCACTTAATGCCGATGTCGGCGCCCACCCTGACCACCTGCCACTGGTCGCTGCCGCAGGGGTGTTTCTTCTTGAGGCGGACGGTATCGCCAAGCTTTATCTCCATGACCATGCTTTTTGTCTCCAGGGGGCTTTTAGCTCGGGGCGGAGCGCTGGTAATTAATCTCGTCCTTGAGCGATGAGGCAACCCGCCGCGCCGCCTCGGCGAAATCGCCGCCGGCGGAGGCGTATATGATTTGCCGTGACGAAGCGAAAATGGCCCCGTGCCCCTTGGCGCCGACCCCCTCGCGGACCGCTGAAGCCAGGTCTCCACCCTGAGCGCCGATGCCGGGTATCAAGAGCAGCATGTTGGGGTGGTTCTGCCTTATCAGTTCCAGCTCCTTGGGATAGGTGGCGCCCACCACCAGCCCGATGTTATTACCCTTTTTATTCCACTGGGCGGCTCTTAGGGCGACTATCTCAAAGAGGGGGAGGCGCTGGCGCTTTAGGACGAACTGCAGGCTCTGGAAATCGGCTGAGCTGGGGTTTGAAGTCCGGCAGAGGACGAATACCCCCTTGTCCAGGTATTCAATAAAAGGCTCCACGGCATCGAAGCCCAAGTAGGGGTTCACCGTGGCGGCGTCGAAGCCGAGGGTGTCGAAGAGCGCTTTGGCGTAGGCTTTGGCGGTGTTGCCGATATCGCCCCGCTTGGCATCGCCGATGGTGGGGATATCAGCCGGTATGTACTTGATGGTGCGCTTCAGGGCGTCGATGCCTTCATCGTCAAGGGCTTCATAGAAGGCGAGGTTGAGCTTGTAGGCGCAGGCCAGGTCGGCGGTGGCGTCGATAATCGCCTTGTTGAATTTAAAAACGCCCATCTTGGGCGGCATCAGCTCCGGGTCGGGGTCGAGCCCGATGCAGAGCAGGCTCTTGTTCTTTTCTTCGGCTTCCATCAGCTTTTCTTCGAAGTTCATTTCTCACCCCCGCTTGGGTGATAATATCAGCCCCGCTGGGCCAGGTCAAGTGTCTTTGTCCCCCTGGTGGCGCAGTGATATAATTAGCCGATATGGATTACCGGCAGGCGATAGATTATATCAACAGCTATACCGACTACGAGAAGCTCGGCATGCCCCATGACCCGGCCTTCTATGACCTCAGGCGGGTGGATGAACTGCTGGCTCTTTTAGGCAACCCCCATAAAAAGGCTGGCTCGGTTCATATCACCGGTACCAACGGCAAGGGGAGCGTAGCCGCCATGGTGGCTTCGGCCCTGACCGCCTCCGGTTACACAACCGGTCTCTACACCTCGCCCCACCTGCACAGCTGGAGGGAGCGCCTCCGCGTTGACGGGGAGCTAATCTCCGAAGCAGAGCTGGCCGGTCTGCTGACTGCTCTCAAGCCGCCGGTCGAGGCGGTAAACCAGAGAGCCACCTACGGCAAGCTGACCACCTTTGAGCTCCTGACGGTGATGGCCTTTGCCTACTTCGGGCGGAAGGGGGTGGAGCTTCAGGTGCTGGAGGTGGGGATGGGGGGCAAGTTCGACGCCACCAGTGTCATTAACCCCCTGGTCTGCCTGTTCACCCCCATCAGCTTTGACCATACCGATGTCCTGGGCACCACCCTGGCTGAAATCGCTGGAGAGAAGTGCGGCATTATCAAGCCCGCCAGCACCGTGGTCAGCTCCCCCCAGCCCGATGAGGCCCTGGCGGTAATCAGGGAGAGCTGCAGGGAGCGGGGGGCAGAGCTGATAACCGTCGGCAAAGACGTCACCTGGCAGGGCCTCGGCTTCGACCTGGAGGGGCAGCGGCTTAGGGTGGAGGGCAGAAAGGGGAGCTACCAGCTTTCTATTCCCCTGCTGGGCCAGCACCAGCTGGTCAATGCGGCTACGGCGGTGGCGGCACTGGAGGTCTTAGCCGATAAGGGCTTTAATATTACCGGAGAAAGCATTACTAAAGGGCTGGAGCTGGTGAGCTGGCCGGGGCGGCTCCAGGTCCTCAGCCGCTGCCCCCTGGTGGTGGTCGATGGCGCCCATAATATCGGCGCCGCCCGCAGCCTGGCGCAGTCGCTAAAGCAGTTCTTTGATTTTGAGCGGGCTATCTTGGTTATGGGGACATCGCAAGATAAGGATATAGCCGGCATCGTTTCGGAGCTGGCCCCCCTTTTTAACGAGGTAATCGTCACTCGCTCCCGCCACCCCCGGGCGATGGCGACGGCGCTCCTGGTAGCCGAGTTCGCCCGGCACGGGATAGAGGCTAAAGTAGCTGATGATATCCCCTCGGCGCTGTCCAAAGCCCTGGCCCTGGCCGGGGAGAAAGACCTGGTCTGCGCCGCCGGTTCCCTTTTCGTCGTCGCCGAGGCTATGGAGGCGAGCAAAATTTTGCTTTGATGCCCCCGATTAGGCTAAAATATCTAGAAACACCCATGAGGATAGTATATGCCTACCTATGAGTATGAGTGCAGTTCCTGCCATCACCGTTTTGAACGAAAGCAGAAGTTTGACGCCAAGCCGGTAGCGGTCTGTCCCAAGTGCCGGGGCAAGGCCAAGCGTGTTTTTCATCCCTCTCCTATTATCTTTAAGGGGAGCGGCTTCTATGTCACCGATAGCCGCAAGGGCGTGCCCGATACGGGCGGAGAATCCGGCGGCAAGAAGGGTAAGAAGTGAAGGCGCTTCTGCAGCGCGTTACCGCTGCCTCGGTGAGCGTGAACGGGGAGGTGGTGGGCAGCATCGGCCGGGGGCTGGCGGTCTTTGTCGGCGTTGCCGTCGGCGATGGCCAAAAAGACGTCCATTATCTGGCCCGGAAGCTGGCCAATCTGCGCATTTTTTCGGGACGGGAGGAAAGGTTCAACCTCTCGGCTCTGGATACCGGGGCTGAGCTGTTGCTGGTGAGCCAGTTCACCCTGCTGGCCGATACCAGGAAGGGACGCCGCCCCAGTTTTAGCGATGCCGCGCCGGCGCTTAAGGCGGAGAAGCTGTTTGAGCAGCTGGTGGAGGAGGTGAGAGCCGCCGGGCTCAAGGTAGCCACCGGGCGCTTCCAGCAGTATATGCAGGTTGAAATCCACAACGACGGGCCGGTAACCATCATGCTGGACAGCCGCGACAAGGCCTAAAAGCCCCTGTTGCAAATAATTGTAACTGCAAGAGCTTGCAATATCCCCTGAACTCTGCTATAATACCTGCCGTCAAATGCACCAATCCGGAGATATAGTCAAAAAGCTGGCCGAGCAGGGTTATCGGCTGACGCCCCAGCGCATGATGACTATCTCGGCGATTGAGAAAAGCGATGGCCATATCAGCGCCGAGGAAATCTATGCCCAGGTGATAACCAAGTATCCCCAGGTCAATATCTCGACCGTTTATCGCACCCTGGAATTGCTCAAGAAACTGGGGTTGGTAACCGAGACCGACTTCGGCGAGGGGCGGGTCAGGTACCATCCGGCGGGGAAGGGCCACCACCATCACCTGGTCTGCCAGGACTGCGGCGCCATCATCGACCTTGAGGAAGCGGTGCTGGCCCCGCTTAAAAACGACCTGCTCCGGGAGTACGGCTTCAGCGCCGATTTGAGGCACCTGGCCATCTTTGGTCGCTGCCATAAGTGCAGCTAATTTTTTTTTGAGGTTTTATTGCATTAATATTAAGGAGGCAGGTTTTGCAAGCACAGGGGAACCCGTTTCGGAGCGAGATTGAAAGTCTTATTAGAGCAGATGACCTGAACGGTTTGTTAAAGAAGGCGGGTGAGTTACACGGTCATTGGTGCAATTACCTCACCTACGGAGTGAAGGCTGGCTATTATGCCATCAAGGAAATGGGGGTTCCCAATACCGGCATGGAGGAAATCATTGCCATTGTTGAGACCAATAATTGTTTTAGCGATGGTGTCCAGGTAGTCACCGGCTGTAGTTTTGGCAATAACTCTTTGCTTTATCGCGACTGGGGGAAGACGGCGGTAACCGTAAGTAAACGAGACGGGCAGGCTATCAGGATTGCTCTGGACCCCGACTTTGAGGATAGCCGTGGGGAAGAGTATCCACGTGCCTATGAATTGTTTTATAAGATAGTGGCCAGAAGAGAGCCGTCTGACCCAGCGGAGTATGCCGAGATGATGCAGTTGTTCAGTGGGATGTCCACTGAGGAGCTAGCCGTTCCCTTTGACAAGATGTTCCGTATCACCAAAATGACTATTCAGATTCCAGAATATGCTCCCATTTTTGATTGGAAGAGGTGTTCTGTTTGCGGGGAAAATGCCATGGGAACTCGCATTATAGAAAAAGAAGGCAAATATTTTTGCCTCGGCTGTGCTGGTGAAGAATATAACATGCTGAGTGGAGAAGGCATTCGGCTTACAAGCTGAAACAATTTTTGGAGATAAACAAAGGGTACAAGGCCAAAAATATAAGGAGGTAAAAAGATATGGCATGTTTTCTGGTACCTGCGGGAGAGGCTATTGTGACCACTGTGGTGCAGAAGGTTGTGGAGAAAAGGGAGAAGAAGGTCGGCGGGGAAAAGGCTAAAAAAACAGGGTTGACCTGGAGCCGGAGGTTGAGCTGGCTGAATAAGCTGTTATGGGGTGGCACTATACTGCTGGCATTGGAGCATATATGGCATGGAGAGGTCGTCCTCTGGCCGCCTTTCTTGACCGCCATGGAGACCCCGTCAGAAGTAGGGCCGATGCTTCACGAAATGGCGATATTCGGTGGAGCTATGGCCGCAACCGTAACCGTCGTCTGGGGCATAATGATTTTGGTTGTTGAACTGAAGTCTAGGGCGGCTATGCCCAAAGTTAAAGAGAGCCCTGCCAGCGGAGGTGCCTGATGTGGCTTATATTGACCGCTTTAGCCGCGGTAATCACCACGGCGATATGGTATGCCAAGGCTCCGGACGACAAGTATAAGCTGGGCTTGTTGAGCCTGTTTTTCTGGGGGGCAACGCTGATGTGGTTGGTTGACCACGTGATAGCGTACGCAACCGAAGGGGGAGAGTTTTTGGAGGTGAATCTAGATGCCACCTTGCTTGGCATTGCGGTAATCGTTTTCGCCCTCTTCGTTTGGGAGATTGTGCTGGTGGTCAGCGACCCCAAGGGAGTCGTAAAGAAGGTCTTGAGAGGAAAATCTTAAAGAGCGGGGGTGGGGGGCTATGGGAAACGCTCCCCACCCCTGTTTCGAACAAAGCTTTTTCTTTCCCACCCTCTCGCCCAAAAGGGCAGTGCCCTCTTACAACACCTCAAAAAACAGGGGGAGTTGAAGAGGGGGCAAAGCCCCCTCTTTACTCTGCCGTGCAGGGTGGGTTAGGGTGGGAAGACAACCCAAAAACAGGGAGGGGTGGGGCAAAAAGATAGGTTAAAAAGGGGGGGGGAGAAAGAGATACGCTAACCTCTCCCCAGAAAGCCGATTATAAAGCGGGTGGCTTAAAGCTCTTACTGCTCTCGTTTGATGGCTACGCTACCCTTAGACACCCTCATTGTCGTTCCCGATTCTACCTTTATGACTACGCTATCCTCGCTGACGCTTTCAATCACCCCGTAGATGCCGCCGGCAGTGACTACCTTATCTCCCCTGTTCAGCTCTTCCATCAATTGCTGGTGTTCCTTCTGCCGCTTGCGCTGGGGGCGAATCATGAGGAAATAGAATACGGCGAAGATGAGCACTATAAAGATGATTATCGTCCAGTCAAATCCGCCGCCGCCTTCCTCTCCCTCTGTCGCCGTGAAGCAACCCCCCGCAAATACCAGGGTGGTGATAAGCAATCCGACTATTAAGGCTAAGGTTAGTGTTTTCCTCTTACCCATTTACTCCTCCTTCAACACTCAATTCTGCCCTGGAGCGCCCAGGGGCTTGTTTTCTCAATCCTGATTTTCACCAGTTTGCCCGGGCAGTCATCACTGCCATCGAAGAATACCAGTTTACCACTTCTGCTCCGGCCTTGCCACCTGCCCCCCTTCTTTCCCTCCACCAGCACTTCAACCACCTTATTCCGGAGGCGGGCGTTAATCCCGGAGGCGATGCCCTCCTGGAGGCGCTCTAATTTGTCAAAGCGTCGCCTCTTTTCGGCGGGCGGGATACTGTCCTCCATTTCCCGGGCCGAGACAGTCCCCGGCCTTGGTGAATAAGCGGCTACATGGACTGTATCAAACTTTAGCTCGGAGAGCAAGTCGAACGTCTGCCGGAACTGCCCCTCGGTCTCTGAGGGGAAACCGACCAGGACATCGGTGCTCAAAGCCACCCCGGCTATCCTGTCCCGTATCTGGCTGATAAGCCGGCGGTAGCGCTCCACCGTGTAGCCCCGCCTCATCGCCTTTAAGGTCTGGTTGCTGCCCGACTGGACGGGCAGGTTGAGCTGTTCGCAGACCTTGTCTAAGGAGGCTGCTGCCTCAATCAGCCTGGGGCTCATGTCCTTGGGGTGGTTGGTCAAAAAGCGGAGCCGCAACAGCCCCTCTATGGTATTCAGCTCGTAGAGCAGGTCGGCCAGGTCGGGCTTACCGGGCAGGTCCTTGCCGTACGAGTCCACGTTCTGCCCCAGCAGGGTAACCTCTTTGGCGCCGCGATTTACCAGCTCCCCGACCTCTTTAACGATTTCTTCCAGCGGTCGGCTCTTTTCCCTTCCCCGGCGGTAGGGGACGATGCAGTAGGTGCAGAAGTTATCGCACCCCTGGATGATGGGCACGTAGGCGGCCACATTCGGCCTTTCGGGGAGGGGTGGCTCGGGGGGGCTTTCCAACCACTGAGGGTATTCACCGGGCCTGAAGAAGTAGTCAACCTGGGGGAAGCGCTGCTCGAGCTTGGCCGTGTCGGCGTTGACCAGGCAGCCGGTGACGGCTATGACCGCAGCCGGTTTTGCCTTCTTTATTTGCTTGAGGTTCTGGAGCTTGTTGACCACGCGCTCCTCGGCGCTCTGGCGCACCACGCAGCTATTGAGCACGATAAGGTCAGCTTCATCGGCGGTGGCTATGGGTTGATAGCCCAACTGCTCAAGGTAGCTGCCCAGCCGCTCCGATTCCGCCTTGTTCATCTGGCAGCCGATGGTCCAGATATGATATTTAGGCATTGTTCTAGTTATCACCAGTATAGCATTGGCTGGTTTGGCTCTAGCGAAGGCTCTTGCCGAACTTGTAGCCGAAGAAACCGCCGGCAAAAGCGCCGCCCACCGGGATAAGGACAAGGATAGCAAGATACAGGAAACCGATGAAACCGTTAAGAGCGTCACGGAGCGCGCTATCAAAGTTGAGGTGGAGAAAACCGAAGATGGCGATAGCCAAACAGACGCTCACCCCCGCCCCCAACACTACCCCCAGAAAGGCAAATAGCCAGCGCATCTTACCCCTCCTCCTTTATGCTTTGGCCCTTTTATCTGCCCGGTTGCCCATATTTTTTTAATGTGGCGGAGGGGGAGGGATTCGAACCCTCGACCCCGGTTTCCCAGGGTAAGCACTTAGCAGGCGCCCGCACTAGACCACTATGCGACCCCTCCTTGTTGGTATAATAATTCTATCATAACCCTTTGGCTTGCTCAAACCCGCTAGGTCTTTCTACCCACCCAGCCCGCCCAAAAGGGTTTTTACCCTCTTACAACACCCCAAAGAATCAGGGGGGAGAAGCCTATGAGGGTGGGTTAGGGTGGGAAAGAAAAAACACAGTTAAAAAGGGGGCGGGGCGGGAAGAAATACCAAAAACCTCATTGGGGGCTTTGCCCCCCCAAGCCCTTGTGCTATGATTGATACAGATGGAGATAAATGTCTTAATCGACGAGGGCGTTGAGGGGTGCCCCACCCAAAGCTGGCTGGAGGGCATTATTCGGCGGGTGCTGGAGGCTCAGGGGGCGGGCGCTGGAGTTGAGCTGGGGCTGGTCATCGCCACCGGGGAAAGGGTCAAGCAGTTGAACCGGGACTATCGGGGAAGGGATGAGCCTACCGACGTCCTTGCCTTCTCCTCCAGGGAGGAAAAAGGAGCCGATGAGTCCCCCTTCGTCCAGCCCCCCGATGGCGTTCTCCACCTGGGCGAGGTGATTATCGCCTACCCTCAGGCGGAAATACAGGCCGAGGAGCACCGCCACTCGGTGAAAAAAGAGCTGGCCATTCTTATCATCCACGGCCTGCTTCACCTGCTGGGCTATGAGCACGATAAGCCCGGTTTAGAGCTCCAGATGAGGGCCAGAGAGGCGGAGCTCCTGAGCTATGTTGAAGGAGGCTTAAATTGAAAGTTCTGGGCATTGCCGGCAGTCCCCGGCGCGGCGGTAACACCGACCTGCTGTTGGCCGAGGTGATAAAGGGCGCCGTAAGCCAAGGGGCTGAGACCAAGACCATTATCCTGAACGACCTTGATATTACCCCCTGCCAGCACTGCGATGCCTGTTTCGAGGCGGGCCAGTGCCGCATCAAGGACGATATGCAGATGGTGTATCAAGAGCTGGAAAAGGCGGATGGAATCGTGCTGGCTTCGCCGGTGCATTTTATGGGCTTGACCGCCCAGGCTAAGGCGATGGTTGACCGCTGCCAGGCGCTCTGGGCGAGGAAGTACATCCTGGAAAAGCCCCCTCTGGGCGATAGGCGGCAGAGAAAGGGCCTGTTTATCGCCGTCGGCGGCATGAAGCTGGCCAAGCTCTTCGAGCCGTCGCTGGCGACGGTGAGGGCCCTGTTCAAGGTCATTGATGTCGACTACGCTGGTGATTTGCTTTTCTCCGGCATGGACGAGAAGGGGGCGATAACAAAGCACCCCGGCGCCTTAAAGCAGGCTTTTACCGCCGGCCAGAAGCTGGTGGAAGCATAGGCACGTCTGCCTAATAATTGGCTGATATACAGCCCTTGCATTCAGCGCTATAATTACAAGAGGGTTATTAACCATGGGTGATTTTATCAGACTACGTAGAGTAGAATACCTCTTGGGCACATTGTTATCGCTTGTCGTAGCCGATGGTCTCATAAGCCAATTCCTGATAAAAAGCGGAATAGGTCAAGAAGGGAACCCATTCTTAAAGGTTTTAGTTGCCGAGGACAATTTCCTAATCGTCAAAATGTGCGGTGCTATCCTTTGTGTATTAATACTCTGGAACATGGCAAAAAGATTACCCAGACTTGTATTCATTGTCAGTGTCTGCCTTGTTGGCCTATATACTGCCATCTTGTTCTGGAATATAGCTGTGTTCTTGGCTTTCGGGGTTTAGTCAGAATTTGAAAATTTAGGCATCGACAGGAGGATAGCTATGGATACCGTTGCCGCCGTCAACAAGAGAAAGAGCACGCGGGCTTTTAAGCCCGACCCCGTCCCCCGGAAGATTCTAAAAGAGATAATGGAGCTGGCGCTGAGGGCGCCTTCCTGGGCGAACACCCAGCCCTGGGAATTCGCCATCGTATCCGGGGCTAAGCTCGAAGAGATAAAGCAAAGCCTCGTTGCCAAACTGGACGAAGAACCCGCCCTCGATATCGCCCGCCCCTGGGGCTTCCCCGAGCCCTATGTCAGCCGCATCGGCCGGCTAATGGCTACCGAGCAGGAAATCAAGGGAATAAAACGGGAAGACCGGGAAGGCAGGGGCTGGTGGCGGCTGCAGGGCTTGGGAAACTACGGCGCCCCGGCCGTTATCTATATCTGCATCGACCGCGACTTTTACTTTCAAGGCGAGGGCATCAACGCCTGGCTGCTCTTTGATTGCGGTCTGGTCGCCGAGAACATCATGCTCCTGGCTACCGACTACGGTCTGGGCACGGTGGCTCAGGCGCAGGCGGTTAGCTATCCCGATGTCTTGAGGGAGGCGCTGGGCATAGCCGACTCCAAGCTCATCGTACTGGGAATAGCCATCGGCTACCCCGATGAAGAAGACCCCATAAACCAGTTCCGCTCGGAGAGGGAACCGCTGGATAGCGTGGCTAAATGGTACGGCTTTGACTGAAGGAGTGCAATGTATGGGTTTCAAGAAAATACCAAAACTGCGGATAGGTGATTTGGAGGCTAGTATACCAATTGTTCAGGGAGGAATGGGCGTTGGTATTTCTTTGTCAGGTCTAGCCTCGGCCGTTGCCAACGAGGGTGGCATTGGTGTTATTTCCGCTGCCGGGATTGGTATGCTTCAGCCTGATTTTAACAGAAACTACAAGGAAGCCAACAAAAGAGCGTTAGCAAGAGAAATAAAAAAGGCACGGGAGATGACAACGGGCATTATCGGCGTTAACATAATGGTAGCCATGTCAGATTATTACGACCTTCTGCAGATTGCACTGGATGAAGGTGCGGATTTGGTTTTTCTTGGCGCTGGACTTCCGCTGAGGATTCCTAAAATATTGTTTTCGGAGGAATCGAGAAAGGTTGCAGTTAAAGTTGTTCCAATAGTGTCTTCGGCCAGGGCGGCAAAATTAATATTTAAATATTGGGGGAAGCACTACAATCGTGTACCCGATGCTGTGGTTGTTGAGGGTCCATTAGCCGGAGGACACCTCGGATTTAAGAAGGAGCATCTCAGTAACCCTGACTACGCGTTAGAAAAGATACTGCCAGAAGTAATCTCTGAGATAAAGCCCTATGAACAAGACTTCAACAAAAGCCTTCCCGTAATTGCTGCCGGGGGTATTTACACTGGTGCCGATATTCATAAATTTATCCAACTGGGGGCTCAGGGAGTGCAGATGGGAACCAGGTTTGTGGCAACTCACGAGTGCGATGCTTCTGCAGCATTTAAAGAGGCATATTTAAAGTGTAAAGAGGAGGACCTTACCATAATTGACAGCCCCGTTGGATTGCCGGGAAGAGCCATACAGAATAGGTTTCTTGAGAAGATATCGTCGGGAATTAAGAGACCAATTAAGTGCCCCTGGAGGTGTCTGAAAGCCTGCGATGTTGAAAGTGCGCCATACTGCATCTGTGCTGCCTTGACCAATGCCAAAAAGGGGAGACTTGAAAAGGGCTTTGCCTTTGCCGGGGCTAATGCCTTTAGGGTTGATACAATCATCTCCGTTAGGGAGCTTATTGAGACTTTACTGATGGAATATGAGAATGCCTGCACTAATTTGCAAAGTGCTTCCCTTTAGGGTATACTATGTATAGTGGTTTCAGTTTAGGTTATTAGATACTTAATTAAGTTAACCTCAGATTTACTTAGGCGTTGGATGACCTTACTCTAGCCAATTATTAGGAGAAGGGAGGTCATCCAATGAGTTTTCAGGACAAGTCTATCCAATGTTCCGATTGTGGGACTACCTTTACTTTCAGCTCTGGAGAGCAAGAGTTCTTCGAAGCTAAAGGCTTTACCAATGAGCCTAAGCGTTGTCCCTCATGCCGTCGAGCTAACAAAGCACGGCGTTCCGGCAGTGGCAACTACAGCTACAGTTCCAAGTGATGAATGTTTTGTGCCTTCTACGCTTGATGTAGGCAAGACACGTTCGACAAGAGTTCACAGCTTTCGGGGAATTATATAGCGGGAGGAGAATTCAAAGTGAGTAATCAAATGAAACTACGTACTCTATATAGCCTGTTAGGGATGGGCATTTTGGCACTAATTGCTGGTTTTACCCTCGTAGTTATAATGTAAAACCATTAGTGAAGGGAAGCCGGCTACGGATTGGGGCTGAATAAAGACTGCACAGTTCGTCATTTCGTTCAATCACCTTGCCCTTTCAGTTAAGTATATCCCGCCACATGACCGCCTGATACTCAGCCGCGGCATGCTCGGCAACAACCCAAACCTCAGCCCTGAGAATTTTGTCAAGTCTTAGGGAACACCATGACGACAAAGTTTCTATTTACATTCAAGAGGTCGATAGCATAAAGAAGTTTGTCCTCAGCCAGGGTGTAAATTTTGGCATGGGTAATTGCTACGAAGCCCAAGCCCCCCGGGGCGTTCATAAAATCTGTAAACCGGCCGCCGAGATGCATGTAAGCCTTCCCTTCTATCCTCTGTTGTTGGGTAAATAGAACAACGTCGACCGCCGCCTTCTTCACCTGTACCACCCCGCTTCACCTCCTTTCCTTCCTTCTTTTTTTAATTAAGCAAGTCCCACCACAAGACAAATAGCCTGCAAACTATATTGCCTTAGTGACAAGTATAGCATATGCTCACTAAGGTCGGAACCAGTGCGCTAACAAAAAGCCAGAGTGTGCAAGTGCGGCTTCAGAAGCCGACTTGGTTACCTCTTCACCACCAGTTTGCCCACCGCCCGCTCCAGCCCCTCAAGAGTAAGCGGGTACATGGGAAAGAGCTTGCCAATCATCTGCACCGTGGCGTGGACCCAGAAGCGCTGGTCGTCGGGGTTAAGCCAGACGCAGTGGCTGAAGTGGTCGGCGATTCTTTTGAGCCAGAGTATGCCCGGTATCTCGTTGCGCTCGTAGTAATTTATTGCCCCGTAGCGCTCGGTCAGCTCCCAGGGCCCCATTCTGGCGTCTCCCACCAGCAAAAGCTTGTAGTCGGGCTCCAGGGTGTGCAGCAGGTGGAGGGTGCTGACGGCATCCTCCCGCTCGATATCCCGGTAGAGATAGTCGTAGATGCAGTTGTGGAAATAGTAGTACTGAAAGTCCTTGAAGTGGGTGCTGGAGTGGGCCGCCGAGAAGAGCCGGCTGCAGAGTTGAGCGAAGGGCTCCATAGAGCCGCCGACATCCATTAGCAAAAGCAGTTTAACCGTGTTCTTGCGGCTCCGCTGCCAGATGAAATCGAGGTCGCCGGCGTTCTTGGCGGTAGCCTTGATGGTGCCCTCCAGGTCTAATTCGTCTTCGAGGCCGGTGCGGCGCAATTGGCGCAGTTTCTTGAGCGCCATGCCCACCTGGCGGACGTCCAGGGTCAAATCGCTGCGGTAGTTCTTGAATCGCCTCTCCTGGGCGATTTGCACGGCATGCCTTCCCCCCGGCTGCCCCCCGATTCTGATGCCCCGCGGGTGATAGCCGGAATGCCCGAAGGGAGAGGTGCCTCCCCGCCCTATCCAGTGGCCGCCGCCGTCGTGCTGCTCGGTCTGCTCTCGCAGACGTTTTTCCAGCTCTGCTATCAGCTTATCAAAGTCCATGCTCTCAAAGAGGGCCTGCTCCTCTTCGCTTTGGAAGAGGCGGTTCAAGGGGTCTTTGAGCCATTCCAGCACCTCCTGGGCAATCTCCTCCGGGGCTTCCACTCCCTGGAAGTACTGCTGGAAGGCGACATCATACTGGTCGTAGTAGGCTTCGCTCTTGACCAGTATGGCTCTGGCCAGGAAGTAGAACTCATCCAGGTTATGGATGTGTCCCTTGGCCAGGGCTTCCATCAGGGTCATCCACTCCACGATGGAGACGGGGACCTTGTTTTGCCTGAGGATATAGAAAAAATCGGTAAACATTTCTACCAGCGCCGGTTGGCGAAGTTATTGACGAAGTAGTCGTAGTCGGTCTCTTTTTTGAGCAGGGTGCCGACGAAGGGGATTTTTTTGGCCAGCTGGTCGTGGGGTATACCGTCGGCGATAAGCGCCCGAATCCAGTCGATGAGCTCGCTGGTGGAGGGCTTTTTGCGGAAATCGTCAATCTTCCTTAAGGAGTAGAAGGCTTTAAGGGCTTCGCTGAGCAGGCTGTCCTTGATATCGGGGAAGTGCACCCGCACGATTTCCTCCATCAGCTCCGGCGTGGGGAACTCAATGTAGTGGAAGATACAGCGCCGCAGGAAGGCGTCGGGGAGCTCTTTTTCGGCGTTGCTGGTGATGATGGTTATCGGGCGGTGGATGGCGGAGATGGTCTCGTTGGTCTCGGGGATATAAAAGCTCATCTCGTCCAGCTCGTTGAGTAGGTCGTTGGGGAACTCAATATCCGCCTTGTCCACCTCGTCTATGAGCAGGACCACCAGCTTCGGCGAGGTAAAGGCCTGCCCCAGCTTGCCCAATTTTATGTACTGCTTGATATCGGCGATGTCCTTATCGCCGAAGCGGCTGTCGTTTAGCCTTTGGACGGTATCGTAGACATAAAGCCCTTCCTGGGCCTTGGTGGTCGATTTTACGTTCCAGGTTATCAGCTTTTTCTCCAGCCCTTCGGCAATGCTGTGGGCCAATAGCGTTTTCCCCGTTCCCGCCTCCCCCCTGACCAGCAGCGGTCTGCCCAGGGCTATAGCCACGTTGACCGCATTCTCTAGCGGTTCCGAGGTAACGTAATCCTCCGAGCCGCTGAATTGGTTAAAACTGTCCTTTTTCACTACTCTCTCTCCTCTAAAACAAAGATTCACACCTGCGCTTAAATTATACCTGAGAGGGGGAGTGGGAAGCAAACGGAGGCAAATCCAGGCGGCAAAATTCGGCATAATATTAAGCCAAAGCCGTTTTTACTTGTATCCCCACAAGTAGTCCCTGAATGGCCCAGTTTGACTAGTAAATAGTAATAGCTCAGAAGTCCTAAATCGGGGGGAAAGGTGAGGAAAAGTTAGGTTGGATATCTTGACAATTTATGTCTGTATAGGTAAGATACAAGTCCGCTTAAGTAGGCTTAGGAGGTAGAGCGACTAAGTTAACGAGAAAAAAGATAACCTCATGGCAACGCCAGTACCATACTCATAGGGGGCTTTGAACTACGGCCTGTAGTTGGTCACTTGGGCTGTAGGGAGCCAATAGTGAAACCGATCCATTTGGGTCGGTTTTTTGTTTTGCGGAGGCTTACGGAGTTGGAAAGTAGAGTATATCTTGCTTGTGGCTGGCTTACCAAAGACCAGAGAAAATCATTGCAGGATGCTAGGGAAGCGTTAACCAATAATCAGGTTAAAGGTTAAAACGGGAGGTGATAGTTATAGAAAATTGGCTCTCAGGAGACTGAGGACTTGCCTATACCCGTGGTCGGTCGGGTGGCAAGAAAAAATTTATGAGAAAGGAGGAAACCTAGATGAAAAAGATTTTTGGAATTGCCTTAGTATTGGCGGTGCTAGCTGTCCTGTCCCTTGGTAGTGTTGCCCTGGCTGACCCCCCCACTGATGTTACCATAACGTGGGGAGGAGGCCTTGTTGATTCAGGTGGCTATCCTACAGACTATGGTGCTGGTTGGGTTAGTGCTACGGTAACTGCTGGGGATGACGCCACAACTACTTTCTCCACAACAGGAAACGCCATATTGGGGCAGTTTACAGCAAGAGACTTCAACGATGACTCTACAATGTACTTTGTGGACAAGTTCACTACCAGTTTTAGTGCTGATGTGACCGACGGTTACGCTACTATCTCGACTGAGAGAACTGACTTCGCTGCCGGTTGGGATGAGGCTGGCCCCCCATACATGTATGGATATGCGGGTGAGCACTCCTACAACTATGTAGGGGCAAGCGGCGGAGCTGCTCATTTATCAGTAGGTAGCTGGAGTAACTATGCCAGTATGTATACTCATAGTGGTTCACTTGATGCTAATGCCACTAGCTACTATATAGTATCTTGGTTCGGCGAGGATGGCGACCCTTCAAACTTGATAGACAATTGGGCAGGTCTTATAGCCGACGGTAGTGGTACCGCAAACATCGATATGGGGCATAGCTCAGCTAGTTACTCTGGTGATGGTACTGTTACCTTTGGTCGTGGTTGTGGGTGCTACACTGATGCTGATGCACACTTTACTGGTTCCGGCACCTTTGCTCTGGATGCTGTTGGCACTACTTCAGTAACCTTCCATGACCTTACCCAAACTGGCTCTACGGGTAGTTCGGGTTCATGGACAGGCACTCTAAGTACTGTTGGCAATGGAGTACAGGCTACTGGTACTGGAAGTTATGGTACTGCTGCTCTTCATATAATTCACACTTTTGTCAGCGGCTTTGACTACAATGATTACTCAGTGACTGCAAAGTAGCAGAGGGGAAAGTAGGTTGCCCCCATCTCTATGGGGGTGGGGGCAACAGCCCAGAATAAAGGGGGGTTAGAAATGAAGTGGTTTAGGTTGTTATCGGTAATATTTCTAATGCTGGCAATGCTTTTATTTGCCAGCCCAGCTGTCTATGCCGATGACCCCCCTGACGAAGATTCGGACACGGTTATTGATATTGGTATAGATGGCGAATTAGAGGTTGACATTGGGGTAAGAGGTCCTGCTGAGCTCAATGTCGGGGTGGAAGGACCCTCAGAGGTTCACATTGATGCCGGTGATGAGGTAAGCGTTAATATTGAAGCCAGCGATGAGTCTCAGGTCTTTTTAGATGACCACAGCCTTGACAACCCCGCCCAGAAGTCTGATGAGCCGGCACAGGGGAGTATCGTGCCAGTTATATCGGGGGCATTCCCGGCGGCGGGATTGCTGGCTTTCTTCTTAATCAGGAGGAGAGCTCAAAACAAAGTAAACAATGAAGGGAGGTGAAAAAATGAAGTGGTTGAAAATAGTATTTGCAGCATTTCTAGTGGTAGGAATATTTCTTTGTATCAGTTCGGTCGCCTATGCCGCCGACCCGCCTGGTCCCGGTCTGGATGTTGACATAGTGGTGGCGGGAGACAATCCTAATGTGGACTTGGACATATTCGGGGATAATCCTCAGGTCTGGATAAACGGTCATAATCTCAACGACCCTGTCGCTGTTTACACTATTCGAGGCGGGGGTGGAGTTGACATTGGATGGGTTAATCAGAGAATCGGCGAGGAATTAGCACCTTTCCAGTCTTGGGTAAGTGAATATGGTGACACGGTAGAGTTGACAGTAGAAGGGTTGGCTAGGGTAATTTTGCTGGTGCAAGAGCATAGCTCCGAAATCAGCACCTTGGCGGAATCGTTGGACAGCCAAGGTCACGTAGCGAGTCTCATGGAAAGTGCTTCGGAGCAGCGGATGAGCACCTTGGAGAGCCAGCAGGCTCAGATTACAGCCGAGGTAAATGACTTGAGAGATGCCCATAACAGGATACTGGCAATCATAATCGGGGCATTCTCACTGGTGGTTATCGGTTTAGTTGCAGGTTTTGTTCTGCTGTGGAGGCGGACTTAGAATATCGGCATGAAAGAGATAGTAGGGAAGCGATTTGGCTTCTTCCGAACCTAGGCTTCGCGAGTAACTAACAATTGGGCGGTTTGTTTGCTTGTACGCCGAACCCAGAATGCAGGGGGATTGACTGCCGCAACGCTGGGAGGTAGGATACAACCAGTAAGGAGGCAAGCGGTTGGCCTAGCAAGCAATCGGTGGCTTGTCTCTTAGCAATCTCTTAATCAGCCGGTTGGAGGTTCGAATCCTCCGCGGCTCACTATTACCAAGCGCCATCTTTCCTTCATCAGATTGCTCGTAGCGAGCGTACCCACTGGCATTATTACTGCACATTTCAGCACTCTCCTGCCAGAATCTAAATGATGTTGCACTAAACGTCAGATTGTTAAGTTACAGGGTATTGTCAATCTTTGCCTAAAGCCTGTATAATGCGGGCTAACCTTTGGCGACTTGCGTTCCATAGTCTTAAAGTAAATCAAGGGGGGTTTGAGGTTATGGCTGAAGAATTTCTGGTAGCCAAGGACCTTCACAAGAGCTTCAACGAGCGCAAAGCCGTCAACGGCGTCTCTTTTAGCATCCATAAGGGCGAAATCTTCGGCTTTCTGGGGCCCAACGGCGCCGGCAAGACCACCACCATACGCATGCTGTCTACCGTCTTAGAGCCCGACAAGGGCGACGTCACCATAGGCGGCCATTCCATAAAGCGTGACGCCGATGCCGTGCGCGCCCTCATCGGGGTCTGCCCGCAGGACTTAGCCCTCTACGAAGACCTTTCCGCACTGGATAACATGGTCTTTTTCGGCCGGATGGCTGGGCTGGACGGCAAGGAAGCCAGGGAACAGGCGATGAAGCACCTGAAGATGATGGGGCTGGAGGGGAGAGCCAAGGGCAAGATAAGCAAGTTCTCCGGAGGCATGAAGCGGCGCATCAACCTGGCCATCGCCCTGGTCGGCAGTCCCAAGCTTCTCTTCCTGGATGAGCCGACGGTGGGCATAGACCCCCAGTCGAGGAACAATATCTACGAGACTATCGAAGGCCTGCGGGACAAGGGGATGACCATCCTCTATACCACCCATTATATGGAGGAGGCCAACCGCCTCTGCAACCGCGTGGCCATTATCGATGGCGGAAAGATAATCGCTCTGGATACCCCGCATAACCTCAAGAAACAGATAGGGCCGCCGGACAAGGTAACCCTGGAGGATGTCTTTTTGAAAATGACCGGCCGGAGCCTCCGCGATTAGCTGATTATGAGCAGACCCTTTTTCGTCGCCTTACGCGAAGTCCGCACCTACCTGCAGGACAAGGGTGACCTTGCCTTCAGCCTGCTTTTGCCCATAATCCTCTTCGCCCTGATGTACGGCGCCTTCGGCGGGGGTATCCTCTTCCACGGCACCGCCAATGTGGTCAACGAGGACGAGGGGGGCGCCTACTCCACCATACTTTTAGAGCAGCTTGAGGCTATCGATAGCCTCGATGTCGAGCTGCTTTCCGCCGAGGACGCCGAGGCCAAGCTGGATAACTCCAGCCTGCTCATGGTCATTTATATCCCCGAGGACTTCTCCGAGAGCCTGGCTGCGGGAGAGCCGACGGAGCTGGTCTTCAGGCAGAGGGGCAACGGCGGGGACGAGGGGCAGATAGTGGCCAGCATAGTGCGCGGCGTCGCCGAGGGGATGAACCAGCAGTTCCAGGTCCATAACGAGGTAAACAGCGCCCTGGCCGGGTTCGGTATTCCCCAGGAAAGCATAAGCGCTACCGTACAGCAGTACCTCGACCAGGAGCGCGCACAGCCGGCTGTCGTCGTCAACGAGCAGACGGTGGGCACCAGCGTCGACCCGGTCAACATGTTCCTGCCCGGTATAGTTACCATGTTCGTCCTCTTTGCCATAACCTTAAGCGCCCGCGCCATCGTTGAGGAACGCAAGAAGGGAACGCTGGAAAGGCTGCTCACCACCCGCTTAAGCGTTGGACAGCTTTTTGCGGGCAAGTTCCTGGCCAATGTTTCCCGCGGCTTCGTCCAGACGCTCATTTTGTTGGTCCTGGCCTATATCGTCTTCCAGATGTTCACCCCCCTTTCCTTTATTCAGTCCCTGTTTATCGTCCTCATCTTTGCCGCCGCCGCCAGCGCGTTGGGAATGGTTATCGCCGCCATCGCCCGCAGCGAGGACGGGGCTACCTGGATTGCCGTCTTCTTCACCATGGTTATGGTCATGCTGGGCGGCACCTTCTTCGAAGTCGGCGAGGGCTCGGTCTTCTATACCTTAAGCCAGTTTTCCATCAACACCTACGCCAACAACGCCCTTAACAGCGTAATCGCCGAGGGAGGCTCGCTGGCCAATCTGGGCGTGGAGCTGGGGATACTGGCCGGCGTCGCCGTGGTCGGGCTTATTTTAAGCCGAATTCTCTTTAAGGTTATGCCCGGAGGCAAATAGACACTGATGCAAAGACTGAAGCATATATGGTTCATCGCCCTTAAGGACCTAAAGCTCTTCTCCACCGACCGCGGGGCGCTGATTCTATTTGTGCTCTTTCCCTTCCTCTTTATCGTCCTGTTCAACTTTATGAATCTCGGCGTCACTGAGGAGGCCAGGCTGCAACTGCACCTGGTCAGCGGGGAGGCGGAGGGGAGTTACAGCTACCAGATAATCGACGCCCTGGAGAGCTCGGGCGACTTCGAGATAATCGTCATGGACTACGACCAGGCCTACCAGGCCGTGGAGGATGAGGAGATAAGCGGCTTCATTGCCTTCCCCGCCGACTTCACCGAGGGGATTCTTACCGGGGCGGGCACCGAGCTTGAGGTGGTGACCGACGCCGAAGCCACCGAAGACAGGGAGGCCCTGTTGGGCTTAAGCCGGTCTATCGCCTCGCAGGTCGGCGCGGTGCGCATTATTGTCTCCAGCCTGGAGCAATTGCAAGGGCAGGGAGCAATTACCCCCGGCGAGATGGCCCAGATTGACCAGATTATCGAGCAAATTATCCAGCAGGCCCTGTCCGGGCAGGGGGTCGGCTCACAGTCCTTTATCGAATACAGCACGGAGAGGGTGGGCGAGGTGGAGGAGGTGAGCCCGGCTAACTGGGTCATTCCCGGCTACCTGGTGATGTTCGTCTTCTTCGCCGCCGCCGTCGGCGCCGAGGCCATCGTCCGCGAGCGCCAGAATAATACTCTGGAGCGGCTGCTTTCCAGCTCGGTGAGACGGGAGTCTATCCTGGGAGGCATCTTCACCGGCACGACGGCCAAGGGGCTGATTCAGATATTGATATTCTTGGTGGTCGGTCTTCTGCTCTTCAACATGGACATGGGGAACTCGCCAGCGGCGGTAATCGTTCTTGCCATCCTGATGGTGATTATGTCGGCCGCCTTCGCCATTATGCTGGCGACGCTGGTCAAGACCCAGCGCAGCGCCGGCTCTATCGCCGTGCTCACCTCACTGGTGCTGGCGCCGCTGGGAGGCTGCTGGTGGCCGCTGTTCATCATGCCCGGGTGGATGCAGTCCCTGGCCAAGATAACTCCGCACGGCTGGGCGACCACCGGCTTCAACGAACTAATGCTCTTCGGCGCCGACTTCGGCGCTGTGGTCCCGGAGATGTTAGCCCTGGTGGGCTTTACCGTAATCTTCGGCGCCATAGCCTTATGGCGCTTCCGCACCAGCGCTGTTTGATGGGTGATGCACAAAGAGCCAGAATGTGCAGACCTATACTCGCCACTTACCGAAGGATATGCGGTATAATAAATAGTCCCACGAGTTGCCCAAGAGATTGCCAAGCCGGATCATTCGAAGCATTAAGTGAATGGCTTCAACCTTTTCAAAGCCATATGTCTGCTGCAACTTTTGGACGGCTTCGGGGTCAGGATGAGCATTGGATTCAGCCCAGTGCTGCGCATAGATTACAGCCACAGCCTCCTCTTCTGGACAACTATCAACGTCTCCTGACAGTAGCTGGCTAATCTCTTCCGGGGCAACCCCGCTTTTCAACGCTTGCTTGGCATGGAAGTAGGAACAATAACGGCAACCTTCTACTGCGGTTACAGCCAGCATAAGCCTTTCTTGGAAAGCCGGTGATATTAACCCCTTATTCTTTACTTCCTTCAGTCGCCTCCTGTTTCTAATTGGAAAGCACAAGTCGCTAAATAATTCTTTTGGGTTGTTATATGTTCTTTTGTTGAATTTCATGATCAGTACTGCCGAAGGTTACAATGTGGTAAGGAACAAAATATTAGCATGTTTAGTATAGCCACATCAAATGGAAAAGTTATCCCAGATGCAAAACTGTGCAGGCTTAAGCTAATCTTGCCGCCCCGATAAGCTCGGTGATATCTTTTATCCCCTCTTTGGCCATAAACTCCTCTATCCCCTCCAGCACGTCGAGGGGGGCGCGGGGGTTGGTGAAGTTGGTCGTGCCCACCTGGACGGCGCTGGCTCCGGCCATGATGAACTCTATGGCGTCGCTGGCGGTGGCAATGCCGCCGATGCCGACCACCGGCACCTCTACGGCGCCAGCCACCTCGTAGACCATATACAGGGCGATTGGTCTTATCGCCGGGCCGGATAGCCCCCCGGATATACTGCCCAGCAGCGGGCGGCGCCTGGCGGTATCAATGACCATGCCCCGCGGGGTATTGATTAGAGAGATGGCATCGGCTCCGGCTTCAGCCACTACTTTAGCCACCGCGGCGATGTCAGCCGTGTTCGGGGTCAGCTTGACCACTAGAGGAAGGGAGCTAGCCGCTTTTACCGCCGCCGTAACTTTAGCGGCTGGACTGGGATGAGCGCCGAACTCGGCGCCGCCGGCTTCGATGTTGGGACAGCCGATATTCACCTCAAGGCCGCCGATGCCGGCTACCCCGTCCAGCTTGGCCGCCAGTTGGGCATACTCATCGACGGTTTCCCCGACAATGTTGACCACCACCGGCACCCGCCACCCCGCCCAGAGCGGCGCCTTTTCCTTGATTACGGCTTCAACGCCGATGTTCTGCAGACCGATGGAGTTGAGCACGCCGCAGGGCGTCTCCGCCAGCCTCGGCTGGGGATTGCCCTCCCTGGGTGAGAGGGTAGTCCCCTTAACTACGATGGCCCCCAGCCTTTGAATATCAAAGAGGTGCTCATACTCGGTGCCCCAGCCGAAGGTGCCCGAGGCGGTCATCACTGGGTTGGCCAGTAACAGCCCCTTTTTATTCTTGGGCGCCAGTTGGACCGAGAGATTCATCATACTCCTTACGGCAGGCTGACCATAGTGCCGGCATTATTAAAGAAGAACCTTTCACCGAACTCCTGGGCCATTATGACAGAGGCGGGCAGGCCGGTGCAATGGGAGACGCCCAGCCTTTTCACCCCCAGCTCTTTCAGGGCGGCGATGGTCAGCCATACCCTTTCTTCGGAAGCGTTCATGAGGTGGCAGCCGCCGAGCACGGTATCTATCGCCTTTACTCCGGTAAGATGCTGGGCATGGTAGAGGGTATTGATGATGCCGCGGTGGGCACAACCCAGGACGACCACCAGCCCCGGCTCGGTGGTTATAATCAGCGCCTGGTCGTCCCGGAAACTATCCGGCCGGTAGCCGCCGTCTTCTTTCACCACCAGGTTGGGCTCTATAACCTCGTAATCGGTCACCATGGAAATCTCGCCGCTGGTCATTATATGCTCGCTTATTCTCACCGGTTCCGCTGTCAGCTTAAAGCGGGCGCCTAAGTCTTCCAGTTCCTGCCGGGAGAAGGGTATGCCGATGTATCTCTCCTCGCCTTCGCCAACAGCATATTTAGCCTGCCAGATATCGGGGTGGGCGATTATCTCTATCTCCTTGCCCATCCTGCCCAGGAGTTGCTTGAGCCCGCCGGTGTGGTCGAAGTGACCGTGGCTTAAGACAATCTTGTCAATCCGGCTCAAGTCCGTGCCCAGGAGCTCGGCGTTATGGCTGGCGGAGATGCTCTGTCCGGTATCGAAGAGGATGTTGGCCTCGTCGCTTTCTACCAGGATGCTTAAGCCCCATTCCCCCAGGAAGTTGCCTATGGCGGCGGTATTCTCGCTGAGGGTGGTTATACGAAGCTCCATCTTTAACCTCCCCTATGTGGTGTGATTAGTATATGCCATCGCTTAAGAGAGTGGCAACCCTTAGAGCCCAGAAAAAGTCAATGACTCTCCCGGGGGGCCGCTTTTCTTATAAAGAGCAGGGGGAAGACGATATCGCTCATACAGCAGGGAAGCCAGACCGACAGGAACAGGAAGACGAAGATGGGGGGCAGCAGCGGTAGCCAGGAGGCGGTGCCGAAAGAAGTGAAGTAGAAGAGTGAAGCCCAGGTGCTCAACAGGACGTGCCCTGAGTGGGGGGCTTTGGTGGCGTGCTTCCAGTAGCCGATGGCGATGCCGATAACGGCCGCCGAGTTTATCACTATCCACTTGGCCACGCCGAGGTAGGGCATTGCTTCCGTCTCGATAAAGGGCAGGTGGAAGCCGATGCCGATATTAAGCATACTCCCTCCCAGATAGGGGATTACGGCATCGCTCAAGGTGGCAATGCCGATGGAACCGGCGTAACCAATTAGAATGGCTGCCCAGAGCTTGCCCCGGCTGTGTTTCATATACATGGCGGTAGTCACCAGGGCGCTCAAGACAACATGGAGGGGGTGCAGGCTATAGAAGACGGCCTGGGAAATATGGGAGGGGACATCGGTAAAGACTATTATCACCATGATAATAATCCCGGTGACAGCCCCCAGCGCCGTGAAGGGGACGTGCTCTTTAAGCTCGCTTAATATCAGTCTGAACATTTTTCTGGCATTTCTGGCACCGCCCGGTGAACTCAAGCAGGTGCCCTTCAATCTCAAAGCCGGTCTTTTGGGAAAGCCTTTGCTCTAGTTCGGTGAGGTAATAGCCGGCGAAGTTGATAACCTCGCCGCAGTCGGAGCAAATGAGGTGGTGGTGGTGCTCCGGGGTGCTGATGGTGTAGCTGCGGGAGTTGCCCACGGCGTGTAGCTCGCAGATTAGTTCCAGGCGGGCCAGTATCTCCAGGGTACGGTAGACGGTTACCAGCCCGATGCGGGGGTGGTCCTGGCGCAGCTTCTGGTGTATGACGGAAGGGGTGAGGTGGTCCTGGCTGGAGGCGATGGTCCGTATCACCGACCTTCGCTGCGGGGTGAGCTTATAGCCGTGCGCTCTTAAAGTGGCGGCTATGCTTCTCTCGGTAAGCCTCATTTTGCCCTCTAAATGAAAAACATTTTCATTTATAGTATAAAATTAGCGGTTTGTCAATAGTTAGTCCTTCTTCCCACCCAGCCCGCCCTATAGGGGCTGTGCCCCTTTAAGACTCGCTTACCTCCCCACCTCTGTAGGGCGGTGGGTGGGAATAGATACGAGGGTTTTTCAGCCCCCCGCCCCCAGGTTTTTCTTCCCACCCAAACCCGCCCTCGGGGGTCAGCTCCCCCAATCTCCCTCTTTCGGGTGGGAGGGTGGGTAATTAAAACCCCAGTTAAAAAGGGTGGCGGGTGGGAAAAGATACAAATTTTGAAATTCCCCCTATAGGGCATTGACCAAATGAAATAATTAGGATACACTTGAGGTGTGGTGTACTTAGCTATTTCAGGCATGAACTATGGTAACAGGGCGGGGACCCCCTGCCCCTTAAGCCTGCCTGGGAAACAATGGCTGGCCGGCTACGGCCGTGAATCTGATATAGGTGAGGTAAATTACACTCGCCATAAACGAGTGATGTAGGATTAACCCCTTCTGCCCAATCGTTGTTCTCTTTAAAAACAGTCAACTATAGGTGCTTACCTGTTAGCGGGAGGTAAGCGGAGGGTAGGGAAGATGAAGAAGATGGATGAAACGAACGTAGGTCACAATCTGCTTCGTTCTCGCCTGGAGAGCGAGCAAAAGCGGTTAAGTGAAGAGTTGGAGCAGTTGAAATCCAGCGTCCGCCCGGCTGAGGAAAGGCGGGAGGGCAGCCCCTTTGGCAAGAGGGAGGAGGAGGCTACCGAGAGTTTTGAATTGGAGAGGCGGCTGACCATGGAGAAGCGTCTTATCGACCAGCTGGCCGGGGTGGAGCACGCTCTGCAAAAGTTCAAAGACGGGACCTACGGTTTATGTGATAACTGCGGGGAACCGATAGACCCCGCCCGGTTGGAAGCACTGCCTCAGGCGAGCTTGTGCTTGCGCTGTAAGGAGCTTCAGGCGAAGGATGCCAAAGGCAAGTAGTCCCCAGGTCAGGCGGGGGCATGTGCTCTTTTTCCTTGCCGCCTTGCTGGTGGTTATTGCCGACCAGCTCACCAAGCTCTGGATAAGGTCCAGCCTTGAGGTAGGGGAAACGCTCTGGGAGGCGGGAATCTTTCAGATATCCCGCATCGAGAATACCGGTTCGTCCTTCGGCTTATTTCGGGGCCACTTGCTGCCCCTGACTATCGTTGCTATCGTCGGTATCGCCTTTATCTTGGTCTATACCCTTATTCTTTATCCTCGCTTCTTCCCGCCCAATCGTCTGCTGGGTAAGCTGGCCCTGGGCTTGATTCTGGGCGGCACCATCGGCAATCTGATTGACCGAATATGCAGTCTGGTTGCCCCTTCGCAGTTTGGCGGCGTCACCGATTTCATCGGCGTCGGCTGGTGGCCCGCCTTTAACGTCGCCGATTCGGCTATAGTTGTCGGCGCTATTCTCCTCGCTTATTCCCTGCTCGTCTTGATTTTCGAGAAGCGCTAAAATCTTCCTTTCCGATGATGGACAAGGTATATAGTTTTACCGCCGATGAGAAGGGTGCTCGTCTGGACAAGTACGTCGCCGAGAAGCACCCCGAGCTTTCCCGAAGCCACGTCCAGAGGCTCATTGATGATGGCCTTGTCACCGTCAACGGGCAGGCGGCCAAGCGGGGGCACCGGCTTAATATCGGTGATAGGCTAAAGGTTGTTGTTCCCCCCGCCCCGCCCAGCCGCCTGGAGCCTGAGGCAATGCCCCTGAATATCCTCTATGAAGACGATGACCTCCTGGCCGTGGACAAGCCCGCCGGCTTAACCGTCCACCCCGCCCCGGGACACCCCAGCCATACCCTGGTAAATGCTATCCTTGCCCACTTTCCCCACCTGGCTGATATCGGCGACTCACTGCGCCCGGGGGTCGTCCACCGGCTGGACAAGGACACCTCGGGGGTGATGCTGGTGGCTAAGAACAGCTCGGCTCAAGCAAATCTCAGCCAGCAGTTCAAGAGCCATTCGGTGTCCAAGGCCTATCTGGTGCTGGTCAAAGGCAAGCTAGAGCCGGAGAACGGCGTTATCGAGGCCGATATCGGGCGCGACCCCCATAACCGCAAGCGGATGGCGGTGGTAGACAAGGGCAGGGAGGCCCGCACCGAGTACAGCGTTATCAGGTATATCGGCGATTACACCCTGCTTGAGGTCAGACCGGAGACGGGGCGCACCCACCAGATAAGGGTCCACCTGGCGGCGATTGGCTTTCCGGTGGTGGGGGACAAGGTCTACGGGGTTAAGTCCCCGCATTTATCGCGCCAGTTCATGCACGCCTGCCGTTTGGGCTTTAAGCTGCCCTCAACCGGGGAGTACATTGAGTTCAAGTCCGAACTGCCGCCGGATTTAGAGCAGGCGCTTAAAGATATTGGGTAAGGTTTCCCCCTTTGAAAAAGGGGGATTAAGGGGGATTTTCCCTGTCTAGTCCCCGCCCCTCAGGTCTTTCTTCCCACGTTTTTCGTCCCACCCAGCCCGCCCAAAAGGGTTGCACCCTCTTACAACTCCCCACAGAAGAGTTTATAGAGGTTTTACCTTTATAGGGTGGGAGGGTATGGGAAGCAAAACGCACTCTAGAATGTCGGGGAATTAGGTGGTAGAATGGGGAAGAAATATAGCCTGCAAAGGGGGCAAAATGAGTATACTGGCAATAGTAGGCTTTATACTCGCTGTCATAAATCCGGTTATTGGCGGGTTGCTGGTGGGCTATCTGGTGTGGTTGGATGAGCCGGACATCGGCTTCCAGATTATCCTGCTGGCGCTGACTGTGTTTAGCCTCCTGATCATAGGATTTATCGTCCGGGCGAGTAGGAAGATTAGGAAGCTGGAAAAAGCATTGAAGTCAATTCAAGAAAGGCTCTTAAATGACCCAAAAAGTTAGAGTCCGCTTTGCCCCCAGCCCCACCGGCTATCCCCATGTGGGCAATATCCGCACGGCCATGTTCAACTGGCTCCTGGCCCGCCACAGCGGCGGCAAGTTTGTCCTGCGCATTGAGGACACCGATGTCGCCCGCAAGGTGGAGGGCGCGGTGAAGGCTATCATGGACAGCCTGCGCTGGCTGGGCATTGACTGGGATGAAGGCCCCGATGTCGGCGGCGACTACGGTCCCTACTATCAGTCAGAGCGCCTGGAGCTTTATAAGTCAGCCGCCGAAAAGCTTATCGCCCAGGGAGACGCCTACTACTGCTACTGCTCCCCGAAGCGATTGGAGGAGCTGCGCGCCGAGCAGGTAAGGAGAAAACAGCCGCCGGGATATGACCGCCTCTGCCGTAACTTAAGCGAGGAGGAGCGAGCTAAAAAGGAAGCCGAGGGCATCAAGCCGGTGGTGCGCTTTAAGACCCCGCTGGAAGGGCAGACCGCCTATAAAGACGTGATATGGGGCCAGGTCGTCGTTGAAAACAGCACCCTGGACGACTTCGTTCTGCTCAAATCGGACGGCTTTCCCACCTACCACCTGGCCAGTGTCGTCGACGACCACGCCATGGAGATAAGCCATGTCATCCGCGCCGAGGAGTGGATTTCCAGCACCCCCCGCCACCTCCTCCTCTATAAAGCCCTCGGCCTGGAGCCGCCGCAGTTCGTCCACCACGCCATGATTTTGGGCCCCGACCGCGCCAAGCTGAGCAAGCGCCACGGCGCCGTATCCATCCTCGACTATCGGGAGACGGGCTACCTGCCCCAGACCATGTTCAACTTCCTGGCCCTCATCGGCTGGTCTCTGGACGATAAGACCGAGCTCATGTCAAGGCAGGAGCTGATAGACAACTTCTCCCTGGAGAGAATCGGCAAGACGGGCGCCATCTTCAACCGGGAGAAGCTGGACTGGATGAACGGCGTCTATATCCGCCAGCTGACCGCCGAGGAGTTCTTTGAAGCGGTACAGCCCTACATAATGGAAGACCTTGACGCCGGCAAGGCGCTGATAGAAGACGAGGAATACGTCAGGGCCGTCCTGCCTCTCGTCCAGGAGCGCGCCCGCACCTTGCTTGAGGTAATTGAGCTGACCCGGTTTTTCTTTGTCGACCAGCTTGAATATGCGCCCGAACTGCTCATCGGCAAGGACATGGATAAAGCCGCCACCGTTAAAGCGTTAAAGGCGGCTCAAGATAGGCTCACCCCGCTAACGGCCTTTGATACCGACTCTCTGGAAGCGACGCTCCGCCCCCTGGCGCCCGAGCTGGGGCTCAAGACCGGCCAGCTCTTCGCCGCGCTCAGGGTAGCCGTTACCGGTCGTACCGCCGCCCCGCCCCTCTTTGATACCATGGCGGTGCTGGGCAAAGAGCGCTGTTTAAGGCGGATTGAAGCGGCACTGGCTAAGCTATGAACAGGGGTTCTGTCCTCTCCGGCTATCGTGTCCTTGATTTGACCGATGACAAAGCCAGGCTCTGTCCCCGCTATCTGGCCGATATGGGGGCGGAGGTCATCCGCCTAGAAAAGCCTGGGGAGAATTCCAGCTTTCACTGGCAGGACCTGGGCAAGCGCTCAATAACCCTCAACATAGAGCTAAAGCCGGGGCGGGAGATACTGAAACGCTTGGTCAAAACCGCCGACGTCCTAGTGGAGAGCCACCCGCCGGGCTACCTTGAAGCGCTGGGTCTGAGCTACTCACTTTTAAGTAAAATAAACCCCCGCCTGGTCGTGGCTTCGGTGACCGCTTTCGGGAAGAGCGGGCCCTACCGGGACTACAAATCGTCTGACCTCGTGGCCAGCGCCCTGGGCGGTCAGCTCTACCTCTGCGGAGAGCCCCATTGGCCGCCGCTAAAACCCTTCGGCGACCAGAGTTATTACCTGGCCTCTATCTTGGCCGCTATCGGCGTCCTGGTGGCGCTGGTGGGGCGCCATACCTCGGGCCGCGGACAGCACATTGATATCTCTTTGCAGGAGTGCGTCGCTTCAGCCCTCGACTATGCTCTGGTGCGCTATTTCTATCAGGGCGAGGTGGCTAAGCGGCAGGGCAGTCTCCACTGGAACAATGCCTTCAATGTCTTCCCGGCTAATGACGGCTATGTCTTGCTCTCCCTGTTTTATCAGTGGCCAACGCTGGTGGAGTGGCTGGCCTCGGAGGGCATGGCTGAGGACCTGGCCGACGAGAAATGGCGGGATAGAGATTATCGATTACAGCATATTGACCATGTTATCGATGTCCTGGGGCGTTGGGCAAAGAGCCATGCCGTATCCGAGCTGGTGGAGAAGGGGCAGGCGATGCGCTTCCCCTGGGCGGAGGTCGCTTCAATCCCCGGGCTTTTAGCCAGCCCCCAGCTGGAAGAGCGCGGTTTCTGGGTTGAGGTGGAGGACTCTGATAAAGGCAAAAAATACCGCTTCCCCGGAGCGCCAGCCAAACTCAGCCGCTCGCCCTGGAAGGTGGGCAACAAAGCGCCCGGGACTGGTGAGCACAATAAAGATATTTATCAGGAGTTGGGGCTATCGGAAAAGGAGGTAGAGGCTTTAATAGAGGAGGGTGTTATCTAAGGTCTTGCTTCCCACCCAGCCCGCCCTGCCGTGCTGGGGTTTCACCCCTTTAATACCCTTTAGGGGCGGCGGGTGGGAATAGATAAAAAGGGGAGGTGGAAGGTATGACACAGTCAGAGTTGGAGCAGTTTGGAGAGAACATTAAACAGCACTATAAGAAGTTGCTTGACTTGCTCGGTCGGGTTCTTGGCGCAGACGACTACTCATCTTTTTTGGGCGGTGACAATGAGAGGATATTAATCGCCCGCGGTCTAACTAATAAACTCTTAGAACATGCTGTTACCATACTTTATCTTTCTCGTGGCACGAAGCAAAAACTTCCATCATTCGAATTCAATTTCTTTGATTCTACCTCAATTGATGTACTAACTAGGGCAGTATTTGAGGCATTTGTAACTTTCCACTACGTGTTCTATGCCCCCAAAACAAGAGAGGAGAAGGATTATAGATATTGGTGCTATAAAGCAGCAGGAATTGCAGAGAGGCAGAATGCTCGCGTGTCTACTGATGAACACAGGCAGAAGCAAGCAGAGGAGAAGAAAGAGCTTGATGAAGTCCATGCAAAGCTAAAGTTAAATCCAGTGTTTCAAGGTCTTATCAGTAAGCAAAAAGGGCAAATTCTGAAAGGCAAGTGGAAGCTAAAATCTTGGCGGGAGCTTGCCGTTGATGCTGGGTTGAGTGAGACGCTGGCCGCAGATATGTACAGGTTTCTATCTGGCCGAGTCCATTCTAGCAGTCTGAGTATTGTTCAAATGATAGGAGATCACGTAGATAAAGAGGATGAACAGGCTCTCGGTAGTTCAATGGGTATTGTAAACGTGGTAGTTGCTAACATGGTTCGGGAATATTGCGGGTTGTTTCCGAAGGCACAGAAGATTTTGGATGCAGACCATGAGGGGCGAGAAATTGTAGATTGGTGGATTCAAATAGGCCGCACTTTGGATGAGTTTAAAAAATGACTACCCCAATCCTAAAAAACATTAGAATCTTAGACTTCACCTGGGTGCTGGCGGGCCCTTACGCCACCCGCCTGCTGGCTGATTTCGGCGCCGAGGTAATCAATGTCCAACCCCTAATGCCCCAGGAAGAAGACGAGTTTGCCCGCGGCTACTATAACACCTGGAACCGCAACAAGCTGGGCATAACCTTAGACCTCAATAAACCCCAGGGGGTGGCTCTGGCCAAGAAGCTGGTCAAGATTAGCGACGCCGTGGTGGAGAACTTTACCCCCCGGGTGATGGCTAACTGGGGCTTTGACTACGAAAACCTCAAAAAGGTAAACCCCGATATCATCATGCTCAGTCTTTCCACCATGGGCAACAGCGGCCCCTGGCGGGACTATACCGGCTTTGGCCCCACCGTCCAGGCTTTCTCCGGCCTGACCCGTCTCACCGCTTACCCCGGCCAGCCGCCGCTGGGCCTGGGCAATGCCTACGCCGACCATGTCGCCGCCCTGCTCGCCTGCCTGGCCCTGCTCGGCGCTTTTGAGTACCGGCTCAAGACGGGGCAGGGGCAGTACATCGATGTCTCCCAGGTGGAGGCGATGGCGGGCCTGCTCGGCGACGCCTTCATTCCCAATGAAGAGGCGGCGGCGCCTCAGGGCGTCTATCGCTGTAAGGGCGACGACCGCTGGTGCGCCATCACCGTTTTCAGCGATGACGAGTGGCTGGGGTTCAAGAAGGCTCTGGGCAGTCCGCCCTGGGCCGAGGACGAGAGGTTTGCCACACCAAGCGGGCGTATCAAGAACAAGCAAGCGCTGGACGGGCTGGTGGAGGGCTGGACTAAAAAACAGACCGCTGAGGAAGTAATGGCTCTGCTCCAGCGTCATGGGGTGGCCGCCGGCGCGGTGCAGGATGCTGGCGATTTGGCTAAAGACCCCCAGCTAAAGAAACGAGGCTTCTTCGTTGAGCTGGGCAAGACAATATCCGATGCCGTGCCGGTAAGGCTCTCCGCTACCCCGGCCCGATATAACCGGGTGGCGCCGCTTCCGGGCCAGGACAACGACTATGTCTACCGAAGGCTGCTGGGAATAAGCCGTGATGAGCTGGCCGAGCTTAAAGGGCAGGGCGTGGTCTGAATCTATAGGAAACAAGTACTAAATTCGGGGGGAAAAGTTAGCTAAGGTTAGGTTGCCTTCGTTGACATCGGCCAGCTAGCATACTATAATTTCCCCGCTTATTTTGATACTTACAGTCCCGTGAGAATGTATTAGTTGAAGTATCTTCTCGGTCTTTTAGTCGGATTTGAAATCGCGGACGGCGTTTTAACCTATTTCCTCATCAAAAACGGCCTGGGCCACGAGGCCAACCCCTTTTTGCAGTCCATCGTCGGCGATGTCAACTTCCTCATACTCAAAGTGGTAGGCGGGCTCATCTGCGCCCTTATTCTCTGGGATGTACATAGGCGGCTGCCGCGGGTAGCGTTTATAATCACCTCGTGCTTCACCGTATTCTACGCCCTCATCGTGAGCTGGAACCTGAGCATTTTCGTCATGGCTTGAGCTTGGTCACTGCTGGCAGCGGGGGCAGAAGTAGCTGCCCCGATTTCGGATGGCTAAGCGCTGGAGGGGCCTGCCGCAGACAGGACAGGACTCTCCCCGCCGATGGGCCACCCGGAAGTGAAAGTGGGCGGTGCCTATCTCACCGCCGGGGCGGAAGTAGGTATCGGTGCTGGCCCCCTTATCGCCGATGGCTTTCTTTAGCACCTGCTTGATGGCGTGGTGAAGGCGCTTGACCTCTTCCGCCGACAGGCTTCCCCCGGCCCTCAAAGGGTGGATTTTAGCCAGAAACAGGGCTTCGTCGGCGTACATGTTGCCGATGCCGGCCACCAGGCCTTGGTCGCAGAGCAGGGCTTTTATCGGCGCCGTGCGCTTGGCCAGTGCTTTAGCCAGGACTCTGGCGGTAAAGCCAGCCTCCAGTGGTTCGGGGCCGAGCCTGTCCCCAACGCTTTTTTTATCCGCCACCAGCCACATCACCCCGAACTTGCGCGGGTCGCGGAAGTAGACATTGGTGCCGTCGTCCAGGTGGATTATGGCGCGGGTGAACTTTTCTGGCGGCTTTAGCCACAGCGAGCCGGTCATCTTCAGGTGAATAATCAGTGATTCCCCGCTGGTCAAGCCGAAGATGAGGTATTTGCCCCGCCGCTCCATCCCGGCTATCTTCTGCCCGATGAGGCGGGAGCCGAATTCTTCCACCGGGGGCTGGCGCACTATCTTATCGTCAAAGAGGGTGATGGCGGTGATAGTATGGCCAATCAGGTGAGGGGCCAGCTCGTTTTTTATTGTTTCTACTTCGGGAAGTTCCGGCATTTATTTCTCCAGTGTCTTGCTTCCCATACCCACCCGCCCAAAAGGGTTTCACCCTCTTAAGACTCTAAAACCCCTCCCCGCCTTTGAGGGTGGGTTAGGGTGGGAAGAAAAAGGTATGTAAAACCCTCCCTCCACCCAAAGTCTTCTTTCCCCACTGAGGGTGGGAAGTGAGCCCCCTTTTCCCCCGGAGTGTTAAGAGAGGTGAAACCTCTATCGGGTGGTGGGTGGGAATAGATACCAAATGATTGGGGGGAGCGGGGCTTTTTCCCCTTAGGGCTTCATCTCTCCCCAGTTCTGGCCGGTCTTGATGTCCACCTTCAAGGGTACGCTGAGCTCCAGGGCGGTGGACATTAGTTCCGGGGCCAGCTTTTGCATCTCTTTCTGCTCAGGCTCGGGCACCTCAAAGATAAGCTCGTCGTGCACCTGGAGTATCATCTTGCTCTTTAATTTGCGCTTGGCTATCTCGCCGTCGAGGTTAATCATAGCCACCTTGATGATATCGGCCGAGGTGCCCTGCACCGGCATATTTATGGCCATCCTCTCGGCGGCCTCCCGCAGCTGGCGGTTGGCGTGGTTGATTTCGGGGATAGAGCGCCTTCTGCCCAGGATGGTCTGGACATAGCCCTCCTTCCTCGCCTTTTCCTTGGTCGATTCCAGGTACTGCTTTACCCCCGGGTATTTTTCAAAGTAGGCGGCGATGAAGGCGGCGGCTTCCTCACGCGATAGGCCGGTCGCCTGCTCCAGGCCGTAGTCGCTCATGCCGTAGATAACGCCGAAGTTGACCGTCTTGGCCACCCGGCGCATATCGGGGGTAACCTTTGAGGGCTCGACGCCGAAGACCTGGGCGGCGGTGGCGCTATGGATGTCTTCGTCGTGGCGGAAGGCAGCCAGCAGGCTTTTATCCTGGGAGAGGTGGGCCAGACAGCGGAGGTCAATCTGCGAATAATCGGCGGAAAGCAGGTAAGACCCCGGCGGGGCGATAAAAGCCTGCCTGACCTCTTTACCCAGCTTGCCGCGGACGGGGATATTCTGCAAATTCGGCTCGCTGGATGAAAGCCTTCCGGTGGCGGTGCGCGTCTGGTTGAAGCTGGTGTGCACCCGGCCGGTCTTAGCATTGATTAGTCCGGGCAGGGCGTCGATATAGGTCGACTTGATTTTGCTCAGCTGGCGGTAGTCAAGGATTAATTCTATTAGGGGGTGGACGCCGCGCAGTTCCTCTAATACCGATGCTCCGGTGGAGTAGCCGCCCTTGGTCTTGCGAGCCGGCGTCAGCTTCAGCTCGTCAAAGAGGACGGCGCTCAACTGCTGGGGAGAGTTGATGTTGAACTGGTGGCCGGCATTATCGTAGATATCCTTCTCCAGCTTGGCCAGCTGTTCGCCCAGGCGGCCGGACATCTGCTGGAGCAATCTGGCGTCCAGGGCCACGCCGTTCCTTTCCATCGCCATCAGCACCGGCACCAGCGGCAGTTCGACCTCGGCGAAGAGCTGCCAGAGCCCCTGCTGGCGGAGTTCTGGTTCGAATATTTCCTTTAGCCTCAAGGTCATATCGGCGTCGGCGCAGGCATAGTCGGCGGCGCGGGTAATCTCCACCTGGGACATGGGAACCTGCTTCGCCCCGGCCCCGATGAGGTCGGCGATGGGCGTCATCTCGATAGCCAGCTTGCTGAAGGCCAGGTTTTTCAAGCCCATGGATTTCTCCCCCAGCAGGTAGGCGGCAACCATGGTGTCGAAGGTCAGGTTTTGCACCTCTATCCCGTATGAGGCCAGCACCGACATATCATACTTGCCGTGGTGGGCTATCTTGGCTAGTTTCCGGTCTTCCAGGAGGGGCTTGAGCTTGGCGGTAACCTCTTCCAGGGGCAGTTGCCCGACCGGGTCCAGCCCCACGTGCCCCACCGGTATATAGTAGGCTTTTCCCGGCGCTACAGATAACGATATACCTACCAGCCGGGCCGACATCGGGTCGAGGCCGGTGGTCTCGGTGTCAAAGGCGAATACTCCCGCCGCCGACAGGCGCTTTATCAGCTTATCGAGGTCGGCGGCGGTGTTTATGATTTTGTAGTCGCCCTCAGCTGGCTTGGCTTCGATGGCGGCCTCTTCGCTTTCCATCCGGGGCAGTTTGGGCAGCAGGCTGGCGAACTCAAGCTCGCGTAAGAATTCGGTCACCTTGTTGCGGTCGTAACTGCTCACCCGGCAGTCTTCGGGATTCAGCCTTACCGGCATTTCGGTAACGATGGTGGCCAGCTTCTTGCTCTGGCGGGCAGCGGCTTCATTCTCTTTTAGTAGCGTCTGGAGTTTGGGCGGCGTCACCTGCTCTAGGTGCTCATAGATTTGCTCTAAGGAGCCGAACTGCTGGATGAGCTTGACGGCCGTCTTTTTGCCGATGCCGGTCACGCCGGGGATATTATCCGAGGGGTCGCCGGCTAAGCCTTTGAGGTCGGCGATGTGCTCCGGCTTGACGCCGTACTTCTGGCTTACCTCGGCTTCATCGTAGAGCATGGTGTTGCTGAAACCTCCCACCGGTTTGGGGTAAAGGACCTTTACCCGCGGCGAGACCAGTTGCATGGTATCGGCGTCACCGGTAACGATGATGGTGTCAATTTCCTGCTCGGCGGCTTGCTGGCTCAAGGCACCCAGGAGGTCGTCGGCCTCGTAGCCCTCAAGCTCGAAGATGGGAATGTTAAAGGCTGACACCAGCTCTCTTACCCGCCCCAGCTGTCCCACCAGCTCATCGGGGGCGGGGGGGCGCTGCGCCTTGTACTGGTCGAAGAGCTTGTGCCTGAAGGTAGGACCTTTCATATCGAAGGCGATGGCGCAGTGGGTGGGTTTTAGCTCGTTTATTACCTTGAGCAGCATCAGGGCAAAGCCGTAGACGGCGCCTACCGTCTCGCCGGTCTTGGGCACGGTTAAGGGGGGCAGGGCATGGAAGGCGCGGTGAATCAGGGCGTTGCCGTCAAAGAGGACCAGCTTGGGCTTTTCCATGAGTCTATTATAGCAGAGTGGGGCTAAAAAGTGGCTTCAAGCGTTTGTTTATTTAGGTCTTTATTCCCACCCAGCCCACCCAAAAGGGTTATACCCTCTTACAACACCCCAAAAATTAAGGGGGAGGAGCTTCCTTAAAGGGTGGCGGGTGGGAAAAGATAGAAAACGGGGAGGGGTTTCCCCCGGGATTGTTTACCGGTGTTTTACTTCCCACCCAACCCACCCACAAAGGCTAGAGCCTCTCTCTAACTCTCTTTCCCCCAACCCCCAGAGAGGGGCAATTATCCTCCCCCATTTCCCCTAGAGTCTTAAAGAGGTAAAAACCTCTTTGGGCGGGTGGGTCTGGGAAGAAAGACAACCGTTTATCCGCCTATTTCTCTTCTATCTTCTCCACCTCAATGGTGCACTCGGTTACCAGGGCGGCGAAGGCGCCCAAAGCCGCCAGCACCGGGGCTATCATGATGGTTACCGCCGCGGCCGGTGCCCCCACCGACAGCGGAATCTCCAGCACCGTCCGCTCCTCGTGAATCACGCGCACTCTCCTGATATTGCCTTCGTGGATGAGCTGCTTGATTTTTTCAACCAGCTTGTCTCCGTCTACGGTGAACTTTTCCTCGGTGGCCATTTTTTACCCCCCTTTTAGCTCTCTAAAGCATATTAGATTTGTCCCGGCTGCGGTGTCAAGAGTTCTTGGCCAAAGAGTATTGTCAAAAAGGCTGTCCTGTATGATAATACCTCTTACCAATAGCCAATGCCATAGAGGTCTGGTGCTAACTTACATACTATTTGCCATCGGTTTTGTCTTTCTGGTCAAAGGGGCGGACTGGCTCGTTGACGGAGCCTCGGTATTAGCCGGAAGGTTAAGGGTATCCGGCCTGGTAATCGGCTTGACCATCGTTGCCTTTGGCACCTCGGCCCCCGAGCTGGGCGTCAATCTGTACGCCAGCTTTCAAGGTACTACCGATATTGCTATAAACAATATCCTGGGGAGCAATATCTTTAACATCCTCTTTATCCTTGGCGTCTCGGCCATTATTTACCCTCTTTTGGTCAGGGGGGATACGGTCTGGCAACAAATCCCGATGACCTTTTTCGCCGCGGTAGTCCTCGGCATTCTGGCTAACGATGCGCTGATAGACAGGGCCGGAGCCTCCGTTTTAAGCAGGATAGACGGCATAATACTCCTAGTCTTCTTCATGATTTTCATCTATTATGTTCTGGGGAGGGCGAGGCGGGAGCGCAAAGATGTCAAGGAACCGCCCACCGGCGCTAAACAATACGGGCTTATAAAAACCATATTATATATCGTCCTGGGACTCGCCGGCCTGACCCTGGGCTCAAAATGGCTGGTCGACGGCGCCGTTAAGCTGGCCGAAGCCCTGGGCGCCAGCCAGTCGCTGATTGGGCTGACCATAGTCGCCGTCGGCACCTCCCTGCCCGAGCTGGCGACCTCGGCGGTAGCCGCTTATAAGAAGAATACCGATATCGCCGTCGGCAACATTGTCGGCTCAAACATCTTCAACATCTTCTTCATACTCGGCATAAGCTCGGTGGTGACGCCACTGCCGTTTAACACGGCCAGCAACATCAATACCGGGGCAACCATTGTGGCTTCGGTGCTGCTCTTTATTGTCATGTTTACCGGGGCAAAAAGGCATCTATTGGAGAGGTGGGAGGGCATTATTTTCATCGCTCTGTACGCCGGCTTTATCGCTTATTCCATCCTGCAGGGATAGCCATTCCAGCCCCGGTCCCCAGTTGAATATTTCCTTTTTCGTGATATACTTTAGGACATGAAGGGGAAAGACCTGCTCTCGGTGACTGACCTCGGCGGCGAGGATATTCGCCTGCTGATATCAGATGCCGTTGACCTCAAGGCGCAGGGCTGGCTTTCTATCTTGAGCGGCAAGACGCTGGCGATAATGTTTGAGAAGCCTTCACTGCGGACAAGGGTGAGCTTTGAGGTGGCTATGCGCCAGCTTGGCGGCGAGGCTATTTATTTATCCCCGGCCGAGGTCGGACTGGGACAGCGGGAAGCGGTCTCGGATGTGGCCAGGGTGCTCAGCCGCTATGTGGATGCCGTCGCCGCCCGCACCTTCTCTCACCAGGACCTTGAATCTCTGGCCCAGCATTCCAGCGTGCCGGTGATAAACGCCCTCTCCGATTGGGAGCACCCCTGCCAGGCTCTGGCCGACCTGCTTACCATTTATGAGAAGAAGGGGGACTTGAGCGGCTTAACTCTAGCCTTTGTCGGCGATGGCAATAACGTGGCCCGCAGTCTTATGCTGGCGGCTTCGCTTACCGGGATGAATTTCAGGATGGCTGTCCCGGCGGCCCGCGCTGTCGAGGACAAGGTGCTGAATCTGGCTAAGAGCCAGGCTTCGTCTAGCGGCGGCCAAATCTCCGTTACCGAAGACCCGCGGCAAGCGGTTAGCGGGGCTGATATCGTTTATACCGATGTCTGGGCCAGCATGGGGCAGGAGAGCGAAGCCGAAGCCCGGCGCCAGGCGTTTGCCGGCTACCAGGTGAATAATGAATTGCTCTCCTTAGCCAAGGAAGACGCCATATTCATGCACGACCTGCCGGCTCACCGCGGGGAGGAAGTAACCGACGAGGTCATCGACGGTGCGCGCTCGGTGGTCTTTGACCAAGCTGAAAATAGACTGCACATGCAGAAAGCCCTGCTGGCGGGAATACTGGGTGGTCTGGAAATTCCGCTGGCTGGCTATGGTTAGGAGGCTGTTATGCATATCTTAAGGCCTATGGTAACCTGGGGCTGGTGCCCGATTCTAATCACGGCAGTGGCTATCATCGGTCATGCCAACGAATGGCCGATGTGGGTCCTGGCTACAGCTATGGTTATTATCCTTATCATCGGCTTGATGGTGGCTATAACCAGGGCCGGGGAGAGGGAGGTGGAGCGCGCCTCGATGAGGCTCAAACAGCTGGCCGGATACTTTACCCGCCGCTTTACCGGCGATTCGGCGCTGTCTATCTTTGTTGTCATCCGCAGCCTGTTGACCAGTGATAACGCCCGGGTCTGGGGCTGGGCCAGGGAGTGCGAGGCGGCACAGCGCATCTTCAATACCTGGTGCGATGGTTTCATCGACAGGGTGGAGAGCGACCTCAGGACCAGGAGGTTTGGTGTCTATTTGCGCACCTATCAGAGTGAGCTCTGGCAGATTAACAACCATTATTTTGAATTTATTGAGCAGTTTTACGAGGTGGCGCAGAGTGTTGAAATCCCGCAGGAGACCAAGGACCAGTATAACCGGCTGGTGGTGGAATATAACGCCTTTATTCAGAATTTCAGGGAGAATGCCGCCGAGCTGAGGCGGGTGGCCAGGACCGAGATTGAGCCCCCCAGCGTCAAGCTGGCTAAAGAGCTGCCGGGGAGGCAGCCTGCCCCGCCGCCGGAGGAAGAGACCAAGCCGCCCGGGCCTCCCAGGCCTCCCAGGCTGCCCCACGAGAGGGGCCATATCGCTTAAAACCGGCTTTTGGGTAAGGGGCACAAAGCAGGGGATATTAGCCCCTCTTTATAAGACATCCGCTAAACAAAGCTTTTGTGGGGCATTTTAGTCCCGAAGGTTTTTAGGTCTCACTTCCCACCCTAACCCACCCTATAGAGGCTTCTTACCCCACAAGTTAAAAAGGGGGAGATTTCGGGGGTGTGGTAAGAGGGTAAAAACCCTTTTGGGCGGGCTGGGTGGGAAACAAAACAAATGTTAAAAACGGGGATAGAGTTAATAAAACATGAGTAAACCAATTGTGGCTATTGTCGGCCGACAGAATGTGGGCAAGTCTACCCTTTTGAACCGCCTGGCGGGCAGGCGGATAGCTATTGTCGGCAATATGCCCGGCACCACCCGCGACCGCATATTTGCTGACATTTCCTGGGGAGGGGCTGACTTTACCCTGGTTGATACCGGCGGCCTGGAGGTAAGCCCCAGTTCGGCTATTGCCCAGGGAATCAAGGGGCAGGTGGAGGCGGCCATAGCCGAGGCCGATGTTATTATCTTCCTGGTGGACACCGCTGACGGGGTGGTGCCCCCTGATACGGAGATTGCCCAGATGCTCCGCCGGTCGGCCAAGCCGGTAGTATTGGCGGCTAATAAGGCGGATAATGCCAAGCTTGAAACTGAGGCGGTGGAATTTCATCAGCTGGGGCTTGGCCAGCCGTTGGCTATTTCCGCCTATCACCGGCGGGGCACCGCCGAACTGCTTGATAGGGTTGTCTCCCTGCTGCCGGCGCCCAAAGCGGTCAAGACAAAAGTGGAGGTTATGAAGCTGGCTATCGTCGGCAGACCTAATGTGGGCAAGTCGACTCTCTTGAACGCCCTTATCGGTGAGGAGCGGGCGATTGTCGATAAAGTCCCCGGGACTACCCACGATGCGGTAAACAGCCTACTTGACTTTGGGGGGCAAAATGTGATACTTATTGATACCGCTGGTATCAGGCGGCGGGGCCGGTGGGGAAGGGGCGTAGAGCGGTACAGTGTAATCCGTGCCCTGCGGGCTATTGACGAGGCTGATGTGGCCCTGCTGGTCCTGGACGCCAGCGAGCTGCTTACCTCTCAGGACGAGCACATCGCTGGCTATATTCAGCAGGCGGCTAAAGGGATTATACTGGTAGTCAATAAGTGGGACCTGGCGGTAAATAAAGATATGACTGAAAGCAACCGCTATATCAGGAGCAAGCTTAAGTTTATGCCCTATGCGCCGGTGGTCTATACCTCGGCTAAGTTCGGCGGGGGCGTGGACAGGGTGATGCCCGAAGCCTTTCAGGTTTACCAGGAGAGGCTGAAACGGCTGCCCACCACCGAGGTTAACGATGTGATTCAGCAGGCGGTGGCGGCTCATGTCCTGCCCCGCAAGGGCGGCAAGCGGCTGAAGATTTTGTATGCCACCCAGGCCGAGGTCAACCCGCCGACCTTCGTCTTTTTCGTCAACGATGCCAAGCTGGTACACTTTTCCTACCGGCACTACCTGGAAAACAAACTGCGCCAGTCGTTCGGCTTCGCTGGCACCCCGTTTCGCTTAGTCTTTAAGACCAGAGGTGAAGAGCGTGACAGTTGAGGCACTGGCTATAGTCAAGTTTGTCAGCGTGGTGGTACTGGGTTACCTTCTGGGTTCTATACCCGTCGGTTACCTTTTGAGCCGGCGGCAGGCCAAGGTGGATGTCAGGCAGTATGGCAGTGGCCGCACCGGGGCAACCAATGTGCTGCGCACCGCGGGCCGCAAGTGGGCCATTCTGGTGGCGGCCCTGGATGTGATAAAAGGAGTGCTGGCGGTGATATTCGCCGGCTTGATAGTGGGTCAAAGCTACCTGGTGGTGGGTAACGTTGCTTTAGGCTCTCTGGTAGCCCAGGTTATGGCCGCCTTAGCCGCGATAATCGGCCATAACTGGTCGGTATTCCTCGGCTTTCGCGGCGGCAGGGGCGTGGCCACCTTCTTCGGCGGGCTGGTCGCCCTGTGCCCGCCGGCGGCCCTATTCGGCGGCGAGATTCTGATTATAGGTGCCGGCTTGACCAAGTTTGCTTCCCTGGGCTCTCTCGCCGGGGCGGTAGGCAGCTATGCCATACTGGTCCCGCTTACCATTTTAAGCGGCTTCCCCGTAGAGTACCTGTTTTACGCCCTGATAGGGGCGATAATAATCTTCGTCATGCACCGGGATAACATCCGCCGCCTGGTAACGGGTAAAGAGCGCAAGCTCGGCGAGGAGGCGGAGGGGATGACCCCGCCCTCCCCCCCCGGCCGAAAAAGGGGAACGGGGTAGGCTATGTCCAAGGTGGCCATTATGGGCACCACTACCTGGGGGGTGACCCTGGGGGTGGTACTGGCGCGTAACGGGATAGATGTCAGCCTCTGGGCGCGGACAGAGAAAGAAGCCTCCCAGCTAAGAAATGGCCGATATAATCTCGACGCCCTTTCCGGTGTCGTCTTTCCTCCCCAGCTATCAATCACCAGCTCACTACCTGAAGCCATGGCCGAGGCCAGGGTATTAATCCTGGCCGTTCCTTCCCAGAAGGTGCGCCAGAATATAAAAGCGGCGGCTGACTGCCTTAACAGTTCAATACTGATAGTGAGCGCCGCCAAGGGGCTGGAGGTTGATAGTAACAAGCGGATGTCCCAGGTAATCGCCGATGAGGTGAAACCTGCTTTCTGGCCCAATATTTGCGTTCTTTCCGGGCCCAATCTATCGGCGGAGATTCTCCGCGGCTTACCGGCGGTGGCGGTGGTGTCGGCCTGGAATGAAATGATAGCCAGAAAGGCCCAGAAGCTGCTCAGTACCCCCAGCATCTGTCTCTATACCAATAGCGATGTCATCGGCGTTGAGCTGGGGGGGGCGCTGAAGAATATCATCGCCCTGGCGGCGGGCATCGCCGACGGGCTGGGCTACGGGGACAATACCAAGGCGGCTTTGCTAACCCGTGGCTTGACCGAGATAACGGCCCTGGGGGTCGCTTTGGGGGCGAATCCGCTCACCTTTTCCGGGCTGACCGGTCTGGGCGACCTCATCGCTACCTGCGCCAGCCCTCTAAGCCGCAATCACTATGTAGGCGTGGAGTTGACCAAGGGGCGCCCGCTGGAGGAGATACTCAAGTCTATGGATAATGTGGCTGAGGGGGTAAGCACCACCATTGTTGCCCGTAGTCTGGCCCAGCAGTTCGAGCTGGAGATGCCGGTTACCGAGAGGATTTATCAGGTGCTCTACGAGGGGCTTGACACCCGTCAGGCGGCGCTGGAGCTGATGGAGGCTGAGGCCAGGCATGAGCTGGTGGGGCGGAGGTGGCAGTTGTTCTCTCTGTTCCGGCGCTAGAGGCCGTCTGATTATTCCCGGGTCAGGTCTTTAACACCCCGCTTTAAGATAACCCCTTCCACTTTTTGGGATTTGGTATATTGGCTGAGCTCAAGCTCTCGCCCAGCTCGGCCAGCAGTTGGCGCTGTTTCTTGCTCAGCTTCTCAGGGGTAATCACGAAGAGCTTGACCAGCTGGTCGCCACAGCCGTCTCCGCGCAGGTGGGGAATGCCCTGCCCTTTGAGCCGTAAGACCTGCCCCGTCTGGCTGCCGGCCGGTATCTTTAAACTGGTATTGCCGTTCAGGGTGGGTATCTCTACCTCGGTGCCCAGGGCTGCTTGGGCGAAGTTGATGGGCAGCTCGTAGAGGACGTTGTCGTTATAGCGGCTGAAGATTTCATGCTCTTTGATTGAGATGTTGATATAGAGGCTCCCCGCGGGACTGCCCCTCGTCCCCGCCTCCCCCTCGCCCCTGAGGCGTATTTGAGAGCCGTTGTCCACCCCGGCCGGGATTGTGACCGAGATATGGCGCTCCTGTCTCTCTCTACCGGTGCCCTGACAGCGTGGGCAGGGCTCGGTGATAATCCTGCCTTCACCGTGGCACTTATCGCAGATGGCGGTGTGGGCGAAGCGGCCGAAGAGGCTCTGGTGGACCCGCCGCACCTGTCCGCTGCCGTTGCAGTTGGAGCATCGGACGGGCTTGCTCCCCGGCCGGCATCCCGTGCCCTGGCACGATGAGCAGTTCTCGGTGCGCGTTATGGCTATCTCTCTTTCACAGCCGCGGGCGGCTTCCTCAAGGGTGATGACGGTCAGGTAGCTGAGGTCGGCGCCACGGCGCGGCGTGCGGCGGCTGGCGGTGGTTGTCCCGCCGAAGAAGGCATCGATGATGTCGCCAAAGCCGCCGAAGTCGAAGCCGGCAAAGTCTCGCCCGAAGAGCGCTTCGGTGTCGCCGTGCCCGAAGCGGTCGTAAGACGCCCGCTTGTCCGGGTCGGAGAGCACTTCGTAGGCTTCGTTGACCTCTTTGAATTTCTCCCCCGTCTTGTCTTCGTGGTTATGGTCGGGGTGATACTTGAAGGCCAGCTTACGGAACGCCTTCTTTATTTCTTCGTCGGTGGCGTTTCGGTCTATGCCGAGAACTTCATAGTAGTCTCGTTTGGTTGTCATGTTTTTATTAGCCCTTTAATACTTTAATCGCCTCGCAGAGGCTTTCCGGCTTGCGTGTTGAGATGACGAAGGTCTGCTCCGGGGTTTCCAGCTTTACCGCCTGGTTGATGAAAGCCTGGGTCAGGGCAAAGGTCCCGTCTGTCCCCTTCCTGATGCCCCAGCCGCCGTATGTCCTCAACGGGTGGAGTACTTTATGAGGGGAGCAGTCTTTTATCTTGGCCACTGCAATGACCTTGCGGTAGAGAAAGCCGAATCTTACCACCAGCCTGTCCTCAAAGAGCTCTACATTCATCTGGTAGAGTCCGTAGAGGATGGCCAGCGTCAGGGCGATGTAGAGGGTGAAGAGCCACCACAGCCCGCCGATGATAATACCGGGGATTACCCCGACGACTAGCCCCCAGAGCAGAACACCGGCTACCAGTGTGGAGTTTGCTTTTAGCTTTTCTTCATAGATTGGCTTTGGTGGCATTTCGTTTTAAACCTCCCCCTGTTTTTGTCTTTCTTCCCACCCAGCCCGCCCTAAAAGGGTTTTCACCCTCTTGAACTCTCCAGCCCCGCCCCTTTGGGGTGGGGGTCAAGTTTCCCTTCCTTATAAGGGCGGTGGGTGGGAAAAGATATAAAATTTATGGGAAAGAAGACTTTCTTTATTTACACCTCTTTAAACTCACCCTCCACGGTGCCTTCTTCACCGCCTTCTCCCCCCCCCTCCTTTTCCGGTGGCGGCGGTTCGCCGGGGGGTGGTTGCTGTTGCTGTCCGTAGACGGTGGAGCCGACTTTCTGCATCGCCTCGTTTAGCTCCTGAGTCGCCTTGCGGATGGCTTCGGTATCGCTGCCCTGCAGGGCGTCCTTTACCGCTTTAATCTTGCCTTCCACCTCCGTGTTCAAGTCGGCGGGTATCTTGTCCTTGTTATCGCGGAGCGTCTTTTCCGCCGTGTAAGCCAGGGTATCGGCCATATTGCGGGCTTCTATTGACTCGCGCTGCTTGGTGTCCTCGGCGGCGTGCATCTCGGCGTCCTTCTGCATCTTGTCCACTTCTTCCTTGGAAAGCCCGGACGAGGCGGTGATGGTTATCTTCTGCTCCTTGCCGGTGCCCTTATCGTGGGCCTTGACATTGAGGATGCCGTTGGCGTCTATATCAAAGCTGACCTCTATCTGGGGCACGCCTCTCGGTGCCGGCAGGATGCCGTCGAGCATAAACCGTCCCAGTGTCCGGTTATCGGCGGCCATGGGCCTCTCCCCCTGCAGGACGTGAATCTCAACGCTGGGCTGGTTGTCGGCCGCCGTGGAGAAAATCTGGCTCTTGGCGGTGGGGATGGTGGTGTTGCGGGGGATGAGGGGGGTAGCCACTCCGCCCAAGGTCTCGATGCCCAGGGTTAGGGGGGTAACGTCGAGGAGGAGGACATCCTTGACCTCCCCTTTGAGCACCCCGGCCTGGATAGCGGCACCGACGGCGACCACTTCGTCGGGGTTGACGCCCTTGTGCGGTTCCCTGCCGAAGAACTGTTTTACCTTCTCCTGCACCAGGGGCATCCTGGTCTGCCCGCCGACCATGACTACCTCGTCTATCTGGGCGGCTTTCTTCTTGGCGTCGGTCAGCGCCTGTTTGCAGGGCTCGATGCTCTTTTCCACCAGGTCGCCGGCCAGCTGTTCCAGCTTGGCCCTGGTCAGGGTGATGTTGAGGTGCTTGGGCCCGCTGGCGTCGGCGGTAACGAAGGGCAGGTTTACCTCGGTCTGCTGTACGGTGGAAAGCTCGCTTTTAGCCTTCTCGGCGGCTTCCTTTAGGCGCTGCAAAGCTATCTTGTCCTGCCTGAGGTCGATGCCCTGGTCCTTCTTGAACTCGTCGCAGAGCCAGTCCATGACCCTCTGGTCGAAGTCATCGCCTCCCAGGTGGGTATCGCCGTTGGTTGACTTGACAGTGAAGGTGCCTTCTCCCAGCTCCAGGATGGATATGTCGAAGGTGCCGCCGCCGAGGTCGTAGACGGCGATGGTCTCCTCTTCCTTCTTATCCAGCCCGTAGGCTAGAGAGGCGGCGGTGGGCTCGTTGATTATGCGCAGGACCTCCAGACCGGCTATCTTGCCGGCGTCCTTGGTCGCCTGCCGCTGGGAGTCGTTGAAGTAGGCGGGCACGGTGATTACCGCCTCGGTGACCTTCTCCCCCAGGTAAGCCTCGGCATCGGCTTTAAGCTTTTGCAGAATCATGGCCGAGATTTCCGGCGGGCTGTACTCCTTATCGCCCATCTTCACCCAGGCGTCGCCGTTGGCCGCCTTGGTTATCTTGTAGGGCAGTAGTTTTCGGTCATACTCCACGGTAGGCTCATCGTACTTGCGCCCCATCAGGCGCTTGATGCTTGAGATGGTGTTATCGGGGTTGGTGATAGCCTGGCGCTTGGCTACCTGCCCCACCAGGCGTTCCCCGGTCTTGCTGATAGCCACTACCGACGGGGTGATGCGCCCGCCCTCGGCGTTGGTGATGACCTTGGGCTCTCCCGCCTCCATAACGGCTACCGCCGAAAAGGTGGTGCCTAAATCGATACCTATAACCTTTCCCATTTTTTAGTCCTCCTCTCCGTTGCCCACTACGACCATAGTGGGCCGAATTACTCTGTCGTCTATTTTGTAACCCTTTTGTACCTCTTCAATAACTATGCCTTCCTTGCCCTTGTCCTGTCTTACCGCCTCGTGGAGTTGGGGGTCGAAGGGCTCGCCCAGCGCCTTAATGGGGGACAGCCCCTGTGCCTCCAGGGTCGCCCACAGCTTGCGCTCAATGAGCTTTATGCCGTCCATCCAGCTGAGCTTGGCCAGGCGGGGCGGAATGGAGGTGAAGGCCCGCTCCAGGTCGTCGAGGATGGGCAGCAGGTTGAGCATGAGTATGGCGTTGGCGAACTTGGTGAGTTCTTCCTTTTCCTGCTCGCTGCGCCGTTTGTAGTTTATAAAGTCGGCCTGGGCTCTCTGCCAGCCCGCCAGGTTGGCTTCGGCTTTGGCCCTGGCTTCGGTGAGGGCCTGCTTCAAGGTTTCTACATCCTCTATCTCAGCGACCTCCGGCTCCGTCTCGCCGGTTGGGGTTTCTTTTATTTCGTTGTTCTGTTCTTCTTCAGGTTCTCGAGGCAACATGATTATCTTACCCCCTCCCCCCTTTTTTGGTCTTTCTTCCCACCCTAGCCCGCCCTGTGGGGCTTATTTCTTAAAACCTTTTTTAACTGGGCCTTTCTCCGTAGAGCTCGGCTACCAGCTGGCTTAAGACCGAGGATAGATAGCCCACCGTTGAGATGGTCCGGCCGTAGGGCATGCGGGTGGGACCGACCACACTCAAAATGCCGGCGGCTTCTCCCGATAGGCCGTATTTGCTGATTACCACGCTGTAGTCCTGGATAGCCGCTGTCCTGTTCTCCTTGCCGATGATTACCTGCACCTCACTGCTGGCGAAATCCTCGGGGGCGATGATTCGCATCAGGCTGCGGCCATCGACCAGCTCCATTAGGATTTGCCCACGCTGGCCCTGGCGGAATTCGGGCTGGTTAAGGGTGAAGTGCAGTCCGTCGAGGCTGGTGTGCTCATACTCCTGCTCGTCTTCAGCCTGCATTATCTTGAGCAGGCAATCGGTTACCTGCTTTTCGGCAGGGGAAAGCTTCAGCTTCCTGGCCGAAATTTTGGCCCTGGTCAGGTCGGAGTAGGCCGTGCTTAGCTTGTTGGCCATGGCGGTCAGCTTGGGCTGGGATATAGCCTGGTCGAAGGTTATCAACTGCTGTCTCAGCCGGGCGCCGTGAAGGACGAGGACAACCAGCACCAGCGAGTCCCTGAGGGCAACCAGCTCCAGGTGCTTTAACTGGCAGTTGGCCGTCTTGGGCATGGTAACGATAGCTACGTTCTGCACCAGCTGGGCGGTGAGTGTCGCCGCCAGGTTCAGCCATTCCTCTAGTTCCCTCTCCACCTGGTGGAACTGGTGGCTGATTAAGAGCTGTTCGGCTAAGGGGAGCTCAATGTCGCTCAGGGTCTCTACATAGTAGCGGTAGCCCTTGTCCGAGGGGATGCTGCCGGCCGAGGGGTGGGGGCGGATGATATAGCCCTCTTGCTCCAGGCGCGCCATCTCGTTGCGGATGGTGGCTGGGCTTACCGCCAGCTCATAGTCGTTAATGATGCTCTGCGAGGGTACCGGTACCGCCCGGGCGATGTATTGCCCGACGATGGATTTTAGTATTGCCTCGCTTCTAGCCGATGGCATTTCTTTCTCCCTGCTTTCGAAGTTAGCAGTCTAATGGTTAGACTGCTAATCACATCTAAATTACCACTTTAACCGCTGATTGTCAAGAGATGGGCGGGTCTTTACTGTGGCGTTGCCCCCCGCCCCACCCTTGCTAACAAACTTCTTTTTTCCCACCCAGCCCGCCCAAAAGGTTTTTACCCCACAAAAACCTTGTTTTTGCGGGGGCCCCGTTTTCACCCCTTTAAGACTCTTTTAACCCCACCCCCGTTTTATATCTTTTCCCACCCGCCGCCCTTAAGGTAAGCGGGCTAAAGCCCTTTTGCCCTACCCCCGTTTTTTGTGGGGCAAAGCCTTCGAGGGTGGGTCAGGGTGGGAAGAAGAACCCAGGGGGAGGGGCGGTAAGTAATCAGGCCCCGGATTTGAATGGCGACCTCAAGCTATGCTATATTTAGAGCCATGGATATTACCTGGTTAGGCCATTCCTGTTTTAAAATTAAGGGCAGCCATGCCACCGTTATTACCGACCCCTATTCACCGGAACTGGGCTACAAATTGGGCAAGACTACCGCCCGTATTGTCACCCTATCCCACCAGCACCCCGGTCACTGCTATGAGCAGGGCGTTGGCGGTCAGCCAAGGGTGGTCAAGGGACCGGGTGAGTATGAAATCAGCGGCGTCTTGATTATAGGGGTAGCCACCTTTCATGATGGGGAAAGGGGCAAAAAGAGGGGCAAAAACACCGTCTATCTTATGGAGATAGATGATGTATCGGTGTGCCACCTCGGTGACCTGGGGCATGTGCTCACCGGCGAGCAGGTTGAGGAGATAGACAACGTGGATGTGCTCTTGCTTCCGGTGGGCGGGGTGTCCACCATCAATGCCGCTAAAGCCGCCGAGGTGGTGAGACAGCTTGAGCCCAAGGTGGTGATTCCCATGCACTATAAGACCCCGGCGCTAAAGAATAAAGAGCTGGAGCCGGTGGACAAGTTCCTTAAAGAGATAGGGGCCAAAGAGCTGAGTCCCCTGCCCAAGCTCTCCGTAAGCAAGTCAAACCTGCCGCCCAGCACCCAGGTCTTCTTACTAGACTACCCCCACTAAGTCCCCTTTAAAGCTTTGAGACCTTGATTACCAGTATCACCATGGCAATCAGCATGACCGCCATCACCACCATAAATACCAGGAACATGATGCCGCCCGCTGGCGTCAGCCACTCAAACCAGTCGCTGGTTGGCGGCTGGGGTGGTGGGGATGCCTCGGCGATAATGCCTGAGCCCAGTGATGGCGCCGACTCGGTGGTGAAGGCGCCGACGGCGCTCCAGGCGCTGTGAGTGTTGCCGTTGACCGCCCTCACCCGCCAGTAGTAGGTGGTATCGTAGTTGAGGTTTACGTTGCACTGCCAGGCGTTGCTGGGCAGGGCGTAGCTATCGGTCTTGAGGATGGTGGGATTGTCAAAAGCCGCCCTGGTGGACACCACCAGCTCGTAGCCGTCGGCCCCGGCGATGGCGCTCCACTGGAATATCGGGCTTGCCGAAACCCCGACGGCACCGGCGGCGGGACTTTCCAGCTCGGGGGCGGTAGCCTCACTGCCCAGGCTGGTAGTAAACGACCACTTCTCTGACCAGGGGCTTAATACCGGCGCGGTAACTCTCACCCGCCAGTAGTAGGTGGTGGCTGGGCTTAAGTTCGGCAGGTGGGCTGAGCTGGCTCCGCTGGTGCCCTCAAAGCCAGCGGGGACGCTGGAGAAGTCGGTGTTGTAGTTAAGCTGCCATTCATACTCGGTGGCGCCGCTTAGTGTCTCCCAGTCCAGGCTTACGTTGCTGACCGTGCCATTAGTGAGCAAGCCTACCCCCGGCGCCTCATCGGAGGGCGAGGTCAGGACGACGGGCTGGCTCAGGCTATCGTAGTAGCTCATCAGCCTGGTGTGGCTGGAATCGAACGACCAAAGCTGGTGCTCGACCAGCCACAGCCCCGTCAGCGTTGCCCCGTCAGCCAGCCCTCTGGTTACGGTTTCAAAGGTTGGCCCCAGGGGAAAGCCTGGGTTGAGACAGCGCTCCATGCCGCCGTCGGCCTGGGAGTTGGCGGCATAAAGCGTTCCCTCGGCGGAGACTACCAGCTGGTCAATCACGCCCCCGGCGAGGCTTTCGATTTCATCCCAGTCATCGCTCTTACCGATGATAAAGCGGTAGATGGCGCTTGAGTCCCCTGCCGTTGTTTTATGGCAGTGGCTGGCGGCATAGACGGTACCGTTATCACTGAATTCGGGGTCGAAGGCAACCGTTACCCTGTTGGAATCGCTCCCCGTTATTAACTCGGGCAGCGGCTCCCCCAGGGCGTCAAAAGAGGCGCCATAATCATCCGACCAGTAGACCCAGCCGTCTACACTGCCTACCAGCATAGTCCCATCAGTGGCATAATTGGGGGATAAGGCTATTGAGTTTAAGAACTGGCTATCGACAACTACGCCTTCGGAGTAAGTCAGGCCGCTATTGATGGTGCGGTAGACCAGCCCGTTACTGCCGTCGTAGCTAGCGATAAACAGGCTGTTCTCATCGGCCACCGCCCAGGCGTCTATGGGGAAGGGCGCTATTCGGCAGGTGAAGCTCTGGCCGTTATCGGTTGACTTCCATATTGCCGGACTGCCGTTGCTACTGCCGGCGATGAAGACTACCTGATTGCCCTCGTCATAGTGAGGGGGCAGGGCAACGCGCTCAATATTGTCTACATCGGCCAGGGCGCCGCTGTAGAGCCTTTCCCAGCTCACCCCGCCGTCAGAACTGCGCCAGAGGCTTTGCTGGCTGCCACTGGTAAGCATGAACAGGGTGTTATCCTGATGATAAGAAGGGGATGGAGCCAGGTCAACGATATCGCTGATTTCGGTATCAATCAGGCCGGTCTGGTTCCAGGTAGCGCCGCCGTCCCGGCTTACCGAGAAGGCGCTCTCAGTGCCACTGGTGGCGGCGTAGCTTAAGCCGCTATGGGCAAAATCAGGGGCCAGGGCCACGTAGACCGGGCCATCGCCGGAGGGGGCTTTTTGGCTGGAATTCCAGCCCTCTCCATAGTTGGCATACCATACCTCACCGGCCGTTCCCCCGGCCAGAAAGAAGGTATGGCCGACCTCGCCAGCTAAGGCGAGGCTGATTACATCGGCGTCCAGACCGAGGTCAATGGCAACCCCCTGGTTTACCTGGTAGACGCCGCCATCACCGCCAGCGCTGACGCCGACGAAAAGCTCGAAAATCCCGTCGAAGTAGGCAGGAAAGCAAATCTTGGAGGCGGCGGTGGCGGCAAAGCTGTCGGTACTATTCTCGAGTAGCTCAAGGCGCTGAGGCCAGTCGCCAGCGGCGCCGTGACTGCTGATGATATAGGTATGAGTTTCGTCGGTGACTAAAGCTATTATCTGGGGAGCCTGGTCAAAGTCGGGTGAGCCGGCTATGGAGTAGACATCGTAGTCCCCGGCCATTAAATCGGTCCACCGGGCTCCGAAATAGGCCTCCGCCAGGTAGTAGACGCTGCCGAAGTGGCCGGCATCAGTGTCAGCGGTGCCGATGAATATGACGGGGTCGCCGCTGTTATCGTAGCTGACATCGAGGCAGGTAATCGATTCGTTGGCATCCAGGGCGGGCGAAATGTCATCGCCTATTCTATAAAAGCTTATGCCGCCGTCAATAGATTTATAGACATGACTGCCATCGGTCAGGTAGATGGTGTTGGCATCAAGGCGGGAGCAGGCAATATCGGCTATTGGGCCCCCCTCATACCCCGTCTCGGACCAGGTGCCTCCCCCATCGGTGGACTTCATCAGGTGGTGGCTTGCCCCCTCGACCCTGTAGGCGTAGAGGGTGCCGTCGATGGCCTGGCTTAAGCGCTGTATGTCCGAGTCTGGAGCCAGCACCCACCCCCCGGACTTGCCCTCGGTGGGGATATCGATTTTAGACCATTCCCCCGCATCCAGCTCGGCGGAGGCGGCGACGGTTAAGCCGAGCAGCCCCACCAGTAGTAATGGTCCCAGCGCCAGTCTTAGCTTTGCCATATGGCGAATTGAGGACTTCCATTTTAGTCTCACTTGAGGGGGAAGTCAATAGGGGTGGTGGGAGAAAAGGGGAACCCCCCTTCTTTCGAAGGGGGGTTCCGGGTACGCGATTAGAGGTGTTATCCCTCTAACTTAGTCTCAGCGCCCTTGCCGAGTAAGCCAGATCAGGATAAGCACCACAATCACTAGTACAGCACCGACGGCGACTATCACCCATATCCAGATTGGAGTTATATTTTCAACGGGTGGTATCGTTACGTCAGAGACATCTACCGGGTCTGTCGGTGCTATTTCAGTATGGAAGCTGGAACGCACCCAGTCACTGAGAGGAGTGGTGTCAGCCATTGCTCTCACCCTCCAGGCATAGGTGGTGTCGTAGTCAAGGCTGCTAGCAGGCTGGCAGAAGGGATCTATTGGCGACTGCGAATCCAGTATGGTAGCGAAGGTGGAGTCAGTAGCCAGTTCCCACTGGTAGTGCTGAGCACCCCAGACTTCCTCCCACTGGAATGTGGTATTGATGGCCACATTCTGAGCGCCAGCCGGCGGCATCACGATTATGTTTATCCTTGCCGGAGGCCCAGGCGAAGTGGTGAATGACTGTGGTAACGACCAGTAGCTCCTCACCGGTGCGCCGAAACCAAGCGTCGCCGGAATAGAACTAGCCGCTCTTACCCTCCAGAAGTAGGTGGCGTTATTGCTGCAACCAGGGACTAAGACATAGGTGGCGCTGGTTGAGCTAGCAATATAGTTTAGAACCTCACCGCAGAAGGTAGGAGCCGTGAAGGTAGCATTGAGGGCAATCTGCACCTGGTAGTCGGTAGCTCCGGAAAGGCCGGTCCAGCTAAGGGTGACGGTCCAAGGTCCCGTTGTGGGGGCCATTATGGAATCGCCGTCAGCCGGGGCAGTGGGAACTACCCGGGTTGCCAGGGTGTCGGTGTAATGGTAGATACCAATATCGAGACCAAGCGCGTCAAGCTCCCACAGCGTGGTGCTGCCCACGCCGTTGCTCGCCCACAGGAAGTTCTGGCCAAAGGCTCCATCCGCGAAGACCTGAGTAGTTAGCCCTTCACCAGTCGTCTCCCAGTAGGGCATTACACCGGGGACCACTGGAGCCCTCGGGTCGAGAGCGCGGGCGACCGCAGCGGCACCACCAAGTACGGGCGGGACTGCCGCATCAGGCAGGCTGAAGGGATAGTTGCCCACACCAGGACCAGCGCCGCAAGAGGAATCGTCAGGAACATCAGCATCGAAGGTTATGGCAGCAGTGTCAAAGCCTGCTGCTGATGTCCAGGTACCACTGGTGGCATTGGCGGTAGCATCAATTACGAGGTTATCTCCTGCGGCAGGGACTGCATAAGGAATCGGGCCCATCCCCGCAGTGATAGCCAGCGTACCGGGGAACGGGACGCCAGCAATGGTGGCGTTAACAGCCGGGGTTACCAATACGCTTCCAGTCAGCACCGTAATGAAGCCAGTATCGGCACCGCCGGCGTTGCCAAGGATGGTGAACTGGTCTGCCGGTATGAGACCCGCACCACCACCACCGCCATCGGCGACGTAGAGAACGCTCTCACCGTCGGGACCGAGAGTGGATAAGATACCGCTGCCAGCGGCAACCGGGAACTCATTGGGTGGTCCCTGACCTTGCAGGTCAATCCGCAATCCAACGGGGAAGCCGGTGCGAGCCACGCCGCCGCCTGCAGAAGTAGCATAGGAGATGCCGGTAGTAGCGTAGTTGGCATCAAAGGCGAGGTAGGTGTTGCCCGCGGGCAGTCCGGTATTCCCCAGCGGGATCCAGGTTAGACCGCCATCGGGGCTAAAGCCGACATTGCCAGCGGCATCGGCAGCCAGTACGGCGCCCGGGTCGACATAGCCGGGTTCAATGACAACATTCATAATAGCACCCGGAATGACGAAAGTCGGTATCTCAGCCCAGATGACGCCGTTGTTGGAGGTCCTGTCTATTTCGCCGGCTGCGCAACCGCAGAGGACAGTGGTGGCGTTTATTGGCGCCCAGCTCGAGACAACGCTTGGGACGCCGTCATTGTTGCCAACGCCTCTAAGCTGCGGCAGGAAGCTCTGCCCCAGGTCCAGCGAGCGGTAGATTCTCCGCTCGACAGGGAGGGCACCCGCACCGTCGGGGTCCATACCGTCGGCATCCAGAATAAACAGGGCACCGTCGGGTGTCAGCTCAATCCAGTCAGGGTCGTCAGCTTGGACACCGATAGAAAGAGGGAAGAATGTCAGGGTGTCGCTCCAGATCCTCTCCCAGAAGTCGTCGAACCTCCACATACTGTTAGTACTGGTAAGAGGAGTAGGTACAAAACCAGTAACGAGAAGATCATCGGTAGCCAGGAACATCAGGCTGCCATCGGCGCTGACCGAGAAGTCCTGTAAGAGGTCTATGTCGGTGGCAATCAGCCCTATGGTGTTGGAGGTGCTGCCGAAGTCCTCGGTGAGGGATACGCCGCAGTCAAAGCCCTGGGTAGCTGTCCAGGCTACGCCGCTGGTGGCGAAGTCGTCAGCCACCGTTACGAAAGGCATGGCATTAGCTGGATAAAGGCCCAACGCCGCTGGCCAGACATTACCGGTGGGTCCCTTGGCGTTGGGGAACCAGAGGGCGCCGTTGGTGGCCGAGCGGAAGAGCGTGGGAACACCAGCTAAAGGTGCCGGAGGGTCTCCAGCCGCCAGCAGGGTGGCCGCGCCGGAAACACCGGCACCGTCCAGCCCGGAAACGTCTGTGGCGGAAACAGGCCCGGCAATATTGAGGTCAAAGGCGAAACTACCGGGAAGGAAGGCACAGGGGACCGGATTGGGCACGCCGCCGATTACCTGGTAGACATCGCCTTCAGTACCTACATTCGAAGCGATGCCGACGAACAGCTCCATGCCGCTTACAGCGAGCAGGTAGTAGTCAAAGTTCTCCGGCAGCCACATCTCGGCCCGATAGGGGGCGGTGACGTAGGCACCGGCAACATTGCTTACCTCGAAGACGGCGTCGCCAATGAAGCTGTTCCACTGGTGACCGAGGTGCTTGGTGGTGAACATCGTGGCTGCGGTAGCACAAGTCCCGGAGCCATCAACGTGGACAATAGCCATCACCCCCTGGGTGGTGGCGAAGTTGTTGGGGTCGACCCTTATGTCGTAGACATCAACAACCGTGGCGATGGGAGCACCACCCCATCCGGCTGGAGTCGGCGGCCGGCTGGTACCTATCTGCAGGTCGTTCCAGGGCATGCCCAGCGCCCACTCCCAGCAGACATAGGCGCCGCCATCACCAACGCCAGCACCGCCAGCAAGAAAGTCGCTGACGCCGGCGAAGACATAGGTATCGAGTCCGATGTAGCCGACATCAATGGAGGTAATCCTCTCATTGTTTACAAACATGAGAGGGCCGAACCAGTTAGCCAGGTTGGTCAGCGGAATCCAGTTGGCCCCGCCGTCTATCGTCTTGAAGATGTCCCAGCCATTGGTAGCATAGACGGTGTTGGCGTCTATGATGCAGATATCGGTTATCGGCCAGCCCGGGTTGGCTGAGGAGAGGACCTCGGTGTCAACGCTGTAGGCCGTCCGGGCAAAAGAGCGCCCGCCGTCAACAGACTTGTAAATCTGTATCTCGGTGGTGGCGGTACCAGTGGTGGGGCTATCTAGGAGACCTTGTGTGCCGAGCATGGCGGGAGTAATGTCGTCATCCCAGGCAGCCACATAGATGGTATTACCGATTGATTCTATGGGGCCGGTGCTCATGATGCTGGCCTGCATGACATAGGTCGGAGCACCCTGTGGCGGAATGGGAAACGGTTCCCAGATGACGTCGCCCGGGTCGGCAGACATCGGAAGGGCAAAGCCGAAGAGACTGGTAATGACCACAAAGGCTAAGCCCACTCCTAATATTTTAGTAAGTTTTCTTTTCATCAACCTTTAATTAATCCTCCTTAAGAATTATTACATCTCCACAAATAAAGATACGAAACCGTATCCCCTTCATCATGGAGACAAGGTTAGTTAGGGTTCGGTTGCTTATTTTTCTCTCCCCTTGCGGGTGCTACCAAAGCATCACCTCCTTTAAAGTATCCAAAGTTTAGCTGTTTATCTAGACCTAACTATAGCACAATTCACCCGTTTGTCAAGCCCTTACTGGGCTGGCAGGCACGGGCAATATTTTCCAACTAATATAGCACAAATTTACCCTTTGTCAAGGGCTTTTAGGTCTCCTTGGTCAGGCTAGCCAGGAACTCGGCGTTGGTCTTGGTCTTACGCATGCGGTCAAGGACTCTCTCCGTAGTCTCGGTGAAGTTGGTGGCGTCTGAGGCAATCATAGAGACCATGCGCCGCAGTAGCCACACCTGCTTTATCGTTTCCTCATCGAGGAGCAGTTCCTCGCGCCTGGTGCCGCTACGCGGGATGTCCATTGCCGGGAAGACCCGCCTTTCCGCCAGCCGGCGGTCAAGGTGAAGCTCCATGTTGCCCGTACCCTTGAACTCCTCATAGATAAGCTCGTCCATGCGGCTGCCGGTATCAATCAGGCAGGTAGCGATGATGGTCAGGCTTCCGCCCTCGGCGGTATTGCGGGCGGCGCCGAAGAAGTGCTTGGGGGGATAGAGGGCGGCCGGGTCAACGCCGCCGGATAGGGTGCGCCCGCTGGGGGGCATAGCCAGGTTATAGGAGCGGGTGAGGCGGGTAATGCCGTCCAGCAGGATGACCACATCCTTGCCGCTTTCCACCATTCGCTTGGCTCTCTCCAGCGCCAGCTCGGCGACGCGGGTATGGTTCTCCACCGGCTCGTCAAAGGTGGCCGATATTACCTCTCCCTTGACCGAGCGCTTTATATCGGTAACCTCCTCCGGCCGCTCGCCGATGAGGCAGACGATAAGATGAAGATCGTTATAGTTGGTGCTGATGGCGTTAGCGATGGCTTTAAGCAGTAATGTCTTACCGGCTTTGGGCGGTGATACAATCAAACCCCTTTGCCCCCGCCCGATGGGGGCAATCAGGTTAAGCAAGCGGGTGGAAAGCTCCTCGGGTTTGGTCTCCAGGTCGATTAATTTATCGGGGAAGGTGGGAGTGAGCGAGCCGAAGGGGCCGCGCCTCTTGATTGCATCGGGGTTCATATCGTTAATGGTCTCCACCCTCACCAGCCCGTAGTATTTCTCGCCGTTCTTGGGCGGCCTTACCTGGCCGGCGACCACATCGCCGGTGCGCAGACCGAAGCGGCGGATTTGAGACTGGGAGACATAGACGTCAGCCGAGCTGGGCAGCAGGCTGTTCTGCCTCAAAAAACCGTAGCCCTCTCCGATAATCTCGAGTATGCCGCCGGCGAAGTTATAGCCCTGCTGCTCGGCGTTGGCCTGGAGCAGGCGCTTGACCAGGTCCTGCTTCTTGAGGTTGGTATAGCTGGAGATGCCCATCTCCTTGGCCATCTCGAGCAGTTCTTCTCGGCTTTTGCCTTCTAAATCGCTGATATTCATAATTGTAACCTCACCTCCTATGGTATTTTAGCCACCCTCTCTTATTTCTTTGAAAGGCGCTGCCAGTCGCTTAAGAAACGGGCGACGCCGACATCAGTGAGGGGGTGTTTTATCATCTGCATCAGCACCTCGTAGGGGACGGTGGCGATGTGAGCCCCTGCCTTAGCCGCGGCCACGCAGTGCTGGGGGTGGCGAATGCTGGCGGCAATGACCTTGGTGGAAAGCTGGTAATTTCGGAAGACATCGACGATATCCTTGACCAGTGCCATGCCGTCGTGACCGATGTCATCCAGTCTGCCGACGAAGGGGCTGACATAAGTAGCGCCGGCGCGGGCGGCCAGCAGTGCTTGATTCAATGAAAAGCAGAGGGTAAAGTTGACCTTTATCTTCTCCTTGGCCAGGGCTGAGGTTACCTCCAGCCCCTCGGCGGTAGCCGGGATTTTAATGACGATATTGGGCGCCCAGGAGGCGATTTTTCGCGCCTGCTCGGTCATGGCCTGGACGCCTTCGACCACCACCTCGGCCGAGATAGGCCCGGGGATAATAGAGCAGATTTCCTTGACCACCGCCTCGTAGTCAGCCTTGCCTTCTTTGGAGACCAGGCTGGGGTTGGTGGTCACCCCGCTGACGATGCCCAGCTTAGCCGCCTGCCTTATATGCTCGATGTTGGCTGTATCCAGGTAGATTTCCATTTTTAAACCTCTTTTTAAGACTGGGAGGAAAGGGGCAGCGATGTCTGCGCCCCTTCTCTTAAGATATCTTTAGCCACGCCGATGAAGTCGCGGAAAAGGGGGTGGGGACGACCGGGGCGGGAGCCGAACTCAGGGTGGAACTGGCAGCTCACCATCCAGGGGTGGTCGGCCAGCTCGCAGAGCTCGACCAGCCGCCCGTCGGGGGATAGGCCGCTGAAGACCATCCCCCCCTTCTCCAGTTGGGCGCGGTATTGATTATTCAACTCGTAGCGGTGCCGGTGGCGCTCCTGAATTAAGTCCTGCCCGTAGGCCCTGGCGGCGCGGCTGCCGTCGACCAGCTGGCAGGGGTAGTTGCCCAGGCGCATGGTGCCCCCCTTGGTCTTCTTGTCCTTCTGGTCGGGGAGGAGGTCGATGACCGGATAGCGGGTCTTGGCGTCGAACTCGGTGGAGTTGGGCTCGTCCGAACCCAGGACGTGGCGGGCGAACTCGATTACCATCACCTGCATCCCCAGGCACAGCCCGAGGTAGGGAATTCCCTTCTCCCGGGCGTAGGTCGCCGCCTTTACCATTCCCTCAATGCCCCTGACGCCGAAGCCGCCAGGGACGACGATGCCCTGGGCTGAGCGCAATATCGAAGAGTCCCCGCCGTTTTCCAGGGACTCCGAGGGGACCCAGTTTAGCTTGATATCCCGGCCGTGATGGAGGACGGCATGGTGCAGCGCCTCCCTGACCGAGAAGTAGGCATCCTTCAGCTCCACGTACTTACCCACCAGGGCGATGTTAACCGCCTGGCGGGGTGTCTTGATAAGGTCGACCAGCTCCTTCCAGTGCTTGAGGTCCGAAGAACGTGGATTTAGTTTTAATTTTAGCTTATCGGCGATTAGTTGCCCCAGTCCGGCCTCCTCCAGTACCAGCGGCACCTCATAGATGGTGGATACCGTGGGCAGGGAGATGACCGCCTTCTTTTCCACATCGCAAAACAGGGATATTTTATCCCTGATATCTTCCGAGATGGGGTAATCGCTGCGGCAGACGATAATATCGGGCTGGATACCGATGCGCCTAAGCTCGTTAACGCTGTGCTGGGTGGGCTTGGTCTTTACCTCCTGGGTGGAATTGAGGTAGGGGAGAAGGGTAACATGGACGTAGAGCACGTTGTCCCGCCCAACATCATTTCTCATCTGCCTGATGGCTTCCAGGAAGGGTTGCCCTTCGATATCGCCCACGGTGCCCCCGACCTCGATAATAACCACGTCAGCCTTTGATTTCTCAGCCAGGTGGTGAAAACGTTCTTTTATCTCGGTGGTAACGTGGGGCACCACCTGGATAGTCCCTCCCAGAAAATCGCCCCGTCTCTCCTTGGTGATAACGGAGCTATAGATTTGACCCGAGGTGACGCTGGAATCGGTGGTAAGCTCGACATCGATGAAGCGCTCGTAGTTGCCCAAATCAAGGTCGGTCTCGGCGCCGTCCTGGGTGACGAATACCTCGCCGTGCTGGTAGGGAGACATCGTTCCCGGGTCAACGTTGAGGTAGGGGTCTAGCTTCTGCGCCGACACCGCAATCTGGCGACTCTTGAGGATAGTGCCGATGGAAGCGACGGTGATGCCTTTGCCAACGGAACTAACTACACCACCAGTAACAAAGATATACTTTGACATTTGGGAAAACCAAGCTCCAAGGATTTAATCCAGGAAGCTACTTAGCGTTAGGTTCATGAGAGGTGGGGAAAGGGTTTCTTACAGGTTTTTTAGTATTATAATGGGGTAAGGGTAAATTGTCAAGTATTTGCTGGTTTGTGATTGTTTATTGGTGCCTGCCCCCATCCTCCCCTTTTGAACTAAGCTTTTTCTACCCACCCAGCCCTCCCTCATAAGCTTCGCTTCTAAGACTTTCTGCCCCACCCCTCTTTTTAACTTTTGTCTTCTTTCCCACCCTTAACCCACCCTCTGGGGTAGTGTTCCCAATCTCTTGCTTTTCAGGGGTGTTGTAAGAGGGGCCAAGCCCCTGTAGGGCGGGTTCGGGTGGGAGGCAAAACAATGGTCTAAAACGGGGTGGGGCTAAATAAGTAATCCCGGCTTTAATTTGTCTTGGTTCGGGGGGTGGTGCTATGATGAGGATTGTGGAACAAAGGTTAAAAGAAGCCCTCTCCAGTATAAAAAAACAGGCTATCACCGAAGCTGGGTTGGTGCCGTCGGCGGTGCTGGTGCCCATATATTATAAGGAAGGGCAGTATTATATCCTCTTTACCCAGCGCACCGATAACGTCAAGGAGCACAAGGGACAGATATCCTTTCCCGGAGGAGCCTACCAGGAGGGGGACAGGACGCTGCTGGATACCGCCCTGCGCGAGAGCACCGAGGAAATAGGTTTAGACCCCGGTGACGCTGCGGTGCTGGGGGAGCTGGACGATACGGTAACGGTGGCGACGAACTATATTGTTTCCCCCTTTGTCGGGCTTATCCCCTGGCCCTATAAGTTCAAGGTGGACGGCTGGGAGACGAATGAGATAATCGAGGTCCCCATCTCGGCGCTGTTGGGCAAGGCTTCCCGTCGCGAGGAGACCGAGGTCATCGGCGGTAAGGCGGTCACCTCGTACTTCTACCACTACCAGGGAAGGGTAATCTGGGGGGCAACGGCCCGCATACTGCACCAGTTCCTGGAGCTTTTCGCCCTGGCGGCAAAGGGCTAATAGACCGCCCCAACTCCCCTCAAATTTCATACAATTTTATTAACTTTCCTTATAAACTATTGACATATTTCTTTAGATGGTTTATAATTATCGGTGTATATCGACTAAGTTAGGAAACCAAGATGGCGGGCAAGGATTACTACAATATATTAGGCGTTAGCCGCAGCGCCAGTGAGCGTGAGATAAAGCAGGCTTACCGGAGGCTGGCGCGCCAGTATCACCCCGACGTTAATCCCGGGGATAAGTCGGCGGAAGAGAAGTTCAAGCAGGTAAACGAGGCCCACGAGGTTCTCTCCGATAAGGAGAAGCGGGCCAAGTACGATAAGTACGGCGACCAGTGGCAGTACGCCGACCAGTTTGAAAAAGCGGGAAGGCAGGCGCCGGGCTGGGATTTCAGACAGGGCGGCACCAGGGTTCGCTTCAGCCAGGGCGGTTTCGACAGCCTCTTTGACGACCTATTTAGAGGCTTCCGCCCCGGTGCCCAGCCCAGGGCCGGGCGGGGCCGGGATATAGAGGTCCCGGTGGAGGTAACCCTGGAAGAAGCCTTCGGCGGCTCGACCCGCACCGTCAGCCTGGCCGACGGCAAACGCCTTGAGGTCAAGATTCCGCCCGGGGTTAAAAACGGCTCCCGGGTCCGTCTGGCCGGTAAGGGGGGAGAGGGTTACGGCGGAGTGAAGGGCGACCTTTACCTGGTGACCTCGGTCAAGCCGCACCGCCTGTTTGAGCGGCGTGGTGACGACCTCCATGTTGGGGTCAAGGTGCCGCTGGTGGTAGCCATGCTCGGCGGCGAGGTCCAGGTGACCACGCTTAGAGGCAAGCTGGCATTAAAGATTCCGCCCGAGACCCAGAACGGGCGCTCTTTCCGCCTCAAAGGGCAGGGCATGCCCCACCTGGGCAACTCCAGCCGCGGCGACCTGCTGGCCAGGGTGGAGGTGGTATTACCGGCTAACCTGACCCAGCAGGAGAAGGAGCTTTTCAAGCGGCTTGGCGAGCTTCGCCCCGGTTGAAAGGGAGGTTAATTATGAACATTGATGATTCTGAACCGCGTTACGTGATAAGTATCGCCGCCAGGATGGTGGGGGTGCGCACCTATACCCTGCGCTACTACGAGCGGGTGGGCGTCATAGAGCCGTCCCGCTCCCGGGGCAATATCCGGCTCTACTCGGAGAGGGATATAGCCCGCCTGAGGCGGGTGAAGACCCTGGTGGAAGATATGGGGGTCAACCTGGCCGGGGTGGAGGTTATCATCAAGATAATGCAGCAGATGCTGGAATTACAAAACCAGGTGCAGGAGCTGGAATCGGAGCTGGACAGGTTAAAGCAGGCGGAGGAATAGTCCGGGCTTGCTTATGATAAAACTTGTGATAATATATTAAGGTATATTTTGGGGGGGATGTGAGTTATGAAACAGGAGAGATTTACCGAACAAGCACAGGAGGCATTAGCCGCCTCCCAGCAGATAGCCACCCAGTTCAAACATAGCCAGTGGGACGTGGAGCATATCCTGCTCGCCCTTCTGGTGCAGGAGGGGGGACTGGTGGGCAAAATCCTGACCGAGCTCGGCACCAAGGCCGAGGCGGTGCGGGACAGGGTGGAGGCCGCCCTGCAGAAGGTGGCCAAGGTCACCTATGAGACGACCCAGATTTACGCCACGCCGCGCATCGCCCAAATGATAAAGACGGCCGGTGAAAAGGCCGACGAGTTCAAAGACGAGTTCATCAGCATCGAGCACCTGCTGCTGGCTATAGTTGCCGAAGGCAGGGGCGAGGCCGCCGAAATCCTCAAAAGCTTCGGTGTTGACCAGGAGAAGGTACTCCAGGCTCTGCAGAAGCTCCGCGGCGGCCACCGCGTGACCGATGCCAGGGCGGAGAGCAAGTACCGCTCCCTGGAGAAGTACGGGCGCGACCTGACCGAGATGGCCCGCCAGGGCAAGCTCGACCCGGTTATCGGCCGTGATGATGAAATCAAGCGGGTGATGCAGATACTCACCCGGCGCACCAAGAACAACCCGGTGATTGTCGGCGATGCCGGGGTGGGCAAGACGGCTATCGCCGAGGGACTGGCCCAGAAGATTGCCGCCGATGACGTCCCCGATTCCCTCAAAGGGCGCAAGGTGATGGCCCTGGATATGGGGGCGCTGGTGGCGGGGAGCAAGTTCCGCGGCGAGTTCGAGGAGCGTCTTAAGGCGGTCATGGACGAAGTGCGGCAGGCAAAGGGCGAGGTCATCCTCTTCATTGATGAGATGCATACCGTCGTCGGGGCCGGCGCCGCCGAGGGGGCTATCGACGCCAGCAACATGCTAAAACCGGCCCTGGCTCACGGCGAACTGCAGTGCGTCGGCGCCACCACCCTGGATGAATACCGCAAGTTCATCGAAAAGGATAGGGCGCTGGAGCGGCGCCTCCAGCCGGTGTTCGTTAGCGAACCCAGCATTGAAGCTACCATCGAGATACTCAAAGGTCTGCGCCCCCGCTATGAGGCGCACCACAAGGTCAAGATTGAGGACGGGGCGCTGGAGGCGGCGGCCAGATTAAGCCAGCGCTATATCTCCGACCGCTACCTGCCGGATAAGGCGATAGACCTCATTGACGAGGCCGCCTCAAAACTGCGCATCGATACCGAGAGCGCGCCGCCCGAGGTCAAGTCCCTGGAGCAGAAGCTCAAGCAGCTGGTCAACGAAGAAGAGGCCGCCTCACGGCGGCAGGACTTTGAGGGCAGCGCCCAGCTTAAGAGCCAAAGGCTGCGCCTGGAAGAAGAATACAACCAGGCTAAGGGCAAGTGGCTGGAGCAGGAGAAGATTGACGAGATAGTTGACGAAGAAGACATCGCCCAGCTAATCTCCAAGTGGACGGGTATCCCCATCTCCCAGATGCTGGAGGGTGAGGCCGAGAAACTGCTTCATATGGAGGAGCGCATCCACGAAAGGCTGGTAAACCAGGAGGAAGCGGTTACCGCCATCGCCGAGGCAATAAGGCGCAGCCGGGCCGGGCTTAAAGACCCGCGGCGGCCTATCGGCAGCTTTATCTTCCTGGGGCCCACCGGCGTGGGCAAGACCGAGCTGGCCAGGACTCTGGCCCGCTTTCTCTTCGATGATGAGAACGCCATGGTGCGCCTTGATATGTCCGAGTACCAGGAGAGGCACACCGTATCGCGCCTTATCGGCGCCCCGCCGGGATATGTTGGCTATGAAGAGGGGGGACAGCTCACCGAGGCGGTGAGGCGGCGCCCCTACCGGGTGATTCTCCTTGACGAGGTGGAAAAGGCGCACCCTGAGGTCTTCAACAGTCTCTTGCAGATACTCGATGACGGGCGGCTTACCGATGGTCACGGGCGCACCGTAGATTTCAAGAACACCGTGGTCATCATGACCAGCAACGTCGGCGCCGAGCTTATCCGGCGCCAGATGAGCCTCGGCTTCGCCCCCACCAAGGAGAGCAAGGCCGAGAAGCTGGACTACGACACCATGAAGGAGAAGGTGCTGGCGGAGATGAAGAAGACCTTCCGCCCCGAGTTCATCAACCGCATAGACGAGATAATAGTTTTCCATCAGCTGACCGAGAAACAGCTCAGGCAGATTGTCGACCTTCTGGTCAAGGACTTACAAGAGCGCCTCTCCGACCGCAAACTGCTCGTTGAGCTGAGCGATAAGGCGAAATCATGGCTGGCTAAGGAAGGCTACGACCCGGTATATGGTGCCCGGCCTTTAAGAAGGGCCATCGAGCGCTATGTTGAGAATCCGCTTTCGACCAAGCTGCTGAGCGGTGAGTTCAAAGAGGGCGATACGGTCAAGGTTGACCTCGGCGACAAGGGCTTGACCTTTACCGTCAAAGCCAGGACCAAAGCTGCCGCTTAAAAAAGCGGTAAAGCTGACGGTGACAATTCGGGTGATTTAGTGTAAAATCTAGTGCAATAAGCATGAGCCAAAAAGCCAAGCCATCCCAGCCCGAAGAGGTTAAGACATCTCAGCCCGAAGAAGTTAAGCCGCATCGGGCCAAAAGGGATATTTATATCGGCATTGCCACCCTGGTTGTCACCGTGGCCGTTTGCGTGCTGGCTATCGTCTATCAAGACGAATTGATGGAGATAGCCAACCTGGCCGGCTACAGCCTGCTCGGTGTCTTCATTGTCTCCCTTGTTACCGGCAGTGTCTTCGCCTTCGTTGCCATCCCCCTTCCTTACTGGCTTCTGGTGGTCACCCTGTCCAGCGTCCTGGCTCCCCAGTGGGGGCTGTTAGCCCCGGTGCTTGTCGGCCTGACCTCAGCCTTAGCCAACACCCTGGGCCACATGCCCACCTTCATGATTGGCTATGGGGGCGGCAAGACCTACCATGGGATAGCCCGCTTCTTCAGCGCCAAGATTGGTGCCGGGAAAGATAAAGGTGGAAAGCCCGGCTTTTATACCAAGGCCGTTAACTGGGCGAAGCGCCACGGTTCCTGGGCGGTCTTCGTCATGTCGGCGGCATTCAACCCCCTCCATCTGCCGATGACGATTGCTATCGGCTCGCTCCATTATCCGCCTTGGAAATACTTTATTTTCGCCTTCCTCGGTAACTCCGTTAAGAACCTGGTCCTGGCCTTTTGCGGCTATTTCGGGCTGACTTCAATATTCGGTGCCGGTGTTTGAATGAGAGCGTTATGGCCTACCTTGCCCTGTTCATAGCTTTAGGAATATTTCTGGCGATAGCCGGCTGGCAGCTGGCGGTCTGGCTGGTTGAGACCCGGGACAAAAACAGCAAGTATAGAGCCGCCACTGCCTATGCTAAGGAGAGTGGCAAACAGCTCCTTATCGCCGGCGGACCGTGGGGCGTTACCAAAACTCGCCGCCGGCTCAACAAACCGGCTCATGGCAGCGGCGATGTTTGTCTGGACATTGACCGGCGCGCCCTTGGCGGCCACCCCAGGGGGGTAGTGGCTAGCGTTACTCATATTCCCTTCTCGGATAAATGTTTTGGGGCTGCCTTCGCCAGCCACCTGCTGGAGCACCTGCCGACCGTCGCTGACGGCAAGCAAGCCCTGGACGAACTCAACCGGGTAGCCGAGGCTGTTTTAATCGTTTCCCCCTCCCGGCAATCCTTTCCCGGCTGGCTTACGCCGGGCCACCACCTGTGGGTTTGGCAGAAGGGTAGCCTAACCTACTTCAAACAGAGGGGTAAAGCCAGGGGCAAAGACTTCCTGGCCGTGGACTCAAGCGCCAAAGGTTAGTTGTGGCATATTCACTCCGGGCTTGCACTCTTGGCGATTTTCGGCTAAATTAAATAGTGGTTATTGGGGCTGTAGTTCAATTGGGAGAACGTTTGACTGGCAGTCAAAAGGTAGGGGGTTCGAATCCCCCCAGCTCCACCACCAATCCGGAAAACATTACCCGCCTGCCGCCTGTTTGTTCCCCGGTGGTATAAGAGCAGCGCCAGGTTGTGCGGCAGATTTCATGCCGTACTCGTTTATTAAAATAGCCGCCAGGACTATGATATCCACATAGAAAAAGTAGCCCCAGAGACTGCGCCAGGCGAAGAATAGCGGCAAGACGGACAGTATCGGGCCGGCGTAGGGATAGCGGCGGCAGTTGAAGAAGTACCAGATAACGGCCAGGACGAAAAGGCAGACCTCCAGAATAGTGAATATGAGGGGCGATTGAATTTCCAGAAAGCCGCCGCTAACCAGCGATACAATGCCGACACCCAGCGGGAACAGGTTATCCATTGCCGGGGCCATTACCGAGGTTAACCAAAGCTCCGGGTCCATTGCCATAAACGGCGCGTTGGTCACTAAAAATACGGCGGCGATAATAGCCGCGACCTTAATCAGCCCTTTTAAGTCCTCTGTCCTGAAGATGAGGATGAGATAGAAAGGCACGAAGAACCAGGCCACCTGCTTGGTAGCCACTGCCAGTCCCATGAACAGGGCGGACAGCCAGAGGTTTTTCCTGGGCAGTATCCAGGCCAGGAGCAGGAAGGGAAAGTAGAGGAATCCGGTTTCTCCGGCGGCTAAAGAAAGCCATAGTTCGAGGCTGATAAGAAGGGCTCCCAGCAAAAGTATCCGCAGGTTCCGCGGAGCCCGCCAGATAACATAAGCCAGTGCCGGCAGGACCAGAATGAAGTAGATTATTCTTAAGTCGCCTATGCCCAGCAGGACGAAAGGGGCCGGTAATAGAAAACTGCCGGCGGGATAGCCCAGCTTGGACTCGAGTTCGACGGGAATATCCTCGGGGTCCTCTACCGCCTCCTGCCACAGCTGCTCCAGCTGGGCCGTATCGGGGTAGGGGAAGACCTCGGCAAAGATACCTTCTCGTAGTGGAGTCAGTTTGTCAAAAGAACCATTGAATTCAATCATGGCGCTGACGATATTGGCTTCGGCGTATGGGTTCTCGCCGTCCAGGAGGTTGTCGGTGGCTTGATGGCAGAGGGCGGTGGCGTCGTTGTAGGCAAAGATACGGTCAAAAGAGGTAAGTACCTGTTCGGTGTCCCCGTCCGCTTGGTCGATCTGGGCCGGCTCCGAATCGACGACAGATACTACCACGAACAGGCTGGCTCCGGTGAGGACTAAAACGATGAAGATGATTAGCGCCGTGGGCTTGAGCCAGCGCATCTGGTTCCTTAGAAACTGGTCCGCTTTGGGCACGGCTATCAAGAGCAGGGCGGCAAACCAGACCAGCCAAACGAAAACGCCGCTAATCATAAGGATGGGATTGCTTAGAACAAAGCCGATAGCCGAGAGTGCGGCGGCAACGAGCTTAATAACTATGGCAATGAAGAAGAACAGGATTCTGGGTGTGGGGGAGAAGTGAAAAAAGCTGCGCATTCTCCTCTTATAAAAGGGATGGATGGTGTTTGTCAAGCATCGGCGCTTAAGCGATGTTATCCTTAAGGGCGGCGGGTGGGAAAAGCTCTAAAAGGGTTAAAGGGGGCTTTGCTCTCCTCCCCTCCCCCTGTTTTCCTTGGGCCTGTTGTTCGGGCGTACATCAGTGTTTAAGTATAGACCGAAAGAGTTCGCTCTTTTTTCAAAATCTTCCTGAGATTCATCTTCCCAAGGAAGATATTTAAGATCAGGTGGGCTTCGGAAGGCATAAAGCAAAAGATCAATTATTTCTTTCGAGGAATTACCAAGTTTGATGACCGTACCTTTTCTTACCGGGAAAACCTGACCGGTAACAAGAGTTGGAACGTTTGGATAATAAACATTTACCAGAGTGAAAGTAGCTTTTTCTTTGCTTAATTTAACCTTTTCCTCCGAGAGTATCCAACCATAAGAAAGACAGGTCGGTGAATATAAAAAGAGACAGGGACTCAGATGAATTAGTCGATCAATAGTCATTATTTCGCCGGCTCCAAAAAAGAGGCCTAAAACTGGAATCTTAGAAAAGACTCTCCCGACTTTTGTTAATTTCAATACGATTCCCGACAAATACACAATTAGTATGCCAAGCACGATGCCAAAACCGGCATAAACAAACTGTTCCGGGATAAAGAGGTTTAAAAATTTTCTTCCAATGTCTTCTACATTAGTGAACAGAAAAACAATTATATAAATCAACACTGCAACTGGAAGCCAAAAAACGAAACCAAACAATAGAAAAGTAAGCTGATTTTTAACGAACCTTATCGCTTTTCCCATCACTTTCCCCTTCCTGGTCGTATTTTTAGACTAATTTAAGATTAGCATATTTCCACAATTATTCAAAAAGAGTTATTGTTAGCAGAACCGTGAAATGTTGCCAAGAGATTAAGTAACCCCCCCCCAACATTGCGCCTCAATTATAATCTTGCTACAATTAGCCCCAGTAAAATGGCGGCTAACTATAACCCCCAGGAAATTGAAAAGAAGTGGCAGCAGCGCTGGGCGGAGGACAAACTCTACCAGGTCAGCGATGACGACCCCCGCCCCAAGTGGTATGCCCTGACCATGTTCCCCTACACCTCGGGCGACCTCCACATCGGGCACTGGTATGCCATGGCCCCCTCCGATGTCCACGCCCGTTTCAAAAGGATGCAGGGCTATAACGTGCTTCACCCCATGGGCTTTGACGCCTTCGGCCTGCCCGCTGAGAATGCGGCTATCAAGCGCGGCATTCACCCCTTTGTCTGGACGATGCAGAACATAGAGAACATGCGCCGCCAGCTCAAGAGCATGGGCGCCATCTACGACTGGAGCCGCGAGGTCATCACCTGCCTGCCCGAATACTATAAGTGGACGCAGTGGTTCTTCCTGAAATTATACGAGCACGGCCTGGCTTACCGGGGGAAGGCCCAGGTCAACTGGTGCCCTCAGTGCCAGACGGTGCTGGCTAATGAGCAGGTGGTGGAGGGCTTCTGCGAGCGCTGTGGGGCGGCGGTTACCCGGCGGGACTTAGAGCAGTGGTTCTTCCGCATCACCAGGTACGCCGACGAGCTTATGGAGCACGACGGCATCGACTGGCCGGAGCGGATAAAGATAATGCAGAGAAACTGGGTAGGCAAGAGCGCCGGCACCGAGATATCCTTCACCCTTGACCATCCCGATGTGGATGATAAAGAAATCAGGGTCTTTACCACCCGCCCCGATACTGTCTTCGGCGTAACTTTTATGGTCTTAGCTCCGGAGCACCCGCTGGTGGAAAAGCTGACCTCGGCGGAGAAAAGGAAAGAGGTCGAGGCCTATATCGCCAAGTCCCGCCGCCAGACCGAGATAGAGAGGCTATCCACCGAAAGGGAAAAGGACGGCGTTTTTATCGGGGCTTACTGCCTCAACCGGCTTAACGGCGAGAAGGTGCCCATCTGGATTGCCGACTACGTGCTCCTGGGCTACGGCACCGGGGCGGTGATGGCCGTGCCCGCCCACGACGAGCGCGACTTTGCCTTCGCTAAGAGGTATAGCCTGCCCATCAGGGTGGTGGTGGCGCCGCCGGACTGGAGCGGTGGGGAATTAGAGGCAGCCTATATCGAGCCGGGCACCATGGTCAATTCAGACCAGTTCAACAAACTTTCCAGCGAAAAGGGTGCCGAAGCCATCTCCGGTTTTCTGGAGAATAAAGGTTGGGGAAGGCGGGCTATAACCTACCGCCTCCGCGACTGGCTTATCTCCCGCCAGCGCTACTGGGGGGCGCCCATCCCCATGATTTACTGCGATAAGTGCGGCGTCGTCCCCGTCCCCGAAAAAGACCTCCCCGTGCTGTTACCTGAGGACGCCGAGTTCAAGCCCACCGGTGAGTCCCCGCTAAAGTACAATGATGAATTCGTCAAAACCAGGTGCCCTAAGTGCGGCTCTCCGGCCAAGCGGGAGACCGACACCATGGACACCTTCATGTGCTCATCGTGGTATTTCCTGCGCTATGCCAGCCCCCATGATGACAAAGCCGCCTTCGACGCTAAAAAGGTGAAATACTGGATGCCGGTAGACCTCTATACCGGTGGCGCCGAGCACGCCGTGATGCACCTTCTCTACGCCCGCTTCTTTATCAAGGCGCTGCGGGACATGGGACTGGTCGGCTTTGGCGAGCCCTTTGCCCGCTTATTCAACCAGGGGGTTATTATCGCCGAGAAGCAGAAGATGAGCAAGTCCAGGGGCAACGTCATCACCCCCGACGAGTATGTTTCCGAGCTGGGCGCCGATGCCGTGCGCGCCTACCTCATGTTCGTCGCCCCCTGGGAGCAGGGCGGCGAATGGAACGACAGCGGCATCAGCGGCATCAGCCGCTGGCTCAACCGCCTCTGGAACCTGGTCACCGGGGGGTACGGTGAGGGGGGTAAAACAAGTCCTGCCGACAGGGAAAAAGCGGAGCGGGACTTAGCCCGCTTTACTCACCAGACCATCAGGAGGGTAACTCAGGACCTGGAAAAACTGCGCTTAAACACCATGATAGCCGCCCTCATGGAGTTCACCAATTATCTGGCCGCTGCCAGGGATGAAGGCAAGATTGATGTCACCGCCTGGAAAGAGGCGATAGATACCCTGCTCCTGCTTTTAGCCCCCACCGCCCCCCACCTCGCCGAGGAGCTCTGGCAGCAGACAGGCCACGATTACAGCATCCATAACCAGAGCTGGCCCAAGTGGGATGAGGAATTAGCCAGGGACGAGGAGATTACCCTGGTGGTGCAGGTCAACGGCAAGTTGAGAGACCGTATTGCGGTGCCGGCATCCATCACCGAAGACGAGGCTAAAGAGAAGGCGCTTGAGTCGCCGCGGGTCAAGTCTTACATCGGGGGCAAAGAGGTTTTAAAGACGATATATGTTCCCGGTAGGCTGGTCAATCTAGTGGTGCGGTGATTGTTTTAAATCTTTTCCCGCCCCGTTTTTAGCCAGAGTCTTACTTCCCACCCAAACCCACCCTATGGGGGCTGGTGGCTAACCTTTCGCTATTTACTGGGGGAGAAGGGGAATACCACCCCGCTGGGGGGAGGGGGAGAGAAAGTTATAGAAGCCTAGCTTATATGGGTGGGTCAGGGTGGGAGCAAAAACCGTCGTTGGCAATAGGGGTAGGGTAAGAAAAGCCAAAATGTATTATAATAAGGTGGAGTGTGATTGATATGAAAATAGCCTTTATCGGCGGGGGCAATATGGGGGAGGCGATGCTGGCGGCTATTCTGGAAGAAGGTCTGTCTAAACCGGAATCTATCCAGGTGGGCGATGTCAGTCCAGCCCGCCTTGAACATCTCCAGCAGAAATACGGCGTGGCGGTCAAGAAGAGCAATCTGGAGGCTATCTCGGGTAAAGACATTGTCGTGCTGGCGGTTAAACCGCAGAACCTGCCTGGGGTCATGGCCGAGCTTAACGGTCGGCTCAAATCCGCTCAGCTGGTAATATCCATTATCGCCGGCGCCAGAATAGATACCTTATCGGGAGGGCTGAAGCACGGCGCTATCGTCCGGGCTATGCCCAATACTCCGGCCCAGATTGGGGAGGGGATGAGCGTCTGGACGGCAACCGCCGAGGTAACCGAAGAGCAGAAAGGGCTGGCCGGGGCTATCCTGGGGGCGATGGGCAGGGAGCTCTATGTTGATGATGAAGGCTACCTCGATATGGCCACGGCGGTCAGCGGCAGCGGCCCCGCCTATTTCTTTTTGATGGTGGAGTCGCTGGTTGATGCCGCCGTAGAGATTGGCCTTCCCCGGGATATGGCTAAGGAGATGGTGCTGCAGACCATGCTCGGCTCGAGCCGATTTATTCAGGCTTCGGGCGAAGAACCGGCTGAACTGCGCCGGAGGGTTACCTCTCCCGGCGGCACCACCGCCGAGGCCCTGCTCCGTCTGGAGAAGGGCCAGTTCTCCCGGCTGATTAGCCAGGCGGTCAAGGCGGCTTACGATAGAGCCAGAAAATTAGGGGGGTAGTCCTGTTAAAGCAGAGCGATGAACTGGCTTGATATTGTTATTCTGGTAATAATAGTTATCGCCACCTTCCTGGGGCTGTGGATCGGGCTTATCCGGGCCGCCCTTTTCCTGGTGGGGATAATCGTTGGCGTATTCCTGGCCGGGCGCTACTATATCCCTCTTTCCCAGCATTTGTCCTTTATTGGCGACGAGGGTATAGCCAGGGTCGTCGCCTTTGCCATCATTCTGGTCGCGGTGATAGTGGTGGCCCTTTTGCTGGCGCTGCTGTTGAAGTGGCTGACTTCGGTGGTGATGCTGGGCTGGGTCAATCGGCTGGGTGGCGCCGTCTTCGGCCTTTTTCTGGGGACTCTATTCTGCGGCGCCGTTTTAGCCATCTGGGTCAAGTTTTTAGGCAGTGGCGATACTATCGAGGGGTCGGTCCTGGCGCGGTTCCTGCTGGACCGCTTCCCCATGGTGCTGGCGCTGCTCCCCGCCGAGTTCGACTCGGTGCGCGATTTCTTCCGGTAAAGTGGTTTTTAAGCTTTACCCTGGAACTTTCTCCTTAGGGCTGAGCTCACCGGCTTGGGGACAAGGTCGGCAATGTCGCCGCCCAGGCTGGCTGCCTCCTTAAGCAAGCTGGAGCTTAAGAACTGGTATTCCACCCTTGACATCAGGCAGACGAACTCCAGCTCGGGGTAGAGCTTCTTGGTCATCATGGCCATATCAAATTCCCGCTCAAAGTCGGCGCTCATTCTCAAGCCCCGCACCATAGCCTTGGCTTTTACCTTCTTGGCGAAGTCGACGGTAAGCCCGCTGAAGGGCTGCACCTCAACATTGGGCAGGTGGGCTATGGCCTGACTGATGAGTTCCGCCCTCTCCTGGGTAGAGAACAGAACGGGCTTATTGGGGGTGTCGTAGACGCCGATGATTAGCTTGTCAAAGAGCTTGGCCGCCCTGGTGGCGATATCAAGGTGACCGTTGGTTATGGGGTCGAAGCTGCCCGGATAGATAGCAATATTCAAGACTTGCCCTCCTTTTGGTATAATGCGATGCAACTATCGCCGTGGCGACGCTCTTTTAGCCGCTGCAGGGGGGCGTATGATGCTTCCAGGGGGAGGCGGGGAGAGTGCGTCACCACTACGATTGACTCAACCCCGACCAGCTTGGAGTTTGCCAGTTGCTGCACCAGGCTGCCTATAGACGAATCGGCATACGGTGGGTCCATCAGTATAATGCTATACTCCTCCTCCAGAAAGGAAATTGCTTTAGCCACGCTACAGCAATAAACATGAGATTTTTCGGTGAGCCTTGTCTTTTTCAGGTTTTCCCTGATTATACTACAACATCGCGGCTCTTGTTCAACAAAGTCGACCCAGCCGGCGCCGCGAGACAGGGCTTCAATGCCCAGGGCGCCGCTGCCGGAGAAGAGGTCGAGCACCTTTGACCAGTCGCTGGCGGCGGTTTCCAGGATGGAGAAGATTGCCCCTCGCACTAAGTCGGTGGCCGGGCGGGTGCCCGTTCCCTTGGGCACTTTGAGGTGGTGTCCTTTGGCGGTGCCGGCAATAACTCGCATCATTTTTGCTCTTTACTATGATATTAGGTTATAGAGAAGAGGTCAATACGGGGGCTTTGCCCCGCCCCCAGGTCTTTCTTCCCACCCTAGCCCACCCAAAAGAGGTTTTACCTCTCTTACAACTCTCTATGCCCCACCCCGAAGGGTGGGGGGTTAAGCATTCCTTCCTTTAAGGGCGGTGGGTGGGAAAAGATTCAAAAGGGTTAAAGGGGTTTTTTAACTTTGGTCTCTCTTCCCACCCGGCCCGCCCCGTAGGCTTTGTTCTTAAACCGCTATTTTAAGGGGTTTTTAAAGAGGGGGCTAACCCCTCTAGGGTGGGTGGGTATGGGAAACAAAACCTAAAGAGCCCTCTCCCCGAGGTTTAAGGAGCGACGCTCCGAAGGGTGGGTCTGGGTGGGACGAAAAAGTTCCGCCTTAAAAAGCCATAGGGTGAAAATACCTAAGTCAAAACCTGCTTTCCAATGCCCGAAACTCTTGCCCTAAAAAAGTTGAGTATGATATACTGGTAGCCGTCATCGCTAGATAGGGAGGAATATACTTGCTGGCGGATTATGGCTACATCGGCTTACTTCTGGTAGTTGCCATTTTCTTTGCCCTTACCACTATTCTTCTTCCCTTTTCCCTCAGCCTGCCAGCGCGCCTGGTCATCTACTTCCGCCGCTTGAACCAGTTTCTGCAGACCCGCTATCCCTTCCTTTCCAAATTCGTTCCCCGTCTTCCCTCGTTCCCCAAGTACATGCAGGTTGTTCCCTATAAGCCCAATCCGGTCAAAAGCTCCACCTTTGAGTGCGGCATGGATACCATAGGCACGGCCTGGGTGCGCTTTAACTTCCGCTATTATTTCTACGCCCTGCTGTTCATCGCCCTTGACATCCTGGTCGTTTTCCTCTACCCCTGGGCGGTTGAACTGAAAGGGCTGGGGCTTTTCGGACTTATCGCCGTGCTGATTTTTATTGGCGTCGTCGTTATCGGCTATATCTATGCCTGGAAGAAGAAGGTGCTGGAATGGAAGTAGACGAGGTCTATTCCAGCCGTAAGCTCGATGAGGTTGAGGGCAAGGCGATAAACGAGCTGATTGCTCGCTCTCAAGAGACTATCCCCGACCCCGACGGCTGGCTGGATGAGGAGCTCAAGCGCAATATCCTGCTGACCACGGTGGATGCCGTAATCAACTGGGGGCGGCGCTCTTCGATGTGGCCGGTGTTCTGTTTCCCGGCCTGCTGTGCCTTTGAGTTTATGACCACGGCCGCCTCTCGCTTCGATATTTCCCGCTTCGGCATGGAGATTGTCCGTGCCTCGCCGCGCCAGGCCGACCTGATGATTACCGCCGGCACCCTCACCTGGAAGATGGCGCCCCAGGTGAAGAGAATCTACGACCAGATGGCGGAGCCGAAGTGGGTGATAGCCATGGGGGCCTGCGCCATCAGCGGCGGCATTTTTCGCTCCTCTTATAGCGTGGTGCCGGGGTATAACCGCATAATCCCGGTCGATGTCTATGTGCCCGGCTGTCCGCCCCGCCCTGAAGCCCTGCTTTACGGTATAGGAATGTTACATAAAAAGATAGCCAAAATGAGTATTACCTCCGGGGATGGTGAATAGAGATGACGCTAGCCCTTTCTGGTGAAAAGATAGCCAGGCAAATCGAGAAACGTTTCCCCGAGAGCGTTATCGAGTCGGGGGCAGACAGCCTGCTGGTCAAGGGCGATTCATTACTTGAGGTAGCCGCTTACCTGAAGAGCACCCCCGGGCTTGACTTTGATTACCTCACCGCCATCACCGCCGTTGATTACTATGACTACTTTGAGGTGGTCTACCAGCTTACCTCGCTAAAACATAACCACGGCCTGGTGGTAAAGACCAGGTGCTATGACCGCGATAACCCTGTCCTGCCCTCGGTGGTCAGTCTTTGGCGGGGCGCTGATTTTCAGGAGAGGGAAATCTACGACCTTATGGGGATTAGCTTTGAGGGGCACCCCAATCTGAAGCGCATCGTCCTCTGGGAGGGCTTTGAAGGGCATCCCCTGCGCAAGGATTTTCTGTAAAGGAGATTTTTTAACAATTTTAGAGCTTTTCCTGCCCGCTGCTCTTAACAAGAAAGGGGTAGGGGAATAAAAGAGGGGGGTTTTAGAGGTCTTGCTTCCCACCCTAACCCACCCTCAAAGGCTTTGCCCTTAACCTTTTTAAGGGAGGGAATGTAAGAGAGGCTTACCCCCCACCCTTCGGGGAGGGGGAAAAGAGAGTTCAAGAGGGTGCAGCCCTTTTGGGCGGGCCAGGGTGGGAAGAAAAACTTAAGGGGAGGGGTAGCAGGTAAATCTTAAGACGATGGCAGCTACTAAAGAAGTAATAGTCAAGACCGAACCCTTCGTGGTCAATTTCGGCCCCGTCCATCCCAGCACCCACGGCGTCTTCCGCATGAGGGTCACCCTGGACGGCGAGGTCATCATTGACATGGAGCCGGTCTTCGGCTACCTCCACCGCGGCATTGAGAAGCTGGCTGAGGAGAGGACCTACGGCGGCTGCATCCCCTTGACCGACCGCCTGGACTACCTGGCCTCGATGAGCAACAACCTGGCTTACTGCCTGGCGGTGGAGAAGCTGGCCGGGATTGCCGTCCCGGAGCGGGCGGAGTACATCAGGGTAATTATGGCCGAACTCCAGCGCATCGCCAGCCACCTGGTTGCCGTCGGCGCTTTCCTCAACGACTGCGGCGCCTTTATGACCCCTATTCTCTATATGCTCCGCGAAAGGGAGAGGATTTTAGACCTCTTTGACATGGTCTGCGGCCAGCGCCTGACCTATAACTATATGAGGGTCGGCGGCGTCAGCCAGGATATCCCTGAGGAGTTCATGCCAGCGCTGAAGAAGTTCGTCAAGGAGATGCCGGGCTGGATTAACGAGTACGAATGGCTGCTCAAAGAGAACGAGATACTGCTGGCGCGCTCCAAGGGCGTCGGCATCCTGCCCAAAGAACTGGCCGTCAATATTTCGGCCAGCGGCCCGGTGCTCCGCGCCAGCGGGGTCAAGTGGGACATCCGCAAGGCCGACCCCTACTCTATCTATGACCGCTTTGATTTTGATATTCCTACCGGCACTGCCGGTGATTGCTATGACCGCTACCGGGTAAGAATTGAAGAGATGCGCCAGAGCCTGCGCATCTTAAATCAGGCGATGAAGGGCTTACCCCAGGGCGAGGTGAGGAGCGAAGTGCCCCATATTATTTACCCGCCGGCGGGGGAGGCCTACGCTCATATTGAAGCCCCCCGCGGCGACCTTGGCTTCTACCTGGTCTCGGACGGCTCCATCGCCCCATATCGTTTTCACGTGCGGGCGCCGACCCTGATCAACCTGACCGCCTTAAGCGATATGATGCGGGGCTGGAAGGTGGCCGACCTTATCCTTATCTTCGGCAGTATTGATATCTGCTTGGCCGAGGTGGACCGATGATGACAATGACAACACTGCCTCCGGACTGGCCGGGCAACTTCTGGGCGCACTGGGCCATATTTGCCGTTATCATCATCGTTTTCGTCCTGCTTATGTTCATGGTCTTCGTCTGGCTTGAGCGCCGGGCGATGGGGATTATGCAGGCCAGGCTCGGGCCCAACCGCGCCGGGCCCTTCGGCATTTTCCAGCCGGCCGCCGACGGACTTAAAGTGATGCTCAAAGAAGACATCGTTCCGGCTAAGGGCGATAAGGTCGTCCACTGGCTGGCGCCGTTGGTGGCGGTGGTGCCGGTGCTGATGATTTTTGCCGTGGTCCCCTTCCAGGGCGGCGCCATCCTGGCCGACCTCAATATCGGCATTCTGTATATCGTGGCTATCAGCTCGGTGGCTACGGTGGGGGTGTTCATGGCGGGGTGGGCTTCCAACAACAAGTACTCCCTCCTCGGCGCCATGCGCCAGGTAGCGGCCGTGGTCAGCTACGAGATACCGGTGGTGCTGTCTGTCGTCGGCGTTATATTGCTTACCGGCTCGCTCTCCATGCAGCAGATAGTGATGGCTCAGGATGTTCCCTTTATCCTGTTACAGCCGCTGGGCTTTCTCCTCTTTTTCATCGGCGCCCTGGCCGAGATTAACCGCGCCCCCTTCGACCTCATGGAGGCCGACTCCGAGCTCGTGGCCGGCTTTCACATTGAGTACTCGGGGATGAAGTTCGCCCTTTTCTATCTGGTGGAATACGGCGAGGCGCTGGCAATATCGGCCATCGTCACCACCCTTTTCTTGGGCGGCTGGAGAGGCCCCCTCTTGCCCCCCTGGCTCTGGTTCCTGGTCAAGGTCGGGCTGGTATTCTTCGTTATGGTGTGGATAAGGACCACCGTACCCCGGGTCAGAATCGACCAGCTGATGGCGCTGGCCTGGAAGTTCCTCTTCCCCCTGTCCCTGTTGAACCTGATTATCACCGCCGTGGAGATATTGGCCTGGCCTTCAGTTTCACCCTGGGTGCTGGTGCCGATTAATTTTGCTATCATGATAGTCCTGATACTCCTGTGGTCAAGACTCTTTAAGTTAGGCTGGGGTAGAGTTGAAGTTTGAGCGTTACGGAATAGGCATCGCCAAGGGCTTAGCGGTAACGATAAGGCACCTGCTGAGGCGTCCGGTAACCACCCAGTACCCGGAGCAGAGGCTCAACACCTCGCGCCGGATTCGGGGTAACGAGCTTATCTGGGATAAAGATAAGTGCACCGGTTGCGCTACCTGCGCCAAGACCTGCCCTCAGGGGAGCATTGAGATTGTAACCTCGGTCATGATTGATGAGAATAAATACCAGGTTGAGAAGTTCGAGGTCGATACCGGCTACTGCATCTTTTGCGGGCTGTGCGTGGAGGCCTGCCCCTACGATGCCCTCTTCATGGGCTACAGCTACGAGCGGGCTAAGTATCGGCGGGGGGAGCTGGTGATGGCTAATGAGGCTTTATTAGCCTCGGCGGAGCGCCAGCCCAGCGGCTATGCCCGCCCCGAGGTTGCCGCCGCCTTACCCAAGCAGTCGTTACTTCTGGACAATGATAGGGGGAAGAGGTAATGGGCGTTGACATTGCCTTCTGGATACTGGCGGTAGTGGGGGTAGGCGCCGCACTAGCCGTGGTCTCCCTCCGCGACGTCTTCCGGGCGGCCCTGTCACTGGTGCTCTGTTTCCTGGCGGTGGCTGGAATCTATATAACCTTGAGCGCCGACTTCCTGGCGGCGGTGCAGATTTTGATATATGTCGGCGCCATATCGGTATTGATTATCCTGGCTATCATGCTGACCAGGGAAGTCCGGCGGGGCAGCCCCTCGGGCAAACTGCGGATTCCGGCTTTCATCGTTGCCGTGCTCTTCTTCGGTGGGGTGGCTTTCGCCCTGCTCAATACCACCTGGCAGGTATCGGGAGTCCCGCCCCTGGAGCCGACCACCCCGGCCATCGCCGAGCTGCTTTTCGGCGAAGGGGGCTTTATCCTGCCCGTGGAGATTGCCCCTATTCTCCTGCTGGCGGCAATTCTGGGGGCTATCGTCCTGGTGAGGGAGAAGTAAACAATGAGCGTGGGTTTAGAGCATTATCTGATACTTTCGGCAATCATCTTCTCCATCGGGCTCTATGGCGCCCTGTCCAAGCGCAACGCCATAGTCATCCTGATGTCTATTGAGCTTATGCTCAATGCGGTCAACATCGCCATGGTCGCCTTCTCCCGCTATATCGTGCCCCTGCTGCTGACGGGGCAGGTCTTTGCTATTTTCGTTATGGTGGTGGCCGCCGCCGAGGTGGCGGTGGGCCTGGCCATAATAATCTCCATATATCGCCACCGAGAGACCATAGACGTCACCAAGATAGACTTATTGAAGTGGTAGTTTAAGGGGGTAATTAAAAAGGGCGCCCCCCTTTAGGGTGGGTTCGGGTGGGAAGCCGAACCCGGGGTGCGGCAAATACTGTCGATGCCATTCTGCTATAAAGGAGGCAAAACTATGAACAAGGGTAACGTAGGCGCACTGGGTGGAGTAATCTGGTTCATGGGCTGGTTGTTCACCATCGGCTTTGCCAACCTGGTCTGGTGGAAAATCATCCTGGGCATCGTCGTCTGGCCCTTCTATCTCGGCGACGCCGTGCTGGAACTGCTTTAGGATAGTTTGGTATTTTAGAGCTTTTCCACCCACCACCCTTAAATTAAGAAAGGGGTATGAAGTAAAAGAGAGGGGTTTTAAAGGTCTTATTTCCCACCCTAACCCGCCCTCTCAGGTTCTTCACCAAGGAAGACGGAGGTGGGGTTGAAAGGGAATAGTAAAATAGGGACTTGATATTTGGTATCTATTCCCGCCCACCGCCCTTAAAGGAAGGGAATGTAAGAGAAGCTTAATCCCCCACCCTTAGGGGAGGGGTAGGGAGTTGTAAGAGGGGTAAAAACCCCAGCACGGCAGGGCGGGCTGGGTGGGAAGAAAAACAACCGATAAAGATGGGGTGAGGTAGAAACTTAAATAATGTGGGTAGAAGTTAAAAAAGCCAATAGCCTGATGATGGCCGAGATGTGGAAGGAACTCTTTGAGGGTGAGGGAATACCCACCCGCATCCTGCCCGCCTCCGGCGGGCCTCCGGGCCGTGAGTTAGCCACCTATTCTATCCTGGTGCCCCAGGATAAGGAACACGTCATCCAGGAGGTATTAAGGAAGCAGTAATGCCGAGCGCACTGGTCTGGCTTATATTTCTATTGCCCTTTTGCTCCTTTATCATAGTAGCGCTTTTCCTGCGGCCCTTCTTCAATGACCGGCCCAGGCTGGGCGGCTACGTCACCATCGCTTCCCTCCTCGGCTCCTTCGGCCTTTCCGTTTGGGCGCTGACCGAGGTGATGGCTGCCCCCGGACACTCTTTGGCCATCCCCGATGTCAACTGGGTGATTATCGATGGCGGGCTTACCATTCACCTGGGGCTGATACTGGACTCGCTGACGGCGGTGATGCTCATCGTGGTCACCCTGGTCAGCCTGATGGTGCAGATTTACTCCCAGGGCTATATGAAGGGCGACCCCGGCTATCACCGCTACTTTGCCTTTATGTCGCTGTTTACCGGCTCAATGCTGGGCCTGGTTTTAGCCGATAACCTGCTCTTCGTCTATGTCTTCTGGGAGATGGTCGGCTTATGCTCCTATTTACTTATTGGCTTCTGGTTCCACCGCCCGGCGGCGGCTAACGCCGCCAAGAAGGCGTTTATCGTTACCCGCCTGGGCGACTTCGGTTTCCTGGCGGCGATACTGCTTTTGTTCTTCAACACCGGCACCTTTGACATCGGCCAGCTCCACTCTCTGGCTGTCACCGGGGCTCTGGCCGGCACCACCCTGACCTGGGCGGCTATCGGCATCTTTGCCGGCGCCGTGGGCAAGTCGGCCCAGTTCCCCTTACATACCTGGCTTCCCGACGCTATGGAAGGCCCCACCCCGGTCAGCGCCCTCATCCATGCCGCGACCATGGTCGCCGCCGGCGTCTTTCTGGTGGCGCGCACCTTCCCCCTCTTTTCCCACTCGGTTGAAGCCCTGACCACGGTGGCGGTTGTCGGCGGCTTTACCGCTATCTTCGCCGCCACTATGGGCTTGGTGATGACCGATATCAAGCGGGTGCTGGCCTATTCCACTATCAGCCAGCTGGGCTATATGATGCTGGGGCTGGGGGCGGGGGGCATCGTCATCGGCATCTTTCACCTCTTCAACCACGCCTTCTTCAAGGCCCTGCTCTTTCTCGGCGCCGGCAGTGTCAACCATGCCACTGGCACCTTTGATATGCGGAAGATGGGCGGACTGCGCCGCTTTATGCCCTGGACCTATGCCACCTTTCTTATCGCCAGTTTGAGCATCGCCGGCATCTGGCCGCTGGCTGGATTCTGGAGCAAGGACGAGATTCTGGTCGCTTCGCTGGAGAACCAGCCGGTGCTCTTCTATCTGGCGATGATAACGGTCTTTATGACCGCCTTCTATATGTTCCGGGTGGTCTTTATGACCTTCGGCGGCAGCTACCGCGGCGGCGCCGCCGAGGCTCACGGCAAGCCCCACGAATCGCCCTCGGTTATGGTCATGCCCATGGTGGTGCTGGCCATCCTGGCGGTGGTCTCCGGCTTCTGGAACGTTACCGGCAATTTTGGCGCCCTTTTCGGTCACGGCGAAACTCAGAGCTTTGCCGACGGCTTTCTGGGCATCCTGCAGCACCCCTTGCCCTGGATATCGCTGATGCTGGCCGGCTTAGGTATCCTGCTTGCCTACGTCATCTATAGCGCTAAGTGGCTATCGGCGGAGAGCATTGGCAGGGTGTTCAAGCCATTGTATACCCTGTTCTACCGCAAATACTGGCTTGACGAGCTCTATGAGAAGGTCTTTGTGGGCAAGGTCCTGGTCGGGGGCTTCTTTGCCGGCCTGCAGGGTTTTGATAGATATGGCGTCGATGGTGCCGTAAACGGCATCGCCAACGGGGCTATGGCTGCCGGCAAAGCCATCAGGAAAGCCCACAGCGGGCAACTGCAATTATACGGGCTTTTCATCGGCATCGGTATTATCGTCATTGTCGCCTGTTTGTATTTCTTTGGATAAGGAGATTTTTAACAACCTATCCCCCTTTGGGGGATAAAGGGGGTGGTGAGAAGATGCTGGCTAAGAATGTACTTAAGATGGTATCGGCGGTGAATTATAAGGATGTTAAGGAATTACAGTCTATGTTGACTCCTAAGGGCTTACGGCCTAAGTTAGACCTTTATAATAAGCTTTATGGTACTGATGATTTGGGCTCTGCATTTACCCCTGACGAGATTGAGGCGTTTGAGCGCAGTAACGAATGGCGTCAACATGTGATTGGTCAATTTGAGCAAGTCCTGTATAAGTCGGAGAGATTTATTGAAGCGTTGCTAGCGTCAGGAAGGGGTGTAGATCGTCCAGTTTATAGTAAGGCTTTGCTGAAGGTAAGGGAGTTGCAAAATGCGTTATATGAGGATTAAAGGGGGAGTGAGAGAAGCTTAGACCCCACCCCTAAGAGGTGTTGTAAGAGAGGCGTTAGCCTCTTTTGGGTGGGCTGGGTGGGAAAAAGGACAAAAGTTAAAAACGGGGGAGGGGTGGATATTAAAAATGTCTACAGGAGAAAGGTCGATTGGACTTTAATTACCTTAGCTGGATAATCTTCCTGCCGGCGGTGGGGGCAATCCTCATTGCCTTCATCCCCCGCCTGTCGCCCAAGAAGATAAAGAGCCTGGCGGCTATCTTTACCTTTGTGCCGCTGGCTCTGTCTATCTATCTCTTCACCATCTTCGACCGCTCCTCAGGCGCCATTCAGTTTGAGGAGACGCTCTCCTGGATTCCGGCCATCAACGCTAACTACCACCTGGGCGTTGACGGCTTGAGCCTGCCCCTGGTGGTGCTGATGGCTCTCCTCGGCTTTCTAGTAGTATTAATCTCCTGGAAGGTTGACTTGAGACCCCGTGAGTACTTTGCCTGGCTGCTGCTTCTGGAGACCAGCATTCTGGGGGTTTTCTGCTCCCTTGACCTGCTTCTCTTCTTCCTCTTCTGGGAGATAGAGGTCATCCCCATGTATTTCTTAATCTCCATCTGGGGGACGGGGAGGAAGGAATACTCGGCGATAAAGTACGTGGTCTACACCCTGTTCGGCAGCGCCATGATGCTGGCTGGCATCCTCAGCCTTTATTTTACCACCGGCAGTTTAAACATGGTGGAGATAGCCCAGGGGGGCTTAGGCATGGTGCAGATGGTCATGCCGGCGACGGCTATCTTCTTCCTGCTCTTAGTCGGCTTCGCCGTGAAGCTGCCCGTTTTCCCCTTACATACCTGGCTGCCCGATGCCCACACCGATGCCCCGACGGCGGTGAGCGTGGTGCTGGCCGGGGCACTGCTTAAGATGGGCGGCTACGGCATGATTCGGGTCTGCGTTAGCTTCTTCCCCGCCGTCGCCCAGCAGTATGCCCTTCTCCTGATAATACTGGCCGTCATCAGCATTCTCTACGGGGCGGCGGTAACCCTAAGGCAGACCGACTTAAAGAGGCTGATTGCATACAGCAGCATCAGCCATATGGGCTATGTCCTTCTGGGCATCTTCGCTCTGGGGCAGGTGAGTATGGTGGGGGCTGGTCTGCAGATGTTCAGCCACGGCATTATCACCGGGCTGCTCTTTGCCATGGCCGGCCTGGTGATGCACAACGCCGGGGAGCGGAATTTAAATAAGCTGGGCGGCCTGGCCCGGCAGATGCCGATTATCGTCGTTGTCTTTTCGGTGGCGGGGGTGGCTTCTCTGGGGCTGCCGACTACCAGCGGTTTTGCCGCCGAGTTCCTGGTCTTTGTCGGCAGCTTTTCCAGCAGCGTGGTCGCCGGGATGCAGGTCTATACTATCCTCGGCGTGCTGGGCATCGTCATCACCGCCGGCTATATCCTGTGGATGCTGCAGAGGGTATTCTACGGCCAGCCGCTGAAGCAATTCGCCAAGGCTAAGGACGCCGATATTCTGGAGCGGGTATACATGTTTGTTTTCGTGGCCGTGATTATGGGGGTCGGCATCTACCCAGCCGTCCTGACCGACGTCATTAAGGCGGGCATTGCGCCCGTAATGGGGTTACTAGGTGGTTAAAGCATGTTGAATTTTGGGCTGATTATACCGGAGCTGACTCTGGCGGCTACGGCCATCATTGTCATCCTGCTTGACCTGTTTATCCAGCGCAAGGGGGTGCTGGCGGTGGTCGGTATTGTCGGCGTGGTGGTAGCCGCCGGCTTCGCCATAGCCATGTGGGGGGGCAGCTCTCAGCTTATCTTTAACGATATGCTGGTGGTGGACAACTTCGCCGTCTTCTTCAAGCTGCTGTTCCTGGTTATCGTCGCCCTGGTAATGCTGGCCTCGACGGACTATGTCTCCAAGCTCTCCCGCTTTCAGGGGGAATACTACGCCCTGGTGCTTTTATCTGCCCTGGGCATGATGCTGATGGCGGCCACCTCCGAGTTAATCTCCATCTATATCGCCCTGGAGCTGACCAGTATCTCTTTATATGCCCTGGTCGGCTTTCTCAAGGACCCCAAATCAACCGAGGCCTCGTTAAAGTATCTGTTGCTGGGGGCGGTGGCTTCGGCGGTGCTGCTCTTCGGCATGGCGCTGGTCTTTGGCTTCACCGGCCAGACCCAGCTGGGGGAGATTGCCCGGTCTATCCAGGGCATGTCGCTATCGGGCGTGATGTCCAGCCCCGGGCTTATCCTGGGCATGGTCTTGATGATAGCCGGCTTCGGCTTTAAGATTGCCGCCGTTCCCTTCCACATGTGGGTGCCCGATGTTTACGAGGGGGCGCCGACGCCGATAACCGCCTACCTCTCGGTGGCCAGCAAGGCGGCTGGCTTCGCCGTTATCCTGCGCATTTTCTATTCCGCCTTCGGCCTTCCCTCCTGGCTGAGCCTGGACTGGGGTCTGGTCTTCGCCGTGCTGGCGGCTATCGGCATGACCCTGGGCAATATCATTGCCCTTCCCCAGACCAACATCAAGCGCATGCTGGGTTACTCCAGCATCGCCCAGGCGGGCTACCTCATGGTGGGGCTGGCTGTGGTGGGGATTGCCTCCGCCGCCGATGTTGTCGGCAGGAGTGCTCTCCTCTTCTTCCTGGCCAGCTACGCCCTGACCAACCTGGGCGCCTTTACCGCCATTATCGCCATCTCTAACAAGGTTAACAGCGACCTGATTAAGGACTATGCCGGCATGGGCCGGCGGGCGCCGCTGCTGGCTCTGGCGCTGACCCTGTGCCTTATCTCCCTGATTGGCATGCCCCCCGCCGCCGGCTTTATGGCTAAGTTCTATATCTTCAGCGGGGCGGTGCAGCACGACCTGCTCTGGCTGGTGATTATCGCCGTCATCAACAGCGTGATATCGGCTTACTATTATCTGCGAGTGGTCAAGGTGATGTGGACGGGTAAGCCGGCTTCAGCGGCCAAGGTGCCTTCTTCGGGGGCTTTGAGGGTGGCTCTGGGTTTGTCCTGCTTGGGCGTTTTGTTTTTGGGTATTGTCCCCGGCTTTGCCATGAAGCTCGCCGAGATGGCGGCTAAGATGTTCGGGTTTTAGGTTTTGCTTCCCATACCCACCCGCCCACAAGGGTTTTTACCCTCTTGAACTCTTCAGCCCTTCCCCTCCATTTTTTATCGGTTGTCTTTCGTCCCACCCGGCCCGCCCTACAGGGGTCACCCCTTTAAGACCCTCTCAAGTCGTGATGTTCCCTTCGGAAGGGGGAGGGGTAGCTTTTTCAAGGAGCGCAGCCTTTGAGGGTGGGTCAGGGCGGGAAGGGAGACCTTTAAAACCCCCGATAAGGAGTTAATAGAGGTCTAGCCTCTATTGGGTGGGAGGGTGGGAAAGAAGACAACTGGGGGAGGGGAGGGCTAACGCCCCTTTTCTTTGCCGTGAGAATTGGTGTATAGTTTTGGTTAACCGCTAAAGTAAAGCAATCTCTAGCTTAAGGAGGCAAAAATGTTGTTCTATGTATTCCTGCTGGCGGCCATCGTCTTAATCATCCTGGCCATAGTCAAAATCGGTAGCCTGGCCTTTCAGCTTACCGGCATGGAGCCCAAAATGGCCATGTTCCAGTCCCTCTCCGCCTTCACCAATACCGGCTTTACCACCAGCGCCGCCGAGGACGTGGTGCGGAACCGCAAGAGGCGGGTGATAGCCACCGTCCTGATTATCATGGGCTATATCGGCATCGTCGGTGTCATTGTAACCCTGGTTCGTTCCTTCGCTATCGAGGCCGGCACCTGGCTGCCCACTCTAAAGCGCCTGGTCTTTGTCCTTCTGGGTTTGTATGCCCTCTATTTTATATTCATCTTCACCCCGCCGGGCCGCAAGCTGGGCAAGAAGTTCGCCCGCTATCGCCAGCGGCAGAATAAAAAATAGGGGTTTGTTGACTGGACTGCCCAGTATGGTATGATAGCCCTACAGGGCGTGCCCAAAGACCGGGCTTGAATATAAGGAGAAAAGAACATGTTGATACTAAAGAGGCTACTGGTATTATCTCTGGCGTTGGTCCTGGCCCTTGCCTTTGTCGGTTGTGAGGGACTCCCTCAAGGAGAGATAGACCAGATAATCGCTGGCGCCACCGCGTCCCAGTTTGATACCGTCAGCTTTGATATGCATATGCTGATGGAGGTGGGTGTGACCGGAGAGTCCTCGACCGTGACGACCTCAATCTCCTTTGATATAACTAATGGCGTTATGGATGTGGTCAATGAGGAAATGTATTATGCAATGGCTATTATGATGGATATACCGTTGATGGGTGAACAGGAATTGGCCGGGGACGTTTACCTCGTTGACGGCTGGATGTACACCAGGATGGAGTTCTTCGGCTTGGGTGAACAGTGGGCGAAGACGGAGGTAAACGAGGAGACCTGGCAGCAGCAAGACCCCCTTAGCGGGCAACTGGAGTTCCTGGCCGCCGCCGTCGAGGTTAATTATCTGCGCACCGAGACGGTAGATGACGTTGAGTGCTATCTTTTTGAGATAGTGCCCGATATGGAAGCCTTAGGCGAGCTGTTGTCCGAGGAGACGGCGGGCATGGGAATGATAGACTTCAGCCAGTTTGACCTGGCCGAGCTGTGTGCGGATTTGTCGGTTAAAGAGTGGATAGCCGTAGACAGCTCCCTGCTTATGAAGGCTGAGATTTACCTGGCTCTGGAGATGAGCGCCAGCGAGGCGGGCGTCAGCGAGGAGGGAATTGATAGCGTGACCACGGAGGTGACGATGGTGGTGAACTTCCACAACTACAATGAGCCGGTCTTCATAGAACTGCCTCCGGAGGCACTGGAGGCCGAGGAGTTGCCCGATTAACCGCACCCGTGGCTTTGTCAACCAGAACCGCTTCCGGTCGGGCCGGGCGGTTAAGAAGCTGGGCAAGACCAGGCCGGTGGGGCGTGAAAAGAGGGCCAAGAAGTGAAGCGGCGATTTAGCTGGCCATTATTCTGGGCGCTGGTGGCAGTTTTCGTTGTCATCGCCTGTCTCTTTCTCGTTCCGCGGTTTAGAGAGTCGCTGGGCGGCTCCTGGTTGTTTCTGACGCCGCTTATCATCTTCTTCCTCTTGGGCGTTGCCCTTATCGTTTTCACGCTTTTGGAGAAAGTAAGCGGCAGGCTTAAAAAATTCCTTTTGCTGACAGGGGCTTCCGCCGCCGGTTTTTTCCTCTTCGTCCTCCTGCACAACGCCTTTTACGCTCTGGGCACGGTGAGCGGTGACCTGTCGATAATAGGCCCCCTGGTGGACTTCCTTGATGCCGCCTTCTTCTTCATGGCCATCCCGGTCTGTCCCCTGGGGTTTCTGGTGGGGGCTATCGGCAGCGTCGTGCTCCTCCTCAAAAGCTCAGGCTCAAGCTGACCGCCCATACGCCGCCTTGACACCTAAAGGGGGCGATGTTACACTTCCCTTGCTTTTCGGAAGCGATGTTTTCCTTATAAGTTACTTAAGCGGGTCATAGCTCTATGAAGAGGATTGGCGTTCTATATCACCCCATGATTAAAGCCGCCCATACCCTGGCTGGGGAGGTAAAGGATTTTCTAACCGCTAAGGGGGTATCGGTATGGCTGGGCTCCGCCTGGGAAGGGGAGGAGGCCAAGTCTCAGCTCAAAGGCACCGAGCTGATTATTACCGTCGGCGGCGATGGCACTATCTTGAGGGCGGCTCAGGTAGCGGTGGCCGCTCAAATCCCGATTACGGGGATTAATCTGGGCAAGCTGGGCTTCATGACCGAGCTCAGTGCTGATGAGTTCAGGGAGAAGCTGCTGGCTTTACTTGAAGGCAAAGGCTGGCTGGACGAGCGGGCTATGCTCGAAGCCGAGCTTGACACAGGCTCGGGGCCGGTGAGCACCTTCTATGCCCTGAACGATGTGGTGGTGGCGCGGGGGGCGATAGCCCGGGTGGTCTATGTGGAAGCCAGCATTGACGGCGAGCCGCTGACCACCTATAAGGCCGACGGCGTTATCGTGGCTACCGCCACCGGTAGCACCGGCTATTCGCTATCTGCCGGCGGCCCTATCCTCCATCCCCAGGCTCAGGAATTCCTGCTGGCGCCGATACTGCCCCACCTCAGCCTGGCTTACCCCCTGGTATTGCCGTCCGGGGCGGCGGTCAAACTGCGCCTTACTACCCACCATCAGGCGGGCTTAAGCGTTGACGGCCATGTAAACCTGCCGCTGGAGAGCGGCGCCGTCATTAGCGTCAAGCGTAGCTCCAATAGCGGCCGTTTTTTGAGGATTCATCCTCAAGCCGCTTTCTATAGCTCTCTGGAGCAAAAATTGAAAGGGAAACAAAACGTTGAAGGTAGAAAAAGCTAAAATAGGCGATGTCCCCCAGATGCACCAGCTCATCAACTACTTTGCCGAAAAGGACGAGATGCTGCCCCGCTCTTTGAGCGAGCTCTATGAGACCATAAGGGACTGCTTCGTGGTCAGGGAGGGGGAGAAGGTGGTTGCCTGCGCCACCCTGCATGTTTTCTGGTCGGACCTGGCTGAGATAAGGTCGCTGGCGGTAGCCGAGGACAGCCAAGACAAGGGCATCGGCGTCCAGTTGATTAAAGCCTGCCTTGAGGAAGCCGGGGAGCTCGGCATTGAAACCCTCTTCTGCCTCACCTATAAGCCGGCCCTTTTTGAGAAGCTCGGCTTCTCTATAGCCGATAAGATGGAGCTGCCGAGGAAGGTATGGACTGAGTGCTACCGCTGTCCCAAGTTCCCCGATTGCGACGAAATAGCTCTTATCTATCACCCGGAGGTCTAGCTTGGCTGAGGAAGAAACGCTCTCCCGCCGAACGGTCTATGAGGGGCGAGCGGTAAATCTGCGAGTCGATACCGTCAGGACGGCCGGCGGACGGCAGACGACGCGGGAGATTGTGGAGCACAGCGATTGCGTGGCCGTTATCGCCGTTGACGATGAGGACAATATCCTGCTGGTAAGCCAGTTCCGCAAGCCGATAGAGAAAGAGCTGCTGGAGATACCGGCTGGCGGCATCGACCCCGGCGAGACCCCGGAGGACTGCGTCCGCCGCGAGATGCGCGAGGAGACCGGCTTTCTCCCCCAAAAAGTAGAGCGGCTGGGCGGCTTCTACTCCGTTCCCGGTTACGGCACCGAATACCTCCATCTTTATCTGGCCACCGAGCTTGTCTCCAGCCCGCTTCAGGCCGAGGACAGCCAGAGTATCACCCTGGTGCGGGTGCCGTTAGAGCAGATTCGGGGGCTTATCGCCTCGGGTGCTATCTGTGATGCCAAGAGCATCGCCGGACTGCTCACCTTCCTGGAATATCGGAAGTCAGCCCAGGGTATCTGAGAGCCGGCGCCCGCCGATGAGGTGCAGGTGCAGATGGGGCACCGCCTGCCCGCCTTCTTCACCGCAGTTTATGGCCAGCCGATAGCCTTTTTCAGCCACGCCCTCTTTTTCTGCCAGCTGGTTGGCGATAGCTACCATCTTTCCGACGAGGTTAAGGTCGGCCGGGGATAGCTGGGTGAGGGAGGGGATATGCTTGCGGGGGATGATAATCAGGTGCCGTGGCGCCTGCGGGTTTATATCGCGGAAGGCGATTATTTCTTTGTCCTGGTAGACGATGTCGCTGGGGATTTTGCCGGCGGCAATCTGGCAGAAAATGCAGTCCATTTTTTGTTCCCCCTAGGTTTTTCTTCCCACCCAAACCCGCCCAAAAGAGGTTTCACCTCTCTTACAACTCTCTCTACCCCACCCCATTTTTAGCGGTTGTTTTTCTTCCCACCCAGCCCGCCCAAAAGAGGTTTCACCTCTCTTACGACTCTCTCTACCAGTCTCCCCCTTTTGTAAAGGGGGAACAAGGGGGATTTACTCTCTATCCCTTCCTTAAAAAGGGCGGCGGGTGGGAAAAGATATAAAACGGAGAGGGGTTTTGCCCCTCCTTTTTTTCTTCTGGTATTTAGCCTTTCCCTGTTCAAAGAGGTCTGCCCCGTAGATATCGTTGGCGACGATAGCCGGGAAGTCCTCTACGGTCAGCCGCATGACTGCCTCGGCGCCCAAATCATCGTAGGCGATGACCTCGGCCTGCTTAATGGTTTTAGCCAGCAAAGCGCCGGCACCGCCGGTAGCCACCAGGTAAACGGCTTTATGTTTTTTGATAGCCTCTCTGACCTCTGGGGTGCGGCTTCCCTTGCCAATCATGGCTCTGACGCCGGCGGCGAGAAGGCGCGGGGTATATATATCCATACGGAGGCTGGTGGTGGGGCCGGCTGAGCCGATGACCTGCTCTGGCTTGGCGGGAGACGGCCCCATGTAGTATAGCGTCTGGCTTTCAAGGGCGAAGGGCGGTTTTTCTCCCCTGTCCAGGGCCTGGATGATTCTATGGTGGGCGGCATCCCGCATGGTATAGATAACGCCGGAAATGGTGACCTGTGTGCCGACGGTCAGCTTTTCAATTAATTTAGTCTCAATCGGCGATGTGATTTTCATTTTATAATATAGCTTCCTTATGGCGGGCGCTGTGGCACTGCAGGTTGACCGCTACCGGCAGGCTGACGATATGGGCGGGCAAAACTAGAGCGTGCACGGCCAGGGCGGTGGTGGTACCGCCCAAGCCCATCGGCCCGATGCCCAGAGCGTTTACCTTGGCTAAAACCTCTTTCTCCAGACGGGCAATCTCGGGGTCGGAGTTGGGCTGGCCCACCTTTCTAAGCAATGCCTTCTTGGCCAGTAGCATCGCCTTTTCGGCGGTACCCCCAATCCCCAGCCCGATAATCAGCGGCGGGCAGGCGTTGCCGCCGGCTTCGTCAACGGTTTTGACCACCAGCTCGATAATGCCCTGGCTGCCCTGGTTGGGCAGAAGCATAGCCATTCGGCTCATGTTCTCCGCCCCGCCCCCCTTGGGCATGACCATAATCTTTAGCTTATCGCCAGGGACGATTTCGGCGTGGACGACCGGCGGGGTGTTATCTTTGGTGTTTATTCTGTCGGAGAAGGGCCGGCTGACCATGGCTTTCCTGAGGTAGCCTTGGGCATAGCCCTGGCGCACCCCTTCCTCGGCGGCTTTATAGAGGTCGCCGCCGCTGATGTGGACCTCCTGCCCTATTTCCAGGAAGACGACGGCGGTGCCGCAGTCCTGGCAGAGGGGCAGTTTTTCCTCTCTGGCAATCCTGGCGTTTTCAATAAGCTGGCTTAAAGTTTCTCTGCCCAGCGGGGACCTTTCGGTCTTTTGGGCCTGCTTTAGCGCGGCTAGAACGTCTTCCCCCAGCTCAAAGTTGGCTTGCTGGCAGAGTTGGGAGACTGTTTTGGTTATTTCAGTGGCTTTGATTTCTTTCATTCCCCACCCTAATTATATCTCATCCCCCCTAAGTTTTTCTTCCCACCCGAACCCGCCCAAAAGGGGCTTCGCCTCTCTTAGACTTCCTTTTTGCCCCACCCCTGTTTTAAGGGGTGTTAAAGAGGTCTAACCTCTGTAGGGTGGGTCGGGGTGGGAAATAAAACGCCCTCTAAAACTCTCTCCACCAGTCTCCCCCTTTTGTAAAGGGGGAACAAGGGGGATTTACTCCTCCCCCGCTCCCATCTTCTTTATAAGCTCTTTTATGCCCTCGGCTGAAGTATTCAGGGCTTGTTTTTCCTCATTGGTAAGCTCCAGCTCTACTATCTCTTCAATGCCTTTTTTGCCCAGCTTCACCGGCACCCCGATGACGCTGTCTCTAATCCCGTATTCCCCGTCAAGGAGGGCGGCGCAGGGCAGGACTTCCTTTTTGTCGCGGACTACCGCCTCTGCCATGCGGGCAACGGCTGCCGAGGGGGCGTAAAAGGCGCTGCCGGTTTTAAGCAGGTCGACAATCTCTCTCCCGCCGTGGATGGCGCGCTCGGCCAGCTTATCGATAGTCTCCTGGGGCAGGAGCTTGGTGAGCGGCTTGCCCTTGACCGTGGTCAGCCGGGGGATGACCACCATGTTTCGGCCGTGTGCCCCCAGGACGCAGGGAGAGATATCGGCTGGCGAGACCTTGAGTTCGGCGGCGATGAAGGTGCTCAAGCGGGCGCTATCCAGGACGCTGGACATGCCGATTACCCGGTTCCGGGGGAACTTACTGGTCTGAATGGCCAGGTAGGTCATGGCGTCCAGCGGGTTGCTGACCATGATGATAATGCACTCCGGTGAGTATTTGACCACTTTATTGATGACCCCGGTGACGATTTTGGCATTAGCCAGCAGTAGCTCATCGCGGCTCATGCCCGGTTTGCGGAAGAGGCCGGTGGTGATGATTACCACCTCGGAACCAGCGGTATCCTGGTAGCTATCGCTCCCGCTGATAGTGGTTTTAAAGTTGATGATGGGCGCCGACTGGAGAATGTCCAGCGCCTTGCCCTGGGCTAGTCCCTCGACGATGTCTACCAGGACGACGTCGGCGTAGCCCCTCTCGACAATCCTCTGGGCGCAGGCGGCGCCGACACTGCCGGCACCGATAATGCTAATCTTGCTGGCTATTTTTTAAGCTCCTTTAAGTTTTAAGATGACAGCATCGGCTACCTGTGAGGTGCCCACGGCACCGGCGCCATCGGGCTTCATATCGTAGGTGACATTCTTGCCCTCGGCGATAACGGCCGATATGGCCTTCTCCAGGTTATCGGCGGTCTCGGCCTCGCCGAGGTGCCTTAGCATCATCACGCCAGAGAGCATCATTGCCATCGGGTTGACCTTATTCTGCCCCTTGTATTTGGGGGCGCTGCCGTGGGTGGCTTCAAAGATAGCGGCGTCGTCGCCCAGGTTGGCGCCGGCGGCCAGTCCCAGTCCCCCCACCAGACCGGCGCAGAGGTCGGAGATAATATCGCCGTAGAGATTGGGTAAGACCAGCACGTCGAACTGCTGCGGCCGGCGCACCAGCTGCATGGTCATGTTGTCCACGATTCTATCCTCGAACTCAATGTCCGGGTAGCCTTTAGCCACCTCTCTGGCAACGGCCAGGAACAGCCCATCGGAGAACTTGAGGATATTAGCCTTGTGGACGGCGGTTACCTTCTTTCGCTGGTAGGCGCGGGCGTAGTCAAAGGCAAAGCTGACGATGCGGCGGCTGGCGCTCTCGGTGATGACCTTGAGGCTGATGCCGGCGTCTTCGCCGACCTTGTGCCCCGTTGCCTCGGCTACCAGCTCTCGCAGCCTTGATGTCTCCGCTTTTCCCTTCTCGAACTCAATGCCGGCATAGAGGCCTTCGGTATTCTCCCTGACCACGACGATATCGACATCGCTGAATGCCGTGGGGGCGCCGGGGTAAATCTTGCAGGGGCGGAGGCAGGCGTAGAGGTCCAGCTTCTGGCGCAGGGCGACGTTAACGCTTCTAAACCCCGAGCCTACCGGGGTGGTAACCGGCCCTTTAAGGGCGACCTTGTTTTTGCTGATGGACTGGAGGGTGGCATCGGGAAGGAGGGCGCCAAGCTTTTCCTGGGCTTCGGCGCCGGCATAGGCCAGCTCCCAGTTGAATTCTAGGCCGCTGGCGTCTAAGACCCGTTTGGTGGCTTCGGTGACCTCGGGCCCGACGCCGTCGCCGGGGATTAGGGTGATGTTATATGCCATAGGTTTTTCCTTCTAGCCCGTTGTCTTTCTTCCCACCCAGCCCGCCCAAAAGGGTTTTTTACCCTCTTACACTCTCTCTACCCCACCCCCCTTTAAGGGGTGTTAAAGAGGTCTAACCTCAGCACGGCAGGGTGGGTCGGGTGGGAAATAAAACCCCCTCTAAGACTCTCTTCACCCTTTTGTAAAGGGGGAATAAAGGGGATTTACTCCTATTCCCCCATCCCGTTTTATATCTTTTCCCGCCCGCCGCCCTTAATGGAAGCCCCCCTCCATGAAAAGGAGTTGATAGAGGTTCAACCTCTATCGGGTGGGTCGGGTGGGTAAGAATACCCTTCTATATTATAATTTAAAGTCCCCGTATTTCTGGATATAGGGAATGAGTCCGCCCTGGTTAAGGATGCGTAGCATTATATCTGGCATTTTACCAAAGGTGAGCTGGTTGCCGTTAGTGGTGTCTTTTACCACGCCCTTCTTCAGCTCTATCTTCAGCTCGTCCCCGTCATCGATTTTATCGGTATCACATATTAACACCGGCAGACCCAGATTGATAGCGTTTCGGAAAAATATTCGGGCTACCGATTTAGCCAGTATAGCGCTTACCCCGGCCATCTTTATCACCAGGGGGGCGTGCTCCCGGCTGGAGCCGAGCCCGAAGTTGTTGCCGGCAACGATAACCCCCCCCTTCTTTACCCTGGAGGCGAAGGTAGGGTCGGCGTCTTCCAGGGCGTGTTTGGCCAACTCGGGCAGGTTGCTCCTCAAGTGGGCATAGCGCCCCGGTATTATATGGTCGGTGGAGATGTTATCGCCGAACTTGAAGGCTTTGCCCTTTAGCATCTAGCTCACCTCTCTGGGGTCGGTGATTTCACCGGTGATGGCGCTGGCGGCCGCCGTCGCCGGACTGCTCAGGTAGATAAAGGCCTGGGGGCTGCCCATTCGCCCCTTGAAGTTTCGGTTGGCCGTGGAGAGGCAGGTTTCCCCTGAAGCCAGCACCCCCTGGTGCAGACCGAGGCAGGCGCCACAGCCCGGGGGCAGGATGACGGCTCCGGCTTCAACTAAAGTGCGGATATAGCCGGCGCTGATAGCCGACAGCAAGACCTGCGGCGAAGCCGGGCCAATGATGAGCCTGGTCTGGGGGTGGCTTTTCTTCCCCTTTAAGATAGCGGCGGCTATGGCTAAATCCTCCATCCGCCCGTTGGTGCAGGTGCCGATGAATACCTGCTGGATTTTAGTCCCTTTAAGACTCCTGGCCGGAGCCACATTATCCACGGTGTGGGGCTTGGCCACCATCGGTTCCAGGGAGGCCAGATTGATACTGATAGTGTTTTCATAGACGGCGTCGCTATCGGCGGAAAGGGGCTGATAGCAATCGCCGCGCTTTTGGGAGTTTAAGTAATGGCGGGTAACCTTATCGGCGGGGAAAAGCCCCACCTTGGCCCCGGCCTCCACGGCCATGTTAGCCACGGTAAACCGGTCGGACATGTTTAGGCTGGCCAGCCCTTCGCCGCCGAACTCCAGCGCTTTGTAGGTGGCGCCGTCGGCGCCGATGTCGCCGATGAGATGAAGAATAAGGTCTTTAGCCCCCACCCGCCGGCCGAATTTGCCGGAGAGGGCTATTTTTATCGTCTCCGGCACCCGGAACCAGCTCTTACCCAGGGCGAAGATGACGGCCACGTCCGAGGAGCCCATGCCGGTGGCAAAGGCACCCAGACCGCCGGCGGTTACGGTATGGGAGTCGGCGCCGACGATGACATCCCCCGGCCTGGCCAGGGATTCAGCCACAATCTGGTGGCAGATGCCGCCGCCGACATCGTAGATAAGGCAGCCCGTCTTCTGGGCGAACTGGCGTAACAGCTGGTGGTCGTTGGAGACCTCGCGCTTGGGGCTGGGGGCGGCGTGGTCAAGGAAGATGGCCGTCTTTTTGGGGTTGGCCAGGCGCTTGGCGTTGCCGGCCTGGAACTGCCTTACCGTCAGCGGGCCGGTGGTGTCTTGGGCAAAGACCAGGTCTACCTTGGCGATAACAATGTCCCCACAACGGGCGTCACTGCCCGATTTCTGGCTTAGGATTTTCTCAGCTAATGTTTTACCCACGTAAAGCCTTGTCTATTCTGTGGCTAGCCGATTACCGCCAGCACGTCGTCTCTGGCTACTTTATCGCCGGCGGCGAAATTTAAGGCTTTAACCTTTCCCGCCACCGGGGTGTTTATGGCGTTAGCCATTTTCATCGCCTCCAGGATGACCACCACGTCGTTAGCCTTGACCTCGTCGCCCGCCTTTACCTCGTAGCGGATTATTATCCCGGGCATGGGGGCAACGATGGCCGTCTCGCCCGCCTTGGGCGGCGGCCCTTTGGGCTTGGCCGGCTTAACCTCGGGCGCACTGGCGGTGGGTGTGGGTGGTGGTGGCGCTACCGGCGGCGCTGGCCTGGGCGCTGTCGGCGGCGGTGGTGGTGCTGCTCCGGCAGTGCCGGTGGCTTCCAGCCCGATATCAAAGACCTGGTCGCCGAAATAGATTCTATAATTCTGCACGCCTCCAGCCGCGGCTGGCGCAGCCTGGGCGGCTTCGGTAACCTCGCCCGCCTTTATCTTGGCGATGAGCTCGTCTTCTCTCTTTACGTCCTCCAGGGTCTTGGGCTTTACCTCGGGCGGCGGTTCTTCCAGCCCATACTTCCACCTCAAGAAGCGCATGCCGGTGGTGGGGTAGAGGGCATAGATGAGCACGTCGCCGATATCTTTGGCGATGTCTTTGGTCGCCTCTTTAGCCTTTTCCAGCTCCGGCTCAAGCATGTCAGCCGCCCGGCAGGTAATGGGCGTCTCTCCCCGCTCGTAGCCCTTGAGCACTAACTTCTGCACCTTGGGGTCGACGGGGGCGGGGGGCTTGCCGTAGAGGCCGTAGCAGTAGTCTTTGACCTGGTCGGAAATCATCTTATAGCGCCCGAAGAGGACGTTCTGCACCGCCTGGATGCCCACAATCTGGCTGGTGGGGGTGACCAGGGGCGGATAGCCCAGTTCTTTTCTCACCCGGGGCAGTTCGGCGTAGACCTCTTCGATTCTATCCAGGGCATCGGCTTCTCTGAGCTGGGCCACCAGGTTGGTAATCATGCCCCCCGGGACCTGGTGCAACAGCACCGCGGTATCGATGACCGACATGCGGGTGGTGTCCAGGAAGTCCCGGTACTTGGGGGCGATGGACTCAAAGTATTGCCCCAGCTTGAAGAGGTGGTCCAGGTCGAGCCCGGTATCCCGCTCCGTCCCCTGAAGGGCGACCACAATCGGCTCGACCGCGGGGTGGGACGAGCGCAGGGCGAAGGGGGCTAGGGCGGTGTCAATGATGTCTACCCCGGCCTCGATGGCTTTCAGGCAGCTCATTGACGCCATGCCGCTGGTGTAGTGAGTATGCAGGTGCACCGGTATCTTGAGCACCTTCTTTAGCGCCGTAATCAGCTGGTAGGCGTCATCGGGGGAGATGAGCCCGGCCATGTCCTTGATGCACAGGCTGTCCGCCCCCATCTTCTCCAGGATGAGAGCCTTGTTGACGAAATAATCGATGTTATAGACCGGCCCGCCCAGCTTGGGCTCGGTGAGGGAGTAGCACAGCGAAAGCTGGGCGTGCTTGCCGCAGTCCTTGATTGCCTTGAGGCTGGTCTCAAAGTTGCGCTCGTCGTTGACGGCGTCGAATACGCGGAAGACGTCGATACCGACCTCGGCGGCGTGGTGAACGAAGGCGGTAACCACATCGTCGGCGTAGTTGCGGTAGCCCACCAGGTTCTGCCCCCGCAGTAGCATCTGCAGGGGGGTATCGGGCATCAGCTTTTTCAGGACGCGGGGCCTGTCCCAGGGGTCTTCATTGAGGAACCGGGTGGGCACGTCAAAGGTGGCGCCGCCCCAGACCTCCATGGAGTAATACCCCGTCTTATTCATCTCCGCGGCGATGCCGGCCATGTCCTCGGTTATCATTCTAGTTGCCAGCGAGGACTGGTGCCCGTCGCGGAGGGTAACGTCGGTTATCCTTAATGGGTTCTTAGCGGCTGTTGTCTTCTTTGCTGTCGGCATCATTTACTCCTCTCTCCGGGTGTTTGGCTATATGTGTCCCCGGGTTGGGGGGGTAGGTGATTGCTTCTCCTAGAGCGGAATATTCCCGTGTTTTTTCTGGTGCCGGGTAACATGGCTCTGTTCCAGCGTCTCCAGCGCCCTGATTAGCCGGGGGCGGGTCTGCCTGGGGTCGATGACGCCGTCGATGTAACCCCTGGCGGCCGCCAGGTAGGGGTGAGCGAACCTTTCTTTGTATTCACTGACCAGTTGCTGCCTGGTGGTATCCCCGTCTTTGGCTTTGGCTATGGTCTCCCGGTAGATGATATTCACCGCCCCCTCCGGCCCCATGACGGCAATCTCGGCGGTGGGCCAGGCATAGTTGATATCACCGCGCAGATGCTTCGAGCTCATCACGATGTAGGCGCCCCCGTAGGCCTTGCGGGTGATAACGGTAACCTTGGGCACGGTGGCTTCGGCATAGGCGTAGATAAACTTGGCGCCGTGGCGGATGATTCCCCCCTGCTCCTCCTTGGGGCCGGGCATGAAGCCGGGGACATCGACGAAGCTGACCAGGGGGATGTTGAAGGCGTCGCAAAAGCGGACGAACCTGGCCCCTTTAACCGAGGCGTTGATATCGATGATTCCGGCCATATAGGCCGGCTGCTGGGCGACGATTCCGGCCACCTTGCCATCTAAGCGGGCAAGGCCGGTAATCAGGTTGGGGGCAAAGCTCTGGTGGACCTCCATAAAGTCGCCGTTATCGACCACGCTGGTGATTATCTGCTTCATGTCGTAGACCTTGTTCGGCTCGTCGGGAATGATGTTGAGCAGGCTCTCATCTTTGCGGTCGGGGTCGTCGCTAGGGGCTACCGCCGGCGGCAGCTCCCGGTAGTTCTGGGGGAGAAAGCTCAAGAGGCGGCGCACGCTCTGCAGGCAGTCCGGCTCGCTATCGGCGATGAAGTGGGCCACCCCGCTCTTCTCGGCGTGGGTCTTGGCCCCTCCCAGCTCTTCATGGCTTATATCGATGCTGATAACCGCCTTGACTACGTCGGGACCGGTGATATACATCTGGCTGGTGCCCTGCACCATAAAGACGAAGTCGGTTATGGCCGGCGAGTATACCGCCCCGCCCGCCGAGGGCCCCATTACCACCGATAGCTGGGGGATAACCCCGGAGCACAGGGTATTGCGCAGCAGTATTTCGCCGACGCCGTAGAGGCTCATCACCCCTTCCTGGATGCGGGCGCCACCCGAGTCCCAGATGGCGATTACGGGGGCTCCCTTTTTCATGGCTAAGTCGATGACCTTGCACGCCTTCTGCGCCGATACCTCGGATATCGTCCCGCCGAGGACGGTGAAGTCCTGAGCGTAGATGAAGACAGTCCGGCCCTCTATCTTGCCGAAGCCGGCAACCACGGCGTCGCCCAGGTATTGCTCTTTCTCAAGGCCGAAGTCGGTGGAACGGTGGGTAACAAAGGGGTCAAGCTCTTCAAAGCTGCCCTTATCGAGGAGAAGGTCAATCCTTTCCCGGGCGGTGAGCTTGCCCTTGGCGTGCTGTTTCTGGACGCGCTTTTCCCCGCCCCCGGCCCTGGCCTGTTTTTCCATTTTGGCTAGTCTGGAAAGCTTGTCCTGCATGGTCATTTTAGCTCTAAGTCTTCGGGATAAATTAGGGTGCAGACGTCAATAATCATATCATATTGGCGGTTATATAGGCAAGTTTGCCTGGTGGGGGGTTTTAGCCCCGCCCCACACCGGGGTCTTTCGTCCCACCCTGCCCGCCCAAAAGGGGTTTCACCTCTCTTTAACTCTGCTTCATCCCCCTATCCCCCTTTTAGACTATTGCTTTTCCTCCCACCCTGCCCGCCCTACAAAGGCTTTGCCTCTCCACTCTTGGGGGGGGAAGGTGTTTTAGAGGTCTGACCTCTATTGGGTGGGAGGGTAGGGAAGTAAAACGCACTCTAAAAACTGGACACCTCCCCGCCCCTCTGCTTATAGTTCTTTTCCCACCCAGCCCGCCCACTAGCGTTTTGTCCCCTTTGGCTTTCTCGTTTCGGGGTGAGGGGTTGATGGTCTTAAAGGGGTAAAAACCCCTGTAGGGTGGGTTTGGGTGGGTAGTAGACACCTAGTTAAAATGCCTCGCCATCTAGCCACGCCAGCCAAAGAGTGTTAAAATATGGGTAGGTTTTTAGCATGGAGAGTCAGTCGGCTTTAGCTACTGCCCGCTGTGGGGGGTTGGAACTGCGCTGGGGGGAGCGGACCTATGTCATGGGAGTCTTAAACGTCACCCCCGATTCCTTCTCCGGGGACGGGGTGGGGGATGATGTTAAGGCTGCCGTCGCCCGGGCGAAACGTTTAGCCGATGACGGCGCCGATATAATAGACATCGGCGGCGAGTCAACCCGCCCCGGGGCGGAGCCGCTATCGGCTGACGAGGAACTGCGGCGGGTGATTCCGGTTATAGAGAGGCTGGCTGGCGAGCTGTCTACCCCTTTAAGCATTGATACCTACAAGTCGGAGGTGGCGCTTAGGGCGCTCCAGGCAGGGGCGGTGGTGATAAACGACCAGTGGGGCTTGAAACACGACCGCCGTATCGGCGAGCTGGCCGCCGAGCGGAACGTCCTCCTGATTTTGATGAGCAATCAGCGGGACAAAGGCGGCTATGATGCCGGGCTTAAGCGTGATACCGCCGACTATGACGACCCCATATCCGAGATAAAATCATCTCTCAAGAGAAGTCTGGAGATAGCATCCGAGTCCGGTGTGCCTTGGGAGAACATCATCGTTGACCCCGGCATCGGTTTCGGCAAAACGTGGCAACATGACCTGGAGATAATTCAGCGGCTGGGAGAGCTGGCAGAGTTGGGGAGGCCCATCTTGCTCGGACCTTCCCGCAAGTCCTTCATCGGCAAGGCGTTGGACCTTCCCGTTGATGAGCGCCTGGAGGCGACCGCCGCCGCCGTGGCTATCGGCATCGCTAATGGCGCCGATATGGTGCGGGTCCACGATGTCAGGCAGATGGTGAGGGTATGCCGCATGAGCGATGTTATCGTACGGAGGAAGCAAATTGGAGAATGAAGCGGTAACCGCCTATCTTGGTCTGGGCTCAAATCTGGGAGACCGCCAGGCTAATCTGGACCGGGCGCTGGCTTTTCTGGGGCAGAGGCTGCGGGTAGAGAGGGTTTCTTCCATATATGATTCCGAGCCGGTGGGCAATATCGAGCAGCCCCGCTTTCTCAACCTGGTCTGTCAGGTGAACACCAATCTTTCCCCGGCGTCACTGCTGGCCCTGGCCAAGGCCATTGAGAACAAGCTGGGCCGATGGGGTGGTTCCTCGGATACCCCGCGCACCATGGATATAGACATCCTGCTCTATGGCGACCAGGTTATTGAGACCCCGGAGCTGGTTATTCCTCACCCCAGGATGGACAAGAGGGCCTTTGTCCTCGTCCCTCTGACCGAGATTGCCCCCAAGGTGGTGCATCCGGTAAGCGGCAAGACGGCCAAGGAACTGCTCAAGGCGGTGAAAGAGGTCCAGGGAGTATTTAAGTGGGAGGGCGGCTAGAGGGGTGTACCAGATATCGGTAGAGCAGCATTTTGACGCCGCCCATGCTTTGAGGGGTTACCGGGGCAAGTGCGAGCAACTGCACGGCCACCGCTTCCGGGTGGTGCTCAGGATAGAAGCCGCCGCCCTGGATGATATAGGCCTGGCCTATGATTTCGTTGAGCTAAAGGGCCACCTGGCTGAGGTTGTATCCCGCTTCGACCACATCTGCTTAAACGATGTGCCCCCGTTTGACCAGCTGAACCCGTCTTCGGAGAATATCGCTACTACCATCTATAAGGAGCTCAAGCCCAAGCTGGCCGGGGTTTCAATCGTCGGCGTGGAGGTCTGGGAGTCCCCCCAGACCGGGGTAATCTATACCCCCGACTAGCCTTGCGCCTCCGGAGGCAATAGATTGGGGATGCTATCCAAAATGGGGTATTTCACCCCGCACCTGGGGCAGTGAAGAGAGCCGCTGATTACCTCTTGCCCTTTTTCCTTGTCCACGGTTAGCTTCAGCTTACCCTTGCAGACCGGGCAGGCCAGAATTTCCATCAAGTCCTTTTTCACGGCTCTATTATATCACGAATGCCTGGTCTTTTTGTCTTCAGACCATTTTATAGTATACTTCGGGCAGACTTTTGATTGGGGGTAAAATTATGCGCTTGGAGAACAAAGTAGCCATCATTACCGGCAGTGCCCGCGGTATGGGGCGGGTATTTGCCCGGCGTTTCGCTGAAGAAGGCGCCAAACTAACCGTCTGTGATGTCCTTGACTGTAAACCAGTCGCCGAAGAGATAGAAGCTATTGGTGGGGAGGTGCTGGCGCTAAAGACTGATGTTACCAGTGAAAAGGATACCGCCGAGATGGCCCAAAAGACCGCCGACCGTTTCGGCCGGATAGACGTTCTGGTCAACAATGCGGCTATTATTGGCAGTATTGAGAACAAGGACTTCAAGAAACCGGTGGAAGAGCTAACAGCCGAAGACTGGGATCGGATTCTGGCGGTCAACGTTAAGGGCGTATTCCTCTGCTCTAAAGCGGTTATCCCCTACATGAAGAAGCAGGGCAGGGGTAAAATCCTCAATATTGCTTCGACCGTTGCCTTCAGCGGCTTACCCCACTTTCTTCACTACAGCGCTTCCAAGGGCAGCGTGGTCACCATGACCCGCGGTCTGGCCACGGCGCTGGGCGAATTCAACATCAACGTGAATGCGGTGGCACCCGGCCTGATAATGACCGAGGCTATGCAGGCGACCTATTCCCAGGAATTTTTCCAGCAACTGGTGGAAAACGGGCAGCTTATCCACAAGAGCGTGCAGCCGGGAGACGTTGCCAGCGCGGTGGTCTTTCTTGCCTCTGATGAAGCCGATAAGATAACCGGGCAGACGCTGGCCGTTAACGCCGGCGAATACCTGCACTAGTCTACGTGGAATAAGCGGCGCTTAGCCACCGCTGATAAAGGGCAGGAAAGAGATGGTATCGTTGGCCTTTAGAACTCTGTCCGGTGATGCCACCTCCTGGTTGACGGTAATGAGCACCATGCTCTCCTCCAGGTGAAGCTGGGGGTACCGGCCCCTGACATACTCCATGGCGTCGTTGACCCTCGTCTCGGCCGAGATGGGCATATCCAGGCTGTCCGTCTTGGTGACGGTGCGCTGAATCCCCAGGAACTCAATTAAGACTATCATCTGGCTAAATCACAGGCCCATTTCTTGGAACAGCCCTTCAGCCTGTTCGTCCATGAGGCCAAATTTCTCCACTGTCTCCCGCCGGGGTATCCCCTCCGGGGTGAAGCCCTTCTTCTCGTAGACGATATCGCAGAGTTGCTGATAGGCTTCGATCCTTTTCTCGACGAGCAGTTTATGCCGCCCCTCCGGGCTGGATGGCAGCTTACCATCGCTCAGGTTTTTGCGCAACCACTGGTCATAGTATTCGGCCCGAAACTGGTATTCGTTGAAGAAGGCGGGGGCCATCGCCCTTAAGGGGGGCTGGTCGCTGTCCCTTCTCCCTTTTCCCTGGCGCAGATTGATAAGCTTCTGCAGGATATACAGCCTCTCCGAATCATCCAGCATGTCCTGGAGGTTTTTGTTGCTCCCCGTGGTCGCGTTGAGGTAATGGGTGTAGTGGGCCAGGGTGGGCAGGTTCTTGGCCGGCTCGCTGGTATTGGCCGCCTCCGGGTTGCGCACGTCAATCCAGTGGAGCTTGCAGAGTCCGGTGGCGTTGAACCAGGTGCGAATCAGGGGGAACCACTTGAGCGCCTCCGCCTTGTCCTCCAGGGTGGGCAGCTCCTGGTAGACCTGGTCGATGAAAATCAGCCAGGCCTCGTCATGCTGCGGCCCTTTGAGGGCGAAGCCGTAGCCACCCTGCTGGGCCAGCGACTCTTTGGTGATGTACATGGAGAACTCGAGCCCCTTGACCTCCATGGCGAATTTATTAAGCTCGGCGATGACGGCATCTTTTGAGACGTTGTTTCGGGCGGCGTATCTCTCGGCGACCCACTGCTTACCCCGGGCTGAGCCCTGGCCGATAATTTTGCCAAAGCCTTTGCCGCTGGCGGTTTCGTGCAGTAATCTATCGGCGGCCTCGATGTCGCCGAAGTTAAGCTCGTAACCGGTGTCGTCAACGTTCAAATAGCCGCGCTGGAAGCACTCCATGAAGAAGCCGATGGTCACCCCGGTGGAGATGGTATCCAGCCCGTATTCATCGCAGTACCAGTTGTATTCCATGACGAAATGGGGGTCGAAGATGCCCATGCAGACGACGGCGCCCACCGTTTCGTACTCCGGCCCGTCGATGCCGACCCTCCGCCCCGCCTGGGGCCCCCGCGTCAGCTCGACATCCTCGGCGCCCTTGGCGCAGGCGAGGTTGCAGCCGTAGTAGCAGCCGTCGGGTATTCTGGGGGTAAAGTACCTGTCCAGGAAGACATGGGCAAAGAGCTTTGCCGAGTGGGGGCTCTGCCCGTACTGGTAGTTGTTGATGGGGAAGATGTGGAATTTATCCATATACTCGGAGAGGACCGGAGTCCCCCAGGCCGATAGGTGGAGCTGTTTGGGGTCGGCTTTAGAGATGACCTCCTTTAGCCGGCGCCCCGCCTCCCGTACCCCCTTCTTATCTACGGCGTTATTGCCGTCTACCTTGGACAGGCTGGAGCGCACCACGATGTTCCTCAAGCCCTTGGCCCGCATGACGGTGCCGGTGCCGCCCCGCCCCGCCTGTTTGGAGCGGATGCGCTGCCGCCGGCGGTCGAAGTAGAGGCTGTGGGTCACCCCGAAGCGGGTGTTGACCGCCCCTTTTCCGGCGCTGACCGCCGCCAGGCAGTCGCTGTACTGGCCGCCGCCAATGTCTTTAAGCAATCTCTGGCCGAAGGCGAGGGCGCCTTCATCGGTCTCCCTGTCATAGACGGGCGCGGCGGCGATAGTGATGGTCTTCTGGTCGCCGTCGACCATGATTACTACCTCTTCCTGGGATATGCCGGAGACAGCCAGGGCGTCGAAGCCGGCCAGCTTTAAGAGCGGCCCGAAGTGCCCGCCGACATTGGAATCGATGAAGGTATCGGTCAGGGGCGAGATGGTGCCCACGATGAACTTGCCCGTCCCGGGAAAGGCGGGCTCGTTGCCCAAGGGCCCGCTGGCCATCACCAGGATATTTTCCGGGCTGTCGTAACGGGTCTGGCGGCTGGTGCCGTCCCAGATAAGTTTAAGGGCATAGCCCCGCCCCCCGATGTACTTGTCTTTGAAATCGGGCGCCAGCTTCTGGATGGCGATTTCCTTTTTGCTTAAGTCAACCTTGAGCAGGCGGTCGGTGTAGCCGCCCACCGCCCGTGCCGGCTGGTATTGGATTTGCCTTAAGATTTCCATGCACGTTCCAGCTTTCTAGCTAGTTAACCAATGAACTTTAAGAAACGGCGGAAGTATCCGCCAGAGATGCATTCCAGTATTTATATCACATTGGGAGGGTTTAGAGCAAAAAAAGCTGGTGTCGGCGGGCAGCCGAAATATGTTATATTGGTATTAGCGGCTAATTTCTTGCAGGGGTGGCTAAAATGTTTAAGCGTTTCTCTTTTATCGTTTACCTGGCGCTAGCCTTTCTGGCGCTCTCCGGCGTCGTCTACTTTGTCCACTACCTCATCTTCGGCGATGTCCACCATATCTTCATCTATATGGTCGGCGACCTCGCTTTCCTGCCTCTTGAGGTACTGCTGGTGGTGCTCATCATCGAGCGCGTCCTGGCCCGCCGGGACAAGCAGGCTAAGCTGCAGAAGCTCAACATGGTAGTGGGCGCTTTCTTCTCCGAGGCGGGCAATCATCTGCTCAATGTCTTCTTTAAATACTTTGATAACAGGTCAGAAATCGCCGGGCAGATGAATGTTAGCTCTGAGTGGACGAAGAAAGATTTTCGGCGGGCGGCTGCCTATGCCTATAACCTTAATGTTGAGCTTGATTGCCGCCAGGTAGACCTGGACGAGCTAAAGGCCTTTCTGGCCCAGAAACGGGTCTTTCTACTGACCCTGCTGGGAAACCCCAATCTGCTTGAGCACGACCGTTTCACCGATTTGCTCTGGGCGGTTACCCACCTTGACGAGGAGCTTGAGGCCAGAGCGTCACTCAGTGGCCTTCCTGATAAGGACCTGGAGCATCTTTCCGGTGATATCCAGAGGATGTATGACCATCTGGCCAGCGAGTGGCTGGACTACGTTGAGCACCTGAAGGCGAACTATCCCTTCCTTTTCTCGCTGATTCTGCGGACGCATCCCTTCCAGGAAAAGCCTTCGCCGGTGTTCAGCTAGGAGGCCTCTAAAACAAGAAAGCACCGCCAAAAGCGATGCCCTAGAATATCAGACTTGGTTTTAGTCTCAGCCCGGATTTCTAGACATAGCGCCCGCAGCCGAAGCCTTCGCCCAGTTGGCACCACACGCAGCTACCCGGCACCTCGTCGGCGATCATAAGCTGCGATTCGCATTTTCGGCAGAGGTATTCCTCCCCGGGCTTCATGGGGCCGTCGCAGGGAGGAATAGTCATGGGGCAAATCTGGACGCAGTTGCCGCATTGCTTACAGAAATCGGGGCGGATGCCGAAGGGGTAGTCAACGTGGCGGTCTTTACCTCGCCCGACGAAACCGATTGCCCGTGCCTGCCAGACCTCGGTGCAGACCCGTACGCAGCGCCCGCATAAGACACAGTCCTCGTTCCGGAAGGGATAGCGGACCTCCTTGACCCCACAGCGCAGGGCGATGTCCTGAATAGCGCGGGAGTTGGGAGCCTGGGCCACCAGCAGCTCGGCGAGGTTGCGGCGCAGTCTCCGGATTTTGTCGGTATTAGTCCTGATTACCATGCCCTCCTCCACGTTCAAGGTGCAGGAAGCGGTGACTTCGGAACGACCGTTGACCACGTGTTCGACAATGCACAGCCGGCAGGCGCCGATGTCGGAAAGATAGGGGACATGGCAGAGGTGGGGAATGCAGATGCCGTATTCGATAGCGGCGTCAAGAACGCTGGTCCCCTTGGTAGCGCGAACGATAGCCCCGTCTATGTTAACGTTGACGTATTGCAGCATCCCGACAACCTCGCTTTCTCAAATAACCTGAATGGCGTCGAACTTGCACTCGCTTCGACAGATACCGCATTTCTGGCAGAGCTGGGTGTCAATCACAGGCACCTGTTTTTTCTCACCGGTTATCGCCCCGTGCACGCAGGCGCGTATGCAGACACCGTAGCCATTGCACTTTTCGGCGTCAATTGAGTATGTAATCAGAGCCTTGCATACCCCGGCCGGGCATCGCTTTTCCTTGATGTGCGCCTCGTATTCCGAGCGAAAATAACGCAGGGTGGAGAGCACCGGGTTGGGCGCCGTCTTACCCAGCCCGCAAAGCGCCGTTTGGGAAATCGTTTCGCCCAGTTCTTCCAGGAGGTCAAGCTGCTCCGGTCGGCCGCGGCCCTCGGTGATGTCGGTGATTATCTCCAGCATGCGGTCAACCCCGACCCGGCAGGGCAGGCACTTGCCGCACGATTCGTCCTGCAGGAAGCTTAAGAAATACTTGGCCACGTCCACCATGCAGGTCTCCTCATCCATCACCACCATGCCGCCCGAACCGACCATGGAGCCGGCTTCGGAGAGCGCGTCGAAATCAATGGCGAGGTCGAACTTATCTACCGGAAGACACCCGCCCGATGGTCCGCCGGTCTGGACCGCTTTTATCGGCCTGCCGTCGATGGCGCCACCGCCGATATCGAACACCACCTCGCGGATTGAGGTGCCCATGGCCACCTCAACCAGGCCGGTATTCTTGATGCGGCCGGTCAGGGACAGGATTTTGGTTCCCTTGCTCTTCTTCGTCCCCCTCGAGGCGAACCAGGATGAACCATTGAGGATGATGGCCGGGACGTTAGCCCAGGTCTCGACGTTATTGAGGGTGGTTGGCTTGTGATAAAGACCGTCGACCACGGTGTGGACATCCTTGGGCCGGGGCTCACCGACCTTGCCTTCTATGGAAGCCATGAGGGCCGTTGATTCTCCGCAGACGAAGGCACCTCCGCCCCTGGCGATGTCCACGTCGAACGAGAAGGACGAGCCCAGGATATTTTCGCCGAGGAGCCCAAGTTCGCGGGCCTGCTCGACGGCAATCTGGGAATGCTTGACCGCCAGCGGATATTCGTTGCGGACGTATACGTATCCTTTATTAGCACCGATAGCCCGGGCGCCAATCATCATGCCTTCTAAAATCAGGTGCGGGTTACCCTCAAGCACGCTGCGGTCCATATATGCCCCGGGGTCGCCCTCATCGGCGTTGCAGATTACGTATTTTTCTTCCCCGGGCGCCTCCAGACACTGGCTCCACTTACGCCCGCTCGGGAAACCGCCACCACCACGTCCCCGCAGCCCCGAGGCGGTAATCTCCTTAACAATACCCTCCGGAGTAATACCGTTAAGTACTCTGGTAAGGGCCGAATAGCCGCCGGCTACGATGTAATCTTCGATAGAGCAGGGGTCAACCAGGCGGTTCTGGGACAGAATCTGCCGGTCCTGAGCCTTGTAAAAGGGAATCTCCGACTCGGTTTTAAATCTCTCGCCCGAACCCGGGTCTTCATAGAGCAGCCGTTCGATTACTTTGCCCTTCATCACGGTCTGGTAAACGATTTCAAAAGCGTCCTCTGGCGTAACATGGCAGTAGAATATATTGCCAGGCTCGATGATAATAACCGGGCCCTGTTCGCAGAAGCCATGGCATCCGGTGACGCAAAGGCGCACGCTCTGGTCCAGCCCCTGGCTGGATAACTCTTTCCTGACGGCATCAATGACAGCCTGGGAATTAGATGCCCGACATCCGGTACCTCCGCAGACCATCACCGTAGTCGTAATGTTTTTTCGTTGCTCCTGGAGCCGCAGGCGCAGGTGTTCCAGTTCGCGGTAGCTATTGAGCCTAGACATCGTTATCGCCCCCTGTTTCCTGGCGGCTGAGGGTCGCGATGAGTTTACGGAGCTTGGCGGGCGTCATGTGGTGATAATAGGAGCCGTTTTCGCTAACGATTGGCCCCAGGGCGCAGGCGCCCAGACAGTTGACGTGCTCGATGGAGAAAAGACCATCGGGGGTCACCTCACCTGGTTTAACTCCGAGCTGGCTAATAGCATAATCAAGGAGGAGACGGGAGCCCCGCACGTGACAGGCGGTGCCCGTGCACATGGTCAGGACATGCTTGCCGGCTGGTTTTAATCGAAAGGCTTTATAAAAGGAAGCCACACTGTAGACTTCCATAAGCGGTACCCCGAGACCCTGGGATAAGGACTTTATGGCCTCTTGGGAAATGTAGCCGTAATTTTGCTGAACGTCTTGAAGCGCTTCAATTAGTTGACTCGGTTGACTGCGGCGTCCTTCAAGGATGGTATCGAGAGTTTGGGGTGGCATGTGAACCTCCTTTGACCGAGAGACAGTTTGACAATTTTCAAATTAACAGATAGGATGTGTTATGTAAATACGGAACAAATGCACTCATATTGCCTATGGAAAATAGGCAATAGTGGGGAGGAGTCCAATGGCTAAGAGAAAGGCTTCCCTGTCTCCGGACGACGTTCGGCGTCTGCCTTTTCCCTCGAAAGACCTGGCCCTCTTGTGGCGAATCCCGTTTCCCACCGAGGCCGAACCCAGCGAGGTCCAGGCCGCGCTGCATGAGCGCATCAAGGAATTGAACTGCCTTTACGGGATTTCCCAGCTTGCCGAGCGCCATATGTATTCTATGGACAATCTTCTGCAGGAGCTGGTGAACTTCCTGCCCTATTCCTGGCAGTATCCGGAGATAACCTGCGCCCGGATCCTCTTCAAGGAAGAAACCTACGCCAGCCAAAGATTCAAAGTGACCAACTGGCGGCAGTCATCGCGGATTTACATGTATCATGAGGCGGTGGGTGAGGTCGGTATTTTCTACCTGGAGGAATGTCCGCCGGCCGATGAAGGCCCTTTTCTGAAAGAGGAACGGGCCCTGCTGGACGCGGTGGCCGAGCAGGTCGGCACCATTGCCACCCGGATATCGGCGGACCTGGAGTTGCAGGAGACCAACCGACAACTGACCTTAGAGCGCCAGGCTTTACAGGAAGCCAATATTGCCCTGCGGACGCTCCTATCCCGGATTGAGCAGGAGAAACAGGAAATCTACCAGGACATTAACACGAATGTCGAGAAAATCCTGATGCCTATCCTGCATGCCCTGGCCTCACGGTTACCCTCCACTCAGGTTAAATACGTGGAGATGCTCCAGACTAACCTCGGGGAAATCACATCGCCCTTTATCAGCCATTTATCGAATCTATACCACTCTCTGACGCCGACGGAAATCAAAATCTGTAACATGATACGGAACGGAATGCACACCAAAGCAATCGCCGAGATGCGGGGCGTATCCGAGGCCACCATCAACCGCCACCGGGAGAAGATACGACGCAAACTCCAGCTCACTAACCAGGATGTTAATCTGGCCACTTTCCTGCAATCGAGCATGTGGGAAGGAAAGTAGAAACCAGATTTCCTGTATCAACTTAGGATCGTGGCATAACCCAGGAGCGCCACGTTGAGCAATAAAGCCTACCACAATAGAAGGTTCTTAATCCTCCCTTCCCTGCCTTCCCAGCGCAAACGTGCTGGGAAATTGGCTCGTTAAACTCATAACTTACCAGTTATGAAACCTACCCCCTATTCGCCGCCCTATTCGGTACAGAGTCACGACAGGGTCCCCTGAAATCTCGGGCTCAGGGCCACTTTTTTCTGGGCTGTATTCGAATTGTTTCGGGAACGAATAGAGATTGATGCGCAAAACTATCATTGCACACTCCTGACTATTGTTGCTCAACTCACCAGGGTCTTCGGGATGTGGTATACTGCAGTGGCATTGCATAAGACAGTGTGTTGACCAGGATGAAGTCCATCCAGTAGGCGGATGGCGGCTATTTCAACAAAGCCTAAGATCCAGATTAGAACTCTGGCCCAGATTAAGAAGGTCCTTGGTTATAGAGAAAAGCCGTCGAAGTACGATGGCTTGGCTGCCCGCTCATACCCTGACCTGACTAGTCCTCAAGCAGAATTTGGCAACTTGACGGCAGAAAATTCCTTTAGCTTCTCATAGACTATCGATTGTATTTCTTCAAGTCTTTCCTTAGAATCGGCTTCAAATCTTAGCGTAAGACTAGGTGTCGTATTTGAAGCCCGTACCAGTGCCCACCCATCGCCGAACATAATTCTTGCCCCGTCAATAGTTACTACATCGTATCGTTTTGAAAAGAAATCGGTGACGCTGGCAACAATGTCAAATTTATCGCGATCGGAGCAGTAGGCTTCAATCAAACCTGTAGAGAAACGCTTGGGCAGGCTGCCAAGCAAACTCGACAGCGAAGAATCTTCCCGTGATAGAATCTGTAAAAGTCGACACGAAGCTAGAATGGCGTCATCTATAGGATAGTAGTTCTCGGCAAGAAACATATGCCCACTAAACTCACCGGCGAACAGAATTCTTTCTTCATGCATCTTACGTTTGATAAGTGAATGACCGGTCTTCCACAGGACGGGAATGCCGCCGTGTTCTCTTATGTCTTCGATGACAGTCTGGGACGCCTTCACGTCTATAAGTATCTTGGCACGAGGGTGCCGCGCTAGCAAATCTCTGCTCAGCATAATAACGATGTGGTCCGTGGGAACGCTTTCCCCATGTTCATTCACAACCCCCAGCCTGTCGGCATCGCCGTCATAGGCGAACCCCATGTCAGCTTTTACTTTGACAACTTTCCTCCGTAAGTCACGAATATTCTTGGGATTCTCGGGATCGGGCAGATGATGCGGAAAAGTACCATCCAATTCACAATACAGTTCCACAACCTCGCATCCCATCTGTCGTAGCAACGCCGGGGCAAACAAACCGGCAACCCCGTTACCGGCATCAACCACCACCTTCAGGCCGCTTTTTACCTCCACCAGTTCCGCTACCTTAGCCATATATTCCGCCTTCGGGTCTCTCGGAACCATGCCGCCCTTACCCGAAACAAATGCGCCTTCCTCTATTAACTCACGGATATGCTGAATGTCCTCTTCTGCAACCGGATAAGCATTTCGACCCGCTAGTTTGAATCCGTTTTGATCAGCCGGATTGTGACTTCCCGTGACGTTGATTCCTCCGTCTAAATGCCAATGAGCAACTGCAAAGTTTAGCACCGGTGAAGGTGTTAGCCCAACGTCCAGAACGTCGCAGCCCGTATTCATCAAGCCTTCACAAACCGCGGAGTGTAGGTTTTCTGAAGAGGGGCGATTATCCCTGCCTACAGCAACACGAACCTGCCCTTTCGCAGACTGCCTGATGAAGGTTCCATAGGCTGAACCTATTAGATAAGAGACTTCAGCGGTAAGGTCTTGACCTACGACGCCACGAATATCATACATCCGGAATATGTATGGATTTATGTGGGGATATGGTCGTTTCCTTACCATGAATTTTCTCAGCCACCCTCATTGGAGTCAAACAAGTTTCCCGCACTCAACGTTTTTATAGTCTCTGATTTCCAAACCAATTGAACCCTCGAGGGCTTTAGTCGTGTATCCAGTAAGACGAAAAGCAAATCCACCTTCCGTATGTTTCCATTCGAAGCTAAGTCGTTGGTCTTCAGTTGACTTTGACAGCGAAGCACACCCCTCACGCAGAAGACCATCTACTAACTGGTCGAACTCGCCTCGACTAATGTAAAACGCAATGTCCGCTATCTCATTTGTATTCCAATCAAAGACATACCACAATTCAATCAATGCATTGTCTGGATCCAACTCGACGAACCTAATTCTATTAGTGCCGGGGCGCGAACCCCCGCTATATTCTAGCCAGTGACCTTTTAAAAGCTCACTTGCACGCATAAAACTTGCTTCTCATGCCCCACTGTCTAGCAGAATATTACCATAACTCATCAAAGCGAGTCTACCAAATATTCTTCGGTCTGGCAGCAGGGAAGGCATTTGACGTGACCGAGATGAGAATCATGCCGTACGATTCGTCGAATTTGCCTTTGTGTTCTGAACAATACTACTCCGGGATGATCACACCAACCTGTCAACCGCCTTCATCGCTTGACATACAAAGATGCTGCTTTGCGCAAACAGCCGAGACAACAGCGGCTGACGGTACAGGAGTTCCTCAGGCAGAAACCTTAAACAAGAAACCCAGCGCCTTCCTCTCGTTGCTGACCGCGGCCGGGGAGACCCGCCCCAGCCTCTCGGCGAGGTACTGCTGCACCCCGAGCTTGGTCAGCGCCGGGTCCCTCTCCAGGTAGCGCCTCGCCAGGTACTCGTACATGTGCACCGTCCTCCCGGAGCGGCGCTCCGCCCTGAGCTTGGGCGTCCATGGGGGGCGTGGGGCGGTGGGGGTGGGCAGGGGCAGGACAGGCACCCCAATCCTACCGCAGGCGGTTGTTGTGAAGCCATGGCCTCAATAGGCACCAGATTGGTGAAGTCGAAGAAAGCAAAAAGCACCGCTTTTGGCGGTGCCCTAAAATATCTTGGTAGCGGGGGCAGGATTCGAAGGAGACGAGAGACGGGAGGTTATTTCTTTCTGGAGATTGCCACCGTAATCAAGCCCAAGACGCCGATGGCTATCGCTGGCCCAACCGTGTCATCAGACAAGAAGGTCCACACAGCGAACGCGATGCAAAGCAGCCCCACGATTAGCCGATCTTTTCTCATCTAACCCCTACTCCGCCGTTGCCATTTGTAGCCTAATTTAACATAATTTCGGCTAAATAAAAAGGGAATAGACTTCTATCTATTCCCGTTCAAATTCCCTTTGGTAGCGGGGGCAGGATTCGAACCTGCGACCTTTGGGTTATGAGCCCAACGAGCTTCCACTGCTCCACCCCGCGCCGGTCTTATCAGTATAGCGGAGTGGCGGATTGTGTGTCAAGGCGCTTAAGCTTGGAAGCCTTCGGCGAAGAACTGGCTTACTTTGTCGGCCACCTCTTCTTCGTATCCTCCCCAGAAGTGGTCGGCCCCGGCTATAACCTGATACTGCTTGGGTTCGGGGATAGCCTCGGCGTGCTTCAGGAACTCCGGTTCGGGGATGACGAAGTCGTTATCGCCGGCAATGACGAATTTGGGCCTGGTATATCGCCTCAGCTCCTCCCAGCCCTCCTCGGATAGCGCCGGCGAGACCAGCGCCAGCATGCTCACCCGCTCGTCTTGAACAGCAACGGGCAGGGCGACACTGGCGCCAAAAGAATAGCCGGCTAAGCCTTTTCTCTTCTGGTCGATATTGGCGGTAGAGGCAACGAAGTCCAGGGCTGCCTTAACGTCTTCCTGCTCAGCAATGCCTTCCCCGAATTCGCCGCCGCTCTTGCCTACCCCCCGGAAGTTGAACCTGAGGGCGGCAATCGATTTTTGGGCCAGCGCCTGGCAGATGGCAAAGACAACGTTACTGGACATGCTCCCCCCGTAGAGGGGGTGGGGGTGGCAGACGATGACCGACGGGAAGGGGCCAGCGCCCTCGGGGAAGTGCCAGACTGCTTCCAGCGATATTTCCCGGCCGGGAATGGTGGTGTGGACTCGGCTCAAGTCTTCTTCTTTCTTTTAGTTTTAGTAGGCTTGTCTTTCTTGGCCGGGCTGATGCTCTCCCACCAGGTTTTTAGCCGCTCGGCGACCTGCTTTTCATATCCCTGGTCGCTGGGGCTATAGAAACGCTTACCTTTAAGTGAGTCGGGCAGGTTCCGCTGACCGCTGAAGTGGCCGGGGTAGTCGTGGTCGTACTTGTAGCCCTTGCCGTAGTCCATCTTTTTCATCAGCGGCGTTACCGGGTTGCGCAGGTGAAGCGGCACTGGCTCGTCGGGGCCTTGCTTAATTTTCTCCTGGACTTCGGAGTAAGCCTGATAGAGCGAGTTGCTTTTGGGGGCGGTAGCCAGGTAGACAGCCGCCTCAGCCAGGGCCAGGTTGCCCTCGGGCATGCCGACGAAATGTACTGCCTGCTGGGCGGCCATGGCTACCACCAGCGCCTGGGGGTCGGCCATGCCGATGTCCTCCGAGGCGAAGCGGACCATCCGGCGGGCGATGTAGAGGGGGCTTTCCCCGGCCTCCAGCATCCTGGCCAGCCAGTAAAGGGCGGCGTCCGGGTCCGAGCTTCTTAGCGACTTGTGCAGGGCGGAGATGATGTCGTAGTGAAGCTCTCCTGTCTTGTCGTAGGGCAGAGCCCGGTGCTGGATGGCGTCCTCAATGGTGTTTAATGAGATACGGCGCTTTCCCTCGGCATCGGGCGGTGTGGTGGCGGTGGCTATCTCCAGGGCATTGAGGGCAACCCGGGCATCCTTGTTGGACATCATGATGAGGCGGAGCATGGCGTCTTCGTCCAGCTCAACATTCAGCTTGCCCAGCCCTTTCAGTTCGTCCTTTAAGGCCCTCATGATGATAACCTGGATTTCATCCTCGGTGAGGGGGTTGAGGGCGAGTACCTGGCAGCGGGAGAGCAGGGGAGTGATAACCTCAAACGATGGGTTTTCGGTGGTGGCGCCGATGAGGGTGATAGTCCCGTCCTCGACGAAGGGCAGGACGGCGTCCTGCTGCGATTTGTTGAAGCGGTGAATCTCGTCGATGAAGAGTATGGTCGTCTGTTTATAGAGCTTGCGGCGTTCTTTTGCCTCTTCAATGATGCGGCGCAGGTCGGCCACGCCGGCGCTGACGGCGCTTACCGGGCTGAAGTGGGACTGGGTGGTATTGGCGATGATATAGGCCATGGTGGTTTTGCCGCTGCCGGTCGGGCCCCAGAGGATGATGGACGGCACCTTGCCGGCTTCGATAGCCTTTCTTAAAACGTGCCCTTCGCCTACCAGGTGCTCCTGCCCCACGAACTCGTGCAGGGCGCCCGGTCTCATCCTGGCCGCCAGCGGCGCTTCCCGGTTTTTGTCTTGCTGGAACTGGTGTTCAAATAAGTCCATAAGTCACCCTCTAACCTATAATAATATCATCTAAGTCCCGCTTGGGCACGTGGTGGACATCGTCTTTGTCCCGCCAGTATTTTATATCGCCGCCAGGCCCCACCGCCTCCAGCACCACCTTCTCTTTGGGCTTGCCCAGCGCCAGCACCAGCAGTATCTCAAAGTGCGCTGGTATGTTGAGGAGCTTGGCCAGTTTAGTCCTGTTTACCGCCGCCAGTATACAGCCGCCCAGCCCTCTCTCGGTGGCACCGAGCAGGATACTCTGGGCGGCGACGCCGTGGTCGCAGAGGAAAGAGGGGCTTATCTTGGTATCGCCGAGGATAATGATATATGCCGACGGTCTTTCTCCTTCGGCGGGCCCGCGCCAGTCCTTGAGGTAGCCGGCCCACCTGAGGCAGGGGAATATCAGGGCATTCTTCTCGGGCTGGCAGGAGAGGATATATTTTAGCGATTGCAGGTTGGCGGCAGATGCCGATAGCCTGGCCAGGTCAACCAGCTCTTTCAGCGTCGCCAGTTCTACGGGGACTTCCTGGTAAAAGCGCCGGTAGCTGCGGTTTTTTACTACAAGGTCTTTTAGCATTTTTATTTGCCCCACCCTTTTTAACTTTCCTCGTGTGTTTCAGAACTGCCTTCTGGTAATTTTTCAATAGGTGCTTCGCCAGTAAGTTGCAACTTATCGCCAAATTTCGTCAATTTTCTGTCAGCCTCGTCATACTTTTGCGCTGCATGCCGAATGTGCCCACCTAATGTGTCGTAGTCTCCTTTGAAATCCTGAAGGTCACCCTGCAAGCGTCCCAGATGTGCAAGTATGTCGCGGGCGGTTTTCTCAATGTGTAACCCCTTTAGTCCGAGTATAATAACCCGCAAATAGGCATATAAGCTATTCGGTGAAACCGGGATAACCCTCTTTTGGAGGGAGTAGGAATATATTTCACTTCCTTCAGCATGTCCACGGAGTATGGTCTCATAATAGACATTCTCCGCTGGAATATACATTAGGGCAAAGTCAAAAGTATTTTCATCAGGTAGAATATATTTAGTTACATTATCAATATGATTCTTAATACGGCGTATGAATTGCTTCCTTAAGGGTGCTTGCTCCTCCTCGGATTCTCCCGTCAGTATTCGTTGAAAATCTTCTATAGGGAACTTAGAATCAATGGGGACTAATTTCCCCCCAATTCGAATAACAGCATCTACAGCTTCACCATTTCGGAACCTATATTGGAGCGAGTAGTTATCGCGCGGTAGCCCTATATCAGCCAGTAATCTCTCTAGCAGGAGTTCACCAAAACCGCCTCTAAATTTTGGTGCACGTAGAAGGTCTTGTAAGCTGGAGATATTCTTACCAACTTCCTGCATTTGTTGCGTTTGTTGCTTGAGTTCACCTAAGCTTTTGCTAACTTCTCCAAAAACTTTTGTAGTGTCGGCTATCTGTTGTCCCACTTGCTGTCCTACTTCCTTCGCTAAAGTGTCACTTTGCTTTTTCCACCTACGGCTTGCCCTAATCTTATCCCCAATGAAAAAACTACCCAGAACCATTAGACCTACTAAGAGAACAACTAAGAGAATAATTATTACTGTAGTTTCCATACTCTTCCCCTCCCTTACTTATACCTCCTCACCTCAAATCGGTATAGCTTCACCGGCTCATCGGGCATTATCCCCGCCTTCTGCCGGCAGATTTCAATCTGATAGTCCACCGAGTCCACGCCCTCAAGGTCGGGCAGGAGCAAGCCCTTTCTCGTTCCATACTCAACGATAACCCCGTACTTCTTATGGTCCAACTCCTCCCGGCCCTTCACCGGCTCAGGCTTGGTGAGGACGTCAACGCTGTACGAGAGGTCTTCAAGCTCGTCGGGGGTGATGGGGAAAAAGCGGGGGTCTCTGGTTGCCGAAGCAACGGCATTGGCCATGACCTCCTCAGCCACGTTAGCCCTCTGCGGCTCAAAGGTGCCGATGCAGCCCCTCAGCTCGCCGAGCTTATGGATGGAGACGAAGACGCCCGCCTTCTCCTTCATTTCAGGGGTGAGCTCCGGCGGCGGGACGGCTTTGCCCTCCCTGATAAAGCCCTCCACCGTCTTCTTGGCCAGGGCCACCAGCGGGTGCATCTTTATCTGCCCCCGCCTTTTATTATTATGCCGGCGTAGCCCACCACGGCCGAGTAATCGCCGGTGGTATCGCCGCTGGTCTGGTATTTGACCAGCTCGGTGCCGGTGGCGCCCAGTTCCTTGGCGGCGACGATAAGGCTTACCGCCGGGGCATAGCCGCACATGGTGATGCCGAGTTGGCTGACCCTCTTCAGCAGTTCGTCCTCGTCCAGGTTCAGTATGGCCTCTATAGCCTGGCTGTCCTTCGCCTGCGCCGACTCCTGCGGCTCGTAGTGGGTCATGTCGCTGGAAGCGATGATTACCACCTCCCGGCGCAGTTTCTTGACCGCTTTGGCTATCTCTTTGCCGATTTCTTTATAGACGGTGCCGCTGGCATGGCCGAAGACGATGGGGACCAGCTTAAAATCGGGCTTGAAATACTGCAAAAAGGGCAGTTGGACCTCGATGGAGTGCTCGTAGAGGTGGGCGACCTTGTCCTCTTTGAGGTGCTTGGAGGTGGCTAGAATCTTCTTGGCCAGCTCCGAGTCGATTTCCACCTTTCCCAAAGGCGTTTTCCAGGTGCCTTCGGTCATGATGCTTAAAGGTTTGCCGCTGCCGGTGTGGTTGGGCCCCATGATGATAAAGGTGTCCTTGAGCTTGATTCTGGAGATAACGGCGGCCGTTACCGCTCCGGAGTAGACATAGCCGGCATGGGGCGAGACCAGCCCGATGGCATCTTCTTTGACCATCCTCTCAATCATAGCCTTAAGCTCCGAGGCTGATGCCGGATAGAATTGCCCGGCGACGACTGGCTTCCTTATCATCACGCTCTCCTCTCGGCAGTCCTGAAGTTAAGCTCCGCCCCGCAGAAGCGGCAATTCGAGCCTTCCAGACCGACTACCTCAGTCTGGTAGCCGAGCCGTTTCACGATGGTATTACCGCAGTTATAGCAGATAGTGCTTTCACTGCTGTGGCCGGGGACGTTGCCGGCATAGACAAACTTGAGCCCCGCCTTTTTCCCGACCTCGCAGGCATGCTCCAGGGTGGCTACGGGGGTCGGGGGCAGGTGGGTCATGTGGTGGTGGGGGTAAAAGCGAGTGACGTGCCAGGGCGTCAATTCGCCCAGCTCCTGGCTTATCCAGCCGGCGATGCCCTCTAGTTGCTGGTCGTCATCGTTCATGGTGGGTATGATGTTGGTGACGACCTCAATATGCATATTCCACTTATCCTTGGCCCGCTTGGCGACCTCCAGTATTCCCTGCCAGCGGCTTACCCTGGCCAGCTTTTGGTAGAGGTCATCGCTGAAGCCCTTGATATCGACCCGCCAGGCATCGAGGTAGGGCCCGATGACATCCAGCGCCTCAGGGGTGAGAAAGCCGTTGGTCACGTAGACGGTGTAGAGGTTGTTCTCCTTGGCCAGCTTGGCCGAGGCCAGGGTGTATTCAAACCAGATGCTGGGTTCGTTGTAGGTCCAGGCGATGCCCTGACAGCGGTAGCGTATGGCCAGTTCTATGGCTGCCTGCGGGGAGATTTCCTGGGAGCCGAGCCAGGGCTCGTTCATCGCCGGGCAGGCAATCTCCCAGTTCTGGCAGTCCTGGCAGTGGAAGTTGCAGCCCCACCCCCCGACGGAGAAAGCCAGGCTGCCGGGGAAGAAGTGAAAGAGGGGCTTCTTTTCAATAGGGTCGGCGGCTACCGAAGACACCTTGGCGTAGTTGAGGCTATAAAGGGCGCCTTCGCGGTTCTGGTAGACACGGCAGACGCCGAACTTGCCCGGGGCTATATTGCAGCGCCACTGGCAGATACCGCACCTTACCCTGGAGTTAGGCAGTTTTTCATAGAGCATTGCCTTGAGCATAATGCTCCCTTGTATAATTATAGCACTTGACCAGGCTCAATTATAGCCCTTTGGGCCCCTCCCCCATAGGTTTTTCGACCCACCCAGCCCGCCCAAAAGAGGTGAGACCTCTCTTAAAATACTCCCTTAGAACAGCGTGATTTATGATATACTACTTAAAATGGATACTCTTGAGACTATCCGATTACTTGCATTCGTATTACAATTTATAGGGATAATGGTGGGGGCTGGTTTAGTTTTTGAGAGGGTTATTAAGGCACCCCCTCTGAGAGCTCTTTTCATTTTGTTAAATGCGGTTAGACAAATGCTTTCGGTGCGCTCTTTGCCTGAATACCCAGTTTCTGACGACATTGATGAACTCTACCAGCAAGCTAGTCGTCGTACCTTTTGTCTGTTGCCAGCCTCTGTAGTTACAATAGGCCTTGTTTTTTCTTTGGGGCTTTGGCTATTGTTGTTCTTTCGCCTTTACCAATTAGTTATTTATGATATCTACATATGCCCTTGGTTCTGGGTTGGCTTTTCCGTGTGGTTTATCGCATTGACAATAAACAACCTGTTAGTAGTGCAGGGGCAACTCCTTTTAGAAAGAGCGGCTACTAGTAAAACATCCTCTTTTGTAGGTAGATTTCTAAAGAACTGGTACGCTTTTCCTTGGGAATCCATAAAAGTTGAAGTCATATTGATTGTAGTCGTTATCCTTTTACTACCAGCTTGGGTCTTTAAAATAGAGGTCAATTCCGCAAAACAAAGGCAGCAGTACTATTTAACTTATGCTACAGTGACTTTATTGATCTCGACTCTGATCCATATTATCCTTATTGTGATCTAGATCAGGCAGCAAATAAATGATGAAGGTCATCGGTCTAACGGGCGGCATTGGCAGCGGCAAGAGCACTGTTTCCGGCTTCCTCAAAGAGCTGGGGGCGGCCGTTATTGACGCCGATAAGGTGGGCCATGAGGCTTTGAAGCCCAATACCGAGGCCTGGCGGGAGGCGGTGGTTGCCTTCGGCAAAGAGATTCTAACTCCTGAAGGCAGTATTGACCGCGGCAAGCTGGGCGAAATAGTCTTCGCCGACCCCGAGGCTCTGGCCCGCCTCAACCAGATAGCGCACCCCCGCATATCTGCCATGGTCAAGGCTCAGCTTGAAGAGCATCGGCGGCGGGGGGAAAAGGTGGTGGTGTTGGACGCCCCTCTATTGCTGGAGGTGGGCAGGCCTTCACTGGCCGATGAGGTGGATGAAGTCTGGGTTACCATAGCCCCGGAGGCCACCGTGCTCAAACGGCTGAAAGCAAAGAGCGGGATGTCCGAGTCCGAGGCTCTGGCCCGCATCCGTTCCCAGATGCCCGTTAGTGAGAAGGTAAAACAGGCCGATGTGGTCATAGATACCGATTGCCGCCTTGACGAGCTCAAGGAGAAGGTAAAAAAGCTCTGGGACAGGCTCTAACTTGACACCTAGCTATGGCAGTTGGTAGAATAATCTGTTTAATGGAGGTCTAAAATTTACGCTATCATTGAGACCGGTGGCAAGCAATATCGGGTGAGCCCCGGTGAGACCATAGACGTGGAACGCCTGGCGGTAGCTGAGGGCGATAAGGTTGACCTGGAGAGGGTACTGCTTATTGCCGACGGCAAGAAGGTAACGGTGGGCGCGCCCGTTGTTGACGGCGCCAAGGTGATTGCCACCTCGCAGGGGGAAGGCAAGGGCGATAAGATTGTCGTCTTGAAGTATAAGCCCAAGGTGCGCTACCGCAAGAAGACGGGGCACCGCCAGCGCTATACCAGGCTGGTTATCGATAAGATAGTCGAGCCCGGGGCGGCTCAAGCCAAGCCGGTTAAGAAGGCTCCGCGGCGTAAAAAAGAGGTGAAGGAAAGTGGCTCATAAAAAAGCAGGCGGCACCACCCGGTGCGGCCGAGATAGCCAGTCCAAGCGGCTGGGGGTTAAGATATACGCCGGCCAGGCGGTGCGGGCGGGGACTATACTGGTCCGGCAGAGGGGTACGCGCATTCACCCCGGTGATAACGTGGGCGTGGGCAAGGACTATACCCTCTTTGCCTTGATTGACGGCGTGGTCGCCTTCGAGCCCACCAGCAACGACCGCAGAAAGGTCAGCGTCAACGCTGGCTAAATGATATGAAGGAAAAGATTCATCCCAAGTTCTATGACGATGCCCAGGTGACCTGTGCCTGCGGCAACACCTTTACCGTCGGCTCCACCAAGAAGACACTAAAGGTCGAGCTGTGCAGTAAGTGCCATCCCTTTTTCACCCAGGAACGCCGCATGGTGGACACCCTGGGGCGGGTGGAGCGGTTTAAGCGGCGCTACAAGATGGAGGACTAAAAAACGTCTTGATGGGAGCAGGAGCGGGCTGGTAAAACCGCTCCTTTTTATTATGGCTAAGAGATTTTATTACGGCGGTCAGGCGGTTATCGAGGGGGTGATGATGCGGGGGCAGAAGGCGATGGTAACCGCGGTGCGCCGTCCCGGCGGCGGCATGGCTATGGATACCCAGCTTTTGCCGCCCATCTATTACGGCCGCTGGAGGAAAACACCGCTGGTGCGGGGCGTCATTGTGCTGATTGAGGTGCTGGTCCTGGGTATCAAGACCCTGCTCTACTCAGCCAACGTCTCCCTGGAAGAAGAAGAGGCGGAGATTTCGGGGTGGCTGGTCTGGCTTCTGGTGGCGGCTTCCCTGGGGGTATCGGTCGCCCTCTTCTTTGTGGCCCCCCTTTTCCTGACCAAGCTGCTCGACCCTTATATCGCTTCCTCGCTGGTCTTCAGCCTGATTGAGGGCCTCATCCGGGCGGTTATTGTCGTTCTCTACCTGGGAGTGATAGGCTTGGTGCCCGATATCAAGCGCTATTTCGCCTATCACGGCGCCGAGCACAAGGCGGTAAACGCCTATGAAGCCGGAGTCCCCCTGGAGGTGGAAGCCGTCAGGAAATACAGCACGGCTCACGTTCGCTGCGGCACCAGCTTTCTCTTTACGGTGATAATCGTCGCCATCATCGTCTTTGCCCTGGTCGGTCTGCACACGTTCTGGATGCTGGCTTTATCGCGGATTCTGCTGCTTCCGGTTATCGCCGCCTTCGCCTATGAGGTAATCTATTTCAGCGGGCGCCATGCCGATAACCGCTTACTCAGGGTTGTCATGTTCCCCGGACTGTGGTTGCAGAAGCTGACCACCCGGGAGCCCGATGATGATAAGCTTGAGGTCGCCCTCTCGGCGCTGAGGAAGGTGGTGGAGCTTGACCAGAAAGAGGAGACGGCTCAGCCTTCTAAGTCGGCTTCGGTCAGCTCCTGAAAGAAGCAGGTCTTATTGCCGGTGTGGCATACCGGCCCGGCGGCTTTCCCCTTGATTAAGATGGTATCGCTATCGCAGTCCTTCCATATTGAGCGCACCTTGATGATGCTGCCCGAGGTCTCCCCTTTGTGCCACAGCTCCTGGCGGCTGCGGCTGTAGAACCAGGCCTCACCGCTGGCTAGCGTCCGGCGTAGCGCCTCTTCGTTCATGTAGGCGAGCATGAGCACCTCGCCGCTATCGGCGTCTTGGGCTACGGCCGGGATAAGCCCGTCTTTGTTGAACTTTATATCTTTTATCAACCTCATCCCCCTTTTAGGCTTGCTCGACCAGCTTTCCCGCCACCAGCAGGTCGAAATTCTGGTCCCTGACGCCCCGGCGGCGCAGGAGCGCCGGCTTTCCGGCTATCTCAAAGGGCACTTCTTTGGGCAGGCCCCAGAGGGAAGCCCCCCATGCTTTCACCTGCTTGCCGTCAACTAGTAGCTGGCCGGCACCGGAGACAAAGACCTTGCCGTACCTGGCTTCGACGGCAAACTTTTTACCCTTAATCTCAACGACCCAGTTCATGTTTGGTTCCTCTTAAAGTTTTTTATTTGGTAAGCCCTATTATAACATATTGGGGGGTATTAGCCTCTCCCCCCGCTTCCAGTCGTCTTACTTCCCAGCCTATCCCACCCTACAGGGGTTGACACCCCTTTAAGACCATCTATTCCCCCGCCCCAAAACAAGAGAGTTGAAGAGAGGCAAATACGGGGCCCCCGCAAAAACAAAGTTTTTGTGGGGTAAAGAGCCTCTTTTGGGCGGGTTGGGTGGGATGAAAAAATTATGCCAAAAAGGGGGAGACGGGGAAGGGTAAGACCCCTACCCTTTTATATCTTTCCCCACCGCCGCTCTCGCAAGGAAGAAAAAGTTATTTGTTAACCCGCCAGCGATAGTGCTATAATTACACCGCAAAAGGTTTAAAAGCCCAAAATTATAAATCTAGAAAGAGAAGGACTATCAAAATGGCATCGACCGAGGAGCTAATCGAGGAGTATAAGAAAAAGAGAGCCAAGATACTGCAGATGGCAGCCCCTGAGGCTATAGAAAAGCGCCATAAAGGGGGCCAGTGGACGGCCAGGGAAAGGATAGACTATCTCTTCGACCCCGGCACCTTCACCGAGCTGGGGCTCTTCGTTAAGCACCGGACGGTCCATTTTGGCATGGATAAAAGAGAGGTGCCGGCGGAAGGAGTGGTTACCGGATACGGCAAGGTAAACGGCCGACCCGTGGTCGCCTTTGCCGAGGACTATATGGCTATGGCCGGGACCTTCGGCGAATATCACGGCCTGAAAGAAATCCGGGCCATAAACTTCGCCAAGGACATGGGCTGGCCCCTCATCGGCATGAACGACTCCGGCGGCGCCCGCCTCCAGGAGGGAATGGATACCCTGGAAGCCTACGGCTGGATATTCCGGGCCCAAATCCAGGCTTCAGGCGTAATCCCCCAGATAGCGCTGCTGCTGGGCCCCTGCCTGGGCGGACAGGCATATCACCCCATAATGCAGGACTTCCTCATCCAGACCCGCAAGACCGGCTTTATGGGAATTGCCGGGCCGGCTTTTGTCAAGACCCAGCTGGGAGAGGAAATCTCCCTGGAGGAGCTATCCGGCTGGAAAGCCCACGCCGTAAAATCGGGGCAGACCCATATCGTGGCTGAGGACGACAAGGATGCCATAGACAAGGCCAAGGAGCTCCTGTCCCTGTTCCCGGCCAACAACAAAGAGATGCCGCCCCGCATCCAGACCAAGGACGGCCCCGAGCGCATCTGCCCCGAACTGGATACCATCATTCCCGATAAACCCACCCAACCCTACGACATGTATAAAGTAATCCATGCCATCGTCGATGACGGCTATTTCTTCGAGATGCTGAAAGACCATGCCCGGAGCACCATCACCGGCTTTGCCCGCTTCAACGGGCGACCGGTGGGAATATGGGCCAACCAGCCGCTATGGGCGGCGGGTATCATTGATATCGACGCCGCAGACAAAGGGGCCAGGTTCGTCAGATTCTGCGACCTTTTCAACATCCCGGTGGTTACCCTCCAGGACTGCCCCGGCTACATGATAGGCTCCGAGCAGGACTGGAAGGGCATCTTGCGCCACGGCGCCAAACTGCTTTTCGCCTGGGCCGATGCCTCCGTTCCCCTGATTTCAATCATCATGCGCAAGTCCTACGCCGGCGCCCACTACGGCATGCTGGACAAGGGCATTGGCGCCGACCTGGTCTTCGCCTGGCCCACCGCCAGGGTTACCATCGTTGGTGCCGAGACCGCCGCCAGCGTTATCTTCGCCCGGGAGATAAGGGAATCGGAGAAGCCTGAGGAGACGCGAACCAAGAGAATTCAGGAATACGACGATATCTATGAGAACCCATATAAGGGCGCCGAGCGGGGCTATATCGACGATGTCATCATGCCCAGCGACACCAGAAAGGTCATTAACAGGTCGCTGGATATCCTGGAAGAGAAGAATAAGGACAACAAGGCATTCTTAGCCCGACCCTGGCGCAAGTATTCCAATATCAATCTATAAGGTAGGCTACCACGGAAATTATCCCCGCCATAGACATCAAAGACGGTAAGTGCGTCCGCCTCTACCAGGGCGATTATGAGCAGGAGACGGTATTCTCCGACGACCCGGTAGAGGCCGCCCTGGAGTGGCAATCCCTGGGGGCGCCCCGGCTGCATATCGTTGACCTTGACGGCGCCGCCCGGGGAGAGGTCTCTAACCTGGATATCATCACCGAGATTGCCGAAGCCGTATTGGTCCCGACACAACTGGGCGGCGGCATCCGCCGACTGGAGACCATAGAGCGCATGCTCAAAGCGGGCATTGAGCGGGTAATCTTGAGCACCGCCGCCGTAGAAGAGCCAACGCTGATTGACGAAGCCTGCGGCAGGTTCAGGGAGTCTATCATCGTTAGCATTGACGCCCGGGAAGGGTATATTGCCACCCACGGCTGGCTAAAAGAGACAAAGCTAAAGGCGATAGAGCTGGCCCAGTCTATGGCCAAGCTGGGGGTGAAGCGCTTTATCTATACCGATATCAACCGCGACGGCACCCTCACCGAGCCCAACTTCTCGGCCACCGCCGAGCTCATCAACGCCATCAGACAGCCAGTCATCGCCGCTGGCGGCATATCGTCTTTAAACCACCTCAAGATGCTCAAAGCCCTCGGCGCCGAGGGCGCCATTATCGGCAGGGCGCTCTATACCGGGGACATTAACCTAAAGCAGGCGCTGGCTACTGTTAGCTAACGGACTAGCCCCGCCCCTGTTTTAAAAGAGCTGTATCTCCCACCCTCGTAGGTCTCATACCCCAGCCCCAGCGGGTGGGAGGGTAGGGAAGTAAGACCCAGAGAATTCCCCCGAGGTTAAGGAGCGGAGCTTCTTAGGGTGGGTGGGTGGGTCGAAAGACTCGCTCTGAAATGGAGGGGATAAGGGGGGATAGGGTTTCCTATAAAACCTTCCTTGACAGGGTAGGGAGGGATTGTTAAACTAAAATCACTGTCGGCTAGTTTTTCACTTAGGGGATTTATTGAGCGATAAGGTATCATATAACCCTCCGTCACCGGGACAAACGCGCCGGGGTCTGGTTCAGGTTTTTACCGGCGACGGCAAGGGAAAAACTTCAGCCGCCATAGGGGCAGTAATCCGGGCCCTGGGTCATGGTTTTAAGGTCTATATTGTCCATTTTATGAAAGGCGGTTCTCCCTCTGGTGAAGGCAATATCCTCTCCCAACTGCCCAATGTTACCGTGGTCAGGTTCGGCTCTGGGGACTTTGTCAACCCGGCTGGAATTAAGCCCGAGGACAAGGCGGAGGCGGAAAAGGCCTTGGCCGCCGCCCGACAGGCCATGCTCGAAGGCGGCTATGACTTGGTAGTCCTGGATGAGGTGAATTTAGCCGTTAACTTCAAGCTGGTGGAGCTGGGTGAGGTGCTGAAACTCATCGCCGATAAGCCTGAAGGCGTGGAGCTCATCCTGACCGGCCGCCGGGCTGACAGCAAGCTGGTGCAGGCGGCTGACCTGGTTACCGAGATGCTGAAGATAAAGCACCCCTACGATGAGGGGGTGGCGGCGCGCGGGGGAATTGAGTATTAGTCAAATTATACCAAGGAGTGAATCATGAATCTCACACTGAGTGTAATCAAGGCAGACGTTGGTGGTTATGTGGGGCATTCCGAGTCTCACCCCGATATTCTAGAAAAGGCCCGCCAGTGCACCGAGAAGGCTAAGAAGCAGGGGCTGCTCATTGACTGCTATGTGACCAAATGCGGCGATGACCTGCAGCTGATTATGACCCACCAGCAGGGCGAGGGCAACGAGAAAGTCCATAAGCTCGCCTGGGATACCTTCGTTGACTGCACCAATCTGGCCAAGAGCCTCAAGCTCCACGGCGCCGGGCAGGACTTGCTGGCTGACGCCTTCTCCGGCAATGTCCGCGGGATGGGCCCCGGGGTGGCCGAAATGGAATTCAAGGAGCGGGAGGCGGAGACGGTTATTATCTTTATGGCCGATAAGACCTCAGCCGGTGCCTGGAACATGCCGCTGTATAAGATGTTCGCCGACCCCTTTAACACCATCGGTCTGGTTATCGCTCCCAATATGCACTGCGGTTTCGCCTTTGAAGTGCAGGATGTAAAAGAGCATAAGACGATAACCTTTAATGCCCCTGATGAGATTTATGATTTGCTGGTTTTCATCGGGGCGCCTTCACACTATATGGTAAAGTCGGTCTATCACCGGGAGAGCAAGGAGATAGCGGCGGCATCTTCTACCCAGCGTCTGGCGCTGATTGCCGGCCGCTATGTGGGCAAAGACGACCCGGTCTGCATTGTCCGCTCTCAGGGAGAGTTCCCGGCGGTAGGGGAGGTGCTGGAGCCGTTCACCCTGCCCCTGCTGGTGGAGGGCTGGATGCGGGGCTCGCACCACGGTCCTTTGATGCCGGTATCGGTTGAAGACAGCACCCCAACCCGCTTTGACGGGCCGCCCAGGGTGATCTCCCTCGGTTTTCAGCTTTCCCAGGGCAAGCTGGTAGGACCCCGCGATATGTTTGCCGACAAATCATTTGATAACGCCCGCCAGCAAGCTCTCGACGCCGCTGATTTTATGCGCCGTCACGGCCCCTTTGAGCCGCACCGCCTCCCCCTAGAAGAGATGGAATACACCACCATGCCTGATGTCTCAAAGAAGCTCAAAGGGAGGTTTACCGACATCAAGGACTAAAGCCCATGCCCAAGCTTCTCCTGGCGACCAACAATAAAGGCAAGCTGCGTGAGTATAAGAGTCTGCTTCAAGCCCTTCCCTTTGAGCTGGTTACCTTGCCTGAGCAGGGTATCATTACCGAGGTCAGCGAGGTGGGGGAGAGCCTGGAGGAGAACGCTCGAATAAAGGCGACCATCCTGGCCCGGGAGAGCCGCTTATTAGCCCTGGCCGATGACTCCGGGCTGGAGGTGGACGCCCTGAACGGTGAGCCCGGCCGTCTTTCGGCGCGCTATGCTGGCGAGGGCGCTTCGGACGAGGATAGGGTCGATTATTTGCTGGTCAAGCTGGAAAGGGTGCCCCCGGAGAGGCGCACGGCGCGCTTCCGCTGCGTTATCGCCATCTCTACCCCTGAGGGCAAGGTCGAGTTTTGCCACGGTGAGTGCCAGGGGCTTATCGCCCTGGAGCCTAAGGGGAAAAACGGCTTCGGCTATGACCCGGTCTTCTACCTCCCCCAGCTGGACAGGACGATGGCCGAGCTGTCCCCGGAGGTTAAGAACCGGGTGAGCCACCGGGGAAAGGCCGCCCGGCAGGCATCCCGCTTGCTAAAGAAGAGTAAGTACAGGCTATGAGGGGCTTTAGCTATATCGCCTCTAGGTAATCCCCGCTAGGATTTCCCCAAACCGGTTATAGCTTATCACCAGAGTTTTCGTGTATAATACGTGGGGAGTATTATCATGACCGGACTTTCCGATTCGTTCCAGCGTCCCATAAATTACCTGCGCATCTCGGTCACCGACCGCTGTAACCTGCGCTGTATCTACTGCATGCCCCCCGGCGGCGTCCAGCTGATGTCCCATGATGACATTCTTAGCTATGAGGAAATCTATACTATTGCCCGTGCCGCCGCCGAGCTGGGGATAGATAAGCTCAGGCTTACCGGCGGCGAGCCGCTGGTAAGGTCGGGGCTGCCCGAGTTGGTAGAGATGCTTTCCCGGATAGAGACCATCAACGATATTTCCCTGACCACCAACGGCACCTTGCTTAAGCGTTATGCCGCTGAGCTAAAAGCGGCCGGACTGCAGCGAGTTAATGTCAGCCTGGATACCCTTAAAGCCGATAGGTTTGAGCTTATAACCCGTAGCGGCGGCAGTCTCGGCCAGGTGCTGGAGGGTATCGAGGCCGCTAAAGAATCGGGGCTTACCCCGGTCAAGCTCAATATGGTGGTTATGTCGGGCATTAACGATGATGAGCTCTTGGATTTTGCCGAAAAGACCATCGCCGAGGAGTGGCACGTCCGCTTTATTGAGCTCATGCCCCTGGCTGGCGAGGCCGCCCCGGCGGGGGGCTTTGTCTCCGCCGCCGATATGAAAAGGCGGCTGGAGCTCTTGGGAGAGCTGGAGCCCTGCCTGCCCAGTATCGGCAACGGTCCGGCTAAGTATTTCCGCTTTGCTCAAGCTAAGGGCACCATCGGCTTTATTACCCCGGTGAGCGAGCATTTCTGCTTCAACTGCAACCGGCTGCGGCTGACGGCTGACGGCAAGCTCCGCCCCTGTCTTTTGAGCGACTACGAAGTAGACCTTAAAGAGCCCCTGCGCGGCGGTATTTCCCGAGAGGGCTTAAAAGAGTCGATTGAGGAGGCGGTGGCTAATAAGCCCCGCCAACATCAAATGGCCGAGGGCTATGTGCCCAGGGGGCGGCCTTTCTTTCAGGTTGGGGGTTAGGGTTTTATATCTTTTCCCGCCCGCCGCCCTTTTTAGGGAAGGGGGTAAAATAGAGAGGGTTTTAAAGGTCTTGTTTCCCGCCCTGCCCCACTCTCATAAGCTCCTTACCCCAAAAAACTTCGTTTTTCGGGGGCCCCGTATGCGCTTCTAACACTTTCTGCCCAACCCCCACTGGGAGGGGCTGGAGAGTTCAAGAGGGCAAAAACCCTTTTGGGCGGGCTGGGTGGGAAGAAAAACCTAGGGGAGAGGAGGATTAGATAAATCGTGGACGAATTAACTCATATCGACGAGCAGGGCCACCCCAAGATGGTGGACGTTTCAGAGAAGCCCGATACCCAGCGCCAGGCGGTGGCTAAGGGCGTGGTCAGGATGCAGGCGGCTACCCTGGAGCGGATAAAAAAGGGGCAGATGGCCAAGGGGGACGTCCTGACGGTAGCCCGGCTGGCCGGCATCATGGCCGCCAAAGAGACGCCTCATCTAATACCCCTCTGCCATCCCCTGCTCATTGCCGATGTCAAGATTGATTTCAAGCTCGACGAGAAGAATAGCGCCGTGGAGATTACCGCCACGGTGAAGAGCACCGGTAAGACCGGCGTGGAGATGGAGGCGCTTACCGCCACCGCCGTCGCCGCCCTGACCATCTACGATATGGGCAAGGCGATAGACCGGGGCATGAAAATCGAGAATATCCGCTTAGTTAAAAAAAGTGGTGGCAAAAGCGGCACCATCACCCTTGAGTAAAAATAATTATTGGTATATACTACGCTATCACCAGTAATTTCTTATGTGGGGTGCGCCATGAAGTTATCATGTCTTCAGGAGAACCTAGACCGAGGACTTAGCGTGGTGGGGAGAGCGGTAGCGGTCAGAACCACCCTCCCTATAACCAATAACGTCCTCCTGGCTACGGACCAGTCGCGGCTTAAACTGGCGGCAACCAACCTGGAAATGGCGGTCAGCTGCTGGATTGGGGCTAAGGTGGAGGAGGAGGGGGCAATCACCGTTCCCGCCCGGCTCCTCTCCGAGTTTATCGGCTCCCTGCCGGCGGAGAAGGTGGATATCAGCCTTTCTCCCCAGACCAAGACCGTGGGCTTGAAGTGCGCCCGCTTTGAGGCGCGCATCAGCGGCGTTGACGCCAAGGACTTTCCCCCTATCCCCAAGGTTGAAGGGGGCGTTACCACCAAGGTCGAGGTGGAGGCCCTCCGCCAGGGGATTGCCCGGGTGGTCTTTGCCGCTGCCACCGAGGAGTCCCGGCCGGTACTTACCGGCGTCGATGCCGTCTTTGAGGGTGATTTGCTGACACTGGCGGCGGCCGACGGCTTCCGCCTGGCCGTCTACAAACTGCCCCTGGCCAAGGCGGTGAGTAAGAAGACCGAGGTCATTATTCCCGCCCGCGCCCTGGGCGAGCTGAATCGGCTTATCGCCGAGCAGGAGGAGGCGGTGGAGATAATGGTGAACCCCGATAAGGGGCAGGCCCTGTTTAGTTTGAAGAATGTCGAGCTGGTCTCCCAGTTGATTCAGGGCACCTTCCCCAATTATTCCCAGCTCATTCCCAAGAGCAGCACTACCAAAGCGGTGATTAGCGTCGGCGATTTCTTGAGGGCGACCAAGACCGCCTCTATCTTTGCCCGTGACGGCAGCGGCATCGTCCGCCTGGTGGTGACCCCCGGCGGCGAGATGACCCCGGGCAAGGTGGTGGTTTCGGCCCGTTCCGAGGAGGTTGGCGATGATGTCGGTGAGATTGATGCCATGGTTGAGGGCGAGGAAGCCAAGATTGCCTTTAACGGCAAGTATCTGACCGATGTCTTGAGCGTGCTTGGTGAGGCGCAGGTGTCCCTGGAGACGACCAATCCTTCCAGCCCCGGTGTGCTGAAACCGGTAGGGGTGGATAACTACCTGCATGTGGTTATGCCCATGTTTGTGCAGTGGTGAGGTAGAGGTCATGAAGAAAACGGCAGATAAGAGAGAGGCGTTTCAGGTTATTCGTGGTGGAGTTGTCTTTGAACTTCAGCCTGAACCCGAGGGTGGTTACACCATCTCAGTGCCTTCGCTACCGGGTTGCATCTCTTATGGGAGTACCTTTGAAGAAGCAATGGAGATGGTAAAGGACGCCATGGCGGGGTGGTTGGCGGTGGCACGGGAAGAAGGCGTGCCCATTCCTGAGCAGTTTGAAGCTATCCAGTTGGCCAGAATGTAGCTGACGGATATGAAGCAGGAGTTACCCTCTCTAAAACCCCGGGAAGTGATTGCTGCCCTGGAGAGGGCTGGTTTCTTGGTTAGGCGGCAGACAGGAAGCCACGCCATTTTGTATAAGTCCGGTGTTCGTCATCCCGTCTCTATTCCTATCCATCCTAAAGATTTGCCCAGAGGCACCTTGAGGGCTATTATCCGACAGGCTGACCTGAAAATAGGCGAGTTCTTGAAGCTTCTATAGCACCGTAAGTCGTACGTGCAGTGGTGAGGTAAGTATTTAGAGGTTATAGAGGGGGGAGCCGAAAGGCTCCCCTTTTTATTATTAAAGCTTCCCTTCCTCCCTCAGCTTCTCATGCCCTCCCGGGTCGGCCTCAGCCAGATTGCCGGCGCCGAGCACCATCGCTATCTGCAGGTGCGGGCGGGTGAGCCTCTTCCAGATTACCGGACCGTGCTTTACCCCCGCCGGCACGAATATCGCCGAGGTGGTATCAAAGACTATCGGCTGGCCGCCCACGGTAAACTCTATCTCCGCGCCCAGGTCTTCGGGGTTATTGGGGTCGGAGCCGATGTGGAGGACAATCTCGGGGCAGCCTTGGCGGTGGGTATGCTCATGGATGTGGGGGTTGGGGTCGGGCATATCCCATATCCAGCCGGCTTCGATGTAGGTGTTGCTTCCCGGCACCAGGTCGTTGCTCATCAATGTCATGGTGGGGTACTGCCGGCCCTTTATCTCGCCGGCGCTCACTTCGTAGCGGGGTCTCCTTGCTATGTATTTCTCTCCATTGTTTGCCATTTTCTTTAATCCCTCCTAATTAAAATTTTAAACTATAGTTAGTCAAAGCTAATCATGTTGGGGTGGGTTATGTGAAAGCCGCAGCTGGCCACCAGGTTGTGGCCGGTCATGGCGGAGGAATCATCCGAGGCCAGAAAGACGATGCAGTTGGCGATTTCCTCGGTCTCGGCGATTCTCTTCAAGGCGTTGTTTTCGGCCAGTTTTTTCATTACCTCATCGTAGGAGATGCCGGCGGTTTTAGCTGATGTCTGCACCCAGTCATCGAATTCCTGGGTGCGGGTAGCCCCCGGGCTGATGCAGTTGACCCGAATATTGTGCCGGCCGGCTTCGATAGCCAGGGTTTCGGTAAGGCCGATTAAGCCCCATTTGGTGGCGGCGTAGGGGCTTTCCCTGGGGACGCCGGACATGCCGGCGACACTGCTGACATTGACGATATTACCGCTTCGGCGGGGAATCATATATTTCAAAACCTCGCGGCTGCAGAGCATAGGCCCGGTCAGGTTGGCGGCCAACGACTCGTGCCACTCATCCAGCTTCATATCGGACACATCGGCGTTATTGAAGGTGCCCCGGGCGGCGTTGTTGACCAGTATGTCAATCTGCCCGAACTGCTCAACGGTCCCGGAGGCCATCCGCTTTACCTGCTCCTGGTCGGAGACATCGGTCTGTACCGCCATTGCCTGGCCGCCTTTAGCCTTGATGGCTTTGACCGTCTCTTCCAGCCGGGGGAGATTGCGGGCGGCGACCACAATCTTGGCCCCTTCCCTGACAAAGGCAAAACTGATAGCCTTGCCGATGCCGGTGCCCCCGCCGGTGATAATGGCTACCCTGTCTTTTAGCTTCACGGCTCCTGCCCTCCTATAAGCTCTTTTTAAGAAAACTACAACCAAAGCTCTCCCCCTGTCAAGTAGGGGGGAGGGATAGCCACCAATTTTTTGAAATTGCCCCCCAGACCCCTTGACAAACCGGAAAAGTAATATTATAATATATCAAGATATATCGTGATACTATGTGATATATCAATCAGGGAGTTTTTAGGAGGTTAGCATGTTTAGAGACCGGGCATCCCATGGGGAAAGATTTTTCAGGGGGCGGTGGCGGGAGAGCTCTTTTCAGAAGGGAGACCTCAAGTATGTCATCCTGGACCTGATAAAGGATAAGCCGAGGCATGGCTATGAGATTATCCGTGAGCTGGAAGAGCTCTCTCACGGCTTTTATACGCCGAGCCCGGGGGCTGTCTACCCCACCCTCCAGATGCTTGAGGAGATGGGCTATACCAGCGCCGCTGAGCGGGACGGCAAGAAAATCTACACCATAACCGAAGCGGGGCTCAAGTTCCTGGATGAGCGCAAGGACTCGGCGGATGAGGTCAGGAGCCAGATGAAGCGTAAGTGGAGCTTTAAGAATATCGGCAGAATGATAATGATAATGAAAGAGTATCATGCCCTTGAGAACTTGCTGGGTGAGGGGTTGCGCCGTCTGGACGCCGATAAGATGCAGCGCATCCGCGAGGTTCTCATCAACGCTTATAAAGAGATTGAGGCCATACTGGCCGAATAAATAACTTGAGGGTTTAAGGTGACCGCCTTGGCAGAGAACGATATTAACCTTGAATTTGACAGCCAGACCGGGGAGTATTACATCATCTGGAAGCCCGTAGTTATCAGCACGGGCAAAACAAAAGATGAAGCCCTGGAAGACTTAAGAGAGGCGGCGCACTTCGGCGTGGACTCACTGATTGACCTCAAGCTGGCAAATATAAAGAAGGAGGACTAAAATGGGCTATTTCCAGATTATGGCGGCTATCCCCGGCTTTTTCTTGAGTTCATACTTCTTGATGCTTCTCTGGGGGGTGATTGCCCCCAGGGTCGGGCTGGACAGCATCAGCTATCCAATGGCGATGCTGGTGACCATTACCCTCTGGCTGGCGGTGGCGCCCTTAGCCGCCGTCGCTGGCAAAAAGCGCGAATGGTGGGGTTAAATATGAGCCTTGACGCGAGCGACTACAAGTTTAAATTGCCTGATTTTGAGCATCCCTCACTGCTTTTCGTTCTGGAGGACGGGCTTAAAAACCTGGTTGGCGTGCCTCTTTTCTATAACCCCTATATGAAGAGCTACGGGTTGAAGGGAAACGAGAGGGTGCTTGACTTCGGTTGCGGAGGCGGCGTCGGCTCGCGGTGCCTGGCCGGATACCTCAAGCGGGGCGGGCGGCTGACCTGCCTCGACATATCGCACTACTGGGTCGAGAAGGCAAAAAAGCGGCTGGCCCGATATGCCAATGTGGAGTGCCGGGCGGGGGATATCAGGGAGCTGGATATAGCCGATGCTTCTTTTGATGTCGTATCCATTTTCACGTTCTCCACGACATTCCCCCCGCGGAAAGGCAGGCTACGGTGCAGGCACTATCCCAAGTATTAGAGGCGGGTGGCAGAGTCTTCGTCAGGGAGCCGACCAGGAAGTCGCACGGCATGGCCGTTGGCGAGATACGCCGCCTGTTTGCCGCCGCCGGTCTATCGGAGACCGAGTATAGAGAGACAAAATCGGAGTATATGGGGAGATACGAGAAGCCCGGCTAAAAGATATATTTCTTCAAGGCGTGTGTGCCAGGAATAAAGGGCGTCTGAATCTGCTTCGGGCGCCTTTTGATTAATTGACAAGGCAGGCCGGCTCTATTATTCTATCTTGGTGGAGAGTTAGAAAGGAGAACAGCCGAATGGGCAAGTACGATAAATATATCATCACCAAAACAAAGTCCGACCTTACCCTGCCTGAGTTCAGGCGCGAAGCCCTGAGAACGGCCCCCGACACCAGAACCCCCATGGTATATCTTGACGACGAGGTACTCAAGGGGGCTTTCTATGTTGAATGCGTCTGGTTCTGGAAGGGCATGGATAAACCAGAGGTAGAAGCCCACACCCATCCCTTTGACGAAGTCATCACCTTCTTCGGCTCCAACCCCGACGACCCGGCCGACCTCTGCGGCGAGGTCGAAATCTGGCTGGAAGATGAAAAGCACATACTGACCAAGAGCTGCCTCATCTTTGTGCCCAAGGGGATGAAGCACTGCCCGCTGCACATCAAGAGGGTGGACAGGCCCATCTTCCACTTTACCGCCGGACCAGCCTCTAAGTACACTTAAAGAGCTGGCAGTCAGCCTTTCGGCTTGGTCCTGATTAAGGCAATGTGAAGGGTAACGGCGGCGGCGATAATGGGCAGGATTATGGTGACTGCCAGGTTCGCCGCCAGCCAGATAGATAGGCCGATGGTCGCCCAGAGCAGGGCGATGGTAAAGAGCTTGAGCCTTAGCGGTATGCCCCTGCCCTCGGTGTAATTCCTGATATAGGCGCCGAACAGCCGGTTGTTCATAAGCCAGTGGTGGAACCTCGGCGAGCTTCTCATATAGCAGAAGGCCGCCAGCAAAAGGAACGGGGTCGTCGGCAGTATGGGGACGAAGATGCCTATTACCCCGGTGGCCACACATGCTGTCCCGGCTATGATTAGCAGTTGTCTCTTTAGCTTATCAGGCATAAGACTATAGTCTATAATATCAGGTTCAGTATGCCGCCGACTATCAGGGCGGCGACAATCATTATCCCGGCCGCTTTGAGCATATTTAATATCCCCAGCTCCCGGAGCAGGACGACGAAGGTGGCGATGCAGGGGAAGGACATAGCCAGTACCACGCTGCCTACCACCAGTTGACCGGCGCTCAAGCCTAAGGGCGCCAGCAAGCCCAGGGCTACGTCCTTACGCAGGAAGCCGACAGCCAGGGCGGTTATTGCCTCTTTGGGCAGTCCCAGCAGGCCGGTCACCACCGGGGCGGTGAAATTGGCGATGGCGTTGAACACGCCGAAGTAATAGAGTATGTTGATTGCCACCACCGCCCCCAGAATTATGGGGATAGCCTCGACTAAGAAGCCGTAGGTCCTCATCCACAGCTTTTGCAGTACCGTCCGCCATGGCGGCAGGCGGTAGGGGGGTATCTCGATTAATAGCTCGGGGCTGAAGCCCCTTACCGTGTAGTTGAGTATAACCCCCAGGATAATCCAGACCAGGAAGAGCGTCCCGTAGACCATAGCCACGTACTGCCAGCCCTGCGCCCCGACCAGACCTAGAATCATCGCCTGCAGGGCGGCGCAGGGCACGGCGATAGATATCAGGGTGGCGGCGATGAACCGCTCCCGCTTGCTTTCCAGAATGCGGGTGGATAAGACCGCCGGCACGTTGCAGCCGAGCCCGAGCAGGGTGGGAATGATGGCGTAGCCGTGCAGGCCGAGGCGGTGCATGATGGTATCCATCAGGACGGCCAGCCGCGGCAGGTAGCCGGTATCCTCTAATATCCCCAGCACCAGGTAGAAGGAGACGATGTAGGGCAGCACCATGGCAAAGGGTACGTAAAGCCCGCTGGTGAGCAGGCCGAAGGACTGGACAAAGTCAACTTCGCCACCGATGAGTTTGCCGACCACGATATCGTGGAAGAAGCCGCCGCCCCCCATCAGGTTGCTCAAATTCAGCACCACCGGCGACCACAGGTTATTAAATAAGGGGTTAAAGACATAGCTGATGAGGCTCTCGCCGATGAAGCGGACCAGCATAAAGGAGCCGGCTAAGACGACCAGGGCCATGATGCCCCCGGTCAGCGGTTTGACGCTGGCATCGGCCAGGTGCTCGAACCATCTGTGATGGCGGTGGCCGATGTGCTGGACCTTTTCGATGATACCGCCGACAGCCGCCCAGCGCTCGCCACGGCTACGGGCGGGGGTATGGGGTGAGGTGGCGCGGGGAATATTCTCCACCAGCTCCTTTATGCCCTCACCGGTTACCGCTACCGTGGGAATAACCGGTACCCCCAGCAGTGCCCCCAGCTTGTCCCGGTCGATATCTATGCCCAGGTGTTTGGTATCGTCCCACATATTCAGGGCGACCACCACCGGTATGCCTCTCTCCAGTAGCTGCAGGGTCAGGTAGAGGTTCCTCTCCAGGTTGGTGGCGTTGACCACGTTTACCACTATATCGCCGCTATCGAGCAGCTTTTGAGCTATCTCCTCGGCTTCGGAGGTCGGCTCCAGGGTATAGGTGCCGGGGGCGTCGATAACCTCAGCTATTTCATCCCCCAGCTTCATAGACCCCCGGGTGTAGCTCACCGTGGTGCCGGGATAGTTGGAAACGACCACGCGGACTCCGGTCAGCCGGGAGAAGAAGGCGCTCTTGCCCACATTGGGGTTGCCCATGAGCAGTATTTTCATCGTATTACCTAGTCTGTTTTGACTATTACCCGGCTAGCCATGCCGAAGCCAATAGCCACCCTGGCCCGGTCTACCTCAATGGTTACCGGTCCCCGCATAACCATGGAGCTAATCTTTGTTATTTTCTTGCCCGGCACGATGCCCAGGCCGTTAAGGCGGTTGACCAGCCCGCGCCCGCCTTGAATCTGGACCACGATGCCGCTTTGCCCTTCCCGCATTCGGGCTAGGGTTGTCTGCTTTGTATCCGACATAATATCCTCTCTCTAGGTCTCAGCCACGTTAAGTATTGTTAGCTTTATCTAACTTTTCTGCTCTAAAAAAATTACTATTCTTCTCCCAGGCACTTCGTCGGGCATCCGTTAGGAACCTCTCCGTAGCTGGCATAGCGATAGAACATCTTCAACCACTCCGGCTGCACGTTAGGGCGGCTCAAGACAAATTCTAGGAACTTGGCCAGTTTCTCCTGGGTGACCGGGCTGACCGAGTGTTCCATCTTACAGGCGTCAGCCTCGGCGGTCTCAGGGTCAACACTCAGTATCTCGGCCAGGAAGCGGCGCAGCGCCTCATGGCGGCGAAAAACGTCCCTGGCTATCCTTTCGCCATCGGGGGTGAGACGAGCCCGCCCGTACCGCTGGTGTTCTACCAGCCCTTCTTCGGAGAGCTTCCTCAAGGCTGAGGTGACGCTGGGCATCTTGACCCCCAGAGCCTTGCTCATCTGGCTTACCCTGACCGCTTCCTTGCCCTCGCGGAGCATGATTATTGCCTCTAGATAGTCTTCCATACTGGCGCTGTGTTCTTTTTCCATTTTTGCCCCCTGTCCGGCATAGGTAAATTGTTAGACGCATCAAACATTTCAGTATAGCACATTCAATATTTTTGTCAAGTCCGGGTTGTTTTTCCCACCCAGCCCGCCCACGAAGGTCTCTTAAGAGGGGGCGAAGCCCCCTCTTTAACACCCCCAAAATAAGGAGTATATAGAGGTCTAACCTCTGTAGGGTGGGTATTGGGTGGGAAAGAGAACTCCCTCTAAAAGCTAGGCTAAGTCCCCCACCCCCATTTTAATCTTTTCCCGCCCACCGCCCTTTCAAGGAAGCCCCTCCCCCTTTGGAAAAGGGGGATTAAGGGGGATTTACCCTTTGGGGTGGGACGAGAAACCCGCTTTAAAATGGCGGGGATAAAGGGGTATAGTGATTAAGTAATATTGACAAGAGACGGGCGTTATGATATTATCTTTCTGCTTTGAATCGCACCTTAACAACTGGATAGTGGAAGGAAGGTTCTTTAAGTAGAAGCTTACAATTTTTACGGAGAGTTTGATCCCGGCTCAGGATAAACGCTGGCGGCGTGCCTTATGCATGCAAGTCGAACGGGTCACTTCGGTGACTAGTGGCGAACGGGTGAGTAACACGTAAGTAACCTGCCCCTAAGTAGGG
>Ga0315546_1000006_pt1 | contig 247400 bp, 200 predicted proteins | sample SalMarSW160170MG_FD_203833 | JGI IMG/M metagenome (GOLD analysis project Ga0315546, IMG submission 203833) | Salt marsh sediment microbial communities from the Plum Island Ecosystem LTER, Massachusetts, United States - Salt Marsh Sediment SW1601-170 ...
AAAAAGAACTCCTAACTGCGTTGAACCTCGAAATTCCAGAAGTTAGGTAGTACATTTACAAGCAATGCAACATGCTTAATATAAACGAGTTACAATGTGTTTTTAAAATTAATGGCGAAACTTAGGTTAAAGCATAGGAGGAACATTATGCCTATACAACCAGTTTTGATCAATGGGTCATGGCGCAAATCTAAGTCTCCTATAGGGGACTTCCAGTCCATTACTCCGGAAACAGGGATTGCTCAAGGAAAGAGATACCCCATTTCCAGTTTTGCTGATATTGAACTTGCCCTTGCCGCTTCGCACTGGGCTGTTAAGGAACTCAAATCTGTTTCTCCGGAAAATATTGCTAATTTCCTTGAACTCTACGCCTCAAATATCGAAGATTGTGCCGACATCTTATCCCAGACCGCCGCAATTGAAACTGCTCTTCCTGAAAAATCTCGTTTTCGTGATATTGAACTGCCCCGCACTACAGGTCAATTACGCCAGGCGGCAAGAGCTGCCAAAGAACGTTCATGGTGCCGGGCTACCATAGATACTAAAGCCAATATCCGCTCTAAATTCAGCCCTCTGGGAGGGCCGGTTGTGATCTTTGGTCCGAATAATTTTCCATTTGCCTTTAACTCCATTTCCGGCGGGGATTTTGCCGCAGCTATTGCTTCCGGAAATCCAGTGATCGCTAAAGCAAATCCCGGCCATCCTGGTACAACAAGGATCCTTGCAGAAGCAGCCTTAAAAACACTAATAAAATGCGGCCTTCCCCAAACAATGGTCCAGCTTATATATCATCTGCAACCTGAAGACGGCTTTAAACTTGTATCTCATCCCTTAACTGGAGCCACTGCATTTACCGGAAGCCGCAAATCAGGACTTACTTTAAAACATGCAGCCGAATCAGCCGGTAAATTGATTTACATAGAAATGTCAGGCCTTAATCCTGTATTTATTTTCCCCCAGGCTCTTAAACAACGCGGGAAAGAAATCGCAGAAAAACTTAGCCAATCTTGTACTTTGGGATCTGGACAGTTCTGCACAAATCCAGGACTGGTTGTCCTCTTGAAAAATCAGGATACTGAAAATTTTATAAAAACCTTAGATGAAAAACTTAGATCAATTCCTACCGGCACTCTTTTAAGCCGGCAAGTGCTCGAATCTCTAGCTGCTGCTGTTACTTCATTGAAAAAATTTGGCGCTGAAATAGTCAGCGGTGGGAAAAAGATCGACACAAATGCATTCAGCTTTGCCAACACCCTCCTTCGAGTCACAGGAGATATATTTTTAAAGAACAGTAAAAAACTCCAGACAGAAGCATTCGGTCCATCCTGTCTTGTAATATTAGCAGAAAATATCAAACAGATGATTACTATTGCCGCTCACTTGGAAGGGAATCTCACAGGTTCAATTTACAGCCATACCGGAAAAAAAGAAGAATCCCTCTACGCTGAAATTGAAGCAGTTTTGCGGACAAAAGTGGGGCGCTTAATAAATGATAAAATGCCGACCGGTGTAGCTGTATCTCCGGCTATGAGCCACGGAGGCCCCTTCCCTGCCACCGGACATCCAGGTTTCACTTCGGTAGGGATTCCTGCTGCAATACTGCGCTTCTCAGCTCTACACTGCTATGATAATGTGAGAAAACACCGCCTTCCAGCTGAACTTAAGGACAAAAACCCAACCGGTAAAATGTGGCGTCTAATTGACGGCGATATGACCCAAAAAAATATTTAACCTGGATTATTCACGAGTCGAGGTTGCCGCAGATACGAGGCGGAGCGGATGAAGCTGTGGTATTTCACCGCGAATCCGCTGCAACAAAGTAGATGCGGTGAGATCGGCTCGCCTGTAAGGGAAAGTATGTATGCATTAAATAAAAGTCATGATAAGAAAAAATATAAGAATCATACATTTAATGAATAACATATTTTATAAAGTGTTAATCATGTTAAATTTGTATGGTGTGCATACATATTTTATGAATAACCAGGATCCGCAGGCACCAAGAAAAACGAAGAAGAATTGCGTTAAAAATCTGAAGCGAGCCCAAGCCACATCCTTCTCCTTTGGCCATTTGATGAATAAGTTCCAGGGAAGCTGCAGCATTTCCAAAATTCATCTTCAACCCCCCGGTGATTGCTTCAAAAAACAATATAATTGCAAATATTACTATTCGGGGAATGAAAATGCAGACAGAATTGAAAAAATTCGACCCCAAATTCAATAGCCAAACAAGAAATCCCTATTCTTTAACTAAAAATAGATTGTCTCAGCTCACCCAAGAAGAGCATGGGCTGCTGCGATTTTATCCGGGATTCGAAGGCCTTGAGGACAGTGTGACACACAGGTTCCGCATTGATCACAGGCATCTCCTTTGCGGTCGAGTTTAGCGTAAAGCTTTCTGGCTTTATCCAAATCATGGTCATCCACTGCGTAACGCTCGAAGCGAAGGATTTCGGCAATAGGTATTTGCTGGGGACAGTGAGGCTGGCATTCTGTACAAAGGCGGCAGGCTGTCTTGTCAGCTTGAACGGTCATCATCTGGATAGCCAGGGCGTCCTTAGACCCTAGGGCTTTTCCAGCGCCTGAATAGGATTCCACAAATTCATCGAGATTTTTCACCCTCATAACTACAGTATCGAGCTTGGTTCGGGTGGTTAGCCAGCGCACCAGCGCGTTGTGAGGGGATACTTCGGCCGGAAGCTTATCCATAAATGCCGGATCATCTTTCATGCGTCCAATACCCCGTGCTGTTTTCATGGCAATGGTGCCAAATCCTTTTTTTCGGGCAAACTCCAAGAATTTGTCCATGTCTGGATCTGCGCCGTAAGAGTACATAAACTGAGCATGTTCATAGATGCCGTCTTTAACCACAGCAATCAGGATCTTTGCCGCGCTTTGACCCCCCGGCACCCTGGAATTCCCAGCATAACCGTGCTGAGAAAGGCAGAGGTGCTTTACTAATCCTTCTTTTTTCAGTCGTTCAAAAGCACGTACAAATCCCCGCTCATTTATGAGTTCATCTGTATTATGGTAACCGTAATGTAACTGCATATCGTCAAAATAACCAAGGCCAGTCCGCCTCAAAGCCTCTTTGACATAAGCGTAATGCTCCTCTTCATCGATGCGGCCGACGTAATGATCTCCTCCCACCCGGTCTACTGTGACCTGACAGTGATGAGCTTCGCGGTTTTTTAGGATAGAATCTGGTGCTCCGGTCTGTATCCATTTGTTAGCTTTATGCCAGTAGTTCATACCGCATAAGATTCCTGCTTCCCTGGGAGCTTCAGCCAAATCCCCAGCACCAATGATAATGGAGACCTGCCTCCCGCTGTAGCCCAACTTTACACGGGGCAGCTTCCCCACTCTGCGGGCAGCTTCCTCTATGGAATAGGGTGCCGTGTTTTCTTCCTGCGGTTTTCCGGTGAGTTTCCCAGTCAGCCCGGCAACCAGTGCCGTTGATGACAATTTGAGAAAGTCACGTCTTTTGATTGATTTTTTATAGGTCATAACTTATATTTCCTCCCAATTTTTTTGTGAAAATTCATGAGCTTTCCATATGTTATAAATCTTTTCTTCAATTGACATGTGATGAGTATTATTTAAATTCCTTGACTAATTTATACAACGAAAATTTTGGTGTCAAGGAAAAACATAAAGCCTTGTTTTCTTAATTATTTGACCTGAATCTCCATAATCCCTTTAGAGCACTCCTGTCTCTTACCTTACTGTTTTATCTCTTCTTATTCAGGCTGAGTTTTATGCTGCCACCTTCCATTCCCAGCATGATAAGTGCCTGTACTAGAATCTTCCACTGAATTTGCTCAGCTAAGAAGAGCGATTGTATGAAAAAGTATATCCCAGCTGCAGCTAATACAAAATAAACTCCTAACATTATCTTCCAGGCGCTGCGGTTGGTCTTTGGGGTGTCTTCGGCAAGAAATTTATTGTAAAGCAGCATGCCGACTACACAGAAAATACCAAGGACTGCAAAGATCATCCAGAAAAACCTGACCTGCGCCATTGTGTCTGGGCTCAGAGGTAAGCCTGCATTGACGGCTTCTTGGGCAGGGATAACGGGTACCAGCATCTTCTTATACAGCATAGCGCCGAAGTTACTCCCGAATAAGCTGCCGATTACTCCGTAAAGAAAGGCATAGTCCATGTACACGGCAACATTATCTTTAGGGGTTACCAATCCCACATAGCTGTAATATTTCGGATGAGCCGTCATTTCCCCCATAGAAAAAACCGCAATTCCTAGGATGAACATCCAGGGGCCCTGAGAAAAAGCCAGGACAACAAAACCTAAGGACCCGATAATGATCCCTGTCGCCATTACAGGAAGAGGCTTGAGGTTCTTACAAACACGACTGACAATAAGGACGAGAAGGATGATTGTCCCCGCATTTATTATCGTGACAAATTCTGCGTCAAATTTAAAGATCTTAAGTAGTGGGATTCCGGACATCCATTTTGTTACTGCTGCCCGGTTGATAAAATCCCTAAGATACCAGAGAATCGAACCAAACATCTGGAAACAGAGGATCCAAAAACAGGAATAGACCAGAATCATAAGCATAAAGCAAGAATTTCCCAACACTGTCAAAGCTTCGGATGCAACCTGTTTTGCGTTCTTAGTGCTCTTGGGTCTATCCGGATCTTTGTAAAAGAATGTAGTTGGGATCAGCATCAAAAACACCAGGCTGCTGAGTTTAAACTATAAGAATTTGCTTTTTATGTTGATGATGATATTCCCTCAATTTCATCAAACTTTCACCTACTAAGCAACTACATTAAAAATAATACCTAGGAAAAACATATACTTCAACAAGAAATCCGCAGGAAAGTAAGAATCTTTTAGAATTCACCTGTAAAAAGCCTTTATTGGATAGACTTTGCCCTGAACTGATTATCAATAACTCTTAATATTATCAATAACTCTTAATTTTCATATATATTCTAGCCTTTCTTCAGCTGCCATGCTGAGCTGAGCTTGAGGAGGCGGAGGGCGTTCTGCCTTAAAGGTAAGTTTAAGGTGATCGATAATCTTGTCTATGACTTTATAATCTTCGATAAATGAGATAATACGCATTGTCCCCCCGCATTTTGGACATCGGAGAGGGTCGATTTCATAGACCTTGCGTATCATGTCGGCCCATCCGCTAGAAGGCATAAATGAGGCTTCATCCTCAATAATAAGGGGGCAGGAAGGTTTAACTCTTGCTTTCTTCTTTTTTCCCCGATGCGCGTTGGCATACAGCCCGTAATAACGGATCATCACTTGACCTTTGTCAGGGATATGAGAGGTAACCCGGGCAATAAACTCTAGATAATCCATATACTCCGTCTCCCCGCTGTGCTTTCCGTGTTGATAGACTACCTGCCCTTGCTCCTCATCCAAGGAAAGCCGTCTAAGCGAGAGGAACCGTTTTCGGGAGACCTGTTTTTGTCTCTCTTTTATGAAGACAATGGAGAGATCAAGGGAAAAATGGTCCGCACCAACAGCCTTGACGGTCTGAAAATGGATTCCATGGAGGTTATCCTCGATGGGATCCCTTCGACGACGCGTGCCCATCAAGTGCAGGCAGTCAGCATCGGATTCGATGGGAAGCTTTACCTCAATGTTGCGGACGGAGGAGAGTGGGAAAAAGCCTAGGACGATCAAGACCTCAGGGGAAAAGTCCTACGCATGGAGCTTGACGGGAGCATCCCCTGGGACAACCCGAATCCTGGTAGTCTGGTATATGCCAAAGGATTCCGGAATCCTTTCGGCGCGGCTTGGAGAAAAAGCGACCTTTCTTTGTACATCGCGGGCAACGGACCGGATGTGGACGACAGGATCGCAAAGGTCAGGCCCTATGAAAACTACGGGTGTCCGGGAACCATGCGGCACAACTCGGTTTTCTGGTGGCACCACACCCAGGCTCCGACCGCCCTCGATTTCATGCAGGACGAACAGTTCCCCCCAGATTTCAATGACGATCTTTTCGTGGCTCTTTTCGGCGAAGCGTATGAGGAAGGAATGGGTGTTAAAGGCAAGAAGATCGTCAAAATGCGTTTGAATGCGGATGCCACCGCCGTTAAATCCTATGATGATTTCATTGCGTATGTAGGGAGCGGACCCGCCAGTCCCTGCGGATTGAAGTTTGGACCGGACGGACTGTACTTTACGGATCTGCATGGGGATATCACCGAATCAGGGGACCGGACAGGGGGCAATGTTTTTCGCGTCTGGCCGGATAAGGAGCGGATCGGCAAGATGCGTCGGAAAATCAACCGCTATGTGGAGATCTGGTCCGAACCCTGATCCCAATCGATTTCGAGATGGTGGCATTCCCTCACCGCTGTCGTGCGTTTTTCTTTCTTGAAAAATGATTCTCCTTCTATTATGCTGTTCCTGAATAGGCTTTTTTTGTGCCCACGGCTATCAAGTCTATTCAGTCATTATCGATCCAATCTGAGGAGTCCTTATGTTCGCTAAGATCGATCTGTTGGAGCTTTCGGAACTTTCCACCGACGAGCAAACTTTTTTGAGCCTGTATATCTCGTCTCCGCTATCTCTCTCGACCCTTGACCGGAGGTTCGAGCGTATGAGTCAAGTGCTGGACCGTGGCGGTTTACAAGGGGATGAGCGGGATCACTTTCAGGCGAATGTGGAGATGGTCAAGGACTACCTGGGCAAACATCCCCTGAAATCCGGCTCGATGTGTGTGTTTTCCTGCTGGGGGCTGGATTTTTTCCGGGCCTATCCGCTGCCGGTCGAGTGCCCGAACCTGATCCGGTTCGATTCCTCGCCGTATATACGGCCGCTGGCTGAACTTGAAGATGAGTACGAAAATGCCGCGGTCGTGATCGCTGACAACCGGAAAGCGCGTATTTTCTTGGTGACGTCGGCTGTTGCAGGTCCGGAAAGTACGGTAGCGGGAAACGTCAAGAATCATGTGCGCAAAGGCGGATGGTCTCAACAGCGCTATGAGCGGCGGCGCGATACGCAAATGCTGCATTATGTGCGCGAGATTATAGAGGCTCTGGAGCGGCTCTCCAAGGTGGAGGATTTTCGCAGGATACTGCTTGTAGGGGGGAAAGAAGTCCTGCAAGTCCTGTATAACAACCTCCCCCTTCACCTGAAGAAACAGGCTGATCGCAAAGCCTTGGACCTTGGAAAAGGCGAACAGGTTGTCAATCGTGAAATCCGAGAGATGTTTCTGGAACAGGAACGCCGCACAGAGCGGGAGCTCTGGGAAAAAATCCGTTCCGAATACCTGCGGGGTGGACTCGGTGCGGTCGGCGTTGAGGAAGTTTGGAAAGCCGTGTCCGCCGGGATGGCCGAATCCGTTATCGTGATCCGTGATCTTGAAGCTTCGGGAATGCGCTGTCGGGATTGTGACAATCTGCAGCTGGGCGGCGCCGCCGCCTGCTCCGCATGTGGCTCGCAGTCTCTTTTTTCGGTCGATATGATCAACGAGATCGTCGAAGCGGCCCGGCGATCCGGAGCGGAAGTCGATTTCTGTGACCATATTTCCACGCTGGCGGAAGCGGGCGGGATCGCGGCTTTTCTCAGGTACAACTATTAAGGTTGTTTTGAAAATCGAAATAAGCTTTCTGCCGGCGGTCCAGTAGCGCTGATACTCTTCTGCCGCATCGCCGAATAACGGATTGGGCATACCTGAAGCGATGACAACGAGAGGAATATCGCCGAACGTCTCGATTTCCGCGGCGAGACGCGCGCTTTTGCCGAGCATCTCACGGTGTTCGGATTCAATCATCAGGAAGAATACGGATTCCGCTTGTTCTCGGGCATCGGTTGAAGCGGATCCCCTAACACTCGGATAATGGATCGTTATCAGCAGGTTTGTTAGCATTTAATCAGAGAGCAGCTTTTCCATATGAAAGATTCAGCAAAAGGATGGGAAAATGTACGAAAAAAAATGTGAGCATCTGGTTGAAGGCCCAAATTGTTGCTTCAGAAAGAAAAACAGCGGACATGTATAAGAAAGCGCTGGATAGGCTTATTAATCCTTCCTGGTCTACAGTTGTCATGAAGGTTAATAATGATGATCCTAAAGAATGGAAGGATAAATACCGCCGTACAGCCCAGGAAGAAGACCGGATTACAGGAAAAGATGTGTTTCTCAATCCATCAAATCCGCTTAAGTTTCTAATAGTATGTGATAAGTTACTGACAGGATTTGATGCACCTATTGAGCAGGTTATGTATCTTGACCAGAGATTGAAAGAACATACGCTGCTTCAAGCTGTTGCCAGAACAAACAGGCCTTATCCAAGGAAAAATTTCGGGCTGGTCGTTGATTTTGTGGGTGTTGGAAAAGAACTGGCAAAGGCTTTGGCAATCTTTGACAGTGAAGACCTTGTCGGTTTATTCAGCGTGGATGATTGGCACAGAGAAATTTCCTCATTGGAAGAGACTCGTCAAAAAGCCATGCAATTATTCAAAACTGTTGACCGGGAGGCGAATCCTGTGGAAGTACTCCAGCATTGTCTCAAAATCCTTAAACCTGAAGATGTGAGGTCTAAATTTGAAGTATTATTCCGGGAATTTGCGAAAAGCATGGATATGATCATGCCTGATCCTGTTGTTGAGCCTTTTATGGATTATTAGAACCATTTAGGGATGAACTCTTTGGTGGCAATGATGAAAAAAGATGCCTTTTGACCAAGGAAATTGTTGAAATAATAAAAAACAAAAGAGTTGTTGACTGGTGTGAGAAAGAAGATATTCAAAAAGAGATGCGAAGAGAGATAAAAGACCGTTTGAGAGAGATTGGCTTTCATGACCGCAAGCTGGATTTTTTCACACGGGAAATTATGGAATTAGCAAGAGCAAGATTTAAGGATTAGAATGGACCATATTACCTTTGGCAACAGACGAATAACATACACAATCAAAAGGGGAAATCGCAAAAAAACTCTGGCAATCAATGTCACTCCTGCTTCCCAGGTTATTGTGTTGGCTCCGGGTCATTTGAGCCGTGAAAAAATCAGGACATTCGTAGAAAAAAAAGCCAGATGGATTATGGCTAAACAAGAACATTTCAAAAGATTGGCTGTGCTTTTTCCTGAAAGAGAGTTTGTAAGTGGAGAGCAAATTTTATTGCTTGGCCGAAGGTACCGATTAAAAATAGTGGAGGAAGAAAATTCGAGAGTCCCGAAATTGTCTGGGAGAAAGATATTCGTATCTGTAGATCGAAATCTGGATTCAAACAAAAGAAAGGAAATAATTAAAGACGTTTTGAAAAAGTGGTATATCGTAAGGGCTTCTAAGATTGTCAAGAAAAGAGTGAACCACTATTGTAAGCTGATGGATTTGTTTCCAAAAGAGGTAATAATAAAAGATCAGAAAAAGCGTTGGGCAAGCTGTTCGAAAGATGGCACATTAAGATTTAACTGGCGGATTTCAATGGCTCCGATTTCAATAGTTGATTATATAGTTGTACATGAACTGTGCCATTTAAAGATTAAAAATCACTCCACTGATTTTTGGAAGCTTGTTTCTATTGCACTGCCCGATTATCAAAAGCGAAGAGATTGGTTGAAAAACAATATAGGTATTTTTAGACTTGCCAGCAAATAGAGCCAAGGCGACATAAACAGCAAAACGCTCATTCATAAGATAGACCTAACCGCTGAAATCGAGAAGAAGCAACCATGGAGGTTCTCAGAAATACTCTCCCTTCTCCTCAGCTGCCATTAGAAGTTCCTGCTGGAGAACTCGGGGCGTAAGGAGGGCGTTCGGCATGAAAAGTGAGCTTGAGAAGGGTGATGATCCTGTCCACTGCGGAATAATCGGTTATGAAAGCGATCACTCTCATCTGGCCACCGAATGTACATCCCTGGGGCCATACGGATCAGGCTGCATCACGGATAGGTGATCATGACTTCGGTAAAGAGGCCGCTCCTGACCTCCAGGTCCGGTCCTCTACCTGCGATGGTTTGACTACTGGCTTAAGGGAATCGACAACAAGATCGTTGAAGAACCTCTGGTTCAGTATATTGTTATGTTTTCCAATAAATGGCTGATATTAAAATAAATTCAATAAAATGCTTGACATTCTAATTCATGTTTATTAATATTTTATAGATAAATGAACGGCGTTCATTTTTAAGTAGCGAATAAATTTGATTGAAAAATGAACAATGCGATTCATAATTCTTATGTAATAAAAAGAATAAAATGAGCAGAAAGAGAAAGAAGCTTTTCAATCTGGCTTTCCTATTTATTTTCCTGACTGTTACTCTATTCATCAACTTCTTCCACACAGAAAAAACTATTACAAACAAAATAGATGACTGCCCCGCTTGTCAATTCCTGAGCTCATCTTTCACTACCAGCCAGATAAACTTTTTCTATCTTCCAACGCCTTCTTTCTCAGGATTTCTGAAATTACTCTATTCTTTTAATTATACTTACACCGTTAATATTGAACCCTCCTCTCGTTCCCCTCCTGAAACTTAAATTCCTTCCCTATCGAACTGCTTAGGTTCAGCATGCTTGTCTAAGGCAGGCTAGGAATCTAAATATGATCTTTAAGAACCACAAGAATAAATTTTAGGAGGGAAAAATGAAAAAAATCATTGTTATTTTTGGGATCTTCACATTTAGTTTATTTTTTAATCAATTTACTTTAGCCGAGTCCCTTTTCATCATAAAAGGAAAAGTGATTGATTGGGAAGGGCCTCTAGTATCAGAAGCAATTGTTTTAATTCCAGAAACAGGAAAATCAGTAAAAACGGATGATTCGGGCCGTTTTGAGATTAAAATGCCCCAGGGAAAATACCATATAGAGATTCATAAAGAAGGATATATGCCTTATTCATCGGAGGTTTTTGAGCTCAAAGATAACATCTTGACTTTTGATGTGATATTAATGAAGGAATTAAGTCAAGAGATCGTTGTTACTGCTACAAGAACTGATGTGCGGCTCATAGATGTTCCTATTAGAACAGAGGTGATCTCTGCTAGAAAGATTATTGAGAGCGGAGTAAAGAACATGTATGAGCTTCTAGAAAAAAGGTTTATTCCTGGTGTCTGGGTAGAGACTTCGTGCACCAATTGTAACTTTTCAAGTATAAGGATGCAGGGCCTTGAATCCGGATATTGCGGGTTGCTTTTTGACGGACAACCGATCTTCAGTGCCCTTGCCAGTGTTTATGGTCTTCGCCAGATAATGCCTGAGAATATTGAACGTATTGAGGTGGTCAAAGGCGCCAGCTCTGCATTATACGGCAGTTCTGCTATTGGTGGTGTAATAAATGTCATCACAAAGGAACCTGCCAGAGATAAACCCGAATTTAGTGCTGTCTCTACTTATGGAAAATATGGTACTTATGATATAGGCTCAAGCTTTTCTTTACGTAAGGGAAATATTGCTGCAATACTTACCGCTCAGAAACATGAGAACGATTATGCGGACGAAACTGGTCCATTAGGGGAACCCGATAATTACACAGATAAGATAGAACAAGATAATAATTTTCTTTCTCTCAAGACACACTTTTATTTTGCGGAAGACAAACATCGGATCACTCTACTTGGAAGATCTCTCCATTCATTCAGGAGGGGAGGATATATCCCGGGTGGCAATCCTATCGAAGACGACTTTGGTAAAATCATTGGATATACCCGCGGGATTGATGATGCCTTGGACCCGGATGCTGAGCATATAACCACAAACAGAAGGGAATTTGGTCTTGGATATAAGGGGATGTTCTCTACAGGTAATGTTCTTACCTTAAACGCGATTGTTACCAGTCATAAGAGAGACGCCACTAATGGAGAAAGACCTTTCCATTCTGAAGAGGATATATTTTTGTTCGATAGTGTTTATTCGCATCCTTTCAAAAAACATGTTATCACCGCTGGTTTAAACTATAGAGATGAAGCACTCGACCAGAGAATTAACTGGGCAGACAGCCCGGAGGCAACTTCTGATATTCTGGGAGTTTTTATTCAAGACGAACTCAATCTTCGGGAGAATCTGGATTTAATCTTCGGATTACGATACGATCATGTAAAAAGCAGTCTCTCAGAAGACTCCTCCTTCAGTCCTAGATTTGCCGCAAAATTGGACATAACCTCAAATATGAGCATAAGAGGAAGTGTTGGCGCGGGGTTTAAAGTCCCCTACCTTTTTGCCGAAGATTTACATTTATGTTCAGCTGCACCTTTGATTGTGGTAAGCCCGGACATTGAACCTGAAAAAGCCTTGAGCTACAATCTCAGCTGGTCCTACAGCAGTGGTCGACTCAGGTTAGACGCTAACGCATTTCGCACAGATATTCAGAAAAAAATTGCTCTTGATTATGATGAAGAAGAAAATATTGGATTTTATGATAACGCAGGTGATGCTTATACCCAGGGCATTGAGACAAGTGTGAGAATTGTGTTACTGAGACCTTCTCTGGATTTATCAGGTTCATTTACTTATACTGATGCCATGTTCAAAGAGAAACTCAATCCTGAATACGAATACAGCGATCATATCATGCGCGTTCCTGACATAACAGCTCGCTTAGGTCTAGAATACTATGAACGGAAGTCTAGAATCAGGTTTTATTTTGGAGGGCGCTTTATTGGAAGGCAATATGTTGAGAGAGAGATGATTATTGAGGGACAAGATGAGCTAGAATACCATATTGACCATGTTGAATCTTACTCTGTTTGGGACGCTAAGATTACTAAGGACCTTTGGAACGGTAAGTACTCTATCTTCTTAGGTGTTGATAATATATTCAACAAGATACAGTCCCCCTTATATAATGCTGAACAAGAGGACACAGCTGCCTATATTTATGCCCCTACAACTGGCACATATATTTACAGCGGGATAAGGGTTAGGTTTTAGAAAAAACAAAAAATGAAGAGGGCACAGAGAGTAGACTCTCTGTGCCCTCTGTAGAATAATAGGGATAAAAATGAAAAAAATTTTAAAAGGAGCCATGGCAGGAGCACTCTTATTACAAATTAATTCAGTCGGAGGCATTCCCTATCAGAATCCTGAATTTTATAGCCATACTATAGATTCTCATATTCAGGAATTTGCACCGAAAAAAATAATGGAAAATTATTTTACTAGCAAGGGTTTTATTACAGAAAATTTAAAAATTCCAGAGTTAGGTGTTGAAGTGGCACTTAAAAAAAATCAATTCTACAAAAAAGAAGAGAATGTTGTAGATGTATTAGAAAGGATAAATGAAATAAGAAGAGAATTCAGGCTACTAATTCCTCTCCCTGACATTATTGATCCGAGTGGGTGGTGTGGTGAAATCACTGCTAAATGTGCAGAAGAAAAAGCGTTCGGATATATTATTTTAATAAAAGGGAATTTAAATGATTCAAGCAAGATTTATACTGCGGGACATGAAAATGGGCATTTTTTATGGTATATCGGTAAACAAGAATTAATCTATCAAAAATTCAAAAACTCAGACATTGTAAAATCAAACATCAATGGCGATTGCCCTTTTGCTATATTATGTGGCTGGATCGCAATGAAAAAAGCAGGATATTATTTAAATGATTGTCTTATAATAAATAGCAAGAATCCAGAAGCAGAAGAAAAATCAGATTTTATAAAAAATCTAGTCAGAGATTATCTCTAGGACAAAAATTAACATCTAATTCCCTATAAAAATTTTTCTTTGACAAACTAAAAAAAGAACAATAATATAATTTAGAACAATGTTCTTTATTAAGAATTATTGAGTGATGCAGGTTAAAAAAGAAGAAATAAGAAAAAGAATCCTTGATGTTGCCAGGAAAAAATTTATTCAAAATGGATTTATTGAAACCTCTATGAGGACTATTGCCAAAAAGTCGAATATTACAACAAGCAATATCTATAATTACTTTGAAAAAAAGGACAGTCTTTTTGCTGAAATTTTAAAGCCAACGATTTCCAAAATTAACGAGGCATTAAAAATCCTTGAAAATTTTAAAGTAAAGGAAGAGAAGGACTTTTGGAGTTTTGAATTTAGTAAGAAACAATTTGATCTCCTAATGCAATTTGTGCATAAAAACAGAGAGGATCTAGATTTAATTCTCTTTAAATCCCATGGTTCAAGTATTCAAGATTTTAAAGATGAGGTTATTGAAAAATATACAGAGCTTAATATGAAGCATTTGAAATTTCTAAGAAAAACTCATCCTGGAATGAATACAAAGGTATCCCGATTTTTTATCCATAATGTCAGTTCTTTTTATGCAAATATAATCAATGAAATCATAATGCATAATATCTCCTATGAAAGAATGAAAAAATATTCAGAAGAAATAATAATTTTTGTTTATTATGGATATAAAGAGTTGATGGGATTGGAGGATGGATAATAATGTACACTGGAATAGATACCAGATATTACCCTGATAAGAAGAAAGTTCTGGGAACAGCCAGAAAAGGCGAAGAGGCCTTTCCTGAACTGAGCTTCCCTGGTTTCTCCCCTGAATCGGTTGAATTCCTTACAAAAGAGGGAAATATTACGGAACGGCTTCCGATACAGCAGGATTTATTCAGGATGCGGAATTAGAGGATATCGAATTCAAGAACAACACTTTATCATTCAATTTTACAATTTATACGGGATACGAATATATGCAGGTATATGCAGCTCTCACTGTAGAAAGAGATAAAATGAGTGGATACTGGGAAATAGAAGACGGCAGCTCGGCATCCATAGAGTTAGAAAGAAGAAAATAAGGGGATAAGCATTTATACTTATTCATTCGAAAAGAGAAAAATAAAGGAGGTGCTAAAGAAAATATTTGCATCACATCATTATAGAAGGAATTTCATTTTAGTGCTCGCCACAAATCCCTCATAATTTTCCTTAATTTTTACCTGCTGACATCCTAGGATGACAATATCACACAAAAAACGGCAATGTCATTGCCTATAAGACTGACAGAAAAAATAGAACCGTCCTCGTTTTTATGCTCGGATTCTGTGCTGTGCTTGCCGTAATACCTCTCCTTCGGCATTATCCAGGCTAATTGGATTTGAGCTTATCAGCCTGATATTTCTTTATCCCTGAGCTTAACCTCCTGACTCCTTCGATGATCTGTTCTTTTGTGGGGTAGGAAAAATTTATTCTCATAGAGTTGTGTCTGAGGTAATTTTTGGGGAAAAAAACCTCTCCTGGAACGAAAGCTACCTTTTCCTCGACTGCCTTGTAGAAGAAATCCATTGTATTTATCTCTTCCGGGAGAGTTACCCATAGAAACAGTCCTCCTTTGGGTTTTGTCCACACTACGCCCATATCCTCAGGGAAATTTTCTTCCATTGCTTCCAGAAAAAAATTCAGTTTTTCTTTGTAGTAGGAAACGGCCTTCTTGAAATGGGCATCCGTATCATATTCCCGCAGAAAGGCGGTGCATATATCCTGATTCAATTTCGGGGTGTTTAGTATGTTTGCCCCTTTTATGAATGAGAACTTAGTGATGACTTCAGGGGGGCCTATGTTGAATCCTACTCTCAGGCCAGGACACAGGATTTTTGAAAAAGTATAAAGGCCGATTACGTTTCCCTGGTTTTCGTCCAGTGAATAAATGGAGGGAATATTTTCGCCTTTGTACCTTAATTCCCTGTAGGGGCTGTCCTCAACTATTGGGATATGGAATTTTTTGCTTAATGAGAGAAGATCGAGCCTTTTCTCAAGACTCATTGTGATTCCCGAAGGGTTCTGGAAATCAGGGACTACATATATAAATTTGGGCATTTTCCCCTGATTTATGGAATTCTCAATGTCCTTCTTCAGGCCTTCCACATCGGAGCCGTCTTCTTTCAAATCTCTTGATATATACTGAGCATCTTCCATCTCGAAGGCTGCTAAGGCACCACCAAAAGTAGGAAGGTCTGTGACAACTGTATCCTGGGGTTCGAGGAACAGCCTTCCAACAAGGTCTAGTCCGTGCTGTCCTGATGTTGTGATCATTATATTTTCATGCTCGATGAAAATATTATCTTTCTTGAGATATTCTATTACTGCCTGCATTAAATCATTCTCACCGGGAATTGGAGAATATTGAAGCACACTTTGTGGGTTTTCTTTTAACGCTTTTCCTGCAGCATTTTGAATGAGTTTTAGCGGAAAAACGTCGCTGTTGGGTAATCCGCCGGCAAAGGAGATTATCTCAGGGTCAGTAAGGAAGGCCAGCATTTTTCCGATGGAATATCCCTCGAAATCTTTCATTATTTTGGCAAATAGTGATTTCATGATTGTCCTCACTTATTGTTTTATTTTATAGCGTTCAGGGTCGTCAAATACATCGATGACATTTAGTCTTGTTAGAAATGTGGCAGAATGGACAACTCCTTCTGGGATATAGTACCAATCACCCTTTCGGTAAACTCTGGATTCTTCCCCTATTGTCAATCTCATTTCTCCCTCCACCACTATGCCCCATTGGGCACAATGGGAATGAGGAGGCATGTCACCGATGGGCTCTATATCGAAAAACACAACCTGTTTGTCCTCACTTTTAAGGAGCCATCCCTGTATTCCTTTTAGCGAGATGCCGATTTCAGGAAGTTCTCTTAACATCTCTGGAAAGGGAGTTCCATCCCATTCGTTTTTAAAATTTTTCATATGAACCTTCCTTCGGCCTTTGTATAAGCCTTTATCATATAGCTGTTCATGCGGTTAAAAGAGCCACTTTATTCTTGATATTCAGATTCATCGAATATCCTCACGTATATGAACAGCTTATTTTCTGTAGGCGATCTTCGCATATAAGGCTTTATGCCCTCTTTTCATTATCTCTTTGGCATCTTTATCGCATCTTATACACTTGTGATATATAACATTGCCAATCAGATCCGCCTTTTCGTTTCTTTCCTCATCCGGGAGAAAATAGGCTTCCATTGTGTCATAGGGCCGTGATTCTCCATCGCTTTCATATTTAATTGTTAAATTTCTTCCGGCATCGAGCACTTTAAATGCGCTGTCTGTCCAGTTGAAATTGGCCATTCCTAAATCAGGATTTATCCTGATATGAGCGGCGATCGAAATATTCAAGCCTGAGGCTTCAACTTCCTCAGAACACTGGATGAAAGTTTCTGGAGTTGCCGCATTCCCTATGTTGATCTCATAGATGGGAGTTGTGCTGTCATCGCGCAGATATTCTTTAAAGATATTCAGAAGCATCCTGAACTGAATAGCATTTTGGGTGGAAAGAAGCATAGATATTTTAAAAGTAAGGTTTGGAATTTCCCTTGCGTAGTAACAGGCAGCAACGATTGTTGACCAGCTCGGATTAAGGAAAAAATTAGCTCCTGTTGTAATGGCGGCTCTTGTCACACCGTCTAGATAGACAAGATGGTTGTTGTTGCCAACTTCTATACCTCCGAAATTGCCAAACGCTGTACCCATATTCTTCAGAATTATCTGGCTCAATCCATTTCCAAGGTCAGTTCTTTCGAATTTTTCTCCGGTTGCTTTCTCTCCTCTTGCAAACCGTTCTTCTGGAAGAGGAGTACCCAAAAGGTTTGTAGAGCAGAACTTACTGGCACCGAGAATGTTTTCGGCCATTGCAAGAGTTGTAAGGAGGTCTCCACTGTAGATGTAGTACTCAGTCAAGCCAACAACTGAAATCATCTCTGTTGGGAAAAGCAGCCCCCCGCTTTCTGCTATTCTTTTGATACAGTCGAATGTGGGCATGGCTCCCTGGAAACCAGACACCTGGGTTGTGCATATTCCTTTTTTTGTGAAATTGATTCCGTTTTCCTCTATGAAATCTTCAACCTTGGCAAAACTATTTACATATTCTTCAGCTTTTTCCAGCATCTCTCCGTAGCCTTTTTCAGAAGCGGTTCTTTTCCTGGTTTCGTAATCCCGCATAGACTCTATCTGTTTAGAGATTTCTTTTGCTCCTTCGTACGAGTCTAGCAAGGCATCCATGGCTTTAAGGTCCCTGTTGGATAAAAGTTTAAAGTGCATAATTTCCCTCCATTAATAATTTATTATATGGAAAATTTTTCTCTTCTTTATGCTTGTGAAAGGATTTATCCGGTTCCTCATGTTGAGCCATAAATTATATTTAAAAAAAACTTTGGATGCAAGCTGTTGAACGAGTTGCTTAGGAGAGATACGATATCCTGTCAAAATTTTTCTTTGCTCAATGCCATGGGGGAGCCGTCTTTTTTAGAGAAGGGACGAAGCCTAAAGCTGTAAGAATATTCTTTATTTGCAGGGAGGGTATATTCTGAGTGTGGACGGGCCCGTTTACCCCAGCTTGTATCTCCTCCTACTCCCATCTGTTTGTAGTCAAGGTTTAAAGTTGCCCAGTCCCGTTTGATCAGGTCTGCTGCATGCTTCTGTTCCTTTTCTGGCCCGTTTGCAAAATCATCTATTGAGAAATGATTTGCACTGACGTTTAAGAGAGGCATTCCTGCAGCCAGCAGGCCAATGCCGTTGTCATTAGTCAGAGCAGCCCAGCGGACATCTGTTTTATTGCCATTTTCTTGAGGTCTGATGTAGGGGTGATATTGTTCCATGACTGTTCCGCTGTAAACACCGACTGCAGCCCCGCTCTTTCTGTCCCAGTAACTCTCATGCGGTCCGCGTCCATACCATGCAATTTTGTCAAATTCCACTGGGAGAGTCATCTGCATGCCGAAGCGCGGCAAATCAGGAAGATTATTGCTGCCGGGTATGAGCCTGTTTTGAATGATGATGTCTCCGCTGCCGAATATTCTATAGGTTGTGTAATATTTCGTGTTCCCTGCAAAAAGTTTCGAAAGAATGTAGACTTGAATTTCACTGGAGGTAATCCTCTTTACAGAAACATCCTCGATTTTTCTTTTTGCCCCGGCATCCCGCCAGACCGAACATCTTGTGGGCATATCACAGCCGAAGTCATTATCGGTGGGTGCACGCCAGAAATTTGGCACAGGGCCGCTTTTTATAATCTCGGTTCCCTCATAAATCAATGACCCGATGGTTCCTTTTCTTATATCAAATGACAGATGAAAATTTTCTCCTTTGATATCGATGCACTTCTCATTGAATAAAAGTTCCAATTCAGGCAGGTTTTCTTTATTTACCCGTTCAGCCGGTTTGTATAAAGGTAATTTAAACTGTTCCCAGGCAGCTTCATGGCCTCTTGGAATACTAGGGGTCGCTTCCATTAAAGTAAAGCTCAGTTTTAGAAAATACTCGACACCTGGCAGGGGTTGAATCTCAGGAATCGGAATAGTAGTGACATTTGAATGATGCGGCGCGATATCGAGGTTTTCAATTTCCCCATATGCAATCATTTTATCATCTCCCATTACTGTCCAGGTCGCATGAATTGTATTTAGATTGGTGAAGTCATACTTGTTAAAAATTTCGATCTTTCCTGCCTTTAGATCGACCGGTTTTGCTGATATATATTGATAGACTTTTTTTACTTCCCATATATGAGGGTGAAGTTTCCTGTCAGGGAATACCAGGCCGTTTATGCAGAAGTTTTTATCGCTTGGAGTGTTTTCAGGCCCGTAATCTCCGCCGTAGGTCCAGAATTCTTCTCCTTTCTCATTTTTTTTGAGCAGTCCCTGGTCGACCCAGTCCCAAATAAAGCCGCCCTGAAGCTGTTCGTATTTTTCGATAACATCCCAGTAATCCTGAAGGTTTCCCACGCTGTTCCCCATGGCATGGGCATACTCGCACATGATACACGGCCGGCTTTGTTTTTTGCCTGCATAATCTTTTAGATGATGTATCTGGCGGTACATAGGGCAGAAAATATCAGTATGAGATTTCAGCCCGGCCTGTTCATATTGGACAGGCCTGGAGAGGTCTCGTTTTTTTATCCATGCATACGTGGCTTCAAAGTTTATGCCGTCGCCTGCTTCATTTCCAAGAGACCATATGATTACAGATGGATGATTTTTATCCCGTTCGACCATGCGCACAGTACGGTCCAGATGGGCTGCTTTCCAATCCGGATTATTGCCCAGTGTTTTATCCGCCTCATATCCCATGCCGTGAGACTCGATGTTTGCCTCGTCAATGACATAAAGTCCGTATTGATCACATATATCATACCATTTTGGATTGTTTGGATAATGGCTTGTGCGAACTGCGTTTATGTTGAATCTTTTCATCAGCCTGAGGTCTTTCAGCATCAATTCTTCTGTGACATAGCGTCCTGTTACAGGGTCATGTTCATGCCGGTTTACTCCTTTAATTAGAATTGGAACTCCATTGACCAGCAGTTTGCCTCCTCTAATTTCTATATTTCTGAATCCGACCTTGCTTGAAACAACCTCGGTTGTCTTTCCGGAATTGTCCGCAAGTGAGAGAATGAGTGAATAAAGGTTTGGTGTTTCAGCAGTCCATTTTGCCGGTTGTTTTACAGGCTGCTCAAGCGTAACAACTTTTTCATGGAGATTAAAGAGTTTGACTTCTTTCGTGACCGGAGCGTCAAACAACGATTGATTATTTTTGTCAAGAAGGTCCATTGTGATGTAGTATGAGCCATTTGTTTTTAATGAGTAATTTTTGATATTGACTTCAACCTTCAGGTTCCCATCTGAATAATTATTGTCAAGTTCGGCGTGGATAAAAAAATCGCAGATATTGACCTGAGGAGTTGAAAATAAAAAAACATCCCGCTCAATACCGCTTATTTTCCAGTAGTCTTGATCTTCGAGATAGGCTCCATCACTCCAGCGGTAGATTTCAACTGCCAGGTTATTTTCTCCTTCACGCAAAAATTTTGTGATATTAAATTCAGCAGGTGTTTTACTTCCCTGGCTGTAGCCAACATTTTTCCCGTTCACCCAGACATACATGGCAGATTTGGTTCCTGCGAAGTGGAGGAATACCTGGCGGTTTTTCCAGGTTTCAGGGACAGTGAAGTTTTTTCGATATGACCCGACAGGGTTGTAATCATGAGGAATCTTAGGGGGATCGGCTGGAAAAAGATAATCAGCATCTGTATAAATGGGGATGCCAAAACCCTGTAATTCCCAGTTGCCCGGAACCTTAATATCGCTCCACTTGCTGACATCATAACCATCTTTAAAAAAATCGACAGGACGTTCGGCAGGGCTTTTTACCCAGTTAAATTTCCATATTCCATTCAGTGATTTGTAAAACTGTGAAAGGTAAGGATCATTTTTCAAAGCCGTATTAATATCAGGGTAGGGAATATATGTACAGTGTGCAGGTTCTTTATTCCTGTTGAATATCGCCGGGTTTTCCCAGTCATTGATTTTAGAATTATCAACGCAGGGTTTAAGGCTTTCTTCTGGATTGTTTTTCTGAATTGCCGCTATATTTCCATTTGCTGTAGAGAAAATTAGTATGATAAGGATTGTTTTCAAAATTACTAACGAGGAACAATATTGTTGAGATTTGCTTGTATGCAATTTTGCTGACTCCTTCATATTTTTTGTGCTTTAATCCAGTAGATTGGCATCCCTGCATGTTGTTAGAAACTCTTATGCTGTCCTTTCTTTAAGGATATACAGGGAAATGCTTTTTTATTCTGGCACTCAGAGTTTATAACACACAGAAAATTCGGTGTCAAAAAGCCGCAAAATGATATTTTTATTCCTTTTTGTGGTAGAGTTTGGATAAAATATTACAGAGATGTCTTATCACGAATCATTTCAATTTGAATCAAGCACTGAGCTTGTGAAAAAAGCCGAAGCCTTAGGAATTGAGCTTCCTTTCCAGGATAATATATCGAATCTTTTTGATGAGGTTGTGATCGGTCGTGGGAAAGCTGCTAACAGGATGGCTGTCCAGCCCATGGAAGGATTTGACGCAACACCAAAGGGTTCTCCAAGCGAACTAACCTTCAGACGCTACCGCCGGTTTGGCGGCGGAGGAAGCGGCATCATATGGTTTGAGGCAACGTGTGTTGCTGAAGAAGGCCGTTCAAATCCCAGGCAGTTAATGCTTTATGAAAAAAGTCTTGACGGTTTTAAGTACTTGGTTGAAGAAACCAGGCGTTCGGTTTATAAGACTTTTGGAAATTCCAGGGAGGTTTTTCTTGTCCTCCAATTGACCCATTCTGGCCGGTACAGCAAACCGGAAGGAAAACCAGCCCCCTTAGTTGCTGCTTTTAACCCTTTTCTGGATAGACAAAAAGAGGATGTCTGTATTCTAAGCGATGAGGAGCTGGACTTTCTGCAGCTTAAGTATATAAAAGCGGCCTGTCTGGCTTATGAAGCTGGTTTTGATGCTGTCGATATCAAAGCCTGCCATGGATATCTTGTTAATGACCTTTTGGCTGCTTATACGAGGAAAAACAGCCGGTATGGCGGAGATTTTGAAAATAGAATACGTTTTCTGACAGAAGTTATTAAAAAGATCCATGCAGAAGTTCCCGAGATTTGTCTTGCGGTTCGGATGAATGCCTATGACGGTGTGCCGTATCCGTTTGGTTTTGGCTCTTCCGTGGATGGCTCTTATGAAATGGATCTTAGGGAGCCAAAAGAATTGGTTGAGCGGCTAATCGGGAGCGGATGCGGTATTTTCAATGTCACAGCGGGCATTCCGTGTTTTAATCCCCATGTTGGACGTCCCTTTGACCGACCGATTCAAGATGAATCTTTACCCGAAGAACACCCTCTGGAAGGGATATCACGCCTCATCAAGATGACGGCAGAGCTTCAGAAATCTTTCCCCAAAGTGCCCTTTGTAGGGACAGGCTATTCCTGGCTGCGGCAGTTTCTACCAAATGTCGGGGCTTCTGTTGTCCACAGGGGAGGGGGGGCTCTTATCGGCCTGGGAAGAAGCTCTATAGCTTACCCTGATGCGCCGAAAAACCTGATGGATAAGGGCATAATGGATTCCAGGAAAGTCTGTATTACATGCTCGCGGTGCAGTGAGTTGATGAGGAAAAGCCGTATCAGCGGCTGCGTGATTCATGACAGGAAGATATACGGACGGGAGTATCAGAAGCTTTTTGGCTGTGAGTAAAATTTAAATGATTTTCTAAATAGAACAGTTTAGAATTTATAAGAGCTTTTAAAATTTCTGTTTTAAGGAGGGAATATCATGGGAAAAAAGTTAACTCTAATTATGCTGATTCTCTTATTATCTTGCTCTCTTATGTCCTACGGCCAGGAACTAAAACCAATAAAGCTTCTGAAGCCTCAAATAGATGGCGGCCGTCCATTGATGCAGGTGCTAAACGAGAGAAAATCTACCCGTCAATTCAGTGCTGAAGAGCTGCCGCTGCAGGTGCTGTCAAACTTGCTTTGGGCGGCATTCGGGATTAATCGTCCTGAATCAGGTAAACGAACCGCACCATCAGCCGTGAATTGGCAGGATATTGATATCTATGTTGCCATGGCAAAAGGCCTCTATGTTTATGATGCAAAAAACCATGTGTTAGACCCTGTTCTGGCTGAAGACATACGTGCTATGACAGGGGGTCAGGCATTTGTAGGGAAAGTGCCCGTGAATCTTGTTTATGTGTCGGATTTTTCGAAAATTAAGAGGGGTGCGGATGAGCAAAAGGAATTCTACTCTGCGGCTCATACAGGATTTATAAGCCAGAATGTCTATCTTTACTGTGCTTCAGAAGGGTTGGCAACAGTAGTGCGCGGATTAGTAGATAAGGCTGCCTTGGCAGAAGCGATGCATTTGCGGTCAGATCAAAAGGTCAGGCTGGCTCAATCGGTTGGATATCCTGCTGTTTCGCCTTCACCGGAAAAAACAGAGAAAACCATAGTGGATGAATGGGCAAGCGTAAAAGCGCCGCTGCCTCCAGAGCTTAAACCGGTAAAGATAGATCCCAAAGTAACAGCATTGTTGATCCTTGATATTCAAAACCAGAACTGTAATTCCGAAAGAAGGCCGCGGTGTGTAGCATCTGCTGCTGAAATCCAGAAATTGCTTGCAAAGGCAAGGGAAAAAGGCATGGCAGTCATTTACAGCCTGACGAGCAGGGCAAGTGCTGCAGATATACGAAAGGAAGTGGCTCCGATAGAAGGAGAGCCGGTGGTCAAGTCAGGTGCAAATAAATTCTTTGGCACGGATTTAGAAAAGATATTGAAAGAAAGGGGCATCACTTCTGTAATAATAACCGGTACTTCTGCCCATGGGGCCGTGCTGAATACAGCAACTGGCGCAGCTATGAGAGGATTTAAAGTTATTGTGCCTGTGGATGGGATGTCAGCATCGGATGCATACGCCGAGCAGTACACAGCCTGGCACCTGGTAAACGGACCCGGGTCAAGGCGAAGCACAACACTGACAAAGATCAGCCTGCTTGAGTTTTAAAAAGGTACCAGGTACCGAATATAATTCTTTCGTGTACTATTTTTTAAATCTTCTTTGTACAAGATGCTTTTATTGCTTTTATTATAACAAAACTACCAACACCATAGCCGTTTTCTGCTAAATCTATTTTGTCGGTTTGACCAGAAAAAACTGTTTGTTTGATTACAATATCTGTAAAATTGGCTTCTCTTAACAAACTTATTGTCTCCTTCACTGAATAAAAAGTAGCATTTCTATAGAACTTGCTTTCCTCCTTTTTTAACTGGTATTGTTTTCCTAATTTACTTTCTTTATCTACAAACCCTATAACGATGAAACCTTCATTTTTTAGAATTCTATATGCTTCTTGAAATGATTTCGCCAGATCGTCTACAAAGCAAATTGTTGTGACCATAAGAACAAAATCAAAATTATTATCATTGAAAGGTAATTTTTCTGCTACTGCCTCATAGACTTGTACACCACGATTTCTTGATATTTCTGCCATTTTTTTAGAAGGTTCTACACCAACTTTTATTCCAAGTGGTAAAGCAAATCTACCTGAACCAACACCAATTTCAACACCGGATTTACCGGAAGGAATAAAACTTTTTATGGCATTTAGTTCTGCCAGGTAAATATTCTTGTTTCTGATGAACCATTCATCATATTCTTTATTGTATTTCTCAAAAGATTCAATTTTTACCATAATTAAACCACTTTTTCGATATTGTGTTAGGTACGATGTTCTTTATAATTATAAGAAATTGCTTTTTGGCTGTGCTAGCCGGCTGAGTCTCTTTGTGTCGATCTTCCCACCCAATCATCGTGAAGAATTATATATCTGCGCTCAAAAGATTTCAAGGACGACATGAAGCGCGGCAGTGCGCTCCTGGACCTTCTTGGGACACCGAAAGAGCCCAAAATCATCCAGACCTCTCCTTCTGGACAAAAAGAAGATCATGAAAAATATTAGGTATTGGACTTGGCAGCCATTAAATGCTTTTCCACTTGAATTTTCTTCATGGTTAGCATAATAATATCACATTAGAATACATTAAAGCCTGTCAAAACATTGTGGTTCACTTAAGGATGTGGCGGAGAACGTTGCCGATGAGGTGTAGCCTATTTGAAAAATTGGGGAAGTATAAATATTGAATTTTAGGAAGAAAAATTGAAATATAGGATTTTATTGTGAGATTATTATGAAAGTTAAAATTAAACAAGTTGAAGGTTTAGCATTTGTTGGAAAGGCTGATAGTAATCATTGGGTTATTTCTGATGGACCTAAAGAGTTTTATGGTTCAGAGGCAGCAAATCGGCCTATGGAGCTGTTTTTAATTTCACTTGGTATTTGCACAGGGAGTGATGTTGCATCTATTCTTCAGAAAAAACGTGTAAAACCTGCTAAATTTGAGATTAATATTGAGGGTGAAAGACAAAAAACTCACCCGCGAGTTTTTACAAAAATTCATTTAGAATATGTATTCTACGGTAATGATATTAATGAAAAATCTGTTAAAAGAGCTATTGATCTTTCGCAGAATAAATATTGCTCTATTTCTGCAATGCTTACAAAAGCAGATGTTAGTCTTGATTACTCGTACAAAATAGTTAAAGATCAAAGCAATATTGGTTTATAATTGTGGGCAAGGATTACGGCATCCTTTTATATAATCCGATAATTATGGGTATAGATATTCATTCGGCGTCCTCTCACAAAGCCAATTAAGGTCAGATTCAATTTTTCTGCTAAGCCTACCGCCAAATCTGTAGGTGCTGAGTGAGAAGCGATGATAGGTACTCCCTGTTTCACTATCTTTATTAAGATTTCTGAACTTACTCTTCCACTTGTTAAAATAGCCTTGCCCTGAGTGGAAATTCCTCCTATGAAACATTCTCCAAAGACTTTGTCCACTGCGTTATGTCTGCCAATGTCCTCAGCAAAGACTTCTATACTTTCCTGGTTACATAAGGCACAGGAATGGACTCCACCTGTATTCTTGAAAGTTAAAGACCTTTCCTGGAGTTCTTTCATTAAGTTAACTATGTCCTTATGGGAATACTTAACCTGACTTTTTACAGGAGCACAATCTTGAGCGTCAATTTCCCGGTAAAAGGTAACCGCTCCACTAAATCCCGAACCAATCACTCTTTTAAAAGAAAAATTCTTATCACTCGGGAAATCTTTTTCTAAATCTATTCCAATGTACAAACCCTTCTTATTCAGGCTTATAGACTTTATTTTCGTCTCCTTTTTAATAAATCCTTCAGAAAGTAGAAAACCAACGGCTAAATACTTTAGCTTATCAGGACTACATTGTAAGGTTACCAGTTCCTTATCATTCACCAATATGGTTAAGGGAACCTCACGAACTATTATATCCTTTAATTTCTGCCTTTTTTCAGAGGTTAATCGAACTATGTTTACATCCATACTTAAATCCACCTCTTACTCCTTCTGCCTATCTAACTATTGGGAACAAGCTCATAATTTAAATCTCTAATGATCATTTTTCTTGCCCTTTTTAGCTAAATAATCATCAATTGCTGCCTTAAGGGCATCTTTGGCTAAGACGGAACAGTGCATTTTAATAGGAGGCAGCCCATCCAGAGCCTCAGCTACAGTTCTATTGGATATCCTTAGTGCCTCCTCGATTGTCTTTCCCTTGACCATCTCAGTGATCATACTGCTTGTGGCTATAGCGGCACCGCACCCGAATGTCTTAAATTTAGCATCGACAATTTTGTTATCCTTTACCTTAACGTAAAGTTCCATGATATCGCCACAGAAAGGATTCCCCACATGACCAACTCCATCGGGGTTATTTATTTCCCCCACATTGCGGGGATGCTGAAAATGCTCCATCACCTTCTTGCTATATAGTGACCATTGATCAGCCATTTTACCCTCTATATTTGTCTGACTTTACCTTTTTCCCAAAGGGAGACATTGCCCTCAGCTTTTCCACAATGGGAGGTAAGACCTCAATTACCCAGCCTACGTCCCCTTCCGTAGTATCCCGACCCAGGCTGAACCTTAATGATCCATGAGCAACTTCTGGAGGAATACCCATAGCCAAAAGGACATGGGATGGCTCTAATAAACCGGAGGTACAAGCAGAACCGCTTGAGGCACAAATCCCCTCCAGGTCCAAATTTATAAGCATTGACTCGCCTTCGACATATTTTATACAGATGTTTAAAATTCCGGGAAGCCTGTCCTGGGGATGACCATTTAGAACTATCTCGTCTATCCGTTCACTTAAGCCTTTATACAACCTGTTTCTCAACACCTTTAATCTCCTTCCCTCGGCAGCCATTTCTTTAACTGCAATTTCACAGGCTTTCCCCAGGCCAACAATCCCGGGGACGTTCTCTGTTCCCGCCCTTTTATTTCTTTCATGATGACCACCATGAATGAGCGGTGAGATTTTTACTCCCTTCCTTATATATAATGCTCCTACTCCCTTTGGTCCATATAATTTATGCCCGGAAAGCGAGAGTAAATCTACTCCTAATTCTTTCACATCAAGAGGAACTTTCCCTACTGTCTGCACAGCATCGGTATGAAAATATATCCCTTTTTCTTTAGCAATTCTGGCAATCTCTGAGATGGGCTCAATTGTCCCCACTTCATTATTAGCATGCATTATGCTAATAAGTATAGTTTTATCTGTCAAACTCTTCCTTAACTCATCAAGATCGATCATCCCGTATTTATCTACAGAAATATATGTTATCTTAAATCCCTGTTTTTCAAACCACTTACAAGCATTTAAAACCGCATGATGCTCTATTTTGGAGGTTACGATATGATTTCCGTATCTTTTATTTGCGAATACTATACCCTTTATGGTCATATTATCTGCCTCAGTTCCTCCACTGGTAAAGATAATCTCTTCGGCCTTAGCATTAATAAGTCTGGCAACCTTTTCTCTTGCCTCCCCAACCGCCCATTTCGCCCTCTGAGCAATTTGGTAAATAGAGGAGGGATTTCCATAAACTTCGTTAAAATAAGGGAGCATCTCCTTTACCACCTCAGGATGGGTAGGGGTGGTAGCAGCATAATCAAGATATATTCTTTTCATCTTTTATCTTTCCTCCTGTAATTATTCAGCCACTAGTTATCATGAATAATTATATGGGAATTGACCATCACAAGCAATACTCACACATCACAATGCTTAATGAGAAGGGAGAAAAACTCAAATCCGGAAGGGTGGCAAACTACCGCTCAGAGCTGGAGAGGTTTTTTGATTGCAGAGGTGAAGTTAAAGCAGTTATTGAAGCCGGCCGCTCGAGCTATACCATGGTAGATCTTCTGGATGAATTAAGCATTGATGTTACAATTGCCCATGCTAAGCAGGTAAAAGCTATAGCCAAAGCGAAGATAAAGACAGATAAGCGTGACTATTTCATGCTGGCTCATTTACTGCGTACGGATTTAATTCCTGAGGTTTATAAACGCAGTCGTGAGAATCGTGGTTACACCTTCCACCCACAGCTCATGGGGGGAAGGACTTATCATGACAAGATCGTTAAGCAAGGCAACCGCTGGCTGCGATGGGCTGCGGTAGAAGTTGTTTGGCCTTCCCTTAAGGCTGATTTTGATATGAACGGATAGAAGGATGGTTTGAAAAACCGAGAGTTGAAGGAACAAAAAAGAGAAAAATAAAGGAGGTGCTAAAGAAAATAATTGCATCACATCATCATAGAAGGAATTTGCTTTTTTCCTATTATGACAATTATCTGTTAATTATAGGTAATCTGATGTAAGATGAATAAAAAATATATGAGTATGAAACTAACAATAGTAATCCCTTCATATTGGGGAAGAGAAAGCGAAGTTGGCTGGAAGGAAGGAGACGCCATCTATGACCACACAACACCTTTAGACAGTGAAGGCACTTTACTCAGTGCAATACAGAGCATAGAGCGGCTGGAAGACAAAGATTTTCAACTGGTGATAATTGCAGTCGCTACGGCAGAGGAGATCGAATCTAAGATTGAGAAAAAGGTTGCTCGTATCATTAAGTCTGCCAATCCGGGAGTAGAAGTGCTGCTGTTTGGACAATCACATCTAAAGCAGATACATGAGCTATTGCGTCGTGATAGCGAGGGTAAAAAAGCGGAAGAGCATATTAACCTCCTCCAACTTCGAGGATATTCCAACGTTCGAAATCTCTGTATGTTCATTCCGCATGTTCTGGGTTCAGATGTTGCGGTGCTTATTGACGATGATGAAGTCTTCGAAGACCAGGAATTCATGACGAAAGCCAGAGAATTTATTGGAAGGAAAATTGGTGGAATAACCATCAACGCGGTGGCGGGCTACTATCTTCAACCAAATGGTGACTACCACGTTACAAAACCATATCGTCCCTGGATGAAATACTGGGATCAATATGAGAGGATGAATGAAGCATTTGATAAGGTTATTGGCACTGAACCGAGGTTGAAAGTGACACCTTTTGTTTTCGGTGGAAATATGGTTGTCCATCGCAATCTCTTTACAGTCGTTCCTTTTGACCCGAATGTCCGGAGAGGCGAGGATATAGATTTTTTGATAAATGCGAGAATGTTTGGGTTTCACTTCTTCCTGGATAATCAACTTTCCATCAAGCACCTTCCACCATCAAAGACGCATCCCACATGGATGCAGTTGCGAGAAGACATCTATCGTTTTATCTATGAGCGAGCGAAGATCGAAACGCAAAATGCGGTAGAAGGAATGCCAAAAGTTAATCCAGAGGATTTTGACCCTTATCCCGGGTGTTTTCTGAAACCAGACCTCGAAGAGAAGGTTGAGAAGGCTTGCAAACTGTTATCTGAAGAGTATCTCGCTCAAGGCGATAGAAAAGGCGGTGAAGAAGCGTTAAACAATATCCCCCTTGCCAGAACGGATGCCCTACCAAAATTCGACCCTTTTCAAAAGTTATGCGAACTGCAAAAACAGTGGCAGGAATTGATGCGGTTTACAGGTCAGAAAGATATTCGTTCATGGATAAGAGATATTATCTGTAACGGGGTACAAGGAATATGAATATACTGTTTTTACCAAAGCTGTTTCCCAGAGAAGACATTATAGGCGGACCCATTCTCATCTATCACAGAATTAAGAATCTGTCTTCGATGGGACACAAGATAATGCTAATTGCCTCCGCTTATACTGAAGCAGACCGGAAGGATAAAAGCCTTGAGCCCTTCTGTGAGAAGATTATCCTTATTAACTCTGTTAAGGAAAGACCTCGTGATGAAGTAGAGGCGCGTTATAAAAGATTAAATAGACCGAAAGTCTTCCTAACAGGAGACGGCGGTTACGATGAAGGGATTGAGGATGCATTGAAACTGATTTTGAAGGAGAAGCATTTTGATGTTGTTATTGCTGAATATTCGATGATGGGGCAGTACATAGAAGCGAATCGCAATCTCATCCCAGCCGATACCATGACTGTGATTTCGGTACACGAATGCTACACGAAGGCATTTACACTAAGAGCTGCAAAAGGAGAGGATATTAGTGACGCTACAATAAATGAGCTGTTTAATTACGAGTTTAGGATATACAATGTTGCTGATAGGATTTTAACTTTAACACGGGAGGATGGCGATATTCTGGTAAACTATGCTCCCGGATTGAAGAACAAGATCCGGGTAGTGCCTAATGGCGTTGACACGGGTTTTTACACGCCACCAAATAAGAAGTCTTGGGAAAGAAACACTAAAAATATCCTTTACCTGGGTAATTTTCAGCATTATCCCAATGTGGATGCGGTGAAGAACTTTATCCACCAATGCTGGGATAGAATCCAGCAGGAAGTCCCGGATGCAAAGTTTTATGCAATTGGGTTCAATCCACCCCAAGAACTGCTGAATTTGAGAAGTGACAATGTGACTGTTCGGGAAGGCGGGGATGACGAGAATGTGCGGCGATTTTACTGGAATAGCGACGTGTTTGTGGCTCCGATTGAGTTGGGTACGGGTTTCAGAGGCAAGCTCTTAGAAGCTAAGGCTTGCGGGTTGCCAGTAGTTGCTACTCGACTGGCTACCTTTGGAATGAATCCAGTAAATGGGAAAGACATGTTCGTGGCTGATGATTATAATGTTTTTTCCGCGTATGTGATTATGCTGTTAAAAGATGCCGAGCTAAGGAAGAAGATTGGTATGAATGCATTAACACGGGTAATGAAATTTGACCACAAGCATGCCGCGGAGAAATTGGAACAGGTGCTTAAAGAAGGGAAAGGTGGTAATAAAAACTTATAATTAATAAAAACAGTTTTGTTATGATATCTGCAAGAGAAGACAATATTATTTTTCTGAAATTCTCGAAAAATGAGAATTTCATAGAATTGGCCTGTATAAAGCGTATTAAGAGTAGAAATCACCCCTTAATCGCTGATCAAGAAATCCCGATTTTCATATATATTCCACTCTATCCTCAGCTGCCATATTTAGCTGAGGCTGAGCTTGGGGAGGAGGTGGTCTTTCTGCCTTAAAGGTCAGTTTGAGCGCAGAGTCACATTCATCGATACTGCCCGCTACAACAAATGAGGACATAAAAGCCAGATCAGCTGAGGCTTTTTGTCGAATAATCTCTCTCTTTTTGAAAGGTTGATCGCGGCGCCTGGCATTGAGGGCACGATTGACAGCTATCCGGTAAATCCATGTAGAAGGTACCTGGTACCTTTTTCGGTATGCAGTCTTCAGTAGGCAGTTCTTATGAATGATCCAGGTTAATAAGGTCCTTCAATCTCCGGATATGCCCTCTGCCCAGGCCTTTGACTTCGCATCCGAGCTCGAGGTAGCGTTTGATTTTCTCGTCATCCAAAATACCAAAACAGTCGATCACTGCGACGGGTTTTCCTGTTGCTTGAATTACCTTATCAGGCTCTAAGTCGAGATATTCTTTGTGTTTTACTGCAAATACAACTACGTCTGCCCCAAATAAAGCTTTTTCTAGCTCTTTCAGCACTTTCAACCTAGATAGTTTGTTTTGATTCCGGAAAAAGCGTACTTTGCTGTTTTTGGGATAAACGTCCTGGTTTTCGAATTCCCACCATCGGTCCACATAGGGATCATGCACACGGATTTCTGCACCCATTTCTGCCAGTCTCCGGATGAGTACTTCGGAACCGCTGTAACGTGTATCCCCAACGTCTTGCCTGTAAGAGGCTCCCAGCACAAGTACTTCGGTGGTGGCTATAGGAATATTCATGTTGCGAAGTGCATCTCTTACAAGTTGAGCAGCGCGCAATCCCCTTGTATCGTTAATATCTATCGCAGAAGGTGTAATCTTAAAGATATCATCGTTGAAACCAAGGATATGTTTATAAGCCCATAACCCCAGTCCGCCGTCCTTTGGTAGGCAGTAGCCACCAATTCCAGGGCCTGGAAAGATCATGTTGCTGTGTGTGGGACGTACTTTTATGGCTTTTATCACTTTTATTAGGTCCACCCCGTTTCTTTCGGCAAATAGACTCCATTCATCCATAAAAGCAAGAATTGATGCGCGGTAACTATTTTCGACAATTTTTGCTGTCTCGGATTCAATCGGACGGTCGAGAACTGTAAGTGGATATTCATCTGTATTCAAGACTTCATTTAGAAATTTTACAACTTTCTCTTTTGCCTTTTCATTGATTCCGCTGCATACTCTCCAGAAATCCCGAATACTTGCAATGTAATTCCTGCCGGGCATGACTCGCTCGTAACTGTGAGCGAGAAGAGGGTCTGATTGTATGCCTCTGGAACGGAAAATCTTTTTAAATACAGGTCCTGCAACCTGTTCTGTAGTGCCTGGAGGAACGGTCGTTTCTATGATGACCAGTGCTTCCGGTTGGATATGCTGTGCAATGATTTCAAATGACTCCTCAAGAGCGCTCATTTCCACTTCGCCTGTATGGACATTCCCGAGGGCATTTTTTGCATAATCGCACTGAACATCAACGACAACAACATCTGCTAGCGAGAGTACATCATAGCTGAAAGATGCCCTGAGCGTTTTCTTTTCAAGGACACACCGACGGATCAACGGAGCGACTTCAGGGTCTTCTGCCTTAACGGGAGATTTGCCCAGGTTTAATGTTGGGATCTTCCAGTAGCTTCTAACACTTGGCCGCTGCATTCCGATGACAAATTTCGAAGGATCTCCGTGTTCATCTACAGTATCTGCAACAATGGCAGCCATCACGGCCCCGACAAATCCCACCCCCATGACAACAACAATCTCTTTGCCCTCGTTTCTGGCCTTGTCTGCCAGTTTTTTTATTTCTTCATATTCTTTAGCGTAGTCTTCTTTATTCGGTAAAGGATACTCAAAGCCCTCCGGACTTACTGAAAAAAGTTCATTCATTATTGCCTCCTAGAGAAGTGGATTCGATGTATGTAAATTTTGACAAAAGATTTGGAATTTTTTTATAATCATTTTGCTAATAATTTTCTAACATTATATCATGAAGTCTATAATATAGGATTCCTTCTGAATTCTCAAAAGTTTTGCCGCGGGTTAGAAATATCAAATGGCAGGTGTGGTGTCAAGATTAGAGGCTTCTTTTTGATCTTAATATGAAAAAAGGCGTAGTTGAATGTAAGGGAGTTCGGCTTCCGCTTTACTCTATCAATACGCTTATCATTGGGAGTGGTGCTGCCGCTTTGAATGCTGCTGTCATGTTGGTTGAAATGGGGCAGAAAGATGTTGCTGTAGTAACTGATAATTTGGGAGGGGGGACTTCCAATAATGCGGGGTCTGATAAACAAACTTATTATAAGCTTTCCCTTTCTGGCGGTATGTATGATTCGCCTTATAAAATGGCAGAGGACCTTTTCAAGGGTGGGTGTATGCACGGTGATATTGCTCTTTGTGAAGCTCAAAATTCTCCACAAGCCTTTTTTCATCTCGTAAGTCTTGGCGTGCCTTTCCCTCACGATCGTTATGGTGCTTATGTTGGTTATAAGACAGATCATGACCCATTGGGGAGAGCGACTTCTGCCGGGCCGTTCACTTCACACATGATGTTTGAATGCCTGGCAAAGGATTTGCGTAGAAAGGATATAAAGGTTTTTGACCAGCATGAAGTCATCACTTTATTGACAGAGGCAAAACAGAACGAAAAACACGTGATAGGGGCAGCGGCACTCAATAAGAACAGTCTTGATTCCGGGGATTGCGGTTTTGTAATTTTTAATGCAGTGAATATCATCCTGGCGGTCGGAGGGCCAGCCGGGATTTATAAGACTTCTGTCTATCCTGAAAGCCAGCTCGGTTCTACAGGGATTGCCTTTGAAATCGGTGCTGTAGGAAACAATCTTACAGAATCACAATACGGGATTGCTTCCACAAAATTCAGATGGAACCTATCAGGGTCTTATCAGCAGGTTATTCCCCGGTATGTTTCCACAGACAAGGATGGCCGCGATGAGCAGGAATTCTTAAATAGATATTTTCCTGATATGGAGACGCTGTCAACAGCGATTTTCCTGAAAGGTTACCAGTGGCCGTTTGATCCGAGAAAAATCTCTAATTACGGCTCCTCTTTGATTGATCTTCTTGTTTACCGTGAAAGCGTAATCAAAGGCAGGAGGGTGTTTCTGGATTTTACCCATAACCCTGGTGGATGTGACATCCTGGAAGATTTTTCTTTTGACTTGTTGTGCAGGGAAGCTTATGAATATTTAGAAAAGTCAGGCGCTCTGGCTGCAACCCCAATCGAAAGATTAAAAAAAATGAATCAGCCTGCTGTAGACCTTTATAAAAGCCGCAATATTAATATTGAAAAAGAATATTTGGAAATTGCAGTTTGTGCCCAGCATAACAATGGCGGCCTTAAGGGCAATATATGGTGGGAATCAAATATTAAACATCTTTTTCCAGTAGGAGAGGTAAACGGCACACATGGAGTATACAGGCCTGGAGGTTCTGCCCTGAATTCAGGGCAGGTAGGGAGCATGCGAGCTGCGTTGTATATATCTAAAAACTATAATGATGTGCCGCCTGACGAAGAGCATTTTGCGGCTTCAGCAGGATTACAGATAGAAAGAAAATTTGAATTTGCACAGAAAATGATAGATCCAGATGCTTCAGATAAAGAACTAATTATCTCGGCAAGGAGAGAAATTCAGGAAAGAATGTCTGGCTGCGGAGCCCATATCCGAAATCCTGCCAGAATTAAGACGGCAGTAGTTGATGCCTGGGGCCTCTATGATAAGTTAAAAAAGAAAATGAAAATTCCCTCAGAAGAATATCTACCGGCTGCAATGAAAAATCTTGACCTGTGCTTGACACATGCCATGTATCTTGAGGCAATCGGCGAATATCTGGAAAAGGGCGGAAAAAGCAGAGGGTCTTATCTGGTCTTGGATGAACATGGTGAAAGACCGTGCACAGAATTGGGTGATGAATGGAAATTCAGTTTAAACACCGAAAATGCATTTGTTAACGAAAGAATAATGGAAATCTTTCTGGATAATAATTTTAATGTCAGAAAACAGTGGGTCAAAATCCGGCCCATTCCCAAAGAAGACACCTGGTTTGAAAGAATCTGGAATGATTACAGGAAGGGTAATATCATTAAATAATGAAGTAATATTATGATAATAGATTAAGGAGGATAAAATGAAAGGGAAATCCAGGGTAAAAAATATTATGCATGGTATGTGTATGGCGGTTCTAGTTATGGGATTGTTCTGGAGTTGTTCCACTTTTAATCTGAGCCGTGACGGCTGGGAAGTTGTGCCTGATGTTAAAAAAGAACTCCTCACCATAAGCCATGAGAAGCTGGGAGTAATTGTTAAAGATGTCCAGTTAGCTTTAAAAGGTGATGACAGCATCGATATCCTATTGAAGTGGACTGTAAAAAAGGGAAAAGATGGAATGGTCATTTCCACCGAAGAGCCGAGTAATACTGAATGGATATTCAAAACTTCAGAGAAGACGTTGGATATTAGCTGTTCAACTGATAATGCAGTTTTATGCAGCCTGGCGCCAGCCTCGGAAGGAAGGATACCGGCCAGAATCGAGAGTCAGGATAATGGAATAATGTATACTTCACTTGGATTCGTCTCTTCTAAAAACATTTACAGCCTGTTTGACCGTGAGACAGACATTATGATCCAGTTTCCAGAAGGAAGTGATTTTAGACGCAGTGTTTCTGACCAAAAGTTGATGGATGTGACTTTTCCTGTTGATGCCGATACGGATATTTCCCTGATCCCTGATTATTACATCGATGTTCTAGGACTGAAATATTACAAGCCGGCTCCTGAACGTTTCGAGAAAGCGCCTGTAGGATGGTGCAGCTGGTACTGTTATTATATGGGAACAACCGAAGAAGATATGGTGAAAGAAACGGATGCACTTGCGCATTATTTGAAACCTTACGGCCTTGAATATGTCCAGCTCGACGCTTGTTTTACGAGGGGTGAAGAAGCCAACTATCTTGATTGGACGAAAAAGACATTCCCAAAAGGCGGAAAATGGATTCTTCAATATATCAAGGAAAAAGGATTAAAACCCGGGCTCTGGGTTAATGTATACGGCTCGAATTATGCACATCCGGAGTGTGCGGAAAAATACCCTGAGAACTATTTCCTGCGCGATAAAGAAGGCAATCTCTCCGGAGCCTGCTGTACTGCTGATAATACCGTTGTAAGACTAGACTATACAAATCCTGAAGTGATTGAAAAGCATCTGAAACCGATGTTTAAGATTCTTAAAGAAGATTGGGGGCTTGAATATATTAAAGATGCAGGGTGGGGAACATGGATGGACTATTATGATGAAAACAAGGAAAATGCCTTTGACCCGGCAAGGGGAAGCAGTGAAGTTTATCGTGAAGTTCAGGATGCATTGAGGGAGACTCTGGGCCCTGATGTGTATATTACCGGATGTGCCATGCATGAAGTTGGATTGGGGTTTGGTGTTTTTGACGGCTCACGTATCGGAGGCGATGATAGGGCCGTATGGTATCCGGAAAAAGAAGGCGGCATGTCCATGCAGATTTATTTTAATTCCATCTTTGGCGGGAATTATCTAAACAATATTACATGGCACTCGGATCCTGATACAGTCATGGTTAGAAACCCTTTGACCATGGAAGAAGCCAGGACAATTGTAACGACTATTGCTCTGACAGGGGAGCTTTATATGGCAAGTGATTTTATAGGGAAGCTTCCTGAGAAGAGGCTTGACCTTTATAGAAAGACAATGCCTTCAACCCGCGTCGTGCCCATAGACCTTTATCCTTATAAAATAAAATCCAATAGGAAAAACGGTGTAGTCTGGTCCTGCCCTTATGTTAAAGAATATCCCAGGGTATTAGACCTCAAAGTAAATGCTGAATCCGGGGTCTATGATGTCGTAGCCGTTTACAACTGGGCAAACGAAGAAGACACCAAAACCGTTTTTCTGGGAGAGGATTTAGGGCTGGATACCACAAAGGAATATTTGATTTTCGATTTCTGGAACCAGAAAATAAAAGAATTCTCGAATGATGAAGTAACATCTCTAATCCCTTCACACGGCACTCATGTCTATGTGATAAGACCTGTGCTTGAAAGGCCGCAGTTCTTAGCATCGTCGAGGCATGTAACCGGGGCTGTCAGCATAAAAAGCCTTGAGTGGGATTCTTCTAAATCTATTCTTAGCGGCTGCTCGGAAATCGTAAAGGGCGCACCGTACTCATTGTTTGTTCACGTACCAGAAGGCTTTAATGTATCGCAAGTTGATGCAGACACAGAAGTCCTTTTTCATAAGATAACAGATGGGATTCTCGAAGTTAAATTTGCTGGTGATTTTGAATCTAATGATCAAAAAACTGTCAACTGGAAGGTACTATTTTAAATCATTAAGATCAGTGCTTTTTCCAGAAGCGTTAGTTATTGCCCCATATATTTTGTACTGAGTGCTTTATAAACTGAGGATAGATGCCGAGAGCTGTTTATAACTGGAAGTTATAAAAAATAGATAAAATTATAAATTTAATGACTGCAGGTTATATTTTCTCTGCAAGTGGTTTTATTTGGTTTTTTGGATTGGTAATGTACTTAAAGGTTTTAAATAAGCTGGTCGGATTTGAATTATGCTTATTGGGCAAATGAATTGGAGAAGGAGAATAAAGTGAGAATAAGATGGTTGGTTTATTTTTGCGCAGCATTATTTTTTCTCTTGATTTCAACTTCGCTTCATGCAGCGCAAAAGCTCGAGGCAAACAAATCTTATTTCGATTTCGGCTCAATAACGGAAGGAATGAATATTCCCGTATCTTTTACAATAACAAACACAGGATCTGATGATGCAGTAATAAGAGAAATTCGTACATTTGCCGCTTGTGTGGAGTCGAGGCCTTTAGCCAAACGCAGTCTGAAGCCAGGAGAGAGCATAGAACTGGAATATATCTTTCAGAGTCTCGGCTATGGAGGCGTTACAGTAGATAAACATATCGAAGTACATTATAATAATACTGCTTTCAGCCCTTTGAAGCTTGCCATAAGAGGCAGAGTCCTCCCTTTGGAATCCTATCAAGCACCTATAGGAGAATTGACATATAATTTTTTTGTTCTTATAGACATTCGCCCTCCGGAACGTTTTGTTAAAGAGCATATAATGGGTGCTGTGAATGTTCCGTACGAAATGATAGACAAATGGGAATCTCTTGTGTCAAAGAACATCTCTGAAGAAGTAATAATATATCTCTTTTCAGAAGACGGAAGTAAAAGCGATAAAGCAGCAAAATCCCTGGGAAAAAAAGGTCATGCTAAGTATCTAAGTATCGTCGGTGGCATGAAAGAATGGAAAAGACAGAATGGAAATAAATTTCTAATCTCAGGAAAGCAATAACAGGGATACAGTGAGGAATATTAGTGCTGCTGTCATTTTGCTGCTGCTCTTTTTTTGCCCATCTCTCTCTGCAGGCGAACTTCTTTATTTTTATGAGAAAGGCTGTCCTGACTGTAAAAAGATTAACGATTTTCTAGAAAACCGAATAAAACCCAACTATACTGTCATTATCAGAGAATATGAAATTCATGAATCGGGAAATGCAAGTTTGCTAATAGAGTTGGCCAGGGTTTACAGGGCAGAGAATATTCTTGCAAAAGGCACTCCGGCCGTATTCATTGGTGATAAGGCTTTTCAGGGGAGCAGCCGTATAGTCCAGAGAAAAATCGAAGAAGCAGTAAGGTATGCTCTAAGATCTGAGACAGAATCACCACTCAGCAGGATTCAAAGAGGAGAAGAAGGAGGAAAATTAACTACTAAGGTAACACTGCCTGCAGTAATCGGATCAGCAGCAGTGGATTCTGTAAATCCGTGTGCATGTGCTGTCCTTGTGCTTCTTTTGGGTTCTGTGCTGCTGGTTTCAGGGAGAAAAAGGAAAGCTGTCCTCGCTTCTGGGTTTGCCTTCACAGCAGCCTGTTTTATTTCTTATTTTTTCATGGGATTTGGACTCTTTTCCGCTGTCCGGGTAGCAGGGATTCAGCATTATGTTTATATCGCGGTTGCTGTGATGGCTGTTTTAATTGGCCTGTGGAACATGAAAGAAGTATTCCGGAATGGGCAGGGGATAAGTGTTGGAGTGCCGAAATCATGGCAGCCTAAACTGAAAAAAATTACGTCGAATATCACTTCTGTCCCAGGTGCTTTTTTCATGGGATTTTTAATCAGTCTTTTTCTTCTGCCGTGTACGTCAGGCCCTTATATTGTAATCATAGGGATGCTTGGTGATACTGCAACACGGATGCAGGCAGTCTGGCTGCTACTTCTCTACAATGCTATCTTTATTTTGCCTTTTGTGGTTATAACACTTGGAGTTGGGCTCGGGCTGACTACAACAGCGCGAGTGGAAATATGGCGGCAGAAGAATTTAGCCAGGTTACATTTCATTACTGGCTTTATTATGTTTGCGCTTGGGATAACAATGTTTGTGCTTCTGGCAGTGGGAATCATTCAGTAGAAATGTCTATAAATAGTTAAAAATTTTTATTGAATTTATAGAAGTTTAATTTATATTTTTTTTGTATTATTATGGCATGTGTATTGCAAATCAAAAAACCGAAGGGAGATTTAAAATGAAAAAGACGATTCTATTTTTGGCAATGGTGAGTTTACTGCTTTTCTCATGCGCGAATCAAACGCATAAAAAAGCAGCTGAAGAAAATCCATTTTTTTCAGAATTTAATACTCCATTTAATGTGCCTCCCTTTAACAAAATAAAGGAAGAGCATTATTTACCGGCCTTTAAACAAGGCATGAAACAGCAGCAACATGAAATCCAGGCAATTGTTAGCAGTACTGAGCCCTCTACATTTGAAAACACTATTGAAGCACTTGAAAGAAGTGGAAGCTTACTGACAAAGGTGGGAAATGTTTTTGATATTCTGAATGGTGCAAATACAAATGCTGAGATGCAAAAAATTGCAAAAGATGCGGCTCCGCTTTTATCGAAACATGAGGATGATATCAAGCTGAATGCTGTTTTGTTTGAAAGAGTAAAGGCTGTGTATGATCAAAAAGAAAAACTGGAACTTTCACCGGAACAAGGGAGGCTGCTTGAACGGACTTATAAAGAATTCATCAGAGGAGGTGCAAACCTGAACCCGGAAAAGCAAGCCAGATTAAGGCAGATAAACGAAGAACTTTCCCTGCTCTCGCTAAAGTTTGGTGAGAATGTTCTGAAAGAGAATAACGCTTTTGAATTGGTGATCGACAAAGAGGAGGAACTTGCCGGCCTTCCTGAGTCAGTCGTGGCAGGAGCCGCTGAAAGCGCAAAAGAAAGAGGGCATGAAGGCAAATGGGTATTTACTTTACACAAACCGAGTATGATTCCTTTCCTTCAGTATTCAGAAAAACGTGAACTCAGGGAGAAGATATTTAAAGCTTACATCAGCCGGGGAGATAATGATAACGAGCTGGACAACAAGGCAGTCTTATCCAAAATGGCAGCGCTTCGCGTAGAAAGAGCACATTTGCTTGGGTATGAAACACATGCGGATTTCGTACTTGAAAAGAATATGGCGAAAAAGCCAGAAAATGTTTACAAATTTCTGGACCAAGTCTGGAAGCCTTCCTTGGCCAAGGCCAAAGAAGAGGCCAGGGATCTTCAGTCAATGATTAAACAGGAGGGGAATGATTTCAAGCTTGAACCCTGGGACTGGTGGTACTATGCGGAAAAGCTGAGGAAGGCAAAATATGACCTGGATGACAAAACTTTGCGGCCGTATTTTAAGCTTGAGAATGTCCGGGACGGCGCATTTGCCGTGGCGAATAAACTTTACGGAATTACATTGAAAGAGATGACCGATATTCCCAAGTATCATGAAGATGTGAAAGTATTTGAAGTTCTGGAAGGCGATGGCTCACATATCGGCATCCTTTATCAGGATTATTTCCCCAGAGCAAGCAAGCGTGGCGGTGCTTGGATGAACAGTTTCAGAAAGCAGTCAAGAAGGGACGGTAGTGACATACATCCTGTGATTGCAAACGTATTTAACTTTTCAAAACCGACTGGAGATAAACCGGCTTTATTGAGTTTTGAAGAAGCTTTGACATTATTTCACGAATTTGGGCACGGTCTTCATGGGCTGCTTTCAAATTGTACATATGAAACACTGTCAGGAACGGCTGTCCCCAGGGATTTTGTTGAATTGCCCTCCCAGATTATGGAAAACTGGGCAGGTGACCCAGAGGTTATCAAGGACTATGCAAAACATTATGAAACCGGTGAAGTCATTCCGCAAGGTTTGGTCGATAAAATCAAAAAGAGCGGCCATTTCAATCAGGGCTTTGCAACGGTTGAATACATGGCGGCCTGCTACCTCGATATGGACTGGCATACATTGACAGAAGCCAAAGAGCCTGATGTCAAAAAGTTCGAGGCGGAATCCATGAAGAAGATAGGCCTGATTCCCGAAATTGTTGTACGTTACAAGAGTCCATATTTCGGTCATATCTTCAGCGGCGGTTATTCTTCCGGATATTACAGCTATATATGGGCAGAAGTTTTGGATGCCGATGCTTATCAGGCTTTTAAGGAGACAAACCTCTTTGACCAGAAAACAGCCCTGGCATTCAGGAAAAATATTCTTGAAAAGGGAGGGACAGAGGATCCTATGACACTTTATAAGCGTTTCAGGGGAGCTGAACCCAAGATTGATGCTGTGCTGAAGAGGAAAGGTTTTAAATAACCTGGATTATTCAGGCGAACGTGGATTATTCATTCAGTAAGTTGCATCAAATCGATGCTATTTTTACCTAGATAAAGGAGGGATTTATGAGAAAAAACGCCAAATTTTTTCGCTCTATTCAAATACTTGTGCTGGTGATTTTTATTATAGGATTTATAACCGGGACCGCAGAAGCACAAAAAAAGGTCACATCTCCTAAAGATTTCTTTGGATTCGAACTCGGAAGTGATAGAAAGATAGCACGCTGGGATAAAATCGTCGACTACTTCAAACTTTTGGAGAGCGAAAGCAGAAAGATCAAGGTAGTCAATATGGGCCCCTCAACCGAGGGCAATCCCTTTCTTCTGGTGATCATCTCCGCTCCGGATAACCTGGCAAACCTGGATCGGCTCCAGGAAGTAAATGCTAGGATCAGCGACCCGCGTGGTGTCGAAGAGGCAGAGATTAAAAAACTGGTCAAGGAGGGCAAGGCAGTAATGTGCCAATCTATGAGCCTCCATGCCACCGAGATCGGGGGCACACAAATGGCACCTGAGCTGACATATGACCTTTTAACCCGGGACGATGAGGAGACACTGCGCATCCTGAACAACGTGGTCTTCTTCATGATACCCTGTTTCAACCCGGACGGTGAGATCATGGTTACCGACTGGTATCGAAAGACCCTGGGCACTGAGTACGAGGGCGCCGGTCTTCCCTGGCTCTACCACAAGTACGTCGGGCACGACAACAACAGGGATGGTGACTTTCTCAACATGATCGAGTCGGTATATGCAGCCAAGATATTGTTCCGGGACTGGGTTCCACAGGGTTACATCGATCATCACCAAATGGGAAGCTATGGAGCCCGTCTCTATGTTCCTCCTTACTGCGAGCCTATTCGGCCTTATGCCGATCCTCTTATCTGGCGGGAGCACAGTTGGTACGGTGCACACATTGCATATAAACTGGAGGAAAACGATAAAACCGGCATCATCAACGCAGCCCAATTTTCCGGTTGGGGTCATTTCGGATGGCACTGGATCACTCCTTTCCACAATATTGCAGGGATGCTTACTGAGTCCGCCAGTGCGAAACTGGCAACACCCATCTATATCCATCCTGAGCAGCTGCGCGGAGGGGGCCGTCAGTTTCCAGAATATAAAGCCCAGACTACCTTCCCCCATCCATGGCTCGGCGGTTGGTGGAGACTTCGGGATATTGTAGAGCAGAAGAAGATCGCGGCATGGGCGCTGCTGGACCTTGCGGCGCGGAATAAAGAAACCGTGCTCTGGAATGCTTACTTGAAAGCCAAACGGCAGACAGAGCAGGGCGCTCAGGGTAAACCTAAAGCTTATGTCATCCCGGAAAATCAGCATGATGCCTTGACCGCTGTAAAAATGATAAATACCCTTTTGATGTCCGGTGTCGAGATTAAGCAAGCAAAAGAAGCATTCAACGTCTGCGGTGTTATCTATCCGGAAGACTCCTTTGTCATCTCGCTGGCGCAGCCCAAGATGGGTTTGATACGAAACTTACTCGGACGGACATTTTACCCTGACAATGATTGGACCCGGAACGATGACAGTTCTCCGGTGCGGCCTTATGACCTGGCTACCCACACCATGTACGAGTTCATGGGTGTTCGTGTCGACCCGATTAACGAAGCGGTTAAAGGCGACTTTCAGATACTCACCAGTAAGGTACCGGGATCCGGGAATGTCGAGGCAGGTGGATCGGGTTATGTGCTTGACGGCAGGCTGAACGCCAGCTTTAAAGCAGTAAATCTCCTTCTAAAGAAAGGGGTTGCGGTTCGGCGTGTTGACAAGGCATTCTCAGGATTCCGCCCCGGCGACTTCATCTTATCTCAAGGAAAGGAGTCTTTCCTCAAGGACGTGGCAGAGCAGACAGGCGTTGATTTCAAAGCACTGAAAGGTAAGATGAAAGAAGGTACTCACAATGTCAAACGGCTGCGCGTAGGCATGTATAAGCGCTACTGGGGCGGCAACATGGACGAGGGCTGGACTCGATTTCTCCTCGAACAGTTCGCATTCCCTTATAATTCCTTGATGGATGCTGAGATCAAGAAAGGAAATCTCAACGAGAAATATGACGTCATCATCCTGCCGAACGATTCGACGGGTATGATCATGGGCGATATAAGCGGAAGATACCGGCGCTATTTATCGTCGGTTCCTCCAGAATATCGAAGCGGGATAGGTAAAGATGGCCTCGAAGCACTTAAAGCATTTGTAAAAGAGGGAGGAACATTGGTAACGCTCGGAGAGGCATGCGGCTTTGCGATCGAAAAGTTTGGATTGAGCGTTTCAAATGCCGTGGACAATCTCAGCTCGAAAGAATTTTTCTGTCCTGGTTCGACTCTTAAAGTGAACTTCGACAACTCTCATCCACTGGCATATGGGATGCCTTCAGAAGGCCTGGTTCTCTTCTGGTCAAGCCCGGCGTTCGTGATTACCCCAAACGACCACAATGAACGGTATGAAACCATTGTACGCTACCAAGACAGGGATCTCTTGCAGAGCGGCTGGCTCATCGGGGAAAAGCATCTAGCCAACCTGGCAGCGATGGTCAATGTCAAACACGGCAAAGGACAGGTGGTTCTTATCGGATTCCGGACCCAGAACCGCTGCCAGACGCACGGCACTTTCAAGCTGCTCTTCAACGCTCTAATGCGCTGAAAATTGATTTTATAAGAATTCACTTTCCGTTCAGAAAAAATTTATTTCATTTTTTGTTAACTCTAAATGTATGTTATGCGTTGTAATAGTGAATGATATTTTATGGAGATTAAGATGGATAGTTCCGAGTCAACTGTTATGATAAGAGTTTCCTTTTACTCGTACTTCAACGCATCCACAGGATTAGCAAGGGCGGATTTGAGGGCTTGGTAACTGACCGTGAGCAGGGCGATAAATAAAGTTAATTTTTTCACAAGCCTTATCGTTTGCCCTCTGGTGCAAGGTCTTTGATCAATACATAGGTCGTAATAATACTACTCATTCTTCCGCTGGGGATGAATGACCTTGATTTTAAGGTTGTATTCTTGTTGAAAACAAGGGACTTAGTATACAGAGGGGATTCAGGAGTCGGATTACTGCCGTCTATTGTGAAACGTATTTCGCCGATATCGATCTGGCTTTTTATCTCGAGAGTATCGGTCTTATCCAGATTGACCACATTGTCTACCAGCGGAGTCGGAATACGAAAGTTGGCCTCCATCTTCATATATCTTTCATATTGCTGCTGCAAGCGGATGGCAAAATCATCCCAGTCTCGTGTTTGTTTAGGAGACCATACGATTTCTGAAAGAGCACTGATTCTAGGCATGAGCATGTATTCGGCATATTCCTCGGTAGCAATATACTCGGTCCAGAGAGTTGCCTCGGCTCCGAGAATATGTTTTTTCTGCTTTTTTGTCAGAACTTCAGGAATGGGTTCGAACTCATATACTTTTTCTATCGGAGCCCAGTATCCAATGGCAAGTGGTTCTATCTCACTATCGGCCTGATAACCGTCAAAGTATAGGTGGGAGTAGGGGACCATTATCACATCATGGCCTTGTGTTGCAGCATCGATCCCGCCCTCGATACCTCTCCACGACATGACAGTGGCATCAGGTGACAGTCCGCCTTCAAGAATTTCATCCCAGCCGATAAGTTTTCGGCCTTTGGAATTGAGAAATTTTTCGATTCGCTTGATAAAATAACTCTGCAGTTCATGTTCGTCTTCGAGTCCCTCATCTTTTATGCGCTGCTGACATTTAGGGCACTCCTTCCATCGATCTTTAGGGGCTTCATCGCCTCCGATATGTATGTATTTTGATGGGAACAACTCTATGACTTCTGTCAGAATATCTTCCACGAACTTAAATGTTTCATCATTTCCAGCACAATATATATCCTTGGAAACACCCCATTTTGTCCTGACTTCAAAAGGGCCTCCGGTGCATGAATATTCAGGGTAAGCTGTCAGTGCTGCTACAGAATGACCCGGCATTTCTATTTCAGGAATGATCGTTATAAAACGCTTCCCGGCATACTCCACTATTTCTTTGATTTCTTCCTGTGTGTAATAACCGCCGTACTCTATGCCGTCGTATTCTTCGGTTTTTCCAATGATCGTTTCCTTGCGTATCGACCCCACCTCAGTTAGTTTTGGATATTTTTTGATTTCAATTCTCCAGCCCTGATCTTCGGTAAGGTGCCAGTGAAAAGTATTTATCTTATGCATGGCAAGATAGTCGATGTACTTCTTGATGAATGATACAGGGAAAAAATGTCGGCAGACATCCAGGTGCATCCCCCTGAAAGGAAATCTTGGGAAATCTTTGATGACGGCAGCTGGAATTGTCCAGACGATATCTGAGTTTTCATTGGCACTGCGCTCGATTTCTGGCGGAAGCATTTGACGGATGGTTTGGACAGCATAAAATAATCCCTTTGCATGATTGGCTTTAACCGTGACTGATTTGCTTGTTGATTTTAGCTCGTAGCCTTCTTCACCGAGTTTGCCTTTTGAAAGGTTTGAGGAAAGCAGTATGAAATTGCTGTCTTGGACAGTACCGGAAGATTCAGTGACCAGTAGATTCATTCCGCTGGCCTTTTTTATTATTTCTCCAAAATATTCACCGACAGATTCTGTATTTTCCCCACCCTCAAAAAGAATTCTTGTTTTGTCGTCAATAATAAAGTTCCCCTTTTTGTGAACTACTCTTACAGGTTTCGGAATAATTTTTATCTCTTTTACGGCCTCTTTCTTTATTTTTAAAGCCGGTTTTGAGATAATGCCGCATCTAAAGATGGAACCAGCAGCTATCATTACAAGAAAGACAAATTGCAGGTAATTCATTTTAGCTTTCATTACAGAACCACCTCCTTCTTATGAAAAATAAAGAAAACGCGTGTATAAAACGCTGCATAAAAGCCGGCGGAAGTGAGAATTGCGTTTTTTATTATAGTATTTATCTCCTATTTCAGCTCTTTGATCCGGATGTTGCGGAACTCTATGCGGGAACCGTGGCCGAGAAAACCAATATGGCCTTTATCTCGCTTAAGACCCGGATGATCCTGTCCATCTATGGTTCCGGATATGCTTGCATGGTCGATATCGGCATCAACAATTGTGACACCATTGAGATTTACCGTAATATTTCTGCTCCTGGCAGTTACTTCCTCATAGTTCCACTCGCCAACTGGCCTGAGATGACCGCGTTTGGCCGGGACAACACCGTAGATAGAACCGTGGTACTGATAGGGCTTTAGGTCCTTATATATATGGGCAGTATTGTCCAGTATCTGGAGTTCCATTCCAACATATGCAGCATCTCCGGTCAAGGGAGTGCGAATCCCCAGACCGTTATTCGCTCCAGGAGAAAGCTTGAACTCAAATCGCAGGATGAAGTCATTGTACTCTTTTTCCGTGTATAGGTTCCCGCTGCTGTGCTCTGGATATATGACAATCTTGCCCTCTTCGGCCACATATCCATTGGTATCGCCTGTCCACCCGCTAAGGTCTTTGCCGTTGAATAATTGTTCGAAACCCTCTGTGATTTCATTCTCGGTTAGCCCGGTGTGATATTTCTCGGGGATAATCTCATGGATAAAGATATTACGGAAATAAAGTGGACTGTTATGCGACTGGAGTTCTATCTGTCCGGTCGGATAAATCGGTTTGTCTCTTTCCCAGTAGTTTTCCATTACTACATTATTAACTACCAGAACATCGTTCAAGTGAACAGTTACCCGATCGCCTATCATCTTAATTCGGAAAGTGTTCCATTCTCCAATGGGATTATCTACACATTTCAGCGGTTTGTTAGGATTTTTCTTATTATTATACAGTCCGCCAGAGCCTTCAGGCCATTGTTCTGGATCCCAGATTTGTACTTGAGGCGACCCGCGGAGATAAATGCCGCTGTCACCATGTTTTTCGATTTTCCAGTCCACCAGCAGTTCGAAATCAGTATAGTCTCTTGCAGTACAGAGGCTGTGTCCTTTGCCGTCAAAAACGAGGGTCCCGTCAACGACTTTCCAATGCTCATTCATGAACGAATCAGCCTCTGCCTGAGCTTTATTCAATTCTTCAGAAGTCATTTTTGCCCGGCTCACAAGATCTCCCACAAGGCCTTTCCAGCCTGACAGATCTTTGCCGTTAAAGAGAGGATGGAATCCTTCCTGTTCCAGAATAGTTCCGATATATTTCTCAATCCTTTCCTGTTCATAGCTGTCTTCTATGAGGCTGGTTGATTTCTTAAGTACTGATATTACCTCAGGCCCGCTGAGCCCGGTCTCATCTCCAGTTTTAGGCATTGCAATTCTTGCTGCAGTCCATGCGGCTGTAACTTGAGAATTCTCGTCGTCCATATAAGATGCTGCAAGCTTAAGCGAATCCAGTATTTTTATATCTGCAAGTCCGGAGAGCACGATATTTGTGCCTTCGGTTTCTGTCTCAATATCCAGGGCCTCTTTTAACATGCTCAATTTTTCTTCGGAAGGCAGTTCAGCCTTATTCACGAGGCGTATGTATCCTTTGAGACTGACCAGTTGATGTTCTTTGTTCTCAGTACTTCGGCAAATATTGAGCAGTGCATCCACAGCTCTGAGTTCTGGCCAATCCGCCAGGGTAAGGATAGCAGCATTTTTAATTATCGGGTCTTTGTTTTTTGTCTCTGCTGCTACGGTTTGAAGCGCATGCTCTCCACCTATTTTTGCAAGCGGCATCAGCAGGTCGACCCGTTTTGTGCCCTCTGTTTTTTCCATCGCAGCAAGCAGCAGTTCAGCACGTTTTTCTTGATCTGGGATTAGATTCGCACTTGCTATAACGGCATTTTGTGTGGCTGCTATTTCTGAGCTGTCTGTAATTGATAGCAGAATATCGATTAAGCGCGGCAAATCTCTTTCGCTTACAAGATTTTCGAGTCCGGAAAGAGCAGCAAGCCGGGCTGTGTCATCTTCGCTTTCGGTCTGGGCAAAGACGATATCCAGATGTTCTTTTGCATGCCGCGCGGATAGTATTTCTATCAAAGCAGCACAGGCTAAAGGCGGGTAGGATTCCAATGATTCTGCTGCTTTGGAAACTACCTGGGGGCCGGGCAAACACATGAGGATTTGTTTCAAGACCGCAATTTCATCTTCCTTGCCTGTCTGCATAAGTGCAAATAAATCAGAAATTACCTTATCACCTCCGAGTCGTGCTGCTGCTTGGATTGCAGCCATCCGGACAGATTTTTCTCCGCACTTTAATGACTCAAGAATGACAGGAAGTGCTGATTCATCTTTTCGTCGTCCTAACATGGCTATTATTTCGGCCCGGGGTTCTGGCGGGACATCGGCCATTTTTTCGATCCATCTTGCTGTTGCTTTTTCACCCTGCACAGTGTTGGCAAGTGCAAGAGCTCGCCAGCGGAGTTCTTTATTCTGACTGTCCATGCATGCTAGGAGGTCTTCAAAGACATTCTCGCCTAGATTTGCTGCCAGTACACTTAAAGCACTGCAAGGGATATTGGTCTCATGGGGTGCTGTGTAGTTTTTAATAAGGCTGCGGCAGATCCTTGCCGCCTGCTCTTTTCTCCCTGATTCGGCTAGACGCTGCGCATATAGTAAGTATAGGGAAGGAGCCTTTGCTCTTTCGTATGGAGATGCTGATACTGAAACTTTATCCAGTACTTTCTCAGATGAGGGATCACCTATATTAGCAAGAGCGTATAATGTTACACTCCGGAGGTTTTTATCTCTACTGGCTGCATATTCCATGATTTTTTTTGCTGCCCTTTTACTTCGAAGTTCCCCGAGAGCTTTGATAACTGTAGTCTTTTTTGCACCCGTGGAATAATCAATTGATTTTAAGAGTGCCTTTTCTGCTTCAGGTGTACGGATTGCTAGCAGTGCCTGAACTGCTGGTTCACACAGCCTGTTATTCAGGAGAAATCTGCTTAAGGGTTTTACAGATTCTTTTTTTCCTGCAAGTTGAAGTTGATGGATCAAAAAAGCCTTAACCTCGCTGTTTGTGGCTGATTCCAGTGCCTTGATGACTGCTTTGGCATACATTTCACGCTCTTTTTCAGCACCTGTTCTATTTACATAAGTTGCCAGGCCGTTAAGGGCAAAGCGGACTCTGGTATCGTCACCTGTCCCTGGCGGAGTCAGCATCCTGCAGATTTCAAGAATTCCTGCCGGGCCAAGCCGGATGAGTTCAGAAGCGTATTTGTCTCTTTCCGCGGTATCACTGGCAGGAAATTTGGCCAGGGTGTCCACAACTTTTGTCTTCAGCGTTCTTACATCGTCTGAAGCTGTGACTGAGGAGGCAATAAACAGTAACCCTAACATCATTATTATTATTGACTTTTTGTTAATTTTCATATTTGTTGCTCCAAATAAAATCTGATTTATAGATGCCATGGTGCGCGCATTGGTTGATGGACAAGACGGTTTGCCTCTTCATCACCGATAAAGCGCTGTTTATTCGGGTCAAAACGAAGCGGTCTTCCTAAGCGGACTGCAATCTTGCTCAGATTTACAATGGTACAGGAACGATGCCCATTTTCTTCGTTTAGGGCAAACTTTTTCCGTGTTCGGACTGCCTCTGCAAAATCTGTCACCTGCGGTTCAGGATCTGGCAAAGCAGCCAGTTTTTCTTTTAAATTAGGAATGTCAGATTCAAAACCTTTGAATAATTTTCCGTTCGGCCCTTCAATAAATGCGGCATTTTTATCTTTATTTTCACCATCCAGAATGATTTTGCAGCCATCCGCGTATTTCAGCTGAATGCGCCGCCAGCTTCCACAGGCATCAGGATGCTGCTGTGGACAGTCGGCTTCGATTTCGACAGGGCTTGTGTTATCTTTGTCAAGAATATATTGAACAGGGTCAAGGTAATGCATCCCCATATCTCCGAGTCCGCCTCCGTCATAATCCCAGTATCCTCGAAATGTGCCGTGTACTCGATGGGGATTATAAGGCTTATAGGGCGCAGGTCCAAGCCACATGTTGTAGTCCAGTTCTTTAGGTACAGGTTCTGGTTTTATGTTTGTTTTTCCACTCCAGTAAAATTTCCAGTCAAAACCCGTTATTCCGCTGACCGTCACTTTTAAAGGCCATCCCAGCATATTGCTTTGGACCAACTTTTTGATCGGTTTGACTGTTGTTCCAAAACCGTAATATTGGTCTTTAAATCTGAACCACGTATTGAGCCTGAAGATTCTGCCGTTTTTTTGTACCGCCTCGACAACTTTTTGCCCTTCGCCGATTGTCCGGGTCATTGGCTTTTCGCACCAGATATCCTTGCCTGCCTCAGCCGCAGCGATTGAGATTAATGCATGCCAGTGCGGAGGTGTTGGGATGTGTACAATATCGATATCCGAGCGTTCAAGGACTTCTCGGAAGTCTTTGTATCCTCTGACTCCGGACCCGGCGATTTCAAGCGCTGTATTTAGATGATTCTCATCAACATCACATACTGCAAGGAGTTTTGCTTCTGGATACCGGAGATGTCCCTTTCCCATACTGCCAACTCCTATGACGGCTTTTGTCAGTTGATCGCTTGGTGCTGTATAGCCTGAGCCCCCGAGCACATAACGCGGTACGATTGTAAATGCAGCGGAAGCAGCAATTGTGTGCTTGATAAAGTCACGCCTGGTGATTGATTTTTTCCCTGTCATGTCAATCTCCTAGGGATGAAATATAATAACGGACATTCATGTTTATTTCGAATGTCATGTTATGGTCTATTTTACACTAAGAATTTCCTTTCGGAAATACTTCTTTTTGTAATGTTTTGTCCGAACTCCATAGTGTCTTTTGACTATTTTATAAAGATAAGAGTTTGGATTAAATACAAAAAGGATGATAATATTATCAGACAGGAGGTATTACGATGGAAAATAAGCCGATCGCTCTCGTTACTGGTGCAGGTCAAGGTATTGGCCGGGGGATTGCAATCGGATTGGCAAAAAATGGATTTGCTGTTGTGGGAAATGACATCAAATACAATCCTGAAAATAAACAAACCGGGCTTTTTGAAGTAAAAGAACGAGTGGAAGAATTAAATGCTGTTTTCTTGCCTGTTCAGGGGGATATTTCTTCATTAGATGACCATGAGGAAATCTTGAATAAAGTCCTCGATAGGTTTGGAAGGCTTGATGTCCTGGTAAACAATGCCGGGGTAGCACCCGAAAAGAGATTGGATGTTCTTGAAACAACTCCGGAAAGTTTTGACAGGCTTATGTCTGTAAATACAAGAGGAACGTTTTTTTTGACACAGAAAATCGCCAACCAGATGATAAAGCAGATTGAGCAGGAATTACCGCTGAAGCCGTGCATTGTTTTTATATCATCGATCTCTGCATATGTCTCATCACCTTCCAGGGCAGAATACTGCATTTCCAAGGCTGGACTCAGCCAGGCAGCAAGAATTTTTGCAGACCGCTTATCTGAGTACGGAATAAATGTTTATGAAGTCCGACCGGGAATAATTAAAACAGACATGACCGCCACTGTTCAGGGAAAATATGATAGGCTTATCGCAGAAGGCTTGATTCCCCAAAAACGTTGGGGCCTCCCAGAAGATGTCGGGAAAGCTGTTGTTGCACTTGTGAAAGGATACCTTGGATATTCCACCGGACAGATTATTGAAGTTAGCGGCGGAATGAATATACGGCGGCTGTAACTTTCAATTGATGGCCTGCCGCTGGTTATAAACTGGTTATAAATAAGAAGGAGGCTGTGAGGGATGAAAAGATCCGGGGAAATTTTTTCAGAGCTTAAACTTAACCGACTGATTGCTCTTCTTAACCCTAGTAGTATTGAAGAATGTGTTACAGCCTATGAGACTTGTAAGTCTTATGGAGTCATCCTTGAAATTGCTTTTCGCTCTGAATATGCAGTTGAAGGCATCAAAGCTGTCATTAAAAAATATCCTGATGCTCTTCTGCTTGCAGGCACTGTAATGACCCGCAGACAGGCTGAGGATGCTATAAGTGCAGGAGCTTCTGGAGTAGTATCAACGGATTATATCCCTGAAGTAGTGGCTGCCTGTGTGAATAAGGATATAATGTGCATACCAGGCGGATTGTCAGATGCTGGAAAGCAACTTGCTCAGAAAGCGAAAGAATATGGATGCTCTCTTGAGGAGCTCAGAAAAAAATATCCCTATCAGTGGGTCTACAAATTGTTTCCTGCTTTTACTGGGAATATTTCAAATGTAGAACTTTCCTGTTCATGGAAAGGGCCTTTTAAGGATCTAACTGTAATCTATACAGGGGGGATTAATCTTTCAACGCTTAAACAGGCAGTACAGATAGATCCGGAAGGAATTTTTTGTGCTTCTGCCTTGGTCAAACACGTAAAGGAGCCTTCCAGGATGAAAGCAGAAATCGAACAGTGGAAAGAAGTCTTAAGGCAAAAAGAACACAAGCCGGCTGCGGTTCCAATAAAAAAACATTCTGATTACTACCACAGAGATAAAGTGGTTACTTTCGGAGAAATGATGATACGTTTGTCTCCGTCTAAAGGGATCAGATTTAAACAGGCTAAAAGTTTTGATGTACATTTTGGCGGAGCCGAAGCCAATGTTGCTGTTTCCCTTGCTCAGTTCGGGCTAAATCCTGTTTTTGTTACGGCATTTCCAGAAAATGACCTTGGGGATAAAGCATGCAGCACATTAAGGATGTTCGGGGTTGATACGCAGTTTATTGTTCGAAAAGGAAATCGTTTAGGGATTTATTATCTGGAACATGGTTCGGGCCCGAGGCCGTCAAAAGTAATCTATGACCGAAGTCATTCATCAGCTTCAGAAATAGTTCCCGAAGATTTGGATTGGGAAAAAGTGCTGGATGGTGCGAAGTGGTTTCACTGGACAGGAATTACTCCAGCCTTGAGTGATTCTGTTGCAGAAGCTTTGCGTGAGGGACTGGAAGTTGCACAAAGCAGGGGAATCCCTGTCAGCGTGGATTTGAATTACCGCAGGAAACTCTGGAGTAGAGAAAAAGCATGTAAAGTTATGGAGAGCCTGATGCCTTTTGTGGATATTTGTATCGGAAACGAAGAAGACCCGACAGATATATTTGGCTTAAAGCCGGAAGGGACCGATGTTTCTGCAGGAAAATTGAGTATCGAAGGATATAAAGAGATTACAAAGGCTCTCGCAAAGCGTTTTGGATTTAAAAAGGTTGTGCTGACGCTCAGGGAAAGCATATCTGCTTCTGAAAATTTCTGGTCAGCCTGCTTATTTGATGGAAAAACTCTTATCCAGAGCTCCAAATATCATGTAAGGATTATTGACCGTATAGGAAGCGGCGATGCTTTTGCTGCTGGCTTGATTTACGGTATTATAACGGGAAAATCAGATTCTGAGGCGCTTTCTTTTGGCGTCGCTGCTGCCTGTATTAAGCATTCGATATTCGGCGATTTTAATATTGTCAGTATAAAGGAGGTGGAGCATTTTCTTGCAGGAGGGATAACCGGGCGAGTCCAGAGATAAAAAAATAATAAAATATTATTCGTGAAAGAATAAACAACTTATCATTTTAAAAGAGCACCAGTGGATGTTTTCTTTGAGATAGTTCCATTACTCGATCTTGTGCCGGAAACCGATTTCGGCCTGAATAGTACGATAGGCGTGAGATATTATTTCTAACAAATAAGAAGGAATAAGTGACCCCCCTATAACATTCAACTCTTTTCCCATGCACCTATATTTCTCTATGAGCGTGCTAGTCTAGCCTTTGATCATTCAAAACGCAGTGCATCCACCGGGTTTGCGATGGCAGCTCTGATGGCCTGAAAGCTTACTGTTGACGAAGCAATCACAAACGCAAGAACTGCCGCCAGGATAAATATCCAGAAGTTAATATTAGTGCGGTAAGCAAAATTCTGAAGCCAGCGGTTCATGGCATAATAAGCAATAGGCAAGGCGATAATGCTTGCCAGAAGTACACATTTTGTAAATTCTTTGGATAGGAGCAGAATGATGTTTGGAACTGAAGCCCCAAGAACTTTTCTGATGCCGATTTCCTTTGTCCTCTGTTCTGCTGTAAAAGAGGCCAGACCAAAAAGGCCAAGGCAGGCAATGAAGATAGCAAGCAAGGTAAAATATTTAAATATCTCGCCTGATTTCTCTTCTTTTTTATACATTTCATCATAATTATCATTAAGAAAATAATAGTTTAATGGACGATCTGGTGAAAATTCTTTCCACTTAATCTTTAAGAAAGTTAGGGTGTCTTGAATATTTTAAGGCCTGACCTTGTTCTTTTTTAAATTTCTAATGGTGGTTTTCAGATAGTGTCTTAACATTTCTTAACTAATTTCCATCTTGCTTTTTATTAAAATATGCAATTTTTGTGCCAAAATATTTTTAATGGCTTAGAAATAGATAGAAGCACAAAATTAAACAGAAAGTGTTTCTACATCGAACACAAAGTGTCCGCCAGCGAACAAAAAATTTAAGAAGAAAAATTTATCGTTATTGCTGGTATATTGCTCTTGCAAGGTTTCGAATTCCTTATTATAAATCAGCAAGAATCATACCATATGATGTTATGATTTGTCGGTAAAAGCAATATGGATGCTCTAAACAAAAGCCTAATCTACAAAATATCCAAGTTGGTATACGATCTTGTAGTCTTTTGCACTTTACGAGGTCCGAGCAGATGTGCTGTTTTCTAACCTTAAAACATATTTATTTGACCCTTATTTTTATTTGTAATAAGCTGTCTGCGAGTTATGTTTTTTCTTGGATATTAAAAAAAAGATGCGTTCTAAAACTCTGTATCTGCTGTGTAATGCCCACCTTGATCCGGTCTGGCTGTGGGAATGGGAGGAAGGTGCAGCAGAGGCCCTTTCGACTTTCCGAATGGCAGCCAGTCTCTGTGAAGAATTTGAGGAATTTGTTTTTAACCATAATGAGGCACTTCTTTATCAGTGGGTTGAAACATACGAACCCGAGCTTTTTGTGAATATCCAGGAACTTGTGAAAAAACGGAAGTGGCATGTCATGGGCGGGTGGTATTTACAGCCGGATTGTAATATGCCGAGTGGTGAGTCTTTAGTTAGGCATATTCTGCAAGGCAGGCTTTATTTCAGGAGAAAATTCGGCGAAGAACCTAAGACCGCAGCAAACCTGGATTCTTTTGGTCATTCGAGGGGTTTGGTGCAGATATTGAAAAAATCGGGTTATACATCATACCTATTCTGCCGCCCGGATAAGAATGAACTGACGCTTCCAGCAGACGATTTTGTGTGGGTTGGGTATGATGGCTCAGAGATATTCGCACATCGTGCCCGGGACCATTACAACTCAGAGAGAGGTAAGGCCAGTGAAAAAGTCATACACTGGATAGAAGAAAATCCTTCTCGTCAAACTGGACTTTTGCTCTGGGGAATCGGTAACCATGGAGGGGGTCCTTCAAGGGAAGACATTAAGAAACTTCGCGATTTGAATGGTGAAAAGTCAGAGTGGAAAGTTTGCCATGCGACACCCGAGGCCTATTTTGAAAAGCTGGATCAGAATAAAGAGTGCCTTTCCCGCCATGTTGGTGACCTTAATCCCTGGGCAGTAGGCTGCTATACAACCATGGCTCTTGTCAAACAGAAGCACCGTTTGCTGGAAAATATGTATTTTTTAACAGAAAAAATGGTGACGCACGCCGCCCTACAGAAACTTATACATTATCCAAGGAAGAAACTGAATGAGTCTTTGGAAGATCTCCTGTTCTGTGAATTTCACGATGTGCTGCCCGGCTCGTCAATTTCAGAGGTAGAAACTTATGCTCTCCAGCGCATGGATCATGCCCTGGAAATCCTATCACGGCTGAAAGCCAGAGCGTTTTTTTCTTTGCTCAGCGGGCAGCATGAAGCTCAAGAAGGAGAATTTCCCATATTTGTTTATAACTCTCATCCGTATCCTGTCAACGAGACAATCGTCTGTGAGTTTCAACCGGCAGAGCCGAATTTTAACCGTAATATATTCTGGCTTCCTGAGATTTTCGACAGCAGCCACAAGCCTGTCCCTTTTCAACTGGAGAAAGAGAGCAGTAATGTTTCTATAGATCACCGCAAGAGGGTAGTCTTCAGGGTCGAGTTGGAACCCGGGCGGATGAACCGTTTTTCATGCTGGCTGAATGAAGTTAAAGCTGGGGTGGAGATAAAGGAGATAAAAAAGGAACCTTTTGTGTTTCGGTCTGATAAATTTGAGATTTCAGTAAACCCAAAGACAGGTTTTATGGACAGCTATGTTGTCAATGGGATCCGGTTTTTAAATCCTGACTCGTTTTGTCCTTTAGTTATTGAGGATTATTCTGATCCTTGGGGAATGAAAGTCCATTCTTTCCGGAATATCAAGGGACATTTTACTTTAATGACTGGAAAAGAAGCTGCGCGGTTTGCTGGAGTCTCATCCTCGGAGTTGAAGCCTGTCCGGATAATTGAAGACGGCCCTGTCAGAACAGTGGTTGAGTCTTTGTTTAAACATGGCCATTCATCTATGTGTATGCAGTACAAGATTCCTAAAAAAGGGAGTGAATTTGAGGTTAAACTGAGGGTGTACTGGAATGAAAAGGATCGAATGTTAAAACTGTCAATCCCGACTCCATTTACAAACGGGGATTGCAAAGGACAGGTGGCATATGGGGTTGAGAGTCATAAAAAAGAAAAAGATGAACTTGTAGTTCAAAAATGGGTGGGCATGATTTCATCTGACCGGAAACATGCTTTGACAGTTATCAATGAAGGAATTCATGGTTTTGATTATGGGGACGGTGAACTTCGGCTTTCACTTCTGCGTTCTGCCGCATATTCTGGCCATCCTGTTGGAGAAGGAATTTCTATTGTCCCTCAGGACCGATTCGAAGCACGCATAGACCAGGGCGAAAGAGTTTTTCGTTTCTGGGTTAATGGCGGAGATGCTGCCGAACGTTTTGAACTAATAGACCGGGAAGCTCTTATTAAGAACGAGCCAATGGTTGTGCTTTCATGTTCTCCTCCAGGTACGGGGAAAAACCCTTCTCCCACAGTTCAGCTAAGTGATGGAGCGGTTCTAATAACAGCTGTCAAGATGGCCGAGGAGCATAACTGGATGATTATTCGCCTTTTTGAACCGACAGGAAAGGAAAGGCCAGCCCGGATTGTAATTCCTTATATGGACCTTGCATTTAATGTTTCTCTTAATGCTTTTGAAATAAAGACAATGGCCGTTGATCTTGACACAAGGGAAATATTTGAAGTTGACTTGATGGAGAACAAAGTCAGTACTTGAATGACAGATTTCCTGAACAGAGAATAAATTTGACTTAAGCATGATGAAAAACATAAAAAAAATGCCGGTTTCAGTTGTCCTGGTAGGGATGGGAGGTTATGCCCGGTATTACCTGATGACACTGTTGAAGGAATTTTCTCCTGATGAAGTAAAGCTTCTTGCTGTTGTGGATCCTTTTCCTGAACTCTTAAAGCAGCATCATATATTGAAACAGCAGGGCATCCCGATTATTGATTCGCTGAGCAATTTTTATGGGGAAGGTCATTCTGCAGATCTTGTAATTGTATCGTCTCCAATCCATTTTCATGTTCAGCAGAGCTGTGAAGCGCTTCATCATGGGAGTAATGTGTTATGTGAAAAACCTATAGGGGCTACGATCCAGGAAGCAGAACACTTGATAAAAGAGAAGAATGATTCAGGCCGTTGGGTCATGATCGGTTACCAGTGGTCCTATTCTGATGCGATTCAATCTTTGAAAAAAGATATTCTTCAGGGAGTTTACGGGAAACCACTGCGTTTGAAAACTCTGTGTTTTTGGCCGAGAGATAAGGGTTACTATAAAAGAAACGACTGGGCGGGAAAAAAGAAAGATGAGGCTGACAGATGGATTTTAGACAGCCCTGCAAACAACGCAATGGCGCATTTTTTACATAACATGTTTTATGTCTTGGGCGATAAAGTTCATACAAGCATCAGCCCTGTAGATGTGACAGCAGAGCTGTACAGGACAAATCCTATAGAGAATTTTGATTCAGTTGCTGCTCGTATTCTCACTGCTCAGGGAACAGAACTTCTATTTTATGCTTCTCATGCAGTGTCTCGAGACCAGGGGCCTTTATTCTGCTTTGAATTTGAAAAAGCAGCAGTGATTTATGAAAAATTATCTGACGATATTATTGCAATAGGGCACAGAAATAATGTGAAGTATTATGGTTCACCGGAAGTTCATCATTTCAGCAAGCTTTTTAAAGCAGTGGCCGCAGTGCGGGAACAGGTTTCAGTGCTTTGCGGTCCGGAAGCAGCCCGTTCCCAGACATTGTGTGTGAATGGCTTTCAAGAATCTATGTCTGATGCTGCAGAATTTCCTAAAAAATTAACTATGCAGGAAGGAAAAACAAGATGCTGGGGCAAAGGTCTCGCAGAAGCTTTTTACGATTGTTATGAAAAAGGAATTCTTCCAAGCGAAGCAAATATTCCCTGGGCACGCAAAGGGAAATCAATAGATCTCCGTAATTATAACTATTTTCCTGGGGGTGTTTGTCCCGAAGATAAGAAGTGTGATAGAAATGAATCCCCGTGAGCTTGTTCGAAAGACACTTGACTTTAAATCGCCTGAGAGGATACCGCGTCAGATATGGGTTTTACCATGGGCAGAAGAGCATTATCCGGCCGAAGTGAGCAGGCTGAGGAAAAAATTTCCGGATGATATTTTACCTGCACCTGCTGTTTATAAAAAACCGCTGAAAACAAGTGGTGACCGTTATTATTCTGAGCTTTATGTTGACGAGTGGGGATGCAGCTTTTCCAGCCACCAGAGGGGGATCATTGGAATTGTGAAAAAGCCTTTGATTGCGGAATGGGAGAATCTGGATAATTTTAATGTGCCGGATTCTGTTCTCGATCTTGACAAGGAAGAAATAAATGTTTTTTGTAAAAATACTGACCGGTTTGTTCTCAGCGGGACTACGCCCAGACCCTTTGAAAGGTTTCAGTTTTTAAGGACAATGCAGCAGGCTCTAATCGATCTGATGGAGCAGCCTCCAGAACTTTCTGAGCTTTTAAACCGCATCCATGCCCTCTATTGCAAGGAAGTTGAAGTCTGGTCTGCCACTGATATAGATGGGATGGCACTGATGGATGACTGGGGGACACAGGATGCTTTGATTGCATCTCCGGATATCTTCCAGCGAATTTTTAAGCCAATGTATAAGGAATATGTGGAGATTGCTCACCATTATGGAAAATATGTATTCTTCCATTCTGACGGGTATATTATAGATATAATTCCTGACCTTATTGAAATTGGGATAGATGCTTTGAACTCACAGATATTTTGTATGGGAATCAAGGAACTGGGTGATCGATTCCGTGGAAAGATTTCGTTTTGGGGGGAGGTTGACCGGCAGGGACTACTGCCTTACGGAACGCGCAATCAGATCGAACACGCGGTCCGTGAAATCTGGCGCGAACTCTATTCAGACGGGGGTGTAATAGCCCAGTGTGAGTTCGGCCTTGAGGCCAGGCCCGAAAATGTATTTACTGTATTTGAGACTTGGGATTCACTGAATAGATCTTAAGAGCGTAAAAATCATAAAATTTGAAATAATTTATGTTCAAATTCATCAGACTTTTGGATATAATAAAATATGCTAAAAATATTTTTTTTCGCTCCACAACGTGCGCATTTCTGCGGAAAGAATTTTTGCTTCAGTTTTAAAAATCTAGTCACTTCATCCGTATACCAGAGGAGAGGTAATGTCTGAATACCGTATTCACAAGCATCCGATTTTATCAGTTGAACCACGGGAAAAAATCGAGTTTACATGGAAGGGAAAGAAGCTCAAATCAAAGAAAGGGGAGATGCTTGCGTCTGCTCTTTTTGCAAATGGCATCCGCATCTTCGGACATCACACAAAAGACAATGCTCCTCAGGGGATTTTCTGTGCCAACGGGCAGTGCGCCCAGTGCCTTGTGTTAGCTGATGGCAGGCCGGTGAAGTCATGCATGATTCCCGTAAAGTCAGGCATGAGGGTGGAACCTTTAAACGGGCTGCCTGAACTGCCGGCTGTAAACAAAATGCCGTCAATGTCTAAAATTGAGATAATTGATATACCTGTGCTTATCATCGGAGGAGGGCCATCGGGAATGTCGGCAGCTATCGAGCTTGGAGAACGCAGCATAGAGACTCTGCTTGTTGATGACAAGCACCGTCTTGGAGGAAAGCTTGTCCTTCAAACACATCGATTTTTTGGATCTATCGATGCTGTCTATGCAGGAACACGCGGAATTGATATAGCAACAAAACTGGAGAAAAAAATCCAGGAGTACAGCTGTATTAAAACGTGGATTAACAGCTCGGTCCTCGCTGTTTTCAGTGATCAGACCGTAGGTATTTTATATAACAATGATACGTATAAAATAGTAAAGCCGGATATACTTTTGGTTGCAGCTGGAGCACGTGAAAAATCTCTGGTCTTTAAGGGCAACACTTTGCCTGGAGTATATGGTGCTGGAGCCTTTCAGACTCTGGTTAACCGGGATCTTATAATGCCTTCTGAGAGATTATTTATTGTAGGTGGAGGGAATGTTGGCCTCATTGCTGGATACCATGCACTCCAGGCTGGTATAAAAGTAGTGGGGCTTGTTGAGGCAATGTCTGAGTGCGGCGGATATAAGGTTCATAAGGATAAGCTTGCCCGCATGGGTGTTCCCATATACACATCACATACAATAATTAGTGCAAACGGGGATGAACAGGTTGAATCAGTCACTGTTTCAAAAATCGATAAGAATTTTAAGCCTATCCCAGGCACAGAAAAGTCTTTTAAATGTGATACCGTGCTTATTGCTGTTGGACTAGATCCGGTTGACGAGTTTTATCAGAAGGCTCAGGAGTATGGGATGATATCTTTTGCAGTAGGGGATGCAGAAGAGATTGCAGAAGCGTCGGCTGCGATATTTTCAGGAAAGATCAAAGGCTTGGAAGTTGCGCGTGCTCTGGGTGTTGATGTTGGAGAGATACCAGAAGAATGGTACCATACGGCAGAGATTCTCAAGTCAAATCCTGGAAAAACTTTGAAAGAGCCAATTCTCCCCCCAGAGGGAGATGTATTTCCTGTTTTGCATTGCACGCAGGAGATTCCCTGCAATCCCTGTGTATCTGTATGCCCAATGAATCTGATTCATATTGATGAAGAAGACATCCGCCGTCTTCCTGAATTTATAGGAGAGAGAGACGGCAAACACTGCATAGGATGTGAGAAGTGCGTGGTAATCTGTCCGGGACTGGCTGTCACTCTTGTAGATTACCGTAAAGACAGGGAGATGCCTACTGTGACAATAGCTTATGAATTTTTAAAGGAAAGTATTAATGAAGGGGATAAGGTGATTGTTCTTGATTGTGAAGGTGAAGTGTTGGGCAAAGTAGAAGTCATCAAGGTGCGGGCTATTTTGCGAAATGACCGGACTGTGTTGGTTAAAGTAAAGGCGCCAGAGAAGTATGCAAGACGTGTTGCAGGTATACGTATGCAGGATCCTGAAGTGACCAGGGCTATGGTTGAAGCTGAGGATCGCATATCGGATGATACTATGGTCTGCCGTTGTGAAAGAGTGACTGTAGGTGAAATAAGAGAGCTTATCCACAAGGGTTACCGTGATTTGAACGAGATTAAAGCTGTGACACGTGCAGGGATGGGTGCCTGCGGCGGCAAGACGTGCAGCCCGTTGATTCTGCGCCTTTTTCAAGAAGAAGGAGTGCCGTTGGAGGAAGTTACAGAGAATGTCAAACGCCCCCTTTTTATGGAGGTACCGCTGGGGACTTTTGCTGGAGTTGAGGAGAAAGAAAATGAGTGACATCTCGCGATATGACGTGGTTATTATTGGTGCAGGGAGCGTTGGTGTGCCGGCAGCTCTAGCAATGGCTGAGGCCGGTGTAAAAGTTTTGGTTTTGGAGCAGTTCCCAAGCCAGGGGCAGGGATCAAATAAGGCGGCTATTGGAGGAATCCGTGCTACACATTCTGATCCTGCAAAGATTCGTCTCGGTTTACGCACCCTGGAAATCGTCTCTGGTTGGAAAGAGAAATACGGGCATGATATTGAATGGCAAAAGGGTGGCTATGCATTTGTTGCTTACCGCAAGCACGAAGAAAAAATCCTCAAGGAATTACTACAGATCCAGCATTCTTACGGCCTTAATATTGACTGGTATGACAAGGATGATATGTTAAAGGTAATTTCTGACCTCAATACGAAAGGTCTAATAGGAGGCACGTTTTCACCTGATGATGGCCACTGTTCAACAATACTGGCAGGACATGCATTCTATGATGAAGCCAAGCGTGCTGGAGCATTGTTTCGTTATAACGAAAAAGTGACTCAGATTAAGCTTAAAAGTGGTGCCATCCAGGCTGTAAAAACAAATAAAGGGGAATATTATACTGATGTAGTTGTTAATGCTGCTGGCGCATGGGCCAAAGAAGTTGGAGTTCTTGTTAGGATGAACTTGCCTGTAAATCCGGAATCTCACGAAGGAGGGATTACAGAGCCGGTTTCGCATTTTCTTGACCCTATGGTGGTGGATATCCGTCCTGCTCTTGGGTCAGAGAACTATTACTATTTTCAGTTGGCCAGTGGGCAGGTTGCATTTTGTATTACACCATCTCCAAACATCCCGGGTTTTGACTGTCGTGAGACAAGCACTTTTCTGCCTATGATAGCGCGGCGGATGGTTGGTTTAATGCCAAGGCTGGCAAATATCAGAGTGAGGCGAACATGGCGGGGCCTATACCCGATGACGCCTGACGGATCTCCTATCGCAGGGTGGTCAGATGAAATAAAGGGGTTTTTATCAGCGGTTGGGATGTGTGGCCAGGGATTTATGCTTGGCCTGGCACTTGGAGAGCTTCTGGCCAGAATGGTCACACAAGAGAGCCTTTCCCGGGAGGATCAGGAAATGTTGGACATTCTATCCCCTTCCCGTGAGTTTAAGGCTCAGGAAGCCTTAAAATAGAACTGTTGTCCAAAATGAAAGCCATAGAGGTTTTACAAAACGTCTATAAAGTCAGGATCCCTGTCAAAGGATATCCTGTTGAAAGAACTGTAGCAGAGGATATTATAAAGTTATTCGACATGGATATTGATATTCAGCCTGTGGAACAGCCGGATATGAAGTCTGAAACCGGAGTATTCAATATTTCTGTAGCGACAGAGGAACTAAAGAAGATGGTATTTAAACAGAGTAGTGAGCTTCCCTCTGGAAAGGAATGGGTGTATTTCAGTATAGATGAAAACAACTGCTGCTGGCTTATCAGCTCAAAACCCTATTTTCTTTATGCGGCTTTTTCTTATGTCAAGGAAAAGCTAATGGAATATGAAGTTTCTTATTTAAAAAATTGGATGCGTGAAATTAGTTTTCCTTTAATGAAATCGACTTTTGACCTTTTTCTTACGCAGTATGCCCGTAATATCCGCAGTTTTAACCGTGAACAGTACGTCCGTGAGTATGCACGCCTTGGTTTTACTCATATTGAGGTCAATGCCCTGGCCGCATCTACTCCATGTGAGGAAGGAGTCCCTGGAGAATTTTATCCTGATTTTTATACTTACTGTCCTGCTCTTGATCAATTTGTTGCCAGCAGGTTGAATCAGGGGATTTATCCTGAGGAATACCTTCAAAAAAACATTGATCTTTTAAAAGAGAATGCAAACACTGCTATTCGATACGGCCTTACTCCAGGCCTTCTTTGCTTTGAGCCGCGCTCTGTTCCAGAGGATTTTTTTAAAAGATATCCTACTTTGAGAGGAGCAAGGGTTGACCACCCTTTTCGGAGCTTTAAACCGCGCTTCAATCTTTCTTTAGCTCATCCAGTAGTACAAAAACACTATGCTGAATTGATAATGAATTTACTTAAAGAAGTTCCAGAGCTTGAATTTCTTACTGTCTGGACTAATGACAGCGGAGCAGGATTTGAGCATACAAAGTCTCTGTATGTCGGAAAAAATGGAGGGGCATATTTAATACGGGAGTGGAAAGATGATGATGAAATCGTTCAAGCTGCTGCTGCAAACATCATCAATTTTTTCAGACTTCTGCGTGATGCAGCTTACAAGATTAACCCACACTTCAGGATTATTGCCCGTTTGGAACCGTTTTATGGGGAACAGAAGTACTTGTGGCCTGAACTGGGAGACCGGATCGATGTGGAAGCGAACTCGTTTTTTTCTAAAGGCTGGGAAAACAATTATCCCCATCCAAGATATGAAGATATCAAGGTTTCGGGTTCAGCTTATCAAAATAAGGTGCTGGACAGAGAGAAAGGTCCCATAGAAGAACTGCATTCCAGAAAGAGCCGGGCTTTCCTAACTAATTCTTTTAACACTTATTCTAACCACGAACCTCTGCTTGGAATTCCGTTTCCATGGTTGACTCATGAAAAACTTCGTGCTTCCTGGAATGCCGGAATTCTCAATATGTCTCATCAAGGAGGTCTTCAGCCTCCGGAAAAAGTTCCTTATGCTGTTAATCAGGAAATATTTTGTTCGTTTCAATTTAATCCTGATATGGATATTGACCGGGAGATATTGGCTGTAGCGGAAAGGTATGTTGATGAGCATGATGCCGGAGATATGGTTAAGGGATGGCAGTTAACCGAAGAAGCCATACGAAGTTTCATGCCGCTTTCTATCTATACGCATTATGGTGTAGTGTGGCAGCGTTTGTTCGTTCGTCCCCTGGTTCCTGACATTGACCGGATTCCAGAGGAGGAACGCGCATACTATGAGAAATTTATGTGCTCCTCTATTCATAACCCCAACCGAGTTGACCTTGCGAGGGATGTTCTTTTTGAATTGGTTTCCAAAGACTATGCATACAGAGTTTTTAATTTGATCGACGAAAATGTATGGGGGCCTATAAATGCAGCCCTCAGCCTTTTTAAGGTAAAAATGGAAGAGGCCGGTCGTTACAAAAAACCCCGGGTTTTAAGAGTTTTTAAGGACCAGCATTTTAGAATTAGAGCTTTAAAATCACTTTTTGAAACACTACGCAATACTGCTGTATGGATATATGCTGTCCATGAGTATTTGGATACACAAGATCTTTCTGAAAAGGCCAGCTGCCGCAAACTTTTAGATGAGATGATTGATAGAGAAATTCAGAATTGCAGAGAACTCATTCGGCTCTGGAAAGAATCTTCCGTAGAGTGGATGATTGTTGCAAAAACTTCAGAAACACCTTTTATCTATGGAGATAACTTTCCCGAGCTTTTAGAGAGGAAAATGAATCTTATGGAAAAACACAGGCATGATGAACCTTATATTGATCCTGACTATATGTTTCGTGTGACTGATAATCCCTACGGATAAAAACCTTCATTAAATGATAATAAGGGCAAGGCTCTCGGCAACCATTGCCGGTTTTTTCTGCCCTTTTATTTCGACTGTATTCTCAAGGACTATCAGGATTTTGTGCCTACTTTTTTTGATGACATCTTTGAGTACAGCCCTGTTCCTGATTTTTGATCCCACTGGTACTGGATTTATAAACCTCACACGATTTAGACCGTAATTAAATGCCATCTTGATCCCATCGGGAAGAAACTTGTTCTGGAAGTTAAAATGGGACAGTAGAGAAAGAATCAGGTAGCCATGAGCTAGCGTTTTTTTGAAAGGGCTTTTCTTGGTCATCTTCTCATTGATGTGAATCCACTGCCTGTCTTCAGTGCACTCGGCAAAGGCATTTATTCTGTCCTGGGTAATTTCCATCCATTCTGATATCCCGATTTCCTTGCCGATCGACTCTTTGATTTGATCCAGGATCTGTGATTTTTTCATGATATATTTCTATTTTATTATAAAATTCTTCTGAAAAATAGCTAAAAAAAAGCAGAAATTTTGTTTTGACATTGTATTTTTATTGTGCTATAAATATTCATAGTAAGATTTGGAGAAAGAAAAAGTGTGTAGGAAATAGTTTCCTTCCAATATTAGTAATAATCCAACGACAAGAATTTAGTATCCATCAAGTGTTAACTCAGAAATATTAATACCTTCCATGAAAAGAATCAAAAAGCTTGATAGATTATTAAGGATTTTTATGTATATATTCCAAGAATGGAGTTTTATTATAAAGAATGACCTGGATGTATTTTCGGTTTTCAATCTGAAGGATTACACCTTTTGTTTGAGCACTAGCCTGAATCCTGGGTCAGCGAAAGTTTTATAGGAGGTAAGTGTTTTGTCTAAAGGAACAGTTAAATGGTTTAGTGAGCAGAAGGGATATGGTTTTATTGAACAGGAAGATGGCAAAGATATCTTTGTTCATTATTCATCTATCAATACGCCTGGATTTAAGACGCTTTCAGAAGGTGACCAGGTAACGTATGATGTTGAAGATGGAGAGAGAGGCCCTGTCGCCAAGAATGTAGTTAAAATATAGAAAGTTTTATTCGCTTCCCATGTAATTGGATGTCCTGTGAGTTAATATAAGGGATATCCTCTTTCTTAACGGTTTTTCGAGAATAATACAAGGTACAAGTGGGTACATTAAAACCTTTGTTTATTTTGAAATTCTAACGCATCGGGAAGTATCCCAAAAAAAAGGCACTAGGTGCCTTTTTATCCGAAAAAATATGCCGGGTACTTTTCTGCCATTTTTTAATTGAAAACTAATAATCCATGCAATGAAATTTTCCTGCATAATATATAGAATTTTAAGAAAATCCTGCTTCTTGTTTTATTTCAAGCGAAATTTTCTTCGGGTTTTGCTTGACGCTGTATGCATTCTGAGATAATTTGAACACTAGATAGAAGCATCAGAGGAGGGAAATATGAAAGTAAGCAGAGTTGAAGAGATGAGAAATCTTGATAATAGTGCAATAAAAAATTTCGGAATTACTCAGGAATTGCTTATGGAGAATGCTGGCCAGGCTGCCTATTTTGTCATGTTAAAAGAGCTGGGTGTGAGACATAGAAAATTTGTCGTGTTTTGTGGAACAGGAAATAACGGAGGTGATGGTTTTGTTGTAGCTCGCAAGATACATTCTATGGGAGGAGAGGTTGAAGTTTATGTTTTGGGTGATGTCAAAAATTTTCATGGTGCGGCTAAGCAAAACTATGAAATTGTATCTATGCTGCCCATAGAGATAAGAAATATCGAGTCCTTAGAGTCTTTGAAAAGTGAAATTTTACATTGCGATGTTGTTGTGGATGCGATATTTGGAACAGGTTTAAAAAGGAAGGTAGAAGGACTTCATAAGGATATTATTCAGTTGATTAATCAGAGCGGCAAGAAAGTCGTGAGTATAGATATTCCATCTGGAATAAATGGAAACACAGGAAAAGTGATGGGGGCTGCAGTTAAGTCTGATTACACGGTTTCCTATGGTCTTCCGAAGATAGGAAATGTGCTCTACCCAGGATTCGAAAACTGCGGGAAACTCTATGTCTCGCATATTTCTTTTCCTCCATCGCTTTATAATAGGGATTCTATCAAGATAGAAGTGAACATTCCTATCAGATTCCCTGAACGAGACAGGAATGCCCATAAAGGAGATTTGGGGGATGTGCTTTTTATCGCAGGAGCAAGGAGTTATTTTGGAGCCCCTTACTTTTCTGCAATGTCTTTTTTAAAGGCGGGAGGTGGATATTCCCGTTTGGCAGCACCGTCCTCTATCACTCCTTATATAGCCAGTAAAGCCAGCGAAATTGTCTTTGTCCCGCAGGAAGAAACGTCTTCCGGTAGTATTGCTTTAAAGAATATAGACAGACTTTTAGAACTCTCTGAGCTAGTGAATATGGTTGTAATGGGGCCAGGCCTATCGCTTAATGATGGGACGCAGGAGCTTGTAAGGTGCCTGACAAAAGATATAAAAAAGCCGCTTCTAATCGATGGTGACGGGATCACAGCTCTAGTTAGAACTCCCGAAATAATGATGGAAAGACGAGAACCTACAGTAATTACTCCCCATCTTGGTGAGATGTCCAGAATAACAGGTCTTTCAGTAGAAGAAATCGATGAAAATAAGATTGATGTCCTTCAGGAACAAGCAAAAAAGCTGAATTCGATTATTGTGTTAAAGGGCGCTCATTCTTTAACCTGTTATCCGGATGAAAGAATCTTTATCAATATGAGTGGAAATTCAGGTATGGCCACAGCAGGTTCCGGGGATGTGCTTACAGGTGCGATAGCTGCTATGTTTGGCCTTGGATTGTCGTTAGAAGATGCTGTGAGAACGGGCGTGTTCATTCATGGACTTTCAGGGGACCTGGCAGCAAGCGCTAAAGGAGAAGACGGAATAACTGCGCAGGATATTCTGGATTTTCTTCCTTCTGCTGTAAAAGCCTATCGAGAAGAATATGATAAGATTGTAAAAGATTTCTATAACAGCATTTTTATTATTTAATGCTGATAGTGGATTTAGAATTTGTTATAAAAAAGGCATAAGACAAGGAAGTTATTAGTATCCGTTGGAGAACGGTTATAGCTGGTTTTATTTTTTATAATTTATCAGCAATTTTTATGAATAGTTCATGATAGGAATAAGAAGATGAGAGCATGGATTTTGGAGAAACAGGCGAAGATAGAAGAAAAACCTCTGAAACTTGTAGATATTCCGGAACCGCATGCGATTAACAGCCAGATAAGGCTAAAAATTATCTCATGTGGTATATGCAGAACAGACATCCATATTGCCGAAGGGGATTTACCTTTAAAGAAGACTCCTCTGGTCTTAGGACATGAGATCGTGGGGATAGTTGATGAAGCCGGTAGAAATGTGAAAAGGTTTAAAACCGGAGATAGGGTTGGTATATCTTGGCTAAATAGAACATGTGGAAAATGCAAATACTGTCTTTCCGGGCGGGAAAATTACTGTCACGATTTTATGTGCACAGGCTGGGATGTAGACGGTGGGTTTGCAGAGTATATGACTATTGAAGAGGATTTTGCACTGTCCTTGAAAGATATGGATATGGAAGCAGAGGATATTGCTCCTCTCATGTGTCCTGGTATTGCTGGATACTGCGCATTTAAACTAACAGGAGCAAAAAGAGGCGACCGCCTTGGCCTTTATGGTTTTGGCCCTACGGCTTTTTATGTCTTAAAAGTTGCTGCTTCTATAGGTATCGATATATATGTCAGCACAAGGTCTCTCTATCACATCAAGGAGGCAGAGAAAAACGGGGCAGTGTGGGCTGGTAATGCATTGAAAAAGGAGATGCCGTGTATACTTGACTCAGCAATTGTTTTTCCACCGGCAGGCCATATGGTGGAAACAGCGCTTTCCCAGATAGAAATAGGCGGTGTGCTTGTGCTTGCTCCAGTAAGTATGTCAAAAATTGAAATAAAGAATTACTCTAAAAATTTATGGGGAAAAGATATTAGAACACTCTATAATGTGAATAAATCGGATGGAGAGGAGTTCTTGGAAATTGCCGGACGGACAGACATTAAAATGGGCAGACAGGTTTTTTCTTTTGAGCAATTACAGGATGCGATGATTCTTATAGAGAATGGGCAACTAAAAGAACCTAATGCACTTATAACTTTTAATTGAACATACATTAAAATGAAACCTGTATTTAAAATTATTTATTAAAAAATATATAATCTTGAATAATTTTGAAATATAATTTGCGTTATTAGAACTACTTATTATAGGAGAAAACATGAAACGGACATGTTTTGTTTTACTTTGTTTGGTATTTATTGGTGGAGTTTTTGTTCAGTTTATAAATGCAGGGGAAACGGAACTTATAGGAGCACGATATCCCGCCATTTCTCCAGATGGCAATCAGATTGCTTTTTCTTATATGGGAGACCTCTGGTTAGTCTCCTCAAAAGGTGGATGGGCAACACGTTTAACCGATCACGTAGCCTATGACCGGGAGCCAATATGGTCACAGGATGGGTTATGCTTGGCATTTACATCCAACCGGAAAGGGAACAATGACGTATATATCATCAAAGCCAAAGGTGGGAACCCGAAGCAGCTCACCTATCATAGCGGGGAAGATGTAGCTACAGGTTTCACTCAAGACGGCCAGTGGGTTCTTTTCCGGTCCAACAGGGATTCTATGTGCAGTGTTTTTAAGATAAGTGTTAAAGGTGGAAACGCAATTCCTGTACTGGATACTTACTGGAGCTGGCCATATGATGCCAAAGTTTCTCCAGATGGCAGCAGTTTTCTGTTTTCTCTGGGGATGGAAAATGGATTATGGTGGCGGCGGGGTTATCAAGGAAGCAACAGTGCAAAAATTTGGATTAAAAAATTCTCCGATAAAAAAGCATTATGTATTGTTGAAGATTCGAGCAATTGTTTCTGGCCCGATTGGAGCAGTAACGGGCAGCGGATCTATTTTGTGAGTGACAGAAAGTTTAAAAATAAAAACATCTGGTCTGTGGCGAAAGACGGATCAGATCTAAAGCCCGTCACGCAATTCAATCAGAGTGACGTCAAATGGCTTTCTGTGGCTTCGAAGTCATCTGTTGCTGTCTACGAGCGGGAATTTGGTATCTGGATAACAGACCTAAATACAGGTGATTCTCACTGTGTGACTATAGAGGCGCCTGCAGAGACCAAGGATAATAGGTCATTTTTTATAGAAGGGGCCCTTGTGAGCGAATTTCGCCTGTCTCCTGACGGAAAGAAAATTGCCGCAGTTGTAAGAGGAGATATCTTTGTAATGTCTGTTGATGGTGGATATGCACGTAATATAACGAACAGCCCATGGCGTGAACGTGACATCGACTGGGACAAGGAAAGTATATCCCTTGTTTATGTTTCAGATGTGAATGCGAATCCAGATTTATTCATGATTTCTGCTCTTGGGAATGAAAAAGCCAGACGCCTGACAGAGACTGAAAATGACGAATTATTCCCCAGATTTTCTCCGGACGGTAAGTGGATTGCATACTACAGTGGAAAACGTGAGATACGCCTGATAAATGTTGAAAATAAAGAAGATAATCTGTTAATTGAAGATGACTTTGGCGGGCGGTTTGCAGATAATTTTGCCTGGTCTCCTGACAGCCGTTATCTTGCAGTTGTGGCTCCGAGAAACGGAAATCAGGATATCTTTTGTATTAACATTCGTTCCAAAAAGAAATTTTGTATGTCTAATACAGCCTATGATGAAGGCAGCCCGTTCTGGTCTACAGACGGGAAATTCATGCTTTTCTCTTCTAACCGATATGGGCACAGTTTTCCAGAATTTACTGGCAAGTGGGATCTGTATCAGCTTTATCTTGAGCCGGAAAAACCGGAATTTGACGAGGATAAATTCGAGAAAATGTTTGAAGCAAAAGAGCAGGATCAAAAAGAGAAGACGGAAAAGAAAAAGGATGATAAAAAAACAGTAGAAGTCAAGTTAAAACTGGAAAATCTTGACCGTCAGACCAGCACAGTAACCAACACTCTGGGAAACGATGGCGAGTATATCCTTTTGCCGGAAGACAACAGCACCATTTATTTTGTTTCAAACATTGACGGTAAATATCATCTCTGGAAGACGAGTTTGGAAAAGAAAAAGTGGGGGAAGTATGAGCCATTTATGCCTAACATAACGAACCCCAGGGATCTTCAATGCGACAAGAAGGGTAAGTCACTTTACTATCTGAGCTCGGGCAGAATCGGCTGTATTACACTGAACAATAAAAAGAACAAAAATATTTCGTTCAAGACTAAAATCAAGATCGATAAAACTGCAGATTACGAACAGATGCTTGGAGAGCTCTATTACACTTTGCTCCATTATTATTACGATCCCGATTTCCATCATATTAACTGGAAAGACGTCTATGAGCAGTTCCGGCCTGTTCTGAAGCAGGTACGTGAAGACAAGGATTTCTATGATTATGCCAACGAGATGATTGGTTATCTGAATTCTTCCCATACCGGCATGAGGCCGCCGAGGATGGGGAAAATTGAAGAGCCAAGTGCTCATTTAGGAGCTGTATGGGAATTTAAGGATGGAAAGATTATCCTAAAAAGAATTATTGAAAACGGGCCGTTGTATGATCAGCGCGACAAAATTACTGAAGGGGATGAGCTCATAGCAGTTGAGGGAAAGGCAGTCAATGCCGGACAGAATATTTGGAAATTCTTAAATGGAAAGCTTGAAAAACGTATCAGGTTAACATTTAAAAACATAAAATCGCAGGAAGATCTTGAAGTTTTTCTCAAACCTATATCATCCGGGGCAGAAAACAGGCTTTTACTGGAAGAATGGATAAAAAGCCGCAGAAAAATTGTAAAAGAGAAGACAGATGACCAGGTAGCTTACATTTATATGCATGCCATGGGACGCGGGGACCTGGCGCGCTTTCTCAAAGAATTAGAGCGGGATGCTGTTCCCCGCAGGGGATTAATCTTGGATTTGCGCTTTAACTTTGGCGGAAATGTCCACGACAGGGTTCTCCAAGCCCTTACAAAACCTGTTTATGCTAAATGGCGCATGCGGGGTCTCTCTGAAACACCTCAGTCCACTTTCGGGTTTGCTGACAAACCGGTTGTTCTTATTACTAATGAAGTGACATTGAGTGATGGCGAAATGACCTCGAATGGATTCAAAACTTTAAAGAGAGGTCCTATTGTGGGTAACACGACATATGGATGGCTGATCTTTACAACGAGTGTAAGACTGATGAATGGAGGCTCTTTCAGGCTTCCCTGGTGGGGGTGTTTCACACTTGATGGAAAAGATCTTGAAACCAGTGGAGGTGTAAAGCCTGATATTTTTGTCATGAATGACTTGAACCACGAACTTCATGGACAGGATCCACAATTGGAAAAAGCGATTGAGAAGATGTTGGAATTAATAAGTGTTAAGAAATAAGAATTAAGGGAAACAAATGAAAAAGATAGCGATTTTGACTTCAGGTGGCGATGCTCCGGGAATGAACTGTGCCGTAAGGAGTGTGGTCAGATACGGACATCATGAAGGCCTTATAGTTATTGGTGTCGGCTGTGGATTCATGGGATTAATAGAAAAGAAATTTAAGAATCTTGGGCCGCGTGATGTCAGCAATATCATTTCCCGGGGAGGGACTGTGTTGAAGACGGCCCGATGTGATGCTTTTTTTAAAAAACAATACAGGGAAATAGCATATAAAAATTTATGTAGTGATGAGATCGACGGCCTTATTGTAATCGGAGGAAACGGGTCTTTTCAGGGAGCTCTGCTTTTTCATGAGGAATTCGCAGTCCCTGTTATCGGGATTCCAGCCACAATCGATAATGATATCAATGGTACCCAGAGGACATTGGGTTTTGATACTGCTTTAAACACTGCAATGGATGCTATTGATAAAATAAAGGATACTTCCTCAAGTATGGACAGGATATTTCTCATAGAAGTAATGGGAAGGAATTCTGGGTCCATTGCCGTACATTCTGCTTTGTCCGGAGGCGCCGAGGATATTCTTATTCCCGGCGAAAAAATAGAGATAAAAAGCCTGGTAAAAAAAATCGAAGAGGGTAGAAAAACAGGGAAAAAGAGCTGGATCATTATTGTTGCAGAAGGCGCATGTTTGGCAAAAGAGATTGAAAAAGAACTGAAAACTTACGTGACAGATATAAGGACAACAGTGATCGGACATATTCAAAGAGGAGGCAGTCCCAGTGCCTTTGACAGGTTTTTAGGGGCTCTCATGGGGAAAAAGGCTGTTGATGCACTTATTCAAGGGAAATCTCTTCATGCGATTGGCTGGGTAAATGACGAAACAGTTATTTATCCTCTAGAAGAAGCCTTAAAACCGAAGATTGAGGATTTTTCATCCTATGTTGAGTTAATTCAAATTTTAACTTAACGTGGGTTATTCATAAAGAATGCCGATACCATGTAACAAATATGGCCAATTTGGATGCTTCTTCATAGAAGTCTCAGAACTAGTTTATCCTCTATCATATCGATAATATAATTTAAATATAATATCGGCATTCTTTACCTTACAGGCGAGCCGATCTTACTGCATCTGCTGCGTTACAGCCCATTCGTGGTGAAGGACCACAACTTCATGTGCTGTGCCTTGCATCTGCGGCAAGCTTGACTCGTGAATAACCCACGTCCACCTGGGTTATTCATAAAGAATGCCGATACCTTTTTTAACATTGATGATATCTGCTTATCAGCATGATATTTCGCAAGATTTAGGGAGTCGCTTTCTTTGTAGACTCTAATATTAATATAATAACAACTAGCATATGAATTTGAGGGGATGGAGGAAGCGACATTGAAAGATTTAGCCTTTCTGAGTCGATCTTCGAGGGAACCCGACAAAGTCGGACGGGCCTGATGGATGTGTGAGTACTGTATAATCAAAGGGGCGATGTTAATGATGGCTCGCGGACATTGTGGCGGTGCTTAAGATAGACATGCGGAGTTCCAGCAGAGCCGAGAAGATCGGGGAGGAAATGGCGTTAAAAATCTTAGTAGAGCGCAAACATGCACTCAAATTCATCTATTATCAGCAATTTTCACCTTACAGGCGAGCCGATCTTACCGCATCTGCTGCGTTACAGCCCATTCGTGGTGAAGGACCACAATTTCATGCGCTTTGCCTTGCATCTGCAGCAAGCTTGACTTGTGAATAACCCACGTTAGTTAACATTATTATATACTTTCTTCTTTCCTGTCTAAAGAATTAAATCGTATTTCATGTTCAATTTTATCTTGACAGCACAAGATAAAATAATTGATTATACACTGGACAGGAGAAAAAACAACTGAATATTATCATTCAGAAAAAACGCTTTGTTTACATTTTTTTTATCATTTTTATACTTTTTTTTGGCTCTAAGATCTTTGCGGATGACTACGGCACATTGTTGGGACAAATTATTAACTCTAACAATCAAGCCCTTCCGAATGTTCAGATTTCTATATCAAACAAAGGGACGGATTTTAAACAAGAATTTGTCAGTGATACTACAGGTTCTTTTCAGGTTTGCGGGATTCCTCTTGGTCAATACATAATACGCTTCGATGCTAAGGGATTTCAACCTTATATTAGAGAGAATGTTTTTCTAGAACCTTCTCAAACCCTCTATATTAAGGTCATATTTAAAAGTAAAGAAGCTTCAATATCCAGAATAACCCGCCTCGACTACTCCAATTGTATATATCAAACAATCCTTGATGAATCTCAAATTAATGAATTACCTTCAGCTCATAATGTTTGGTCTCTTATAGAAAACCAGGATCTCTCGGCAACAACCAATCGTATTGATACAGGAGGTCTCTGGGGAAGCATCCCTGCCCTCTATAGTTCAAGAGGAAGCTGTTCCTGGACTCAGAATATTTATCTCCTCAACGGAATGGACGTCACCGACCCTTACTGGACAGGAAAACCCCTTTTTTTTCCTGATTTTTACGCACTGCGTTATACCCAGCTTATTAATGCCGCGCACCCGGTTCAAGCCCTTAATCCAGGTGGATACTTTAACCTCATGACAAAGGAAGAGACAAATGAATACCACGGCAGCATCTCAATTTTTAACATCCATAAATTTTTACAAAGTTCCAACATCTCCCCTGCTCTGAGGAAAGAAGGAATCTTTGAAAGCCACTCATTCAATCATTTAACAGAAGGGAATTTCCATCTGTCAGGCCCTATAATTCCAGGGAAAATCTCGTTCTTCAGCTCAGTATCTGCCTTTGATACATCACGTAATTTAGCAGACTACGAAAAAGATGATAAATCTTCAGTCTTATCCGGCCTTTTAAGTTTAAAATTCCGCTATTCTATAAGCACACTGCGTCTTCTCTGGACAGGACAAATCCTGTCTCATCCATCTTTTGGTGCAGAAAGGAATGTTCCTTTCTCCTCAACTTCTGATCGAAGAGACCTCTATAATGTATTTCAAGCCATATGGGACTTTAGAATTCGAGAGAACAATTTCCTTAAGGCGGGCCTTTGTTTTAGCCATGGAGACATCCGTTCCTCTTACCAGAATGAGCCTCTCGATTATTACGGGAAGGATATCTTCAATAAAATTCCCTCTGGAGCGGCTCCTCTTTCCTCGCAGGATAAACGCAGTCGTTTAAACTTTCTTGTCAAAGGAGAATCGCTTTTTTCATTCTTCCCAAATGCAAGATACAAATTACAATACGGCTTCCAACTTCAGCATTGTGTTTCCTCTTCACTGCAAGAAATCAAAGACAATCTTCACTTACATTTTTTTCAGGGCATTCCCCTTGAAATCGTTAAATATAATACTCCTATTGAGCATCAGGAATCAGCTTTTCATTTAAATCTTTTTATTCAAAACACAGTAACTCTTTCAAATTTTTTCTCCTTTTATTTTGGGTTTAACCTTGCCTCAAGCAGAGGCGGAAAACCTGGCCAATTTTCTCTTTCGGATGGAACAGGAGTAAAAAGCAGTATTAGCTGGCTAAATATTGCTCCCCGTGTTGGATTTATCATTCCTCTGTCTAAAGCAAAAACATCGGAATTGAAAATTTCCTTCGCACGTTATTATTTCACCCTACCCCTTCACTATCTGACATACGGTAATCCTGATGCGCTCGGAGGATCTGTTTACACCTGGAATGATCAAAACAAAGACAACCTCTTTCAAGAAAATGAAATAGGTACACTTATCAGACGGGAGGGGCCTTTTTTCTCAAGAATTGACCCTGATTTAAAAAGACCTTACACTGACGAGGTTGCTATTTCTTATGCCTGCACATTCAGTTCCAACTGGTATTTTTCTCTCGGAGGATTTTATAGAGCAACAAACAATCTTATAAAAACAGTTAACATTGGAGTACCATTTTCTGAATATGACCCCGTATATTTCATAGATGATGGCGATGATATGATTCCATTCTCTAGTGACGATCTGCTTTTCACTGTATACAATCAAAAGAAAGAAAGTCTCGGTCAGGATTTTTTTCTTCTTTCCAACTGGGAGTCAGATAAAAGAGTATCCAATTATTTTGGTTTTGACCTAAACCTTATTAAAAAATTCAGCTCAAAATTCACTTTCTTTCTTTCTCTTACCGCAATCCAGGCAGATGGAACAACAAATCCTGGAAATACAGAATGGGAAAATGATTACGGACTCATAGGAACTCTATATGATAATCCAAATACCCTTATTAATGCCACAGGAAGGCTGCGCTTTGACAGAGGTTACACTGGCAGGCTTGGCTTTAATTATTTGGCTCCATTTGATATAAGAATTGCATGTATTATTAAATATTACGATGGTCAGCCTTTTGCAAGAAAAATCATCATTACCGGATTTAACCAGGGTCCTTTTTATATCATGGCTCATCCCCGTGGGGTTGCCAGATATGAATACAATAGAACAATAGACATAAGAATTGAGAAACAATTAAATTTTGGAGAAAAAAGATTGAGAATAATTCTCGACGGATTTAATATTCTTAATCGTGGGCTTGCCACAGAAGAAAATGAATGGACAGGGCCAGAATTTCCTCTCCGCTTTGCAACAGAAATTCAATCTCCAAGGGTATTCCGTATTGGCTTGGCTTATGAATTCTAAAAAAATATTTTCAATTTTATTTCTTTTCTTTTTTCTTATAATTTCTTTTATACCCTGTCAAATTTTCGCGCAAGATATATTTATATGGCGCCCTGATCTAAACAAAAAAAATCTATCTGAGCAGCATAAAATATTCATCCATGGAGAGTACTTTGTACAGCTCCAATCCCCATGTACCTTCCCAAGCTATAACGACCTCAGCGGCCCTGAAGACAGATGGAACTATGGATTTCAAAACCGCATTTTTTTCACACGAAACACGAGTTTCCTCGGCCAACTTATCACTCATGATGATGGCGGAAGGAGGACTAAATTCGACTGGCATTTTTCTCTCAGGCATTCTCCTTTCGAAAACCTTGTATTTATAATAGGCCACGACAGCAACCATGACTCTGACTTCCAGAGCCATCTTAACCAAAAATCTTTTTATCTTAACCGCAATTACATCGGATTCGGCATTCCTTTCCAAACAGAGGCTCTTTATGTTGAACCGTTCACATGGTTTCTCCACCACACAAACCATAAAGGACATCTCGACTTTTCAGGAGAGAAACTGCGCCAGGAATATGGTATAAGATTAGGCCTGCGCCTAAAAAAATTTGCAGTCGCAAATCTTCAGGTATTATCTCAGAGTGAAAAAATTTTCTCACTTGCCCAGACTATCAGAGCCGATTTGATCATCAGAATAAAACTCCTGGATTATTTCGAACTGTCCCTTGGAACAAGCCTATGGAAAGACATAACTGAAAGCCGACTTGAAAATAAAAAATATTTTTATAAATTCATATGGGGTATTGCCATTCCATTTTAAGGAAATAATAATGCTTTCTATAACTGGAAAATTTATCTTTTCTTTCGTTATCATTGCAACATTTTTTGCCTTTGCTATTCCCGTCTATTATCGATACAGAATCATTAGGTCCGGGCTTCCGAATAAAAGGTTTAATAATTTCGGAAAAAGGATCTGGCAGGCACTGACCAAAGTATTATTCCAGAGATGCACACTTAAAAATGAAAGATTATTCACTGGTTTTATGCATGTTTTCATTTTCTATGGTGCTCTTACTTTTGACACCATGTCTGTCAATCATACACTTGAAGGATTTATCCCAAATTTTTTTATTTTTGGCAGCACAAATTTCGGCCTTTTTTTTTCCTTTTTAGTTGATGTATTTGCTATTCTTGTCCTTTCAAGCGTAGTCTTTTTTTCTATAAAAAGATTTATAGTTAGGCCAAAAGCCTATGACACAACCCTTCTTGATTCGGGAATTATTTATATTCTTCTCACAGTAGTCACCTTAAGCTACCTTTACTTTGAAGCTTTTTCAATTGCCCACATTCCAGATATGGAACGTTTTTCTTTTCTGGGAGGATTTCTAGCCCAAACAATAAAAAATTCTGGCCTGAGTTCGAGGATTACAGCTCTGCATTTCAACTTTTCCTGGTGGCTTCATATCCTTATAGTTTATGGATTTATTGCTTATGTCCCCTATTCTAAATACTTTCACATGTTTGCAGCACCTTTTAATGTGCTTTTCAATTCTGATAAGCCTTCAGGAGAATTAAAATCTTTGGATATCGAGAATTCAGAAGTTTTTGGAGTCGAAAAAGTTTCAGACTACACATGGAAAGATTTCCTGGATGCATTTGCCTGTATGGAATGCGGCCGGTGTCAGGATGCCTGCCCAGCTTTTGCCAGCGAAAAACCACTATCTCCAAAAATGATTATTTTCAACTTAAAAAATCATCTTCTAAAACAAGGCAAAAATCTCATAAAAAATAAAAATGAGAAGATTCCCCTTCTGATGAGTGAAGTATATACAGGAGAAGAAATCTGGTCATGCACTATGTGTGGGGCTTGTATGCATGTTTGTCCTGTTGAAATACAACATATTCCAAAAATTATTGGACTCAGACAGAGCCAGGTATTGATGGAAAGCAAATTTCCCTCTGAATTGAATTCGCTGTTCAGAAATATGGAAACTAACAGCAATCCATGGGGAATCGGTTTTGCAGATAGAGCCAATTGGGCCAAAGATCTGAATGTAAAACTAATGAGTGAATATACTGACACTGAATATCTTCTCTGGCTGGGATGTGCAGGTTCTTTTGATGAGAATGGAAAAAAAATTGCCATGGCCTTGATATCAGTTCTTAATAAGGCTGGAATAGATTATGCAGTTCTTGGATCTGAAGAAAAATGTTGTGGCGATTCAGTAAAAAGACTGGGCAATGAGTATTTATTTCAGATGCAGGCTTGTAAAAACATTAAAATATTTTGTAAATACAACGTCAAAAAAATCATTGTTATGTGTCCTCATGGATATAATACTTTTAAACACGAATACAAAAATCTTCTCGAGTTAATTCCTGATATTTCCACAGGTGATAAAGAACATATTAAAAATATTGAAGTCATCCACCATGTCCAACTTATCGCAAAACTCATTCGAGAAGGGCAGCTTCCAATAAATTGTAACATGAAAGAGCTGTTTACATATCATGATTCTTGCTATTTAGGCCGACAAAATAATATTATTAACGAACCCCGCGATATCCTATCAAGGTTGAGCCAGAAAAGTATAATCGAACTTAAAAACAACAAGGAACACAGTTTTTGTTGTGGAGCTGGGGGTGGATTGATGTGGGCAGAGGAATTACTGGGGACCCGTATAAATCATATTAGAACAGATGAAATAATTGATTCCAATGCTGATGTTGTTGTTACATCATGCCCTTTCTGCCAGACTATGATTCAGGATGGACTCAAGGATAAAGAAAAAGAAAATATTAAAGTTAAAGATATTGCTCAGTTAGTTGCCGAAGCAATAGAATATGAATAATTCAGTTTAAAAGGATATTTCTGAAAGCTGCTATTGCACTATCTATATCTTCATCGTCTATATCTTTATTTGTTACAAAACGAACTCCCCCTGCAACAGGCAAGGCTAATATCCCACGATCCTTTAATCGGGACAGAAGTTCTTGAGTAGAAAGAGTTGAATGATTAAACCCAAATATTACGATATCGGTTTCTATATTTTCCGGATCTAGATCAATACCAGGAAGCTCAGCAATGCCTAAAGCCAGATTTTTTGCCCTGACATGATCCTCCTTTAACCTATCTATCATCTCAGTTAAAGATATGATCCCTGCTGCTGCCAGAATTCCCACCTGCCTCATTCCCCCACCCAGTGCTTTTCTTATTCTGCGAGCATATTCTATAAAATTCCTCGAGCCAACCAACATCGAACCCACTGGAGAAGACAGCCCTTTTGAAAGACAAAACATCATAGAATCCCCAATCTTCGCATACTCTTTCACAGGAATCCCTGAAGCTACGCTGGCATTAAAAACTCGTGCACCATCAAAATGAATTTTCAATTCATGCTTATCCGCTACTTCTCTAACAGCTCTTAAATTCTCCATTGGCACAACTGCCCCACTCCAAGCATTATGAGTATTTTCAACACAAATAAGAGATGTCCTTGGGAAATGAACAGAAGGTATTCTTATGTTGCGTTCAATTTCCTCAGGGTCCATTGCTCCACGATTAGAAGTGATCGGACGAGGAGTAATTCTTGATATAAAAGTCATGTGTGTGGATTCCATGTTATAAATATGGGACTTTGCTTCTACAATGACCTCATCCAATTCTGTTGTCCACACTTTGACTGCGATAGAATTTCCCATAGTTCCAGAAGGAACATACAAACTAGCCTCTTTCCCCATCATTTCTGCTGACATAGATTCAAGTTTTTGAACCGTAGGGTCATCTCCCAAAACATCATCTCCCACAATAGCCTCAGCCATTGCTTTTCGCATTCTTTTGGTCGGCCTTGTAACTGTATCACTTCTAAAATCTGAATATTTTCTCATTTTATGATCTCCTTTCCATACATCCATTGTAAATAAAAAAATGATGTTCGGCAAATAATTCGGTTAGTTTTTTACTGAAAATGGAACTTTTTTCAGGTTTACTTGGTTGATAATCTATGGTATAGATAACTTTGATTTTATTGTAATAATGATTCTGTTGTAATAATATTTCACTATGTCAAAAAATAATCTTTTGTCAAAAAATAATCTTTTCAAATGTACATTTTATCTTCTCCTTTTTCTTAACATCTTCTTTTTGAGTTCAATTATATCTTATCAAATAACTGTAAGAGGAGAGATGGTCGTAGTCCCTGATCTGTTTGGCAAAACACTGGAGGAAGCAAAACAGGAATTGACAAAAGAAAAATTAGTTATTATCCAAAGCGGAGTGCAACTCCATGAATATTTAGAAGATGGAAAAATCATTTCCCAGGACATTCTTCCAAATTCAAGGGTAAAGATCAATAAACAAGTAAAAGTTATTCTGAGTTCTGGCAAAGAAAAAATAGTTATCCCTCAATTCCTTGGGAGAAGGCTCCAGACTGTAAGCAACGAACTTAAAGACATAGGATTAAGGAAAGGCAATATTTCACACGTTCATACTTCCAAGTATGCTGCCGGAAAAATAATTGCTCAATTTCCCCTTCCTTTTGAAGAAGCTGGGAAAAACTTCCGCATTAGCTTTCTTGTTAGCCAGGGAGAAAAGGAAAAAAAATATCTCATGCCCGATCTACTCGGAAAACACTCCTCATCTATCATTGCAAAACTAAAGGAACTGGAATTCAATATAGGAGATATACGCTATTCTTTTTATCCTGGCCTTGACACAGGGATTATTATCAATCAATTTCCCCATCCGGGCGCACGAATCCAGAAAAGAAACCTAATCACTCTTGAGGTAAGTAAATAATGATTCAGATTGCCCCCTCAATTCTTTCTGCAGATTTTTCAAGAATCGCAGAGGCAGTCAAACTGGCAGAAAAAGCAGGAGCTGACTTGATTCACATCGATATTATGGACGGACACTTTGTACCTAATCTGACGTTTGGACCTAAGTTGGTAGCCTCCCTCAGAGAAAAAACTTCCCTTCCTCTGGATGTTCATCTAATGGTGGAAAATCCAAGGTTTTTCATTCCATTATTCCATGAGGCCGGGGCAGACTGGATTTCCATCCATATTGAAAATTCCGTCCACATTCATAAAGATATCACACTCATTAAAGAATTAGATAGAAAAGCAGGCCTTGCCATTAATCCTGGGACTCCATTTCATCTTATAAACGATATTGTCCAGGAACTTGATTATGTCCTTCTCATGACTGTTAATCCAGGCTGGGGGGGGCAGGTATTTATCGAATCCTGTCATGCAAAAATATCCAATCTCAAGAAGATGTTAACGCATCAAAATATTGATATCCCTATTGAAATAGATGGAGGAGTAACATACGGAAATATGGAAAAGCTCATCAAAGATGGCGCAGAGATTTTTGTTGCAGGTTCTAGCATCTTCAATGATAAAAACCCCGCAGAAATGATCATTAAGATGAAAAAACTGGCCAAAAAATACAATCAACAATGAACTGTCTAGTCACAGGAGCAGCAGGATTTATAGGTTCCCAGCTATGTAGAAGACTTCTCAAAGAAGGATTTTATGTCACTGGCATCGACTCTTTTACAAGTTTTTATCCAAAGTGGATCAAGGAGAGAAATATTCAGCCCTTCTTGAATGAGAAAAAGTTCGAATTTATTGCAGAAGACATAAATACTCTGAGCCTGAAAAAGCTGCTACAAAAAGCAGATTATGTTTTCCACATTGCAGCTCAAGCAGGAGTAAGATCAAGCTGGGGTCAGGAATTTTCTGCTTATACTAAGAACAACATCGAAGCAACACAAAAATTACTGGAAGAATCAAAAGAGGCACAGATAAATAAATTTATCTACGCTTCTTCTTCTTCTGTTTATGGATTTTGTCCTGAGATTCCTACTTCAGAAGACAGCCCACTTCTCCCCTACTCACCTTACGGTGTAACCAAACTCGCGGGAGAGCATCTTTGTTTTCTTTATTTTAAAAACTATGGAGTCCCATGCATTTCTCTGCGCTTTTTCACTGTTTACGGACCGGGTCAACGTCCTGATATGGCATTCCACAGGTTCTTTAAGGCCATCGCTGAAAACAGACCCATTTCTATATATGGCAATGGTGAACAGACAAGAGACTTTACATATATCAATGACATCATTGAAGCAAATTTCGCCTCCATAAAACTGGGGAAAATAGGAGAGACATATAATATCGGAGGCGGAAATCGAAAAAAAATGATAGACCTTTTTCCAATATTTGAGGAAATATGCAAGAAAAAAGTGCAAATAAACTGGCAAGAAAATCAGAGAGGTGATGTTCTTCATACATTTGCAAGCATTGAAAAGGCAAAACGTGATTTAAATTATACACCAAAATTTAAGCTTTATGACGGACTCCAGGAGGAATTTAAATGGATTAAGAGTCTTTATTCTATTTAATCCAAAACATTCATAAAAAAATGCTGATCAGGAAAAATGTGATGAAAAAAATAAAAATTGTTTCTTTAATTGCCATTGTTTTCTTAGTTGTTGGGTTTGGGTGCAAGAAGGAAAAAATCGAAATCTCACCTGAATTAGCCTCTTCAGACGAGGCTCTGTTTAAATTGGGAGAAAAATATATCGAGAAAGATCCGGAAAAAGCTCAACTGTATTTCAGGCAGGTAATCGATTCCTTCCCAAAGAGCTTCTATGCACAGAGGGCTAAATTATCCATTGCAGACATCTATTTTAAAAAGGGAGACGAGGGAAACCTGATAGTTGCAGCCTCTGAATACAGGGAATTTATTTCCCTTTTCCCACTGAGCCCTTCATCGTCTTATGCGCAATACCGGATAGCATTGACTTATTTTAAAAAAGTTTTAGGCCCTGGACGGGACCAGACAAAAACCAAGCAAGCACTGGATGAATTCAAGAAAGTTATTACTAACTACCCGATGAGTGAAGAAGCAAAGTCCTCTCAAGAAAATATAAGGTTATGTGAAGAATATTTGGCAGAGCATACTTACAGCATCGGTTATTACTATTATAAAGTACACGTCTTCAAAGCTTCAATAAGCCGATTGAGTGAAATATTAACAAAATATCCAAATTATTCAAAAATGGATAAAGTCTATTTCTGCCTGGGAGACTCCTATCTCAAGTGGAATAAAGCAGATCAAAGTATCCCCTATTTTACGAAACTCATATCTGATTTCCCACAGAGTAAATATGCAAAAAACGCTGTTGAGATAATGAAAGAAATTGAAAAGGAACAGGAGGGAAAGAAAAAATAGATAATAAAAAAAATCTGCCCATGGAGGTTAATATGATAAAGAAAAAACATCTTATTTTGGTTATATCAGCTATCCTATCTTTCACTTGCCTCTCTTTCGCTCAATTTCAAGGAGACAAGATTTATAATAAAATAAAAGTGAAATCAGGAATCGGCTTTGAATATTTTAATCGGGCAGTAAGCCTGAATGACGATGAAGCATCTTCCAGCCTCAGTTCCTATCTTTTCACCTTAAATGCAGAATTTGAAACCCAGGGAGGATTCTTTTTAAATGTAATGGCAGGATTTTCTCTTTCAGAATTTGATTCCATTACATACCGGGAATTGCCATTCTCAATAGAACTGGAATCTGGGAAAATTGGAGGCTATCTCTTAGGTGGAAAAATAAAAAAAAGCATTATTACCCTGAATGATTTCGAGATTGGAGGCACTGCAGAATTCGTCTATTATATTGGGAAAGAGAAAGAATGGGAGATATCTGACTTGAGTGTTCCAGGAACTGTTTCAGGAAAACCATCATGGATGAGAGCTCTAGCCGGAGCAGTAATTACTTATAAAGGTTATGATTATTTCTATCCCTATGTATCTATCGGCTATAATAAACTCTGGGGTACATTCAAATTAGAAGAAACAATCCAGAATCTAAAGGGAACAGAAGAGAAAAAGATATCGGGAAAGAGCAATATAAGCACTGTCATTGGGACAGTTTACGAGCTAACAAACGCCTTAAGTATCAATGCAGAGATCAAACTGTTCCCCTATAAAGACGGAGTAGATTTTGGGCTTTTATTTAAGGCCATGTATTCTTTTTAGTAATTTTGGGAGGATATCATGCGTAAAAATAAATATATATTTTTACTGTTCATAATACTGACTTTTTTCTTTACGGTAAGTTTCAAACAGATTAGATTAGATACACACCGCAAAACTAGGCACGTACCGCTTCATCAAAAATTTCAATCTCTAAAAAATCCTTTTAATTTTTCCCTTAAAGCACAGCGCTATTCCCAAGATGAAATCCTGGTTAAGTTCAAACCTACTGTATCGAGTCAGTTCGCAGAAGCGACAATTGCTGCTTATAGTTCAAAAAAAATCAAAAAAATCCCAAAGATAAATATTTATCAAATACATATTCCCAAAAATATATCTGTCGAAGAAATGCTTTATGCAATGAACAGGAATCCTGATATTGAATATGCAGAGCCGAATTATCTAGTCCATATGACTGTCACTCCTAATGATATTTACTTCGAATATCAATATGCCCTCTATAATTCTGGCCAGTCAATTGGAGTCCCTGGGAGTCCTCAGGGAAAAGACAGGGCTGACATTAAAGCTACTGCGGCATGGGAGGAAACCAAAGGAAGGGAAGATGTGATTATTGCGATTATCGATACTGGTGTTGACCTTCTTCATCCGGAGTTGGAAAATAAAGTCATATCTGGAGGCCGGGATTTTGTCAATGATGATTTTGATGCCACAGATGACGAAGGTCACGGTACTCACGTAGCTGGAATAGCTGCTGCTGACACAAACAACAATGAAGGAATCGCAGGAGTGGGATGGAACTGTAAAATCTTACCCATTAAAACCCTGGACGAAGAAGGAGATGGTTATTACGGCGATATAATCGATGGAATAATATGGGCCGCTGACAATGAGGCAAATGTTATTAATCTGAGTCTTGGAGGAGAATATCAAGCTCAAGCATTAGAAGAAGCTTTGAAATATGCTTATGATAAAGACATTGTTATCGTCGCTTCGGCAGGAAATGATGGAGGTTCAGTGATGTATCCAGCAGCTTATGACAATTACTGTATGGCTGTTGCTGCTACGGATTACAACGATGAAAGAACAACACTGATAAACACAGAAGGATTATGGGAATCAAATCATGGCCCAGAAATTGATGTTGCTGCCCCTGGACGAAGAATTCTAAGCTGTGTTCCTACATGGTATTGGGGAAAAGGTTCCCTTCCTTATGGATATTCCGACGGCACCTCTGCATCGGCTCCTCACGTTTCAGGTTTAGCAGCGTTAATAAAGAGCATAAAACCATGGCTTTCGAATTCTGAAATAATGGATGTTATTCGCTATTCCTCAGATGATGTAAACTCAAACGAATATCCTAAAAACGATGAATTCATCGGATACGGACGGATAAACATGGAAAAGGCTCTTGTTCCGATAAAAATATCCACTTCCAAATAAAGTGAATGATTAAATCTCTCCGTATTAAAAATTTAGCCACCATAGAAGATATCGAGATACACTTTAAGAAAGGATTTTCTATACTCACAGGAGAAACCGGAGCAGGAAAATCTATTATTATCGGTGGGATCATACTGATTATGGGGGGAAAAAGCTCTTCAGATATGATCAGGACAAGAAAAACAGAAGCCTCAGTGGAAGCAATCTTTCTTCCTGCGCATATTTCAAGCAACTTCTCTATTGATGGTACAAACGAACTTACTATACAAAGAAAAATTTCCGAACAGAAAACTGGAAAAGCATATATCAACGGGATTCTTGTTCCGGTCAAAAAACTCAAAGAAATAAGCAGCAGTATAGTTGATATATACGGCCAAAATGACCATGCATTTCTCAGACAAGTTGAAAATCAACTCGATTACCTTGACTGTTATTCAAATGTTTTTTCTTTGAGAAGAAAGATCTCGAATATAGCACATGAACTAAGAAAACTTATCAAAGAAAAAAGAGAATTGGAAGATAAGGAAAAGGAACGTGAACGACGCCTTGATTTTCTTGATTTCCAGATAAAAGAAATCGAAATAGCCCAACTGGTGCCAGGTGAGGAAGCAGCACTCCGCCAAGAAAGAAACATACTTAAAAACGCAGAAAAAATAAGCACTCTTGTGGAAGATGCTTTAAACATTTCTTATAACAAGGAAAATTCTATCTCCCCACTTCTGACCAATCTTCAAAATGTTGTAGATAATCTATCAGATTTTGATAAAGAGTTTAAATATATGAGTGATGGAATAAACGAATTTAATATAACCATTAAAGAATTTTCAGATTTTTTAATAAAATTCAAAGAAAAACACACTGGTTCAACGGAAAAACTGGAAACAATCGAAGAGCGCTTGAGCCAGATAGAAAAACTAAAGAGAAAATACGGAAAAAGCATAAATGAAATTCTTACATATTTAGAATATGCAAAAAAAGAATATAAAGAATTATGTACAAGCCATGAAAAAATGGCTGATGTGAATAAAGAAATTAAAGTTAAATATGATAAATACAGGAAAAACTCCAAAAAACTTTCACTTTTAAGAAAAGAAAATGCACTCAGACTTGAAAAACTCATTGAAAAAGAAATTGGTATCCTAGGAATGAAAAAAGCTCGATTTAAAATCGACATCAAATCTTACGCGCTTGGCCCAAATGATGTGGAAAAAGTGAAAGACACCGGTACAGAAGATGTTGAATTTCTCATCAGTCCCAACCCTGGAGAAGAACTAAGGCCCTTAAGAAAAATCGCATCTGGAGGAGAACTTTCCCGCATCATGCTTTCTTTAAAATCTATAGGTAAAGATACAGAAAAATTAAAGACTTTTATCTTCGATGAAATCGACGCAGGGATTGGAGGGAAAACAGCGGAATTCGTTGCCCAAAAACTTAAGTACCTGGCACGTGAAAACCAAGTTATCTGTATAACACACCTTCCCCAAATCGCCTCTTTTGCTACTTACCATTACAAAGTAGGCAAAAAAGTTGACAAGAATCGAACTTTCACAACCATAAAAAAACTGAATTTTGATGAAAGAGTAAATGAAATCGCCCACCTCTCAGCAGGCAGCCATCTCACAGAAACCTCTCTTCAAAATGCAAGGGAAATGCTTACCCATAATCTAAATTTAAATCACGAAAATGGGAAAACAGCTTAAAAATTTTGAAAGCATGAAATTCTATATTCACACCTTCGGCTGACCATTGGTTTGTTCTTTACAAATTATCTAAATCGTTCTTTTTTACAGCGTTTCAGTAGGATTTGTAATTCAGAATATTGAAACTACACCTTATTATTCTAATTTTTGGTGGTTAACTGAGCTATGATGGTCTGTTGTAAGATTGGAGGTAAAAAGAAAAAAACAATCCGAGTATAAGTCAATGCACCTATTGTCGCAGTTATTATCTCAAAGGAAAATTGAATAAAGGCAGTATTTTATATCCGTGTTTCAACCGAAGATCAAGCCAAAAATTGGGTCTCGACAAATCTATGTAAATTGCATACAATCGTATGCAGAGTGAATATAGGAACCATTTAAAATGAAACCATTTACAAAAAATAGGGCGGAATTAGGGATAGATATATTCTGTTGTTGTAGGAGGTAAAAATGGTTAAGTTTATTAAAAGAATTTCAAAAACTGCCGGTCATGTGCCTGGTGAACTTGTTCATGTAGGAGAAAAAAAGGTAGATGAAGTAAAAGTATCAGTAATAGATTATGACGATAAAAATTTCCAAGAAAAAATAATTGCTAATATTGAAGAAGTTTTGCCTTTTAAAGATACTCCAACAGTTACTTGGATTAATATTAACGGATTGCATGACGTAGATTTTATTGAAAAAATCGGCAATAATTTTGAAATGCACCCTTTGACTCTCGAGGATATTGTTAATACCGGCCAACGCCCTAAATATGAAGATTTTGACCAGTATATTTTTGTAACCTTAAAGATACTCATGTTTGATGAAGAAAAAAAAGAAATAATATCAGAGCAGGTAAGTTTAGTTTTCGGCGCCAATTTTGTAATATCGTTTCAGGAGATAGAAGGCGACGTATTTAATCCTATTCGCGAACGCATACGTAATGCTAAAGGAAGAATCAGGAAGATGGGGCCGGATTATCTTGCCTATAGTCTTTTGGACGCTGTTGTCGATAATTATTTTTATATTTTAGAAAAGTTTGGTGAAAAAATTGAAGGGATGGAAGAAGATTTGGTTGCCAATCCTACGCCTCAAACTTTACAGGCTATTCATGATCTAAAACGAGACGCTATATTTTTGCGTAAATCTGTATGGCCATTGCGTGAGGTCGCAGGCGGTCTTGAGCGCAGCGAGTCTATACTTATCAAGAAAGAAACGCATATATTTTTGCGCGATGTTTATGATCATACTATTCAGGTTATAGATACCATTGAAACATTTCGCGATATGGTTTCAGGCATGCTTGACATTTATTTGTCCAGCGTAAGCAATCGGATGAATGAAGTAATGAAAGTTTTGACGATATTTGCTGCGATTTTTATCCCGTTAACATTCATGGCAGGTGTTTATGGGATGAATTTTGAATTTATGCCGGAATTAAAATGGAAATGGGGATATTTTGCATTGTTGGGCCTTATGGCTGTTGTCGGATTTGGGATGCTGTTTCATTTTAGAAGAAAAAAGTGGATTTAATATATTGGCAAGATAAAAAAGCGAGGTACGCATGAATTTAATGTTGTTTATTGTAATCGTTGTAGCTTCCTTTATCGTTGTAAGGATAGGGGCGATTGCTTTTGAGCTTACCGGGTTGGAATGGTCTTTAGCAAAATTCCAATCAATATCTTGTTTTTCAGGCACAGGCTTTACAACCAAAGAGGCATAGCTAGTTGTTAGTAATCCCCAAAGACGCCGCAGCATTGCCTATGCTTGCCAATCTTATTCAGATATTCGGTTCTTATATTATTGAAAAAACAGGCAAGAAGAAAATGCTATGTTTTCTTTGCGTGGTTGCAAGTCGTGCGCTTTGGATCTTGATTATAATGCTTCCACTGGCAATATTTTCTGCATTGCAGGATTTGAGGGTTTGGGTTTTAGTTATAGTGATTGCTCTTTCAAGCCTATTCAGCTCATTATCAGGGTGGCTTGGCTTGCATGGATGAGCGATTTAGTACTTGAAGATATTCGAGGAACCTATTTTGGTAAGCGCAATATGATTACCTCTGCCTGCAGTATGGTAGCAGTTCTATTGGGTTTTATTATTGGGTTTTTTGTTGAACACAAGTCTCATGATTGGTGATCCATGTAGCCTATAAATTATTTAAAATATATGAGAGGAGGAAAATCATGGGAAGTAAAAAAGATTTTAGTCTAGAAGAAGCAAGAACTATAGGAGAACAGCTAGGGTTGAAGTGGGATAATTTTGATGTTGAACAATTTCGTATGGGAATGGATGTTGAGCTTGAACATGGGTTGAGAGATTCTTTTACAAACGTCACCGATGACAACTCTTTAGTAACAGGAAAAATCGCCCTTGCACATCTTAATGAGTTTCCGGATTACTATACACGACTTAAAAAGATGGAAAAAGAGGCTGAGGATTTTTGGAAAAAAGAGCAATAACGCTTTTGCTTAATAAATCAAAGGAGGCTTAAGATGGCAGTAGAAAAAGTCGGAGAAAAATATAAATGTAATGTTTGCGGTAATGAAGTTACTGTAACAAAAGTAGGTGGCGGAGAATTGGTTTGTTGCAATCAACCAATGGAAAAGATTTGAAGAATTAAAAATCCTATAAGGTTTTCTCTCCCTCGGGAATTGCAGTTGTCCGGCTTCAACCGCCTTTGACGTTTTATCACCTGAAGAGCGTAAGAATTTTGATTTGAGTACAGCTTTTAAAAGAATTAACAAAGCTATGGGAGCAGTATAAATGTCAAAAAATTCAAAGACTTCCGCCCAAAAAAAGCCTTCAGTCTATATTCACACCTTCGGATGCCAGATGAATGTAAATGATTCAGAACGCATCGCAGGGATATTAGCAGCAGAAGGAGCACAACCATCAAATACGATCGAAGACAGCGATATCATTATAGTCAACACATGTGCAGTTAGAGAAAAATCAGTAGACAAATTGCATTCATTTTTGGGCCGTTTAAATTCCCTTAAGAAAAGAAAAAAAATCAAGATCTGGGTTGCAGGATGTGTCGCCCAACTATACCGCTCTGAACTTTTGGAGAGGAACCCTTGTATCGATGTAATCATAGGTCCTGACAATTACTGGAAAATCCCAGAAATATTTTCAAACCAAGAAAAAGAAAAAATAATTTCTACAACGTGGAGCCGTAAATGGCATGAAATCCCACATGTTCTGACTTTACGCAATAGCAAAACAAGTGCTTATGTTACTATCATGGAAGGATGCAACAACTTTTGTTCATACTGTATTGTCCCTTTTACAAGGGGGAGAGAAAAATTCAAGCCCATGCAGAATATACTGATGGAAACTAAAGATCTGGCGAAAAAAGGATATAAAGAGATACAACTCCTTGGACAAAACGTCAATTCTTACAATGATCCCATGACAGGAAAGCTTTTTTCAGATCTTTTAAAGGAAGTAAATAAGATTGATGGGATTGAATGGATTCGTTTTATTTCTTCCCATCCGAAAGATTTTACAATAGATATCGCAAGAATGATGAAAAAATCAAAAAAAGTCTGCAATCAACTTCATCTCCCGCTTCAATCTGGCTCATCCACTGTACTAAAAAGCATGAAAAGGGGCTATACGAGAGAAGAATATCTAAAAAAAATATCAATCCTTCGAGATCTCATGCCGGACATAAGCCTCAGCACAGATATAATTGTTGGTTTTCCAGGGGAAACCGAAAAAGATTTTTGTGAAACTCTCAGTATTCTTAGAGAGGTGCGTTTTACAAACATTTTTTCATTCCGTTACTCTCCCCGACCGCTCACATCATCAGCATTATCAAAGGATTCAATCCCGTTTATAGAAAAAAAAAGAAGGCTTACAGAACTTCAAAATCTGCAAAAAGAAATACAACTTAACACCAATAAATTGTTAATAGGCCGTATCATGAGAGTCCTCTGTTTAGGAAGAAGCAAAAAAGACCCGGAGATTTATTCAGGCCGGAACGAAGGGTATCAAGTCATAAATTTCCAATCAAAAAACAATGTCTCCGGTAAATTTGTCAATGTCAAAATTACTGGCTGTGGACCACACAGTCTTATTGGAACGGCAATCCCTTAAATTTATTTATCCTGTATTTGATATTCTTCCCCATTTCAGTTATAATTCGCGCCTCTTTATATAGGCATAATTAAGACATTGAAAATGAAAGCAAACGTCTGGAACACTATTCTCCAGCTAAGCAAAGAAAGAGGCGTAGCAACAGATGTGATTGTCAATGCTATCGAAGAATCACTTAAAGTTACTTCTTCAAAATATTACAAACACAATGAAAATATTAATGTTATTTTTAAGCCTGAGAAAGGTGAATTGAGAGTCTATACTGTAAAACAAATTTGTGAAAACCCAAAAAATCTAGCTTTAGAAATATCCCTGGAAAAAGCAAAAAAAATTGATGCAACCGCAGCAGCAGGAAATTATATTGAGATAGATCTACCTTCAGATACTTTAGGCCGCATCGCAGCCCAGGCAGCTAAGCAGGTTATATTTAAAAAAGTCAAGGATGCAGAACAAGAAAAAATTTATAAGCTTTTTGCTCCACGTTTGGGAGAAATCACAACAGGAGTCTTAAGAAGATTTGAGTCAAATAATAACATGATACTCGAGATAAATAAGGATGAGGTTCTCTTTCCTCATCGGGAAAAGCTGCTGGACGATAATTTCAAGATAGGAGATCGAGTAAAAACTGTCATCATCCATGTTTCAAGGGATTCCAAAGGGCCTCAGGTAATTGTTTCCAGAACCGACACAAGATTCTTGATAAAACTTCTCGAATTAGAAATTCCAGAAATTGCGAACAATGATATTGAGATTAAAGATATTGCCCGTCAATCTGGAGAAAGGACAAAAGTAGCTGTCATATCAAAAGAGAAAGATATTGATCCAATTGGTTCATGTATTGGCGTAAAAGGTAACAGGATTCTTGCCGTGAGTAAAGAATTACAAGGAGAAAAGATAGATGTCATTGAATGGTCGGATAATCTTTTAACATATGCTAAGGCAGCTCTCAGCCCTGCAAAAATAGCTAAGGTTTTTATTTTGAATAAAGAAGAAAAGCTTTTACAGGCCATTGTCTCAAAAGACCAACTTTCTCTTGCCATAGGCAAAAAAGGTATCAATGTCAGGCTTGCATCAAAACTTGTAGACTGGAAAATAGAAATTAAAAGCGAATAAGATTAAATTTGGAGATATAATAACATATGAAAACTCAATCAAAAACTAAGCCAGCTAAGTCTACAAAAAAACCAGCCGACGAGTCACTCAAGAAATTTCAACTTACAGAAGGAATGAATATAAAAGAAATATCTGAAAAAATGGACATCAAGGCTAAAGATCTTCTCGAAAAGCTCAGTAAAAAAAATTATTTTGTTAGTGTTAGTGATATTATAAATAAATCTCTAGCAAAGACAGTATCTCAAATCCTCAATGTTGAAATCGAGCTCATTTCATTTGAAGAAGAAGCAAGGAAGTTTGCAGAAAGTCAAAAAAAAGAATTGGTTCCCAGACCCCCGGTTGTCACAATCATGGGTCACGTTGATCATGGAAAAACCACTCTTCTTGACTCGATCAGACAATCAAATCTAGTCAAGAAGGAATCGGGAGGCATCACTCAACATATCGGAGCCTATAGAGTTTTACACAATAATAGATCAATTACTTTTATCGACACGCCTGGCCATGAAGCTTTTACAAAATTAAGAGCTAGAGGCGCAAATTTAACAGACATTGTTATACTGATAGTTGCAGCAGACGATGGAGTCATGCCGCAAACAAAGGAAGCCATAAACCACGCCAAAGCTGCAAATGTTCCAATACTTGTTGCAATAAACAAAATCGACAAACCTGAAGTTGATGTGAACAAAGTCAAACAACAACTTTCAAAAGAAGGGCTTATAATAGAAGAATGGGGAGGAGACACTGTTAGTATTGATATTTCAGCTAAAGAAAAAACAAATCTAAAAGAATTGCTAGATATGATACTGCTTCTCAGCGATATCATAGAAATAAAAACAAATCTAAAAGTCCCTGCCCAAGGAGTCATCCTGGAGGCCCGATTAGATTCTAAAAAGGGAGCTATCGCTACTGTTATCATTCAACATGGGATACTCAACCAGGGAGAGGCTTTTATTTCAGGAACATGTTTTGGTAAAGCAAGAGCCCTTTTTAGCGAAAACAGAACAATATTGAAAAAAACAGAGCCATCAATGCCGGTTGAAATACTTGGATTTTCAGATGTACCAAAGGCAGGAGACTTATTCCAGGTTGTATCTGATTTAGAGACAGCAAAAAAGATTTCACAATACAGACTTTCCCAGTCTCAAAAAAAGATACCACAGATGACAGAACATCTAACACTGGACCAACTTTTTGAGAAAATAGAAGAAGGAAAGATGAAAGAGCTTCATCTTATTATTAAAGCTGATGTTCAGGGTTCAGTTGAGGTTTTATCGGATACCCTCCCCAACCTAAGCACGGACAATATAAAAATTAATATCATACACTCCGCTACTGGAAATATTACTGAATCTGATATCCTTCTTGCCTCAGCGTCAAATGCAATTGTAATAGGATATAATATTAAACCAAATCAAAATATTTTGGATTTTTCAAAAGAAGAAAAGGTTGAAATCAGAAGTTATAATGTTATTTATCAGTTGATCGAAGATATAAAGAAAGCTATGGTCGGCATGCTCGAACCAGTAGTTAAAGAGACTTATCTTGGGAGGGCTGAAATAAAAAGACTTTTCCGCATACCACATGTCGGAATCATAGCAGGATGTCTTGTGACTGATGGCAAAATTACTCGAAACTCAGAAGTAAGGCTTATCAGGGAAAATGAAGTTATTCATCAAGACAAGATTTCATCTTTAAAACACATTAAAAACAATGTCACCGAAGTTAAAAAAGACTATGAATGTGGTATTAGATTGGCAAATTATAAGGATATTCAGGAAGGTGACATCATAGAATCTTTTATAAAAGAAAAAGTAAGACCAGAATGACTGCTTGCAATATATTTTCCCAATGATCATCGGTTTTCTTTCCTTAGATATTTATCTCCCTTATTCTCATTCATTGAAAGAAAAGAGAAAAAGATTGGTTGGTATAAGAGACAGATTGAAGAAAAAATATAATATTGCTTTTTCTGAACTCGATTACCAGGATAAATGGCAAAGATCAAAAATCGGGTTGGTTTCTCTAAATACTCAAAAAAGAGTTGTTGAAAAATTATTTCACAAGATCGAAGTGGATATCCAAGACAGCATTGATGGGGAGATCCTTCATAAAGAAATAGTTTTCTTTTAAGAGCAATGAGTGAAAGCAGGAGACAAAAAAGAATAGCAAGCCTGATTAAGAAAGATCTGAGCCTCCTTCTAATTGAAACCATCCAAGACTCCTCTTCATGCCTGATTACTATTACAGGAATTGAAATGAGTAAAGACCTGAAAACTGCCCGGATATTACTTAGCATTTTTCCTGACAGAGAAAAGGAAGCAATTTTAGAACTTATTAATAAAAGAACTGTGTATTTAAGAAAAACTATTGCCTCTAAAACAAAATTGAAGTATAATCCCTTGCTAATTTTTTCTCTTGACCCAAGCCCTGATTATGAGCAAAGAATTGATAAATTAATAAGCAACATAAAAAATGACGAAAAATGATCCTGTTGATTTAATCAAAAAGAAAATTCTAGAAAGTAAGCACATCGCCATAACCTCTCATCTGAGACCAGATGGTGACTCTATCTGTACGAGCCTTGCCCTTTATTTTATGTGCAAAATACTGGACAAAGACGTTGCAATCATAAACAAGGACAATACTCCTTTTCCACTCAATAATCTGCCTAATATTGATAAAATTAGAATTGGCCAGATTCCCCCTTATGGTTATGATATTGTCATACTTCTTGAATGTGCCAATGTCTCCCGTTCAGGTCAAAATAACCTGGACAACTATTTCAAAATCAATATAGATCACCATCACTCCAATGACTTCTATGCAGATATTGACTGGATTTCCCCTGAAGCAGCAGCAGTAGGATGTATGGCTTTTACATTAGGAGAAAGGCTGGGTGTTAAATTTACTCCAAATATAGCTAATCTTCTTTACTGTGCCATAGTCTCAGATACAGGCTCATTTCAATTTTCCAATACAAATGCTCAATCATTTGAAGTCTGTTCTAAGCTTATAAATTATGGAGCAAGTTCTATTCAAGCATCTGATTTACTATTTAACAACAACCCACCTGAAAAAATCAAACTTTTGGGCCAAGTTCTCTCAACTCTTCATACAAACAAGGAAGGCAACATTGCTGTAATAACAATGTTTAAGAAGGATTTAAATGATTTTAAGATTAAGCAAATCGATACTGAAGATATTATGACTCTGGCCCGCTCAATCAAAGGGATTCAAATTGTTCTCTTCTTCAAAGAAATTAAAAAAGACACTTTCAGAATCAGCATCAGATCCAAAGAATCGGTAAATGCTTCGTTAATTGCTGAACATTTTGGAGGGGGGGGCCATATTCATGCCGCAGGCTTTACTGTAAATGGTAAATATGAAGAATTGTTGTTAAAAATCCCTGAAACAGTTAATAAACTCATAAAGAAATCTGAAAAAGATAAAAAGTCAAAAATAAAACATTAAATTCAAAATGGACGGCATAATTCTTGTCCATAAACCCCCAGGAATTACATCTCATGATGTAGTTGAAAAAATAAGAAAAATTTTAAATGAAAAAAAAGTCGGCCATTATGGGACTTTAGATCCCATGGCTACCGGTCTCGTTGTTATTGCATTAGGAAAAGCTACAAGGCTATTCCAATTTTTTTCAAAAGAAAATAAGGTATATAAAGGACAAATCAGATTAGGATATTCAACGAATACATATGATTCTTCAGGCAAAAAAACTTCAGTCGAAATAAATAATTTCCCTTCCAGAGATAAGATCCTTGAAGAAATGAGAAAATTCGAAGGAGAAATATTGCAAGTTCCTCCTGTTTTTTCAGCAAAAAAATTTAGGGGAAAACCTCTATATGTACTGGCAAGAGAGAATAAAGAAGTGAAACTAGTTCCCAGCAAAATCTCTATTTATTTTTTTCATCTTAAAAATTACAATCCGCCAATCATAGATTTTGAGGTAAAATGCTCTTCGGGAACTTATATTCGGTCGCTTGCTCACGACCTGGGCCAAAGCCTTGGATGTGGAGCACACATCTCTCAACTCTTAAGAATATCTTCAGGCAACTTTAATTTAAAGGCCAGCTTCCAGTTAGAAAAAATAGAAGAACTAACTATGGAAGGAAAAACCGAAGAATTTATTCTTCCCTTAAAAATTCTTCTACCTGAAATTCCAAAGGTAATCGTTAATGATACATGTTTATCTTTAGTAAAAAACGGAAACATGATTTTCCCTGAAAACATTTTAAAGGTTTCAAGTCTAAATCTTTACAGCACTGAAAGTAAAAGAGAGAAAAAAAATATATATAAGATATTTAGCTCTGATGGATCACTCCTTGCTTTTGCCAAAATGATAGACGAAAATAATTGCTTCCATCCTTTTATCGTTATAGACCCATAAAATGCAAGATAATAAACTAGCCTGAATAATGCAGGATAATTAAAGCAATAAGCAATATGAACAAAAAAGAAGTATTCGCTTCACGTTGGGGAATTATCTTTGCCGGCCTTGGAATGGCAGTAGGAACAGGAAATCTCTGGCGTTTTCCCAGGATAGTTTCTCAATATGGAGGAGGAGCTTTTATGCTCGTCTGGCTTCTTTTCCTGTTTTTCTGGGCTCTCCCTATACTCACTATCGAAATGTCCATTGGAAAGAAAACAAGGGTAGGTGTAATAGCATCTTTCTCTCAAATAATGGGAAATAAATTCGCATGGATGGGAACTTTTGTTGCTTTTGTAACCGCATCTATTACATTTTATTACACGGTTGTGACAGGGTGGTGTCTGAAATATTTTTTTGCAACATGTTTCCAGGGATTAATAAAGAAGGCAAATCCGGTTGAATATTGGGAAATTTTCTCTTCATCCTGGGAGCCTGTTTTCTTTCATTTAATGGCTGTTTTTATTGGTTGCTTGATCATCTATGCTGGAGTCGTAAAAGGAATAGAAAGGGCTAATAAGATTTTCATCCCTTCTCTTTTTTTGTTGCTTATTATAGCCAGCATTCGTGCTGTAACGCTGCCAGGCGCTTTAAAAGGACTCGAATTCCTTTTTTCTCCGAATTTGTCTCAGCTCGGTGACATCAAAGTATGGTTAAACGCATTGAGTCAAACAGCTTGGTCAACAGGAGCAGCATGGGGATTAATGCTTACTTATGCTGTTTATTCTCATAAAAAAGAAAATCCTTTATTGACTTCAATGACATTAGGATTTGGCGACTATGTTGCATCTCTTTTAGCCGCTGTGACTGTAATCCCTACAGTCTTCTCATTTTTCGCAAGCCAAAATCTCCCGCAAGAGCAAGTTTTGGAAGTAATGGCAAAAGGTGACCGAGGTTTAACTTTTACGTGGATTCCTACATTGTTCTCAAATATCCCTGCCGGATCATTTTTTCTGGCTCTTTTCTTCCTTGCCCTCTGTGTTGCTGCTTTCTCTTCTCTTATTTCCATGCTTGAACTTATCACGCGTATCCTGATAGATACTGGAATGGTCAGGAAAAAAGCTGTGCCAATCGTTGGTACAGTATGTTTTTTCCTGGGCCTTCCCTCAGCCCTCAGTATAGCTTTTTTTGACAATCAGGATTGGGTTTGGGGAATGGCTTTAATGATAAACGGAGCTTTCTTTGTCACTCTTGTCCTCAAAATAGGCCCAAAAAAATTCCGCCAGGAAATAATACCTTCTACTGAAGGCAAATTTAAATTTGGAAAAACATTTGATATCCTGGTTAAATTTCTCCTGCCTATTCAAATTCTAGCATTGCTTATGTGGTGGTTCTGGGACAGCTATAAAAAAAATCCAGGCAGCTGGCTTAACCCATTCGCACAATCTTCTGTTGGTACTGTCCTTCTTCAATGGACAGTAGCTATATGCATATTTATTCTTTTGAATAAAATTATTACAAAAAATATGGAAGTTAATAAAAATGACTATTGATGCATTTATCTTTATGGTGTTTGTTTTTGCTGTCTGCTGCGGTGGTTTTGTTTATTCCTTATACTTATTAGCTAAAAAAAAATAACCAACCTTTAGAAAATCAATCCTTGAATTTTAGTAAAATGTATTGTATTTTTAGATGTGAAATGAGATTAAGTAAAAGTCAAATAGATCACATGGCTTTTTGCATAACACGAAATCTTATTAAAGATGATAAAATAATTTCTGAAAACAAAAACAAACTAATGGAAGACCTTGTTAATCTCATAACAGAAGAGTTCCAAAAAGAAGATAAACTTGACCAGGAAGTTAGGGTTATTCTTAATCAGAACATGGAAAAGATTCGAAATGAAAATATTGAATATCAAACAATATTTAGAATGATAAAGACAAAATTAGCTAAAGAGAAGGATATTGTCCTTTGAGTATTAGATTATCAAGAGAAAAAATCAATTTTTTATCACGTCAAATCCTTAATTCTCTGTTCGAAAATGACAAAGTAGAGTTTCTCGATGAATCCAATGATATTCGTCTTAGCATAGTAAAGAGTATCGAAGAAGAACTCAAACTATATGACTTAATAGATAAACGTTCAATTGAAAAAATCGAATCACAGAAGAAATCTATCAAAGAAGGCAGCAGAGAATGGGAAATCCTTTACCGCAAGTATTATAATGATGAAATCACGAAATTGAGTAAGTTTTTCTAACGTGGATTATTCATAAAAATTGCTGATAGAATTAATATAATATCAACAAGTTTTGATCGTTCCTCATGAAACTCTCAGGACTACTTTATCCTATGCCTTCTCAATAATATAATTTAAATCTATTATCAGCAATTCTTACCTTTCAGGCGAGCCGATCTTACCGCATCTGCTGCGTTACAGCTCATTCGTGGTGAAGGACCACAACTTCATGTGCTGTGCCTTACATCTGCAGCAAGCTTGGCTCGTGAATAACCCACGTTCTCCTGAATTATTCATAAAAATTGCTGTATTAAGATAAGATGAATTTGAAGGCATGTCTGCGCTCCACTAAGATTTTTAACGCCATTTCCTCCCCGATCTTCTCGGCTCTGCTAGAACTCCGCATGTTTATATTAAGCAGCGCCACAATGTCCCTCAGCAATCATTAACACCGCTTCTTTGATTGTACAGTGCTCACACATCTATCAGGCCCGTCCGACTTTGTCTTGTTCCCTCGAAGATCGACTCAGAAAGGCTAAATCTTTCAACGGCGCTTCTTCCATCCTCTCAAATTCATCTGCTTTGTCTTGTATAGATTAATATCCATATGTTAGCTAAATCTTATCTCTTTGGTTCTTTACTATTGATAGGTTCTGATCTAGGTTAGGCTGGCTTGGGATGTCTTCGTCCTTACTCCACCAATGCCTCCATATTCATTCGCTAGCAAAAAAAAGGCCAGGGATTGAATCCCTGGCCTTATACTTTCTGAATTATAGTTTATGCAACCTTAGAAGAGCAGCCTGAAACCAAGCAATAATTTATGATGCTTTGAGAACGACCGATCTTTCCCGACCGGAGCATGAACTTCAAAAAAGAGAGCGCCTTTTGTTGTAAAATTGTCAAACAAATCAATTCCCGCATTACCTATAAGCAAAGCATCTGAATTTCTCGTTTCTTTTACCTTGGTTGCAAAACCAGCCCCACCACCAAAGAAGGCAGGTCCAACATGAACATCTAAAAGGACATTTGCTATAAAGAACGACTTCCATTGCTCACTTTTAAAAGCCAACGCCCCTCCGCCTGAAAGGATGAAATCTAATTTATCCGGAATTATCTCATAAAGAAAACCAATACGCCCAAATCCGTAAGATCCATGACTTCCTCTGGCTAATAATGGGCCGCCTTCCACTAAAAAGTAGGACCTTTTCTGTGTGACTTCCATATCAATTTTGGCTGGTTGGGATATTGCCCCAAAATCATCAGTTACTACACATGAAATAGTATATACTCCGGGTTTGTCAAATATTTTATCCCAAGTGAATGGTTTATCTGAATCAGAATAGGCATCAATAACATTCCCTTCTTCATCAGTAATCTCGAAATCGGATTTTACAACTTCTCCATCAGGGTCAGTCGAATTCGAAGCGTCAAATGTTATAGGTCTTTCAACATAATCTTCGCATGGAAGACATGTAGTCCAGAGCTTACAAATAGGGGGATAATTGATATAAGTCTTTGCCTCACAAGGATTTACCGAAGATTTGCCTTCAAAATTTATGGCTTTCGCCTTAAAATTATACTCACCTGGTTTGTCAAATTTTGTCTGCCATTTTGCAGATTCAGAAGACAACGATTTTGTAGTAATCTTTGCTCCTTCAGGATCGAAGACTTCAACTTCCATTGATTTTGCATGCTGTGTTCCGCCCATATCAACAGTAATTGGATCATTGATGTTTGCCTTAGCAGGATCTACTTGTATATCACAAATTGCATCTGGGATAATTTCTTCAACTTTACGAAGAGAAATATTCCCGCATGGTTTTGGGATTATGAATTCGTAATGTTTAAAGCCCTTTTTAACTACGAAAGAAAAAACTTGAAGTGGCTTCTTACCTGCCCATTCAATATCCTCAACAATTTTGACCTTTCCATGAGAACGAAACAGCATCCACATCAACTTATCTCCGATTGCCAATTCTTTTTCTTTAAAAGATGCAGTTTTTATCTGTTCAATAAAAGGAAAGTACAAATCTCCGCACCCAGCTAAATCAAAACCATATTTAATATCACCTGCATACTTGTCGATCAGAATTTTCATCACTTCAGTGGTTGGCACACTTCCTTTAATGCGAACAAGCGTGTAGCGTCCAATCTGTTTTAATTTCTTTGTTTCTGCATACGAACCTATGGTAAAGAGAATAAGAATACCAATAACCAGAAATACTATTTTTTTGTCTCTCATTACGCCTCCTCTCTTAATAATACGATTCATTAATTCTTAAGCTAATATTATCAATTTATCCCCATTTGTCAAGGAAAAAAGACCAGCTCGATATAATAATTATTTACAGAAAAACCGTTCAATAATCTTATATATAAGGCCTGAATCCTCAGGGATCGACTTCAAAGCTGTTTCAAATAAGCTAGAAGTTTCTAGTTTCAGAGAAATACAGCCTTTTAAATAATCTTGTGTATCAGATATATTCATTTCTGGATGAAATTGAATACCCCATATGGGGTGATCTTTAACCTGAAAAGCCTGAATCCGACATTGTTCTGAGGATGCAAGAATGGTAAAATCATCGTTCAAATTTATTACTTCATCAAAATGAGAAGAAAAGGCAAATGCCTGTTTTTCCTTTCCCAGAATTGAATTAGCCTCTTTTATAAAGATTTTAATCCAGCCTATTTCAGGTTTTGTGCACCTCCGGACATACAAAGGGCCTGCGAGAGCCACAGCAAGAAGTTGATGCCCCCAGCAGCTTCCAATAATATGAAGATTTTTTCCAACTGCTTCCTGGATGAGTCCTATTTCTTCATATGCCCATTTTTCTCTTCCCAAAATCGAAGATTCAGAACCGGTTAAAATCAAATGAGTATACTCTCCGTTTTTAAGATCAGGGAACTGGCTCTCCTTAGCTTTGAAAGCTACCCATTCTTCATTAAAAAAGGACTTCCAGTGTTTCACCGGTGTATAGATTGAGGAATTAATAGAATTATCAATGATTGCAACCTTAATCTCTCGATTTTTCATACTAGTATATATTTCTTTCCGTCACTATAAACTGCCATATTTTTCTCATAAATTATAATCATTCAGAAATAAAAGACAACTTTTCCTAATTTTTCTTTTTTATTAAAACATTTATTCTGGTATAATTCTTGGTCATAAAGGAGGAAAAAAGTGCATAACATAAAGCAAGAAACTGAATTACATCTCAGTACTTCTAATCAACCTGGTATTTTGGGTCGAATTTTAGGGACTCTTGCTAATGCCGGAGTTAATCTGAAAGCACTCTGCTCATACAATATAAATAATGAAAGAATTTTCAATCTGCTTACTTCTGATAATAAAAAAGCTGAAAAATCCCTGAGAACACTAGGATACAGAGTAAAAACAAACTCAGTTGTTACAGTACTTATCGATGACCGTATAGGCGCTGGAGCTGAGATAGGAGCCCTCCTTGGAAATGCTGTCATAAAAATCAAGTATTGTTATGGTTCTTCGACCGGAACTGGCAAGGCCCTACTGGTGTTTAAAACCAACAACAATAAAAAAGCCATTGAAACCTTAAGCTGATTCTGTACTAATCATAGATAACAAATTTGTATTATTCACGAGTCGAGGTTGCTACAGATGCAAGGCACAACGCATGAAGTTGTAGTCCTTCACCACGAATGTGCTGTAAAGCAGCAGATGCGGTAAGATCAGCTAGCCTGAAAGGTAAAAATTACTGATAATAGATTTAGAATAAAAAAGGAGGCTATGTAATATGTCTCAGGATAATAAAGGTACAATTTCGTTCAAACCATTTATCCCGGCTGAAAAGGTTATTCCTGAATTTACTCTACGAGCAGTAGTCGTAGGCGCGATTTTCGGATTGATATTCAGCGCTGTAACCGTCTATCTAGGTTTAAAAGTTGGATTGACAGTAAGTGTAGCAATTCCTATTGCAGTAATGGCTATGGCCCTATTTAAACTTCTCGATAAGATGAGCCCAAATAGAAAAGTTACAATTTTAGAACTCAATACAGTCCAGACTACAGGGGCAGCAGGAGAATCAATTGCTGCAGGAGTTATCTTTACATTGCCAGCAATGATTTTCCTTGGGTACTCTTTAAAGTTCCTTAATATATTTGTTATCGCCCTTGCAGGAGGTCTGCTTGGCACACTATTCTTAATCCTTCTGCGAAATTACCTTATTGAGAAAGAACATGGGAAACTTATGTATCCTGAAGGGGTTGCTTGTGCCGAGGTTCTAATTGCTGGAGAAAAGGGTGGAAAAATGGCAATAAAGGTTTTCCTCGGCACAATTTTTGGCTTCATTTATAAATTTTTCATGGGAATGTTTAATTTGTGGCCCGAAAAACCTTTCACACGTTTTAGAAACTATCCAGGCTCATTTATAAACGGTGAAATATCACCAGAACTGCTTGGTGTAGGTTATATAATTGGAATAAGAACATCGGCAATAATGGTAGGAGGAGGATTCCTCGCTTGGATGGTTCTTATCCCCGTTGCTACTTTTTTTGGCGACGTTTTACCTATAAAAATTGCAACTTTTCCTGGGGCCGGAACAATAGGTGAACTCTACAGAAGTGTTTCCATAAACGAATTTACAGAAATAATACATAAGAGCTATATCAAATACATCGGGGCAGGTGCTGTTGTTGCTGGAGGGTTCATAAATCTTGCCAAGGCCTTTCCGACAATAATCAAATCATTTAAATCAAGTCTCAAGTCTATGCAGAAGAAAGCCGAGTCGGTCTCTGTTTCTATAAGCAGAATTTCACAGGATATTCCATTTTCTTGGATAGGTATCGGAACTATAATCATGTTTTGTGTTGTGTGGGGCCTGTTGAATTTTTTCATCAATCCCGGCCTGGTTTTTGCAAATATTGTTTCCTCTTTCCTTATAATAATTTTTGGGTTTTTCTTTGCAACCGTTTCATCCCGGTTAGTAGGAGAAATTGGCGTCTCTTCTAATCCAACATCTGGGATGACTATTGCAACGTTAATGGGAACCTGCCTTATCTTTCTTGCTGTTGGCTGGACCGGTGGCGCATATGCTGCTGTTGCCTTAAGTATCGGTGCCGTTGTTGCTATAACTGCCTCTAATGCCGGAAATGTTGCCCAAAGCTTAAAGACAGGCTACCTTCTCGGCTGTACTCCTTATAAACAGGAATACGGATATATAGTTGGTGCTTTATCATCGATTGTAGTCGTTGGCGCAACTGTACTTCTGGTAAACTCAGCTTTCACTCGTATCAACGATGTCAAAATTGAAGGTATGAAAGTCACACAAGAAATGAAAATAGAATCTGAAAAGGAGATTGACGGACAAATATACCAGGTCATAAACCCAAACGATCTAAATCTATCTTTGAACATCCGATATTTGGCACGAAAAGATACTGGAATCATTGATAAACAGCTAGAATATGGAATAGGTTCAGAATCTCTTGCTGCTCCTCAAGCCACATTGATGGCAACAGTTATCCGCGGTCTGCTGGATCAAAAACTTCCGTGGACCCTAGTCCTCTTCGGAATATGTTTAACTATTGTTGTCGAGCTATGCGGTGTGAAAGGATTACCGTTTGCAGTAGGATTATACCTTCCAATATCCATATCTACCCCCATCTTCATAGGTGGCTTGACCCGATGGATAGTCGACAACAAATTTAGAAAACGAAAAGGAGGAGAAGATGTCGAAGCTGCTCCAGGAATGCTGTTCAGTTCCGGATTGATAGCAGGTGGAGCAATATGCGGACTTGTGATTGCAATATTAACAGGCCTTAACCTCGATAAAACTCTAAATATCGGCCCATCCATTCTTGGAAAACTAGTACACAACAACCTGTATGGATTGCTTATATTTGCAATAATGCTTGGATTATTATTCTTTATTGCTATTGATAAAAGAAATAAATCAAACTCCAATAAGATATCATGAATTCATTAGTCATTGCTCTTATTTTTATCTTGTGGTTAATCCTAGGTTATAAAATATACGGTAATTTTATCGATAAAAAAGTTGTTAAAGTAAATAAAAACCGGACCACACCAGCAGTACAACTCAATGATGGAATTGATTATTCTCCCGCCAAAAAGGCCATGCTTTTCGGTCATCATTTCTCTTCTATTGCCGGAGCAGGCCCTATCCTTGGGCCCCTGCTGGGAGTTCTTTATTTCGGATGGCTTGGCGCTCTTCTATGGATTGCATTTGGCAGCATTTTTTTAGGTGCAGTTCATGATTTTACTTCACTCATGACTTCAGTACAAAACAAAGGAAAATCATTAGCTGATATTTCAGAAAAGACCCTGGGTCTACGGACAAAAATAATCTTTTCTATCTTTATCTGGTTAAGCCTGTCATTGGTTATTGCTGTTTTTGCTGTGGTTGCTTCCCAGACTCTTGTTTCTCAGCCAGAAATAGTCATTCCAACTTTCGGACTCATCATAATCGCTGTGTTTTTTGGTTGGATCATTTACAAAAAAGGGATGAGTATCCCCATTGCGACTATTATTGCTCTTCTTATCCTATTCTTTCTTATCTATCTAGGAAACTTATTTCCTGTAGAACTTCCTGGACAAATATTTGGAATTTACAGTCAGAGTTTTTGGGTTTATATATTGCTCCTTTACAGCCTGTTTGCTTCTTCTCTACCCGTTTGGATCCTTCTCCAACCTAGAGATTATATAAGTACATGGATTCTCTTTCTTGGCCTAGGTCTGGGATACATCGGCTTAGTTGTTGCACATCCTGTACTCAATGCTCCAGCCTTCGTGTCATTTTCCAGCAAGGGAGGGCCTCTCTGGCCAATGCTTTTTGTCATAATTGCATGTGGAGCAATATCTGGATTTCACTCAGTTGTTGCAGGAGGGACAACATCAAAACAATTGTCAAATGAGTCTTCCGGAAAATTTATTGGATATGGAAGCATGGTTACAGAGGCAGCACTTGCAGGCCTTGTCATTTTCATAGCAGCAGGCGCTTTAATTTGGGATCCCTCAGGGATAGAAAGCACCTTCGGATTTCAATACCTGATGAATTCACTTGGAGATCCGATCAAAGCATTTGCAACTGGTTACGGAAAGTTAATTTCAACTATTCCCGGCATTACATTATCATTTGCTTCTTTTTTCGGCATGATCATGCTCAACTCCTTTGTCCTAACAAGCCTTGATACAAGCACAAGGTTAGGCCGATTTATTTCTACAGAGCTATTAGGGAACAAAATTCCAGTTTTCAAAAACAGATGGATGGCATCTGCATTAATTCTTTTTCTTGCGGCTTTCTTGGGAGTTACTGAAAGCTACAAAGTAATATGGCCGATTTTTGGGGCATCAAATCAGCTTGTCGCTGGACTCGCTTTGATTGTAGTATCTTCCTATTTCGTTTCAATAAAGAGTCCAACAAAATACACAATATACCCGGCCTACTTTATGCTGCTCACAACAATAGCCGCACTTGCCTATCAAGGCTATCATTTTTTCCATCAAAAAAACTTCTTTCTTGGAATCATAAGCTATTTCTTAATCCTGCTGGCATTTATAATAATTTATGACGCACGAACTGTTCTCTTTAGTTTAAAGCCTAAAACATCAGAGCATTAGCTAGTCCCCCTTGATTTCGTGAATAATCTAGGTTATAGTTTAATTTATATAAAGTAAAATTTCACATTGACAAATATAATGTTATTATCATATAATCATTCTCTGAGCATGCAGAAATTAGGAGGAAATAATGGCTAAAGCTGAGCCTAATGTCGTCCCTTTGTGCGATGTTTTACTAGTTCTATTAATTATTTTTATGGTTATAACTCCTACGATTCAAAAAGGAATCGATGTCAAGCTTCCTGAGACCACTTCTGATACCAGTTCAACACCATCGGGTCTTATTGTCTTGACCTTGAAGAAAGACATGAGTGTTATGATCAATACCCAGCCAATTGATTTCAGTCTTCTTCAGGATGAACTCAGGCGTATTTATTCAACACGTCAGGATAAAATAATATTTATTAGAGCAGATGCAAAACTTTCATATTCCAAGGTAATCGAACTTATAGATACTGCTAAAGGAGCAGGGGTGGACATAATAGGAATCATCCCTGAATATTTCACAGTAGAAAATTTATAACATCTTTATTCCCTTTATAATTGGTTCAAATGAGTAAAAAAGTCATAACACTTTCTCTTTTATTATTTCTCTCATTTTCCTCTTTTGGAAAATCTGAGCTGGTTGGAAAAATAAGTAAAGAAGAAATCCTGAATAATTTTCCCAACTGGAAAGATGCCTATGATTCTTATTCACCTAAGCCCGATTCAATTGAGAAACTTAAATCTATCGATTATGAAGTCCAGATAGAGATTTTTTTAGGGACGTGGTGTCCGGACAGTGTTCAGCATGTCAGTTCTTATTTTAAAATAATGGAACTAACAGACAACCCTCGATTTCTCACAAGCTACATTGGACTCCCCAGAGATAAAGAATCCCGAGAACAGTTCATTCAGGGGAAAGATATAATTAGAATCCCTACTTTTATCATAACCATCAACGGACAAGAAAAAGGCAGGATTATTGAGACTCCGGAAAAATCCGTCGAGGAAGACCTGGTGAGTATTCTATAACCCTTTACACATCACAAATAGGTATACATTATTGCGATGAGCCAATCTTGTTATTTTTTTATTGGCCCAATGACTTCGCCCGAAACGACTAATCGTTGGATATCATTTGTCCCTTCGTAAATCTGGAAAAGTTTTGCATCCCTTCTGAATAATCCAAGTTATGCTATTATATCTTTCCTTTGTTCCGTTTATCAAGGTCAGGAGTTTTAAACACAGTCTTTTCCCGGAACATTAGAAAAACAGGATTTTTTATCCCGAAAATCTCTTTTACTATCTCCTGAGAACGAACAACTTTTTGAGCGTCATACTTTAAAAAAAGAAAAAGTTTTTCTTGTTTCTTATCGATCTCTATTTTTTCTACAAATTCATTCTTTGACTTCTTTAAATAATCACAAACCAATTCCTCCATCATTTTGCTGTCATTCACACTATATATGTTTCTTTCTTTGCGGATAGATTCGAGCCCTTTATGAACTTCCTTATCTCTCAATTTCATGGAATATATCAACATGTCTATTTCTGAATTCAAAGTGGACTTTGTAGATCTCAATTCTTTCAAACCTGACATACTGACTCCAGAAGGAAGAAATTTATTAATATGAGATACGAATTCCTCCTCTGAAAAAAAATAGTGCGATTTGAATTCAAACAGCTCTTCTTTTCCTTCCATACCCAAAGGAAGAGCCGGAAGGAAAGTAATTACCATTTTAGGGTGAAACCCTTCTGAATAGACAAAAGGGATGTTTGCTCTTCTGAAACTCCTTTGAATAATATTGTTCAAATCATTATGAGATAAATATTTTGCCTTTTTAACTTTTGAATAAGAGACCCGATAACGGTTGATACTTCTAGTTTCTTTTCCTATAGGATGATTATGAATGGGGCAAACACTAAGTTTCTCTGTAAATTTCTTTTCATGCATTTGCCACAGAGAACAACCCTGGCATTCACTGCATTTGTTTTCGCTGCATGGCAGAGTGATTTCTTGTTCCAGAGCTTTGTCTAACTCATTAAGAAGATGACTTTTCTTGATGCCTGTATCTATATGATCCCATGGGAGGATGGCGTCTCTTTTCAAATCTGAAAGGTAAGACGAATAATCCACGCTTTCAGAATCAAATGCTTTTTTCCATATAGGGAAGTTAAAAAGATCGTTCCAACTGTCAAACCTTGCTCCATTTTCCCAAGCTCTTAATAAAACTGATGAAAGATTTCTGTCTCCCCTTGAAAAAGCGGCTTCAAGAATGGAATTTTTTATAGAATGCTTTTTAAACCTAATAAAAGGATATTTTTTCAGCCGCAATTTGAGAAATTTGTGTTTTTCTTCCAGGCATATCTCATCTTCCATCTTTAGCCACTGGAACGGCGTATGTGGTTTTGGAATGAACGATGATACGCTGAGGTTGATCATAGGCGGCCTTTTCATAATTCCACGTCCTATTCCAATAATTTCCTCAACCAAATCTACAATTCCCTGTAAATCTTCTTCTTCCTCTGTTGGCAATCCGACCATGAAATAGAGCTTGATCTTTCTCCACCCTTGTGAAAAGGCATTCCGCGAAGCTTCCTGTAAATCATTGTCATTCAGATGTTTATTGATAACCCGACGCAATCTTTCTGTCCCAGCCTCCGGGACAAGCGTAAATCCAGTCTTCCTTACTTTGATTATGTTTTCAGCAATATCCGAACTCAGACATTCGGGTCTTAAAGAAGACAATGAGAGGGAGACTTTTTGTTCATAAAGCTCTCTCATCAAGTTATCAATCAGCTCATTAAGATAAGGATAATCTCCAACAGAAAGAGCTGCAAGTGAAACATCTTCATAACCAGTTGATTGCATATTGCTCATAACTTTTTTTATAATAAAGGAAGGACGTCTTATTCTGTGAGGAAAATATATGTTCCTAGCCTGACAGAATCTACAATTCTGGGGGCATCCACGGGCAACCTCAACAGCAATCCTGTTAAAAATTGCACTGATATTGGGGACAATAATTTTATCTGGAAATGGAGCTTTATGAAAAGGAAACATCACTCTCTTTTCAATGCTAGCGGGAACATCACTTCCTGGTTTTTCAGCAAGCAGGCACGAATTATACGGTTTGTAAGCAGTATATAAAGATGGGACATAAACCCCCTTTATTTTTGCCATTTCTTTTAAGACAGCATTTTTTTCCTTTAATTCAGCCTTTAACATCTTAAATTTTTCAATAATTTCAAGAAATGCTTCCTCCCCATCTCCAATCAGAAATAAATCAAAAATATCAGCTACAGGTTCAGGGTTAAACACAGCAGGCCCTCCTGCTATCACTAATGGAAAATTGAGATTTCTTTCAGAAGAAAAAATTGGAATTCTTCCTAGATCGAGAATTGTCAATATGTTGGAATAATTAAGTTCATATAGAAGCGAAAAACCTAATATATCGAATTTATTAAGAGGAATTTTATTTTCAATTGAAAAAAGAGGGATATCTCTTTTCCGGAGCTCATTCTCACAGTCCATCCAGGGAGAAAATACTCTTTCCGCAAGTATTGAAGATTTCATGTTTAAAATACTGTAAAGAATTTTCTGCCCAAGATAGGACATCCCGATTTCATACAGATCTGGAAAGACAAGAGCAATTTTTGATTCAACAAGCTCAGGATTTTTTCTTACTTCATTCCATTCGCCGCCTATATACCGTCCTGGCTTTTGGACATTTTCAAGTATCTTTTCAAAATCAAAGTAGGTATTCATTTTGATATGATTTTAATAGTTTCATAGAATCGGCATTTTTCATGAATAATTCAAGTGAACGTGGGTTATTCACTAGAAATCATAAATTTACGAACCTTCTCATTTTAACATTTAAAACCAGAGATACTGCTAAATAATTTGTAAGTAAGGATGATCCTCCGTAGCTAAATAAAGGAAGTGGAATCCCTGTGATCGGAAAAAGCCCAATAGCCATCAATACATTGATAAAAAACTGGCATGTAATCATCATCGACACCATAAAAATAATATAAACCCCTGCCCTATCCTTTGAACTTTTTACAGAATTAAAAAGTCTGTTAACAAAAAAGAAGAAGGCAAGCACAGCGAGAACAACTCCAATAAACCCAAACTCCTCACCTATGACAGAGAATATAAAATCCGTATGTCTGGCTGGCAGAAATCTCAACTGGCTTTGGGTTCCTTTCAGGTAACCCTTTCCCGAAAATCCACCTGAACCAATTGCAATTTTTGACTGAAGTACATGATAACCTGATCCTAAAGGATCTTTATTTGGAGATACAAGCGTTGTTAACCTGCTTTTTTGATAATCTTTCAAAAAGAAATTCCAACCAGCAAAACCTAGAACCAAAGCAAAAACCAATAATAAAATTATAGCTTTTCTATTTATTCCGGCTAATATTATTGCTCCAAAAAAAATCGGAACAAAACTTAATGCGGTCCCTAAATCAGGCTGAAAAGCTATAAGGACAACAGGAATAAACACCATAACACTGCTAATAGATCCCAGTTTCCAGGATAAAGGACTTCTCTTGAATCCTGAAAAAATACGAGAGAGTACAAGAATAACAGCAATTTTTGTAATTTCAGAGGGCTGGATTTGAAAAAAGAACAATCTAAACCAACTTCTAGTTCCGGCTATTAGATTCCCGAAAATCAAAACTGATCCAAGAAGAACAATACCTAAGATATATAAAAACAAAGAATATGTAGTAAGGATATTATAGTCGATAGACAAGAAAATAAAGAGCAAAACCAAACTAATAATAATCCAAATAATCTGTTTCAGGCAATAATTTCCGGGCAAATAAAGTGAGCTACTGTAAATAGCAACAACACCGATAGCTGAGTTCAGCAGCAGGAGACTGACAAGAATCCAATCTATATTCATAAGCTGGCTTCTATCAATCATATTTCTTCCTGTATAAATCGAATAATTTATTTGCGATAGGAGCTGCGGTTGCCCCGCCAAGACCTCCATATTCCACAAGGACAGTAATAACTACTTTTGGATCAGATTTTGGCGCAAAACCTGTAAACCACGAATGAGTTTTGACTTCTTTTTCGAGTTTTTCAGACGTTTCCTTACTTACAGTCTGAGTAGAGCCAGTTTTTCCACAAACATCATATCCGTCTATTCTGGCAGCTCTCGCAGTACCATTCTCATTGACTGCTTTCCACATCCCTTTAATTACTTTTTCAAAAACGGATTTCTTTATTTTAATAAGCATTTTATCAGGAACCCATTCTTGTCCTTCTCTCTCCGAGGAAATAGAATTATCTGACATGAGTAAGTGTGGGGTAATCTTCCTTCCACGATTCGCGATAATAGCAGTATGGCATGCCACTTGAAGAGGAGTGGTTAGAAGAGGTCCTTGTCCTATGGAAACCGAAATTGTCTCTCCTGGGTACCAAGGAGCATTCCTGACTCTTTCCTTCCAGTCAGGATCAGGAACTAATCCATCTTTTTCTCCAGACAAGTCAATACCGGTCTTCATGCCGTAACCAAGCATTCTTGCATAAACTGAAATCTCTTCTATGCCAAGTCTTTTCCCCAGTTGATAAAAATATATGTTACACGAATGCCTGATACCGTTGTAGAGGTCGATATTACCATGTCCTGGTTTAAACCAGCACGAAAAAGGATGACCGTAAATAACAATATTCCCACTGCAAAAAAACAATGTTCGATCTGTTATTATGTTCAAATCAAGAGCAGCCAATGCCATTACAAGCTTAAATATGGATCCAGGTGAATACAATCCGCGAATAGCACGATTCTCTAATGGAAATTCAGGATTATTAATTAGATCAATCCATTCCGTAGGTGTAAATCTGTTTATAAATTTATTTGGATCAAAATTTGGATAACTGGCTAAAGCCAGTATTTCTCCTGTCCTTGGGTCCAAAATAACAATTGATCCTTCATTACCTTCTAAAAGTTCCTCTGCCTTCTTCTGAAGGTCAAAATCCAAAGTCAACATGATATTCTGACCTTTTAAAGGTTCCAGTCTAGCTATCTCATCTTTTTTCTTTCCCAAACTGTCGACAATTTCAATTACTCTTCCTTCTTCTCCCTTTAACTTTGCTTCATATTCCTTTTCGATCCCTATTTTTCCCACAAGGTCTCCAAGCCGCATTTCTCTATAAATATCCATTTTTATCTCTTCGAGAGATGGCTCTTGTAAATATCCGATAACATGCGAGGCAAAAATTCCGTAGGGGTAATATCTTTTTGGCTCTGCTTGAATAATAAGTTCCGGAAATTCTAATCTCCTGCTTTCTACAATAGACACTTCCTTTCTGGATAAATTATCTTTAACTACAATAGGAACGAAAGCTGGCAAGGATTCATATCTATTGATTCTTTCTTTAAGCACACTAACCTCGAGATTTAAAAGCTGAGCTATTTTTTGACAAGATTCATCAATATTTTTACAATTTTCTCTAATTATTGATACTTTGAAAGAAGCAATATTATTTGCAATTATCTCGCTGTTTCTAGTTGTAATTAGCCCTCTTTGTGCAGGCAGAACAATTTCTCTTACACGGTTCGCTTCTGATTTTTTCCAATACTTTTCATGATCAAGTATCTGAATTTTCCAAAAACACAAAAGCAAAATTATAAATAATACAACAAATACATTAAATGTTTTATGGGCTCTTCCCCCAATTAATGATAGGTCTTCGTAAATTTTGCCATTCTTCATTTTTTATGCTTAGAAGTTACACCTTTGAATTTCCGGATTAAAAGGAAAATAAGACTTCCTGAAAATGCTGTTCCAAAAGGCTGTAAAAATACAATCCCTTTTCCAGTATTAAAACTTGCTGAAAAAATATATGAGTAAAGAAAGCCCCATACGATTAATTCTGAACTTATTAAAATAAAAATAAAAATTAAACTCCGTATAAAAGGATTGACATCTATTTTTTTAGAAACATATCCTGCTAAAAACCCTGTGAGGGTCTTTGCTATTCCTGCAACTCCAAAGACCCCCAGTGAAAAAGAATCATAGATGAGACCGCAAAAAGCTCCGAGACATGCACCAAACACCTCTCCTTTTTCCATAGCAAAATATATTACGACCAGGCTAAAAAGATTAATAATCTGAACAGCAGAAATTGAAATCTTTGCTAGAGTTGTATAAATAATTATTGTAATTATAATTCCGGCAGTTACCCTAATTAAATTCTTCATTTAAAATACATTAAAAAACATTCAGATTCTTAATCTTAATCACAGCTAAATTATCCAGATCCTGAAACTTAAAATAAGGTTTCACCATGATTTTTTTAAAAAGGCCAGAAGTAGTTTCGAGAGAGAGAATCTCTCCTACACTAATTCCAGGAGGAAAAATTCCATCAAAACCAGAAGTATAAACTCGTTCTCCCTGAAAAAAATCTTCATCAGTTGACAGGATGTATTTTAAAATACACATTCCCTTTCCATCTCCTGCTAACACTCCCAATACTTCTTTTTTTTCCGAAAAAACACTTATTCCGCAATTAATATCAGTTACCAATTGAATCCTTGACTCTTTTAACGAAATAGGGCCGACTATTCGACCTACTAAATTTCCATATCTATCGAGAACAGGCATATTTTTCTGAATGTCATCCAAAAAACCCTTATTTATAACTACTGATTTATAAAAGTTACTGGCATCAAAGCCTATAACCCGGGCATGCAAAATATTTTCCTGGATATTTCGTAAAGCATCATTAATCTCATTCTCGCTTTTATATTTTTGAAGAAGATTCCTTATAATATTATTTTCTTGCAGCAAAAAAAACATTTCTTCTTTTAACCTTTCGTTTTCTTTACGAGCACCTTTAAGGTCAAAATAAGACTTCCAGAAAGTGCCTGTTTTTTGAAATAAATAGACAACTCCATGTTGAACGGGAGAAAACACAGAAAATATTAATTTTTCAAAATAAGTCTCCTCTTCATCCAGAGGAACTTGAATGGAAATAAGAATTAATTGCAAAAATATTAAACCTATAAGAACTTTAATGTTTTTATTCTTTTTTAGAAAAGAGGGCATAAAAATAATAATTGATTAGATTAACGAAATCTTTTTTAATAAATCCAAATCATCAAGCATCTTGCCTGCACCAATCACAACCGTAGTTAGAGGATCTTCTGTAATAAAAACTGGCAGCTGAGTTTCTTCACGTATACGTTTATCAATATTTTTAAGAAGAGATCCTCCACCGGTCAAAACGATTCCGCGGTCTATTATATCTGCTGAAATCTCAGGAGGTGTTTTTTCAAGTGCAACCCTGATAGCATCCATAATGGAAGCCACAGTATCCTCAAGAGCATCTCTTATTTCCTGGTCATCAATAACAATAGTTTTTGGGATACCTTCTCTTAAATCTCTCCCTTTTATTTCCATAGTCATAGGCTCATCCAGAGGATAAGCCGAGCCAATCTGCATCTTTACCTGTTCAGAAGTCTTCTCTCCTATGAGTAAATTGTATTTTTTCTTAACATACTGGATGATAGCCTCATCCATCTCATTTCCCGCAATACGAATGGCATGATTATAGACAATACCAGTAAGAGAAATGACAGCGATATCTGTTGTCCCTCCTCCTATATCAACAATCATATTGCCTGTCGGCTCTGAAATGGGGAGCTCTGCTCCTACAGAAGCTGACATTGGCTGTTCTACTAAATAGACTTCAGAAGCCTTTGCTCTCATGGCAACATCTTTAACCGCCCGTCTTTCAACCTGAGTTATTCCTGTCGGTATTCCTATCACAATTCTTGGTCTGATTAAAAAACTCCGGTTGTTTGTAGACTTTTTTATGAAATAATCAAGCATTTTCTCAGCAATCTCAAAATCAGCAATAACTCCATCTCTCATAGGCTTTATCGCCACTATACTAGAGGGAGTTTTCCCTAACATATCCTTTGCCAGTTTCCCCACAGCTTCCACCTTGCCGGATTTTCTGTTAACAACAACTATTGAAGGTTCCTGAACAATAATTCCTTTTCCTTTGAGATAAACAAGAGTATTAGCAGTTCCAAGATCTATGGCTAAATCACAAAAAAGTCTTTCTTTGAACCAATTAATTAAACTCATATCTATCTTTCTCTATTTACACACTTTATTTAACATAATTTTCTCTTCCACGCAATCAAAAAATTAAATAGCAGCACTTATACAAATAATGATTTTTTTGCCTAACAAATTGTAACCTGAGTTATTCATAAAAATTGCTGATATATTACAACAATTAAACCTAGTTTTTATCATTCTCCAAGGAATCCTCATAATTATCTTGACTTATACGTTCTCTATAATAAATTTTAATTATATTATCAGCAATTTTTACCTTTCAGGCAAGCCGATCTTACTGCATCTGCTTCTTTACAGCGCATTCGTGGTGAAGGACCACAACTTCATGGGCTGTGCCTTGCATCTGCAGCAACCTCGACTCGTTAATAATCCAGGTTAAAAAGTCTTAGTGCTTTTTTCCCTTGATTTTTATCCATTGGAAATATATATTCAATAAAAAATCAGGTTAATCAACCTAAGGAGGTAAGTATGAGTGATAAATCCTTCAAACCTTATGTTTCACCCGAACAATCAATGAAGGAAATCTCTTTCAAGGCGATTTTCCTGGGAATAATCATGGCGATTATTCTTGGTGCTGCAAATGCCTATATTGGACTTCTTGTTGGAATGACAGTAGCGGCAACCTTTCCGGCAGCAGTCATTGCAATGGCTGTTCTCAAGCCTTTTAAGGGAACTGTTTTAGAGGAAAATCTGGCTCGAACAACAGGAGCTGTTGGAGAAGCTCTGGCTGCTGGAGCAATTTTTACTATCCCGGCTTTTCTTATGACCGGAGTTTGGACAAAATTCGATGTTTTCAAATCTTCTCTTCTCATGCTTGTAGGAGGAGTTCTTGGAGTATTTCTAATTATCCTCATCAGACGTACACTCGTTGAAGACGCTGATCTTCCTTTTCCCGAAAGTGTAGCTTGTGCAGAGATGGTTAAGACAGGCCAGAAATCAGGCTCTAATGCAAAATATATGTTTTGGGCCATGGGCTTAGGTGGATTGATCGAATTTTTCACCAGCGAAAACGGCGTGCAAGTGATAAAGCCTTACGTTCGGTCTGTATTCAAAATCCCTGGTTTATCACGCATTTCTTTTCTAAATTCAGAAAACAATTTAATTCACAAATCTGCTGAATCTATAAAAGGAAGAATGTTTATAGAATCACCGGCAGCCAATGCAGCCATGACCGGTGTAGGCTATATTATTGGGCCAAAATTAGCAGCCCTCACCTTTTCTGGAGGGGTTCTTGGATGGCTTTTCCTCATGCCATTCATGCTTTTCATAAGCGGAGATTTAGGAAACATTGTTTCCAAATTTGATGGAAGTTGGACTGATATGGCCATTTCAGCTTACAATGCTCAGATCAAGCCAATAGCTGTTGGAGCAATGCTTATCGGAGCATTTTATACACTCTTTAAAATGAGAAAGAGTCTTATCACGGGAATCGGCCGTTCAATTTCAGATGTTAAAAAGACAAAAGGTGAAAACGTAACAGAAATACCTAGAACCGACAAAGACCTGCCTTTCCCAATAATAATCATTTCAATAGTTGCAATGATAATCCCCATGATTTTCCTCTACAACATGTTTACTCACAATATCGGATCTTCCCTAGTTTCAGCACTTGTAATGATAGTCATGGGACTCCTTTTTGCCGCTGTGGCTGGTTATCTAGTGGGTATCATTGGCTCTTCCTCCAATCCCATTTCCGGGCTGACACTGACTACTCTCCTGATTGCAGCCCTTATGATGGTTCTTCTCGGACAAACAGGAAAATCCGGGATAGCAGCTGTACTAGGAGTAGCTGCTGTTGTCTGCTGTGTAGCGGGTGTTGCAGGTGATATGATTCAAGACTGGAAAGTCGGGCATATCCTTGGCGGCACACCATGGCGCATGCAAATAGGAGGACTCATCGGTGTTGTTGCAGCCGCATTAACATTAACATTCTCCCTTCAGCTTTTGCACAACACAATGAGAATAGGAAGCGATGCCCTTCCTGCTCCCCAAGCTGGTTTAATGGCAACAATGGCACAGGGTATAGTAGGCGGTGAAATGGCCTGGCCTCTAGTCATTGCTGGAATGCTTTTAGCAATTGTTCTTATCCTTATCGGGTCTCCTTCTCCAATGCTCATTGCTGTAGGAATGTACCTTCCATTCCGTGCCACATCATGCCTTTTCTTCGGAGGAGTTATTAAATATTTCCTAGAGAGCAGAGCGAACAAAAAAAATCCCACAGCAAAAGGAAAAGAAACCCTGCAAAGCATAGGCCTTCTTCTTGCTTCAGGGCTTATAGCAGGTCAGGCAATTCTTGGGATCATTACGGCAGCCCTTAAAGGAGCAAAAGTCACTATGCCAAAATCCTTGAATAATCCCTGGCTGGCATTGATAATATTTTTTATTCTTGGATTTATCCTTATATATTTCCCATATAAAAAGATGATCGATTCAGGAGAACACGAAAAAGCAACAGATTAAATACAACCTAATTGTGAAGAAAAAAATAGAGGCAGAAAAAGAAATAAACCTTCTAGACCTAATTCCCGTCCGGTGTGTTGACTGGAAAAAAAATGAGGAAGGGTTAGTCATTCTATTAAAACCGAAATTCAAGAGTACTTTTTCAAGGAAATACATTATCCCTCATCTCAAAAGACCTTTTTACAAGGTAAAACTCGATGCTATCGGCAGCTTTATCTGGGAAAACCTGAACGATACAAATACAGTCCAAGAGATTGCAAAATTCATGAAGGACAAATTTGGAGAAAAAGTAAAGCCTCTTTATGACAGGCTATCGATATTTCTCCAGCACTTAGAAAAAAATAAATTTATCAAGTATAAAGGATTATAACCTGCAGTTAGATATTTATCTAATTTTATCATTTTTCATAACCTACAGTTATAAAATACTTAAACTGTTTTTAACTTAAGTTCCCACAATTTGGAGGTTGATCGGGCATGGTTCTTCTACTGAAAGGAGAATAGAGCGAAGCCGTAAAGTGAGCTGAATTTGACTCTCGCTGGGGCAAATCCTGCGTGTTTTTGAAGCAGCTGACTTGATACTAATCTCCAGTAAGCAGTAAAAAAACATCAGGCAAATTTTTACTCCCCAAGCAAGTAATGAGAATAAAATTGGGTGAATTACTAGTTTTCAATTCTTTACGAAAATGATATATTATTTTAGAATATAAAAGGAGAGAGAATTGCTACAAAAAGATATGTCCGGTCTTCAAATCATGCTATACGGAAACCCTATTCTAAATCAGAAGTCGAAAGAAATACAAAATATAGATGAAGATATTGTAAGTTTTGCTCAAAATATGGTTTGCACAATGCACAAAGCTCCTGGAATAGGCCTTGCTGCTCCTCAAGTTAACCGTGGCATACGGCTCATAACTGTTGACCTTTCTGTAGGAGAAAACAGTAAGGATCTGATTATTTTATTGAACCCAGAAATCTTCACCCCCAAAGGAGAGAATTTTTTGTTGGAAAGCTGCCTCTCTCTTCCTGATATCAGTGAAAAAATCATCAGGCCTTCCACTGTTCATGTTAAAGGGATTGACCTTAAAGGAGAAGAAAAAATCATAGAAGCTGAAGGTCTTCTTGCTAGAGTCTTCTGCCACGAAATTGACCACCTGGATGGAAAGTTATTCATAGATTATCTCTCACCCCTTAAAAAAAGCCTTATTAGGAAAAAATTAAAAAAAATAATGGAAGAAGCCAGATCCTGATGAAAATCGTTTTCTTTGGCAGTCCCACATCAGCTCTCCCGGCTCTTAACAAAATACTGGATGCAGGCAATTATATAAATCTTATCATTACCCAGCCAGATAGGCCTTCAGGAAGAGGGAAGAAACTTGCCATCTCCCCAGTAAAAAAATTTGCCCTTGACCAGGATATCCCAATTTATCAGCCCGAAAAAATCCGAAAAGACACAATAATACTGGAAAAAATAAAGGCCGCCTCGCCGGAACTCAATATTGTAGTCGCATACGGCCAGATCATTCCAAGCTCAATAATTTATCTTCCCAAATATGATTCTATCAATGTACATTTCTCTCTTCTTCCGAAATACAGAGGTGCTTCTCCTGTACATTGGGCTATCTTAAATGGTGATAAAAAGACTGGTATAACTATTTTCAAAATAAACGAAAAAATGGATGAGGGAGATATTTTATCCCAGGAAGAAGTTGACATCTTTCCCTATGAAAGCGCAGTGGACCTTGAAGCCCGTCTGGCACTGATCGGCGCAGAACTCTTAATTAAAACCATAACCCGAATTGACAAGATTAAACCTCGAAAACAGGACCAATCTCTTTCTACATATGCTCCACTTCTTAAAAAAGAGGATGGAAAAATTAACTGGAAAAAAGATTCAGCCTCAATAGAAAGACACGTAAAAGCATTTAACCCATGGCCGTCAACATACACATTCCTTGAAGAAAAACGTATTAAAATCTTGCAAGGAAAAAGCACTGACAAAAAAGCTTCACCCGGTTCCCCAGGTGAAATCTTAAAAATAAATAAAGAAGGCCTAGAGGTTTATTGTGGGGACGGAAATTCCTTCTTTATAGAAATTCTTCAACCTGAAAATAAAAAAAAAATGAATGCTTATTCGTTTTCTCTTGGGGCAAAAATAAAACCAGGTGATAAGTTTAGCGTCTCTTAGTCGTCCAAGATGTAATACCAAGGATTAACACGTTTCCCGTTTAGCCGGACTTCATAGTGAACATGGGGACTCGTGGCTTTACCTGTTTTGCCAACCAATCCGATAGTATCCCCTCTCTTTACTCTCTGACCAGGCTTAACCAAATACTTACTCAAATGGCAGTAAACGGTTGTATAACCTGTTCTTGGATGGTTTATTTTAATAGTTTTCCCTCCGATTTTTTCGGTTTTTGTTTGAAATACCACACCATCCGCCGTCGTAATAACGGGATTCCCATATTGAGTTGCAATGTCAATTCCCCAGTGAAAAGCTCGTTTACCTGTAAAAGGGTCATCTCTCATACCAAATGAAGAAGTTATCCACCCTTTTGTTGGCTTAATACTTGGAGTTGCATTCAGTTCCAACGTTTGATTTTCGAAAAAATTAACCAGTGTATTAAGATTATTTCCAATGCCTTCGGCTTTTACATTTATGTTTTGTAAGCGGCTAAAATCTAAATCTCCTGAATTACTCAAAACAGGCATTTCCTCGCTGCTTCCTCCTCCAATTCCTGGTTCTCCGCTTAAAACTTCCTCAGATTTCAGCCCTGCCATTATGTTCAGCCTTTTACGGTACTGGTCAAAATTCTTAATGGTAGCTTCCAGGTTGTTTACTGACTCTTCATATCCGGCAATAGTCTTTTTCTGTTGAGCATTCTCTTCGCATAATTGCTTGTATTTGCTGCGTGTACCATTCATGCAAAAGTAATCAACCAGAAATACAACAATGACAACAAATAGAAGCCCGGCAACTGCTGCTGTTATCTTGATGTTTTTTTTGGAAAGAGAAATAGTTTTGGACTTTCCTTTATGGTGAGGGATAATAATCAGTGATAAGAACTTCTTTGCCATAATCTATTCCTTGCTTATCATATTTAAAAGAAATTCAATGTCAAGTAATTTATTCATATAGATAAGGTCATCTAATCCTCTGTAACCTTAAAAACTAAATCATTTTCTCGTACAGCACTTTCTACCTTAATCCCAGCCGGAACTCCTACTTTAATCAAATCAACAGGAGCGTATTCTATCTGCATTGACCCTATCCTCTGGTGAAAATCCGTCGTGTGGCCTTTTATGTGGATTACATCCCCAATTTTTAATGTTCCCTTTGATAGTATCATGATTCCAACATTAATCTTAGAAAAAAAGTGAGTAATTTTCCCAATTTCTTCTTCCATTTTGGCCTCCTTTTTACGTTTCAATCTAAAACTATCAAAATCTAAAGCATTTCACAAGCCTGTATTAAGCACAAAGCACAGAACCACCGTTTATATTTAGAACCTCGCCAGTGATATGCTGAGCCAGATCCGAAGCCAGGAATAGGATCGGTCCTGCGATATCCTCAGGCGAAGGAATTCTTTTTAATGGAATACTATCCTTAACCTTTCTTTTTAAATCCACATCTTTAAAAGTTTCAGCACACATATCCGTATCCACCCAACCCGGAGCAACACAATTTACTCTTATCCCGTAAGATGCGAGTTCAGCAGCAAGAGATTTTGTAAGTGATATTATAGCCCCTTTACTCGCAGCATAATGAGAATGGAAAGCCTCTCCCCTTACTCCGGCGGTAGATGAAACATTGATAATCCAACCTTTCTTTTTCTCTTTCATAAAAGGAACAACTGCATTACAGGAATAAAATACGCCATCAAGATTAACCCTCATCGTCTCTTTCCATACTTCTTCATCCATATTCCCCATCTTTCCATAAGTCCATATTCCAGCGTTATTAACCAAAATATCAATGCATCCCCATTTTTCTATGATTTTATTTACCATCAAACATACCGCTTCTCTTCGAGATATTTCGGTTTCAAAGACAAGACATCTCTTTCCTATTTTCTCCACTCTTTCCCTGAGAGTCTCTGCTGCTTCTTTATGTCTTATATAACTTATTGCAATATCACATCCTGCCCTGGCAAACAATATGGCTGTTTCTCGGCCGATTCCTCTTGATCCCCCTGTTATTAAAGCTGTTTTTCCGTTCAAATTAATCATTATAATCCCTCATTTCTCTACCTCAAGCTTTTTCATATTCTAGAGAGAGGTCTTTCATCTCATCAAACTTAAGGTATCTGTAAATTTCATCTTTCTTTGGAGTAATTTTTTTATTAAAAATGGAAAAATATTCTTCAGGAGTAGGAATTTTTCCATAAAGAGCACATACAGCAGCAAGTTCGGCAGACCCTAGAAAGACCTGAACCTCATCTCCCATTCTGTTATCGAAATTTCTTGTGGATGTGGAAATAATAGTTGCCCTTGGTCTGACTCTAGCTTGATTGCCCATACACAGAGAACAGCCCGGAATTTCTGTCCTGGCGCCAACACTGGAATATATCGAATAATATCCTTCTCTCTTTAACTGGGCTCTATCCATCTTTGTTGGAGGAGCTAACCAGACTCGCGTATCAAGATAACCTGCATCTTCAAATATTTTCCCAGCTGCCCTGAAATGGCCTATGTTAGTCATGCATGATCCAATGAATATTTCTTCAATCTTGGTGCCAGCAACCTCAGAAAGCATCTTCACGTCATCAGGATCATTTGGACAAGCTAATATTGGCTCAGTAATATCTTGGAGATTTATTTCAAGGACCTTAACATATTCGGCATTCTCATCTCTCCTCAGAATTACAGGATTTTCAAGCCATCTCTGGCAGGATTCTATCCTCTTTCTTAAACTAGGTGCATACTGATAGCCATCGTCTATTAGTTTCTCCATTAAAGTAATATTGCTTTTAATATAGCTGATCACACTCTCTCTGCTCAGAGAGATAGTTCCTCCTGCAGCAGAACGCTCTGCAGTAGCATCTGTCAATTCGAACGCCTGTTCGACGGTTAAATCAGGAAGACCTTCCATTTCGACAATACGACCGTTAAAAAAATTTTTTTTCCCCTCTTTCTCAACCGTCAACATCCCTTTTTTTATGGCAAAATAAGGAATAGCATTTACTACATCCCTTAGAGTAATTCCCGGTTTCATTTCGCCGCTAAACTTTACAAGGACAGACTCTGGCATATCCAGCGGCATGAAACCTAAAGTCCCGGCAAATGCAACAAGTCCAGAACCAGCAGGAAAGCTCAATCCAATGGGGAAACGTGTGTGGGAATCACCAGCTGTTCCCATGGTATCAGGCACCAAAAGACGGTTAAGCCACGAATGGATGACTCCATCACCAGGCCTAAGTGCCACACCCTTCCGCTCAACAGTAAACCCTGAGAGGAATTTATGCATTTTCACGTCTGAAGGTTTAGGATAAGCAGCAGTATGGCAGAAAGACTGAAAAAATATCTCTGATTGAAATTCCATGCAGGCAAGTTCTTTAAGTTCATCTGCTGTCATAGTACCGGTCGTATCCTGCGACCCTACGGTAGTCATTTTTGGTTCACAGGCAGAACCCGGAAGTATTCCCTCAACACCACAAGCTTTTCCAACTATTTTCTGGGCCAAAGTATATCCCTGCCCATGTATAGGTGTTGGATTTTTAATAGTAGTAAAAAAATCAGCCTCTGGCATACCAAGCACTTTTCGCGCCTTGGCGGTCAATGAACGGCCAATAATAAGCAGAAGACGCCCACCAGCCCTGTATTCATCTTTGAGTGTTACAGGCTTAAATTCGAAACTTGTCAGCATTTCTCCATATTCATTCGTGATTTTTTTAGATATTGTATCAATTGTGATGATCTCTCCTGTCTTCATTCTGCTTACATCGCACATGATTGGTAGGCCCCCAGAGTCCTCTACTGTATTAAAGAAAATTGGAGCAATCAAACCGCCTAATACAATTCCCTCCCTCCTTTTGTTCGGGACAAAGGGAATATCTTCTCCAATGTGCCACATCAGAGAATTTGTTGCGGACTTTCTAGAGGAACCTGTTCCTACGACATCGCCAACAAAAATAACACGGTTTCCTTCGCTACGGAACTTTTTTATTGTTTCAATCCCATCAGGAAATCTCGTTTCCCCCATGGAAAGGGCATGCAAAGGGATGTCTGAGCGGCTCCATGCATATTTTGCCGGAGATAAATCATCAGTATTTATTTCTCCGTCCACTTTGTAGACTTTAAGTATGAATTTATCCGGAAACTCAGGTCTCGAAAGAAACCACTCCCCTTTTGCCCAGGATGTGAGCACATCTTTAGCAAATGTGTTGGCCTCTGCCATTTCAACAATTTTATCGAAATTCTGGTAAACAAGAATGATCTTTTTTAAAGCTTCTGCCGCTTCCTGAGCAATTTCCTGATCTTTCAATAAGGAAATCAAATGATCAACATTGTACCCGCCTAGCATAGTGCCGAGCAGTTTTACTGCTTTTTTTATTGATAATACAGGAGAACAGACATCGCCTTTAGCTATTTTCTTAAGCCATTCTGCTTTGATTTTTGATGCCGGATCAACACCAGGAGCGACTCTATTTTTCAATAAATCTAAAATAAAGTCTTCTTCTCTTTCCTGGGGATCTTCCAAGAACTTACATAGTTCTTCTGTTTCCTTTGGGTTTAGGGGCATCGGAGGAATTCCATGCTCTCTTTCTTCAATTGTTTCTTTAAAATATGATTTTTGCATTATGACACTCCCTCTTAATTTTATTAATATGAGGGGACTTTTATCCCCTTTTATATATGATCGGATAATATATAATAGAAGGTCAAAAAGTTCAAATCTTAGTTGATTTTAATAGTAAAAAATTATAGTATTCTAAGGTTATTATTTTACCCGAATTAATATCTATATTATACGGAATTATACGGAGGAGCAATCATGGATAATACAACAATCGAAAAAGCAAAGACCCACTTCTCTCAGATCGTAGAAGAACAACTCAAACGTGTTGAGAAACTGAAAGAACCTCAGGACTGGACTGATTTTTCTCAATTAAAATCTATAATTATTGGAATTATTGGCGGTGATGGAATAGGCCCGTTTATCGCTAAAGAGGCAAGTAAAATCCTAGAATTCTTGCTTCAGGAAGAAATAAAAGCAGGAAAAGTTGAACTGCGCGATATTGAAGGTCTGACCATAGAAAACCGTGCAGCACAAAACATGTCCGTCCCAGATGATGTTCTTGAAGAGATAAAAAAATGCCACATTACACTGAAGGGCCCAACAACTACTCCAAGAAAAGGAGACCCATGGCCAAACCTTGAAAGCTGTAATGTTGCATTACGGCGTTATTTAGACCTGTTCGCAAATGTCAGGCCCGTAAGCGTTCCAAAAGAAGGAATTGACTGGATCTTCTTCCGTGAAAACACCGAAGGCGCCTACATCATGGGAAGTAAGGGAATAAATGTTACCGATGACCTTGCATTTGACTTTAAAGTCATAACTTCCCAGGGAGCAGAAAGGATTATTCGTCTTGCATTTGAACACGCGAAAAAAAATAATATCAACAAAGTTACCATAGTAACAAAGGCTAATGTCGTCAAAACTACCGACGGTAAGTTCCTTGATATGGGGTATAAGATTGCCAAAGAGTACCCTGGAATAGAATGCGATGACTGGTATATCGATATCATGACGGCTAAGCTTATAGATCCCAAACGCAGAAGCCAGTTTAAAGTCTTGGTGCTTCCAAATCTTTATGGGGATATTCTCACTGATGAGGCAGCACAATGTCAGGGTGGTGTTGGAACAGCAGGGAGTGCTAACATAGGAAAACGCTATTCCATGTTCGAAGCTATCCACGGTTCTGCCCCTAGAATGGTTAAAGAAGGAAGAGCAATATATGCGGACCCGTCCAGTATGATCAGGGCTGCTGCGATGCTCATCAACTACATTGGCTATCCTGAAAAATCCAGAAAATTGGAGATGGCGCTGGATATATGCGGAAATTTCGAGAAAAAAGTTGTCATCACAGGACGTTCTACGGGAGTCACTGGTGCTGAATATTCGAACTATCTCATGGAGACCATACAAAATCCAGACTTGAAAGAAAAATGGGAAAATTATTCAAAACAGAGTTAAATAATATAACATAATTTAAAATATTAATTAAAAAAGTGCGGGCAAGAGTAATCTTTTTAAATTATCCCGCAAATTAAAGGAGGACTACAATAATGAGAAAAAAAGTAACTGTGGTCGGAGCAGGCCATGTAGGAGAAAGTGCTGCATTCAAAATCACTGAGAAAGAATTAGCTGATGTCGTACTACTTGATATTATCGAGGATATGCCCATCGGCAAAGGTCTGGATATGCGTGAAGGAGGACCAGTAGGAAAATATGATTCAATAATCATAGGAACAAATTCATACGAGGACACAGCAAATTCTGACATAGTTGTTATAACTGCTGGAGTTCCCAGAAAACCTGGAATGAGCCGGGATGAACTTGTTGGAACAAATTTTAAAATTGTAAAAGACGTTACTGAAAAAATCACTAAATACTCTCCAAATGCTATTCTTATAGTTGTTTCTAACCCTCTTGATGCCATGGTATACACTGCATTTAAAGTCAGCGGATTTCCTAAAAACAGAGTCATTGGAATGGCAGGCATCTTGGATACAACTCGCTACAGAAGTTTCATTGCAATGGAAGCCGATGTCTCAGTGGAAAGCATTCAGGCTTTGGTTCTAGGAGGGCATGGAGATACAATGGTCCCATTTGTAAGACACACAACAATTTCTGGTATACCTATCACCAACTTTCTCTCCCAAGAAAAAATTGACGCCATCGTAGAAAGGACAAGAAAAGGGGGTGGAGAAATCGTAAGATATCTGAAAACCGGAAGCGCTTACTATTCACCTGCGTTGGCTATAACCGAGATGGTCGAATCAATTCTTAAAGACAAGAAAAAAATTCTCCCATGCGCAGCTTATCTCGAAGGAGAATACGGAATCAACAATATCTATTTTGGGGTTCCGGTTAAGTTAGGAGCTAACGGAATTGAAAAAATAATCGAAATCGAGCTTAAAGAAGAAGAGAAAGAAGCTATCAAAAAATCAGAAGCAGCTGTCCGCAATGTAGTAGACTCTCTAGAATTATAGGAATTTGACATTAAATCTAATCAAAACTCCAGTTTCTGACAAAGTAATAGGACAACTTCGTGCTGGAGACCGTGTTTATATTTCAGGATATCCATACACTGGAAGAGACTCTGCTCACAAAAGGCTTATAGAACTTATTGAAAAAGGCAGGAAACTACCGATAGAAATCAAGGGGCAGTTTATTTATTATGTTGGACCGACACCTGCAAGACCTGGTAAACCTATCGGGTCTGCAGGCCCTACAACAAGCTGCAGAATGGATCCGTATACTCCTGTCCTTCACAAGCTCGGACTCAAAGGAACAATAGGAAAAGGATCCAGAAGCAAGGAAGTAAAAGAAAGTTTAAGGAGATATAAAGCTGTCTATCTCGCTGCATCCGGTGGGACCGGAGCACTTATTTCCAGATCCATCGAAAAGGCTGAAGTTATCGCCTACCCTGACCTTGGACCCGAAGCAATAAGACTAATCAAAGTTAAAAATTTTCCATGTATAGTTATTAATGATATGTACGGAGGAGACCTTTATCAAAACGGGCAAAAGCAGTATCAAAAATAGACAGAATCTCAGTTTCAAGGCAGAAATAAAATAGGGATAAAAAATCAGGAAAGCCTCGATATTAACAGGTTGAATAAAAAATTCTTAAAAATACCTTGTGTATTTAGCCCACAGGTCGTCACCCAATTTCCAGTATGACTTAACTGCCTGATTTGCGACATCAAGACAGTATCTCGTTAGAAATTTTTTAGCTTCCTCAGGATTTTCTTTATACAGCCTTTCGGCTTCTTTTTCTATTTCTAGCTGATCAGTAAAGGCTTTCTCTTCAATGTTTTTCCAGACTTTTGCGATATCCTTAGTCATATCCTGCCATCTGAACTTAGCCAACTGGCTGACTCTGCGGAACGCCCACCAGGCACAATCACGTCTAAATCCCCATCTTCCATCTACCATATAAGAGTCAGGCATTTGAGAAATTCCACAGTAAAACGGCGTATGAGGAGTTGTTGCAGGATTATCATAGCCTATCCAAACAACTCCTCCTATAGCATCAGGAAGCCATCCTCTGGATTGAGTAACTTGAAGATATGTTGCATAGGATGAACAAATAGCCCTCTCCCTTTTAATATTGAACAGTTCCATCAGTTCTCTGTTCATATGAGGACATGCGACCGGACTTTTGACTGTCTCTCCTTTTCTGTTAACAGTTGTCAGGTTTTTGGTCATATCAAATTCTGTGCCTTCATATGCATCCCTAAAAATATTAATGATATTCTTCATAGATATTTTTTTATCTGGCTTAACAGAAAAGGGAAAATTTTCTGAGTTAGGATCCAATTTCAGTGATGGAGCTACAAAACTCAATATCCTCCACTCTCGACGGCGCGAACCCATACTGTTTCTCGAGGCATAAACATAGCAAAACTCAAAGGGCTTGCCGCTTTTTTTGTTCCACCAACCCATTTCTTCAGCCAAAGAATACACATTACTCGATGCCATAAAATAATCTTTATTTTTGAGGTTAATTTCTCTGATCCTGCAGGAATTCGCCGAAACCCCCACTTGATCATCAGGAATACGCTGGGCTGCCCATACCGCCCCTTTTTGCCCTTTTCCTGGCCCCAAAACCTCAAACTGCCAGGTTTCTTTGGGGTCTGCAAAAGTGAAACATTCTCCCCAGTCAATATAACCATATTTTTTAGTTAATTCATCAGCAATTTTGATCGCTTCCCTGGCTGTCTTGGCACGCTCCAGTACAAAGCGATAAAGTTCCGGACAATCTATAACCCCGATATCGCTGTGCATCTCACGTTTCCCCCCAAAAGTAGTTTCTCCGATAGCAAGTTGATACTCGTTCATTACCGGATAAGCCGTATTAATATATGCATATGTTTCAGGAACCTGGGGAATTTTTCCTTTTGGAAGCTTGTCCGGATGATCAGGCCCTTTTGTCCTTTTTGATTGGAAATAAACCGTAGCCATCTCCCCCTTTTTATGCTTTTTGTGAGGTATTACATTTATCCAGGTGCGATCTGTTCCACTGTCGCACGAATGAGAAGTCATTGTAGAACCATCGACTGAGGCTAGTCTTCCAACGATAATACTCGTACACCCCTCAAACTCTATCTTTTGATCATTCTGCAAAACCTCGGCAGAATAGGCAAAAAACAACATAATTAAAATAAACACAGGAATCCAATAATATTTCGATAGTTTTAGCTTCTTCATTGGTTGTCTCCGTTTTTGTGTGACATTTCAGCCATAATCCAATAAGCTTATAACATAGAGAAAAGTCTGTGGTCAACCTAACACATTTTTCATTGGTTTTGTTTTCTTATTTATTTTAAAATAATATATAAGAAATATTTAACCTGGATTATGCAAGAGTCGAGGTTGCTGCAGATGCGAGGCACAGCGCATGAAGTTGTGGTCCTTCACCACGAATGGGCTGTAACGAAGCAGATGCGTTAAGATCGGCTCGCCTGAAAGGTGAAAATTGCTGATAATAGATTTAAATTATATTATCGATATTATTGAGGATAAACTAGTTATGATGGTTTCTTGGAGAACTATCAAAACTATTTGGTATTATATTAATTCTATCAGCAATTTTTATGAATAATTCAGGAAAATATAGGAGTGCATAAATGAAACTTAAAAGATTATACAGGAAAGCAATAGAGGTAGGCATCAAGAATGATTTAAGAGATAAAAAGGAAATAAAAAAAATACTTAAAGAAGAAAATGAAAAGTTCAAAAAATTAAACGATGAAGAATTAAAATTCTATGATAAAGACAGACTTTTTAACCCTTATTCTGACTCAAGAATCCTGAATGGAGATCTCAATATTGAAGTCAAAAGAACCATAGTCGGAATTGACATGGAGACAGGAGAGGTTATTCTGACTTATCTTTTAAACAAGTATCAAGACAAAAAAATTGATTTGATCATTGCACACCATCCAGAAGGATATTCTCTTGCACAGCTTTATGATGTCATGAAACTTCAGGCAGACCTCCTGGGTAATTACGGAATTAATATCAGTGTTGCAGAGCAGCTAATGGAAAAAAGAATCAGTGAAATAGAAAGACGTATCATGCCTGTAAATCACAATAGAACAGTAGACGCGGCAGCTATTTTGGGAATTCCGATGATGAACATACATACACCAGCAGACAATTGTGTTACAAACTTCTTGAAAAACACATTCGAAAAACAAAAACCATACAATCTAAAAGAAATATTAAATATATTAAAGAAGATACCTGAATATAAGAAATCGGCTAAACTCCAAGTCCCGCCTAAAATTGTAAACGGCAGTGAAAACAACAAATGTGGGAAGATATTTATTGACATGACAGGCGGTACTTCCGGCTCAAAAGATATTTTTGAGAAATTCGCAAATAGTGACGTCAGTACTCTTGTAGGCATGCATATCAGCGAAGAACACTTGGAAAAAGCAAAAAAAGCAAACCTGAATGTAATCATTGCAGGCCATATTTCGAGTGATACTCTTGGTATGAACCTACTTTTCGATGAAATCGAAACAGAAGAAAAACTGGAATTTATTGGGATTTCTGGTTTTGAACGCATAAAACGTACTAAGCTAAAGAATCAATAAGAAGATAGGTTCTGATCTAGAGCAAGCTGGGTTGGAGTTAGGTTGGATCACTTAGCAAAGAATAGAGTGCTGGCTGTTTTGATATTGGGAAAATAAGCAAAAAGGGGATAATGAAGGAGGGTTTAAGCTCTGTCCAGCCAGCTTAACAAAGCTTATTGTTATTATACTATATTTAAATTAAAAATCAACTTTTTTCATTAAAAATATATAAACCTGGTTTTATTCGCAAGTCGAAGTTGCCACAGATCTACATATTCTTTTTTAGAACCAACTATAAACAGCACCCCGTTATTTCTAACCTAGCATACCTTAAATCTGCCTGATATCATTAGGAATTAATGTTTGTGTAGATCTTTATGCATAATTTTCTTAATATTGCTGGGACGGTTGAAATCCATAGGTATAATTTCTTCTTTTATAAGAGATCTTGCAAAATAATCAATAACGCTGGCTGGAAAAATGTTCTCTCTTTCATATAAGTTCCGTCTATCAATAAGATTCTGTCCTGATTCTTTACAGCTTGAAGGTAAAGACCCAAGAATATCATTATTTTCGGAATTATCCCCCTTTATATATAGCTTCTCAGCTAGTTCCAGAGAACGCCCTGTTTCAAAAGCCCATTCTGCAGCCATTACAATTCCTGCCATGAGCAAATGAACATAAGCACTCCCATCAGGACTTCTAAACTCAACTGTCTGGTGGCATTGTGTATCAACGATATCTGAATCCTCTTGAGGGTTAATTTTTTTTGCGAGATTGGATAAATTTGCCCAACCAAGTGGGACACGAATCAATACACTCCGGTTCAAATCACTCCAGCAGATCCGCGTAGGAGCTTCCTGATCAGGAACAAGGCGCAAATACGACGAGGCTGCTGTATTTCCAAAAGCGGTCAAGGAGCCTGCATATTCACACAGCCCACCAATAAGGCGAAATGCAGCACCTGATAACTTGCCGTTTGAATCCAGCATTATATTTCTTCCATCCTTTACAAGCTCAATGTGAAAATGGAATCCATTTCCAGCTACACCTTCTTCTAGTTTTGGAGTAAATGTTGCAATACACCCATGTTTATAAGCAACATTCCGAATTATCCATCTTGCCAATACGAGTGCATCTGCCATTTCCTGGACATTGGTAGGAATAAATTCTAATTCATGCTGCTCAGCCTGCATGCCATTTATTTCATCCATTTCGCTTTCAATGTTATCAATAAAACCTACCTCGCTGTGGCTATATTTCACGGCACCTGTAATCCGTGTGACATATCGAACCATCTCATCTAAAATTTCTCCATTTTTCACAAAAGGTGCTGATTCATGATAGGCTTGCTGGCTGCCTACCGGATAACTAATTTGATCCCTCTTTGATAATAGAAAAAACTCTAGCTCCCCCATAGCTTTTATATCAAGACCTGTTTTTTCACAGAAAAACTTTCTTGCCTTAGCCAAAATATTGTCTGGAGCAAACGGAGCAAGATTTCCATCTTTAGTCATATAACGGCAGATGAAATCCAGACTTCCTTCATCAAAAGGATTAAGAAACGCTGTCTTATACTCGGGCACAATATATAAATCAGATAGAAAAGCATCAACCATCCCCTTAAAAAGTGAAGAGCCGTCTACTCGCTCGCCTTCGGCAAGAATACGCTCAGCATGCTCGGTACTAGACACCGGCAATTTCAGCTCTTTTAATCTTCCGTCAATAGCCGTGTAATGAAACGTAATACGCTCAATCCTTTTTTGTTCTATTATCTTAATAAAATCCTTTCTCTTAAAATCATTATTAGGCTTATTTAAAAAAACAGAAATAGGATTTGCCAGGGACAAATTAGTTATCGACATATTACAACCCCCTCAAAAAATTATTCATTTTTTCCATTTTAACTTGCTAACTTGAATCATTATGCCGGAGGAGGGAGTCGAACCCACACTCCAGTTGCCTGGAACTGGATTTTGAGTCCAGCGCGTCTACCAATTTCGCCACTCCGGCATACCACTTTTTTAATAGTATCTTCTTCCCCTATTTCCAAAACGTGGATTTACAACATTACTAAAAACAGAACCAAATGTATAGCTTAATCCTAATGAAACAAAATATTCGTATTCAGTTGCAAGCTCTTTTCTGGTTAATAATACTTCTTCCAACGTTACCCCTCCCATTGGTAATGATAACTGGTCACGGATTCGTTCATATCTCCCGCGTCCATTCATGAAAAGTCCTTTAAAAATCCTTAATGAAACAGATCCACGTAATACTACTCTATTTTTATTGAAATTATGAAAAAAATGGGATCCTACTAACGATGTGGAAATATTCCCCCACTGTTCCCTAACCTGCATAGTAGTTGAAAGAGACTCGCTAATTAGTTTTTCCGACATTTTCTCATAAATGGTCTCTTCAAGATTGTCTTTTTCTTCAGAATTTGAATAAGGAACAAAAAAATAACATAGAATAATAAAAACAAGTAGTATGGGTAAGAAACGTTTTATCAATCTCTTTCTCCTCTTATAACAACAGAACTTAAAGATTACTATACTAAATATATTACAATTTTTAAATAAAGATATTTGTTTATTATTTGCCCTTAAGTTTCCAAATTAACAGTTTTTAATTAATAATATTTGAAAATATTGCTGCAACTCATGTTAACATTGCAAGTTGACGTTTCAACCTATTTCTGTCAAAATCTTTGACTAAAGTTCTATGAACAAAGAAAAGAAAAAATTACTCGAAATCGTTGGCCGTTTTTCCGAAAATAAAATCTGCGTCTGGGGCGATTTTATCCTGGATGAATACCTCTACGGAAATACACGCCGCATTTCTAGAGAAGCTCCTGTTCTTATCCTATCTTATAAAAATGAAGAATTCTCGCTTGGTGGAGCAGGAAATTCCCTCCTTAACCTCAAATCATTAGGAGCAGAACCTCTCCCTGTTGGGGTTATAGGTTATGATGCTGCAGGCAGAAAAATTGCACATATAATGAAACAAAAAGGAATACCAACAGAGTACTTGATCAAAGAAAAGGATTTTAACACACCAATAAAAACAAGAATTCTTGCCGGCGAGGAGACCGCAAAAAAGCAGCAGATTCTCCGCATTGACAGGGATGAAAAAGTCCCAGAGAACAGCGCCTTAAAACAAAAACTCCAGAAATTACTCAAGGATTTAAAGAATAATTCGAGCGCCCTAATCATTTCCGATTACAATTATTATTCAGTCAAAGAGGATATTTATTACCAGGTACTTCCCTTCTTTAAAAAGTCCAGCATCCCTATTGCACTCGACTCGCGTTTCAGGCCTTTAAATTTCAAGGGCATAACAGTCTCAACTCCAAATGAACCTGAAGTTGAAGAAGCCCTTAGAATTGAAATTGATGATAACCCTCAAATTCTCAAAAATGTAGGGGAGACTCTCTTGAACAGAGCAGAAGCCCAGGCTGTTCTCATAACAAGAGGCTCTCAAGGTATGGTGCTTTTCGAAAAAGGAAAAACCCCATTTAATATTGCCATATACGGCACAACTGATATAGTAGATGGAACAGGTGCTGGAGATACAGTCATTAGTGTTTTTACACTCGCACTATCTGCTGGAGCGACTTTCAAAGATGCTGCCCTTCTTGCAAACTATGCTGGAGGCATTGTTGTCATGAAAAAAGGCACTTCCACTCTAACTGTCAATGAATTAAAAAAAGCTATCGATTCTTAAAATTGAAAAAACTGCATTCGCTTCCGCAATTAAGAAAGGCAATTTATGAGCACAAAAAAAAAGGAAATCGGGTCATTCTCGCCAATGGGTGTTTTGACTTGATACATGTTGGACATATAAGATATTTGAAAGAGTCAAAAAATTTGGGAGATATTCTGGTTGTAGCTTTGAACAGCGATGCTTCCGTTCACAAGCTTAAAGGAAAAGGGAGGCCAATACTCAGGGAAAAAGATCGTGCTGAAATATTAGACTCTTTTTCATTTGTCGATTACATCACAATATTTGAAGAAGATAATGTAGAAAAAATTCTTCTTGTTCTTAAACCGCATGTTCATGCAAAAGGCTCAGATTATACACTGGAGACAGTGCCGGAAAAAAAGACAGTGCAAAGTTATGGAGGCAAAATCATTATCGCCGGGGGACCCAAAATTAAATCAACTTCTGAACTCATCAAGGAAATTGCTGCAAAAATTTGCATTAGTAAAACCTCTGAATCCTTAAAATGAATAATTATCTGATTGTAAGGCTTAGTTCACTTGGGGATATCATACATACTCTTCCAGCATATTCGGCTCTACGAAAAAAAAATTCAGTCAAAAGGATTTCATGGGTCGTGGAAAATAAAGGAAAACAAATTCTTGAACTTGTTCCCGGAATAGACAAAGTAATTACTATCCGAGCTAAAGGATACCGGATAACTCAAATGAGATTCTGGCAAGAAATCTTAAATCTTAAACATGAAAATTGCAACGTTGCTCTTGATTTTCAAGGCCTTGCAAAATCCGGACTCATAACATTTTTATCCCGAGCACAAAAGAGAATAGGTTTCCACCGGAAAAATTTGAAAGAACCTATCGCTTCTTTTTTTTATACAGATAGACTTTGCAAGATACCTGAAAACATTCATGTTATCACTAAAAACATGAAGCTTCTCTCTATGCTAGGAATACAGGAAAAGACATATGAATTCCCTATTACCATTCCAGATGGAATTACAGAATCAGTCAAAATGAAACTCAAAAAAATTGGCCATGATGAAGAAAAAAGAATAATCATCCTAAATGTCGGTGCTGCATGGGAAACCAAAATGTGGTATCCGGAAAAATGGGTTGAATTTATCCAGATAATTAAAAGGAAACAAAAAGACCTTTTTCTCCTCCTCTTATGGGGAAATGAAAAGGAAAAAAAACTCGCAGAAAATATTAGTGAAAAAACTGCCATATCCATATCTCCGTTTTTATCCCTTAAGGAAGTCATAGCGCTTATCAAAAAAGCCTCTCTTGTTGTCAGCGGAGACACTTTTGCTCTCCAGGCAGCATGTGCTCTTTCACGGCCAGTTGTGGGTCTATTTGGACCTACTAACCCCAAGAGAAATGGCCCTTTTAATCCCCGTGACAAAGTAATATTTCACGAATTAGACTGCAGTTATTGTTATAAAAGAAAATGTTCAAGCCTGGAATGCCTTAAAAGAATTACTCCTGAGGAAGTAGCTTTTTCAAGCCTTCAAATATTAAAGGAAAATGCTTAATTCAAAATTAGAAGAAACACTCTATAAGTGGAGAGTGAAAAGCGGCTTAATAGTAATTATTCCAGTTATCATTCTTTCCAAACCAAACGTTTATTCTATTGTTGGAGGCATATCACTTACTATAATAGGTCTTCTCATAAGAACCTGGGCCTGCGGCCATATCCAGAAGGAAAAGGAATTGACCGTCTCAGGTCCTTATAGATATACAAGAAATCCTCTTTATCTGGGGAATTTGATTATAGGTATCAGCATTGTTGTCGGCTCTCTTTCATGGTGGGTATTTGCGATTTTTACAGCTTATTTCTCCCTTTTCTACCCTATTGTGATAAACATAGAAAAGAACAGGATGAACAAATATTTCCCAAGCGAATATGAAGAGTTCCGAAAAAATGTCCCGCTGTTTTTCCCATCTTTAAAACCATGCCAATCAGTTAATCCAAATAAATTCAACTGGACACTTTATCGAAAAAACAGAGAAATTAGGGCTCTAGCCGGATTTTTTTTCTTCTGGTTGGTCATAATGCTCAAAACACTTTTTTTCTAACAGACTACAGACGCCAGTTTTTCCCAAACCTATTTCATTCGAGTTTTGCGTTTTGAGAGATCGTTTGTTATATTCAGATTATGCCAACAAAAGAAAGAATAGAAAAAGTTGAAAGAGTATTGTCATTGCGCCAACCCGACCTTAGGGTTGTCCTCGAAAAAGTCACAAACACCCATAATGCCAGTGCGGTTGCCAGGACCTGCGATGCCGCCGGCATACTGCATCTTGAAATTATTTCCCTCGGCCAAAAACCTTTCCCTATAAATGAGGCTATATCTACCCGGGCAGAAAAATGGCTTCATTTCAATCATTACTCTTCCACTTCTGAATGTCTATCTCTATTAAAAGAAAAAGGGTTTAAGATCGCTGCCACTCACCTGAGCAATGAATCCATTTCTTATCAAGCAGTAAACTATACAGAGCCAACTGCCATAATTTTTGGCAACGAATCAGAAGGGATCTCTTCTGAAGCCCTGGGCTTTGCAGATTATGTAATTAAAATCCCAATGATTGGCATGGTCCACAGTTTGAATCTTTCTGTTTCGGTCGGGATTATACTTTATGAAGCAATGAGACAGAGGGCTGCAAAAGATTTTTTTAATAAAACAAGATTATCCCTTAATGAATATGAAACTTTCAGGACTAAATGGCTGTCTAAGTGATAAATCCGAAGTCTTAATAAAAGAGGGAGGCCAGGGACATACTCTCCCTGCCTCCCCCTGAGAATGGACACAAGAGCAAGTCTAAACTCTTATGCAACGATACTTTTTGATTACTTTTTGTATTTCTTTTTCTATATCTTTCTTCTTTTCAATTTCTTCCTTCAATTTCTTCATTTTTTTTTGAGTTTCACCGTAATACTGTTCAATGCTTTTTTCATACTGCTCCCTAATTTTTTCTGAATAATCCTCCCAGAGATAAGAAGCACCTTCCCAATTTTTTGAGAAGAAAAGAGCATTTCTATTATCTTCCTCGTCGATTTCTACATCTATGATTTTCTTTTTTTTATCCCTCAGAAATTCAATTTTGATTTTGTCTCCTTTATTCTTTCTTTGAATTAATCGACTCAATTCATTGAGGGTTTCTACTTCCTTCCCGTCTGCTTTGGAGATAACATCTCCAACCTTTAACCCCGCCTTCTCTGCAGGACTGCCTTCACTGACTTTTGAAACAAGTAAGCCTTTGCTTTCCTTTAAGCCGAAATATTCTGAAAGATCTTCATTGAGTTCTTCTATATAAACTCCAATGTAATTTCTAGATCCCAGGTTCCATTTGAATATTTCAGGTTTAATTCTTATACGAGGTGGTTCTATAGGCTTTGTTAATTTGGGAGAAAAGAGACGGGGAAATTTTATTTCAAACTCCCGCAAGATATTTTTCTCTGAGTATTCTCCTAACTTTAATTTTATATCCTTAGTTTTTCCTTCCCTTTCAATTTTCATTGGAACATTATCTCCTGGCTTTCTCCTTCTGATTTCATCAGCAAGCATATCAGTACTTGTTATTTTTATGCTATCAAACTCCAAGATAATATCTCCTTTTTCTAGTTTTGCCAGTTCGGCTGGAGATTCATCTTCAATACTAACAATCTCCACTTCTCCATCTTCATTCTCTGCAATTGAAACACCGATCCACCCTCTTTCAACTTTCCCTTTTTTCTTTATTTCAGAGACAACATTTTTAACGATGTGGACAGGAACAGCTTTTACCATTGCAGAAGAAGGCCCTTCCTCTCTGTTGAATAAAAAACCTGTGCTTCCGGTTTCCTTCCTTCCAATCTCATAAACCACACTGTCAGAATAAACCCCTCTAACCAAGCCAATCATATGCCCTTTGCTATCAATAACCGGGCTTCCGCTGGTACCCGGGACGACCCAAACATTCAAACGGAGCGTATCCTTACTAATTGAACTCACAATTCCCTGTGTGACAGCAGCTTTATTTTCAGGCGATATACTGACAACTCCTATCCAGGAGCCGGTTGAGACATCCCCCGTCTTTCCTAAGGATATAGGAGTTAATTTGTTTCCTTTGATTTTGATTAGTGCCAGGTGAGTCATGGAATCCATACCCATAAACTCTGCCTGAATTTTTTCCCCATCCGAAGTAGTAATAAATATTTCTTCTTCTCGAGGCGATATGAGAGCTGTTGTCACTATGTGCCCATCCTTGTCAATAATGACTCCGGTTGCAACCTTTCTTATCCCGTTTCTGACTTCTACTCTTACGACTGAAGGATATACTTTCTTTACTACATCTTTAACCGGTTTTTCATCATTTAATATCGGACCTGCTTCTGCATTTAAACTAAAAAAGATCAATGCTAAAAATCCGGCCAAACAAAATGCCATTTTATTTTTTTTGTTCATTTTAAACTGACCTCCTTAATATTTAATTGAAGTATCGGTACTTTCAGAGACTTGCTCTAATATATAAATCGTCTGGGCTTCATGTGATAAATTCCGGATTTCTCCTGAATAATTCACTTTTTCTATTATTGGAATAGATGGCCTTCTCCCACGTTCTTTTTCTATCATGGACTCTGAAGATAGGCCTTTTTCCAGCGCTGAAAACTTTGCGGTTTCCCCATGAGGAAGGATGAATAAACTCGTTATAACAATGATTACCGCTAGTGCACTAAAAGCTCCTGCGAATGAAAGACGGAGCTGCCTTGTCCTGACATTTTTTACTTTTCTTTTAGAGAGCTCTACCAAGACTCTCCCCTCAAAATTATCAGGAGCTTTGACTCTCTCTATATTTTTCATGAAGTCAAATTCTTCCATTTGCCTTCTCCCCATTTTTAAAAATATTAATTTTATCCGATTTTTCTTCCAATCCCTTTTTTATACAATTTCTTCCCCTGCTTATTCTTGCTTTTATAGTCCCAATGGGTTTGTTCAGTATTTGAGCAATTTCCTCTTGAGAAAATCCTTCTATATCCTTAAGAATAACCGGGATTTTATATCTAGGATGAAGGGAATTTATAGCTTCTCTCAAATCCTTGATCAAATCCAAATTCTTTTGATTTCTAGTATATGCAAATTTCGTATTGATGTTATTTTCAGCCTTCTCGAAAGATACAGAAGGAAATCTCCGCGTTTTTTTCATTTCTGTTTTAGCCAAGTTTGAAGCAATTGTATATATCCAGGAAGATAAAGGAGCTATCGGTTTATATTTGTTCGCTTTAAAATAAACTCTCATGAATGTTTCCTGTGCTAATTCTACTGATTTCTGATAATCTCCTGTCAATTGCCATAGAAAGTTGACTATTTTGTGCTGGTATATGTTGACAATTTTCGTAAAAGCCATCTCATCGCCTTCTTGCACTTTTCCTATCAGTTCGTGTTCATCCATTCTCATTTTTCCAAACTTTATTTTCCTTTAAATAGTTGCAATTTGTCTACAACATTTGATTTTATCTTCTTTACTCTTATGAGTAAATAACATAGTTATAACTTGTTTTCACTATTATTATAAAATATACTTGTTCTAAATTATTCATAAAAACTGTCATGGAACTTTTTTCTCCAAAATCTCGTCTACAAAGGTGAGGTAAATGCAATTAGAAAAGATTATAGAAAAATGTCTGGAAGGAAACGAAGGAGCTTGGAGAATGCTCATTGACACCTATTCTAAAAAAATTTTTAACATGGCTTATCAGTTCTCTGGGAAATATGAAGAAGCTGAAGATGTAACACAAGAAATTTTTCTAAAACTTCACTATTCTCTATCCAAATATGATTTTAATAAAAATTTCATCGCATGGCTTCTTTCTCTCACAAGAAATTACCTCATCGATCAATACAGAAAAACAAAATGGAAAAATAAAACACGCGATGAGTTTAATGAATATTATCTTGCCTCGTTTAAAGGCATGGGTCCTGAGGAAAGCATTTTGAAGGAAGAAACTAGAAAATTTATCTGGGAAGGATTCAACAACCTTTCATCAGAGATGCGAATGGCGGTTATCCTCAGAGATATTCAGGGCAAAAAATACAAAGAAATAGCAGAAATCATGAGCCTGCCTCTCGGAACGGTTAAATCACGCGTTAATAGAGGAAGGCTTCAGCTGGCAAGAATCCTCAAAGAAAAAAAGGAGGAAAGAAATGGAATGTAAATACATCGAAGAACTTTTATCTCCTTATATAGAGGATGAGCTTAACTTAAAAGAAAAACAAATAGTTGAAGAACATTTAAAATCCTGCCAGAAATGCACGGATCTTTTTTTATCTATTAAAGAAACAACAATGACTCTGGCTGATTTTCCAGAAGTAGAGGTAAGCAAGAACTTGCTGGAACGCCTTTATAAGACGCCTGTTAAAAAGAGAAAATTCAAAATCAGCTTTGATTTTCTTGGGAGCCCCTCACTCCAACCCATCCTGGCTGCAGTTTCTGTTTTCCTTATTCTGATATCGTGCTACATATACAATCCAAATAAAAATCTCATTAACAAATCCCTAAACCGGCAGATTCATATCGGATACAGTAAAATCGAGAGGCTGGTTGCCAAGGCAGAATCTTTCTCAGATTCCCTGGGTGGGTATAAAGAAAATATAATTGTTTCTCTTAAGGATATCAATCCTTTCGGAGAAACAGAGGAATAAAGATTTTATAAATTTGGAGGTATAAAATGGAAGAAAAAGTAATCGTTAAAAGACCACCAAAATCCCCATTACTCGCAGGAATACTATCGTTCTTTTTTCCTTTTGGTGTTGGCGCTCTCTATAACCGCCAGATTCAAAAGGCCTTGGTCCACCTTATCGCTTTTTCTCTTCTGGTTACCCTTCTTGCAAATGGCGAAGGCTCTCCTGTTTTCCTAGGACTGCTTCTTGCTGGATTTTATTTTTACCAGATCATTGATTCCATCAATGTTTCTTCAAGTATTAACCGAAGAGCCATTCATGGTGAAGAAGAAGAAATTACAGAAGATTTTCCTGTGGCTATAAAATCCGGCTCGATTTTTTGGGGAATTATTTTAATCGCCCTTGGAGGAATATTCCTCATGGCTAATTTTAACTTCCTTATCAACTATGACATTGTGTTCGATTTCTGGCCTTTCATTGTAATCGTCATCGGTATTAAACTTATTGCAGACTATTATTCACGTAAAAAACAGGAAAGTTAAAAAACTTAAGGAGAAAAAAATGGCTAAACAAAAACGTACAGACCCTCTTGTATGGGGAATCATACTAGTCCTAGTAGGTCTTACCATTCTTCTTAGCAATCTTGGTACTTCCATATGGGATACAGTAGCTCGTCTCTGGCCATTAGTACTTATTGTGTGGGGAGTCTGGAAGCTTTACTACGGAATAAAAGAACAAAATGAAGAACCCGAAAATATTCAGGATTAAAAATGAAAGCAAAAGAAATCATCCTTTTAATTTTCATCATCATTGCCGGGGTAATCTTTTTCCATGCCCAAACAGGAAAAATTCATTTCGACTCTTATTGTGGTGACGGTTTTATCTTTTTCTGTGATGAATTCGAATATGAAGAATCACAGGAAATCGATCCCCCCTTCCCTCCTGAACTTCAAGTCATAAATGCCCATGGAGATGTTGAAATACAAGGAACTGAGGAAGTAAAGATAACTGTTGTTTTCCGGAAAAAAATCTGGCGCAGAAATGAAGAACTGGCAAAGGAAATTTCTGACAAGTTGAAGATGTCAGTGAATAAAGGCACCAATGAGTTGACGATTTCGACAAACCGCAATGACTTCAAGCGGAAAAATTTCAAAACAAGCTTTACGCTTTTTATTCCAGAAGGAATGAATGTCAATGTAAAAAATTCGTATGGAATTGTTAAAACTTACAAACTGGGGAACACTAATATCATCAACCGCCATGGAAAAGTCATTGCTTCAGAAATAGATGGAAATATTTTTGTTCGAAACAGTTACGAAGATGTCGAAGTAGAAAATGTTCAATCCGACTGCCGTATAGAAAGCAGCCACTCTTCTCTTACAGCAAAAAGCATCAAAGGAAACACCCATATTATCCATAGATACGGTACAATTCATCTAGAAGATTTCTCACAGGATGTCACGGTTGAAGGTTCCCATAATGAAGTCTTCGGCCAAAACCTATCAGGTACTGTTGAAATTGAGAATTCCTATGAAAAAATTATATTACTCAATGCAGGCCCCACAAAAATCATAGGTAACCATTCATATATAGAAATAAATGGAATAGATGGAGACCTTGGAATAACTGATAGATACAGCAAAGTAAGATTGAATAATATCCATGGCAACCTGACAATAGATGGAAAAAGTCTTGGTATTTACGGAAACACAATAAGCGGAGACAAGATCAATATTTCTTCATCATATAATGACATCGAACTTGATAAATTTTCTGGAAAAACAACCATTCTTCTATCCCACGGAAAAATAATTCTGAGGCCTTCTCCTCTTACCCAGCCAATAGAAGTTAAGGGCACATATACAGATATAACATTACACTGGCCTTCTGAGGGAAAATACCCTGTTGAAGCCCAAAACAAGGGCGGTAATATTAAATGGGAGCTTCCTTTTGAACCCACGTTCCATAAAGAAAACAGCCTCTCTATAATCAAAGCATTTTCTGATGAAAAAGAAAATCCCAGGATCTTCCTTTCAACCAGCTACGGATCAATCAGGATTTTAGAATAAGACTAGATACGATTAACTTTTATATTTCAGGCTGAATATTTTTTCTGACAGATGACCATTTATTTTTATATTGAAATATGAAATAAGGTTTGTAAGGTCCTTTTTATATTTTGTAACATATCGGACAAAGTGCATTTCTTTTTTATCTCTTAGAAGATTCTCAAATTCATTTACTTCATCACGCAGCTCAATCAAATAATGATTAATTGTACGGTACTGAGCATTAATACTGATCAAGTCTTTTTCTTTTATTTGCTTAAAATCAATATATAGTGGAAGAGACTGAAGGATATTAAAACCCTCGCTTCGCAGCTCACTTAGATATTCTTTTATTTCCTGAAAAAAGGATTTATATTCGAGAGGATTTTTCAGCTTTTGTTCAGCTTTATCAAGCAAAATCTCATATTGATTTTTTAATGAAGTTATCAGATCTTTAACTCCGAAATATTTTCTCTTAAATTGGAAAAGGTCAATGAAATCTCTGCCGATATAAATCTTATCATTGTAATTTGTCATCAGTTCCCGGGGAGAATGAGTATAGAATTTAATCTCATATCGCCTCCCCTCCGAATCTCTTTCTCTCATCCTGGCTAAAACAAGAAAATTATTTTGCTCAATAAAATAGCTGTTTACATCTAAAAGAACAGAATATTTGGCAAGATTTTGGATAATATATTCTTTGATGTAATTGAGAATATCACTTTTTTTGTTTATAAAATCGCTTATTACTTCGTTCGGACTTGGATTTATGACAGAATAAGATGGTGAAAGAAGATAAAAGACAGGGCCTGCTCCAAGTTCAATATAAAGATTTTTTAACGCATTCTGGTGTAAGTCGTCAAGAAGAAAACTCTTGGACGGCGGTAAATTCTTAATGTCAAGCTTAGAAAGTTCTTCGACTTCGTTCATTAGCAAAAACCCTTGTTTATGAACGCAATGTTATCATCAAAAATTAAAAAAATCAATATGTCATCTATATAGCCAATCCTTGCTTTCATATCGCTCTCTTTGAATATTAAGGATATCTTCTCTGTTCTTCATACTGAAATCTTTTGGTTTCAAGTGCACCTTGAAATATTCTGAAATTCCTTCTACTAATAAATTCACAACCCAGTCAAAGGCCACCCTTTTGTCCAGAGCTTGTGAAACAGAGATCATACGGATATTCTCTTCTCGCCCTTTTAAAAATGAGACCGATTTCAAAAGCTCTTCTTTCCCTTCAAGCGGAATAGAACCGTGCTGAATAAACTTTGATCCCTCCCTTTTCTGAGCACTCCCAATAATTTTCTTTCTATCAATTTCAACTTCATTTCGTGCAGGATAAGAGAAACAAGGAAGATTTCCTCTGACATAAGAGGAGGGAGCAGCATCAGCAAGACAAGGTTTTAACCCCATTTTCCCAAGTCCACACATTAGTGCTTCGGAGATAATCCTGTAAGAATCATCCAGGGTTGAAGTGAATATCTCTTTATCTGAAGAACAAATAGAATAAGTTACCTCTTTATAATGCAAAACTAGCTTCCCCCCTGTAATTCTCCTAACGATATCAATCCCATTCTTCTGGCAATATTCAATATCAAGTACCTTAAAGATCTTTTGAGAATAGCCTAAAGACACTGTTGGCTTTTTCCAGGCGTAAAATCGAACATAAGTCTGAGGCTCTTCCCCGAGTGACTGGAAAAGGAAATCATCCACAGCCATGTTCCATGAACCTTTAAGTGGTATTTTATCTACAATAAGATTCCATTCACTCATTTGATTTCCTTATTTTAAAAAGCCTGATCCTATTGAGAGAAAGAGCGGACAACGGGATTCGAACCCGCGACCCCGAGCTTGGGAAGCTCGTACTCTACCGCTGAGTTATGTCCGCTCTTTCCCGCTGATTGCACATTTGCTGTGTCTTCTTTCCAGCATCCATAAACTCAGAAATAGAATTTATAGGCAATTTCACTTTTTGTCAATACAAAGGAGCATATTGACTGAGAGCTATTTGTTCCGAATGATCTCTATCAACGCATTAAGGGCTCTGGGGTCATCACTATCGCCCAGGCAGTAAATCGCACTCTTCCTTACTTTCAGCTTGGGATGCGTCTTTGCAATCTTTATAAGTAAAGGTATCCCCTCCTTATTTGGTAGATCTTCTATAGCATAAACCGCCCTTTTTTGTGTTTCGGTATCTTCATCAGAATATACCATATCATCGAGTGCAGCCACAGCTTTCCTTGATGCAATATCTCCCAGAGCAGAGATTGCCCGGCGTCGTATGTCCCGGCTGCGTGCATTACATGCCAGTTCAATCAATGCATCGGCTGCGGCTGGATTTCGTAAATCTTCAAGCCCAGAAACAGCTCTTTTACGGACATATAATGAACTGTCTTCTCTGGCAGTACGCAACAGCAGCTTGACTGAACTTTCAGTATCGTGCTCTCCCAGTTCAATAGCAGCCTTTCCACGCAGTCTGTCTGTCACTTTGCTTTTTAGGACTTTTTCCATGAAAGGGACAACAATGTTCGAACTTGAATGGAGACCAATAGCACCCAGGATTCTTCTCTTAAAATCTTCATTCGCGATACTAGAATACATCCTGCTTAAAAAATGAAAACTTTGTGAATCTTCAGATTTATCCAGCCAGAACAGCGGACAGCCTCCTAGATCAAAAGGGACGGATAAATTGCTTAAGTATATTTTCTCAGGAATTTTCGCATTGTTTTCACTACTTTTTCTCAAGAATCTTCACGAGGGCTTCCCGAGCTTTTGGTGTTCCAATCCTCCCTAAAGCTGATACTGCTTCAGCTCTTACCTTAAGGTTCTTACTGTTAAGAGCAGTTTCAAGGAGTATAGGGACTGCCTCGTCATTTTCTGTCTAACCAAGTATCATGATAATAGCCGTCTGAACCTGCGGGTCTTTTTCATTTTTTAATATATTTACTAATGCCTTTATGGCTTTAGGCCCTTCTACATCTTCGATACTGTACAAAGCCGCCTTACGGACTGATAAGAACTTTGACTTCTTATAGATTTCTATGAGTTGTTCCGGATCCCTCTCATCTTCAACAATATCAGCAAGAGCATAAACAGCACTCTTAGCCAGTTCTTCATTCTGGGAGCTTAATGCGGTATCATAAAGTATTTTTTCTGCTTCCTTGCCTTCATAGTCTTCAATGGCATTTAGGGCCGCTTTCTGGAGGCTGAGTTCAGTACTTGATCTCAGAACCTCCACCAGGATCTCAAGTGCTGCGCTGCTTTCAATATCTCCGATAGTGTATATCGCAGCCTTGCGTAATTCCAGGCTGCTCTCATTCAGGGCAACTTCCTTCAGAATTGGGAGGACATCCACATCTTCAATGTCTTCGAGCGTATAAAGAGCAGCCTTTTTAACATCGATACTTTCGGCTTCTTTTAGTATCTTTTTTAATGCAGGGAGAACTTCTGGACTATCAACATCCTCCAGAGCATTTACGGCAGCTTTAGCCAGAGTTACATTCTTATCACTGACAGCAACTTCACTTAGGATAGGGATGACAGAAGGATCTCCTGTATCTCCTAAATCATAAAGTGCAGCTTTCCTGACCTTGATATCTGAATCGTTCTTGATGACATTCTTAAGAATATTAATGGCTTCCTTCTCTTCGGTATCTGCGATAGCATAAACGGCCCTGCGGCGTAAGGAAGAATCAGGTTCATGCAGGGCAATGTCCCCAAGTTTGGCCAGCGCCCTCGGTGATTCAAAATCTTCGAGCATATTGATTATCCTGCTTCGAATCTTGATATCTGTCCCCTTATCATAAAGTTTTATGACTGCATCTAAAGCCTGCTCATCTCCCATATCTTCCAGAGCATATAAAGCAGCCAGTTTAATCTCATCTTCCTGGCTCTCATCAAAGGATTGAATTAAAGGCAAATATTTAGGGTTGCCGTTCTTGGACAGTCGATGGGCAATACGAACCATATTTGACTTGGCATCATCTACCCATTTGCTTTTCGGATAAGATTTGATGAAATCCTCATAGCACTTAAAAACCGTCTCAAGAGGCTGTCCTAGTTTCTCTCTTGCATAGCACTTCCAGAACCGGGCATCATCCACATAAGCACTCTTGGAATATGTGCTAACAAATTTTTCAATGGCTTTTACGGCTTCTTCCCATCTTTCCTCAGCAATAAGGTTATAAGCCTGATTATAGGCTTTGGCATCATTGTCCTGTATATTATTGCCATATAATACTGGCGACAGGAGAGAAAATGATACCAGAATGATAAAAGCCAACATTCTAACACGTGAAATCTTTAGACTCATGTTTTCCTCCATTCCTAAAAGCTTTTGGATTTATTCTTTTTATTACTAGACCGGCGGATATCCGCTAAATTCATTTTCAGCAAAATTCCGCGGCTTTCAACGCCGTCTTTAATCATCTTGATAACCGACATATCAGGCTCTGACTCCAGATTGGCTATCTGAAGCAGGATTACCTCAAGGTCAACAATAAGCTCTTGCATCCTTCTCTGGCGGAATCCGGCAAGTTCCTTTTTCAACCAGCCAGCCTCTTGAACCAATTCTCTTGACACCTGCTGTTGATAAGGCAGATCCAATACAAAGGGATCTTCTGTTACAGGATCGAAATTGACAACTGCAAGCAGCATCAGTTTTGAGCGTTCTATATAATCGTGAGTACGTTTTATGAGTTGAATATCTGGACCTATCTGGGAGGCATCTTCCGATGAAATTACATGTGAAACATTAATAACACTTGGGGAAAATAGCAGCCTGCCTATAAAAATTCCTATAACAATCAGCACAATTGCTGCTGCACTCTGATAAGTCCAACGGGGATAGATTTGCATTCTTCGGATCAAAACATCCAACCATTTTTCCTTTATAGGTTTAAAAACATTTTCTTTTTTCATCCTCTTTTTCAGCCGGCACCAGTAATCATCCCAGAAACTCTGCCCTTGCTCAGGACGGATTCTTCCTTCCATAAATCTTACGGCTGCAGTTAATTCATCGAGCTCGGATTTACATTTCGGGCAATCCTGGAGGTGATTTTCGAGGAATTGCTTTTGCCCACTTTCTAATTCCCCATAAAGTAAATCGGAAAACAGTGTCCGGCATTTTTTGCAATCACTCATAGTTGCCCTCCATTGCGGACCTTCCTCGATGAATGGAAAGCTCTTTGCGCAATTTATTTAAAGCACGGAAAAGCATACTTTTAACAGTCCCTGAAGAAACGTTCAGGACTTCTGCAATCTCTTTTATCTCTAAATCATTGTAATGGCGCATCATAAATACTGCTCTCTCTCTTGGGGTAACTTCATACAAGGCATTTTGAATCCTGCGTTGCATGATAGATGCATCAGCGCTAAGTTCAGGATTCTGGATACGAGTGCTACCTCCTTCAACATTGTTCTTTATAGAAATATGATTGAAATCCCCCAGACTGATCTTAGGTTTTGATTTCCTTTTGCGCAGAGCATCTATACAAGAGTTAGTAGTAATTTGATAAATCCAGGAGCTCATTTTTGAATGCCTCAGGAAATTCTTAAGGGAACGAAACACTTTAATGAATACTTCCTATAAGATATCTTCAGCTTCGTGGTGGTCGCCCAGAATATCATAGGCGAGGAAATAGATCTTTTTCTTGTACCTTTCCACCAGTTCCTGAAACGCCTCTTTATTACCCTGGCAGATCCTGTCAACAATATTTTGTTCATTTTCTTCCATCACTCTTCTTTCCCCTATTAGACGAGAATAACTTGATAAAAGTTTACAAGATAATTATCAAATATAATGGAATAGATATCAACATGATAATTACCCTGGATTATTCACGAGTCGAGGTTACTGCAGATGCAAGGCACAGGGTATACAGCTGTGGTCGTCCACCGCAAATGTGCTGTAACGAAGCAGATGCAGTAAGATCGGCTCGCCTGGAAGGTAAAGAATGCTGATAAATTATTTAGATAAAATGAATTTGAGGGCATGTTTGCGCTCCACTAAGATTTTTAACGCCATTTCCTCCCCGATCTTCTCGGCTCTGCTGGAACTCCGCATGTTTATATTAAGCAGCGCCATGATGTCCCCAAGCCATCATTAACACCGCCCCTTTGATTATACAGTGCTCACACATCCATCAGGCCAGACTTCGCCTGGTTCCCTCGAAGATCGACTCAGAAAGGCTAAATCTTTCAATGTCGCTTCTTCCATCCCCTCAAATTCATCTGCTTTTTGGTATTATATTAATTCTATCAGCAATTTTTATGAATAATTCAGGCTAGTAGGAATGAGCTATGTACTAAAACAATGTTGACATATTGCAGGGCGCAATCTATAATCTGCACACGATTTCAACAGAAGGTACAATGCTGGATCCAGACAAAAAAGAAAATCAAAGTTTTGTTGAAGAAATCATCCCAAAAACAATCGCTCGCTTTGGGCCAACCCTGAATTTTCAAGGCGAACTATGCAGCAGTGAAGATTTAATAATAGAAGGGCAGTTCCAGGGGAAAATAAACATGGAAAATAACAATTTGACCATAGGATTAAAAGCCGAAGTCAATGCTGACATTCATGTAAAAAACATTACAATTAAGGGCCTTGTTGAGGGAAATATATTTGCAAATGGAAAAATCTTTATTGAAAAAGACGGTCAAATGATAGGAGATATTTCAGCTTCCCGCATTTCAATAATGGATGGAGCACAATTCAAAGGCTCTGTAAAAATGGTTTCACATATTAATTAATAAAATCATTTTAAAGCTTCAGCATTTACACACCTCTTTTAATTGTTTCTTAATCATTAGACAAAATACCAGCATCTAACCTGGATTATTCACAAGTCGAGGTTGCTGCAGATGCAAGGCACAGGGTATGCAGCTGTGGTCTTCCACCGCAAATGCCCTGTAACAAAGCAGATGCAGTAAGATCGGCTCGCCTGGAAGGTAAAGAATGCCGATATATTATTTGGATAAGATGAATTTGAGGGCATGTCTACGCTCCACTAAGATTTTTAACGCCATTTCTCCCCGATCTTCTTGGCTCTGCTGGAACTCCGCATGTTTATCTTAAGCAGCGCTGTGATGTCCCCGAGCCATCATTAACACCGCCCATTTGATTATACAGTGCTCACATATCTATCAGGCCCGTCCGACTTTGTCGGATTCCCTCGGAGATCGACTCAGAAAGGCTAAATCTTTCAATGTCGCTTCCTCCATCCCCTCAGCTTCATCTGCGTTTTGATATTATATTAATTCTATCAGAAATTTACCGATTACGATTAGGTTAATTTACTGCTATAATATGATTATTCATAAAAACTTCTGATAGAATGAAAAAATTTATACTTCACTCAGAATTCAAGCCAAAAGGAGATCAAGTAAGGGCAATCCAGGAACTGCATGATGGCTTAAATAAAAATATTAAACATCAAGTTTTAATGGGAGTCACAGGTTCTGGGAAAACTTTTACAATAGCAAATATCATAGAGAAAACTAACAAACCTGTTCTTATCATTTCCCACAACAAAACCCTGGCTGCTCAACTATACCAGGAATTCCACCGCTTTTTACCGGAAAACGCTGTAGGATATTTTGTCAGTTATTACGATTATTACCAGCCCGAAGCCTTCATCCCCGCTTCCAATATTTATATAGCAAAAGAAGTTACAATAAATGATGAGATAGACCGCCTAAGACTCAGTGCCACAAACTCTCTTTTCCAGCGAAAAGACGTAGTGATCATTGCTTCTGTTTCCTGTATCTATGGAATAGGTTCGCCACAAACATATTATTCTCTGAGTATTCCTCTTAAAGTAAACCAAATTATATCAAGGAAAAATATTCTGGAGAATCTCGTCAAGATTCAATATAACAGAGAAGAAGGTGATTTTAAAAGGGGGTGTTTCCGTGTCAGAGGAGATATTATCGATGTTTTTCCTTCTTATGAGGACTATGCTTACAGGATAGAACTTGGAGATAACAAAATATCAGCCATCTCGAGTCTGGACCCTCTTCTTGGCAAAACAGGGGATTTTTTTGATAAGATCGTCCTCTACCCAAGGACTTATTTCTCAACACCTCCAGATATTCTCGATTATGCTATTTCCTCCATAGAAAAAGAACTTGAAGAACGTGTGTGCTTCTTTAAAAAACAGGGAAAAATCATAGAATCCAACAGGATTGAGGAAAAAACTCTTTTTGACATTGAGATGCTGCGGGAATTCGGCTGGTGTCCAGGCATAGAAAATTATTCTCTTTATCTAAGCCTCCGAAAGCCGGGAGAACCCCCATTCACACTTCTTGATTATTTTCCTCAAGATTTCCTTATGATTATCGATGAATCACACGTCACTATCCCGCAAATCGGTGGGATGTATAATGGAGACCGTTCACGAAAACAGACGCTTATTGATCATGGTTTCAGGCTTCCATCTGCCCTTGATAACAGACCATTGAATTTTAACGAGTTTGAAAGCAGGATTCACAAAGTCCTTTATGTCTCAGCTACTCCAAGAAATTATGAACTACAGAAGGCAGGTAAAAGGGTAATAGAGCAGATTATAAGACCTACAGGCCTTACAGATCCAAAAATAGAAGTGCGTCCTGTTAAAGGCCAAGTCGATGATTTGATGTCTGAAATCACAGAAAGGGCAGGTAAAAACGAGAGAATTTTAGTAACAACTCTGACAAAAAAAATGGCTGAAGATCTCACACGTTATTATCACGAACTCGGACTCCATGTCCGATATCTTCATTCTGAAATCAACACTTTGGACCGTGTTAAAATATTGAGAGACCTAAGGAAGGGAAAATTTGACGCCCTGATAGGAATAAATTTGCTGAGAGAAGGGCTTGACCTTCCAGAAGTATCTCTGGTTGCGATACTCGATGCGGATAAAGAAGGATTTCTCCGTTCTGCAACCTCCCTCATTCAAACTTTTGGCAGGTCAGCCAGAAATGTTTCAGGTAAAGCTATTCTTTATGCTGATGTCATAACAGACTCTATAAGGAAGGCGATTGCCGAGACAAACAGAAGGCGACAAATTCAACAGGAGTACAATAAAAAAAACAATATCACTCCTCAATCTATTAAAAAAAGAATCGATGAGGTTTTGACCAGCATCTATGAAAGAGACTATTTTTATTATTCTCGAATCCATGAAGACAAAGATGTCTATCTTTCTCCACAGGAGAGAAATCAGAGAATCGAAAAGCTTGAGAATTTGATGAGATCAGCCGCAAAGAATCTTGAATTTGAAAAAGCGACAAAATTCAGGGATGAAGTAAAAAAACTTAAATTAAAAGAGATAGAAATTGTCAGTTAAAACAACGGGTGCACTGAAATTAAGAGTCAGAACCCTACCAAAAAAACCGGGGATTTATTTTTTTAAAGACATTAATGGGAATACTATTTATATAGGAAAAGCCCGTTCTTTAAAGGAGAGAGTCGGCTCGTATTTTCTCACTACATCTGATTCAAAAGTAAACAAGATAATCTCTAAGACCAAAGAAATCGATTACCTTCTAACTGATACTGAAAAAGAGGCATCTTTTCTAGAGAATAATTTTATTCAGCAGTACCAGCCAAAATTCAACTTAAGATCCAAGGATGATAAAAGTTTCCCTTACTTAAAGCTAACTTTAAATGAAAAATTTCCAGGTATATATTTCATCCGAAAAGTAAAACCGGACAGAGCAAGATACTTTGGCCCATTCTATCCGTCTAATCAGGCACGAAAAACTATCCTTCTCATCAATAAGTATTTTGGAATAAGAAGCTGTAAAGAAGCGATCCCTGGCAAAAGAAAAAGACCCTGCCTTGAGTTTGACTTAAAACTATGTTCAGCCCCTTGCACTGGAAATATCACAGCATCAGATTATAGAGAGAAAGTGAATAACGCTATTCTATTCCTTGAAGGAAAAACAGATAGATTGATCAATACCTTAGAAGAAAAAATGCAGCAGGTTTCTGATAGACAGAAATTCGAACATGCCGCGTATTTGAGAGATCTTATCCTTATGATACATCATATGAAGGATAAGCCTAAATTCATATCTGTAAAAATGGAAAACAAAGACATTTTTGGCTTTTACAGAGAGAAAGATAACATATACCTGAATGTTTTCCTTATGAGAGAAGGTAAAGTTGTCGAATCTGAAATTCTTTTTACCCACAGGGCCGAAGGATATTCAGATAGAGAAACTCTCTTTACACAAATACTAAGATTTTATAAAAACCGTAAAGATCTGCCTGATAAAATTCTTTTGCCTTTTCTACCTACAGAAAAAGATCGGCTCTCAAAAGAACTTAGGAATCTTAAAGGCAAAAAAATCGAAATTATCATTCCTATTAAGGGAAAAAATAAAAAACTGGTAGAACTTGTGAACAGAAATGCAGAACATCTTCTCGAAAAAAATATCGAACAATTTTCACCGCTTATGGAGTTAAAGAATATTCTAAGCTTAAAGAGTTTACCTTTGCATATCGATGGGTTTGACATCTCCAGCACAGGAGGAAAAGAATCCGTAGGTTCACTCGTTGTGTTTGAACATGGAAAACCAAGAAAAAATAAGTACAGAAAATATAAGATAAAAACAGTCAAAACACCTGATGATGTGGCATGCATTCGAGAGGTTATCCAAAGAAGGTACACAAGGCTGCTCTCTACCGAAAAAAAAGAGTTACCTGACCTGATTTTAGTGGATGGAGGAAAAGGACAGCTCAATACAGCAATAAAAACATTAAATAAACTCGGGTTGGAAAATACACCTGTAATCTCATTGGCGAAAAAAGATGAAATTATTTTTACTCAACACCACAGAACAGGAATCAAACTGGACAGAACTTCTCCGGCCTTAAAACTCATTCAGAGAGTAAGAGACGAAGCCCACCGTTTTGCCATCCTTTTTCACAGACAGCAGAGGAAGAAAAAGAGCTTTTCCTCATTTCTCGATAACATCCCAGGTATTGGAATAAAAAGAAAGACTTTACTTCTGGACAAATATAAAGGCATCATAGAGATCAAAAAAGCTCCTTTCAGGGAACTAGCTAAATTTACAGGACCCAAGACTGCCAGCATACTTCTTGAAACCATAAACATGGAAGTAAATAGCAATGCTGATTGACAACTTCAGGGGTTTCTGCTACAAATTATTCAAATGTTCAAATGGCTGATCCGAAAAATCTTCGGGACTAAAAATGAGAGAGACCTGAAAAAACTTCGACCATATGCTTCTGCCATCAATGAATATGAAAGCCGAATCAAAAAGCTCACAAACAGCCAACTGAGCGAAAAGACCCCGTATTTCAAGGAAAAGCTCAATCAGGGGGCAAGCCTGGAAGATCTGCTTATTGAGGCATTTGCGGTTGTACGTGAGGTATCTATAAGAACCATAAACATGCGTCATTTTGATGTTCAGCTCATGGGCGGCGTTGTTCTTCATCAAGGGAAAATAGCTGAGATGAAAACGGGTGAAGGAAAAACTCTGGTCGCAACTCTTCCTGCTTATCTGAATGCACTTGAAGAAAAAGGCGTTCACATCGTAACGGTTAATGATTACCTGGCAAAGAGAGATACGGAATGGATGGGCCCAATTTTTAATTTTCTCGGTCTTGAAGTAGGGACAATCCAGCATGAAATGGGGGAACTTGAAAGAAAAGAAGCATACAGAACAGACATTACATATGGAACAAATAATGAATTCGGATTTGACTACCTCAGAGACAATATGAAATTTCGTTTCTCTGACCTTTTTCAGAGAAAGCATCATTATGCCATTGTTGATGAAGTTGACAGCATTCTTGTCGATGAAGCAAGAACTCCACTCATAATATCAGGCCCAACCGAAGAATCGACAGCCATTTACTATAAAGTCGATAATCTTGTCAGACGGCTACATAAAGACAAAAACTTTCAAGTCGATGAAAAAACAAGGACAGTCGTTTTAACAGAAGAGGGGGTTTCAGAATCAGAAAAATTTCTTAACGTAAAAAATCTGTATGATCTTTCTCATATGGACTTAATCCATTCCATTAACCAGGCATTAAAAGCTCATCATCTTTTCAGAAGAGATGTAGATTACATGGTAAAAGACGGCAAAGTAATTATCGTAGATGAATTTACTGGCCGATTAATGCCCGGAAGACGGTACAGCGATGGACTCCACCAGGCATTAGAAGCAAAAGAAAAAGTGCGTATAGAAGAAGAATATCAAACACTGGCTTCTGTTACATTTCAGAATTATTTCCGAATGTACGAGAAACTTGCCGGAATGACAGGTACAGCAATAACAGAAGCACAAGAATTCCAATCTATTTACAATTTGGATGTATTGGAAATGCCTACAAATAAACCTCTAATACGGCACGAATACCCTGACGTAATATACCGCACTGCAAAAGAAAAATGGAAAGCTGTTGTTGATGAAATCATTGAAAATAAAAACAAAGGGCGCCCTGTTCTTGTAGGGACAATCTCCATTGAAAACTCGGAGATCTTAAGTTCTTTATTGAGAAAGAAGAGAATAAATCATGTTGTTTTAAACGCAAAATATCATGAGCAGGAAGCAACAATCATTGCACAGGCAGGAAGAATCGAAGGTACAACCATTGCAACTAATATGGCAGGACGAGGAGTAGACATTCTTCTAGGAGGAAATCCTGAATATTTAGCCCGTGAAAATCTAAAGAAAAGAGGAATTAATTTCACAGAGACCACAGAAGATATAAAAAGGGAAGCTATTTCTGAAGCACAAAAAATCACAGAAGTAGAGCATGATAAAGTCATCGAACTTGAAGGACTACATATAATCGGTACAGAAAGGCATGAAGCTCGAAGAATCGATAATCAGTTAAGAGGAAGGTCAGGCAGACAAGGAGATCCGGGTTCTTCCCACTTTTATTTGTCTTTAGAAGATAACCTGATGCGTATATTCGGAAGTGAAAGGATATCAGGGCTTATGGCACGGATTGGTATGCAGGAAGGAGTTCCTATTGAACATAAAATGGTCAGCAAAGCTATCGAAAGAGCCCAAAAACAGGTCGAAGGCCAAAATTTCTCCATACGAAAACACTTACTGGAATATGATGACGTGATGAACAAGCAGAGGGAATCAATCTACAAGCTAAGGAGGGATATACTTCAAGGAGAAAATAAAAAGAAATATGTTGATAAACTTATTGTCACTCTTGTTGACTGGATAATGGAAAACCACACAGGAAAGGAAAAATCTCCAGAAGACTGGGACACTGAGGGATTTAAAAAGGCAATTGGAGCTCAATTCGGCTTGGATGTTGAAGATCTTCGAATTGACTGGGATACAATAAACTTTGACGAATTAAGAGAATTATTACTTAAAACTTTAAGACATATATACGAAGAGAAAGAAAGCATAATTACTTCAGAACGCATGAGAGAATTTGAAGGAATGATCATGCTTCAAATCATAGACTCTCAGTGGAAAGACCACCTTCTAGCTATGGATTATTTGAAAGAAGGTATCGGCCTTCGCGGTTATGGACAGAGAGACCCGTTGGTTGAATATAAAAAAGAAAGTTATGACATGTTTCAATCAATGATGGACAGAATTGAGGACGAGACAATCCGATATCTTTTCCTTCTTCAGCCAGTTGTAGAAGAAGAAATTCCGGAGAGAAAAGAACATCCAATATATTATCAACATCCTCAAAATGTACCCGTTCAAAGAGGAAAACAAGCAAGATCATTAATACCAAAAAAGAGAAAGAAGAAAAAAAGGAGAAAATAAAGGGGGGCAAGATGTTTAATCAAAATATGAAGGAAGGGTTGACTTTTGATGATGTTCTTATTCTCCCGACAAAAACCAGTGTGATCCCCGCCGAGGCAGATGTTTCCACGAAGTTTAGCCGGAATATTTCTCTCTTTATCCCTATTATAAGCGCTGCAATGGATACGGTCACAGAGTCAAAAATGGCCATTGCTTTAGCTCAACAAGGAGGGATCGGGATAATCCACCGTAACATGCCCATAGAAAAACAAGCTGAGGAAGTAGACAAAGTCAAACGTCATGAAAGTGGGATGATTGTCGATCCAATAACCATGAGACCGCGAAACAAGATTTTCGAGGCTAAAGAAGCCATGAAAAAATATAAAATTTCCGGTCTTCCTATTACCGATCAGAATAATAAACTCGTAGGCATACTGACAAACCGGGATATCAGGTTCGAAACCCGTTTGAACATCCCTATAGAAAAGGTTATGACAAAGAATCTCATTACTGTTCCATTAGGAACTTCCCTCGAAGAAGCAGAAAAACTCTTCCATAAACATAAAATAGAAAAAATCCTTATGGTCGACGAAAATTTTCAGCTTAAAGGATTGATAACTTATAAAGATGTCCTTAAAAGAATTCAATACCCATATTCTTCCAAAGACAACTACGGCCGCTTGAGAGTCGGAGCAGCTATCGGTGTGGCCGAAGAAACACTGAATAGAGCAAAAGCTTTAATAAATGCAAAAGCAGATGTCCTGATAGTCGACACAGCTCACGGCCATTCTAAAAAAGTAATGGATACAATAAAGATGCTGAAAAAAGAATTCCCATCCCAGGAACTAATCGCAGGAAACATTGCAACAGTTGAAGCAGCTCAAGACCTTATCGAATTGGGTATAGATGCCGTAAAAGTTGGGGTAGGCCCAGGGTCAATCTGCACAACAAGAGTTATCTCCGGAGCCGGAATGCCTCAAATTACAGCAATTGCAGATGTTTTTAAAGTAACTTATCAAAAAAATATTCCTCTTATCGCAGATGGAGGAATAAAATACTCCGGGGATATAACTAAAGCCATCGTCGCTGGTGCAAGCTCTGTTATGCTCGGAAATCTCCTTGCCGGAACCGATGAATCCCCTGGAGAAGTCGTTATTTATCAGGGCCGTTCATATAAAACCTACCGGGGAATGGGGTCTATTGAAGCCATGCGTGAAGGAAGCCGGGATAGATATTTCCAGGATTCTCTTTCATCAGATGCCAAACTTGTTCCTGAGGGAATAGAAGGAAGGGTTCCTTATAATGGAAGTGTTGTCAATATCTTACAGATGATGGTCGGAGGACTAAAAGCAGGAATGGGATATGCAGGATGTAGAACCATCCAAAAATTACAAAAAAATGCGAAATTCATAAAAACCACTTCGGCTGGAATCAAAGAAAGCCACGTCCATGATGTTATAATCACAAAAGAAGCTCCTAATTATCATGTAGAATAATGATTATTCTATGCTTTTAATCCTGTTATTCTCATCAACGATTACTATTTTCGGCATAAAAAACTCGATTTCTTCCTCATCCATCATAGCATAAGATACGATTATCAACTTATCTCCCTTTCCGGCTTTATGGGCGGCTGCCCCATTTATTCCAACAACTCCAGAATCTTCTTCCCCTTTAATCAGGTAGGTTACAAACCTTTCCCCGTTAGAAATATTGTACACATGAACCTGTTCAAAAGAGAACATACCTGCTTCTTTCATCAACATTTCATCCAGTGTTAAGCTTCCTTCATAATCGATATTTGTTTCTGTTACCGTTGCACGATGTATCTTTGCTTTTAACATTATTCTTTTCACAGCATTTTACTCCTTAATTTTAACAATAATATTATCAATAAGCCTGATTTTACCTACAAATACAGCAATTGCAATCAAAGCTTTTTTATCTATTCTATCGATCGGATTAAGCTCTTCTAAATCTACAATTTCAACATAATCTATTCTTGTAAAAGGCTCAGACTCTATGGTTTCTTTCATTTTTTGTATAATTTTTTCCGTTTTCCTCTCACCTGATTCTATCATCTGACGTGCTTGCTTCAGACTCCTTGATAAAGAAAGCACGGCATTTCTCTCCTCTTGAGTTAGATAAGAGTTGCGTGAGCTTAAAGCTAACCCATTTTTATCCCTTATAATGGGAAGGACATTAATTTTTACATCTAAATTAATATCGCGAACCATTTTTTTCAGGATGACGGCTTGCTGAGCATCTTTCTGGCCAAAAAAAGAAATATCTGGACTTATAATATTAAAGAGTTTTAAGACGACTGTACAAACTCCCCTGAAATGGCCATGCCTTGAAAAACCACATAGTCTATCCTGCAAACCGTGAACCTCAACATAAGTCTTATATCCCATTGGATACATCTCGCTATTGCTGGGACAGAATATATAATCCACTCCTTCCTTTTCTAATATTTCATAATCCCGGTTCAAATCCCTGGGGTACTCTTTGAAATCCTCTCTTGGCCCGAATTGAGCTGGGTTTACAAATATAGAAACTACAGTGCAGTCTGTCTTTTTTATAGACTCTCTCACCAAACTTAAATGGCCCTCATGTAAATATCCCATAGTAGGAACAAGGCCTATAATCTTTCCTTTAGATTTTAAGCTCTTTATCTCAACCTTCATTTTGGAAATATCAGTTATAATTTTCATTTTTATAGTTTTTTTATTATAAACTCCTGTTTCAGATTCCTTATATTTTTCAACTCTTCATATTTCTTTTAACTGATTTTAACAGTTCATCCAGAATCTTATCCGACTTTAGATGATAAGAGTGAAGATCATCCGGGAATTCTTTTTTCCTTACATCATTAATATATTCCCTTACAGCTTTACTGATAATCTCATGAAGATTTGCATATTTTTTAACAAACTTAGGAAAATACCCATTCGAATACCCAACAAGGTCATGGAAAACAAGAATCTGACCGTCACAATAAGGCCCTGCGCCTATTCCAATTGTAGGAATGTTAATTTTTTCGGTAATAATTCTAGACAACTCTGCAGGGATACACTCTAAAACCAATGAAAAGGCCCCTGCTTTTTCAAGATCCTGAGCATTCATAATAATTTTTTTTGCTTCCTCGATAGTTTTTCCCCTCACGCTGAACTGTCCTAACCGATTGATTGATTGTGGGGTTAATCCGATATGCCCCATTACCGGGATTTCAGCTTCTACTAAACTCTCAACCAGTTTCAATCTTTTCTTTGTTGCTCCTTCGATCTTGACAGCTTTTGCTCCAGCCTCTTTAAGAAATCGAGAGGCATTACAAATAGATTCTTCAACAGACAAGTGGAAGGAAAAATAGGGCATATCTCCAACAAGCAAAGCTCTCCTAGAAGCCCTCGCCACAGCTTTGGTATGATGAATCATTTCGTCCATTGTCACAGGAATAGTGTTCTCATACCCAAGGACTACCATCCCCAATGAGTCTCCTATTAGGATTAAGTCTACTCCTTCTTCATCAACGATTTTCGCTGTTGGAAAATCATAGGCTGTGAGAGCGATAATTTTTTCTCCTCTTTTTTTCTTTTCCTTAAGAAAAGGAATGGTTATTTTTTGGATTTTTTTATCAGGCATTTTGTCCTCTCTCCCCATCTCACCTCTAATATTGAGATTGAGGTAAAGTCAATTTATGTTTATTTTCCAGTAACAGTCTATGATTTTTTCCTAAGTTCCTTATCTGATACTCCAAGGGGAACATAAAACAAGGGACTTTTCTTCATTTTTTTAATCTTGTCCACAAGGTCATCCATATGCTCTTCGTTATTAAAATCCAAGTCATCTGCTCTTATTAAAAGAAGAGGCACAGCCTTGTAGTTAAAGAAAAAATAGTCAAAGGCCTCAAGAATATCCTCTAAATATTTTTCTGAAATGTTTTTATCCATTAGGGAACCTTCTTTATCAATTCTTCTCAATAGAGCAGGTAAAGATATCTGGAGAAAAACAACTAAATCAGGTCTGGCAATTCTTTCGGAGAATATGCTGTATATTTTTTCATATACAGTAAGTTCCTCATCAGCAAGTGTTTGATATGCATATATTTTATCTTTTTCAAACAGATAATCGCATATTATTTTATCTTCAAATAAGCCTCTCTGTACAAGACTGGACTGCTGGTGATATCTGTTTACTAAAAAAACAAGCTGAGCAAGAAATGAGGCTCCTTCTTTTTCTTCATAGAAATCTTTAATATAAGGGTTTTCAACTCTATCTAGTATAACCTTTCCTCCTATTTTCTTAGATAAAATATTTGCAAACTTTGTCTTGCCAGCTTTCAATACTCCTTCAATTGCAATGTGTTTAAAAACTATTTCTTCTGTACCAGACATTTTTAGCTCATAATTACCATTTTTTATTTAATATCAAAGCATAAAAATATCTAATAAAGTATTATAAGTCAAATAAAAGAATCACAGACTGGCAGTCACGTTGACATTAATATATATCTGTTACCATAATATTTTGAAATAGATTCAGAGAGATGTTCTTTCATGTCAATTCAGCCTGTTTTAATAGTATGATAATGTTCGTCAGCATAGACTTACTCTTGAATTACAGAACAGGAATCCTACAGGCAGAATGTTGCGTTTCATTGATGGAAAATGGTCACAAAAAGATATTTAGCAGCAGACTATTCAGCTGGTATAGATACAATTAAATTCATTTTTCTAGATGTCGTTTAACAACTTCAATAAGCTCAGGTAAATCCATTCCAAGTTCTTTCAAGTGCTCGATTGTAGGGATGCCATTCTTTGTCCAGCCTCTCCTTTTATAAACCGCATCGAGCAATTTTTCATAAACATTCTCTCTGTACTTTCTAGTAATAGCAATTTTTTCTTCAGTTGTTTTCCCTTCATGGTCAACACCAATAATCTCTTTCATCTGTTTGTCATACCTATCTTTTCTTGATTCATATTCCTCAACAGTTACGGGACCTGCAGCCCTGTAAGGCTGAGCATCATTTTCCCTCTTCCCGAATCCCCTTCTCAAGTTAAATATCCTCTGGAAATTGTAAACCCGCTCTGACTGCCTGATCAATTCGTATTTGTCTATACTTTTACCGGTCACAGCATTGAAAATGGTTACATAATTATCAACATGTTCAGGAACCTTTGCAGGCTCATCTGTCTCCGCATTATCTGCAGGTTCTACATCATTCCAAGGCAGTTTACATAATCCCATTAATCCGAACCATGTTCTAAACATTGGAAAATAATGTAAAGCTTCTGCTTTATTTTCAAAAGTAGGAATCTGCTTGTTGACCATATCCATGAATATCAGCCAGGCTTCATCATGCTGCGGACCTTTGTTAGTCATTGCAAAACCGCCCTGCTGTGCCAATGATTCTTTTGCTACATATTGAGAATATTCCAATCCTTTGTTTTCCATCCCTATGTCCTGGAGGAATTTTGGATCTGCTCCATATTCTTTAATGAACTTTTCCTTCATCTTTCTGACTCCGGATCCTAAAACAACACCAAAACCCTCTCCCCTTGCCATCTGATGAAGTGCTTCCATCACAGCATTGGCATTTCCGAAGTTGAATTTCAATCCGCCTATTCTTTCCTCATTGAGAATTCCTTTTTCAAAACATTCCATTGCAAAAGCTGTTGATGTCCCGAACGAAATTGTATCAATTCCATATGTATCACAATAAAAATTGCATTCGATAACATGATCAGGATCAAATATTCCAGAGTTAGAGCCAAGGCCTCCAACGGTTTCATATTCAGGACCATCCACAATGACTTTTTGACCTTTATAAGGGCCTGTCTTTAATTCGAAACCATCAACCGCTTTACAGCATGACATCGTGCAGCCAAGCCAGCATCCATCAGGAAGACCATGAGTAAATTTTGCTTCCAATGCTTTTGAATCAATCTTCTTCGTTTCGGGATGAGAACCAAATTTAAAATTATACGTTGGCAATAGATCATAATCATTCATTATTTCAACAAGATGGGCAGTTCCTACTGTCCTCATCCGAGCTTGAGAATCATCAAGTTCCCTCATTTCCCTGCTGAAATTTCTTCCTCTTTCTCTAATCGCTTTCATATCAGCAACATGATTCATATCACCTTTTACTCCGCTCGATTTAGCGACAAGAGCTTTGATTTTTTTATTCCTGAATACTGTCCCAATGCCACCCCTTCCGGCTTGTTTCAACCTGCATGTTTTTCTTCTTACATCATACCAACTGAAATTCAGCATTCCTATCAATGCATATTCTGCTGCTTTCCCGGATGAAACTACAGCAATGTTTCTCTTGTCATTATCATCATTAGCATACATCTCTGTCAGTTGTTCCGCTAAAACATGGCTGTCCACAGCCTCTTTAGGCGCTTCCTCTATTCTCACTGTTCCTTTCGTTCCATCAATAATAACAACGACATCCTTTTCAGCCTTCCCTTGAATTTCGAGTGCATCAAATCCTGCAAACTTCAAAAATGGTCCGAAATATCCGCCCACATTACAATCCATAATTGAATCAGTAGTAGGAGAAATTGAAACAACAAGAGATTTTCCACAACCTGAATATTGCGTAATACCTCCGATTGGACCTGCAGCAATGTTTATTTCATTTTCAGGGTCATCCCATTTAGTATCACCTTTTGTAGCATCCCATAACAAACGCAAGCCAAATCCCTTGCCGCCGATGAACTTCTCTTTCATCTCTTCTGAAACAGGTTTTTCCTTTATTGAATTATCGGAAAGGTTCACATAAAGCGTTCTATTGGCATAACCTCTGTACAATTCGCTTAATTCATAAGTATATTCTTTTAACAGCTTATGTTTGATTTTCATATTCTTGACAGACATAAATGATCTCCCTTAATTTTGAATTATTACTTCCGATGCCCATTCCTTCTTTACAAGTATAGGCTTAAAAAATATTAAAGAAAATTTATAACATAGGAAAAATTCGTTGTCAAAATATTCTCCCTAAAAGCCGCCCTAACCTACCCCGACTCAGCCCAACTCAGGTTGACTCGGTTGCCTCACTATGCTAAAAATTCATTTTCAAACCAGCAGTGCCAGATAGGTTTTAAATGATACATTCCAGCTCATCCAATATTAATAATAAAAAAATCTATATTCTTACAGGAAAAATACATTCAGGAAAAACCTCTTTCCTTCAGAAAATGTGCGACACATTAAAAACTAAAGGATTATTAATAAACGGACTATTAAGCCCTGCTTTTTATGAATTCAAAGATCATAAAGGATATAACGGGTTTAATATAAAATCAGAAGAATTATTTGCACTGGCAAGATTGGATGGAAAGCCTGAATGGGAAAAGGCGGGTCAATATTATTTTATCCCGGAAGGGTTGAAAAAAGCAGAAGAATCTATACTCGATTTCCAGAATTGTGACCTAACCATTATAGATGAAATTGGTCCGTTAGAGATGCAAGAGAAAGGACTATGGAAAGCTGCTTGCTTGCTTTTTAACCAGCCTCAAAATATCCTTATTGTTCTGAGGAAAAGCATTCTTGATCAATTTCTTTCTAAAACCAAAGAAAAAGCGAATATTTTCTGGCTTAAAGACAATAATCTAATACAAAAAATAACAACAGCACTTGCCGGAAAGAAATAAAATATTTGTCAGAACCTCAGCAAAAATTATTCTGTTTACAATATATTTATTTCATGCTAGATTTATCGCTTTCTCCGAGTCAGGGGTACTAAAGCTTTCCAGCCATGGCCTTTGACCGATAGGGTAAAATGGGAAACAGTTTTGCCTTCCGTATTTGAAAAGGAGATGTCATAATGAATAATTCATCAAATCACCGTCTTAAAAAAACCCTTATCAATCTTGTAATTTGGGCAATAATTTTATTACCTTGTTTAACTTTTTCCCAAGAAAAACAAAAAGAAAATGAAAAAAAGACGAAATTAAAAAATCCCCCAAAAATTACAGAAGAAATCCTAGTCGTAGCCGAAGCTCCTAGAGACCTCCCTATTTCAACGGTAACAAGACTGGGTCATACAAAGATTGAACACATGAAACCACTCGACCTTTCAGAAGCTATTAGATACGCTCCAGGAGTGATGGTGACTTTTGGAGAAAAATCTACCTATACCTTAAAGCTCAGGGGCATGGATTCAAAACGGATTGCACTGTTAATTGATGGGATTCCTGTTTATGAGCCTTACTACAGTACGTTTGATCTAAAAACAATATCTACCTATGGGATCGATTCCCTTCAACTCACCAAAGGGCCCTCATCTGTTCTCTACGGGCCTAATACTCTGGGCGGAATAGTTAATGTTATAACACGCAGACCTTCTGTCAAACCAACACTATCGCTTCACACATCATATGGAGAAAAAAATACATGCAGCCTGGGATTAAATTCAGCATTTCAACTGAAGCGCCTCGCTTTTGTTGGAAATTTACTCTATCAAGATTCAGATGGTTCTTATTTTCCGGATCCACATAAAGGAAACAGAATCGAAAGGTCAAACACAGAATATGAAAGATTTAATCTTAATACAAAAATTTATTATGACCCATCAAGCAGCACTGAAATTCTCTTCAATGGAGGAATATACAAATCCAATTACTCTATGCCGCCACAACTTGATGTTTATAAACCACGCTACTGGCGTTTTAAAAACTGGGACCGTTATACACTGAATGCCGGAGGTTATACTGCCCTTGGAGAAAAATCCACACTCCGCTTTCGAGGTTATTTTGTCCAGTATGACAATACCCTCGACCAATTCGAAGATCCAAAAATGACTAAACGCAGCTTCGAAAGCACTTTTGACAACTCTGTATTAGGCCTTTTCTCTCTTGCAGACCTTGCTACGAGTTCTTCAAACTCATTAAAATTCAGCATCAACTATAAGAAAGATGTAGCACGAACTCAGGATGATGTAGGAGAATCCTGGGATAAATACAACCAGGCTACGTTTTCAGTTGGAATCGAAGATCATATATCTTTTTTCAAGAAATGGAAACTTGTAGTGGGATTAAGTTATGATTATCTCAGTAAGTTTATTGGAAAAAATGCATCCAAAGTAAATCCTCTCATTGGTCTTAAATACTCCCCTCTGGAATATATAGCCCTCCATCTCTCCTTTTCCAAGAAATCAAAATTTCCCTCCATGCGTTCCATGTACTCAAGTTCATCAGGAAACCCAGACCTTCTGAGTGAATCAGGAAGTAACTGCGAATTAGGGTTTACATACAATAAAATATTCTTCCTTACAGGCTCTATCTTTATGACCAGCTTCAAAGATATGATAGACAGCCTCCGTCTTCCGGAGTATGACTTCCGCCGCATATATTTTAATATCGCAGAAGCTTATATCAATGGATTTGAACTTCAATTTCAAAAAGCTTTTCCATGGCTTTCAACAACTATAAACTACACTTTCCTTGACCACAAGAACAAAAGTGACGACCGGCCACTAGATGCTCTCCCAAGGCACAGCTTAAATTTTGATTGTACTATCTACCCTTCCCAACGATTCAGGATTGTAATTATGGGCCTGGCAGCATCTTCATCATCCTGGCTCGATTATCAATCAAATGAACTGCTGGATATTCATTCTTATTTTAACCTGGATACAATTATTTCCTTCCAGTTTAAACGAACTGAATTGTTTATCAAAATCACAAATATCTTTGACCATTATATTTACTCGGAACCCGGATTTCCATGGAGAGGGCGCTATATCGAGCTTGGGATAAAAGCCAATATACTTAAATAGTAACTTACATACATTTCTTATCCATATAATTGACAGCCTCAAGACTGCAATGATAAACTCTGGAAATGATTTCTGTCTGGAAGTATTACCATAATTTGTTTGAAACAACAGTAATATAAAACAGGAATAATCGTAATTAATAGTATCTCAAAAAATATGGAGGTAAAACATGCGAGAAAAAGTGGAATACGTTCTAGACCAGATCAGGCCTTCTCTCCAAGCTGACGGAGGCGATGTTGAACTCATAGATGTTACTGATGGAATCGTAAAAGTTAAACTAAAAGGAATCTGCAGCGGCTGCCCATTCTCAACACTAACTTTAAAACAAGTAATAGAACATGCCCTTAAAAAGAAATTACCAGAAATAAGAGAAGTAATTTCTGTCTAAATGCAAAGAGTAAATATCGATAAATTTATCTTGTGAATAAGCAATCCGAAAGTTTATGATAATATTCTTTAATGTTCAAAGCTGACTCCCACAGAAAATCTATATCGCATTGAAATACCCAGAGGGAAAAATTTGGGACAAAATCTACCCTGGTGATCCAGACTCTGGCTCTTCGGATTTAGGGATTTTAGGTTTTGGAGGCTCGTGCCTTTTAAACTTATTCCGTTAATTTAATCAGAAGCATCTGCTCTCCCTGCAGAATTTCTGGGTGTCGGGATTGTCAGATCGACACAAGGGCTCAATACTGAATACACTTGAAAATCAATTCTCCTTCGCTGTCTTCATATATATAAACAAGGTGATTCTTATCAATCACTGCAAAAGCCTTAGCCCCGGGATCGCATTCGACATGACGGATCACTTCATGTGTGTCCGTATCGATAACGTCTATGCGCATGGGAGGTGGCAGAAGGCGGCCCAAGTCCTTTACGTCTTTTCCTTTGATACGTTCAGAAAAGCTGTCTTTATGGGTAAGGAAATACAGATGACCGTCGGGTCCGATCTCCGCATCTCTGGTTATCAAGTCCATGGTTGCAGCCATGGAAATCACTCCCTCCTTGGATTCTCTTTGTTGAAGAAGCTTTGGGACTATGGGTTTAAAAGGCAAAGGTCGGTTAAATTCGGCAACCTTGTTTCCTTCCAGATCAAAGACATGAATCAGGTTCATGGCAAAAAATGGAAGAAAAAACTTTTGATCATTCGAGAAAGTCAGGCATACGCGGTGCTTTATGGCCCGGATAAAGGGATGCGTCTCGGGAAAATCTTCGATGGATATGTCGCTGACAACATTTCCTTCACCATCCAACACGATGACCAGAGGCTGAGACTTTTCATTGGAGTGGATATTCAGTCCGCCGCAGCCGCTTGCGTCAAAGGACGAGACAGAACATATCCTCTCATCAATAAACATTATATCAGCCACTCTGACCTCTTTTGTCTTTATATATCTAATGAATTCTCCTGATTTGTCAAATATCTGAATTCTGTTGCTTCCAAAATCCGCAACCGCCAGTCCACCCTCATCCAGAATATCTATTCCTGTGGGATTGGAAAATTCGCCCGGCCCCTGTCCTTTGCTACCTATAGTGCTCTGGAACTTCCCCTGAAGATCAAACACGAGGATGCAATGGTTTCCTGCATCAGCCACATATATCAGGGATCGCTGATGATCCACCTCTATGTCAGAAGGACGGAAAAAATAATCATCCTCTCCGAACGAAGAAAAGGACCAGATGATCTTTACAGGACCCCCCCAAAGAAAAAACGCTGATAAGTAAATGCATATAAAAGATAAAATTAGCAAACTTGTTTTATGCATGAGCTTAGACTCCTTTAAATATAGGAATCTCCTTTTTTTTGAACTTACGATTTTCTATCAATTTCATCAAATTTTCACCCTCTGAGCTGCTTCATTCACGATAATACTGGGAAAATACACATCCAGTCAATAACAAATCCTCAAGAAAGAGAAAATTTCACAGAATTAGCCTGTAAAATTGTGCATAAAGAGTAGAGTTCGCCATTAATTGCTGATCTAGGAGTTTGGATTTTCATACATATTCTGATCTTTCCTCAGCTGCCATATTCAGCTGAGGCTGCTCAGGGGGCGGAGGACTTTCTGCCTTCATAAACTGCCATGAATCAATTTTAAATCCATTAGCCAGTTTAAAAAATATAATTGAAAAATTCTTTTGATCGCTCTTTCTAAAAAATGTAGAATTGTTATTCTACCTATAAAGAAAATTAATGATAAGTTTTTTGCACTAACAGAATTAAAATAAAAAAATGGAGTATTGTAATGGACTCAAAAACAAGTGCATGTCTTTCAGACAAATCTCTCTATGTGCCGACTATGTGCAGCATAACCCACATATCCGAGCTGACCCCCACAGAAAATCTCTATCGTATTGAAATACCCGGAGGGAAAGATTTGGGACAAAAACCTGGACAATTCGTTCAGGTCTCTATTGTTGGAGTTGGAGAAGCTCCTATATCTATTTGCAGTTCCCCCACACGTAAGGGATATTTTGAACTATCGGTTCGTAATGTTGGAAGCGTTACAAATGCTATGAACAAACTTCAGGTCAATGATAAGATCGGCATTCGCGGACCCTTTGGCAATTCTTTTGATACAGAAAAAATGAAAGGAAAGGAACTTCTTCTTATTGCAGGAGGGCTAGGCCTGAGTCCTATGCGTTCTCTCATCCAGTACTGTGAAGACCACATTAAAGAATTCAAAAACGTCACGATCCTCTCTGGGGCCAAAACTCCTGAGTTTCAACTCTTCAAGGATGAAGTCGAACAATGGAAGCATTGTGAGGGACTAGCCTGTTTTTGCTGTGTGGACGCAGATCCGGAAAGCATCCGTTATGATGAAGTAGAGAAATGTCGCATCACAAAATTAATACCTCCTTTAAATATCGATATAGACAACACTATTGCTGTTATCGTCGGCCCACCTGTTATGTATAAATTTGTCATCCAAGAATTGAAGAAAAAAGGTCTAAGCGAAGACAATATCGTTGTTTCACTCGAACGCTACATGAAATGTGGAGTTGGTAAGTGCGGACACTGCACGATTGATAATCTTTATGTTTGCCTAGACGGTCCGGTTTTTTGGCTTAACGAAATCAGCAATCTGAGAGGTGCTATATGAAAAAGACACTTACTACCTGCCCCTACTGCGGTACTGGCTGCATGTTTTATCTTCTATCTGATGAAAACAACGACAAAATCCTGGGTGTAGAGCCCAGTCGTTCCCATCCTGTTTCTCAAGGTAGTCTTTGTGTGAAGGGTTGGAACGCATTTGATTTTGTCAACCACCCTGATCGACTCAAATTCCCGTTGATCCGGAGAAACGGGAATCTTGAGCAAGCATCCTGGGAAGAATCATTGGATCTCATTGTTAGAAACCTGAAAAAAATTCAAGAAAAATACGGAAATGACTCAGTTATGTTTTTCTCTTCTGCCAAAACAACAAATGAAGAAAATTACTTAATGATGAAGCTTGCCAGAGCCGTATTTAAAACTAATAATGTGGACCATTGTGCCAGGCTCTGCCATTCATCTACTGTAGCAGGTCTAGCCAAGACTTTTGGTTCAGGCGCCATGACAAATTCCATCTCCTGTATGGAAAAGTCTGATTGTTTCCTTGTTATCGGCTCAAATACCACTGAACAACACCCTCTTATCGGTACAAGAATAATGAATTCAGTAATTGAACGTGGGGCTAAATTAATTGTTGCAGATAATCGAAAGATCAGACTTGCTAGCTACTCCGATATTCATCTCCGCCATAAAAATGGAACCGATGTTGCTCTTCTAAATGGTATGATGCACGTCATCATAAAAGAAGGACTGGAAGATAAGCAATTTATCGCAAAACGGACTGAAAACTACGAAGAATTAAAGAATACCGTAGAAAATTTTCCACCTGCTATATCAGCGGAAATTACAGGCCTTAAGGCAGAAGATATTGTCAAAGCAGCGCGGATATTTTCAAAAGCTGATAGAGCAATGATTGTTTATTCTATGGGAATTACACAACACACCCATGGTGTCGATAATGTAAAATCTTGTGCCAATCTCGTCATGCTGACTGGGAATATAGGCCGACCAGGTACTGGTGTAAATCCGCTTCGCGGTCAAAACAATGTCCAGGGCGCTTGTGATTTAGGTGCTCTTCCTAATGTTTACAGCGGCTATCAAAAGGTTACCGATGAAAACATTCGTGCAAAATTTAAAAAAGCATGGAATATTAAGGATCTACCTGGTAATGTTGGCTTAACAGTGACAACTGCCATCAACGCAGCAGCCGAGGGAAATCTTAAAGCTCTGTACGTTATGGGAGAGAATCCTATGCTGTCCGATCCTGACCAGAATCATGTGAGAGAAGCACTGGAAAAGATTGATTTTTTGGTTGTTCAGGATATTTTCCCCACACAGACTTCAGAATTAGCCGATGTGATTCTTCCTGCTTCCTGTTTTGCGGAAAAAAATGGTACTTTCACCTCAACCGAAAGGCGTGTTCAAAGAGTACGTAAAGCCATAGAAGCTCCAGGAGAAAGCAGAACAGACTGGAAAATTCTGTGCGATATCGCCAAAAGGGCAGGCTATGACGGCATGCAGTATTCTTCTGCAAAAGAAATTATGGATGAAATAAATGAAGTTACTCCAAGTTATTCCGGCATCACATATGATAGAATAGATCAAATTGGTTTGCAGTGGCCCTGCCCGGATAAGAGTCATCCCGGAACACCTATCCTTCATGTAGACAAGTTTGCCCGAGGACTAGGGCTGTTTTCTCCTGCACCTTACAAACCGCCAGCCGAACTGCCTGATGAGGAGTACCCTTTTGTACTTTCTACCGGACGCTGTTACTTCCATTTTCATACTGGTACAATGACACGTCGTTCGAAATTACTGGACCGTGAAGAACGCTTCCCTTATGTTGAAATCAATCCGGAAGATGCCTCCCACTTAAAAATCCATGACCGAGACTATGTTATGGTAGCCACACGTCGAGGAGAAATAAAAGCAATGGCACGAGTTACTAATGTGGTTCTTCCTGGCGTGATCTTTATGACCTTTCATTTTAGTGAAGGTGCGGCAAATGTTCTAACAAATAACGCCCTTGACCCCGAAGCAAAAATACCTGAATACAAAGTATGTGCCGCAAAAATAAGGAGATTATCATGAAAGCTGCAACTCTGAAGGAATTAGAAAATTTCTTTAAAACTTGTGAATCAGAATACGATGTGCTTGTCCCCATCGAATTGCATGATGGAACTCGATCACTTGGCAAAATCACTGATGGGCCGCTAGCTCTTGCTGGAGAACTTATACCTCAAAAAACAACCTCTATCTTCTTTCCTCAACGTGAAACCATGTTTACTATCGGAATAGATAACAACTTTATAGTTCCAGAACCTCCTGAAAAACCTATCATGGTTGTAGGCCTAACAGCAGAGGATGCAGAGTGTCTGGAATTTATTGATAAGTTTTTCTCTACTGATTACCGTGATGATATTTATTTCAAAAAAAGAGATAACTCCGTTGTCTTTGTTATCTCAGGAAAATGCGGAAAAAACGGCGAATTTCTTAAAATATCAGGAGGTAAATGTGATATTGAGCTTGTGTGTAACGGAGATAAATATATCGTTGTTCCATATACAGAAAAAGGAAACGAACTGGAAAAACATCTTATCTGCAGTACAGAAATTGCTTCTTTAGAAGCACTTCATAAAGAATCAGATGCCCTTCCCACCAATGAGAAGGACATTTTGCTGGAAGCTTCAAAACTTATTGCCCAAGATAGGGTTCCAGAGGAGTTTTGGGATGAGATCGCAAATCGCTGCATTGCATGCACAGGCTGCAATCTTGTATGCCCAACATGCACTTGCTTTCATGTTGGTGATCTGAATTTTGAAGGAATAGTCGTGCGTGAAAGGATATGGGACTCCTGTCAACTGGACGGGTTTATGCGTGAAGCAAGCGGTCACAATCCCATGGGAATTGAGGGACAAAGGACGCGCCGTAGAATCCATCATAAGTTGGTTGCCGACCTTGATAGATGGGGGCATGTTACTTGTTTCCTCTGTGGAAGGTGCGACGAAGTCTGTCCCACCAATATAGGAATTAAATCTGTCACAAAAGAAATAGTCGATCGGTTTGGGCAAAAATAATAATTACTGGTCATTCATTAATTTCGACACAAGTTTCGATTAAATTTTTAAAAACATGCAGAATATAAGCGGAGCGATACTCGCAGGGGGAAAAGCAACCCGCCTTGGCGGCATTGAAAAAGGCTTGCTCAAAATCAAAGGAGAAACGATTATCGAGCACACCTTAAGAATGCTCAAACCTCTAGTGGATGAAGTTTTCATCATTACCAATGACTCAAAACCATACAGCTTTCTGAATATTCCAATCTTCCCGGACAAAATGCCAGGACTAGGTCCTCTTCAGGGAATTGCTACGGCTTTGAGTCAAAGCTCTTATAAACGCACTTTCATTGTCCCCTGCGACATGCCGTTTATCACAGAGCCTTCTATTCAAACACTAATTACCTACGATCAAGAAGCCGAAGTCATCATTCCACGATCACAAAAAGGTTTTGAACCGCTATTCGCTATTTATTCGATCTCCTGTCTTCCAAAAATTTTCGAAACACTTAGATCCAAAAAACGGAGAGTTATCGATATATTCCCAAAGGTTAAAACGGCATTTGTTCCATCAGATTTTTTTGAAGATTCCCTTTGGTGCAATATAAATAAGTCGGATGATCTTGATAAAATTAAAGCATATCTTTCCGGATCTAATAAAAAACAATGCCATTTTGGTATAACACAATATAAACTTTCTCTACAAAACGGAGAGTTAACTCCTTTCTGTACCGAATAAAAAACTTAAAAATTACACTTTCTGTCTAACACAAACTTTCTAAGGAGGAAATGATGAAAAAAACAGCACTAGGGATTATTGTCCTGACAGTATTTTCACTGCTTATTTTAACTTTTCAGGGCAAGGCCTCCATCAGATTTGTCGATAATGATAAATTCAAACTCGATTTTTATGGATTTCTAAAGTTTGATGGAACATACCAGGATAATCCCATGAACAACCTAATTGCCTGCCGCTATGCTAAATTCGGAGAGAAAGGGAATACTAATTTAACGGCTATGAACAGTCGATTTGGTCTTAAATGGACAGAACTCTCTCTTGGAAAGGGATGGGCAGTTAAGGGTCATTTTGAATGGGATCTCTATGATGGAACTACTAGGAATCAAATGAAATTCCGGATTCGCCATACCTACTTCAGTCTTTCTAATAGAAATTCTTCTCTTCTTTTTGGGCAATATTGGGATGTATTTTCTCCATTGGGCCCCACTACTTTGTTGACCAACGGTTATTTCTGGCAAACAGGAAACCTCGGTTTTAGAAGAGCTCAAATCCGATACACCTGGTCATCTGATATGTTTGACTTTGCCGTAAGCCTCAATGATCCCACTTCTTCCGGTGCAACAAATACATGCTTGCCTATTACTCAAGGACGTATTGGTATGAAATTCGGAAATAATGGAAATATAAAAATAGGCTTGTCCACAACTTTTGGCAGGGACCACTATACAAATTCTCTGGAGAATTACGAAACAGATGTTGATATTGCTGGAGTAAGTCTTGATTGGATCATCCCATTTGCCAGAAATCTCACATTCAAAGGAGAATTGGGCCAAGGACAAAATCTCTCTGTATTTCTTTCCCGTTCTAATGTTTATGACAACGTAAAAGCAGATAAATTTGAAGGTAAAAAAGCAACTTCGTTCTGGTCTGAGATTGTATATTCATTGAACAATTTCCAAAGTTGGCTTGGATACGCCTTTGAAGACCTTACAGATGAATCTCAATTATTATCAGGAAATCTCAAAAAAACAAGAGCCATTTTTTCAGGGCTCAAATACAATGTTATAAGCGGTGTTTCATTGGGTATTGAATATTGCAATTTCCTGAGTCAATATCTTAATCTTGACGATGAAGCAAAAACCAACCAAATTGTGATTAGTGCTATTTATACTTTTTAATAAGATCGCTCCGCCCATCTCAAGATAAATAATATTATTTTGCTTCGAGTTCTTTTTTACTCTTTCTTACGTAGGCAACCCAGTAAAGAACTCCAACAAAAAACGCACCACCTACAATGTTGCCAAGAGTCACAGGGACTTCATTCCTAATAAGAAATCCATAAAGGTCAAGATTCTGCAGCTTTTCAGCTGCTATACCCGAGGCAACTACAATAGGCTGAACTCCTTTAAGGGCCATCCCCATAGGAATAAAAAACATATTGGCAACACTATGCTCAAATCCAGAAGCCACAAATGCCATGATGGGAAAAAATATAGCAAACACTTTTCCCACTGTATGACGAGCCGACAATGCCATCCACACTGCTAAACATACCAGCCAATTACATCCAATCCCTCTGAAAAACGCAGGCCAAAAATCAAGATTAGCTTTTGCCGCTGCAATCTTTAAAGAAAAAACTCCTATAGCCTGGCCTCCTCCTTCCCACAATCTACTGTAGTACATGATAGCAACAAGAATAAGAGAACCTACAATATTGGCGACATAGACAATACCCCAGTTCCTTAGTAAACCCCAGACAGAAGCTTTTTTATCAAGAACCGCAAGAACTATAAGATTGTTTCCAGTAAAAAGTTCTGCTCCAGCAATAACCACTAATATCAGGCCTACACTAAAGACAGCACCCATCATAAACTTAGTTAATCCTACACCGACGAATTTGCCCATATCATGCCCAACAATGGTTGCAAGCTCTGCACCAAAACCAATAAATGCCCCTGCAAACATTCCAAGGATAGAAAGATTAAGTAAACTCAAGTTGACTTTCTGTACACAGACACTGTCAGCAAGACTACTTGCGATGGTCGCGGGATTCTTACATTCAATTGCCATATTTTACTCCTTTCATATCATAATAATATATTATTAATTTATCCTACGAATCTTCCCAATGTCCACAGAAGAACTACTCCCATTAGGGTTCCTGCATAAGTCCAGACAGGCCGCCGCTCAAATAAATTCCCACTATTTATTCCAACCCAGTACCCTAAAGGAACAAGCACCACAGCCGTTAATGCCGCTAAACTACCTCCTACAAATATATGGTTAAGCACCTTTGGTAATCCACCGGCAATCCAGTATTTATATTGAACGATATAAGTAATGACAATGGCAAAAAGCGCATATCCACTATATGCACTTAATGCACCTGTTAGACTGGTGCGAAAAGAAATTTTCCTCTCATTCTTCATTAATAAACTTGAAAAAACATCAAAGGTTAGTCCAAGGGCAAAAATTCCTAGAAGATGGCAGAAGAACGGGGCTGCATTCGCCAGCTTAAAAATGACTGCAACAATCCCAATAACGGTAGATGAACCTGGTTTATTTACAATGCCTCTTGCAATAGCCATGATAATAAATGCCCAGGCTGCAAGGATCACAGCAGAATGAGGCATATTATACCTAGACAGTACTCCCCCCCCAGCAACTTCCATTATCCCCCAAAGAGAGCCAAAAAACAATAACCATGCCCAGTTCTTAAATTTTCTCATTGTTCTTCTCCTTCCTTATTATTGATAAGGTTAAACATTCCGGATTCTCCGGGACTCTGTCTAGAGATTTAACCATTCCTAAAACAATATTTTCTGTATTCTTTTTCACAAATGCATTCAGGTGTACAGGCTTTCCATCAATCTCCAAATAAACACGAGATTCTTCGTGCTGAACACTGCTTTCAATAAAATTTGAAATCTCACTTATTTGATCATGATTAAATACAGGTTTATCTACAGCAACTTTCATATCAGTAACAACAGCAGCAAGTTCTTCCGGTGAACATTCCACTTTCTCGGCTATCCCTTTCCGCAGCACTTCTATTTTTTTGAGAGCTTTTTCATCCCTTCCGCCTTCTATAAGAACAAAGTCGTGTTTTTTAAAAAACTCTACAGCTATCTCTAAAAAACCCTTTCCAGCCGATTTTTTTTTGAATACTGCTAATCGATCTTGGGATACTACAGCAACACCATCTGCCCCTGCCTCTACGAACTGCCAGGAATCCTTTCCTTCAGGATCCAAATCAAATCCCTTAGCACAGTGTTTGACAACAGCAACGGAATGTCCGCGTTTCTTCAATTCTACTAGAAGCCGCTTTATCAGCCGCGTCTTACCAGTTTTTGATTGTCCAATAACAGCAAAAACCCTCATGGGACCCTCGAGATTAAATCTTAAAATTCTTCCTCTTTTCAGGATAAGAATTTATAGCACATGGAAAATTTGATGTCAAACATATCCACTCCAATTGTCAAAACAAAATTAAAATTTTAGCTTTTTATCTACCTGATGTGGATTATTCACGAGCCGAGTCTGCCTACTCCGACGTTAGCGTGTAAAATTATTTTAATCTTTCCCTACCTATCAGAATCCAAGTTCTTTATCAATCCCCTGCATTGCTTCCAAACAAATGTTTATAAATTCATCAAGATCAAGGCCTATATTTTTGATCTGTTCGATTTCCTCCCTTTTTGCACCCCTTGCAAAACTCTTTTCTTTGTATCTTCGTTTCACAAAACCAAGGTCTACTTCCTTTAGTTTTTTACTTGGATGCATCAAAGTAGCAGCAACAATAAGACCTGTCAATGGGTCAATAGAAAAAATCGACCATTCCATTTCACTTTGACAGGGAACTTTTCCTGCATGAGCTTGAATAGTACGTAGAATTTCAGGTTCCACATCAAGCTCTTTTAAAATTTTTACGGTCTCAACTGTATGGAGATCAGGGTCTTTTTCTGTTATCTCATAATCAAGATCATGTAAAAGTCCCGCAAGTCCCCACTTTTCCACATCTTTGTTGAGTTTGGCTGCCATTGCTTTCATACAGGCTTCAACTGATAAAGAATGCTTTACTAGGTTTTTATTTTTGAGATGTTTTTTAACAAGTTCTAAAGCTTCATTTCTATTCATAATAAAATCTCCTTTTTATTTATATCTTTTTAGGTTTCATCCATTTGGAAAACGATTTATAATTTCCAGTTTCCCATCCAGCTTTAGAAAACCTGACTTTAATTCAATCCGATACTTACCAGGATTGGCTGTTTTAACCTTGTCCCCTTCTCCGTCTATAGTAAGATCCCACGTTACCAAATTAAATCCTGCATCACTCTCTCTTTTTATTTCTTTTATCACTTTACCCGAATCATCGATAATAGAAACAGCTACCATTCCATTTTTTCTTAAGTAATAATATATATTCGCCTCAGGTTCTATCTCGGGGTAGTTTCTATCTACATAAACAGGTTTAATAGCAAACAGATGTGCCTTTTTTTCCTTAATATCCATGTTGAATTCTTGAATCGTTTCAACATCCATCACATAAACACCACGGCCTTTAGTAGCTATAATAATATCATTGTCCCTGGGATGAATTGCAATATCAGTTACATAAACAGCAGGAAGGCCTGATCCAAGAGTCGACCATGATGCTCCCCCATCAATGGAAATGTAAACTCCCATATCCGTTCCTACATAAAGTACGCTTTCATTTTTAGGATCTTCCTTGATAATACAAATAGGACCACAAGGTATGTTATTTGCTATTGAAACCCAGGTTTTTCCATAATCAACAGACTTATAAAGATATTTATTAAAATCATCATCGTAATATCCACTTAAAGAAACATACACAGTGCCTTCATCAAAATTTGAAGCCTCAACCCGTGAAACCCACTTATCAGCAGGAAGGCCTTCCTCTATTTTTTCCCATGTAACTCCCCCATTTTTAGTCACACAAACATTTCCATCATCTGTACCTACATATATCAGGCCAGGGACAACGGGTGATTCAGATATCGTAACAATACAGCCGTAAGTAATACTTCCATGTTCAGGGTTTGTCGTAAGATCTTGACTAATAGAAATCCAGTGCTCTCCCATGTCGTAGGATTTAAACAGCTTATTAGCACCTAGATAAATAATAAAGCGGTTGTGGGGCGAGATCAAAATCGGAGCCCTTCTGCTAAACCTTAAATGGGATTCATTAAATTCAGTCTTAGGACTGATATTCTTGTACGTTCCTTCCCGCCTTTCTATACGGAAAACATTACCTGATGGATATTCTGCATAAATAATGTTCGAGTCCTCGGGGTCGACCTGAACACAGACAACATCCCCTCCTAATATCTCCTTCCAAGCATTGGATATTCCTTGCACTCCTCTATGAGACCCACAATAAACTCCATTATCATGTACGGCACCGTATATATTATACGGTTCTTCCATATCATAGGCTATTGATTGGAGCTGGCCAACAGGAATGCTGTTAACTTCCTGCCAGGTATTCCCTCCATCATAGGAAAAATTTAATCCCCCATCATTACCTTCTATCAAGTGATTGTGATTATTTGAGTCAATCCAGAGAGCATGATGGCCCCTATGAAGCCGGATTGTACCGATAGATTCATATGTCTCTCCGCTGTTTTTAGAAACCATTAACGGAACGCCAAGTATATATACTTTATTTTCATTTTTTGGATCAATTCTGATCTGGCCAAAAGAGCATCCACATGAATCATAAAAACTATCAATGTAATCTTTATTGGTTTTTTCCCATGTCTCTCCATTATCGGAAGATTTATATATTTCAGGCCCTATAACATTTTTCTCTTTTCCTTGATCTGCAGCCGAATTCTTAGCAGTAATTTTATGTTTTTCATCATCCGAATCTTGTTCTGCTCTTAAGGCAAGATTATCCAAAATCGCATAGATAATGCTGGAGTCAGAAGCAGCTATATCAAGTCCAATTCGGCCTACCTGCTTTCCTTCCGGAAATCCTTTTGTCAGTTTTTTCCAAGTCTCTCCGCCGTCTGTCGTTTTATATATACCGCTTCCTTCGCCGCTTTCGATAAAATTCCATGCTTTGCGTTTCATCTCCCAGGCGGCTGCATAAAGAATATCGGGATTATCAGAATCCATTACAGCATCTGTAATTCCTGTGTCATCATTTATAAAGAGTATTTTACTCCAAGTATTTCCTCCATCTTCTGTCTTGAATAGTCCTCTTTCTTCATTTGGAGTAAAAAGATGGCCCATTACAGCAACATAAACGATGTCCGGGTTATCCGGATTTATAACAATGCGGCTTATGTGATGGGATTCATTCAAGCCCACATTTTGCCAATAATTCCCACCGTCTACTGATTTAAAAACACCTGTTCCTGCTCTGGAATTCCTGCTAGCATTGTTCGCGCCACTTCCTGCCCAGATAATATCCTGAGGTTCTTCACATGTTAATTCCATACCTGCATCTAATCTTCCCGACCAAATAATATCAACATCTGAGGCTGTTACTGCAATGGCTCCAATACTCAGGCAAGATTCGTTATCAAATATGGGTTCCCAGCTTGTCCCATTATTTACAGTTTTCCACACCCCTCCATACGCTGAAGAAACATAAATCACATAATGATTTCTTTTCGATACAGCAATATCTGTGATGCAGCCGCTTATTTTCCAAGGCCCTGCAGGCCGCCATTTCAAATTCTTAAACAGCGAAGACTGTATTAAATCTATATGGTGCTGCCACCATTCAATGCGAAGATTCTCTTTTTCCTCGATTATAAAAGGGATTTCTATTTCAGCTCTTTCTTTTTCATCAGTGACAACAACCCCTATTGCGTAAGCTCCTGCCTTATCAGGAAACCATGTCCATGTATTTTTATCTGACTTTTCCTGGACAATCACCTTCTCACCTTTCTCCTTCATGTAATGACATATGTCCGAACCAAAAGGCACATGCAAGTATCGAATTGTAAACTCATATTCCGGCATAAAAAAACCCGTTATTAAGGAAGAAAAAGCAATCTCTTCATTTATTTTTCTTGGATATTCCTCAGAAGGCTCCAATATAACATTGACTTCTTTCTTCATAAAGAGCAGTCTCCCGGTATTTCCCCAGTCATTATAAAGATTGATAAAAAGATAAGGGGCAATCCACAAAGGATTTGACTTTATCTCTATTGGAGCCTCAAAATAACCAACCTTTTTTCCAGTCTTTACATCGAAACAAACAAGAAGAGAAGAAAGAGATGATACTGTTATTCTGTCTTCTATGAGTTCAAGGCGAAAATGACTGCTGGAAGGTATAGCATTCCACCATAAGATCGTTCCATTCTTCTTATTCAGGCAGTAAAGAACATTATTTCCGCTCAGGACATAAACTCTTTTCCTGTCATTGACAGAATGAACGATTATTTTTCCGCCTGTCTTGACCTTCCATTTCTTCTTTTTCTTTTTTATATCCATGCAGTAAAAATTTTGGTCCTCTGCACCAAAATAAAGGCAATTGCCATCAACTGTGAGACCAGATTGAATCTTATCTCCAGCTTCAAATTCGCCCAACAATGAACCATTCTCACTTAAAAAATAAAGCTTCTGATCATCACAACCAAATATAATCACATCGTTTGATCCAACCGGCTCTGACCTTATTGATCCCCCCACACTGAAACGCCAGAGCTCTTTACCATCAGATGCATTAAAAGCAATGAAATTCCCTTCTTCAGTGCCCAGATAGACTTTGTCTTTGAATTCCACTACTCCGCTTGTAATTCCTTCATTTATCTTATTGCTCCAGTGGACTTTCCCCTCCATGTTGAGACAGTAAAGACGATTTTCCTTGTCAAAAACATAGATACTTTCTTTTCCTAAAAAAGGATGGCTTTCAATCTGCTCAGGGGCTTTAAATTCCCAGCGTATTTTCTCATTTTCATAATCAATACAATAGATGAATCCTTCTCTCGTTGAAAAATAAAGATAACCTTCCTTTTTCTGGATGTTATCAATGACCATGCCTTTATAGGACATCTCTTTCGCTTTTTCTATTGGAAATATAATTCCGGTCGGGTAAGAAGGAATCTTTGATTTAAATAAAGAACAACAACTCAGAAAAAGAATAATAATAACTATGTATCCATGTTTTTTCATCTTCTCGAATAAGGCTATGATATCATTTTTTTCTCTTATCCCTCAATTCTTTACATAATAAAATGAAGCTAATATCATTTGAAAAAACATGAACAATGATAAATTATATTCTACTTTATAAAATCAGACTCCGGTCTTTTTGTCACTAATTTTTCCTTCTGTGATTTCCACCAGTCCATTCTCTTTTTAATCTCCTTTTCAAGGCCAAAATTCCCGGGACTATAATATTTCCTCCCGACAAACCTCTTTGGCAATGTCTCCATATCTGTTGTGCTGTATGCATAATCATGCGCATATTTATATCCCCTACCATAACCTATTTCTTTCATCAATGATGTTTCAGGATTCCTCATGTGGAGGGGGACAGGTTCATAAGGGCTCGTTTCAGCATCATTTCTGGCCTTTGAAAAAGCTGTATAGACCCGGTTGCTTTTGGGTGCAGACGCTAAGTAGATGACTGCTTGGGCAAGAGCAAGTTCTCCTTCTGGAGAGCCAATAAAAGCAAAGGATTCTTTCGCATCAAGAGCAATGGCAAGAGATCGTGGGTCTGCAAGCCCAATATCTTCCGAAGCAAAACGGACCAGCCTCCTGGCTATATACATCGGATCTTCTCCTGAAACAAGCATTCTTGCCAGCCAGTAAAGAGAAGCATCGACATCGCTGTTTCTAAGGCTTTTATGAAGTGCAGAAATCAGGTTAAAATGCTCCTCACCTTTTTTATCATAGAGAAGGATTCTCTTTTGCAGTGCTTCTTTTACTTCTTCTGGAGTAATCCTGCCTTTTTTTCTAAGATTCGCTGAAATCTCAAGAGTATTGAGAGCTCTTCGCGCATCACCATTAGCATAATCGATGATCATTTTGACAGCTTGATCTTCTATCTCTAATTTCATATCTCCCAAACCTCTATCTTTATCAGTCAAAGCCTCTCTCAGAATTCGTTCCAATGTCTCCTCGGATAATGACTTTAGTACTAGAACTTGGGTTCTTGAAAGAAGAGGAGCAATCACCTCAAATGAAGGATTTTCTGTTGTTGAACCGAAAAGAATTATATCTCCCTTTTCCACATATGGTAAAAATGCAGCTTGCTGAACTTTATTGAAACGGTGAATTTCATCGATAAAAATAATCGTGGACTGGCTGTAAAGCTTTTTATGACTTTCAGTTTTGGCCATGACCTCCTTGACTTCCTTGATTCCCGAAAGGACCGCACTAAAAAAAAGGCATGGGCAATTGAAATAGTGAGCCAGTAAATAACCCAGGGTTGTTTTCCCTGAACCAGGGGGGCCCCATAAGATGATGGAGACAAGACGGTCTGTTTTTACAAGTTGAGATAATATCTTCCCCTTTCCGACCAAATGTTCCTGACCGTAGAACTTATCCAGATTCTTAGGGCGCATTCTTTCAGCAAGAGGTGTATGCTTACCTGAATTATTCATAAAAACTTCCGATATTTTAGAACAATATAAACCAATTTAACTCGTTCTCAATGAAATTCTCAGAACTACTTTAATGCAACAGATCCAATTATAGCCAATATAGTTGCACTTTTTAGTCTTCCCTGTTCTTTCTGTACATATTCACAATAAAAATCATAAAAGAACAGCACCGTTACAAGGACAGCAATAAAAGATAATATATTTGTTAGTTTAACCAGGATAAGTTTCCCAATAAAAATACCAGGGAAAATAGTTCCTACAAGTCTTAAAATGAATATATATGAAATCCCTATTACTACCAGTAATGTTAACCTTTTCAATCTACCTGTATCCAATTCATCTCCTCCTTTCTGATTACATTAGTACCTCTGCATGCTTTAAAACATCAAACAAATATTAACATCCTAATAGATTTAAATCTATACTGAATAATCCACGTTATCCTGAATTATTCATAAAAATTGCCAAAAGAATTGAAACTTGACGAATTTTGTATTCCATGTTATTTTTATGATTGATATCTTAAAGCTAACTAGCACTTTTAAAACATAATACTTTACAGGTAAAGCGGTTTAATGAAGGAACCAGGAAATTTAAAACCAAATAAAAAAAAGGATGGAATCCCAGACAAGCTTGTCTACAAGTTAAAAGAAATAAGCCGCATCACGAAAGTTGACCAAAAAACAATTGAAGATTGGGAAAAAGAATTCTATTTTCTTAATGCCGGGCAGACCGCTTCAGGGAAAAAAATCTTCAGGAAAAAAGACCTGTCAATTATTCTCAGATTAAAAGAACTTCTCGATAATAAAGGTCTTACTCTAGCAGGAGCAAAAAGAAAAATCGAACACGAGTTTGGGATAAAGAGCTCTAAGCAAGTTCATCCGGACCGCTTAAAAAAAGTTCTTTCCAATGTTCGTGAACAACTTCAAGAAATCTCTACTTCTCTGAACAAGTAACAGCCATATTCCAAAACTCAAATATAACACTCTTTTATGATTCATCTTTATCAAAAATAGCCTATTTCTTTCAATTTAGAAATCGGGAATCGCACTGTATTCTGACTATACCTCTGAACTCTGGCATTTTTTTTCTGGGATCCTGGCTTGTATTTTATTATTTTAAATAAATTGCTATAATGATTATTCCTCTGGTCGGGACGTGGCGCAGCCTGGTAGCGCACACGCTTGGGGTGCGTGGGGTCAGCGGTTCAAATCCGCTCGTCCCGACCATTTTCCCCTTCTATGATTGTCCTCTTTATTCAATAATGTTGTTGTTCCATTAATATTTACCAAATGTTAAAATGCATATTTCAAAATAAAATGTTTGAGGTGAATCATAAAACAAAAAAATCCGCTTATTCTTTTAACAAATGATGACGGCTTTTATGCTGATGGTATAGAAGCTCTTTACCATGGTCTAAAAGACTTAGGAGAAATCTATATCGTTGCACCAGACAGGGAAAGAAGTGCAACATCCCTTGCCCTTACTCTTCATCAACCTTTACGTGTAAAAACAATTAAAAAAAATGTTTACGCTGCAGACGGAACTCCTGCAGACTGCGTCTACCTTGCTATCCAAAAACTCCTTCCAAGAAAGCCTGACTTACTCATTTCCGGAATCAATCCGGGCCCTAATCTTGGCCAGCAGGATATTTCTTATTCAGGGACTGTTGCCGGAGCCATTCAAGGAACTTTCCTACAGGTTCCTTCCATAGCAATTTCACTTTTGCCTGATAAACTGGGTGAGTGTTCTTTCGATTTTGCTTCCAAAATTGCCCACATGCTGGCAGAAATAATCATTGAAAACAACCTGCCAAATGGCATTACTCTTAACATCAACATCCCACCACCTCCTGTAAAAGGCATAAAAGTGGCAAAGCTCGGGGAAAAAAGATACAACCCTGAAATCATCATTAAAAAAGATCCCAGGGACAGAATCTACTACTGGCTTGGAACCGGTAATCCAAAAGCCATCGGAGACTCCAAGAGTGATGTCATGATAATCAAAGATGGGTATATCACTGCAACCCCTCTCCATAGGGATTTGACCGATCATAAAACAATCGAACTCAGTTCATTTCAAAATATTTTTTCCAAGATAAACCTTGGATTAAAATAGAGAAATAAACGAACTCACAATAATTCCTGCAATAGTCACCCCTAATATTATCGCAGGAAAAGCGTAACGTGGTTTAATATCGAATATAATTGCAGCAAGTGATCCCGTCCAGGCCCCTGTAACCGGAAGAGGGATTGCTACAAAGAGAGTGAGGCCAAAAGCACCATATCTCATTACTTTTTTGCTTTTTTTATAGGTCCGTGCATACAACGAAGTAAAAAACTTATTTAATATCTTTATATGGGATAATGCCTTTCTAATAGGCTCCAGGAAATATATGATAGGCAAAACCGGTATTAAATTCCCAAGCCAGGAAATAAAATAAGCTTCTAATATCGGCATTTTAAAATGCAATACAGCCAACGGGATACCGCCTCTCAATTCGAATACAGGCATCATGCTGACTATAAGGGTTATAGCCTCTTTATTAAGATGAAGATTCTTTAAAAACTCGACAAAATCATTCAGCATAAAACCTACTATATTAAATAAAAAACGATTGTCAATGAGAAGGTGAATAATTGCTGTTCTTACTTATCATTAACATTTGCCATTTATCATAGTAATCTGTAAAAATATAAACAATACTAATATGGCGGAAATAAAAGCTCGAGAAAAGATTGAAAAGATTGAGCAAGCTATCCATAACTTAGCCAATCACGAGATAAAATGCTGCTTATGTCCACGGGAATGTGAGGCAAACAGGCAGCAAGGAGAAGAAGGATTTTGTGAAAGCAGCAGCAGTGCATCAATATCTCATGCTACCCTCCATTTCGGTGAAGAACCGCTGTTAAGCGGACACTACAATTACATAAAAAACAGTCTCAAAGATCCAACCCCTCGTCATGGCTCAGGAACAATCTTTTTCACAGGCTGCAATTTAAAATGCGTATTCTGTCAAAACTTTCAATTAAGCTGGTATAAAGAGGGAAACACCGTCAGTTCTGAAAAACTGGCAGAAAAAATGCTCCGCCTCCAGGAACAAGGAGCTTTAAACATTAACCTTGTTTCTCCTTCCCACATGATTCTCCCTATCCTGAAAGCACTGAAAATAGCTTATTTGAAAGGACTAAGTCTTCCTCTCGTATATAATTCCAATGCTTACGAAAAAGCAGAAGTTTTGAGAAATCTGGAAGGGATTGTGGATATTTATCTTCCTGATTTTAAATATTTTTCTTCCCATGCCTCGGCAAAATATTCTGGAGCTTCTGACTACTTCCAGTATGCCAGCCAAGCCATCAAAGAAATGTATTGCCAGCAGCCAGCCCTGGTGCTCAACAGCAAGAAAGTAGCGCAGAAAGGACTCATCATCAGGCACCTTGTTCTTCCAGGACAGACCAGCGATTCCATAACTCTCCTAGAATGGATTTCCAGAAATCTCTCACTCTCTGTCTGCTTAAGCATTATGAGCCAGTACTACCCCTACTTCAAAGCCCCACCTGAAATCCAGAGATCTCTCACTAGAGAAGAATATGTGAATGTAGTATCTAAGGCTAAAGAACTTGGCTTCAAGAATATGCTTATCCAGCCTGAGCCTTTCGCACTGAATGAACATCTCATCCCTGATTTCAAGATCAAAGACCCTTTCAGATGGAAATAGGAGATTATTAAAGCATGTTTATTCTATGAGCGTGGCAACTTGCTTTCCGGAATTCCCAGATCCGAGGCCATTTCACGCAGTTTTGCCTGTATATTGCTGATATTCTCTGGCCCCATTCTGAAAAAGTGTTTCTGTGCTTGACTCATTTTTTCCAATTCGGCTTCAGCAATAACAAACGAAATTACTTTTTTCTCCAGTAGAATATCCTTCTTTATCACGGGCACTTCAAGGAGTTCGCGGATAGCCATTACAAGAGTATCTTGAAAATCCGCATCAGGATATCCTAAATCACTGTATGCTTCCTGGATTACTGGCTTTAACTGCCTATAGAGTCTTACACAGGATTCTGAATCCAAAGATGAAAATACTTCTGCTACAATAGCATATCTTTTATACCCAATCGGATCCACATAATACTTATCATTTCTCTTAATAACCTTAAATTTTCCTTCAGGATTGAAAAAATCGATATGAGCTTTCGGACTCTGTCCATTGGCAATATTATCAACAGCCGCAACAAATTTTCGAATAATATCATCGGTTGTCAACCAGCCCTTAAGTTCAACACTAGAAGAAAACTCACCGATTAATTTGCGGATCAAATCATCACTTTTTCCGAGAGCAACATCAATATAATCCGGCATTTTTTCCTCTCCTTTGACAGCTTCTTCCGATGGAATCACAGCAGTTGTTTTCTCAGTAATCTCAGGAATTTCTGTACTCTCTTTTGATTTACCGCGTATAAGAAAAAAGTAGATACATATAGCAACTACCACAACTGCTATAATGACAAGAGCTGTAAAAGTTACTTTTTTAGATTCCTCCATATTTCCCTCCACTCGCAATTTAAATAATAAATATTTAACCCGTATTAATCACGAATCAAGTTTGATTATTCCATCTTTTTAATTTCAATATTACCATTTAAAGTTGTAAGTGAAATAGAAGCTCCGTCTTCTCCAATCACAGTAGAAATCTTATCTGTTGGCATAGGATTCTCAATGTCAAATTCACAAAATATATCTCCGTCCGGACTCGAAGCTTCTATCCGGCAATTTACTTCTGGCTGAAGATATACAATGATATCTCCCTGTTTTGTGGAAATTGTTAGTTCATCTTCATTTCTAAGGTCATACAAACTTGCCTTGATTGAACCATTATCAACAGAAGCCGTTAAAGAACCTGAAAAATTATCAACTTTTATATCGCCATCTTTCAATTCGATGTAAGCTTCCCCATACAAATCAGAAATAAATATATCCCCTTTAACTGCAGTGATATCTTTCAAATTTATGGAATGAGGAACTCTTACCTCATAATGGACTGTTTTTGCCTTACTTTCACCTGAAGCAGCCCTGGTCTTGATTTTTACAAAATCTTCAAATTTATCAAATTCAATTTTAGGAACGGAATAATTCCAATGAAACATTCGAATCTTTCTATCATACAGGTTAGGCATAATTTTCTCTGCAAACACTTGTAACTCATTTCTATCCCAACCCTGAATTTCAATATCTCCATCTATGTTTTCAAGAGAGAGAGTCCCTCCTGCATCTAAAGGCACATTTTTCTCAAATTCCTGCACTTCGGGAAAACCTGCTTCATCAGGAAAGTCAACAACCGCTATAATACAGGAACTTATAAAGGGGAAGATCAGAAGTACACTAAAAACAAAAAACAATAATTTCTTCATATCCTCCTCCATTGTTCTTAATTATACGATATTCTAATTGAGAAGTTCTATTTTTTTTATAATATATTTGTTTTTCTCTTGAACAGAAATCTTTTTTGAGTAATATTAGTTCCTTAAGTACTTGGCATTGTATCCGCGGTAACCTTTTTGTAGATCGGGTCGGGGTAGGCTGGATCTGATTGTGAATAATCCAGTCCAGTAGAATTATCAATATACCAAGGAGGCCATAATGGGCGGTATGTTTGGATTGGTTTCAAAACATGATTGTGTAAACGACCTATTTTATGGAATTGACTATCACTCTCATTTAGGAACAAGTCGCGGTGGCCTTGCAGTAAAAAATACGGATGGATTCACAAGATTCATTCATAATATTGAGAATGCCCAATTCAGATCTAAATTCGAAGATGACATCACAAAGATACAAGGAAATAAAGGTATAGGAGTAATAAGCGATTATGAAGACCAGCCTCTCATTATACGTTCTCACCTTGGAAACTATGCAATTGTAACAGTGGGTGTAATAAACAATGCAGATGAAATTACAAAAAAAACATTCAACAAAAACTCAATTCATTTTTCGGAAATGAGCGGTGGCGGGATCAATCCGACAGAGCTTGTTGCGGCATTGATAAACCAGGAGATGTCTTTTAAAGACGGGATCCAGAATGCTCAAGAGGCAATTCAGGGGTCCTGTTCTTTACTCCTATTAACCGAAGAAGGGGTTTATGCAGCACGAGATAGATTTGGAAGAACTCCTCTTGTTACCGGGGAAAAACAGGGAACTTATGCAGCAACATCAGAGACCTGTGCCTTTCCCAACCTTAACCTTGAAATAAAAAAATATCTTGGCCCGGGTGAAATTGTCTTAATAACCGAAGAAGGGATTGAGCAAAAAAAACCGCCCGGGGATAAATTGCATATATGTGGTTTTCTCTGGGTTTATTATGGATATCCTGCTTCAAGTTATGAAGGAATAAATGTGGAAACTGTAAGAAACAAGTGCGGCGCCAAACTTGCCAGAAATGATAAAATCAAAATAGACTTTGTAGCTGGAATACCTGACTCAGGAATAGCTCATGGTTTAGGATATGCGAGTGAGGCAGGAATTCCTTTTAAAAGACCTTTTGTTAAATATACACCTACATGGCCGAGAAGTTTTATGCCCCAGAATCAGGCCGTAAGAGACCTTGTAGCCAAAATGAAACTTATCCCAATAAAAGAATTGATCGAAGGTAAAAAATTACTTTTTTGTGAAGACTCAATAGTAAGGGGGACTCAGTTGAAAGGCACAATCCAAAGGCTATACGATTCAGGGGCTTTAGAAGTCCATATGCGTCCAGCCTGCCCTCCCCTTGTTTATGGATGCAAATTTCTTAATTTTTCGAGATCTAGGTCGGAATTGGACCTTGCTGCAAGAAAGGCTATAAAAGAGCTGGAAGGAGATGATCCCACCAACTTAGATGAATATTCAAGGGCTGGAACTGATAAATACAATGCAATGATAGAGAAAATCAGGTTGAGACTCAGATTAACATCACTGAAATATCAAGAGCTGGAAGATCTTGTTTCAGCAATCGGTCTGCCTAAAAACAAGCTGTGTACTTATTGCTGGGATAGAACAGAGTAGAGACTTATTAATAGAGGGCAAGAAGAGCTTTTTCTTCTTCCCTCTTCATTAAATCCTTCAGGTTAATACCAGCATATTCAACTTTTAGTAATATTTCACTATTTCCACCTGAAAGATTAAGGAATATTTCCGTTTCAGGAGTTTCCCACTGAGAGATATATTCCAGATGACTTAAAGCCACCGCATATCCCCACTCAGAAGGACTATCTTTATATAAATTGTTCCGCCACAATACGTTATCCAGTTGTGGCACACCGTATTTCTTTATTAACAAATCCTTAGTTTTTTCATAATCTTTAATATGTTCATTTTCATCCTCATGTTGTTCTAAAAATATGTATTCTGCTGCTGTTAACTTGTTTTCTGCAAATATGTATCCAATAAAACAATCATTATCCATTACTTTTTTCTCGTATCCAATTATATCCAATCCCCTTGATTCTTCTTGCTTGAATGGCTCGCCTTCTAATTCTAAAACTTGTTCTTTTCTCATCCCCCAGTATGTATTTCTAAAATTCACAGCTGGTTTAACTGCTTTTTCCGGACTCTTTCTCCCAGCATGAATTGTGATCACCTTGGTGGACTGAAACAGCCTCTCTACAAATGAGTCAAGTATGTATCCTGATTTTGTGCAGCCTGTATTTTTTGACGAATAATAAACATAATCGAATATCTTTCGGAATTTTCTAGAACTGCTCAGAGTAAGGATAGCTCCTTTTTCTAAAGTCTCAATAACAGGGCTATTTATATCAGGTCTAAGATAAACATTGGCACTCTTTGCTATTATCTTCAGTTTCTTATCAAAAGAAAACAATAATCCACTTTGAGAAAAGATAATTAAAAGGAATGCTATCAATATTCCCCGTTTTGCTTTCCGGCTCATTCTCATATTTCCCTAATATAAACTGCTATAATATATTGCCAATGAAATCACATAAATTCAATCCTCTTTAGAGATGATTTTGCAAGTACTTTCCTCACCCCCAAAGATTATAATATCAATCATAATTATTACTCGCGCTTTCTCTTATAACTTATTATTCATTGTGTTTTTCATTTGAGAACTGTATTATTTCCTCTGAAAGATGCAAATTTAGATATAAAATGAATAGTCTCCATCTTCTTTTGCTTTTCGGCGTAGGTGCTGTTGCCGGTTTTATTAATGTTAATGCCGGAGGAGGATCCAGTCTCACACTTCCAACCCTTATATTCATAGGACTTGATGGTGCTGTTGCAAATGGCACAAACCGAATAGCGTTAATCATTCAAAACATTCTTGCTGTTTCTTCTTTTCATAAAAACAGAGCCTATCAATTTAAAACCAGTCTAAAATTTGCTGCTTTTACACTGCCTGGTGCTGTGATCGGCGCATTGATATCTACTAAAATTAGTAATATCCTGTTTCAGAAAATCCTGGGTGGAGTTTTGATTTTCATTGTTTTCTCCATGTTTTTTTCCCGTTCTTACAATGATAATAATTCAAACATTTCATCCCATAAAAACTGGCTTATCTATCCAGCATTACTGGGTATCGGGTTTTACGGAGGTTTCATCCAGGCAGGAGTAGGATTCTTGTTCATGGCCGCTTTATATCACCTGTTACGGCTCGACCTTGTCTTAGTCAATATGCATAAAGTGTTTATCATTCTGATATACACCTTCCCTGCTTTACTTATATTTGTACTTACAGGAAATGTGAACTGGATATGCGGTGCAGTTCTAGGTGCAGGAAACGCATTTGGAGCATGGTGGGGAGTTCACGCTGCTCTAAAGGGCGGCGAAAAAGCGATCCGCATTATTCTCACTGTTGCCATTACTATTATGGCTCTTAAGCTTTTCGGCCTTTATTAATTAACCTGAATTATTCATGAAGAATACTGGATAACTCAATCCATCCACGGACTTACATCTGTGGATTTTAAAAGTTAGTATTAAAATTATTTCAATCAGTTAGAAGCAAACTGCTATATGCTTTAAAAAATCATATATTGCTTATATAGCCAGCAAGAGTTTTTAGGCCAGCTTCAGCATCACCTCCAAGGTTTATTCGCAGTATGCGGCGGCCCCTCTTTCTAAGGGCCTTAAAATCTCCAAAGGATTGAGTTTTAATCAGGTATTTAAAAGAAAAATTAGTCTCTGGCACAGGCAATTCTATCTGCGGCTCATCCACAAACTGCAGGAATAATCCATTATTTACTCCTCCCTTGTGAAGCTGCCCTGTGGAATGTAAAAAACGTGGTCCATACCCTAGGGTCGTGGCAAGTCCAAATCTTTTTAAAAGTTCAAGCCGGATTGCTTTTAAAGCATTATCTGTTTCCGAGTCATAAGAAAGATAGGCCTGGACAGCGAAATAATCTCCCTCTTTTGCCCCGAAGGCCCAACTTCTCAATGCTGATTCTGCATTTTCAACAAATATAGTTCTTTTATATATTTCTTGTCGCTGTTTTTCTTCTCCTTCTTTTTCCATTAGTTTCTTTGTAAACTGTTTAGTAAGGTCAACATCTGGTTGGTCAAAAGGATTCATTTCAAGGGCTGCTCCTGCAGCCGCCACAGCCACCTCCCAACAGAAAATTTCCCTGCTTAAATCATTTCTATCTTTCATGTCAATACGTATAACAGGAATACCGGCATATTCAAATTCTTTTTGACATCTTTCCAATCCACTGTTTTCATCTTCTTTGAGGAAAATAAAAACAAATAAACGGTCTTTTCCATAGGAGTCGATTTCTAACAAAGGCTCTCTCACTACAGGTACTATTCCCTTTCCATTCTTGCCTGTACTTTCAGCAATGAGCTGTTCAATCCAGTCAGGAAAACTATTAAGGCTTGTGGATGTTATAAAAGTCAGTTTATCCCTGAATTTTGCCAATTCTCCAAGAACCGCACCCAAGATAAATCCTGAAGATTTGTCCTCCGGAAGATCCAAAACATCTTTAGCTGTTTCCTTAGCCCTTTTCATTAGTTCGTGTATATCGATTCCAATAAGAGCTGCTGGAAGCATTCCGAAAACAGAAAGTGCAGAGTAGCGTCCTCCAACATCAGCAGGTGATAGAAAAACAGCACGAAAATTCCTCATCTCGGCCAAATTTTCAAGGGGAGTTCCAGGATCAGTTATGCAGACAAAATAACGGCCCTGCCTGTTACTTATGTGACTCACTTTCTCCCAGAAATACTTAAAAAGGGAAAGAGTCTCAAGGGTAGTTCCGGACTTGCTGCCTACGATAAAAATTGCATTTTGTATGTCTATTTCATGCTCGACACTTCGTATCGATTCAGGATGAGTGCTGTCAAGGACTATTAATTTTGGATACCCAGGAGCATTCAAGAAAGTCTTCTGGAATACAAGTGGAGCAAGACTCGACCCTCCCATTCCAAGAAGCACAACATATTTTATTCCTTCCTCTTTTACTTCCTGCGCAAATCTTGTTATGGGTTCAAGTTCATCCTGCATCATTTCTGGAAGATCCAGCCATCCCAAGTTATTTCTTATTTCAGAAGGCAAGATCGGAGACCATAACATAGAATCTTTAGACTGAAACCTTCTGGAAAAATTAATATTCTTCCAAGAATTTAAACGCCTATCCACAAGCACCTGGTATTTTCCTATTTTCATTTCCTGATTGATTATTTTCATTTTGCTTTCTCTTAGGTTATAGCAAAAGAAAATTTGATGTCAAACACTGCATAATTGAAAATAGGGACAGGCCATCAGAACTGATTAATAAATAAGAAGTTAGCTATTTTTTCGAATAAAAAATATTTTTATAGTTGTTAGATAGCCATGCTTTCGAAATATTCAAAGGTCCTGTTAATAGCCATATGCTTCAATTGCACCTTGCCAATGTTGTATGGAAGATCGATAGTCTCTATATTGTGGCCGGAATTAATAAGCTCAGTTACAATACGTGCTGAAAAAGGTGAATGCATCAAGCCATGTCCGCTAAATCCTGTCGCATGGATGAGGTTGTGAATGTTAAGATCATAACCAAACAGAGGGTTGTGGTCGGGAGTAGAATTATAAAATCCACTTGTAACTGCCACTAATCTTCCCATATCTTGAACAGCTGGCAAAAATTGTGTAACTTCCTTGCGCACAGCAGCACCATATTCATCGAACCCAAGTCCGTAGCCTGGTTCGATATCGTCCTGGTTATCGAGCGTTGCTGCAACAGGATTAGGATGCTGCAGCCAGCCTATCATCAGTTGCTTATTATCAGGTCGGCAGTAAGCACCGTAGGGTGTTACGGTCATCGGGAGTGACGGAAAATCTTCCATTTTGAACCCCCAGTCACTATCCCTCTTTAGTCCCCTCAAAAAATACAGATACCGGCGCTCTGCGGTAATTGGTAAGTCTATCCCGCCAAACAGCCGTGATATCCCTGCTGCCCAGACATTTGCTGCGTTTATAAAAAAGTCAGCCTCAATCCTACTGCCCGATTCAAGAATTACGGCTGTGGCCTTATTACCGGAAACTTCAGCTTTAACAACCGGATCGTTCTGAATAATTTTGGCTCCAAGTTTCCTTGCTGCCTGTGAGGCGTCCTGGTAGATGATGTTCGGAAATAGAAAGCCGTCTTTGGGACACCAGGTTGCACCAACAATTCCAACTGTATCGAGATAAGGAAACTGTTTGCTTAATGCCGCTTCGTCAAGCCATACCACTTCTTTGAGGCCCGCTTTCTGTTGTACAGCCACCTGCTGCTTTACTGCTTCAACATTAGCCGTGTAATTTTTCAAAAATAAATAACCATTCTGGCAAATCGGAGATTGGCTGTTTTCTATGATGTCCGTCCAGTTTTCAAAAAATTTGATCGAATATATCATTCCCTGGACTGTAGATATTGTATCGAACTGGGCCCGGATGCATGCTGCTGAACGTGAGCTTGCACCACTTCCCAGATGACATGCTTCAACCAGAATCACCTTAGCTCCCATTCTGACCAATTCCCAGGCCGAAAGTATACCTGTAACACCGCCCCCGATAACGAGAACATTTTTTCCAAAATCATTAGCGACAGGTTTAGGGATCATCTTTTTTCCTCCATATTAATGTTTAGCTTGAATTATTCATAAATTATGCCGACATCAATATTTATTTTCCATGCTTCAGCGTAGAAATTTTAAAAAAACAAAAAATTCATGTCAATAAGTAATAAAAAAGAAAAGAGGGACACCCATTCTGACCATTCTAACTTGATGATATAATTTTAATTGTTTCACGGCATCATCATAGAAGTTTTTATGAAAACCCAGGTTAATAGGTATCTCTCAAAGTCATTATCTTCAAATTCTCTTCAAAACGCTTAATATCAATTTTTTCATCTGTCAAGAACTCTATTCTGTATTTTTTCTCCGGTATCATATCAAAGAAATTATCTGAAAATCTCCCTTTATAAAAATGCACCGAAAGATGAACATCCTTTGCAAAGTGCTTGCTTTTCAGATAAATAATCACATTTTTGTTTTCAAATGATACTTCCCTGTCTATTTGAGTATGGATTAGCGAAACTTTCTTTAAAGGAGAAAAGTGGTATACATTTGAGCTCAGAATCTTATTTTGCCAGCTTATCTCACAGTAAAAATAAATATCTCTATCATGGAAGTTTTTTTTCAGTTCATCCAGGGACTTTGTAAAAATTATCCGGCTCTTACCAGGTTCAATTTTCATTTTTGATATATGATTTTGAATTAATTTTCCTCCATAGGTGTAAACAGACCAGTGAAATTCTGCATCTACGGACCCCCTGAGATCGGAAATGCAGTAAACATTTAAAACCTTTCCATTATCCACAGGAGCAACCAGCACTGGGCTGTAAAACCTTTTAGCATAATAATGAAGAGCCTTCCATCTTCCTAAATAATCTATTCCTGCCCAGGAAGCTACCTGCCAGCAGTCATTTATCTGCCAGTACAGGGAACCCATCATTCTTGGCATCTGGCTTCGGAAATGTTCGACAGCTATTTTCATCCCTTCTGCCTGAAGTACCTGGCTCACCCACAAGATGGATTCAAAATCCTTTGGAAGCCTGAAATGATCCAGCATATAATGCAGGATAAGCTTATTCCCTTGCGGGCTCTTTTGATGATGCTCCATTATTGGAGAGGAAATATTCCAGTCCCCAGGAATAGTGAATGTTTTTACAGTTTCTATCAAAGGAAATGATTGGAATCCAAACTCGCTCATGAAACGATGGAACTTTTTTCTGTATTCTTTAAAAAGCTCTCTCCCATGCCATATTCCCCAGTAGTGCATGTCTCCGGACTCTTCAGACCGTGGTTCTCCCACTTTTTCCGAATGAGGAGAGCTGGGCCAGTACTGGCGGCGGGAGTCATATTTTTCAACAGCCTTGGGGAGAATTTGATGAAATATCTTTTCATAATCCTTCCACACACTGTCTGGAAAGTGCTCTTTCCAGCCCCAGTGAAACCAACCTTCCTCACATTCATTGTTTCCACACCATAAAGCAATACTCGGGTGATGTCTCAATTCTTTTATCACATATTTTGCTTCCTCCCTGACATTCTCAAGGAAAGCATCATCACCAGGATACATCGCACAGGCAAACATAAAATCCTGCCACAATGTTATTCCCTGCTCATCACAAAGGTCATAGAATTCTGGAGCCTCGTATATTCCACCTCCCCAAACACGAAGCATATTCATATTCGCTTCAACACAGCCTTTAAGAATCCTTTCATATTTTTGAGGCGATACTCTATTTGGAAACATATCTGCCGGAATCCAGTTTCCTCCCTTGGCAAAAAAAGGAATGCCATTGACAACGAATTTGAAACTCCGTCCCCACTGGTCATCTTCTTGTTCAAGAATAAGTGACCTGATTCCAATCCGCTTGGAGACGGAATCTAGAAGCTGCTTTTCATAGAAAAGACGGACATCAACAGCATATAAGTTCTGATCTCCCATCCCTGCAGGCCACCATAGGTCAGGATTCATTATATCAATAATAATTTCTTTTGAATTCATTCCCTCCTGCAAAGAAAACGACTCATTTTTTGTATATGTTTTTCTTCCAGAAACCTTAATGCTGACTCCTATCTTCTCGCTGATATCAGATAATAGAGAAAGTTTTAAGTGGAGACTAACCTTATTCCTACCATGGAACTCCTGAATAATCTCCACGTCTTCAATTCGGGCTTTGTCCCATGATTCTATATAAATAGGCCTCCATATTCCGCTGGTCACAAGCCTCGGCCCCCAGTCCCAGCCAAAATGATAAGGCGCTTTACGAACATGAGGACAGCCTCCAGGCAGTTTATAAGGCAGTTTTTCTTCCAGTATCCTGGCATGTCTTACAGGGGACTCAAACCTGACTCTCATATCGTTTTGACCGGTTTTTAAATAAGGTTTTATATTAAACCGATATTCACGGAACATGTTCTCTGTGTTTGCTATTTTTTCATTATTCAGAAAGATTGTTGCATATGTATCAAGGCCTTTACAGACCAGTTCGATATGCCCCCTGCACATTACATCCTTAGTGACTTCAAACATTCTTTTATATTCCCAGTCTTCTCTCTCTATCCCCTGAACTCTTGTTTCATTGTCCCTGAAGTAAGGATCCGGAATCAGCCCATTATCCATAAGGTCAGTATGCACACATCCAGGCACTTTTGCTTTGTACCATCTGGTTTCATTGATACTTCTAAACTCCCACTGTCCTTCAAGCGAATACCTGGCATAATTTGACTTATCCGGAACATCTCCGGAATACAGGTATGCCCTTCCCATAAAAAGAACGCCCAAGATCAATAATAAGGAGAAAACAAAAGATCCGGTTATCAAATTCTGTTTCATTTTAAAAGACAAATTCATCACTTCCTTTTATCTAATAATATACACTTTTAATATACACATTTCCTTGCTTCATCAGCAAAGGCTCTAAGCAGATCTATATCGACTTCGAAAAAATGATCTGAAAGTGACAGAATAAAGCCTCCTCCTTCCCCTGCCACTTCAAAACATCTGCGGACTTCATTCCTGGTTTTGTCGGGTTTGCATCCTTTTAAATAATGAAACTGGTCAAAGCCGCCGATCATACACACCCGACAGACATGTATTTACATCTCTGCTCGGGTTATTCTTTTTTCGAAAAATGGCGATATAAATATACAGTCAATATAAAGGAAATAATTAATACAATTAATGGGATAAATATTCCTAACATTTCTTATCCTTTTTGTCCTTATGCCTTTTCCGGTACGAAAAATATGCAAGCAGAAGCCCGAGAAAAGAAAAGAAATAAGCTATTGACATTCCTATGACTACAGAAAATCCTTGATTCATTTATTCCTCCCAGCGGGCAATTTTTTCTAGATCTTCAAGATACTTTCTCTGCTTTACCTCATAATCTTCTGAAACCGCCTTTAATTTAGGATCAATAATCTTAACCATAATCACAAGAAGAACTATACTTACAAATAAAATAACAAACCCATACCAGAGCAGAAGCAAGCTTAATGCCAGCCCTACGGCTAATAAAAAATAAACCAGGGGAGAAATAATGAATGTAATATAATCTTCTTTTGTCCACTGTTCTGCTTCCTCAGCAGTCCATTTTGTTTTTATCCAACTCATTAAATCCCTCCCTTGCTTTGAACAACACTAAATCCTTTTAGCCCCCTCCTTACGGCTTCCTCACGTACAGGCTTCCACCAGCCCAGAGGCCTGGACATAACATAATACTTTACAAGGCGGTTCATGTCTTCCGGAGGTGTCAAAAAAGTCAGTGGTATATAGATTAATGCCCCCAGGACCATCATTGTCCAAAACTGAAGATAGTCCGGCAGCACCGGAATAACATGAAATTCCGGCAGTACCCACACAACCAGCCAGCTTAATCCCAAATTGACTATCCAGGAGGAAAGATATCCCCAGGAATTAAAACGCCACCAGACAACCTGCAGAATAGATGGAAGCCAGATACCGGCTGCCATTATCCAGAGCGCAAAAATGAGCCACTGGGTTATCTCCTGCATCATCATACCGTAAATAAACGATCCAAGAAGAAGAATAAGAGTAGATATTCTTCCAACCCAGATCAGCTCTTTTTCGCTCGCTTTAGGCCTGTAATAATGATTATAGAGATCCCTTGTCGCATAAGATGCCCCGAGGTTAAGATGAGTGGAGACAGTGGAAAGATGGATAGCGACTATCGCTGCGAAGAAAAAGCCTACCAATCCAACCGGCAAGAATTCAAATCCAAGACGATACCATGCCATTTCATACTCTACCGTCGAACTTATATGAGGATAAATTGTAAAAAAGGCAAGGATAGCAACAGCCCATAGCGAGTTGCGAATCACTATCAACGCAGAGCCTGCCCAAATGCTGTAACTGGCATCACGAATCGTTTTTGCTGACTGAATGCGTTGAGCTTCAGGATACCAGTCAATCGATGTTCCCATACCAAAACCACCTATAACAGCAATAACCAGCATGGTTAAAAACCAGACTAATGGGAAATCTCCCGAAGCCACTCCCGTAAAGGCAAAAGGATTCAGCCTCCAGCTCTGACCCAAAGAATTTATTTTTGCTATGATAGTATGAGGCCCGCCTGCTGCTGCAATCCCCCATATTGAAACAATTATAATGACTGCAAAGGCGATCACACCCTGCTGGAAATCAGCCATTACCACTCCCCAATAGCCTGAGGCCAGCACATAAACAGCACAGAGAGAAGAAAAAAGAATTAATCCCAGCCACTCGGGCCAATTAAAAAGATAATGACAGACTTTTCCCATGGCGATTCCAACCCATCCCAGGACAAACATATTCATGAACACCTGCCAGCCTGCAATCCATCCACGCAGCAGTTCAGCACCCAATCCTGAGAAACGAATGGTCTGCCATTCTGCCTGAGTGTATGCAAGAGAACGGCGGAAAATCTTGGTCGAGGCAAATGCAGAAATTGCACACCATGCAGAAAAAAATGTATACCAGATGCCCCTGAGGCCGTGCTGATATATGACCCCACTGATCCATATCGGAGTATCTGTTGCAGAGTGTGTGGCATAGACAGAAGCTGCAGGCAGCCACCATGGTAAACCTCGACCAGCAAGAAAAAAATCTGACATAGACCTTTTCCCCAGCCTGTAGAAAAGAACCCCGCAGACAATCATGAGAACTATAAACAGGAACAGCCAGAACCAATCTAAAAACCCAAACACGACCATGCTAACCTCTTTTTCTATTTATTGATTCGATTCTATATCCATTATTGAACTTGCTACAATGTTTGCTACCCTGCTTCTCAAGGAAACAATGGCACCTTTATCAAAAGGATGAACCCTGTTTGTAAGAAATACGACAAAGCTTCTTGTATCGGGATCGATCCATATAGATGTCCCTGTATAACCAGTATGCCCATAAGAATTGGGCCCAAAAATATCGCCTCCATTAGACGCATAAGAGGAGTGAATGTCCCAACCGAGCCCGCGATCAGAAAAACTGACATCCGGATAGATAGAGGTCATCCTCTTGACAGTTAAAGGGCTTAGAATCCTCTTTTCATTAAACTGACCTTTATTCAACATCATTTGAGCAAAATTTACCAGATCATCTGCAGTAGAAAAAAGCCCTGCGTTACCCGAAATCCCACTCAATAACCTTGCCAAAGGGTCATGCACAGTTCCTATCAAAGGAGTCTCTTCAATTACCTCTGTTGGCACGCACAAATGACGGAACTTTTCAGGAGGCGTAAAAAAAGTGTGATTCATTTTTAAGGGGCTGAATATGTTTTCTTCCGAAAATTCTGCAATCGACTGGCCGGATATTTTTTCAACAATATAGGCCAGAGTAATAAATCCAAGACAGCTGTAATGAAACTCCTTCCCCGGCGGATCAGTTTTGTCAAGCACAGCAATATATCTGACCAAATACGCCAATGCACATGGGCTGCCGTATTCCTCCTCAACCTCGGCAGCATCCGTATATGGCGGAAGCCCTGATGTATGCGTCATTAAATGCCAGATACGCACATCTTCTCCCGGTTCACCATTTTCATCAATATAAGCTTTAAATTCAGGGACATAGTTTTTTACCTTGTCATGCAGACTTATACGTCCATCCTGTGCCAAAATCATCACTGACGTCGCTGTTGCCACCGGTTTTGTTAGAGACGCAAGATCAAATATCATAGATGCTTTCATTGGGCGATGTTCAGGTATCCACTGGCTCTCGCCAAAAGCTTCACGGAAAACAATTTTGCTTTTCCTGCCAACCAAAACAACAGCTCCTGGAAAATCCCCCCGGGCAATCGCTTCTTTTATGACAATTTTTAATCTATTCAGACTTGACGAGGACATCCCAACATCCTCAGGTTTTACTGTCTTCATAGGTTTAACTTTACAATTTACAGCAAGAAGAAACAGTATTAAAATCACAATAATTTTCTTATCAGTTTTCACTGTAACTACCTCTAATTTATTTCCTGTTTTCTACTTAACAGAATTCCAAAAAGGCTAAAAAGAGGGCTCGCGCCAAGAGAAACCATCATCCCTATGGTCCCGGCCTGAGGAGAAGACATCCCTGTAGCATACAAAAGAAGGCATGCAGATAGTCCAGTAACAGAAGAACAAATAGCTCCAAACTTGTTGACTCTCTTACTCAACAATCCCCATATAAAAGGCCCCAAAAAAACGGACCCGATAGCTCCCCAAGAAATTCCCAGAATTGCAACAATAGAAGCAGGTTTAAAATATGCTAAAATAACAGAGAGAATAACGAAAAATGCGTTCATGACTCTCATTAAAAGTGTCAATTGTTTATCAGAAACTTTTTTATTTATAAATCCTCCATAAATATCTTTTGAAACTGATGAACTGGAGATTAAAACAAGTGCAGCCAGAGTGGACATCGAAGCTGATAATATCAATAACAATATTAAAACAGACAGGGAATTCGGAATCACATTAGCAAGCAACTCCGGCATCAATGCATCAAAAACAGGTTTTCCATTACTAAATGCATTTGGAGTCGTTTCAGGAGATAAAAAATACCTCGTTAGAGATCCAGTAAAATAAGCCACGCCCACAACGAGAATCGAAAAAAGAGTGGATGCTCCCATCCCGATTTTAATTGCTCTTTTATCCTTGATCGCGTAGAATTTCTGTATTAATTGGGGCATGGCCAAAGGAGCCACACTTGTCAGAAAAACAAGGCAAAAAAGCGGCCATACTCCGGGGGGACCTACAACTGCGGTTAACCGGGGATTTATGTCAGAAAGAGCTGCAGTCATATTAGCAAGTCCATTTCCTTTGCTGATAGTACTCCATAACAGGATGACAACTCCTATACTCATAATAATGCCAAAAACCACATCAATCATTGTCATGGACTTGTACCCGCCTAATACAAGATATACTGCTGTAAAAGTTCCCATAAATGCCAATGCAATTCCATATTCCATGTTAAAATTAGACTTAAAAAGATATGACAGACCCATAAAGACAGCGGCAGAATACGGCACAAAAAATATAAAAATAGCTAAGGAGGAGAAAAATTTAAGGAATTTGCTGTCATACCTCTTTTCAAAAAACTCAGGCATTGTGGATACTTTATATTCAAGCGACATCTTTTTGATTCTTGGTCCAAGCAGCCACCAGGCACCAAGCACTCCTATGAAGGCATTTCCGACCGCAATCCATAAACCTGAATATCCAAAACCCCATCCTATCTGTCCGGCAAAACCAATAAATAACACCGCTGAAAAATAGGCTGTTCCATATGTAAATGCAGTCATCCAAGGGCCTATGCTTCTGCCTCCCAAAAAGAAATCAGAAAAAGTCTTTGTTTTTCTTAACCCGATGATTCCAATAATAATAATCGTCAGGGCATAGACAGAAATAACACTAATTTTTACTAACATTTATTCTCCTCTAATAAGCCCCATTTTCTAATAGAGATTTTTAAATCCTGTATATTAACTCAAAGCGGAACCAATTATAGCAATCTGCACCCGGTCTATAGAAATTACCGGGAGAAAAAAACTCCCATAACACATGACCGGTAAGATGCTTGTTTAATTTAAACACAGATTTTGCAATTAACAAACCACCCCTAGTTTTCCCATTTCCGCCAGGGAATGCACTTAACAAGTCTGAATTTTCTGCTGCCACCAGATGATGATATGAAAGATTTAAGTCTATATCCCTTGAAACTTTAAATTTCAATGTTCCATAGATCGAAATAAAATTACTCCAGTAGGCTACTTTTCCATTATACTCTGGAATCAGAGTGTAAATATAGGACTCACTCCATTTCGGCCATCGGCTGAAAAGCGGATCCCATCCTTCCCATCTTTCCGTTTCAGGATCATCTCCAGCAAGATAAATTGTGCCAAGTGTTGCAGTTTGAAGGAGAGGAATCAATTTGTTGGTCTTATAATCCAAATGCAGATATCCTCCAAAAGAAAGGCGGTCAAAATCTCCGTAGTCTCCAAACTGGACAGCCCCCTCACCAGTCATGGAAAACCTTTCAAGCAGTTGATAAACAAACCTGCTTCCAGCAGTATTTATACAAGAACTCATGGGCTTTGTATCCGTACTGTGAATATTTTTCCTGATCAGGTAAGAATCCAGATTTACTTCATTAAACTTCCCGGAAAAATAAATCCCAATTCCTTCTTCAGGCTGCTCGATCAATTTTTGATCTTTATTATTTATGACTGGAAGATAATTATCAGTTTCAGGTTGATATGTATAAAAAAGAATAAGCTTATTACTTTTATTGAGAAAAAGGTCCATCCTTGCCGCATTAAAATATATTGAACGAGAGCCATCCAATGGATGTCCATCCATTACCAAAAAGCCCTCTCCTAACATGATATTCTGTCTCCCAATAATAAATGACAAAGGAAGATCCCAGGGCTTATTAGATTTCACATACAAGTTATCCACAAACACTTCATGCAGGTTGAAATCCCTGCCTTCTGGTACAAAATAGTAACGAAATTCATTGGTTAACTTAACTGCCAGTTCCAAGCCAGGTTTGGGTATCCACTGAGCCATCAAGCTTGTTCGATGCCTGGTAAAACTGCTTTCTTTAGCCTGCGTTCTGTCAAGGCTTGTTGCATTATCCCAGCTTACAAAACGAAACCGTTCTGAAAAACTCAACTTTAAAGTGGAATTTTTCGTATTTTGGGATTGCACATCGGCATAAACACTTGTACCAAATAATAAAACTGCCAATACATATATCAAAGTAGTCTTTTTCATTTGCCTTTTATTTATCATTTTATGAACTAAAGAGTAAAGATTTTAAAAAAAATTATTTCAACTCCTCTTCCAGTAGTATACGATCTGGCAGCGTATCTTACACTTTTTTAGAAGCAGCTGACCTTATCCAATTGAACTAATTATTCTCTTGTGATAAAAGATATAAATGAGATTGTCTCATGAAAATTAAACTAGGCAATGATAAAAAGGAGGGAATAATGTGTGTTAAATCTTTTTTTATAATACTTTTATTGTGTATAAGTGTAGGAGTTTTTGCAGAAACTCCTGTTGGAACTCACCCATTCTCGATTCACGACATGCTTGCCATGGAAAGAATATCAGATCCGCATGTGTCTCCCGATGGAACATGGATCGTTTTCACACTACGGACGACAGACCTTGAAGCCAATAGAGGCAGGACCGATCTTTGGCTTGTAAGCACGGACGGAAAAAATCTTCGACGTTTGACAACACACCAAGCAAAAGATTTCAATCCCCGCTGGTCTGCATGCGGAAAATCAGTATGGTTCTTATCTACACGCTCGGGATCGTGCCAGGTGTGGAGCATACGCATGAAAGGTGGAGAAGCTGAACAATTCACTAAAGAACCGCTGGATGTGGGAAATATTATTGTCTCACCAGATGGAAAATACATCGCGTTTACAATGGAAACTTTCCCGGAGTGTGATACTTCTGAACGTACAAAAAAGAAATTAGATAAGATCGCGAAAAAAAAGAGCACTGGACGTATCTATGAAAATATATATATCCGCCACTGGGATACTTGGTGCGATGGAAGACGATCCCATCTTTTCACAATGCCTACAGCAGGAGGCAAAACCATAGATGTTATGCCTGGGATGGATGCCGACACTCCCTCTAAACCATTCGGGGGACCAGAAGAAATAACATTTACACCCGACGGAAATGGATTAGTTTTTTCAGCACGTGATGCTGGAAGGGAAGAAGCCTGGTCTACGGATTTTGACCTCTATCATGTTCCTGTTGATGGTTCTGAAGTACCAAGATGCCTTACAGAAAAAAATAGAGCCTGGGATACATGTCCTGTTTTTTCTCCTGACGGAAAAACTCTGGCCTATCTTGCCATGAACCGCCCAAGATATGAAGCCGACCGCTTCCGTGTCATACTGAATTCCTGGCCCGAAGGAAAAAAACTAATCCTTACTGAAAATTGGGCACTTTCTCCTTCCTCAATCTTATGGTCTGCAGATAGTAAAACTATTTATGCAACAGCTCCAAACACAGGCCAGAATTCTTTATTCGCTATCGACACAAAAAGCGGAAAAATAAGCACTATAATCAAAGAAGGACATGTGAGCTCTCCAGCCATTGCTGGAGAGAGAATCATCTATGGACTCAACAACCTTTGTTCACCTGTTGAGCTTTATTCAGCAATGCTTGATGGAAGCGATGCGCACCCAATCACCAAGATCAACTCAGAAAGAATCAGTGCTGTCCGCATGGGAGAATACGAGCAATTTAAATTTAAAGGATGGAACAAGGAAGAAGTCTACTGCTATATAGTAAAACCTGTCGATTTTGACCCATCAAAAAAATACCCTATAGCTTTTCTAATTCATGGTGGCCCTCAGGGTTCTTTTGGAAACAATTTTCACTACCGCTGGAATCCCCAGGCTTATACAGGAGCAGGCTATGCAGCAGTAATGGTGGATTTCCACGGCTCAGTGGGCTACGGTCAGAATTTTACTGATTCTATAAGAGGAGACTGGGGAGGGAAACCTCTTGAAGACCTGAAGAAAGGCCTTGCTGTTGCTCTTGTCCGGTATCCATGGATGGACGGAGAGCGGATTGCCGCGCTTGGCGCATCTTTCGGTGGATATATGATCAACTGGATTGCAGGAAACTGGCCCGACCGTTTTCGCTGCCTCATAAACCATGACGGAAATCTTGACGAGCGGATGGCCTATTATGATACAGAAGAACTCTGGTTCCCGGAATGGGACCACATTGGAACACCCTGGACCAATCCAAAAGGTTATGAGAAGCATAATCCTGTAAATTTTGTGAAAAACTGGAAAACACCCATGCTTGTCATTCACAGCGCACAGGATTTCAGGGTTGTAGAAACTCAGGGAATGGGGACATTTAATGCACTCCAGCGTCTGGGAATTCCCAGTAAATTACTGTACTTTCCGGATGAAAACCACTGGGTACTTAAACCTCACAACAGCATTCTGTGGCATGAAACAGTCATCAGTTGGATGGACAAGTGGTGTAAGCTCCAATAACCATCAAAACATGACAACCTATTTATCTTTATTTCCCTTCATGTGTTTTTCAAACCATGCCATAAGATAAAGCTGCTGCAGCAGCCTGTGTGAAGGTCTCCTCCAACCGTGATATTCATTCGGCATCCGCACAAGAAGTGTGTCTTTTTTAAGAGTTTTCAATGCACGGTAGAATTCTTCGCTCTGGCCAATAGGGCATCTTAAATCTTCTTCACCGGTCATGATCATGGTGGGCGTAGTGACATTGGCAACATAGTGAAGCGGGGAACGCAGAGCATATTCCACAGGATCTTCCCACGGATATTTTCTAAAACGTAAGTACCAGCTCGAACCATCCGTATTTCCGACAAATGAATGCCAGTTTATGACTGGCCTCATTGAAACAGCGGCTGCAAAACGGTTTGTATGTCCGACAATCCATGCCGTTAAAACCCCTCCCCCGCTGCCTCCAGCTACAAACATGTTATCTTCGTCGATAAAACCCTTAGCAATTGCCGCATCAACACCTGCCATCAAATCGTCATAATCTTTCCCTGGATAAAAATAATTAATACCATTGACAAAATCCTGACCGTAGCCCGTACTCCCCCTCGGGTTCATGTACAAAACCGCATAGCCGTTTTCAGCAAAATTTTGCCATGCCCAGTTAAACCTGACTGTATACATCGATACCGGCCCACCGTGTATATAAAGAAGCATTGGGTATTTCCTGTTCGCTTTAATTTCGGCTGGTTTTATCAACCATCCCTGCAGGTCAAGGCCGTCAGGAGACTTGAACCACAATTCCTCAACCTCTCCAAGCTTCAGACCCGCAAGTACATCTTCATTAACATCTACAAGTTCCTTGAAGTTATCCGGATTTTTCAGATTGAATGTTACAAGGAAAGCCGGCCTGTAAAATGTCGAACATGTGGTTGCTACCTGGCCTCCCTTTGCTATTGACAACCCGGACAGGTAATGCACACCTTTAGTAACCTTTTTAATCTTTCCATTTAAAGAAACAAGACAAAGGTTCGAAACTCCTTTTTCCCCAATAAGATAATAGAATCCAGAGCTGTCCTGAGCCCATGTTATGTTCGATGGGGAATTAGGAAAGTCATCAGCCAGCAGCCGCTTTTTCTTGCCATTTAAATCCATCAGATAAAGATTCGAGATATTGCTGTAATTGTTATTTTCATCGTAACCTGTATAAGCAATCCACTTACCATCCGGAGAAAGACGTGCCCCGCGGTCAGGACCTTTCCTGTCCGTCAGTGTCTTTATCTCAAGAGTATCTAAATCGACCGAATAGATTTCAGAATTACCGCGCAGATATTCGGCTTCGGGTTTACGTATGGCGCTGAAACATATCAGCCTGCCGTCCATAGACCACTGAGGATCACTATGAGAATAATCTCCGGAAGTTATCTGATTGGGAGTACCTCCGAGTTCAGCATCAATGACAAAAATATGAGTATATCCTTTCGGGATAGGCCCCCTGCCATCTCTTCGCCAGGACAGCCTATCTATAAGAACAGCAGGTTTTGCCCATTTGGCTCCTTTCGGTTTTTTTACAAGTTTTACAGGCAGAATAGGTTTCTCGTCAGCTATAAAAGATGTAAATGCCAGTTTTTTTCCATCTGGAGACCATTTCAGCCCTCCCGGCGTACGTTCAAGGTGAGTCAACTGGGCAACTTCTCGCGTATCAATCCAAAGCACATGAATTTGAGTTGTCTCATCTCTGTCAGAAAGAAAAGCTATCTTCTTACCATCAGGAGACCAAACAGGAGAAAAATCTCTCCAGTTTCCGTGAGTTAATTCCCTGACCCTGGTCCCTTCAATATCCACAATCCAAAGGTTGCTCCTTGAACGGTCATTCATCTTATCGACCCATCCCCGCGAGAAAAGAATGTTTTTCCCATCCGGAGATATATTAGGGCTGCTAACGGATTCCATTTCCATATAAGTCTCTTTACTAAGCAGCTTATAGTTCTTATCCATGCTGACTGCATTACCCAATCCAAAAATAAATAAAATTAAAGTGAAAAATGCGAACAATTCAATTGTTTTTTTCATAAAAACCTCCTCTTAGATAATTATTATGTTTTCATATTTTGAGGCAGGGGTTTTGACTTAATGACTGTCCTTTCTACCAGGCTATTCCGTAGTCTTCCCCGTAATTACTGGATCCTCCCCAGAAAGTCTTATGTTTCCAGTCAAAAAATATAGCGTTAATAGGACCTGATGTATATTTTCTATATCTTATTTTATACCCCATCACTTCAAGATTCTCTCCTATTTTCTTGCTAACTTTTTCATTAAGCTGGAGCTTTCCAGGAGTTGCGACATGCTTTCCAAAGGAACTCTGCATCTGATAACTCACGATATTCGGTGCTTCACATGCTTCCTGTACATTCATGCCAAACTCAACAACATCCAGGAAAAACTGCAGCATGTTCTGGTCTTGAGTATCTCCGCCCTGAACCGCAAAGGAAAGAAAAGGTTTTTCATCCTTTATCGCAAGGCTCGGTGTCAGAGTTGCACGAGGTCTCTTGCCAGGAACGACCACATTAAATGGATTCTTTGCCTCATCAAGAACAAAGCTCTGCATACGCTGACTCAATCCTATACCTGTGTTACCTGCAATACAGGCTGGAATCCAGCCACCGGAAGGAGTCGCAGAAACAACCCATCCCTCTTCATCGGCAGCCTGGATTGAGGTTGTGCCCGCAAGAAAACTTTCCTCATAAGCTTCCATTTCTTCTGCGCCCCATTTCTCCGGTTCTTCAGAACCCACATTTGACCACTTCTCCAGCAAATGGAGAAATGGATTTTTCTTTCCTTCAAACGGGTAAGGGTCACCGGGTTTAATATCTGGGTCATTCACATTCCAGTTCAATTTTTTAAGTCTTTCCTTTGCATACTCTTTGGACAGTAATCCCTTGATGGGTTCCTCGGGTGGAAAATAAGGATCACCGTAGTAAAAATCACGGTCAGCATATGCCAGATTCATCACTTGATAGAGCGTGTGGATATAATTCACACTGTTATATCCCATTGACTTCAGGTCAATACTTTCCAGTAAGTTTAACATCTGAAGAAGAACAGGCCCCTGAACCCAGGTTGTAAGCTTATAGACCTCGATTCCTTTATATATTGTCATTACCGGCTCTTCGATATAGACCTTCCAATTCGCCATGTCTTCCATTGTAATAAGGCCGCCCTGTTCCTGGCAGCCACGTACAAATTCCCTGGCTACATCCCCCTTATAAAAGCGGTCGTATGCAGTATATATTGCCTCCTTGCGGCTCTTCCCTTCAGAAAGCGCATTCTGTTCGGTCTCTACTAATTTATTCAATGTATCCATCAGTTCTGGCTGCCTGAAGATTTCTCCCGGATACGGAGCCTCATGCTCTTCACCAAGATGAGGGAGCAGAACTTTTTTGGAATATGGCCACTCTTTTATCCTCTTTTTCTGTTTTTCAATACTATTTGTAAGAGATTCTTCTATTGGATACCCTTCCGCCATCTGAATCGAGGGCTCAAGTACCTCTTTCAGGCTCATTGTTCCATATTCGGCCAGCATGGTTATCAATCCTCCAGGAGTGCCAGGAGTCACGGCTGCTAACGGTCCGTACTCGGGCGGATATTCTAACCCTTTTTTCTTGAAAAACTCCGGAGTTGCTCCTGTTGGGGCCACCCCAAGTGCATTGATACCATATACTTTCTTTGTATGCGGATTATAGATCAGAACCTGGGTCTCCCCTCCCCAGCTTAAGACATCATACATGGTGCAGACAGCTCCAAGCATAGCACATGCTGCATCCACGGCATTTCCGCCGCGCTCAAATATCTTGGCTCCTACAGTTGCACCCAGAGGCTTTCCTGTGATTGCAACCCAGTGTCTCCCATGAATGACCGGTTTCTCGGTTCTGTCAGCACTCATACTGCTCACCACAAAAAGAAAAACCAGCAGAAAGAAAACTGCATTCCACTTCTTTAATTTTGCCTTTTTGCCTGAAAATATCATTTATCCTCCTCATTTGTGAGTAAAGTTTAACTTTAATATTAACTTAAATCAAGACTGCTCTTTTGTCTTTCTCTCTTGCCATTTTCAACGGCTTAAATAATAATTGTCCTGGAGAAAAAATGCAGCCTGATATTAAAAATATTTGTATGTTGAGTACACACGGATATTTTGATCCAGTCCCAAAACTGGGAAGAACCGATACAGGAGGACAGATTGTTTACGTCCTTCAACTTGCAAAGACCCTCTCAAAACTAAATTTCAAAGTCGATATATACACAAGATGGTTTGACCCTCAAATAAAACAGATCGAACATGTTCCTTATTATCCTGACGTAAGAATCATTCGGATACAGGCAGGGCCATGGAAATTCATTCAGAAAGAAAAAATATACAGCGTTCTTCCGGAGCTAGCAGAAAACATGATCAAATTTATTAAAACAGAGAATCTGTGTTATGACCTCTTCCACGGGCATTATGTTGATGCCGGCATTGTTGCCATAGATGCTGCAAACGCTTTTAATAAACTTGTCTTTTTTACTGCACATTCACTAGGGGCATGGAAAAGAGAGCAAATGGGTGGAAACTCCAAAAAAATGGAGAAAAAATATAATTTCACTCACAGGATCAACGAAGAACTTCGAATCTTCAAATCAGTCACAGCCCAAACCGTAACCAGCTCTGTGCAATATGAGAAACTAAAAGAGCTTTACGGATTTACAGCCGATAATATCGCAGTCATTCCTCCTGGCACTGACATTCACTATTTCTGCCCTCTTAGACCGGATGAAAACAGGATAAAAACAAAATTGCCTGACAGTTACATTTTCTGCCTGAGCCGCATCGATGCAAACAAAGGGCACGACCTATTGCTTAATGCTTTCGATATCGTGTCAAAAAGAATTCCTGATGTCGATCTTGTCATTGGTGGTGGTTCCCCGGAGCCACAGCCTCGGGAAAAGGAAATTATAGCTAACATAGCTAGAATCATAAATGAAAAAGGGCTTAATAAAAGAGTCCATATAATCGGGTATGTCCCAGATGATCTCATGGCTCCCTATTACAGGCAGGCAAGATTATTTGTCCTTCCCTCACTTTTTGAGCCTTTCGGGATGACAGCTACTGAAGCAATGGCATGCGGCATTCCTGTTGTCGCTTCTAAGTTCGGAGGAATCAGTAATGTGATCACATCAGGAAAAAACGGGATTCTAATCGACCCTTCGAATCCGGAAGAATTTTCCGTATCAATGATCGAACTCCTTAAAAATCAGGAAATTGCCAGAAGAACCAGCCAGCAAGCAGCTGAAACTATCAGAAAACACTACAGCTGGGAAGCTGTAACAGAAAAATTCCTTAAATTTTATATAAAATATATGAGTAACTAACATGGACTGATGAACATTGCTTTAGTTTCTTTACAATTCGAAGAGACAGCTACAGGCGGCGGAGGTGTGCATGTCAAGAGTATATGCGAGCAATTCTTAAAACATGGACACAGTGTCACTCTGCTGTCCATTCACAGCGAAAAAACACTTGACAGTGCTGACCTCCTTAATGAATGGTATGTTCAGTATAGTATCCAGGACAGAGGGAGACTATCCATCATCCGCTTCCTCATAGACAAAGGCATCTCCCATCCTTATGAGGGTGATAAAGATATAGAATTAGACAGAATCCAGCGGTTTGCTGATGTTGTTATCAGATGGCTGAAGACCAGGCAGGATGAATTTGATGTGGTTAATCTTCACGGACACCATATAATCCCGGGCCTCATCGCCAAGAAACTTCAGGGAAGCCGCCCAAAAATCGTCTCGACTGTTCATGCGCTGGAAAGTACTTATATGTCAAAAAAAGGCGAGTCCTTGGCTCGGTTTAAAGCTTCAGATAAGCTCCTAATATTATTAAGGAAATGGGAATCCATGTGCAGATTTTCAGATTTCATCATTCTCAACAGCCCCGTTGCCTGTAATGACTTCAAGGAAATCCTCGACACACAGAATGTTGATTTCAATAAATTCGAAAGCAAAATCAAACTCATATCAAGCGGATGCAATGAAAATTTTCTCATGAGCGACAGGAAAATCAGCCGAAAATTATCCCGCATCCCTGACAAAATAAATCTTATTACTTTTTCCAGAATCGATCCTAGCAAAGGAATAGAGTACTCAATTAGCGGAGCTAAATCAGCTGCAAGGAAGTGTTCTTATAACCTGTGCTTAACCATTGCAGGAATTGCAGAATCAAATGATTATCTCTCCAAGATTAGATCAGAAATGGAAAACCATCCTGAGAATTTGACTATAAAACTCAAGCAGTTTAATGCTATAAGCCCTCCTTCGGAGAAAAAAGAAATTCTTGACGATAAGCATATCTATATACTGCCAACCCTCAAAGAACCTTTTGGGATGTCTCTAATAGAAGCTTCTGCAAGAGGAAACATGCTTGTTTCAACAGATAACACAGGACCAAGATACATGATGGAAAGCGATCAGACTGCAGACTTTGACTGGGGAGTTGTTACCCAATACGGAATACTCGCAAAAATTACAGAAGACCATAAGAAGACTCTTCCGGAAAATATCGGCAGCGCAATAGTCTGGGCTATTGAGAATTGGAAGCACTGCTCCCAAAAGACACTCGCATTCAATAAGAAAATAAGGCAGAAGTGGACATGGGAAGGAATAGCCTGGCAGTACCTGGAATTATTCAGAGGAGTTTGATTTTTACCAGGAGGATGAGTTCGTTCCGGATTATGTCCTGTTTTTTGAATCTTTATCCATGTTACAGTCAGTGCTATCCGGTGCTCTTATCCGCACTGGGGGCCTTTATTCAACTCTTTCAGCAGCAATTTGGCTTTCTCTTTCTTTTGGCCGCCCAAAAACAAGTATTTCTCCAGATGAAAAACGGCTTTCTCTCTGGTCCCCATTTTCTGATAGACCTTAGCTAGCAAAAGATGCGGTTCGGCAGCGTTATTCTTTATCATTATGGCAGTTTCAAGCTCAGTGACAGCTTGATTAAATTGCCCTTGGTTGAAGTATAGCCTTCCCAATGCGCAATGCACTAGAAAGAAGACCGGCATTTTCCTGACAGTAACGGAATATTCAAGTTTTTTTTGCGAATTCTCTGCGGTTTTCACTTGGTTTTGAATTATTTTTTCTGATTCTAAGACTTTTTTCCATTCCTTTTCAGCGGAGCTGAAATCTCTCAGATTATAATATGTGACCCCTATATTGTAGAGTGCATGTAAGTTCTTCGTATCGATTTCAAGAATCTTTTTGTATTCCTGAAGGGACTTGTCATAGTCCATTTTGAGGGAGTAGAGATTTCCCATAAGATCCAAGCTACTGATGATGTCATCTTTATTGACTGGCTGGTAGTCTTTATACCATAAAGCGCGGGCACAATATATTTCAGCCCTTTCCAGTTTCTCCATTTTGCTCTGGTCAAGCTGGTATTCATCGAAATAAAACAAGGCCAAGTTGTGATTGATGACAAATGATTGCTCATTGATTAACATGGCCTCTTCCAGGGCAATATAGGCTTCCTCAATTTCTCCTTTTTTTAGGACTTCAAGGAATTTTTTGAGCTTATTCTCCAATAAACCAGAATCATGTCCTTTCAGTTGGCAATGAATTTTAGAGGGGCGAAGTTCTGATCCCTCAAAGCCTGCCTCAGAGGCGATTTGAAACTTGCCTCGAGCCATTTTATAATCACTGATTTTTTGATAGGCAAGCCCTTGCATGAAATAGAAAACTGCTTCGTTTTTGTCATCAAAGGCGTCGATATACAAAACGGTTTGGCTTTTTGCATCAGTTTCTTTGGGCGTTTTATCCAGGTAGACTCCCTTTTCCCTTCGCAGTTTTTCCAGTGTATCTTGGGTAATTTGATCTCCATTTTCATTTTTCACTACAAGGTTCTGAGCTTCATCAAGCCAGCTTTCATCAAAATAGATGTTTTTTTCGATTTGGTTGAGCTCCTGCGAGGCTAGTTCAACTTCTCCTGTAAATAAGTAAGCTGCAGCTAAATACAGCCTAGGATTGAAATTTTCGGGATGAGCATGAATAGCTTTTATGAGATATGTGATGGCATCACTGTATTTTTCTTTTTGCAGATAGGCATACCCCAAATAGTCCCACACCTTGGCAATGTCTTTTTTATCAGCGTAGTTTATTCCTCTTAAATAATTGAAAATGGCTTTGTCATAGTCTTTTTGAAGCAGTGCCTGGTCTCCTATTTCGAAATAAAGGTGATGTTTTCCCAAAAGTGCAGGAGTCGAAGCGGCAGACAAGAAAATGACGTTCAAAATCATAAAAAGTTTGAGAAATGAATGTGTCTTGTTGATAAATTCACCCAAGGTATATTCTAAACTATTTCTAAAAAGGCTTCAATATCAACCGTGTCAGCCCTGATTTGAAACCGAAGACAGACTATGTCAGGAAAAGGATATTTGATGAAATTAGAGCTAAGTCAAGACAAGCGGAAAACGAAATTTCTATCAATCTATTTTGTCCAATTTTCCCGCTCGCACGAGAGTTTCACTGGATAAGTGGTGAAATAATCAAATTCAGAAAGTCCAATCTTAATAAAAGTCTTTTCGTTCATTATGCTGAAAATAACATCATAAGTGAACAGGTATCAAAAACGTCTTTTCAGCCGCGAAGTAACTTAATTGTCTGTTGAGCAGATTTTCCGAGAAACAAGGTGTCCATACCCACTGCAATCAGAGTGTAACCCAGGTCAATATAAGGCCTTACAGCATCAGCATCCACACCAAATATCCCCACAGGCAATCCAACATTCAAACAGGCCTTCTTCACGATTTCAACATTTTGCTGAACTTCTACATCAGATACATTTCCAAGCTTGCCCATGCTCCCTGATAGATCATAAGGGCCTATAACAATTGCCGCGACTCCTGGCACACTCACGATTGATTCGATATTATCTACTGCATCGATATGCTCAATTTGAGGAATCACAATCATTTTGTTGTTAGCATTATCAACATAGTCTTGGAACTTCATTCCATATCCATGAGCACGGGAAATTCCAACGCTCCGTGCTCCCTCGGGAGGATACTTACTAAATTGAAGAATTTTATGTACTTCTTCGGCTGAATTCACATGTGGAACAATGATTCCAGCAGGATCAATATCGAGCACTTTTTTTATCCATACTTCATCATTTGAAGGAACGCGGACAATACATGGACATTTATCGCCTACTGCTTGAAGAATTCTCTGAACATCTTTTATTTCCAGTGAACTATGTTCCATATCAACCCAAAGCCAGTCGAATCCTGCTTCGGACAAAATTTCAGCAATCTCCGGGGAAGGCAGCGTAAATAAAGTTCCAATAAGTAGATCTCTTTGCTCGAGTCTCTGTCGGAAAGTATCCATCATTGTTTACTCCTTACATTCCTAAATGCCGGCATAATTTATGAATAATTCAGGTTATATAACACAAATGTACAAAAACCAAGTATTATTTCTAAAGGTAAAAATGAAGCAAATACAAAAGGGTACCTGGTACCCTATTATTTAGCAACAACACCTCGGTAAAAAGGTACCTGGTACTGGTACCGCTCACAAGGCAGAAGTGGACAGGGGAAGGAACAACCAGGCTGCATCTGGAATTATTCAGGATTTAATTCAAAATAGAAAAAATAAGTTTGGCGATCTCTGTATTGTCCAGATATTTTCCCCTGACCGGATCGTACTCATCGGCATATAGATCGAATTTCCTGCTGCAAACTCCCCTGGCATAAAGAGGAACCAAGGAATTCGTGTGCCCGCTGCAGTGCCATTCCATGCCGGGCAAATTCCCTTTCCCATTGTTTACAAGCGGCTTCCAGACATCTCCGGTCTTTATCTCTTCACCAGGCTCAAAAACGCCAGATCCAGGCCCGTAAATATATCCTGTCTCATGATCAGCGGTTACAATCACAAACGTCTCGTCCCATGTACTGTGTTTCTCTACCCAATTGACCACTGCTTCAACTGCTTTATTGAAGTCGATTTGCTCTTCGATTATTCTTGGGGCCTCCATGTCATGACCAGCCCAGTCAACAGCCCCGCCTTCAATCATCATGAAAAACCCGTCTTTATCTTCATCTAAAATATTTAATGCCGCTGCAGTCATTTCTTCAAGAGTTGGCATTGATTCGATTAAAGGTACTGCATAAGGGGCTGCATTCATATCCCCTCCTCTTTCCTCCTGTAGTGTATGATAGACATACGGTATTCCAATTAATCTCTTAGGAGTCGGGCCTGACACTAATGATTGAAACTCAGCACGGCTTTGAATAAGTACCCATGGATCCGAAATGCCATCCCCGTCGGCATCACCTCCAGCAGTTCCATTGAGAAGCGCATTCCAGGTATCCTCGCCTCCAACATATTTAAAAACAGGCTTTTCAACAGGATGTCCCTTTTTATCATAATAAGGATGCCCACAGCCCATGATCACATCCACGGGGCTTTCAAAGATCATTTCCCTGGCGATTTCAATAAAATTGCTGCGTTCCTCATTATGTGCCACAAAACAAGCAGGCGTAGCATGAGCAAACATTACGGTTGTCACAACACCACTTGCCTTCCCCAATTTCTCTGCTCTCTCCAGAACGGTTTCCAATCTGGTCTTGTTAACATCCACGTTTATTGCGCCATTGTAGGTTTTTACTCCTGTAGCCATAGCTGTTGCCGAAGCCGCAGAATCTGTTGGCGCTTTTTTTACAAAATCAAACGACCTCCAAGCTTCATCGGGATCATATTTATTTCCGTCTGCAGAGTAAGTACTCACGGCATATTTGACCGGAAAGTTTTCATAAACCTGTTCACCTGTTTTTCCGTACTGATACAGGCTAGCAGCATCAAAACAGTTATATCCACAACCATCAGAAATACACAGGATAATATTTTTTGGGTATGCCGTCTTTTTGCTGCATGCATAATAACCGCAAAAAGATAATACAATTAAAGGTATAAAAATGATTCTATTTAATTTTTTCATTTTCTTTTTGAAAAACACTCCTTACTTCATTTTTGACCTAACGGTATCATCTGCTTTAACAACTTAAAAGAAGTAATCTATATCATACGTAAAAAATACTTGTCAATTGTCAATCACAAAAAAAGGTACCAGGTACCTTTTTTCTGCTTGAAAGCATTCCACTGTCAGTGGCAGGACTCAAATAATTATTTTATCTTGCATATATCTTTAAAGAAGTATTATTATTTCATTTTCCACATTAGAATTAATACAAAAATTGGAGGATAAGATGAAAAAATCCATAGTTACATGCTTCTTAATTCTTTGTGCTGTTACCTTTATTACGGCAGAAGAAAAGGGAAAACGTCCGATGACCGCAGATGACGCACTCAATATGGTGCGCGTCAGTCAAGCATTGATATCACCCGACGGCAAATTGGTATTCTTTTCTAAATCCGAACTGGACTGGGATAAAAACAAGAGAAAGACAAAATATTACATGATTTCATCAGAAGGCGTCAAATCTTTTCAATACATCGGCGAAGCTGGTGGCAATTCATTTCAATTCTCACCTGATGGAAAATATCTCTCCTTCAAACGCACAGTCGAAAAAAAGAGCCAGATTTTTCTCATGCCCACAACAGGCGGCGAAGCTGTTCAACTTACAGAGCACAAAAACAGTATTGGATCGTATAAATGGTCACAAGACTCCTCAAAGATCTTTTTTACGGCTGGCGAACCGCGCAGCAAAAAAGAAGAAAAAGAATACAAAGCAGGTTACGATGTAATATTTGTCGATGAAGGACCAAACGGTCAAACAGAAGGCCGATGGAGAAACCTTTGGATGTTTGATATAAGCACACAAAAAGAGTCCAAAATTACAGATGAAAATTTTCTTCTCGGCAATTTCGACATTTCTCCAGATGGAAAGCAAATAATTTTTACTACTCAATATTCCAACCGACGCAATGAAGCGTATAAAATTGAAATTTACATTCTGAATCTCCAGGATAATAAGAAAATACGTCTTACAAATAATAGTGTTCCTGAGGGGTCTTTAACCTGGGCCCCGGACGGCAAAAGTTTTGCATATACGTCCGTGGATGATAAAAAATGGTTAAACAGAAACACAAAAATCTATATAATGAATCCAGACACAAAAGAATACCGCCTGCTTTCAGGAAAATACGAAGGCAGCATCCTCGGTATCACTTGGACACCAGGCTCAAGTTCAATCCTCTTCACCGGACAGCAAGGAACGAATTCCAATCTTTTTAAAATTGATGTTTCTTCAGGCAACTATCAAAAACTTACAAATGTTACTGGCATACTCAGATCAAATTCATTCTCTAAAAACAAAAAGAAAATGGTTTATTCTTTTACAGATTTTGACTCGCCTGCTGACCTTTATGTTTCCTCAGTAGATGATTTCAAGCCGATCCGGCTGACAAATGCAAATCCTTGGATTGAAAAAGAGATTCTTCTCGCCAATATGAAAATCATCAAGTGGAAAAGCAAAAATGGCTTTGAAATCGAGGGACTGCTTCATCTTCCTCCTGGATATAAAGAGGGGTCGAGTGTTCCTCTTATCCTGAACATTCATGGTGGGCCGGCAGGGTGTTTCACCAACAGCTTCCGCGCGACTTACCATGTTTATGCAGGACTTGGCTATGCCTCACTCTCACCAAATGTCCGGGGCAGCAGTGGCTATACCGATAAACTCCGCGAAGGCAACACAGTCCAAGCTGGCGACGGCATAGGCCTTGGCGATTATTGGGACCTTATGAACGGTGTGGATTATGTCATAAAGAAAGGATATGTTGATGGAGACCGTATGGGACTTCGAGGCTGGAGTTACGGCGGTATCCTCGGCGGCTGGACAATCACCCAGACTGACCGCTTCAAAGCAGCTTCCATCGGTGCAGGTGTCTATGACTGGTCATCAGAATATGGACCCGGCTTCAACCATGATGTCCACCTCTGGCACATAGGAGGAACGCCCTGGGATAATCCAAAGGCATACAGAAATCAGTCAGCATATACACACGTTAAAAACGTTACAACCCCCACTATTCTCATACACGGCATGAATGATACAACCGATACGGAACCACAGAGCATGATGTTTTTTACCGCACTCAAGGACATCGGCAAAGCGCCTGTCCGCTATCTCCGTGTCCCGCGCGAACCCCACGGTTTCCGCGAACCACGTCATCAGCGTAAAAGGGACATTGAAGAGATCAAGTGGGTGCAGAAATATATCATGGGAATCGACTGGAAGCCTTGGGAACGCAAAGAAGAAAAAAAAGAGGAGACTGAAGAAGAAACAAAATAAATAAAAAAGGTACCTGGTACCTCTTTATTTTTTTTATTTTATTTTACTAACACTCAGCCTGTAACTCTTTTCCTTTCTTTCAAATTCCGATATCGCGTCCAGTGCTTCTTTATCCCAGTCTCCAGCAGCCATGACTTTGGCCAGTGTATAAATATCAAGCTCAACAACTTCATCGAATTTCTCGATTTTCTTCAGTGCCTCTATAAGTTTCGCCCTATCTTCCGTATTCTTTGGCGGAAACTTGATGGATTCATACTCATTGACAGAAATCTTATTCTCCGAACCAAAAACAACTGATACGTCCTTTTTTTTACAAAATGCTATCAATGCTTTCCTTAGTTTTTCAAGTTTTTCTCCGTCTTCTTTCTTATGCGTATCCAGCTCTCCCTTTATTTTCACGTATTCATTGACAAGTTTAACTCCAGGATCATTGAGAAACTCATTTTCAGGCTTAGCTTCAAGTTCCTGACCGTGCTTCCACATCGGGCAGAGCAAGCGGTACAGACACCAATTACATAACCTTGTAACTTTAGCCGGAAATTCTTTGGTTTCCTCAATCTCGTATATCTTTGCCAGAACATCCTGCCTCAAATCTTCAAGCTGCTCTCCTGTCCTGAAAGAATCCATTTCCTTGTTAAACGCCACAAAATGCCATACAAGCCGGACTTTCTTAAAATCCTTAAATTCATTCCTCACCCACAGAGAATACATGGCAAGCTGCCGGTCCGTATCCAGGTCTTCCTGTTTGGGAAGCGTTGTATTGGTCTTGTAATCATGCACTTCATACAAACCGTTTCCCATATCCATAAGCCTGTCAATCCTGATATAAAACTTATATTTTCCTTCATCATCCAGCGGCAATAAATCAGTCGTTTCCAAACCAATAACCTTCCCCTCTTTGAAAGGTTTGTATTTCTTATAATAATCCTTAATATACCTCTCCCCCATTTTGCGGTAATTCTCTTTAGAGTACTCCTTCTTTACAATAATTATTGTATCTTTCCAGTTTTTTTCCCACTCTCTCTTAAAGAAAGCCACCAGCTCTTTCAGTGACATTAATTTTTCAAACTGCAAATTCCTGTAGAGCTTTTCCAGGGTCTCGTGCACCCTTGACCCTAGATAAGTTTCAATGGTATCCTCTGCCTCAACTTTGATATTATCTATATAGGCATACTTATATTTTAAGGGACAGATTTCAAAAGATGATAACCTCGAATGGCTGAATGATGTCATTTTAACCTCTCCTTTTAACTGTTATTCTACTAAATATTTACTTTTATTTTAACAATTCTTTATCTGTCCTTGACTTTGGACTCTATTAACACTTATCATGCTATTTAAATTTTCATTAACATCAACCGCAACACTATGAAAACAACGGCTAAAACAAAATGGATTTATCAATAGATCTTTTCAGCTGCATAATGGTCTTTGGCATTTCAACACTGGGTGCAACCCTTCAGGGCTCAATCGGATTCGGCCTCGGCCTAATCGGAGTCCCTCTTCTCGTCATGATTAACCCTGTTTTCGTTCCAGGACCTATACTTTTAGCTGCATTAGGTCTGACAACCTTAATATCCCGCAGAGAACACCGCTCAATCAAAATAAAGGAGATAAAATGGGCAATAGTAGGTAGGCTCGCAGGAACGGGCATTGGAGCTGTAATACTTACCATCATTGCTAAAAACAGCCTTTCCATGCTTTTCGGAACAATGGTTCTGATTGCAGTCGCTATCAGTATTTCAGGTATTAAACTCAAGCTTACTCCAGAAAATCTCCTTGTATCCGGAACATTCTCAGGCATCATGTCAATAACTGCTGCTATCGGAGGAGCACCGATGGCCCTGGCTTATCAACACCAGAAAGGGCCGAAGCTAAGGGGATCACTCTCAAGTATCTTCATTTTCGGTACTATTATTTCCATCTCGACCTTGGTATTTATCCGTCGCTTCGGCCTTATCGAGATCAAAGCTGCCCTAATACTGGTTCCCGGAGTACTGCTAGGATATTTTATTTCAAACCATACAGCAAAATTACTTGACAGAGGGTTTATCAGGCCTGCACTTCTCACAGCATCAGCCATATCTGGAATTATCGTGATTATCCGAAGCCTGACCTGAAAAAAGGCGGTTGTTCCCAATTTCCGGACTGCTTTCCTTATAAAAAAACATTTTTATCTTTTTTTACATTTTCTACTAGATTACAACCACACAAAAATTGTACAATAGTATCCCAAAATAATGAAAAAATCCTTTTTTACAAATCATCTACTATATCGAAGGAGAAAAATATAATGGGAACTAAAGGCATGAAAAGAAGGGATTTTATAGGGAAAGCCACTTTCGGCCTGTTATCGACAGGCCTTTCCATTCCTCTTCTCAGGGGAGGGATTACTAACCAGGACCAACCGCATAAAATAATTTACAGGACTCTTGGCAGAACAAATCTGCGTATTCCTATAGTAAGCTTCGGTGTAATGAATTCAGACAGTCCTGACCTCATCAATAGAGCCATTGAGCTGGGAATTAAACACCTCGACACAGCCAATGGCTATTTAAGAGGTAACAGCGAGAGGGTAATCGGAGAAGTCCTTGAAAATACAGGAAAGAGAGATAAAGTTTATGTCGCAACAAAAATGCGTCTTGCCAGGGACAACAAGAAAGGAATTTTTACCACAGAAGGAAGCACACGCGAACCTGCAGCAAACGAAGAAAATCTATTCAAGCAGCTCGAGATAAGTCTCAAGCGGCTGCGCACCGATTATATCGATATCCTGTACCTGCACAGCTGCACAACACCTCAGATGGTAAATTTTGAGCCGCTGATAAATGCACTCGTTAAAGCAAAGAAACAGGGAAAAGCAAGGTTCATAGGGATATCAACACACACCAATGATCCGGATGTAATTAGAGCAACAGTAGATGCCGAAGTTTATGATGTTGTCCTTACAACCTACAATTTTGTACAGGAAAACAGAGAAGAAATAAAAAAAGCTATTCAGTATGCTGCAGAAAACCACATTGGAGTTATTGCCATGAAGACGCAGGGCGGTAGGCGATATCAGCAGAGAAGCAAGACCGAAGTCAATCACGAGGCCGCTCTTAAATGGGTTCTGAACGATGAAAATGTGTGTACTACTATCCCGGGCATGACATCATTCGAACAGTTGGAGCAAAACCTCAAAACCATGAGCAGCCTGGCGTTATCAGAGAAAGAAAAAGGAGAACTTCAGACTGCTTCTAAGCTCAGGGGAAGTCTCTTCTGCCAGAACTGCCGTTCCTGTATTCCTACATGTCCCAACGGAGTTGAAATTCCAAGCTTGATTAGAGCTTACATGTACGCTGAAGGATATGGAAATTTTGTTAAGGCAAAAATGACAGTGGAAGAACTGGACAAAAATCAAGGCCTTGACATGTGCAGGAATTGTTCTTCATGCACAGCATCCTGCCGCAACGGAATAGACATAGCATCAAGACTCAAAACCCTCATAACAGAGGGGCTATATCTCTAATTGTCACCTCGATATTTTCGATTCCTACACCAGGATAGATTTTTCTTCTCTATTAAAATATTCTTCCATTCTGTCAAATGCTTTATTGATCATGGCTTCCGGCACACAGAAAGACATTCGCACATGCCCCTCTCCTTTGAAGGCTATTCCGGGCGTGGTGGACACACGTGCATCTCTCAACAATCTTTTCGCAAAAGCCATTGAATCTTCTCCTTCTTTAATCTTGATTTTTGGGAACATTAGATAAGAACCTTTCGGCTTTTGATATTCAAAGATGTGACTGAGACCGTCAAGCCGTTCGCACATCAGGTCTCTTGTAACTCGATAATGCTCGCGGAAAGCTCTTACGCAGGCCTGCGGGCCCTTTAAAGCTTCAAGAGCCGCATACTGCGAAACAACAGGTGCACATATACAAAAAGGGATATGTGCCTTGGTAATCTGAGTCACCCAATCCTTTGCCGCATGCAGATAGCCGATACGCCATCCGGTCATGGCATAGGTTTTTGTAAAAGTAAAGGCGCTTATAACATGATTTTTCATTCCATCCATGGATGCAATACTGAAGTGCTTATAGCCGTCAAAAGTAAAATATTCATAAGCTTCGTCAGTAATAATTAAAATGTTATTCTTGAGAGCAATACCTGCCAGAGCTTTTAAATCTTCCTCGCTGTAAACCGAACCCGTAGGATTGTTGGGAGAACTAAATAAAATGGCCTTAGTTCTTGACGTAATCGACTCCCTTATCTTTTCAACATCAAGACTAAATCCATCTTCCTTTATAGTCGGAACCAGGACCGGTTTTCCCGAGGCCAGTACAACCTGCCGGATGTGTGTTGAATAACCAGGAATAGGAATTATGACTTCATCTCCCGGGTCCACAACCGCCATCACTGCCGCCGATAGGCCCTCAATTGCACCCACCGTTATCAGTATCTCTGAAGGATCGGCTTTAATATGATTATCGCGCTCCAGCTTCCGGACTATTTCTTCCCTTAACTCATATAAACCACCTGCTTCGGAATACCCGCCTGTCTTACCTTCCTGAATTGCTCTAATCGCAGCCCTGTTTATATGCTCCGGTGTTCCTGAAGTTGGTTTGGCCCAGGACAGAAAAGCAACATCCTTAATTTCTTTAGACAACCTGGTCATTTCATGAATTGCTGACTTCGGTATTTGAGCTATTTTTTTTGAAACTAACTCATTTGTTGACATAATAAACTCCTTTTATTTTAATTTTTCGTATCTTCTTTTTACTCTTTAATCTTCCTTCGTCATTTTAGTCTGCCAGTATGCCTATCCTTAATCATTCATAAAAACTGCCAGTACATTTTGTTGACTTCAATGCTTTATGATTGCCAGCGTGTTTTTTCACCAGATTTAATAATTATAACTTCGGGTTATAATTTAATCAAAGGTGTTATAAATAGAAGATTTTTCTGGTATCTACATCCGTTTTTGCGTATCATGAAGCAGCGAAAGTACTAATAGATCATAAATAAACTAAATTCAAGCGCTTTTAAAAGGAAATAAAATGAAAGGGGTTAAAGCAACCTTATTCTTCTTTTTTTTAATGGGAATTGGTCATGCTTTGATGAAGGGGCCTATTTCAGAAGGAAAAATCCCTGAAAGGAGGAATCATATGATTAATCGCTCGAATTTTATTTGTGTTATTGGGCTAATTCTTATGTTTCTTATGTTCATTCCACTACGGGCAGGTGAATTAGAACATGCGAAAATAAACTTTTGGAAGAATGGAACTTTTCATCAACAAACCGTAGACTTAAGCAAGTACGATCAGGGCATAATAATGGTAAAAACTTACGGAAAAGAATACAAGTGGGAAGAATACAAAATAAGCGAAGTGCCAGATGAATTTTTGACGTGGAATATCAAGAGCAGAATGGAATCATTAAAAAAACTCAAGAAGAATGAGTTTCCTTCTTTCGGAGGTCCGCATAATGCTATGATAGCCACTCATGGAATAAGGCGATTTGACACTCAGTTTGCCATAAATAATGCAGTGAAAGGCATGGGATTTTTACCAAAGAAAAAAAATCTAAAAGAAACAATTGAATTACTCCAGTCAACAATCAACAAAGACATGAAAGAAAAGATTGATATTCTTAAGGATCTTTATGACAAAACTGATAAGGTGTTTGATCGAACAAAACAAGTTTCTTTAGAGCTTTATTCAACTCCAGAATTTGAGACACAGTCATTTTTAAACCAAATGTTTAATCCGCGAGCAGCTATTGTATTCCTGGATATTCCCTCTTTTAAAATTAAAGCAATCGCTCAATTATTTCATCCGAATGACCCCCAACTTACGCCATATGAAAAGGATATACTTGAATACGTAAATCTCATTCACAGTTATTTTCATGGAAAATTTAGCAAGAAATTTATCGTCGCTGTCTATCATGTAATAGAGGTCTATGACAATTCTCCTGGGAAAAAAGGTAAAGGAGTGAGAATAGTGCCTGAGAAGCAGCCCAGCTCAGAGCACTTAGACCTCGAATTCCAAAGATAGCAGGAATCATCATGAAGATTCCACAGATAAAGGAGAAGAGTAGTAAGGGAAAATTTGTTCCGAAGTAAAACTGAACGGTCCGAGCAAAAAAAGCCGCCTGAACTCCAAACCAGCCGATAAGAGACAAAGCAATAGAGAAAGAAATTATAATGGCTCCTATTCTTCCAAAAGAAAAATTTGCTATAAGGGGAGTCGAAAATCCTGTTTTTGCTCCTATATGCCCTGTAAATCCCATAACCAGTAAGTGCGTCAATTAATAAAAAACGTACCTGGTACAATATTTTGATATTCCAAAATTTATTCATTATATGTAAAAAGAACAATCAAGTCATGTTAAGAGTGATGACATATAACAATCACAGGAAATCAAGCACTACATAAATTAAGATGTTTCCTAGCCGAACAGAGTTTTTGACGTCCCATTGCATCTATGCTAGATTGACTCTTTGGTTTATCAAGCTAACGAATGATATAATATGGAATTCTTATAATAAGATCAGAGGCTAGAGATATGGCAGTGAAGAGAATTATTGTTTTCTCGGTACTTCTTTTTGTTTCCTTTGCCCTATTTTTTTCTCAGGAAACAGAAGAAGTAATTACAGCGAATGTTGTCAGTTCCGTGAATAAGTTCAAAGCGGGACAAAGTTTTCCCATTGCTATGGAACTTCGCATTAAAGACCTTTTCCATATCAATTCGGAACAGCCAAGCCAAAAATTTTTGATACCTACTGTTGTTACTTTTGACGCCAATGACAGCCTGGCCTTTGGGACGCCCAGTTTTCCACAAGCAACTCTAAAAGTCCTGGGAATTTCAGAAACACCGTTAGCTGTATATGAAGGGAAATTCTATATTTTTAGTACGGTTACTCTAGGGCAGTCCTTTCAGGCTTCTTATGTGAAAATTGCTGGTAGCATTAAATATCAAGCCTGTGATAATAATACCTGCTTCCCTCCCGAGGTCTTGCATTTCAGCCAGACATTTCCTGTGGCCGGCAAGGACGAATCAGTCATGCTAATCAACCAGGAAATCTTCTCTTCACATTCTCCCTCTATAAAAAGCGAGGAAAACCAGAACGTTGAAGAAGGACACTTCGCCAGCACCATAGGAGGGCAGGGATTGTTCTTAACCTTCGTCCTTATTTTTCTGGGAGGCCTAGCCTTGAACCTCACGCCCTGCGTTTATCCCCTCATACCCATAACCATCGGCTATTTCGGAGGTCAGGCACAAGGCAAAAAAGGCGGCGTCGTAACGCATGCTCTACTTTACATTCTAGGTATGTCGATAACATATTCAACACTGGGAGTCATAGCCGCCCTGACAGGCAGCCTCTTTGGTGCGGCTCTTCAAAATCCCCTTGTCCTGATCGGGATTGCCATCATCCTTGTGGCCTTAGCCTTGAGTATGTTCAATCTGTATGAATTTCGCCTCCCTTCTTTCTTGACCAATTTGGCTGGAGGCAGAAGGTCTGGGTTTTTGGGCACCTTTTTAATGGGATTGACAGTAGGCTTTGTAGCGGCTCCATGTATCGGACCTTTTGTCATAGGGCTTTTGACCTATGTCGGTGAAAAAAGCAATGTTTTCCTGGGTTTCTGGATGTTTTTCGTCTTAGCCTTGGGATTGGGGCTTCCCTTTCTTTTCCTGGCCATCTTTTCAGGAAGTATTGTGCGCTTGCCTCGTTCCGGAGCCTGGATGGTCTGGATCCGATCCATCTTCGGTTTTATCTTAATAATTATGGCAATTTATTTCTTACATTCGCTCTTTCCCAATGACCTCTTTTATCATATGACCCTTGCCTTGACCATGTGCCTTGGAGGAATCTATATGGCCTGGATCGAACCAACTAAACTTGGAGGGAAAGTCTTCTCCGTCATCCGGAATCTGGTTGGAGTTGCTTTCTTCGTGGCGGCTCTCATTATCGGCGTCAACAGCATCCAGACCCATATGCATAAAATGCTTGTCGAGTCCGATCTACAGGAAGGAATGTCCCATCGAGAAGGGGAAATTCAATGGTTTGCTTTCTCCGAGGATAAACTTAAGGAAGCAAAGGTACAATCTAAGCCTGTATTGATCGATTTTCATGCCGATTGGTGTATTCCATGCAAAGAAATGGATAAATTCACTTTTTCTCAACCCGAAGTCATTGAAATGTCAAGGAATTTTATGATGCTCAAAATGGATATGACCACAAGGGATAACCCAAACTATCAGAATATTAAAAAAAAGTTTCAGATTATTGGAGTACCCACTCTGGTGTTTCTGCGTCCCGACGGGAAAGAAGCCAAAGGGCTTAGGATAACCGAGTTCGTCAAAAAGGACAAACTTCTAGATAAGATGAATAACTATAGATTGGGGACGGGCCATGTTAACTGACTCATTTTAATATAATTAACCTGTTATTTTGCCAAAAATAAGGCCTTAAACTGTACTTTCTGGTGTCAAAATATTGCATTTAAGGAAAAACGTACTTAGTATTTTTTTTATTTCCCCAGAATTAATTGACAGTAAAATTATCCTATGATATCTCTAACCAAGAAAATAAGTGGGCCGAATTCGACTTGGAATGCAGTGAAACATCTACTTCTTGAAACACTTACTACATGCATAAAAAACGAAATAATACATATAAATCCATATTTAAAGGAGTAAATGTATGAATCGAAGAGACTTTTTTAAGTTTGGTTTATGAGGAGCAGGCCTAGCCGTTGGCGGAGGTCTTGGTTACAGCAAAGAAAAAATCCCCCGCCCCAAGGAGGAAAAACTCATGGGCATCCCTGGTGGGTGAAAAAGCTTGAAAAACCCAAATTGACAATTGATGACAAGTTCTATTCCAGATTTAATCCAATAAAGAATGTATTCGGATCTTTCTCAAAATATTATGGGATGGACAAATTGAGAGAGCTTAGACAAAGAAGCAGAGAGACCACAATGAAGTATTATAAAGAAAATCGTCCAGGATACCGGCTTGAAGATCGGGCCTTGGCAGATGCAGCCTGGGTCATCTCCCGTTTGGGCGGTATAAACAGAGGCACAAGATCATGGACACGTAAGTTTATGCCTACTCCTGAGCAGCGTGGTGTAAAAAAATATAAGAAAACTCCTGAAGAAGCTTCTCATCTGATTAAAGCTGCTACTCGTTATTTTGGAGCAGCTACTGTAGGGATGACAATACTAGACCGAAGGCATATTCATTCACATGAAAGATAAACAAACATATACTGTACTAAAAATAAGAAAAAGACCTTGGTATATTTGGATTCTCCGTCTCATATGGCTCATATGGTTGATATTTTGGATTGAAGTGGCTGTAGGATCCAAGATGGAATTAGAGCCCAAGGCATTTATCATTTCTCTAGTCATATTTGCCGTGAGTCTACTTCTGGGCTTCTTCCTTTGGTTTAAGGGTTTAAGGAAGTTTAAAAAATCTACTTAAAGGAGAAATTTATAATGAAAGTAAAAAGCAATTTATTAAAATATCTGTTTACGCTCACTTTTATTTGCCTTATTGCTGCAGTCTTTCTCTATGCACACGATTTTAAAGGAAAACTGCTGGATATGACTTATCCCTACGACGAAGATACAATTTATTGGCCAACTGCAAAATCTTTCAAGCTGGAGAAAGTTTCTTGGGGAATCTCTGAAGGAGGCTGGTGGTATGCCTCCAATCAATATAGTGCCGCGGAACACGGAGGAACCCATGTAGATGCTCCTATTCATTTTGCCGAGAATGGGCGCACTATTGACAAGGTACCCCTGGAAGAATGGATCGGGCCTGCAGTCAAGATTGATGTCACGGATAAATGCGAGAAAAACCGGGATTATCTTCTTTGTGCTGCTGATATTAAAGCATGGGAAAAGAAATATGGGAAAATACCGGATGGTGCCTGGGTTATTATGTATACCGGAATAGATACCAAATATTATCCTGACAAGAAAAAAGTTTTGGGAACTGATAAAAAAGGAGAAGCTGCTATTCCTGAACTGAGTTTCCCAGGTTTTTCGGTAGAATCTGTTGAATATCTTATAAAGAAGAGAAATATTACAGGGATAGCAATCGATACTCCAAGCATAGACTACGGAAAGTCAAAAGAGTTTAAGGTACATCAGTTTTTATTTGCAGCTGACAAAGTGGCTTTAGAAAATATAGCCAATCTGGATAAACTGCCTTCTTCCGGATCAATGCTTTATGTAATCCCGATGCTGATCAAAGATGGAACAGGCTCGCCTTCACGGGTTTTCGCCATACTCCCTGATTAATCGATTAATCGGGGTCGGGCCATACTAACTAACTCACATTAAAGTAATTAACCTACAATTTTGCCAAAAATAAAGCCTTAAACCAGACTTTTTGGGGGCAAAATTGCTATTCTAAGCAAAAATGGTACCAGGCACCAAGAATTAGACTCGTAAATAATCCAGGTCAAGTAATGTGTCCCCAGAATTCCAGATTTTTATTGCTTTACGGACGTTCTTTAAACCGCTAAAATAGATTTTTCAATTAAAATCAAGATCTTACCATGCGAAATCAAAATATCATGCTTTTTCTCTTTGTTACATCTCTTCTCCTGGTTTCTTCTTGCGCAGTAGTATTAAATGAAGAGACCAAAATATCCGAACAACAAAAGGCCCAGATCAACCAAATCACAGACTCGATTAAAGATGAAACTTTGCTGGGGTATGTAAAAAAACTCTCCTCTGATAATTACGCAGGACGTCTTACAGGGCTACCAGAATATAAAACTTGTGCCAAGTGGTTAGCATCTCACTTCAAAAAAATGGGAATTTCACCTGCTGCACACAACAATTCATATCTTCAATCGTATCCTAATCCTTATACTATTGTGTTTGTGGGTGGAGAACTTTCCTATAACTACAAGTCGAAAGGCCGTTCAAAGAAAAGAAAATACATCTATGAGAAAGAATATTACCCAGGTTCCCAATCCGCAAATGGCGACTTAACTGCAGAGGTCGTTTACGTTGGATACGGGATCACCGCACCTGAAATGAACTATGACGACTATGCCACCGTGAACGTCAAGAGGAAAATCGTGCTGGTCGAACCCGGCGTGCCAGTCGATCCTAAAGAGAATCCGGAGGCCTATAAAGAATGGCAGGCCTATTCTTCTTTTCGCTACAAGGTCAAAATGGCAGTAGCACATGGTGCTAAAGGCATGTTCTGTAATGAATTAAGGGTCAACCCAAACATCGATTATATCGAAAATTTTATGGTTGCCCAGGTAGGAGACACCGTTGTTAAAGACATCTTTGCAAGAACCGGAAAAACGCACAAAGACACCAAAGAAAAAATTAAAAACACACTAAAACCCCAATCATTCAGAACCCGCAAGGTCTTTACCATAGAAAATTTTACCAGACATTTTTCCAAAGCTACCGGATACAATGTGATCGGCCAGATCGAAGGAACAGATCCCCTGCTCAAAAACGAGGTCATTATACTTGGCGCTCACCTTGACAATGTCGGCTTCTGCTACGAAACTATGCCGGGAGCCAACAACAACGCCTCTGGCGTGGCGGTCATGATGGGGGTGGCAGAAACTCTGTCCAAAAGTCCTATAAAACCCAAGCGTTCAGTGCTGTTTATCGGCCTCGGATCGTCAGAACAGGGATTCAAAGGCGCACAGACCTATCTCGATAAACCAACCTTTCCTAGGAAAAAGACCGTGGTTTTCCTCAACCTGGACATGGTAGGATGCGGCGATAAACTTCAAGCTCTTGCAGCATTGAATTATCCGTCACTCTGGGAATTTATCCTCAAGGCAAATAACAAATCCGTAAGACGGCCTATAGAGCCTCTTCCCTATTCGAACCTCGGTATACCACAGCTTGATGCAACACTATTCATAAACAAGCACATACCCAGCATATCCTTCAGTGCATACGGCACCCCCACTTACCCTCGCACGACAAAGGATACAATCAAAACAATAACTCCCGGCATCATGGAAGACCTGGCAAAAATTCTGTACCAGGCTGTCCTCAACATAGCCAACACAAGCCAGAATTTCTTCGATCAAAAAAGGGGAAATAAACAAAAACATTAAAGTTGCATTGTCGCAGCTGCCGTGGTAATTTGGCGCAGAGAATCAGTCAATTCGGATGGAGGAATTTCAGCATGAGCAAAGATAAAAAGAAAGGCAGTGCTATAAGATCTTTTCCCCCTACATTCTGGATGGCAAACCTGATGGAGCTTTTCGAACGGGGAGCATATTACGGGATGAACTCCGTCCTGGCTATTTATCTGGTTAAAGAGTTAAAATTCACTGAGGAATCGGTCGGATTTCTCCAGGGTTTTGTTTATGCCCTGACCTATATCATGCCAATTGTCGGCGGCGCCCTGGCAGAGAGACTTGGGTATCGCAAGATGCTGATGGTTGCGTTCTCCCTGCTGTCCATAGGTTATTTTGCTACCGGAAACTTCACCTCATACGGTCTGATCTTTCTCTTTCTGCTGGTTATGGCCACAGGCAGTGGCCTATTCAAGCCCATCATCACCGGTACAGTTGCCAGAACGACAACTAAGGAAAACAGCGGGTTCGGGTTCGGAGTCTATTACTGGAGCATTAACCTTGGTGCATTCTTAGCACCTTTCTTTGTCAGCTGGATCAAAGGATTTAACTGGAAATACGTCTTTTTCTCTTCCGCTGTGTGGTGTTTCCTCATGCTGTTTCCGGCAGCTTTTCTTTATAAAGACCCGGATAAACCCAAGAGCAAAAAGTCTGCACGCCAGGTGACCAGAGAGGCACTCCTGGTGCTCAGTGATTCACGCTTCATGCTAATGATCTTGGTTTATTCCTGTTTCTGGATATTGTATTTCCAGATGTTCGGCTCTATCCTCTGGTACTTGCGCGATTTTATCAACCGAACTCCGGTAACAGAATTCATGTCAAAGATCCCTCTGCTTAAGATATTTGAATTCGATGCGGAATTCGTTACCATCATCAATGCCGGGACCATAATTCTGCTGGTTCTGATTGTCAGCCGGGTCTGTAAAAACCTGAAACCACTACCGGTAATGGCGGCTGGTATCATTATTGGATCCACTGGTTTTGTCATCCTGGCATTTTCCCATGGCGCCTGGCTGTTCATCCTGGGAATAGCTGTGTTTTCCATAGGTGAGATGACAGCTCATCCTAAGTATTACAGTTATGTCGGCCTAGTTGCACCTAAGGATAATGTGGCGGTTTATATGGGCTATGCTTTCCTTTACGGAGTTATAGGCAGCCTTTTCGGCAGCAATTTCGGGGCAATCATGTATGAAAAAATCCTCAAGCCAGTGGCCCCTAACCCTGACGCTCTGGCGGCCGGAGCATTACTTTCACCCCAAGCGATGAGCCAGACAAGATATTTCTGGATGATATTTGCGATTTTGGGGATCGTCTGCCTGATCGGCATGCTGCTTTACAACCGGTTCTTTTCCCAGGATACGCCTGAAACGAACCTCCATGCCCGGATCGTTATGCTGGTTGTCTATCTTGTTCTGGTAGGAGCAGGAGGCTATTTCCTCATTGAATCGCTGTTTCTTGCCCCCCAGATCCAGTGGAAGACCCTAGTGCAAGCACTGATCATGCTTCTCCTAGGAGGCGGAGGTCTTGTTATCAGCCGAAGTAAGAAGCAATAAATTCATTGACTGAAGGGTCAGCCGCAGGGATTTTGCTAAGGGACAATTTTGGCATCTTCTATCTCCTGGGGGTGGTGATCATCCTCGCCGCAACCGGTTTTCTTGCATTCAAGGGGAGCGGGATGATCGGAAAATTTCTCTCCAGTGTATCCATGCTGTTAATGAGAGAATGCAGTCAGCCTTTCAGGCAAAAGGCAAGGAATTCCCCAGATGGACAAGACCTGTTGTCGCTATAAGCCTCTTACTTATCGGGCTAAGTCTTTCAACATTCGGACTCATAAACCTTGTTGCTCGAGGATACGGGACCATAAGTTATGGTGTTTTTCTTGTTTATGTATTTCCTATGCTGACTACCGGCATTTACAAAATATTTTTCTCAAGGGGCACTGAACATGAAAAATAGGCTGTTTTGAAACCGCTTCACCCTACAAACACAATGGCCTCTGTGCTAAGAAACACATGAAGGAGCAGGCAGGTCTTTCATGAGTTTGATTCCAGGTGCAGCTTGGACAGCTCTGAGGACTGTGTTTATTGTCACAGCCACTGTTCCCAAATCTCCGTGGACTCCACCGATTACCCGTTCGTGAATCCTGGGAAGACCTTCGATAATCACTTCATCATACTCCTCTTCCACACCGACAAAAGCAAAGAATTCGAGAGTAATGATCTTCTTCCCTCCCATTTCCCCATAGGCAATGCTTTTTAGACCAATAACATTTCCAGGTTCGACCAGTCCTAATCCCGTCTCAATCGGCTTTTCCGTTATGACTGCTTCAGGAGGAAGTTCGACAGTTTTATCCAGCTCCCAACCAAGCCCAGCAGCAATCATGTTGATCGATTCCAACAATCCTACATGACCAGTGATAACCTTATCATTGATTTTTTGTAGGAATTCACCAGGAGTCATGCCTGTACCAACCTTTTTCTGAAACGGAATCCGGCGCCTACCTGAGTTCATCACGCGTGTAACTTTAATCGAATCCACTCTTAGACAGGGAGATGTTAGTGTAAGTGGTAAAGAATCCATTAAATAACCAGGATTGATGCCAGTTCCCACAACGGTAACTCCAGCTTCCTTCGCCATTTTGTCGATTTTATCAGCCAGTTCAGGACTTCGTTTCCATGGATAGGAAAGCTCTTCGCAGGTTGATACGACATTTAACCCGGCATTTACACATTGGGCTATTTGAGGTTCAACACTTTTGAGATGGGAGGTGGTAGTCAGGATTACGGCATCTGCGTTAACTCTGGAGAAGAGGGCGTCTGCGTCTTCCTCAATTGTCACTCCGATCCGAATGGGGTAGTCAAGAATCTCTCCCAAATCCTTCCCTACAATTTCAGGATTAATATCAACAGCACCGACAACCGTAATACTCGCCTTATCCAACAAGGCTTCGACAACCTTACGGCCCATCACACCGCAGCCATAGATGACAACTTTTATTTTAGCCATTATTCCTCTCTCTTTTTTTCAGCCATTATGAATGATTAAATTTTAAATATATCCAAGTAGAAAATTATTTTAAGAAAAATCTATGGAGGAAATGTGCCTCATATTTTAATATGTTGACAGCATTGAAAAATGCTTATCTGAATTTCTGCCATTTCTTAGCGATTCTTTCCACTGCGTCGAGAGATTCCTGAATTTCCTCATCACTATGGGCCAAAGAAATAGCTCCATAGCCATGGAAAATATTGAAGCCTTCCTCGAGCATGGCCAGCTTGAATATCTTTTCTCGCATCTCAATATCAGATTCTTCTGGATTCAAAGCAACTTCTGGAGAATAAACAGCGTCAATGCCTGGATTGAGAAAATGCACGCCTACTAACGAGCTGTTTTTTGCAATTGAGCCTCCATTCCCTGAGCATCGAACATGAAATCCGTAGGAGTTAAATATATCTTCAATGCCTTTCCTCACTTTTTCGCCAAGCTGTCCAATCCTGGGATATATTTCATTTTCATGTTCGGATAGATATTTAATAAAGGTTATTCCAGCCAGCATCGAAGAAGGATGAGCAGAAAAAGTGCCTCCTTCAAATTTGACTCTCCTGCTCTCTTCTGCATCCGGACTACATAATGCCATCAATTCTTCTTTTCCAGCAACGGCACTGAGAGGCATTCCTCCTCCAATCGCTTTCCCAAGCAAAGTTAGATCTGGCTTTATGTCGTAGAGAGTATGGAGAGCCCCGGCGTGGAAGCGAAATCCAGAAATGACTTCATCGAATATAAGAACGACACCGTATTTGTCGCATAATTCTCTCACCTTTGAAAGGTACTCAGGCAGCCCAAAAATTAAACCTCCAGCTCCGATGAAAGGCTCAACTATCAGACAGGAGGCTTGTTCTCCGAATTTATTGAATTTCTCCTCCAAGTCAGCAATGTTATTAAACTTGGTCATGATTATGGTTGAATCGATTCCCATGGGAAGGCCTGCAGACTCTACATGATTCAGCCCCATGTCGTAGATAGATATTCCTTTCAACGCGAAAGGCTGGGACCCATGCCATCCCCCCCCTATTTTAAATATAAGATCTCTCTGGGTGTAAGCTTTTGAAAGCATGACGGCATACATCGATGCCAGGGTTCCGCTTGTGGTGAATCGGATATTATCTGTGTTCAGCTTGGTTAGGATTAATTCAGCCAGTTCCTTCTGAATACTTCCTGGAAAGCCTGTTTGCAATCCCTGCCCTTTTTGGAAACAGTCCAGCAAAGCGTTAATGACAACTGGCGGGTTGTGTCCTAACACATTAGCAAAGTGACCCTGCCAGAAATCGACATAGGTGTTTCCATCAATATCTGTTACCCTGGAGCCAGAACTGCATATATCATAAAAAGGAAATGGGGCAAACAGCCGCAGGTTGTGACTGCCTCCCCTAATCTCATATTGAACCGCTTTTTGGAAGAATTCTTCGGATTTTTTATGCGTCTGGCGGTAATTCTTAATCAGTTTTTCTAGCAAATTCTTTTTATCCATAACCAATTCCTTTCTAATGGGAGTTTTATTCTTCCCCTTCTTCTGAAAACCAACCCTCCCTTTTCATTACCTTCAGTGAGGCCTCACTGCTAGGGCCATCTCCTCTAGCTACGCAAACACCGACGTTCTCCCCCACCGCTTCTGCTATTTCTGCAATATCTTTGTGTTTAAATCCTGGGCAGAGAAGGATTGAGTGAATCCCTTCATCTTTGACTAAATTTTTACACACTTCAACGGCTCCCTTTTGGTCACTGACAATCCTTACGAAGAGTTTGTATTTGGGAGTTTCAATCACACACCTGTGTGTATCTGGCTCTGCATCAGGAGCATGGGCAAGGAAGACTGCTTTAAATGACATTTTCGTTACCTCCTATAGTATAAAATAAATCATTAGGTTCACATCTGGACATTTAACATAAAACAGAATGAATTTTCTTACAAGTAATTTTTTAACCCTAAAAAGTGGCTTTTAAGACCATATTTAACGTTAAAATTTAGGGTTATTGCTATAATATCAGTTAGTTATTATGGCCCAACCACGTTTTATCGCCAGCCTCTTCCGTTGCCGTAATTTCTCAAGAGATATCTTCCTAAGCCTCGGCCAAATGGACATCGGCCCAATCTCATGCCATCATTATATCCTCTGCCATAACCCCTGAGATTACTCCAACCTAATCTTCCTTGCCCTTGTCCATAGTAGCCCCTGCCATAGCCTCTTCCTTGCCCTTGTCCATAGTAGCCTCTGCCATAACCACGGCCTAGCCCTTGTCCATATAAACCCCTGCCGTATCTAGAATTTCCATAATAAGAATCAAGTGTTGCTTTCTGTTCTTTTGTCAATAAATTTCTGATTCCCTCGTCATAAGATTTTTCTTTCTCCATAATGGCATCTTCAATCTTTGTCATCTCGTTGATTTTTGCTTCTATCTTCTGCTCATCCGGATTTGCTCGGTAATACAACTGCCGATATTCCAACTCTTTCACTCTGAGTTTAGAAAGCAGCGGAGAAATTTCTTTCTCCAAATTCAACTCCAATTCATCAATCTTTTTTAGCTGGCTTTCAGTAAGTTTGAGGTCATAATAATCAAAGTCTCTTTGTCGATATAAATTGTCTCTATAATATCCCTGTGCTAATAGGACCTGGGAAATGGACATGATGAATATTAAGCCAATAGCAATGATTAATATATTCTTTCTCATGGTCCTTTCTCCTCTGAATAATTTTTTCATGTGATATTCTATCATAAGAAATTGGCTTTTACTAATCCATATACTCGTCCAAGACCCACCGCCTAATTCTTTTTCACCTCAAATTTAGTGTTTCGGACGACAAAATCATTTTTCATAACCCCATGGGCCTCCTCACTCTTCCCACATCGCTCCCAATACCAATGGATGAGCTCCTCTCCTTCCATCTCTCTATTCGTAACCAGCCCAAATATCTTATAGCTCTTATCTTTCATCATGAGTGTGGGAAAGGGAAAAAGTATCCCCTGCTCCATCCCAGGTAATGCTCTCTGTTTCAGAGGCTCCCGCCACGCCATATAGCGATATTCTGGTCCTTTCTTACTGTGACCAATTGCATTAGGAACAAAACATACCTCTGCCCACTCTTGTGGTATCTTAACCTTTATATAATTGCCAGAAAACTCCAGTCTTTCAAGCCTGGGGGGGACGAATGGCACCCGGAACGAAGCCAGTAAAGCTGGCGAAGTGGAGGAAAATCCGGCATAATCCGGTTATGGTCAGATACACAACGGGAGCCCATACAAAACATCGGCTTCAATATCATCTGGTATAGATACCCAAATATCGGAAACGTGTGTTGCAAGGCAAAATTGCCATCAGCCTCAAAAAGCTTTTGTACGAAGTGTGTCACATGAACAAGTGGTGGATTAACGAGATAGCGATGCAAGATGATCATCTTCATATCGTGGTGCAGGTTCCTCCGCAGTACAGCGTGGCCTAAGTGGTCCAGATATTCAAAGGGGAACGAGTCGGATCTTGAGAAAGAAGTATCCAGAGTTGGAAGAATTCTTGTGGGGAAACAGTTTTTGGGCGGATGGGTATTTTGCCGAAACGATCAGTGAGGTCAATAAAGAGATTGTTAAAAAGTACATCCGCGATCAGAGAAAAAGTCCATAGCAAGATTATGCCAGAAGGCCGAAGACCCAGGCTTTAGCCCTGGGACTGGCTTCATTTCTGATTCGACGGTTAAAGTTCCTTTTATCCTCAAAATTCCCTCTGGATTAAAGGGGAAGATGATTGAATCGCAGGTTGAGACTGTTGATATCATGCCCACTCTTTTAAAAATACTCAATCTTTCTGTTCCACAAGAAGTACAAGGTAACAGCCTTATCTCCTTGATAATGGATAAAGGGCATAAGAAAGAAAGCTTGGTTTATAGCGAAACATAATATCCCAGATACCATTTTGGATGGAGTCAACTGAAGAGTCTTCGCGGCCGTGGTTATAAATATATACAAGCTCCCAGACCCAAGCTTTATAATTTGATCCAGGATCCTGGTGAGCAATACAACATTTATCAGAGAAAAATAGATGTTGCCAAGCAAAAGGATTGTCAAGAAGCATTAAAAATTGACCCGGAATATGAAGCAGCTATATTTAGTCTAGCCTATGGCTACAAGCAACTTAAGAAATATGATGAAGCTATTTCTGGATACAACAGACTGATTGAATTAGATCGAAGGGATTATAAACCTCACCTTAATTTAGGAGAGATATATCTGGAAATGAAATATCTGGATAAGGCTATTCCCTGCTTTCAAAAGGCTATTGCCTTAGAAGCCGACCGAAGTGCAGTAGCCCATAACCTTTTGGGGAAAGCCTATTTGGAAAAGAAGATGATAATCCTTGCCGAAAAGGAAATTAAAATTGCTTTAGAATTAAGACCCGGCATCCAATGCTGTCCCAACGTTGAAATTGAAAAATCGTCTAACTTCATTAATTTCAGCATAATAGAGCGAAAATCCACTGTAATCGATTTGAAAGCGAATTCTGATTTTTGGTCCTGTAACTTCAATAATTTCAACATAAATTTTTATAATTCAGGCTTGATGGGACACTATTGCCCGGCATCCCAGATGCCCATTATTATTTGGCGCTTATTCATGAAGAGAGGGGAGAATTTAATGGGGCTTTAGAGCAATATAAAAAAGAAGTCGGACTTCATCCAGTAGCTTATCTAGCCCATTATAATTTGGCTAAATTATATTTAAAGATAGGAAAAATGAAGAAGGTTATCAAATATTGCCAAAAATGAATAGAGTATAACCATAAATTTGCCAACACTTATCTTCTCTTAGCCAAGGCTTATCTGGATGTGGGGGAAAATTTCAAGGAAGCTATAGATCTTGCAAAAAAAGGACTTGAACTTGCCCCAGAATCAGAATATGCTTCGTTAGCTCATTTTATCTTAGCCGATATTTACAACATGCTTGGACAGTCGGATAAATACAGTGAAGAACTGGAAAGAGGCCAGGAACTTCAACAGAAGTTGGAAAAGAATGCAAAGAACAGGAAAAAATGATCAGAGACCGTTTCTATTAAGTACAGTAGAATCTTATAATCATTTCCTTCCGCTTTCTGGATGTTTCTTTTTTAATTAGTATTTTTATTGACTATAATATATAATTTGTTCGAATTTAGATTGGAGAAGAAAATTTAAATGAAAAAAATTTCACGAAGACAGTTTCTCAAAACAGCATCCAAAACGGGTCTAGCAGTGGGGATAGTAGGAGGAATGTCGAATAGATCTATCTTTGCTGGACCAAGCCGTTTTGATTTGATAATAAAAAACGGACAAATTATTGATGGTATGAACAATGAACCTTATCAAGCTGATATAGGGATAATAGCCGACTCTATTGAAGCCATAGGAAAATTGAATACAACGAACTCTAAAATTGTCATCGATGCAAAAGGGAATATCGTCTCACCTGGATTTTTGGACATTCACTCTCACACTGATACCGAGCTTTTAATCAACCCCAAAGCGGAAAGCAAAATAAGACAAGGGATCACCACAGAATTGGGTGGGAATTGTGGTTTCTGCCCCTTCCCTCGGAAGAAACCTCTCTCTCCTGATGATAAGAGGCTAAAAGGACTTGACTTTAAGTTGTTCGACTGGACAAATTTGGAAGGCTATCATTCTGCTATGGAAAAAAGAGGAATAGCGAATAATCATGCTACTTTGGTCGGACAAGGAACAATTCGACAGTATGTCATGAATAATGAAGCAAGAAAACCATCAGCTCAGGAAATGGAAATTCAGAAAAAGCTAGTGTCGCAAGCCATGTCTCAAGGAGCTTTTGGCCTTTCAACAGGGCTGGAGTATATTCCCAGCCGTTTTGCTGATTCCGAAGAGCTTATCGAACTGTGTAAAGTTGTCGCAAAATATGGCGGATTTTATGCCACGCATATGCGCAGCGAAGATACTCAGCTTATAGAAGCCGTTGCCGAAGCTATCCATATCGCCGAATCAGCGGATCTGCCTCTGCAGATTTCTCATCTTAAGGCATGTGGAAGAAGCAATTATTATAAAATCCCCATGGTGTTTGACCTCATGGAGAAAGCCAAAAAAAGAGAACTCTGTGTGGCTGCTGACCGATATCCATATAGGGCTTATGGCACAACCTTAAATATTATGTTTCCTCAGTGGGCGATGGCTGGTGGCGATAAAAAATTTGTTGAAAGATTAAAAGATAACGATGCCCGCCAAAAAATGAAAGAGGAAGCATTAGAAAAAATTGAAGGAAACAATGGATTTGAGAGCATGTTAATTAGTCATGTCAATAACAAGAAAAACCGTCAGCTGGTAGGGAAATATATTCAGAAATTGGCCGAAGAGTCCAAACAAGATCCTTACGAATTTGCCTGTGATCTCCTGATCTCCGAAGGCGGTAGTATCAGCATCTTTGGATTTGGAATGGGGAAGGAGAACACGGAATTAGTGTTAAAGCATCCATTGGTGATGCTGTGTTCAGACGGTCGGGCCATGGCCCCTTACGGTTCTCTGAATAGTGGCATGCCTCATCCTCGAAACTATGGAGCATTTCCTAGATTTTTAAGGATGTATGTGCGGGAGAAAGAGCTTCTCACATTACCCGAAGCTATCCGAAAGATGTCCTCCATGCCAGCGAAAAAAATGGGGCTCAAAAAAAGGGGATCTATAATAAAGGGAAATTATGCTGATATAGTAATATTTGATTTTCATACTATTTCGGATAAGGCTACTTATGTAGAACCAAAACAATATCCAGAGGGAATCAAATATGTCATTGTTAATGGAAAGATTGTGATTGACCATGGGAAGCATACTGGAGAACTTGCAGGCAAAGTTCTTCAAGGTCCGGGGAAAAAGTGATTGGATTCTTCTTGTCAATTTCACCGCGAGCATAGGCTCCATGCCAGCCTTCTGGAACTGGCAGTTTCTTATACCAGAGAATCCTCTCAGCCTCGAGCAGATTGCGGGGAATTCACATGAAGTCAGCAGCACAGATTACTTTATGCTCGGGAGAAACCATGGCTGACACATGATCCAGCTACTGTTCTCCTTCCTTAGAACGCATGAGGTGATGGTCAAGAATCAATATGTCAACTTTTTTAGCAAGGTGCAAAGTTCTTTGCAGCACACTTTCTTGCTTTTCTAGTGTAAGATTATGTAAATAAACAGGCGGGCCAGAGGCTATTATTATATTGGGTTTCCAGGCAATAATCTGATCGATTGCATCATTATTAAGCATTTGAATATCTGATGCATGCACAAAAATCTCTCCGCATTCTTCGACTCTTGTCATCATAACGCTGCCTCCACGCCCGTTCTGTTCCCCATGCGGAACAGGAAGAGAAAAACATAAGGGCCCATTGCTTTTTCCTTCAGCAACAGGGAGAGTTCTGCCAAGATGTTTAGAAAGTGCCTTGGCTCGGTTAATCTGATTAGCCGAAAGGTCATTTGTCCCTTTAGTCCAGAATCTTGCATGAGGGCAAGTGTTGATTATATTTTTTGCGGATAGCTGGTAAGGATTGGCATTAACCAGTGGATGATGGTCTCCATGATAGTGGCTGATCACTATATCTGTGGCATTTTTCAATGATTCTATTATTAGGCTTCTTATTTTTTCACAGGCTCTTACCTGAACAGGATGGGGTAGCAACCCGTGTCGCTTGAATCCCAGCGCAATGCCAGGGTCGATTACGATATTTCGATCTTTTGTCTTAATTACAGTGCACAAGCTCCGAACCCCTAAAGATTCGGCTCCGATTATTTCTATTCGCATTACTAAGTTCTTGCCTGGTTTAAAATTATGCTACCACTGCCCTCAGGTAAAGGCAAATATGCTTTCAAAAGGGAAAGGAACAGGCTGTTTTAGTGACAAGATGTCGGAACATGAAGACCTGTAATATGATTCATGATAAAATAATAAAAAAAGGTGATTGCATGAGTGAATTATTAAACCGATGTGATTTTTTTAAAATATGCTGGAATGGGTGCTGCGGCATTTGCACTTTCGCAGTTTTATCCGGGCTGTAAAAAGGCAGTAAATAAACCAAATATCGTCTATATAAGGAAAAAGAATTGACTTAGAAGCTGCAAATTTGATTTTAGTTTTTATTTGAGAATTGTTAGAAGAAATTGAGTTTTTAGTTGTGTTCCATCTAAATCAGAAGTATAATTTTGGACTTCCAAATGATGATTGCTGTTTCTTATCCAACATTATTATTTGACTCGCATCCATTTATTATCTCGCATTCATTCATTCATTATTTTCGTGACATAAATTTATTAAGGAGGAATATTCAATGAAAAAAAGCCGCATTTTAATCGTAATTGTATTAGCAATATTTCTATCCGCTAGCAGTCTGCTGGCTGAAAATGTGCCAATTAAGAAGGCAAACTATAAGCTTGCAGCCAGATTTTCCCCTGATAAAATTAAAAAAATGGTATTCAGTACATCAGTCAGTCCTCACTGGCTTAAACACAGCGACCGCTTCTGGTACACTTTTGAAACTCCTGAGGGAAAGTCATATTACATTGTTAATCCTGTAAGAAAGTCAAAGATGCTTCTCTTTGATAATGTCAAGATGGCAGCTATGCTCACTATGATGACAAAAGATCCATATGATGCCGAGCATCTCCCGATCGAGAAGATAAAATTCGTAAAGAAAGACACCGCGATACAATTTGAAGTTGAAAGCTCCCAGGATGAAGAAAAAATCAAAAAAGAAGAGAAAGTAGAAGAGGAAGAAAAAAAAGAAAAAGAAGAAGAGAAGGCTGAAAAAGAAAAACCAAAGAAAAAGATCTTTGGTTTTGAGTACAATATTGCTACCGGAAAACTCACTATGCTGAAAGATTATAAGAAACCCGAGGAAAAACCGAAATGGGCATCTATCTCTTATATTAGCATGTGCGATTCAAACAGATTTTTTATCGATAATTATTCCAGGGTCAATACAGTTCCGAAATCAAAATTGTGTAATAATCTGGGAAACAAAATTTTTGATTTAGAGACCGCTGACCTTTCGACTCTTATGGCGGCGGGTTTTAAATTCCCCGAGCCGTTCAAAGTAAAAGCAAATGACGGCATTACTGACCTGTA